>Ga0181520_10000205_pt1 | contig 125429 bp, 110 predicted proteins | sample PEATcosm2014_Bin_29_FD_132451 | JGI IMG/M metagenome (GOLD analysis project Ga0181520, IMG submission 132451) | Peatland microbial communities from MTU Mesocosm Facility, Houghton, MI, USA - PEATcosm2014_Bin02_30_metaG | ecosystem: Environmental > Terrestrial > Soil > Wetlands > Peat | place... | reverse complement strand
GGGCAACGATGACCTGCCTATCGTCATCCACCATGCCAGCGAACGCATCGGCATGGAGGAGAAGGCGGCGCACGCGGTCCGCACCAAAAAAGACAGCTCGATGCGCGTGGGGCTCAAGCTGGTCCACGATGGCGTGGCGGCCGGTTTTGTCACCGCCGGTAACACCGGCGCGGCTATGGCCACCGCCAAGATGGTGCTGGGCGCGCTGCCCGGCGTGGACAGGCCGGCGCTAGCGATACCTATGCCCAGCTCCAAGGGCAATCCCTGCGTGCTGCTGGACGTGGGCGCCAACGTGGACTGCAAAGCCAACAATCTAGCGCAATTTGCAGTGATGGGCGAAATCTATGCCCGCAGCGTCCTCAAGATCGAGTCGCCGCGCGTCGGCTTGCTCAATGTCGGCGAGGAAGAATCCAAGGGCAACGACCTGACCCGCGAGGCCTTTCCGCTGCTCAAGGCGCTGCCGATTCGATTTGTGGGCAACGTCGAGGGCCGCGACATTTTCTCCGGACAGGCCGACGTGATTGTATGCGACGGCTTTGTGGGCAACGTGGCACTGAAGACCAGCGAGGGCGTGGGCCGCTTTGTGCGCGACGTGCTGCGCGAGTCGCTGAAGCGCACCGTCACCGCCCAGGTGGGTGCGCTGCTTTCGCGGCGGGCCTTCAATGAATTCCGCCAGCGCCTGGACTATCGTGAGTACGGCGGCGCGCATCTGCTGGGCGTGCGCGGGGTCTGCATCATCGGCCACGGTTCGTCGAACGACCGCGCCATCTACAACGGCATTCGCGTGGCATATGAGTCGGCTAAGGGGGGCACCATTCAGAGCATCGAATCCGAGTTCGCCATCCGTCCCAAGATTGCCGCTCCCGTGCCCGGCCCGGAAGTAGTTGTTGATGCGCCTCCTGGTTCCACCGGTCCCATCCAGTAAGGGCCTTATGCCTGCCGAATCCAGCCACTCCTTCGCGTTGGTCCCGTCCGTGATGAATCAATTGGCCTGCCCGGCCTGCCTGGGCGCTCTTCGTCTTGATGAGAGCAAGCTGCTGTGCGTGGAGTGTGGCCGCGCTTATCCGATTGTGGATGGAATTCCGATACTGATTGCCGGACGGGAAGATGAAAACCAGCGGTAATTCCGCTGCCTTCATACGGACTGGTTTCCTTTCGGGCCTTGGTTTTGCTTGGAAGAATCTGGGTCAATCCCACTCGATTTCTTGCAGATACGCATATTCACTGAGTGAACGGGAAGATTGCTTTGATCTTGCGGCAACTCAAAACAAACAGTGTCCCCAGAATTCAGTCCCGCTGATCGGCGAAGCTCTAACGGGATGGTGACTACTCCCTTGTGGCTGATTTTGGCCACGTAACTCTTCGACGGAATTGTATTTGTGAAGGCGGACATAGCGATCAACTCCCTGCCTATTCCAGATTTTCTTAACCGTTAACAAGGAAATTATCGGCAGCCAGGGCGATTCCATGATCGCATCCGCTGGAACGAATACCATCTTCGGCTTGCACCTTCGCAAAAAAGCACAGAATCGCCTATTTCTCGCTCGTCAGCTTGCGGATGATCTCCACCTCGCGCTCGCGATAGGGCTTGCCGTCGGGATGGAAGACGTCGTGGAACCAGATCGTGGGTTGATCGCTGACGTAGGGGCGCTGCCAGGAGTCCCAGGGCAGCCAGGTCTGGCTCTTGCCGGCGACCAGGCCCCAGTTGATCGCCCCGATGCGATATCGGCGAGCGATGGGCAGGATGGTGTCGAAGGTGCTGCCGGCGCCGCGCGCCATGTACTCAGTGCAGATCAGCGGGCGGTGGAACTGCTCCAGCAGCTTCACGTGCGCCTCAAAGTCCTCCGGCCAGCCGTAGTTGTGGAAGCTGAGGATGTCCGACTGCTCGATCTGGATGCGCGCCAGCGGCGGCATCGCGGCCAGCGAGCTCCAATCGCCGTGCCACAGGCCGCTGGTGAGCGGCTGAGTTGGCTTTGCGGAGCGGGCCCAGGCAAAGACGCGTGGCAAGAGGTCGAGGACGATCTGGTTTTTGGTGCGGGGGTCGCCCTGGGCGTAGGAGCTGTCGTTGCCGTTGTCCGGCTCGTTCCACAGATCCCAGGCCAGGATGCGCGGATCGCGCGCGAAGGCGCCTACCACGCCCTTGACGTAGCGCTCCAGGCGCGGATACTGTGCGGGATCGGAGAGAATCTCCGCGCCCGGCGCTTGCACCCAGCCGGAGTTATGCACGCCGGGGATGGGCGGATGCTGGGGGCCGAGCTGGGGGTACGGATCCCAGCAGGAGTCGAAGAGCACGAAGACCGGCCGGATATGATGGCGGGCGGCGATGGCCAGAAAGGCATCCATGCGCTGCTCGAAGCCTTTGGGATCCTGCTCCCACACCAGGTTGTGCAGAAAGACCCGCATGGTGTTCATCCCGATGGCTTCGGCCCAGCCCAGTTCGCGGTCAATGGTCGCGGGGTCGAAGCTCTCGGCCTGCCACATCTCCAGCTGGTTGATGGCCGTCGAGGGCAGAAAGTTGGCGCCAACGGGCCAGGGCTGCTGCGCATACCATGCGTTGGCCTGCGCCTCCGTCCAGCGCTCCTGCGCGTGGAGGGTTGTACTCAGGGTGAGCAACAGCGCCGGGACGGCTAGCCGGCGGAAGGATTGCGTAAAAGGCAGGTTCATGGCGACGCTCCATCGACGATCAGGAGTATCTTACGTCGCGGGCGCGGGTTTCGTCGCGTTGACGCATTCCCGAGTGTCAGTCCAGGCGCGTCTACCGCCGGTGATAAAAGGGCAGCACAATCATCAGGGCAAAGCCGATCGCCGCGGCCAGAGCCAGAACCAGCAACCCATAGAGCAGCGTGAGATTCGGACCTTCGCTTGGGTCTTCCTCGTGATTGTCGCCGGAGCGGGCCGGCTCGCGCTCATGCTCACTCATACTTAAGCGACTCCACCGGGTCCATCTGCGCGGCGCGGGTGGCGGGAATGGTGCCGAAGACCACGCCGACCAGCATCGCCGCGGCCAGAGCGATGGCTACCGACCAGGGCGAGATCGGCACCACATAGTCGGAGAAGAAGCGGACGGCCAGCGGCGCGGCCAGTCCGGCGGCGGTGCCCACCAGCCCGCCAATCAGCGAAATGATGATCGCCTCGGCCAGAAACTGGTACTTGATCTCGCGGTAGGTGGCGCCCAGCGCCTTGCGGATGCCGATCTCGCGGGTGCGGGCGCGCACGGTGGCCAGCATGATGTTCATGATGCCCACCCCGCCCACCGCCATCGTGACCGCGGCCACGGCCACCAGCAGCAGCGTGAGGTAGGTCATGATTTTGTCGGCCATCACCAGCAGCTCCTTGAGCGTCTGCGCCTGGTAGACGGAGTTGGGGCGGTGGCGCGCGCGCACAATGCGCACGATCTCTTTGGCCGCGTCGGGAACCTCGTCCATCGTGCGCATGGAAAAGTAAATCTGGTTCACATTTTCCGTGCCGGTGAAGTAGCGGGCCACGGAAAAGGGAATCAGGATTGTCTGGTCCTCAATCTCCGATTCGCCAAAGTCGTTCACGCTCTCCTTGAAGACGCCGATGATGGTGAAGGGGATGCCGCTGATCTCGAAGTTCGAGCCGATCGCCGCGTCGTTGCTGCCGAAGCGATCGCGGGCAAAGAGCTCGGTGACCACGGCGCATTTAATGTGAGCCGCGTCGTCATTCTCGTCGAAAAAGCGCCCCACCGGCACCATCAGGTTGCGAATCTGCTGGTACTGCGGACTCACACCCAGCACCAGCGTGTCCTTGTTGACGCCGCCGCCGAAGTTGATGCGGTCGTGCATGGTCAGAATGGGCGAGGAGTAGAGTACGCCGGGCAACTGCGCCAGCACGGCCTTCTCGTCGTCGCGGGTGAGGAAGTCGTCGTAGAGAACGCGCTCCGACGCGGTTGAACCGCCGCCGGTATATTCCAGCTCGACCGAATTGGTCTCGACCTTCTGGATCTCCTCCATGATGAAGCGCCGGCCAGTCAGCCCGATGGTCACCACCAGGATCACCGAGGCGGTGCCGATCACCATGCCCAGCGCGGTCAGCGCAAAGCGCACCTTGTTGGAGCGGAAGCTGTCCGCGGCCAGCTTCAAAATCTCGCTCAGCACCATGGTGTGGCGGGCGCTCAGCAGAGTCTCCTGGAAGGCGTGGCTGCGATCCTGATCGGCAGGAGTCATAAATACAGCTTACAGCTCTCAGCTTTCAGCCGTCAGCTTTCAGCTACAGGCTTGAGTGGCCACTTTGTCAGTCCACAGATCGCTGTTCTGTGGTTATCCGAATTTCTACCAACAATCAACTGACGGCTGAAAGCTGATAGCTGAAAGCAGCCCCAATAAGCAACCCCGGCCGGAGCCGGGGTCGTCGAGCAATAGAAGTTGGGCAGGCCTACGCCTTGGCCACAATGCGGCCCACTTCCTTCAGGCGGGCGGCCTTGCCGCGCAGTTCGCGCAGATAGAAGAGCTTGGCGCGGCGCACCTTGTAGCTGCGCACCTTCTCAATTTTGTCGATGACCTTGGAGTTGAACGGGAAGATGCGCTCCACGCCCTGCCCAAAGCTCATCTTGCGCACGGTAAACGTACCCTGCGGGCCTTTGTTGATGGCGATGACCAGGCCCTCAAAGGCCTGCAAGCGTTCCTTGTCGCCTTCCTTGATCTTCACTTGGACGCGAACCTGGTCGCCAGGTACAAACTCGGGGAGGTCGGTGCGCTTGAGCTTGTCTGCCAGGCGCTGCATAACGGGATGAATGGACATTGTTTTTTCCTGCTGATGGACTCAGAACTTTCAGTTTATCAGAGAACTGCTTATCGCGCCTAATTCCATCAGCCCCGCCGCTTGCGCTATATTTTTCGTATGGATGAGAAACGCGAATTGCTGCGCCACACGCTGGCCACCGTCGCCTACCGGTCCGCCCGCGCCCTGAAAGGCGCTCCCAATCACTTTGCCGGGTTTACCGGCGCCGGACGCATGCCCGTGCAGATTCTCGCCCACATGGGCGACCTCTTTGACTGGGCGCTGAGCATGGCCCTGGGGCAGGAGCGCTGGCACGACACCCAGCCGCGCACCTGGGCCGAGGAGCAGCAGCGCTTTTTCCAGTCGCTCCAGGCCTTCGACGCGTACCTGGCCACCGGCGGGCCGCTCCACGCGCCGGTCGAGCGGTTGTTTCAGGGGCCGGTAGCCGACGCGCTCACCCACGTGGGCCAGTTGGCCATGCTGCGCCGCCTCTCCGGCAGTCCCACGCGCGGCGAGAATTTTTTCGTCGCCGACATCAAGGCCGGCCAGGTCGGCGCGGCTCAGCCCGCGCCGCTCAAAACGTTTTAGTGCTTAGGCCGAATGATTTGGTAGTTGCTCCCAGACAAGCGCGGACGAGGACGTCCGCGCTACAGCCGGCCGGGAGACCGACGCTACATTCTGGCCATTACCAATTCTTGCGGACACGGTACTAATCGCGCAAGGTGGCGCGTCTATTGGAACGCCAACGGCATCCACGCGCCATCCTGCTTCAGCGCCAGTTGAATCGGCCGGGGCGGGCCTTGCGGCGGGACCGTTACCTCAATCCATAGCTCTTGGCCGGGCTGGAGCTGCGTCGGGTCCGAAGCGTGCTCGGCGATGAAGAAGTCCACCGGCTCGACGACACGCAGAGCGTCGCAGGAGGCTCCCGGCATCGCCATGACTTCCATACCCTTCGAGGTAAGGTCGGCCTCCGGAATACGGATCGCCAGCAGCTTGTTGCCTTGCACCTTGAGCTTGGCGCGGAAGCGAACGGGATATTCTGATTTGACGGTGAAGCCGTTCGGCCTTGTGGTCCCGTCGGCGTTGCGCGGGAAGATGGCGTCAAAAGCGCTGGGCAGCGTACTCTGGCAGCCGTCCACGGTCAGCCGCAGGCTCAGGTAGCGCCCGCGCATCACCATGTTGGGATCGAAGGCCGCCGTCCGCGTCCAAACGCGCGGGCAGGTCGAGCGCTGGTAGAGGTACTTGGCCGCAATCGACAGGACCAGCGCCAACTGAATGACCAGCAAAACAATGGAGGTTTTCGAGAATTTCATGACGCCTCCTCGGACGGATTAACGGAAACGTCCGCTGTTCCCATGCCGGCGACAATTCTGCGGCGGGCTCTTTCCAGCGCCCACCCGCCGGCCAAAAAGAGAATCCCCAGCCCGATCAGCCCCAGCGAGCGGTCCAGCTTGTCGAAGATGTCGCTAAAGTAGAACCAGATCACGACAATGGCAAAGCCCACCACGCCCAGGTTGACGATCACTTTGCTGGCCAGCCGCACACCCCACCAGACGACGAAGAGGGCAGCGGCGGCTTCCAGAACCTGGGAGATCAGGACACGGCTAAAATCGCCATAGAGGTGACTGAAAGAGAGCCAAAGCGCGGCAATTGCAAACCAGAGAACGCCCAGGCCGGCAAGCGTATGCGAAAGATGACGGAAGCCCCACCAAATGATGAAGACGGCAAAGGCCAAGACCAGCACGTGGGCGGCCAGGTTGGGTTCGTAGCGCACATTGGAGCCGTGAACGTTTCCGTAGTTGTAATACTCCGTCCAGGTTCGCTGGCACCAGGGCAGGGCAAACGCAAAGATGATCGCGGCAGACACGGGAATCACGCTCTTGCGGAACTTGAATATCGCAATAAGGAGCGGAATTGCGGCAACGTCCACCCAGCCCCAAGTCTGGAGTCCGAGTGAAATATAGGTCATGTCCCCCCACGAACTCCATCCCTCCAGCAGAAAGACAATCCCGGCTTTTGCGGCGAATGCCGCGGCCACAAAGAGAATGCCTCGGACAATCCTGCGCTTCGAGCCAAGGAAAAACGTCAAGTAGAGAACCGCCCAGACGATAAGGAAGCGGCCCAGGTAGACATCTTCACCAATGTGGCCGTCAGCGTAATAAGTGAACTCGGAGAAAATCCAGGCCGGGAAGAGCAGCAGGGTGAGCGTCTGCTGTGCCTCGTCGTGCAGCAGAATCCATCCGGCCAGCGCGGCGATGGCCCACATCAGCACCGCCGCCGGCCAATGCTCCTGAATGTTGAAGATTTGCCCGACCATGAAGATGGCCGCGCCGGTGGAGAGCGTTCCCACGGCGTGCAGCGCCGTCGAAAGCCCGTGGAAGCGCGAGCGCGCCCAGCCTCCGCCCAGGTGGAAGACGCTGACCATGGCGAGCACCACGGACAGCCGCACGCCGCGGCCGATCTGGTCCCAATGCGCCGAGACAAAGAGCGCCACGCCGCAAGCCAGCAGGATGGCTCCAAGGATCAACCCGGCGATCACCAGCCAGCGCAAGCCTGCGGGCTTCTTCAGCTCGCTTTCATAGGCGCGGATGCGGCGTGCCATCTCCGCATCCAGGAGGCCAGCCGATTGCCAGCGGGTTAATTGCGATTCAAAGTCTTCCATAAACAGTCCGCCAACAGTAAAACATATTCGGGTTACTTCGGGCGCGGATATTTCTGCCTATATCATCGAGGAGTATGAAATTCGAGATCATCACGATCTTCCCGCAGTTTTTCACGAGCATCTTCGAGAACGGGATTCTGCGCCGCGCGCTGGCCGAGGGGCTGGTTACGGTCGCGGTACACGACCTGCGCACCTTCACCCACGACCGTCATCGCACAGTGGACGACCGCCCCTTTGGCGGCGGCGAGGGGATGGTGCTGAAGCCGGAGCCGATGGCCGAGGCGCTGGCCGCGCTGGGGATTGCGCCGAAGGCGGGGCGACAGACTTCCTCAGGGGCTAAATCCCCCGCCGAAGATATAGGGTTTGATGTCGGGACTGAAGCCCCGACCTACCAGCCGCATCCGCGGGTGGTTCTGCTCTCCGCGCAGGGCCGTCCCTTCACCCAGGCGATGGCGCGGGAGCTGGCCTCAGAAGACCGCGTGGTACTGATCTGCGGCCGCTACGAGGGCGTGGACGAGCGTATCAATGAGTTGTATTGCGATTTAGAGCTTTCCATCGGCGACTATGTGCTGAGCGGAGGTGAGCTGGCCGCCGCCGTAGTGGTGGATGCGACGATGCGCCTGCTGCCCGGCGTGCTGGGCAACGAGGAGTCGGGCGAGTTTGAGAGCTTTGGCGTCGCCGACGCCGAGATTGCCTCTGCCGAAGATGGCGTCCCGCGCTCGCAGCACGGTTCGGGCGGCCTGCTCGACTATCCCCACTACACCCGCCCGGCGGAGTTTGGCGGCCTGCGCGTTCCCGAGACGCTGCTCAACGGCGACCACGCCGGGATTCGCCGCTGGCGGCGCGAGCAGCAGTTGCGCAAGACCCTCGCCAATCGCCCGGATCTGCTGGAAGGGGCTGTCCTGAGCAAAGATGATCTGAGATTGCTGGAGGCGATCCGGCGGGAAGCGCAATGATCGAAGTGGGCGAACGATAGAGGCCACAAATGCTATCCTGCAAGGCAGAAAATTTTCTGCTTCGGAAAGTTCGGGGAAGCTATGGATTTCGATTATGTTGTTTTGCCGGCCATCCTATTTGTGGTGGGTATTCTGTTGATTTGGTTGAGCGTTCGCCGCTTTCGTTCGCTCTCCACCAAGAGTTACCGCACGTGGCGGAAGGTTGTCGAGCGCATTGTTTTGTCAGTTGTGGTCATACTCGTGGCTGTCTTGGCCGGCAGCAGCGCCTACAACGCGATCGCACTTCACCTCTTTTGGGCGGCTAATCAGCCTCCAGGCGATTTCTACTCCGTCAATGGCCACAGGATGCACATCATTTGCACGGGTAGTGGCTCGCCCACCATCGTTCTGGAATCAGGACTAGGAAACGACGCGCTGACCTGGGGAGGGGTGCAACCGGTGCTCTCCAGCACAACGCGCGTCTGCTCGTATGACCGCGCCGGATTTGGCTGGAGCGACCCGCTGCCGGCTCCGCGCGACGCCGACCATGTCGCCGCCGAGTTGCATGAACTTCTGCAACAGGCCAAGGTCACCGGACCCATCGTGCTGATGGGACATTCCATTGGTGGAATGTATGAGCGTGATTACGCCACCCGCTATCCGGCGGATATTGTTGGGATCGTCTTTGAAGATAGTTCCACGCCTTTGCAGGACGAGAACCCCGTGATGAAGGCCATGGACAGCAAGGCGCCACCACGATGGGCGTTTGAGCTGCTGGCAAAATCCGCAATGAGTATAGGTGTTCCGCGCCTTCTTGGGATGTGTTCGCAATCCATCAAAGGCTTTGATGCCCACGCAGCGAAATTGCAGGCGGAGGATATCTGTCATACAAATGTCAGCCCGATGTTTGACGCGATGGACAGCATCAATCGATCCGGCCAGGAGACCGTGCATACCGGACCCTACGGCGCGCTGCAGATTCTCATCTTCTCGGAGGATCCCGCCCAGGCGGTCGCCGCTTCATCGACAGATGCAGCGAACGTCTTTTACGGGATGCAGGAAGACCTCAAGAAACTCTCCACGCGCAGCCGCAGAATCATCGCCAAAGGCAGCAGCCACTACATTCATATTGACCGCTATGAGTTGATCGAGAAAGAGGTTCCGCTTTTCATCGAGCAGGTTCGCGGCACAGCTCCGCAGCCGGACAACTGGGGCTCAACGATTACAGAATAGGCGGGATTTTTGCGCGATTGAAGATGGTCTGCGGCCGGGCTTATTCGCGGGAAGTTTTTCCTGGAAGATTCAAATCGATCAATCCTCCCGGCAAAGCCATTTCCACGCGCCTTGCCGCCAGGTCGATGCTCCGCAAGTAGCTTTTGGCGAAGGGCACCAGCACTTCGCCCGCCGCGCCTTGCACTACCAGCAGCGCCACCGGACCTGCCGTCCTGTCCACATTCTCGATCTCGCCGACCAGGACCGGAGCGGCAGGCGCCACGTCAATCAGCGCGCAGCCGATCAGGTCGCCGATGTAAACTTCGTCCTTTCCCAGTGCGGCCCGCTCGGAGCGGGGAATCACCACGATCAGCCCGTTGAGCGTCTCGGCCGCCGAGATGGAGTCGATTCCGGCAAAGTGCAGCACGATGCCGCCCTTGTGCAGCCAATGGGCGATGAGTTCCACTTCGCGGGGAGGGGCGCTGGTTAGAGAGGTTCCCTCAGGGGCTAAAGCCCGCCCGGATTTTACAGCTTTTACGGCACGACTGAAGTCGTGCCCTGACACTTGTGGCGTGATTGAAGTTGCGCCTTGACGCGATCCGGAATCAAGTTTTGCAGATGAGGGGTCCGCCAACAGCCAGAGCCGCTTGCGTTCAGCAAATTTTTCAGGGAAATCGGTGAGAAGCTCGGCGAAGACCTCGCCTTTGCGCCCCTGCGGATGGCGAATCCGCGCCAGATGAACCCAGTCTTCTGGTACAGGCGCCGCTGTCGGCTGAGCGGGGCCGGACCCGGAGGCAGCGCCCATCTCAGAGCTCGTCTTCTTCCAGAATGTCGAGCGTATAGCGGTGATGCAGCTTCATGCTGACGGCGCCCAGAATCGTGCGTACCGAACGGGCGGTCCGCCCCTGCTTGCCGATCACCTTGCCCACGTCCGTCGGCGCCACACGGAGCTTGATCACCGTACTCTCCTCGCGGCCCACACTCTCCACCTCAACGGATGCCGGCTCATCCACCAGCGCCCGCGCAATCTCGCGAACCAGTTCTTCCACTTCGACCATAGCGTTTTGCGTCATGCTCCTGCCCCTGACCGGATACGTTCAGGAATTGGCGACAAGAATGAACGATTCGGATCGGTGCGCGCAGAGTAACAGCCCGCACCCATCCTCAGCAAATAATGTGCGCGCCGGCTCGAAGGCCCGCTCGCACGCTCCGGGGGAGGAGAAAAATCAGGCCGCGGCTGGCTCGGCAACCGGGGCGGGGTTCTTGGCCACCAGCTTGGCGACAATCGGCGTCATCTGCGCGCCCATGCTGCGCCAGTAGGCAACGCGCTCGTGCTTCAAATCGACCGTGGCCGGCTCGGTGCGAGGGTTGTATGTGCCGACGACCTCGATGGAACGGCCATTGCGGGCGCGGTCCTTCTCGATGACCACGATGCGGTAGCAGGGCTGCTTGGGGGCGCCAAATCGCGCCAAACGAATCATTACCACGGGATACGGTTCCTTTCGACTTCCGATACTCTGTTGTGGTTCTTTCCACCCCACGGACGTGGACCTATCCGCGGGGACCCCGGATTGGGGGTCCTTTGGGTTGACTCGGACTTGCCTGGCCATTTGAGGGCCAGACCTATGCGTCCGACCGATCACCCCACGAACGAAGACCTGTTCGCGGGGAACCCGTCGCGCAAGACACAACACCTAAGTATCGCCGAAAACAGGCCTGTGAAGCAAATCAGCATGCTCGTCACTGATCACAGTAACCTCAACAGCGGCCTGAGCGGTACCATGAAATTGAAACCGGCGGTTCTTTCTTTCTCCGCCGCGGAGCGCGCGCACATGGTTCGTGAGTACTACAAAGGCTATTCAAGCCGCCTGGGACGGGAGATGGAAGCGCTCATCTTCGGCCACGCGGGCCTGCCTGTCGTGGTCTTTCCCACCTCCTGCGGGCGCTTCTTCGACTTTGAAGACCGCGGCATGGTCGCCGCTCTCGCCGGCAAGATTGACGCGGGCCAGCTCCAGCTCACCTGCGTCGACTCTGTGGACGCGGAGAGCTGGTACAACCGGACACACGCCCCGCGCTGGCGCATCACTCGCCATCTGCGCTACGAGGAGTACCTGCTCCACGAACTGCTCCCGCTGATCCGCGAGCGGAATTTCGACCCGCGCCTGCTCTCGCTCGGTTGCAGCTTCGGCGGCTATCACGCGGTCAACATCGCCCTGCGCCATCCCGACGTCTTCACCGGCTTCCTCTCGCTCTCCGGCGCTTTCGACCTGAAGAGCTTTCTCGGCGGCTACTACGACCAGGAGTGCTACTACAACCTGCCCACGCACTACTTGCCCAACCTGACCGACCCCTGGTTCCTCGACCGCTTCCGCCAAAACCGCTACGTGCTGGCCACCGGCCACGACGACCAGTGCCTCGCGCAAAACCAGGCTCTCGACCGCATCCTCAGCGACCTCCAGATTCCCCACCAGCTCCACATCTGGGATGCAACAAACTCCCACGACTGGCCCACCTGGCAGCGCATGGTGGCGGAGTACTTGTGACAGGGAACAAGAACAGAGTATTAAATGTCTGCACGAGGCAATTTGATATAACTCTGAAATATGGGAGGCTACATCGATGAGCGAACTCAACCCTTATGCCCGCTTCCTGGACGGACGGTCGTTGGAGGCAATTCTTGCCGAGACGGACGTGCGGCTTTCCTCACTGCTTGCAGCGATTGGCCCGGAGAAGGCTTCCGTTCCGCCAGCCCCCGGCAAATGGAGCCCGGCGGAGATTGTCTGTCATCTGGCTGACTGCGAAATTGTCTTTGCCTTCCGGTTGCGCCAGACGCTGGCCGAGGATGCGCCGGTGATCCAACCCTTTGACCAGGAGAAGTGGGCCGCAGTCTACCCAGGCATTGCTGCCGAACAGGCTCTTCAAGCCTTCAGTGCCGTGCGCCAATGGAACCTGCGCCTCATTGTCTCAGCCCTTCCGGCAGCGGCGGCCAGGCCGGTCACGCACCCTGAGCGGGGCACGATGACCTTCCAGACTCTCGTCGAGACGATAGCCGGCCACGATCTCAATCACCTGGGACAGTTGCAGAGGCTGTGTTAGTCTTTGATCTTTTTCAGCAGCCACGCCATGTTCTGGCCCAGGGTTTTCATGGTTCTGATGCCCTCTTCGTCCCGCTCCACGTCGCCCGGCTGAAGGCCGATGCCGATATTCCAATAGGACGAGCCGGGCACAATCATCTCGCTGATCAAAAAGAAGTGGTTCAGCGAATCGAAGGCGTGGATCGCCCCCGCCCGCCGCACCGCCACCACAGCCGCGCCCACCTTGCGGCGGAAAAGGCTGCCGTTGGCTTTGGAAACTAGGCAGGCGCGGTCCATCAGCGCCTTGATCTCCGGCGAAATGTCGGCCACATAGGTCGGCGAGCCGAGCAGGATGCCGTCTGCTTCCTCTATCTTTGCAATCAGTGCATTGCCGTCGTCGCCCTTCTGCCCGCAGCGGCGATCCTTGTTGGTCGAGCATTGGCGGCAGGACAAGCAGCCGTGAATCTTCATTCCGCTCATTTCAATCAGTTCAGTACCGATCCCTTCGCTCTCCAACTCCTGCAAAACTGTGCGCAGCAGGATGGAGGTGTTCCCTCCCTTGCGCGCGCTGCCGTTGAATGCTACGACCTTGACGCTGCTCATCTGTCTCTCTCCACTGACTTCCAAAATTCCAACCCTCTATTGTGCATCTTCGGGCCGGCGAATTCATTTCCGGATGGGAACCATTTTGCGCGCACCGGGGTCTAAGGGTATAGAGTTTCTTGTTGGTTGCTCCGAGGAGGCTTTGTGCGCCGTTCTTTCGCCGTCTTCTGTCTCGCCGCCTTCACCGTGACGCTGGCCGCGCAGTCTCCGGCTGGCTCCCAAGCTAAAGTCAAGCCCGCCGCACAGCAGGCGCCGCAGTTAGCCGCACCGCAGGCGCCTGGGGTGGTCAAGGACCTGCCCGTCCGCAAGGTCGTCCTCTACAAGAACGGCGTCGGCTACTTCGAGCACGCGGGCACGGTCACCGGCAATCAGCGTGTGGCTATCGACTTTACCTCGCCGCAGTTGAACGACGTGTTGCAATCGCTCACCGTGCTGGACGAAGGCGGCGGACGCGTCGCCGGGGTCAACTACAACTCGACGACACCGCTCGCCGAGCAGCTCAAATCGCTCTCGCTGGGCATGACCGACGACCCCAACTCCACCGAGTTGTTTCTGGCGTTGCGCGGCCAGCGGGTCGAGGTCACCGGAGCCGCGGGCGGGCCGATCACCGGCCGCTTGCTCTCCATCGAGTCGCGCAACGAGAAGATGGGCGAAGCCGACACATCCATCAACAAATATTATCTGACGCTGGTTGCAACGACGGGCGCGGTGCGGGTCATCGAGCTGACTCCGGCGCTGAGCGTGCGCCCGCTCGACGCCAATCTGCAAGGTCAGCTCGACCGTTATCTGGAACTACTCTCGACCACCCACGCCAACGGCCTGCGCCATCTGACGCTCGACGCGCTTGGGGTTGACCAGCGCGAGCTGCGCGTCAGTTACATCAGCGAGGTTCCGGTCTGGAAGTCCACCTATCGCATCGTCTTCCCGCGCACGCCCAACGGCAGCGCCACGATGCAGGGCTGGGCGGTCGTCGATAACACCGTCGGCGCGGACTGGGAGAATGTGCAGTTGTCGCTGGTGGCCGGAGCGCCGCAGAGTTTCATCCAGCCGCTCTCGCAGCCGATCTACACGCGGCGCGTGGAGATTCCGATTGCCACTGAGTCGGAGTTGACGCCGCAGACGCATGAGGCGGCGGAGAACAGGAACTTCGCGGCCCTCGCAGCACTGGGCCTTGGTGTAAGCGCCGGACTCCCAGAACGCGCCAAGAAGCAAAAATCTCAAACGGTTAGTGCGGATGCATTGACAGTGCAAACTGATTCCAATGTGGTTTCCACACTTGTTTCCAACGAAGAGATTTCCAACATCGCGACAGAAAACAGGAACTTTGCCGATTTGGCCAGAACTGGTCATGGTGTTGGCGGCGGTTATATTGTCCGAGCCAGCGACGCCTACAAGGAAGGCGACGTCACCACCAACGCATTCGACGACTTCTTCGAGTACGCGCTCACGCAGCCGGTCACGATCCACAAAAACGAATCGGCGATGGTGCCCATCCTGCAACAGGAGCTACCCGCCGAGCACGTTTCTATCTGGAGCGAGAAGGAGCCGACGCCGCTGCGCGCGGTCTGGCTGGAGAACAAATCCAAGCTAACGCTCGACTCAGGCAATTTTTCGATCTTCGAATCCGGCGAGTTTGCCGGCGAGGGCCTGCTCGATCCGATTCATCCCGGCGAGCGGCGCTTGCTCTCTTATGCCGCCGATCAGGCCGTCCGCGTGAAGGTGACCGACAACAGCACACTGCGCACGTTGCATCATGTGCAGATCAGCAAGGGCGTGATCGTCGAGACCTATATGAATGTGGATTCCAAGACCTACTCGGCGATCAACTCCTCGGACGGAACCCGCGATGTGCTGATCGAGCATCCACGCCGTACCAACGGCTGGGAGCTGGACGGCGACTTGAAGCCCGCCGAGAGCACGCCGAGTCTTTACCGCTTCCGGCTGCCGGTCCCTGCACATTCAACGGAGAAGCTGGAAGTGCGCGAGCGCGGGCCGGAGCACACAGTTGTTCACCTGAACGGCGACGATCAGGAGACTGTCTATCTGCTCGACCTGGTCAAGCGCGTGCCCGATGCGCTCGACAAGCTGAAGCCGGTGATCGATGCGCAGTCTGCGCTCGCCGATCTGGAGCGCCGCATCAAGGAATCCAAGCAGACGGAAGAGACCGCCTCCGCCGACGAGGCCCGCGACCGCGAGAACCTGACCGCGCTCAAGGGCAACGACGCGGCCAAGCGCTTCGTCGAAGAGCTGAACCGCGCCGAAGACCTGCTGCAATCCACCCGCAAGCAGACCGCCGACCTGGAGCTGCAGAAGAAGGCCGCCGTGGAAAAGTTGAATGAGATGATCTCGCAGATCAGCTTCGATTGGGATGTGAAGGCGAAGTAGGGGATAGGAAATAGGTACCTAGCCGAACAGATCCTTCATCTTCTCAATCAAACTCGGCGAGGCGGGCTTGTTCTCGATGGCCATGGACTCGGCCAGCTGGCTGACCAGTTCACGCTGGGCGCGGTTGAGTTTGCGGGGAATCTCGATCATCACCTTGACGATCAGGTCGCCGTTGCCCTTGCCGTTGAGAATCGGGACGCCGCGTCCGCGCACGCGCAACTCGCGTCCGCTCTGTGTGCCCTCAGGAATTTTCAGCGGGACCGGGCCGTCGATGGCGGCAATCTCGATCTCCGCGCCCAGAGCGGCCTGGGGAAAGCTGATGGGGATAACGCAATGCAGGTTGTGCCCGTCGCGCTCAAAGAACTCATGGGGCCGGATGGCGAGCACCACATAGAGGTCGCCCTTGGCAGCGCCGGCGCGTCCGGCGTCGCCTTCGCCGCTGTAACGGATGCGGGTTCCGTTCTCCACTCCGGGCGGTACCTTCACGTTGAGCTTGATTTCCTTGATCACGCGGGTCTCGCCGCGGCAGGCGAGGCAGGGATCGGCGATCACCTGGCCGGTGCCGCCGCATGCGCCGCAGGCACGGGCCACGCTGAAGAAGCCCTGCTGGTAGCGAACCTGGCCGCGGCCCTGGCATTGAACGCAGGTCTTAGGTCCGCGGCCGGAGGCGCTGCCGCTGCCGTTGCAAGCGTCGCAGGTATCCCGGCGGCGAATCTTCACCTCGGTTTCCGTACCGAAGATGGCGGCTTCGAAGTCCACGGTCAGATCGAAGCGCAGGTCGTCGCCGCGCTGCTGGCGGCTGGCGCGGTGCTGCGGGCCGCCCACGGAGAACATCTCGCCGAAGAGATCGCCGAAGAGGTCGCCGATGTCCACGCCGCCGCCGAAGGGGTTTCCACCAAAGCCTGATCCGCCGCCGCTGACGCCGGCATGGCCGAAGCGGTCGTAGGCGGCGCGCTTGTCGGCGTCGCTCAGCACCTGGTAGGCCTCGCTGGCCTGCTTGAAGCGCTCCTCGGCGGCATGGTCGCCGGGGTTGCGGTCAGGATGATGCTGCATCGCCAGCTTGCGATAGGCGCTCTTCAACTCCTGGTCGCTTACATCGCGCGCGACACCCAGTACTTCGTAATAGTCTGCTTTGCTCACTCTGTTATTAAATCCTATTCGCTAATCTGTTTGGGGTTGGACGCCACGCGCACCAGGGACGGCCTCAGCAGCCGGTCGCGCAACTTGTAGCCGCGGCGAATCTCCTCGGCTACGTGCTGGTCGGGCAGGTCGGCGCGCTCGACCGAGCCCAGCGCCTCATGGTGGCGCGGGTCGAACTCCTCGCCCAGCGCTGGAATCGCCGTCACCTGCAACTGCCGCAGAACGTCTTCCATCTGCTTCACAATCAACTCGACGCCGGAGCGCAACTGTTCGGCCGTGGCGCTGGCCTTCAGCGCCATCTCGAAATGGTCCATCACCGGCAGAAACTTCTCGATCACATTCGCGGTGGCATAGTCGCGGTCGGCAATTCGCTCGCGCTCGCCCCGCTTGCGGGCGTTCTCAAACTCGGCTTGCAGGCGGGCCTGCCGGTCGAGCAGTTGGTCGCGCTCGGCCTTTAGCAGGTCGAATTCCGCGCGGCTGACTGGCGGCTCCTGGACCGGTTCCGGGCCGGAGGACTGCTCCGGCTCGCCTGAGGTTACATCCGCCAGCTCTAGCGGCACGGCGGCCTGCTCGCCCTTCAGCTTCTCCAGCAGTCGCAATTCTTTCTTCTCTTCTGACATGTTTTTATGCATTCTCCGCAAATTTCCTCGCATCTGTTTCCATGATAATTCGCGCGGCGTTTGCCGGCTTCTCATTTGCTTGCCGGGAGCGGCGCGAGTTCCATTCAGGGCCTCTTACACCCTCAACCCCTCGTCGGCGGGAACTTCCAGCAGGCGCTCAGAGAGGCGCGCAATGTAGCGCACCGCCTGGATCATCTCCTGGTACTGGATGCGGGTCGGCGCGATCACGGCCACTGTGCCCCGGTTGGCACCGCCCAGCCGGGCCGGCGCGCCAATCAGCACCAGATCCTGCATGGCGCGCGAAATCTCATCCTGTCCCATCAAATCCAGGCCAACCACCACGCGCACCTCCTGCTGGTGTCCGTCCACGTAGGCGGTCAGCAGTTCCACCAGCCGCTGCTTGGTCTCCAGGGCCAACAGCATCTGGCGCAGCCGTTCGCGGTCTGCCTCGGCGGCAATCAGGTTGGCCATTCCTTCCACATAAATCGCCGGCCCGGCTTCGCCCGCGGCCAGCGCGCCCTTGCGGCAAAGCTCTTCGACCGAGGCCAGCATCTGATGATAAGCGGCCTGCTCCAGCTCCACGCGGCGCGCCACTTCGGCGCGGATGTGCTCGATGGGCCAGCCGCGAAAGTTCTCGTTCAGGTAGCGCGCCGCCGTCTCCAGCTCCAGGTGCGTCAACTCGCGGTCCAGCACCAGCACGCGGTCCTGCACCGCGCCGGCCTCGGTGACCAGCACGGCCAGCACGCGCCCCACCGAGAGCCGCGAAAAGTGTATGTGTTCCAGCACCTGGCTGGCCGTCGAGCAGGCCAGCGCCACGCCCAGCCCGCTGGACAGCAGCGCCAGCACATGCGAGGTGCGCTCCAGGTAGTCATTGCTGCTGGTCACGCCACTGAAGCTCTCCTCGATCTGGCCGCGCCGCGCTTCGCTCATCGGCAACGGCGCCTTCGCTCCCTGCGGCAGCGCGGCCATCGGACCCGGCTGGGTGATCTGTTCGACGTAGAAGCGGAAGGCAGCGGCGGTCGGCACCCGGCCGGCCGAGGTGTGCGGCTGCTCCAGCAGGCCGGTCTCGCCCAGCGTAGCCATCACGTTGCGGATGGTGGCAGAACTCAAGCCCTCCTGATGGGAGAAATATCGGGCGACAGCCTGCGAGGCCACCGGTTCGCCGGTCGCGATGTACTGCTCGATGATGGCCGTAAGCACCAGCCGCTCTCGCGGACTGACGCGCGCATCAGGCATCTTCCCCGCTCTCCGTCCGGGCTCGTCCGCGGTGATGCCCGCGCCCCGGATAAAACCGACCAACTCTTGATATTTCTAGCGTTTAGAACAGCAAAAGCGCAAGTTTCTCCTCTCTAATTCTAGGCAGCGGCGAGGGCGCTGTCAACCGCAACCGGTCTGCTACATCAAGATCGAACGTCGATCCATTTCCGATGCCGCAACCTTTCCCGGTGCGCCGGGTCAAAGACAATATCTCCTCCGGTGGCCGTTATGCGCCGGATACAATTCATCCAAGAGGATTTGACTTCATGTTGTTTGCTCGACGCTTCTTCCCGCTAGCCGCTCTTCTTCTGCCTCTATTGCCCGCGCAGGCGCAGCAGCCGGCCGCGAAGCCTCTGCCGGATATTCATCAGCTGATGAAAGAGGTTGACGAGCATCAGAAGCAGCTCGACAAAGTGCGCGAGAATTACACCTACACCTCGTCGCAGACCACGGAAGATATCGACGCCAAAGGCCATGTGACCAAGACGGAGACGCGCGAGGTAGAGATCTTCTTCGTCAACGGCCACGAGATCTTCCGGCGGGTAAAGAAGGATGGCAAGCCGCTGGATGAGAGCGAACAGCAGAAGGAGACCGAGCGCGTCACCAAGGCTGTCGAAAAGGCGCAGCAGCCGGAGACAAAAAAGGAAGAGAAGAACGAGATCACGCTGCGCGATGTACTGGAGGTGATGGATGTGCGCAATCCGCGGCGCGAGGACTATCGCGGCCGGCCCACGATCGTCTTTGATTTTGTGGGACGCAAGGACGCCAAGACGCACGGCATAGTCGAAGATGCTTCCAAGAAAATACAGGGAACCATGTGGGTGGATGAGGCCGACCGCGAAGTGGCACATATGGACGTCACCTTCAATGACAACTTTCATGTCGCCGGGGGACTCGTCGCCAATATCGAAAAAGGCTCCAGCATTCACTTCGATCAGGCGCCGGTGAATGGCGAGATTTGGTTTCCCACTGGCGGCGAGAGCACCTTGGCGGTGCGTCTCTTTCTGGTCAAGGGCATTCGCCAGCACGAGACCATGCGCAACTACAGCTTCCAGCGCTTTCATGTGGAGGCCGAGCAGGGCAAGGAATCCAGGGTCGTGCTGGAGAAGAAGCCGTAGCCCGGTTGCCGCGCACATCGCCGCTTCCGGTACAGTGGAAGGTATGTACGCGCGCAAACTCTCCATTCAGCGCATCGACGCGACCGGCATACGCCACGCCTGCCCCATCGGCTGGATCGACAACTTCGCCATGCGCAACTTCACCAACGATGCCGTCTTCGACGACACGCTGCCCGTAGCCGATGGAGTGCTGGAAGCCGGGACGCGCGTTCCTCTCTCGCGCCTCCAGCCGGCCATGGAAGACTGGTTTCGCCGCAAGGGCTACCTCAAGCCCGGCGAGCGGCTCGAAGTCGCGGAGATGCACACTCCGCCGCCGCAATGATCTACGATAATCCGGTGACGACTTCCGCACTCCATTCACCCACGCTTCTCGTGCACGGCGGCGCATGGGCCATCCCCGCCGAGGCCGCGGCCGCTCACCAAGCCGGAGTCCGCCACGCGCTGGAAACCGGCTACGGCGTCCTCTCGCGCGGCGAATCGGCTCTGGATGCCGTCGAAGCCGCAGTCACCGTCCTTGAAGACGATCCCGCCTTCGACGCTGGCAGGGGCAGCTTTCTCACCTCCGACGGTCGCGTCCAGCTCGACGCCCTGCTGATGGATGGCGGGCGCATGAAGGCCGGCGGCGTGGCATGCGTCGAGCGCCTGCGCAACCCCATTCAGGCCGCCCGCCTGGTCCTGGAAAAAAGCCCCCACGTCTATTTCGTCGGCCAAGGCGCGGAGCAATTCGCCCACGCCCACGGCATGGCCCTCATCGAGAACACTGAGCTTGTTCTCGACCGCGAACGCGAACGCCTCGCCCAGGCCCAGGCTCGACAGGCCGCAGGACTCGCCGACGAGTCCTTCTCCGGCCAAACCCTGCAAGACGACAAAGGCCCGGAGACCGCGCTTCCGGATGATTTGGACACATTCGGCTCCCACGATACAGTAGGCGCAGTCGCCCTCGACCTCCGCGGCAACCTCGCCGCCGCCACCTCCACCGGAGGGACCCTCAACAAAACTCCCGGCCGGGTCGGCGACTCCTCGTTGATCGGCTGCGGCTGTTACGCCGACAATCTCTCCGCAGCCGTCTCACTGACCGGCTGGGGCGAACCCATCATGAAGCTGGTTCTGGGCAAGTGGGCCACCGACCGCGTCTCCACAGGCACCGCCCCCGAACTTGCCGCGCAGGAAGCCATCGCCTACCTCTACAACCGTCTCGGCGGCCACGGCGGCATCATCCTTCTCGGCCCCGACGGCCGCTTCGGCCTGGCCCACAACACCCCCGCCATGGCCTGGGGCATCGCCACACCCGCAGGCCTGCAAACCGGCCTCACCGTTTGAAAATTGCATTAACCCTTCAATAGGTGCCCCACCCTCGGCGCGTCTTTGTTTTTACGCTTAGGGGGGAGACCATGAACCCCGCGCTGCCGAATTGACTGCTATCCCTGCAATAATCCCAGTATGCTGATCCTCGCCTCCGCTTCGCCCCGCCGCCGCGAACTTCTTGCCCAGGCCGGCTACTCCTTCGAGGTTCATCCCGCCCATATCCCCGAAGAGCCCTATCCCAACGAAGACCCCATCGCCTATGTCACCCGCCTCGCCCGCGAAAAAGCCCAGGCCGTCTTCAACGAAATCATGGGTCTCCCAGATCCTGATTACCAGACCGGGAAATTCACAAAAACTCTTGCGAACGACCAGCGAGCGTCTGCCGCACCGCAGGTGCTGGGCGCGGACACCACCGTCGCCCTCGACGACCACATTCTCGGCAAGCCCGAAAGCCCCACAGACGCCGCCCGGATGCTCCGCCTGCTCTCCGGACGCACTCATCGCGTTCTCACGGGAGTCGCGCTGGTCACCGCAACCTCTACTGAAGTCGCCGCCGAATCCACCGCCGTCCAATTCCTCACCCTCTCCGACGAAGAGATCGAGTCCTACATCGCCACCGGCGAACCGATGGACAAGGCCGGCGCCTACGCCATCCAGGGCCGCGCCGCCCGCTGGATTCCCCGCATTGAAGGCTGCTACTTCAACGTCGTCGGCCTGCCTATCGCCCTCGTCTCCTCCCTCCTCGGAGCCCGCCCGGCGCGCTGACCCGCTGACTCGCAGACTTGCCAAACAGAATCGTCCTCGACACCGCCTTCCCGCCGATGTAGAATCTCCGCAACCAATAACGCTGTCCAGGAACTGCTACTAATTCTCCGTAAGGAAGTGAAAAATCATGCGGATTTCCGCTCCCGTTCGCATTCTTCTACTGCTTTCTGTCATCGCCTCACCGGTTCTTCTGCGCGCGCAATTCCAGACGCCCACACCGGAAGAACTCAAGATGACCGACGACCCCAAGGCGCCGGGCGCGGCCGCCGTCTACCTCAACATCGCCGAGGATTGCGACAGCCACCACGATTGGTTCAATTATTACGCGCGCATCAAGGTGCTGCAGGAAAAAGGCAAGGAACTGGCTACCGTCGAAATCCCATACGTTCGCGACTTCTCCAAGGTCGAGTTCATCCAGGCCCGCACGATCCATTCGGATGGAACCATCATCCCGCTCACCGGCAAGCCCGAAGACCTGCTAGTCGACAAGATGAGAAGCAAACAGGGTTATGATTTTCAGGTCAACCAAAAGGTCTTCAACCTGCCCAGCGTCGAGGTCGGCAGCATCCTTGAATACAGTTATCGGATTACCCCGGCCTTTATGCCCAAATGGGAGGTGCAGCATCGCTACTTTGTCCACAACGAGCGCTTCATCTTTCGCGCCCCCGATATGAGCGGCGCATACCTCACCAGTCTCATCTGGTGGTCCTCACTGCCCGTTAACAAACCGATTAATCCAGACGTTGCCGGAGTCTTCCGCCTCGAAATGAATGACATCCCGGCAGCCCCCGACGAAGAATTCATGCCACCCATCGACAGCCTGCTTTATCGTGTGCAGTTCTATTTCAAAGACGCCAACAGCGCTGAGAACTTCTGGAAAGAAGACGCCAAGCTCTGGTCAAAGGACGTGGATCGCTTTGCCGAGCCTTCCAAGGGACTCAAGGAAACGGTCGCCACCCTCACCGCGCCCGCCGACAGTGAGCTGGACAAAGCCAGGAAACTCTATATTGCCGTCCAGGCTCTTGATAACACCGACTATTCCCGCACAAAATCCCAAGCCGAGCGCAAGCGCCTCAATTTGAAGGATGTACGGCACGCCCAAGACATTTGGAACCAGAAGAGCGGCACCAGCGATGAGATTGCGCTGCTTTATCTAGCGATGCTGCGCGCCGCGGGGCTCACAGCATACGCCGAAAGTGTAGTTGACCGCCAGCGGGGTGTCTTTGACCCCACTTATCTCTCTCTGAATCAGCTCGACGATACTCTGGTGGTTCTCAGCGCCGGCGGCAAGGAGATCGAACTCGATCCCGGCGAAAAAATGTGCCCCTTCCAGACGATCAGCTGGCATCACTCCAGCGCCGGCGGGATCGGCCAGTCTGCCAAGGGCGCCGATACCGTGACCTCCGCCACCCAGCTCTATCCTGATAACAAGATTTTTCGGTTCGGCGACGTTACGCTGGATGTCCATGGCGGCCTGACCGCGAGCTTCCGCATCGCCATGACCGGCCAGGAGGCGCTGTACTGGCGTCAGCTAGCCCTCACGAACGATGAATCGGAGGTGAAGAAGCGGTATGACCATTCGCTGGAGTTGCTCATGCCCGACGGCGTCGAGGCGCATGTCGATCACTTCGCCGGACTCGACGATCCCTACGCGAATCTGATCGCCGTGGTCAAAGCGCAGGGTTCGATGGGCGCGGCAACCTCCAAGCGCCTCATCTTGCCCGCTTTCTTCTTTGAGACGCGCGCCAAGCATCCATTTGTGGAGCAGGAGAAGCGGCTGACTTCAGTTGATATGCACTATGGCGAGACGGTCCTGGAGCAGATGACCTATCACCTACCGGAGGGATTCACGGTGGAAGGCGCGCCCGTGGACGCCAATATCTCGTGGCCGCAGCACACGGTCTTCAACACCAAAACGACGGTTGCGCCCGGCCAGGTGACCGTCGTGCGCAAGCTCTATCGCAACTTCACCTTCGCCAAGCCGGAGGAGTACCAGGATCTCCGCGCCTTCTACCAGAAAGTCGCCGCCGCCGATCAACAGCAACTCGTTCTCACCCGCACTCCCGTTGCCCAAGGAAACTGATTATGGGAAAGCCGCTCTCTTTCAAAGCTCTCTCCGGCCGCCTCCTGCTGGCCGCCCTTCTTCTCTGCGCCTGCGCGCCCAGTCACGCCGGTTTGTTTGGCGGCAGTGACAAGCAGCCAGTTCCGCAGTGGGGCCTGGATGCCTACAAGACTCACACTCCCGATTACGCCCGGGACGCAGCCGCGGTGATTCTCTTCGATGAGTACGTCGAGACCGTTGACGATCAGGGACGCGCCGTGGAGCGCGAGCGCATCGTTAAGCGCATCCTCAAGCCGCAGGGACGCCACGATGCGGTGTGCGGCGTCTCCTATGATGTGGACGAGAAGGTCAACTACTTTCACGCCTGGACCATCGCTGCCGACGAAAAGCAGTATCAGGCCCAGGACACCGATTTCGCCGATGTGGGAGACACCGGCATTCCGATCATGCTCTCTACCCGCAAGGCACGGGTCGTCCATCCCCCGGCTGCCGATGTGGGCGCGGTCGTAATCTGCGAGTCCGAGGAACTGCTTGAACCGTATCTTCAAGAGACGGTCTGGGGCATCCAGACGAGCATCCCCGTCGTCTTTCAGGCCCTCGAAGTCGATCTACCCGCCGGCCGCGCCCACTCCGAGGCATGGCACAGATTCCCGCCCGTCAAGCCGGTCGAGGTCGCGCCCAACCACTGGCGCTGGGAGATCAAAGATATGCCTGCCCTCGATCTGCGCGAGCTGCGCTCCGGTCCGGAATGGCAGGCGCTCGCCGCGCGCATGTCCGTCCAGTGGGGCGATGCCGCCGTCGAAGGCAAGGACAATCAGTGGCGCGCCATCGGCCAGTGGGTCACCAAACTTGAGGCCAACCGCCCCGACCCGTCACCGGAGATTACCGCCCAGACGCAAAGCATCATCGCCGGCGCGCCGGACTTTTACACCAAACTCAGCCGCATCACCGAGTACATCCAGAAAAATGTCCGCTACTTCATCGTCATGCGCGGCATCGGCGGCTTGCAGGCCAACCATGCGGCCGATATCTACCGCAACCGCTACGGCGACTGCAAGGACAAGACAACGCTGCTGATTTCCATGTTGCAGGTGGCCGGAATTCATGCTTTTTATATGCCCGTGGACGACCGCCGCGACATCGTCGACCCCGATGCGCCCTCGCTGGAAGGCAACCACATGATCACCGCCATAGAGATTCCCGCCGATGTTCAAGACCCGCGCCTCAAGGCTATTGCCAAAGCCAAAGACGGCAAGCGCTATCTCATCTTCGACCCCACCAATCAACGCACTCCCGTCGGCAATTTGCCCTATTACGAGCAAGGCAGTTACGGAATCCTGGCCGCCGGCCCGGCCAGCCAGATCATCGCGCTTCCCGTGCTGAACCCTGAGGCCAGCACACAGGAGCGAAAAGGCGTATTCACGCTTTCAGCCGACGGCACGCTGACCGGCTCCGTGGACTCTTCACAATCCGGATCGGCTGGCGCTGAAGTTCGCTATTTGATTAAGGAAACCGATGAGAAGGAGCGCCGCGAATATTTGGAAAAGAAGATCGCCGAGAGCCTTCCCGGCGTCACGCTCGATTCTTTTGAATTCATCGAGCCATCCGGGCTCGACAAGCACATCGAACTCCACTACAAGGTGACGGTGCGCCAATACTCCCATCAGGCCGGTCCGCTGGTGCTCGTTCGCCCGCGCGTCGTCGGCTCCTTAGCCCTGCCCTTCGACGATAAGCCGCGCATCTATCCCATCGACCTCAACGCCACCGGCCGCTGGCGCGACAGCTTCGACATCGCCATCCCCTCCGGCTACGCCGTCGATGAGACTCCTGATCCGGTCTCGCTCGACCTCGACTTCGCCAGCTACCACTCTTCGGTCTCGGCCAAAGGCAATCTTCTCCACTACGAGCGCGAATACGCCGTACGCCAGGTCGAACTGCCCGCGACCCGTGCCGCGGACTTCCGCCACCTGGAGTCGGTCATTCTCTCCGACGAAAAGAACGCTGCCGTTCTCAAGAAGCAGTAGTCGTCCTGCGTTTTTTTTTTCAAACCATAAATCTTGGTGTCCCAGGTTCCGATTCTGGGAAATGGGAAACCACGAACCCCGCTACTGAGCTTGGGCACCGAGTTTATCGAGCGTCCGGCCGGATGCCGATCACGCTCATCATGCGTCCGGCATGGCCCTGGGAGGCGCGATGGGAGAAGAAAAGCTCCCGCTGGCAGCTTGTGCAGCCGCCTACTGTTTGGATTGCTCTGGGCTTGAGTCCCGCTGCCAGCAACTGGCGGCGGTTGGCTTCGATTAAATTCAAATGCAGGCTGGGGCCTATGGACGTGTGGCCGGGCGCGCGCTGCGTAAGAAAAAGCATCGGATACTTTGTGCGTACCGGGTCGGCATCGTAGACCTCGCGGAAGAGCTCAAGGGCATAGGCAAACTGCGACTCGAATTCGGAGAGCGCGTCTTCGCCCACGGCGTAACAGCAGGGGCCGATGCCGGGACCGATGGCGGCAATCAAATCCTCAGGCCGGGAGCCGAACTCCAGCCTCATGCGGCCCACACCGCTCTCGACGATGCGCTTGACCGTGCCGCGCCAACCGGCGTGGAATGCGGCCACCGCGCGGCGCTTGCGGTCGGCCACCAGCACCGGGATGCAGTCGGCGGTCTGAATAGCGAGCAGCAGACCGGGTTCATCGGTCATCAGGCCATCGGCTTTGCACCCCAGCGACGAAGACCTGTCGCCTGGGACCCCGCGCTTCCACGGTTGCTTCCGGCTTGTATCCGCGGCGCCGGCAAGAGCTATCTTGTTGGAATGAATCTGCTTAAGTGCAGCCAGCGGCGTGGTCGGGTCGCCGGTGATCGCTTCGGCCAGTAGGCGGCGATTGCGGAGCACGGTTTCCCGGCCGTCGGCGGCGGTAAAGCCCAGATTCAGCTCGCCCGGTGCATCGTCTGCGCAATAGGCCCGGCTGAGGCCGCCGCGGCGGGTGCTGAAGCCGTGCCAGAGCCAGCCGTGCTTCTCCCAGCCCTCAACCGGCAGCCATTCGACACCATTCGAAGCGACGCGGGGAACCGGCGCGGCGGGGATGAGTACCAGCTGTGCCGCGTGGGTGAATCTCATGCGCTGTGTGACGCCTGCGGCCTTACTGCGCAACTTGCGTTGGAGGCCCACCTGCTCAAACAGTGCGTCGAGCGCCTGGAGGTCAGATTCGGGGCGAGTCTTTGGAGTGGAGGAGGAGCGCATCTGGCTTCAATTCTATCCGGCAGCAGAAGAGCGAAAGGGCCTGCCTTCCGGCAGGCCCGCTCTAGAGGCTTAAAAGGAGGGGGGCAGGGGGGAGGGTTTCTGAGAAGAGGTCTGTACAAGACCTTCAAGAAGGAGTGGAACTCTTTCTTGGGTGGTGAAGTGGTGCGTGGAAGCCTCTGCTTGTTATATGTGTAGATGCGCGTGAGTGAAAAAGGTTGCGTGACTTTTAGCGTGAAATTTGCACGTCTCATTTTTCGCAGCCTATCGCGGAAAAATGCGAAGATACTTGCGTGAGATGCAGGCGATGCGGCTTGATGCCAAGAGCCGGGCATGGCCGCAATTTCGCTGGAGTCTGGAGAACGATCCATGCACGAAGTGATTGATGAAGAAGAGCTTACGCCGATCAAGCGGGGGTGCGACGCGGAGCTGACGCTGGGTCCAATGATGGTGGCTGCCCTGTTTGTTGGATTGGCGCTGCTGTGCGGCCTGTGCTTCGGGCTGGGCTACTCTATGGGCAGACGCGGCAGCCATGATTCCCCGGTCGCCGGCCAAACCTCCGGCACGGGAGCCGTTTCGCAGGCGTCCAGCTCGCTTCCCAAGCCGAAAGCCGCGGCGGAGAGCCTGCCCACGGCTGTAATATCCAGCGCCGGCGGGGCCGCCGCTGCGCCGACTCCCGGCTCGACTTTTGCCAACGGCGCGAATTCCACCCAGACAGCCCCAGCGCTGATGGTTCAGATTGCTACCCTCTCGCACCAGGAGGACGCGGATGTGCTGATCAGCGCGCTGCGCAAGCGGGGCTTTGAGCCAGCCGTCAGCCTTGACGCCACCGACGGGCAGTTCCACGTGCGGATCGGCCCGTTCAACAACCTCAGCGAAGCCAACGCGATGCGCGAGAAGCTGACCAACGACGGTTACAACGCTGTGGTGCAGCCGTAAGGATCCACCCCTTCGACTACGTTCAGAGCGTAGATTCCCATATCCGAGAAGTGGGGCTCGGGGCCAGCATTACACGAATGATAGATATACTTTAGCGAGCGGGATATGCTTCAGCGCGCTGCGCGATGTCCAGTAGTTGTTTTCGCTGCATGATGAAATGCGCCGGGCGGGCGAGGAGCACCGCAAGCCACTCCGGCAGGCCGTAGGGGCGATAACCGGAGGCCACGCGGCCACGCACGAGCAGGCGAGTTTGACCGGGCCACGGTTGTTCAAGAATGAAGGCCCAGGTGGTTTGATACTTGCCATTGGGCAGCCGCCAGGACAGCACCAGATTCTTTTCCGGTTCAAACTGCGCAACAACAAATACGTCCTTCGCTCCGGGGAGGGCGGGAAAGACATCCCCAACATGAATGTCCTGGTACTGCGGCAGGATGCGCTCCGCGCTGTGGCGGCCGCCGTTATCGATGAAGTCGTAGGAGTACCATCCGGCGCGATGAGATCCCAACTGAACCAGCCATGGCCAGACTTCACGAGGAGGGCGATGAATGGTGATGGCATGATTGAGCGTTCCCATGGGATGAACGATCAGGCCATCCCCGGCGAGAGCCTGGGCTTGCTCCGCCTGGGTCGCGTGGATCTGCAGATTGGCATATATCGCAAAAAGAACAAGCGCTGCTGAAATTCCTAACAACGCGATGAGCAATTTCTTTTTCATTTAGTATTCACCGTACCCTCTCCTGTTATCTTATCCGCGCATCCATTCCGGCAGGCCGGAGGCGATGGCCGTGCGCACGGCTTCGGAGAGTTCATCGCGGGTGGCAAAGTCCTTGGGATAAACGGGCGCGTGGAAGACAATGTGCGCCGTTCCAGGCTTGATGGCGAAGCTGCCCTTGGCCATCAGCGTCTCCGTCCCGTAAATCGAGACGGGAATGCACGGCGCTCCGGTCTCCATCGCCAGATAGAATGGGCCTTTCTTGAAGGGCAGCAGGCGCCCGTCTTTGGAACGCGTGCCCTCGACAAACGTGGTGATGTGGGTGCCTTTTTCCAGTATGCGCTGAGCCGCGGCAACGCTCAGCTTGGCGCTGGCCGCGTCGCCGCTCCGATCCACGGGAATGAACTGGCCCAGTTTGAGGCAGTAGCCGAAGACGGGAAGATTCATCACCGAGCGCTTGGAGAAGGCGGCCGTGTGCTCCGGCATCCACGAAATCAGCGCCGGCGGGTCGAGGTTGGAGACGTGATTTGCCATGAAGATACACGCCCGGCCGGCGGGAACCCGCTCCCACCCCTCCATCCGCACGCGGATGCCGGCTGCGGCAAAGCCGGTGCGGACAATGAAGCAGGTCACGGAGTAGAGCGGTTCGATCTTGCCGGTCAGCGCGGCCAGCGGAATGAAGATCGCCGCCGCGGGAATGCTCAATGCGAGAATGACGACGATCACGAAGAGCGAGACTAGCATGAGTACCTCTACCTCCGCATCCACTCCGGCAGCCCGGAGGCGATGGCCGCGCGAACCGCCTGCATCAGCTCGTCGCGCGTGGCGAAGCCGGCCGGGTCGATGGGCGAATGAAAAATTACGTGCGCCGTCCCCGGATGAATGCGCAAACTGCCTTTGCCCTGGATGCTCTCAGTGCCATGAATGGAAACCGGGATGCAAGGCGCGCCGGAGCTCATGGCCAGATAGAAGGGGCCTTTCTTGAAGGGAAGCATACGGCCGTCCGGCGAGCGCGTGCCTTCAACAAACGTGGTCATGTGCACGCCTTTGGCGAGAACGCGGCTCGCTGCGGTTACGCTCTTCTCCGCGTCCACAGGGCTGCCGGAGCGATCCACCGCAATAAAATCTCCTTGGCGAAAGCCGGTTCCCAGGATGGGCAACTGCATCAGCGAGCGCTTCATAAAGGCCGAGGTGCGCCCCGGAATCAGCGAGATCAGCGCCGGCGGGTCCAGGTTGGAGACGTGATTGGCCATGAAGATACACGCTCGGTCGCGGGGGATGCGCTCCCGGCCTTCGACGTGGAAGCGCACCCCGGCCATCCAGCAACTGCTGGAGAGCATGAAGCGCGTGCCCTTGTAGAGCGGCAACACGTTGCCCGTCAACGCGCACCATGGAATGAAGAGCAGCGCCGTGGGGATTCCGATGACGACCATCGTGGCCATGAAGATGAAAAAAGAGATCATGCCAATCTTTCCGCTAAGTCAGCCCTGAAGTTCTTTGAGCCGCAGGGGAAGTTTCTCATAAATGCCATCGAATCCGCCATTGGAAAGGATCGCTACCACGTCGCCGGATTGCAGTTGCGGCGTGATGCGGTTGACGATGGCTTCGACATCTGGACAGAGTTCGGCGGGGGTTCCGGCAGCGTTGAGCGCGCGGACAACCTCTTCAGGATGCAGGCGCTCGGCGTCGGGGATGCTCTGCTGCTGATAGACACCGGCGAGCACGACGCGGTCGGCAAGGCGCAGACTCTTGATGAGGTCGGCTTCGAGAACCTTACGGCGCAGCGTGTTCGAGCGCGGTTCCAACACAGCCCAGAGTCGCGCTTGCGGGTAAACGGAACGCAGCGCCCGCAGCGTTTCGCGAATGGCCGTGGGGTGGTGCGCGAAATCTTCGATGATGATGACGCCGTTAATTTGCGCGCGCACCTCCATGCGGCGCTTGACGCTTTTGAAAGTCGCCAGCGCCTCGACGATTGCCTCTTTGCTCACGCCCTGCCCATACGCCAGCGCGGCGGCGGCGGTGGCGTTGAGCGCGTTGTGCTCGCCTGCCATGCGCATCGCCAGCTCGGCCCACAGCGCGCCCGCGCGCCAAAGCTCCCAGCGCGTGAGTCCGTCTTCGTGGCGCAGATACTGGATGCGCCAGTCGGAGCTTTCAGAAAAACCATAGCGTTCGACACGGCAGAATGCGCGGCCCAAGCACTCGCTTACTTTGTCACTGTTGTCATAGGCTACGATCAGTCCGCGGCACGGAACCAGATTCACCAGCCGCTTGAAGGCGGTCTTCACCGCTTCAAGGTCGGCGTAGATGTCGGCGTGGTCGAACTCCACGTGCGTCAGAATCAGCGCGTCGGGAAAGTAGTGGAGAAACTTGGGGCCCTTGTCGAAGAAGGCGGTGTCGTACTCGTCGCCCTCGACGATAAACGGGCGCGTGGGGCGCAGTTGAAAGCTGGTGCCGAAGTTTTCTGCCACGCCGCCAATGAGAAACGACGGCTCCAGCGCGATGTTTTCGCGCGCGGCAACCTGATAGATCCAGGCCAGCATGCTGGTGGTAGTGGTCTTGCCGTGCGTTCCGGCAACGACCAGCGGCTCGCGTCCCACGAGAAACTCTTCGTGCAGCAGCGCGGCCATCGACGTGAAGGGAATGCGCTCGTCGAGCACGCGCTCGATCTCCGGATTGCCACGCGAGAGCGCGTTGCCGATGACGACCAGATCGGGCGCGGGTGAGAGATTCGCTTCAGCGTACGGCTCCAGGATGGGAATGTTCAGCGAGGCGAGCAGATCGCTCATCGGTGGATAGGCGGCCTTGTCGGAGCCGGTGATGCGATGGCCCTGCAACTGCAAAAGGCCGGCCAGCGAGGCCATCGCCGTGCCGCAGATGCCGCTGAGGTGAATGTGGCGGGGCGCGAATGTCATGGCGTCACCGCCGGTTCGATCATTTGTAACTGCGCCTCCTTGTGCACGAGTAACTCGGCCTCGACTCCGAAGGTCAGAGTGACGTTGGAGCAAGAGACGTGGCCCGAGCGCAGGCCGATGGCGATGGGACCTTTGAAGTCTTCGAAGGCGCGTAGAATCACATGATTGAGCAGCTCGGGCGGCGCGCCAGGCGAGCTGCAATCGAGCATTTCGCCGAAGACGATGCCGCGCACGCCTTCCAGCTTGCCCGCCTCGCGCAGTTGCCACAACATGCGGTCGATCTGGTAGGGCTTGACGCCGACATCTTCGAGAAAGAGCAGCTTGCCTTCGGTTTGCGGCTCGTAGGTAGTGCCTAAGAGAGCCACAAGAATGCTCAGGCAGCCGCCATAGAGCGTGCCGCGCGCGCGGCCGGGATGCAAAGCGCGCATACCCTCGGCTGCGCCAACGGTGTAGGGCTTGCCGCCAAGCGCCGCTTGCAGGCTGGGCAGATGAACTCCGTCCTCGCGCGCGAAATCCGCCGAGAGCATAGGGCCGTGAAAGGCGGGCAATTGAATCTGATCGAGCAGCCAGAGATGCATCGCGGTCAGGTCGCTGTAGCCGATGAGCGGTTTGGCGCTTTCGGCGATCAGGTCGAGGTCCAAATCCTCGAGGAGATAGTTCGATCCGTAGCCGCCGCGCGTGCAGAATATGGAACGCGATTGATCGTCGGCAAAGGCATGATGCAGATCGCTGAGGCGCATGGCCGGTGTGCCCGCGAAGTAGAGCGGACCGTGAGCGAGGATGTGCTCGGAGGGCTGCGGCGCGTAACCAAGAGCGTGCAAGGCAGCCAGGCCGCGCTCGACGCGCTCCGACTGCGGCGTGGAAGCGGGCGAGACGACGGCCACCTGGGCATCGGCAGGAACAGCGCGCGGCTTAAACAGTGCAGTCATAAGGGCCAGGCCTCTCCGTGAGCGATCAACGTTGCGGGGCCTGTCAGGAACAGCTCGGTTCCAGGCCCGATCCATGCAATGGTTTGCGCGCCTCCGGGGGCTACGACAGTGAGCGGCGACTGGCGGCCGCTGAACGCGATGGCCGCCGTGGCGGCTGCGCTGCTACCGGTGCCGGAGGAGGTGGTTGGGCCGACGCCGCGCTCGAAGATGCGAATTTCGATTTCGGCGGGGTTGACGATGCGCAGGAATTCCACGTTTGTCTGGTGAGGAAAACCCGGATGCATGCAGATCTCCGCGCCGATTGCCTGCCACGGCATACCAGCCACAGAAAAGTCAGCATTGTCAGCAACAATGACATAATGCGGATTGCCGGTGAAAACCTCTATACCGTTCATCACATGACCACTCTGCAACCCGACAGTGCGGGGAGCGAACGAAGGAACGCCCATTCCGGCGGTCACTTCGACGGTGAATTCTCCGTCGATCTTCAGCACATTGATCTGACAGACGCGCAGGCCCGCATCAGTCGAAATCTCCACTTCGTCGCCGGGCTGGAAGCCGCGCTCGCGCGCCATCCACGCCGCCACGCAGCGCGTGCCGTTGCCGCTAATCTCGGCGATGGAGCCGTCGGCGTTGTGCAGGCGAATGCGGCCTGAGCGCTCACCTGTCCAGGCGAAGAACTCGATGCCGTCGGCGCCGATGCCGGTGTTGCGCGCGCACAACCGCCTCGTCAGATTCACCCAATCGTGGTCCGCGGCGGCTTCTTCGGTCACAATCAGGAAGTCGTTGCCGCAGGCGTGCGCTTTGGTAAAGGGAATCAATCATCCTCCGGATCGTAGTAGGTAAAGAACACTCAGGGCCAGTGGGTGGCATCCCACCCTAGATCACCCCAACGACGAAGACTGTCGTTGGGGACCTCGACGCTGCAACAACAACCGCGCGGCGAGGATGGGGCACCCAAACCTTTCGCTATAGGTGAAAACGCTCCACAGCCCGGTGCAATTGCTATCTGGACTAATTCGAAGTATAAATCGTGCCTGCCGGCTGCCCTGTCGTCTTGAAACGGTAGAGTTCGCGCAGGCCATCCGGATGAGCCTTCACCGCTTGATCGATCTGGTCTCCGTCAAAGGCCAGCACGATCGCGGCGTGCGCGGCGGGGGCGGCCAGAGCATCGCTGTAAATTGTAAGATCGCTCTCGTTGATGGTCTGGCGAAGCGGAATCCCGGTGAAAGCGACCAGCTCCGGATAGACCGATGTGTCCATCAATACCACCGCGCCGGGACGCTGGACTAGCAGCGCGCGCAGCACGGGCGGAATCAATTCATCATAAGCTCTGCGCGCCTCGATGTTCTTGACTCCCTCGACGTACGTCAAAGGATGCTCGCGCAGCATCTGTAGCGCGTTTACAGCCACGATCGCGAAGAGTGCGCCCACTGCTATCTGCGACCAGCGCGGCTTATAGCGATGGAGCGCGGAGAGTGCACCGTGGGCGGCAAGGCCCAGTCCCAGCGCCAAAGCGGGTAGCAGTTCCATGCCGTAGCGCGTGTTGTACCAGGAGTGCGGCCACCAGGGCGGCAGGAAGATCGGCACCGACCCGTAGGAGACCGAATACGCATAAAAGGGAACCGGGAACCAGAGCAGCAGCGCCCAAGTGAAGGCACGCTTGCGCTCTGTCAGCCAGGCCCACGCCGTTGCGAGCAAGCTCACCAGCAGCAGCACGTTGCCCCACGCGGCAGCGGCGGCGTCCATCTCGGCAACTTTTACAAAGAAGAGCAGCGAGACCCAGGGATTGTGCCAGCCCGGATGCGGCGGTCCGGCTCCATGCGACATTGTGCGTAACTCAATGGCCTTGGCCGAATACGGGCCGCGCGCGAAGTAGAGCCAATCGCCGAAGCCAACCGCGTTATAAACAAACCACGCCAGCGGCGCAGCCAAAATGATCACGCTGGCGATCCAGAAGGTGAGCGAACGCAATTTGCCACGGCGCAGGAGCGTGAGGCCCATAGAGCTCCAGGCCAAGAGCGCCATGATCCAGCCGTCGTAGCGCGTAAAGATGGCGGCGATGAGTGCCACGGCGATCAAGCAGAGCAGGCGGCGGGATAGCTTTGCATCTGCGTCAAGACTCGCGCACCACTCGACCAGCCAAACCGCAACCCAGAGCATCTCGCAGACTAAGAGCGGCTCTGTCATCGCCGTGGTTTGCAGATAGAGCAGGTTGGGATTGAGCGCGAAGAAAGCCAGCGCGAGCGCCGAGGGAGTTGGCGCGAGCCAGTGGCGGGCGAGACGATAGATGCCCACGCAGGCGGCGATGTAAGCCAGCGCCGAGGGAATCACGCCGGCGATTCCGTTGGCCCACCAGCTGTATTTCTGCACAAAGGGCAGTAGCAGAATGTGCGGCAGCGGCAGCCACACCGAGCCCAGTTCTGTGAACCGCGGCAGGCGCGCATCGAATACGCGCCGCGCAATGTGCAGGTGAGCGACGGCATCGCCGTAGTTGAGCATGGCGCCGTTGCGCCAGCTCCAGAGGATCGCGAGGATCGAGGCCGTCGCGCACGAGGTCACGACGAGGAGCCGTTCGTCACGCGAGATGTGCTGCTTAGTCAAGGTGCGTCAACTCGCGGAAGATGTTGAAGCGAGCGTCGATCTCCGGGCGCGTGAGCTGCTGCATGCGCTCAGTGCCGAAGCGCTCGCAGGCAAAGGAGCCCATCACGCTGCCGTAGAACATGGCGCTGCGGTAGGCGGTTGGGGTCTGTTCCGGCTGCGAGGCCAGGTAGCCGAAGAAGCCGCCGGCAAAACTGTCGCCCGCGCCGGTGGGATCGATGACCTCTTCGAGAGGCAAAGCTGGAGCCCTGAAAATCTTCACTCCGTGGAAGAGAGTCGCGCCGTACTCGCCGTGCTTGACTACCAGCGTCTTCGGCCCCATCGCCATCACGGCGTGCGCCGCTTGAACGAGGTTGTTGTTGCCGGCCAGCATCTTCGTCTCGGTGTCGTTGATGAGCAGAATGTCGAGGCCCTTCAAAACTTCGAGCAGCGCCGGGCGATGATCCTTGATCCAGTAATTCATCGTGTCGCCGGCCGTGAGCTTCACTTGCGGCATCGCATCGCGCACGCGCCGCTGCAAGACCGGATCGATGTTGGCGAGAAACAAAAACTCCGAGTCGCTGTAGGCGTCGGGAATCTTCGGCTCGAAGGCGGCGAAGACATTCAGCTCGGTGTTATGCGTCTTGGCTTCATTCAGGTTTTCAAGATACGATCCCTCCCAGAAAAAGCTCTTGCCCGCGGTGTGCTCAATGCCGCGCGTGTCGATCTTGCGCGCCTGGAAAACCGCCTCCTGCCGCTTGCCGAAGTCCTCGCCGACGACGGCGATCACGCGCACATCGGTGAAGTAGCTGGCGGAGAGCGAGAAGTACGTCGCCGCGCCGCCCAAGCAGCGTTCGCGTTTGCCCGCCGGGGTTTCAATCGTATCGAAGGCTACGCTGCCTACTACGGTGATGGCCATGTTTTCCTTTCAAGATTGAAACGTGAAACTGTTTAAAACAGCCATTTGAATAGAATTTTGAAGATCAACCCGAACAGGAAGATTAGAGTAATGATGCCAAATGCCTTGCAGAGATCAATCACCTCTTTCCGGTCCAATGGTTGAACGGTGATTCTTCGATATGCAATGAGAAGAAGAAGGCACGTTGCTGGAGATAAAAGGAAGATGGCATTTTCGAGAAATGCGCCTGATTGAATTGTCATGTCACTCCTCCTGAGGGTGATTGCACACATACCGCGTAGTAGTGTGTTGCATTTAATCAAAGTACTTGCCGAAGAGCAGGCCCAGCCGCTCCTTCGCCGCAGCGGGAATCGCATCCGGCGCGGTCAGCACGGCGTACTTTGCCGCCGAGGCGCACGCGCAGTTGCGTTCATGCGGCATTGCTGCTACAGCGGCCTTCACAACCTTCGCGGCGTTCTCGGCGTTCTGATGGAGTACACGCACAATCTCTTCGATGGTGACCGCGTCGTGGCCCTCGCGCCAGCAATCGTAGTCGGTAATCATCGCAATCGTCGCGTAGCAGATCTCCGCTTCACGGGCCAGCTTGGCCTCTTGCAGGTTGGTCATGCCGATCACGTCCGCGCCCCAACTGCGATAGAGATTCGACTCCGCGCGGGTGGAAAACTGCGGGCCTTCCATGCAGACATAGGTTCCGCCCAGTTTGCCCACCACGCCCACCGTGGCGCAGGCCTCCATGGCCGCCTCGGCTACCGTGGCGCAGACCGGATCGCCAAAGGCCACGTGGCCGACGATCCCCTCGCCAAAGAAGGTGGAGGCGCGATGGCAGGTGCGGTCGATGAACTGGTCGGGCATCACGAAGTCGGTGGGCTTGTGCTCTTCTTTGAGCGAGCCGACGGCCGAGACCGAAATAATGCGCTCGACGCCCAGCTTTTTGAAGGCGTAGATATTGGCGCGGAAGTTCAACTCCGAGGGCAGGATGCGATGGCCGCGCCCATGCCGCGCCAGAAAGGCCACCGCACAGCCTTCCAGTTCGCCGAGGATGAAAGCGTCGGAAGGCTCGCCAAAAGGAGTCTCCATGCGCTCTTCTGTGATGTTGTTGAATCCGGGCATCGAGTAAAGCCCGCTGCCGCCAATGATGCCAATCTCCGCCTGAGCCAAAGCCGACTCCTTTGCGGCGCTCCGATTCCCGGCCCGCCGTTTGTATTCTGCAAACACCTTAGTATAAAGGGGCGGGCGAGGTATAGGCGTCCGGCTGCCTGCCGCACTCTGGTGAATCCCGAACCCGGATGCTTTATAGTTTCGTAAAGGCGTTGCCGCCGATTGACCCGACAAAAAAATGGATAGCGGACCCAGGCAGCAAAGCCCGGTCCGCCGCCATCCATCTTGTGAGGCTGCGCGGACACTCCCTAGGTTGCTCGGAAAGGAAGCTCAATGAAATACGCCGGATTGCTGGTGATGCCAGCCGGATTCTTTCTCACGATTGCGGCGCTGGTGCTCTTTCCGGACGCTGCGCCGCGAGAGGCATTCGTGCTCTGCGGGCTGGCGGTCGAATGCCTCGGACTGGCCGTAGCGGTGCGCGGGCACATGGAAGCCGCTCGTGGGGAGGGACGCTGATGAACTCCACTCCGATCACCGACGCGGCCTTCGCTCTTTGCCTCGCGCTACTACTGCTGGCGCCGCTGGCCATCGCCGGCGTGGCGCTGATCAACACCGGCCTGGGGCGCTGCCGCTCGGCTGCTCAGGCGCTGCTGGGCAACCTGGCTATTGTGGCCGTGACCGCCATCGCCTTTGCGCTGGTGGGTGCAACATGGATTGGCGGCGCGGGCCATGTGATTCAATTGGCCGACAGGCCGTGGAACTGGCTGGGTACGGGGTCCTATCTGGTGGGCGGGCTGAGCGCAGCTTCGGCACATGCGCAACTTGCGCTGCTCTCTGAATTCCTGGCTGTTGCCCTGGCTGCGCTGATTCCCTGGGGTTCGGGAGCGGACCGTCTGCGCCTGACCGCCGGCTGCGCGCTGGCCGCGGTGCTGGCCGCAACCGTCTTTCCGTTGCTGGCTCACTGGGTCTGGGGCGGCGGCTGGCTGAGCCAGTTGGGCGTGAATTTTTCGCTGGGTGCGGGCTTTCTCGATGGCGGCGGCGCGGCCACCGTGCAGGTTCTGGGCGGGTTGAGCGCGCTGGCCGTAGTGTGGATCGCCGGACCGCGCAGGGGCAAGTTTCCCAAGGAAGGCCTCTCTACGGCCCTGCCCGGCCACAACGCCGTTTATGTGCTCTTCGGCTGCCTGCTGGCGCTGGTGGGCTGGCTGGGGTGGAACGTAGCCGGCGCGCTTCTTTGGCTTCATGTGCCGCTCAGCGCGCTGCCGGTGACGGCGGTCAACACGCTGCTCTCCGCCGCGGGATCGCTCGTGGCCACCTTTGCGGTGACGCGCTTCCGCTTTGGCAAGCCCGACGCCAGCCTCTGCGCTAACGGCTGGCTGGCCGGACTGGTGGCTTCGAGCGCTTGCGCGGGCATCGTCACTCCGGTCGAGTCGCTCTTTGTGGGCCTCGTTGCCGGCATTGCCACACCGCTGCTGGTGGAGTTGCTGGAACTGGCTCTCTCTATCGACGATCCCTCGGGCGCGATCACGGTTCACGCCGTGGGCGGCCTATGGGGTCTGCTGGCCGCGGGCATCTTCGCTACGCAGCCGGGGCAACTAGTGGCTCAGTTGGTGGGCATCGCCACGCTGCTGGGCCTGGTGCTGCCACTGGTCTATTTGCTGTTTTGGTTGCTCAATCGCGTCGTGCCCTTCCGCGTGGACGCCGACGGCGAACGCATTGGCATGGACCTGCACGAGCTCGGCGGCGGCGCTTATCCGGAGTTCGTGATTCACCGCGATGAGTCGTACCGCTAGCGCGCCAGCAGCAGCATCAGCACGAAGAGGAGCGCGGGCACCAGCGCGAGGCAGGTATAAATGAGCAGCTTGCGCGCGCTGGGGAAGAGGCGTCCGCGCAGGGAAGTCCGACGCACGCCCTCATCCACGCCCACCTGCTCCTGATGCTCCAGCTCCCAGGCCATTTCCTGGGCGGTGGCGTAGCGGTGGCGGGGATCGCGCTCCAGGGCGCGATAGAGAATCTCCTGCAACTGCGGCGAAATCTCCGGCCTCAGCTTGCGCGCCGGCTGAGGATCGTTGAGCACGCGCTCGTTCATCACCGCCAAGGGATTGGGCCCGCGGAAGGGCGGCTTACCGGCGAGCATCTCGTAGAGCATGATACCCAGCGAATAGATGTCGCTGCGCTGGTCGCCGCGCTGCCCCTTCACCTGCTCGGGGGAGATGTAGTCCGGCGTACCCAATAACGGATTAGGCCCGGCAAAGGTCAGCCGCCGCGCGTCCTCTTTCATCGCAATGCCGAAGTCGATCAGCTTGATGCGGTCTTCTCCATCCACCATGATGTTTTCCGGTTTCAGGTCGCGATGCACCACGCCGCGCTTGTGCATATAGTCGAGCGCGTCGCAGATGGACAGCGTGAGGTTGACGGCGCGGTCGATGGGCAGCCTGCACGCCTGGCTCAGGCACTCCTGGTTCAGGATGGAGCGTAGGAGACGGCCCTCGACCCATTCGATGACCATATACATTCGGCTGCGCTGTTCGCCGTCATAGGTCTTCACGATGCCGGGATGGTCGAGCTGCTGGCCGATCTCCGCCTCGCGATTGAAGCGCTCGACGAGGACCGGGTCGGCCTCCATCTCCGCATGAGGGACCTTGATGGCCACCAGCTTGCCGTCCTTCAGATCGGTGGCCTTATAGAGCGTGGACATGCCGCTGCGCGCCACTGTCGCATCCAGGCGGTAGTGGTCCAGCGTATCTCCGGTTTCGAGTGTCGTCCTGAGTTCTTGCAAGATCACCACTCAAGTGTTTCACGCAAATCGTAAGGAAACTCTCAAGGTGAATTTTATCAGGCGGAGGATTGATTTCTTCCGACATTACGTGGCAATGCATCCCTACCCCAAGAGGGAGAAAATCCTATTTACGTTTTCCTTACGCGTTCATCATGCGTTCCTCACGAAATTCTTATGCTTTCAATGCGTTACTAGAGTTAATCCGTTAGGCTCTCTCCAGAAAGGAGCCTGCATCCAATCGGGTGCGGGACCTTGAAGCAACTGGAAGGCTGAATTCATTTCGCGTTTTACAACACAAATTTTTAGGAGGAACAACCCGATGATGAACACGAATCGCATCTTGGAAACGATGGCCGCTTCAGCTATGGCAATGGCTTTGATGGCAAGCGCGCAAACGCCTGCACCGGCGCCCGAGACCCCGCCGGCAGCCGCTCCAGCCGCAGCGGCTCCCGCGGCTCCAGCTCCGCTCTCCACATTCGTTCTCACGGGTCCGCTGACTTGGCTTCCGCCGGCTGTTTTCGATGCCGGTCCATTCGGCAAGCTCTCTGTGAACGGCATTATCACCGGCTACGCGCTGGGTCAGAACAATGCCATTACCGGAGACGACGTAAAGCAGGCCACTCTCAGCAACGGCGAAATCTTCATTCAGAAGGCAGACGGAAAGGTTCAGTACTACATTCAGGCGGGCGTTTACACCATGCCGACGCTCGGCGTGCCGTTTATGAACGCCGAAAATACCGTGAACAATTTCTACGGGCCTGTTCCGGTCGCCTACCTGAAGTTGCAGACGGGTAAGAACACGCAGTTCATGATCGGCTCTCTTCCAACGCTGATGGGCGCCGAGTCCACGTTTACCTACCAGAACTTCAACATCGAGCGCGGCATCGTTTGGAATCAGGAAAACGCCGTGAATCACGGCATCCAGATCAACCAGACCATGGGTAAGTACTTGTCCGGCTCAATCAGTTGGAACGACGGTTACTATTCCAACCGCTACTCGTGGCTATCGGGTTCGCTGACCCTGACGAAGGGGCCTCATGTCCTGGTGTACGACGGGATGGGGAACCTTGGACAGACCGCTTATCAAACGACGGCCACACCGGTGCAGAACAACGGCTATATGCACGCGGTGATCTATACCTACACCAAGGGCCCATGGATCATTTCGCCGTACTTCCAGTATGGCAAGCTGCCCACCAACGCGAAGGTTGGCGTACCCACCGGTACATCGTCAACCGGCGGAGCGATCAACGCCAGCTACACCTTCAAGAGCGGCTTCTCGCTTCCGGTGCGCGTGGAATACCTCACGAGTTCGGGGAATGCAACCGACGGATCTGTCAATTTGTTAGGCTTTGGGGCTGGCAGCGCAGGCACCACTTTCACCGTCACGCCCACCTATCAGAAGGGCGGGTTCTTTGTACGCGCGGATCTCGCCTATGTGCATGCCTCCAACTTCACGACGGGAGAAGTCTTCGGCAAGACAGGAGCCGATTCCGGGCAGTTCCGGACCGTGGGTGAATTCGGTTTCATCTTCGGCAACAACATCGCCGGAAAATAGAGGCACCAAGCGCCGGAACAGTATTCGGTTCCAAGCGGGAAAAAGCAGTCGTTAGTTCTCAGTTATCAGTTGTCAGAAACGCGTAATGATCTGACAACTGATAACTGAGAACTAAGAACTGTTTCCTCATTTCATCCTTATCACTTCGCTCCTAACATTGAACTAACACGCACCGGCTCTCAAATAGAAACTGGGCGCAGGTAAGCCTTACGAAATCCCCGGGGCCAACCGCCGGGCAGACCCACGAAATTCAATCCTAAGGAGAAAGCTCATGGCAGACCAAAAAGCACCTCAGATGCAAGCCACCCTGGGCCTTACAGGGCTGACCGCAAACGCAATGGCCCTCATCGCCCCCGGCGCATTCCTTTGGCTCACCTTCGTCATCCAGGCAGGCACGGGCACCACCTCGCCGGCCATGTGGCTGGGCATCTTTGCCGCCCTGCTGCTCTGCCTGGCCACGGCGGTAGCCTACGCTGAAATCTCCAAGCTATATCCCGGCACCGGGTCGAGCTACTACTACGCCGAGCAGGCGCTCTTGTCCAAGGACAAGGCCTTCAAGTATGCCCGTGTCGCCAAGTTCATCGTTGGCTGGGGCAGCCACCTTTACTACTGGGTTTATCCCGGCGTGATGGTGGCCGTCACCGGCATCTTCGTGGGCTATGTGGTCGGCTTCCTCTATCCCAACTTCATGAGCGGCGCCAACCCCGGGCCACTCTTCATGGGGCTGGTAGCAGTGGTCTTTTCGTTCTTCGTGGCCTGGATCGCCACCAAGGGCGCGGGCGCTTCGACGGCGGTCAACATTGCCATCAACGTGATCCAGATCTCCGCGCTGGTCGTCTTCAGCGTGCTGGCTCTCGGCTATCGCGCCAGCCACCCGGCAGGCTCGTCCGGCGATACCTCTTTCCAGTACGACACGCAGACGCTGGCCACCTACACATATCAGTACGCCACAGCCAAGGACGGCACGACGATCCGTGACTCGAGCGGCGTGCCCCAGCCCTTGCTCGACGCGGCCGGTAAGCCGGTTCCTTACGTTATCACCTACCCCACGACAGACGCGAGCGGCAACTTTCTTACGCACGAAAACGCCGCATCGGTGGTTGCGCCGCACAAATTCAGCTTCATGTTCATCCAGGCCACAGTCGCCATTCTGATCCTGGTCGGCTTCGAATCGGTAACCTCGATGGGAGGCGAGGCCAAGAATCCCACCAAGCACATTCCGATTGCCGTCATCGCCTCGCTCTTGATTCAGGGCCTGGTATGCTATCTCTTCGAGTACTTCGCGGCCAACTACTTCCTCAACTCCGGTTACACCATGCAGAGCGCGGTCAGCTCCGCGGCGCCCATCGGCGACATGATGATCATTGTCGGCGACGCGCTGCTCGGCCACGGCAATGGAAAGTACTTCATGCTGGCGGAAGCCTTCACCGTCTTCCTGGCGCTGATCGGCACCACGCTGGCCTGCATGAACACCGGCGCACGCGTCACCTACGCGATGGGCAAGGACGACGAGGCCCCCGAGCACTTCGGCATCCTGCACGCCAAGTCGCTCTCGCCGCGCAAGGCCATCTGGACGCTGGCCGTGATCTCCGCGGTCATCGGCGTCATCGCCGTCGCCCTGGTCTTCGGCGATGCCAGCGCTCCCGCGGACGCAGCCATCGCCGCGCTGCCACACGGCATCTTCTCCAACTGGGGCTATCTCTCGCATGACCAACTGGCAGCGCTGCCCAACTCGCTGCTGACGGTCACGCTCACCTCCAACTTTGGGACGTTTATCCTTTATGCACTGAGCTGTTTCCTGTGCATAGTGGCCTTCCATAAGCGTCCCGATTATAACGTGGTGCTTCATCTGTTAATCCCGGGCTTCGGGCTGCTGGCCAACCTGGTTTGCATGGCCTTCTACCTGATCAGCCCGGTCTTCGGACTCGGCACCTTCAAGGAACCGCTGCTGGCGCTGGCGATTTCAGCCATCTGGGGCATCTATGGCGCAATCTACTTCCTGCGCTCTTCGAAGGCCAAGGGTAAGGAGATTTTGCTCACCTCGAAGGTGATGGCTGAGTAGGCTCTCTTAACCGCGGCTTCCCATAACATCTGGGTGGCTCTTCCTGCTCTGCAAGTCGAGGCAGGAGGCGCCACCCGGTGGCACGTTTGCAGACAAGGAGTGGATTTGTTATGGATAGAAGCTTTTTCCGCAGCCCGCGAAGTCCTGACCCCGATCTTGTTCCGGTTATCCTCAGTTCTGAATCGCATTCTTTTTTCCAGACATCGAAGAAGTATCTCCAGGCGGCTCCACTCATGCTCGACATACAGTTCGGCCAGGTCAGCGATTTCGGCAAAGTCCGCACCAACAACGAGGACGCGATGGGCTCGTTCATTCCCACATCGCGCCGCCAGGCTCGAAGCCATGGATATCTCTTCGCCGTTGCCGATGGCGTGGGCGGCATGGACTACGGCGAGGTTGCCTCGGCCACGGCCGTCAAAACCCTCATCGAAGAATTTCCCAAGGCGCAGGCCGGCACCATGCTCACCACTCTGATGCCGCGACTGATTGAGATGGCCAACGCCGCCGTTCACGATTGCTCGCTGAAGCCTGAGTACCAGGGCCGGAAGATGGCCACTACGCTGGTCGCCTGCGCCCTGCGCTACAACCAGGCGGTCGTCTCGCATGTGGGCGATTCGCGCTGCTACCTGATCCGCAACGGCGCGGCCAGGCAGGTCACGCAAGACCACACCTGGGTCGGTGAGCAGAGGAAGATGGGTCTGATCACCGCGCAGGAAGCGGCCGAGTCCGACTCCCGGCACGTTCTGATTCGCTCGGTGGGGAAAGAGATGTTCGTCGCTCCGGATACCACCGCGCTGACGCTGCTGGCCGGCGACGTGCTGGTGCTTTGCACCGACGGCCTGCATGACGAGATGAGCGATCGGACGATCGCCGCGATCGTCTCGCAGGATAAAATGATCGACGAGATTGCCCGCGAACTGGTGGCCCGTGCCGTCGAGATCGACGGCAACGACAACACCACCGCGCAGGTGATCCGCGTCCGCTCGGTCGAGCAGGTGGGGATGTACCGCGGGCGGCCTTACCGGATGCCCGCCTGAGGTATTCTGCCGAAAATCAACAATAACTCTTACGGAACCCTTACTCTTTTTCCGCTGTTTCCCGGTACAGTAGAGAGAGTTGTTACGATGGAGTGTGCCGCGCAATGGGTTTTCACGATGGCTTCGAGGCCGGTTCCGAGATCGATTACTACCGCATTGAAGAGCCGGTTGCCCGCAGCGGCATGGCCACCATCTACCGCGCCATCGACACGCGCGACAACCGCCAGGTGGCGCTGAAGATTCCGCACCCCGATATGGAAGCCGACCCCATCCTCTTCGACCGCTTTCAGCGCGAGGCCGGCATCGGCGAGAAGCTAGATCATCCCAAAGTGATGCGCGTCTATGGCGGCGAGGAGCGCTCGCGCATTTACATGGTCATGGAATGGTGCGAGGGGCGCCTGTTGCGCGCGATTCTCGACGATGGCCCACTCTCGCAGGAGCGCGCCTTGCGCATCGCTGGCGAGGTGCTCGATGGCCTGGATTACATCCACGCCAACGGCGTCGTGCATCGCGACCTGAAGCCGGAAAACATCATGGTCGATGCCGACGACCACATCAAGCTGATCGACTTTGGCATCGCCGGCGACGCAGGCGCCAAGCGCCTCACATACGCCAACTTCACCGCCGCCATCGGGACGCCGAATTACATCTCGCCGGAGCAGGTGAAGGGCCGGCGCGGCGACGGCCGCAGCGACATTTATTCCATGGGCGTGATTCTCTACGAGATGCTCAGCGGCAAGCTGCCCTTCAGTGGGCCGAATCCGATGGCCGCAATGAATGACCGCCTGCTGAACTATCCTCTGCCGCCGACAGTGGCCAACCCGGCGATCTCGCCGCAGTTGCAAGAGGTGATCTATCGCGCGCTGGAGAGGGATGCGAAGAACCGCTACGCCAAGGCCAGCGAGTTTGCCTGGGATCTTGCGCACCTCGATCAGGTCGGCGTCGAGGACCGAATCGAGTTGCGCGACTGGCAAAAGCGCAAATCGCAAGGCTTGCGCAAGCTTCTCTACTACGGCGCGCTGGCGATGATTCCGGTGGTGCTGTTGCTGTTGATGTTTTTATTGGCTCATCGGCGGTAACACCGGAGCTGTTTGGGGTTCGTGATTTTCCACTCATTTCTCAAAGAACGTGAAAAGGATAAGGAACTTGTCATTGCTTGTTCTGTCTTTTAAGTCCTGTTGCTGCATTCCAAATTATCGTTTGTAACAGCGTTTCTGCACGTTCAATAGTTTTCTGCTGCCGACCAGCATAATCAAAGGTGTGTCGCTCAATAACTTGGTCAAAAAGCAAGGCATGATATGCCAATGACCTATTTACACTTAAAATATCCTTTACCTCCTTTCCGTCGTCTTTGCATTTGTCTATCCATCTAATCGTGATCCAAAATTCCAAATCTTCGCTGCCATTTCGGCTAACTACCTCGCCAATCGTCTGCGCGAATGTCTGACCTTTTCTGTTGACCGCGAGCGCAATTGATGGTCCTGCTGAGGTTCCGAGATCGGAGAAATTAGTCCATTTAAGCGAAACTTCCAGAAGCTCCTGGATTGCATCCACGCAATTTTCGACTTTAAGGTCGAGCGAAAATGGAACTTCGAGTATAATGGGAGTACGGTTGTTTTTGATTTTCAGAACAACCGGAGAATCTGTCATAGCCTTTTCGAACTTTTTTACATATTCGTCGTAATACTTCGCTTTTCGAAAAGCCTCTATGACTTGATTCTCCGAAACTTGAATCCGATAATCGAGCCGGTGACCAACCTTTTCGTAGTGTTTCGCGCAAAGAGAACTCCAGTATTCAGGTCCGCGAACCTGAATATGCGAGGGCTCGACTCCGAGTGCATTTCCTTCCGTCAATATTTTTTCAAAAGCCGCTCCTGTATAATTCGCGTTTGTCGCGAAAATATAATCAATCCAGTTCAACGTTTCCCGAGTAGCTGCCGCAGCCCTCAGCGAATCGATGCTATCATTGGCGGACAAAGAGCCAAAAGCACCACATTCATGACTCTTGCATTGGTACGCTGTTTCAGCAGCACCTTGCAAAATATCGATTCCCCGGTCTGGCGGCATAAGACGTTGGAGAGAATTATCAGCTGTTTCGGCAAGGAGTAAATCAAAGCAAAGCGATTCCCAAGCGTCTCCAAAGGAGGTGTCCGGCCCCAATATCTTAAGAAAATCCGCGGAGAAGTTATATTGCATTCTTCTTCCTCACGTTATCACTCTAATCGGGTACCCCACTCTTGTCTAACCAAAAAGTTAGTATGGCGTCGGGTGCCCCAGGTCCGGATTTTCGGACCTGGGATACTACGAACCTCGACCGGCCTTGTTTACGCCTGCTCCGCAACCTCCGCCGCGATCTTGCGCAGCTCGGGCAGGATGTCGCCCAGCGGCACAGCCTGCGCCGTGCGCTGGCCCAGCGCGAAGTAGGCCTTGCGATACAAAGCGAAGAGGCGCTCGTAGATGGCCGTGGCGGCGGGGCGAGGCGAGAAGACATTGAAGGGCAGGCAGAGCTTGTCCTGCGCCGCTTCAATCGTCGGGAAGGCTCCAGCGGCCAGCAGCGCGATGATCGCCGAGCCGCGGCTGGTGGGCACGCCGGCTGGAACCAGGACCGGCTTGCCGAGCACATCGGCGTAGACCTGATTGAGCACGGCGTTGTTCTGCGGAATGCCGCCGGCGTTGATCACGCGCTCGACCGGCACGCCGTACTCGGCCATGCGCTCGAGGATGATGCGGGTGTGGAAGGCCGTGCCTTCAATGGCTGCGAAGAGTTCGTCCTGCGCGGTCTGCACCAGGTTCCAGCCAAAGGTGACGCCGCCCAGTTCGGGGTTGACCAGCACCGTGCGGTCGCCGTTGTCCCAGGTGAGACGCAGCAGTCCGGTCTGCCCGGCGCGATATTTTTCCAGGCCCACGGAGAGCTCGGCAACCTTGACGCCGGCGCGACGCGCGATGGCTTCGAAAATGTCGCCGGTCGCGGAGAGGCCGGCCTCGATGCCCGTGAACTGCGGATGGACGCTGCCGGGCACCACGCCGCAAACTCCGGGAATCAATTCCGTCTTCTTGCTGATGGCGATGATACAAGTCGATGTCCCAACGACGTTCACCACATCGCCCTCGCGGCAGCCCGCGCCTAGCGCATCCCAGTGCGCATCGAATGCGCCAACGGGAATGGGAATGCCAGCGCGCAGACCGAGTTCCTCAGCCCACTCGGGCGCAAGATGGCCGGCGAGGTGATCGGAGGTGAGGTAGTCGCCTGCGAGTTTTTCCCGGACGCCGTCGAAGAGCGGGTCGAGTTTGGAGAGGAACGACTGCGGCGGCAGGCCGTCCCACTTGGGATTCCACATCCATTTGTGGCCCATGGCGCAGACGCTGCGCTTGGCGAGTTTCGGATCGGTGATGCCGCAGAGCGTAGCCGCCACCATGTCGCAATGTTCGAAGGCGGAGGCGAATCCGTCACGCTTGTCAGCATTGTAACGCAGCCAATGCAGCAGTTTGGCGAAGCCCCACTCGTGCGAATAGACGCCGCCGCACCAGTCGATGGCTTCCAGCTTCTCGCTATGCGCGAGCGCGGTGATCTCCCTCGCCTCGGCGTGGGCGCGATGGTCGCACCACAAATAATATTCATTCAGCGGCTGCATCTGCGCGTCCACGGGAACGACGCTGGAGCCGGTAGTGTCGAGCGCGATGGCGGCGACCTGATCGCCGGTGATACCCGCTTCCTTGACTGCCGCGCGCGTGGCGGCGGCCAGCGCGCGCATCTGATCGGCGTGAGCCTGCGTGGCGTAATCGGGATCCTCGCGGCGGCGATGCAGCGGATACTCGGCCAGCGCCGTGCCCAGGCGCCCGCGTTCACTGTCCATGATCGAGACGCGCACGCTCAACGTTCCAAAATCAACTCCGGCTACGATGGTCATATTCCTTCTCCCTCTAAACTAGATTGTTGGATGAGAGGTGTTTTTAACAAAGACAGCAAGTTAGCTTCCGCTTCGCGGAAATCGCGAGTTGGCGAGTTGGCGGCAGTTCATCGAAAGGTTCTTTCCAGTTGATGTAGAGGGCGATTGCATCCCACCCTAGCCGCAAGAAGAAGAACGCGGCGAGGGTGGGGCACCCATAACGGAAAACATGGAACGCAGCTTAGAGTTCCTCTGCCCCGTGCAGGTAGGAATCCCAGCCCATGTAGCGGGTGGCGGCTTCATGGACGGCCTTGGAGACGTCGCTGAAGCTGGCGGCCACATGATGCTCGAAACCTTCACGGCAGATGAAGCGGAGCAGCTTCTGCAGTTGCGGAATCCGGGCCACGCCCGCGCCGCCAAAGGTCTCCAGAGGATCGTCGGTGAAGTTGCCCGCGCCTGTGTAGCCGCGGATGATGCCGTGGTTGTCGTCGGTGGAGTAGCGCGCATAGCTCATCACGCCGGCCTTGACACGGCCCACGCAGGTTCCGAAGGTGTTCTGAATGCCGACGGTGCCGGCGATGATCGCCTGATAGTCCATCGTTGGAGGCTCGGCGAAGAAATGCTTGGGCAGATTGGAGCAGTGGAAGCAGACGCACTTGTCGGGATCGTTGCCGTAGTTGTTGTTCCAATCCAGCAGCGCCGAGGGCGTTCCGCTGGCCAGCGTCATCATGTACATTCCCAGCACGCCGGGAATATCCACTTCGCAGGCCGAGGGAATCAGATCGTTGCTCATCATGCTCATGATGGTGCAGGGCACCACGCCGAAGTATTCTTCAAACGAGGTCCAGCACTGCACGGCGGTCACCGCGCAGTTGGTCTGCTTCATCCATGTGTCGATGACGGCGCCCAGCTTGGCCATCTTGAGCAGCGCCGCTTCGGGAACCTTGCCGGTGCTGACGTAGTTCTTGATGGCGGCGAGCTTGGCCTGCGCGGCATCGTCGTTGTCGTTCATTTTGGCGATGCGGCCGAAGATTTCGCTCAGGTCGATCGGCTCGATGGAGATGCCGCTCGATTCGTAGAGGCGCTCGGAGTAGCGTACGGTGTTGAAGGCCGCCGGACGCGCGCCGATGGCTCCGATGCGCAGATTCTTCAGTCCCTTGACAATGCGGCAGACTGCGGTGAACCACTCCAGGTCGGCGGCGAACTCCGGCGAAGCGAGGCTCTCGGTGTGCAGCGTAGTCAGCGAGTAGGGTATCTTGTACTGCATCAGGTTGTTACAGGCGCTCATCTTGCCGCAGAAGCTGTCGCGGCGGACTGCGATGGTCATCTCCTCGGAGCGGTCGGGCGTGGCCTGCACCAGCACCGGAACCCGGAGGCCGGAAAGGCGAATGGCGTCCACGATGCCGCGCTCCTCGCCGAAGTTGGGCAGCGTGATGAGGATGCCGTCGATCTCGTCGGCATGCTTTTTGAAGAGCTCGGCGCACTTCTGCGATTCCGCGTAGGTCTCCACCGCGCCGTGCTTGGATTCTTCGGGGCTCAGGACCACGATAATCGCGCCCGCCGCCTCCAGAACCTTGATGATCTCTTCGCGGCCGGTCTTCGCCAGATGGTCCGGGAAGAAGCCGCGGTTGCCTACCACTACGCCGAATGTCACTTTCTTTTGTGCTGCCATGTTTTTAGCTCCCTTAATCTTTGCCGCGTGCGCGATCATTGAAATGATTGATGAAATTGTTTTGATTACGGGTGCCCCACTTTCGGCACGTTCTTGTTTTTGTGCCTAATGTGGGAATCAACACCGACTGTTAGGCGCGGCCGGGACGAAACTTGACGCAATAGAGCACGCCGAGCGCCGTCAGCAATCCGCCCCACCAGATGGGCGTGTGCAGGCTGGTCAACTGAACCCCGGCCGGATATTGGCCGCCGAAATGTGCGACGCTTACCCATTCATAGGTGCCGTAACCGAAGATCATCAGCCCATAGATCAACAGCAACACGCCGATGAAAAACCAGATTTGAATTCCCGAACCACGCATAATCTTTGATCCTTTCCTCTTCTCATCTCACTGAGAACAACAAGGGCTACCAGAACAGAATGTTGAGCGCGACAAAGATGCATAACGCCAGGATTGCCCAGAGCCAGACGTTCTTGTAGAACGGGACCGGTTCTTCGGTGGGCAGCGGGGTCGCGCCATAGACCAGGCCCTCAAGCTCGGCAATCGGTTTGGGTTTGGTGACCAGACTGACCAGGAAGATCACGAGGCCGGTGAAGAGGCATGCCCACAGTGCGCGGAAGACATTTTCGGCCATTGGCTTGGCGTAGGGAGAAAGCGCAACGTATTTAAGATTCGCGGGATTGAGGTGGACCCACACGAACAGGCTCACGGAAAAGACGATGCCCAGCAGCAGGCCCAGGAAGCCGGCGGGCGCGGTGGCGCGCTTCCAGAACATGCCCAGCAGGATGGTGGCCAGCAGCGGCGCAATAAAGATGCTGAAGAGCGCCTGCACGTAGTCCATGATGCCGTGCGCGTGCTGCACCAGGTAGCCTGCGCCGATGGAAACGATGACGCCCGCGACAATCGAAATCCGGCCTACAATCACGTAGTGGCTGTCGGAGCCTTTCTTGTTGATCAGCGGCTTGTAGAGGTCATAAGTCCAGACGGTGGAGAAGGCGCTGATGTTTCCGGCCATGCCGCTCATGAAGCCGGCGATGAGAGCAGTGATACCCAGGCCGAGCAGACCGGGGCCGAGGTAGCGGGCCATCATCAGCGGCAGCACCTCGTTATAGCTGTGCAGCTCCGACTGCGGAGTATCTTTCTGATTCAGCACATCCTGTTGCACCTCGGCCGAGAGTGAGGTCTTTTTCAACGACGCGGCGCAATCGGATGACATCGGCATGCAAACCTTCACGGTGTCTTCCGGAACCAGTTGGCGGCGGCTGCCGTCGGTGTTCTGCAAGAGCACCAGGCCGAGCAGGCCGGGCAGAATGACGATAAACGGCACCGCCATTTTGAAAAATGATCCGATGATCGGCGCCATCCTCGCGGCGCGCAGGTTATGCGCCGCCAGCACGCGCTGGACGACCAGGAAGTCAGTGGTCCAGTAGCCGAAGCTGATGGCGAATCCCAAACCGAAGACGATGCCGGTCCAGTGGACGCCCATGGGGTTGGCGGAAAAGCTGCCCAGGTCGCGCCACAGATGGAAGTAGCTGTCCGTATGCATGTTCTTGATGATCTGGCTCTTCAGTCCGCTCACGCCGCCAGCCTGAATCATGCCAAGAATGGGGACCAGCAGCGCGCCGCCCCAGATGAGCACGAACTGCAGCACCTCGTTGAAGATGGCCGAGCGCAGGCCGCCTAGGGCAACGTACAGCGTGACCGCGAAGGCCGAGACCAGGATGCTGAAGGTGAGGCTCCAGCCTAGTACGACCTTCATCACCACGGCCATGGCGAACATATTCACGCCGCTCATCAGGATCATCTCCAGAGCGAAGGAGAAGGCGGCCAGAACGCGGGCGTGCTCGCCGTAGCGCAGGAAGAGATAGCCGGGGACCGAGTGGGTTTTGCAGACATAGTAGAAGGGCATCATCACCAAGCCCAGGAAGAGCATGGCGGGGATGGCGCCGATCCAGTACCAGTGGGTGGCCAGAATGCCGTACTGGTAGGCCGAGCCGGCCCAGCCCATCAACTCCAACGAGCCAAGGTTGGCGGATACGAAGCTCAAGCCGGCGATCCAGGCGGTCATCTCGCGGCCGGCCATAAAGAACTCTTCGCCGGTGTTGGTCCGGCCGCGGAGGTAGAAGCCGATCCAGATCACCATGGCGAAGTAGACGGCGATTACGATCATGTCGAGAAGGCGCAGATGCGCCAAAGGCATGGCGTTTACGGCCAGCAGTGAGGGCGATACTTGGTGGGCCATGCAGTTCACAATCACGGTTTCATACCTCTCTTATGAGCTTTCAGCTATCAGCTTTCAGCTTTGAGACTCTTGATCTTTTGTGCCAGTTACAATCCCATACCGATTGATTCAGAAACATCTGAAAACTGATAGCTGACGGCTGAAAGCTGATGGCTATTTTAATTCTGCCCATAAGTTGCCTCAGCGCCATGCTTGCGGAAGTAGTGGCGATCGAGCAGCGCCTGAGAAACGCCTGTGCTCTCGGGACGCAGCAGAGCAGTGTAAACGGCCATCCGCGCCACCGATTCCAGGATCACGGCGTTGTGCGCGGCGTCGATGGGATTCTTTCCCCAGCAAAAGGGGGCGTGACCGGCCACCAGCACGGCGGGCACGGCCATGGGGTCGAGCACGGCGAAGAGGCGCACGATGGCCTTGCCGGTGTTCAGCTCGTAATCGCCTTGAATCTCTTCGTCGCTGAGCGCTTCGGTGGCTGGCACCGGGCCATGGAAATAGTCGGCGTGGGTGGTGCCGAAAGCGGGAATGGCCCGCCCGGCCTGAGCCCAGGACGTGGCGAATTCGGAGTGGGTGTGCACCACGCCGCCGATGGCCGGGAAGGCCCGGTACAGCTCCAGATGCGTCTCCAGGTCGGAGGAGGGCTTGAGGTGGCCTTCGATGACGCTGCCGTCCAGATCGCAGATCACCATATCGGCGGCGGTCATCTGCTCATAGGGCACGCCGCTGGGCTTGATGGCGATGACGCCCGCCTCGCGGTCAATGCCGCTGGCGTTGCCAAAGGTGTACAGCACCAGGCCGCGGCGAACGAGTTCGAGGTTGGCTTGCAGAACGACAGATTGCAACGGCAGGAATTTCATGGAAATGCTCCACAACGCACACAGGCTATCGTACCCCGGCATAGAATAACGAAAATGCACAGAAATCGGAGTGGTGGTAAACCTTTTCTCAAACCGTAAGATGAAAGTAATTTTTTCTCCCATCGACTGTCAAGCAGCCCACCTATCGAGTATCCTGTAAACGCATTCTTCATTTTCCCCATGACTGATCGCACCCCCAAGACCAAGCGGCGAGCCCCACGAAATCCAGAGCGCATGGATATGCATACCGTTGCGCGGGTGGCCAGGGTCTCCATCGCCACCGTCTCGCGCACCATCAATCACGTCCCCACCGTGAACGCTAAGATGGCCAAACGAGTTTGGGAGGCGATCAAAGAGCTGGATTATCTGCCAAATACCCAGGCTCGCGCACTGGTCAGCGGGCGCAGCCGGATGCTGGGGCTCATCATCTCTGAAATCACCAATCCGTTTTTTCCCGAATTGATCCAAGGCTTCGAGGATGTGGCTGTGGAGTTCGGGTATGAGATTCTGATCGGCTCTACCAACTACGACCCGGAGCGGATGAAGCGCTGCATTCGCCGCATGGTTGAACGCAAGGCGGAAGGCGTGGCGGTGATGACCTTCGGTATTGAAGAGCCGCTGCTGGGACAGTTGGCGGAGCGCAAGGTGCCCATGGTCTTTGTGGATGTGGGGCCGGATGCGCCGGGCATTAGCCTGCTGCGCGTGGACTATCACCAGGGCATCCGCCAGGGCGTGCAACACCTGGCCGCGCTGGGACACCGGGATATTGCGTTCATCAGCGGTCCGCTGCGCCTGCATTCGGCGCACTCGCGGCTGGCGGCGTTTCATCGCGCGGTGCAGGAGTGCGGCATTACGGTCGATGCAGAGCGGATTGTGGAAGGCGATCACACCATGGAAGGGGGCATGGCCGCTGCGGAGAAGCTCTTCGCCGGCGGCAAGCTGCCCACCGCGGTGATGTGCTCCAACGACATGACGGCGATCGGCGTGCTGCAGAAGGCCTACCGCGCCGGACTGCGCGTGCCGGATGACCTCTCCGTCATCGGCTTTGACAACATCCATCTGACGCAGATGACCACTCCGCCCCTGACCACCATCCAGATGTCCTGCTTCGAGCTGGCGCGGGCGGCGGTGATGGCGCTCCGAGCGCACGTCGAGGGGACGCTAACGCCGCAGCGCGACTATCCCATCGAGACACGGTTGGTGGTGCGCGAATCCACCGGATTTCCCCGCGGCTCCATGCTCGACCCGCGGAAATAGCCAGAACACTGAATCCCGAAAGCGAGCGGTTTTTCGGCGAAGTGGTCCCTCTTGCTCATCTTTTCCGCCTCCAGTAGAGCAATTTGAATGTGGAGCAGTGTGCCGAAGCCGAGCGTGGTGATTCATGCCCGCCTGCCGCCCTTCATCCCCTAGAGGAAGCCCATGAATGCCCTGTTGATCTATCCGGAATTTCCCGAAACCTATTGGAGCTTCAAACACGCGCTCAAGTTCGTGGGCAAGCGGGCGGCACAGCCACCGCTGGGGCTGATGACGGTGGCCGCGCTGCTGCCGAAGACCTGGAAAATGCGGCTGGTGGACACCAACGTCGAGCGGCTCAGCGACCACGATCTGGCCTGGGCGGACGTGGCGCTGGTCAGCGCGATGCACATCCAGCGCGAGTCGCTGGCGGCCATCGTCGAGCGCTGCCGCGCGCGTGGATTGCGGACGGTAGTGGGCGGGCCGATTGCCAGCAGCCTGTCGGCGTCCGAACTCAAGGCGGACCACGTGGTGATCGGGGAAGCGGAGAGCCTGATCTCCGGCCTGGCGCGCGATCTGGAGCAGGGAAGGGCCGCGACGGTCTATCAGGCCGACGAAAGGCCGGAGCTAGTAACCAGCCCGCTGCCCGACCTGAGCCTGATCAAGATGCGCCGCTACTCGACGATGGCTGTGCAATACTCACGCGGCTGCCCCTTTAACTGCGAATTCTGCGACATTATTGAGATTTACGGCCGGCGTCCGCGCACCAAGGCCGTCAGCCAGGTGCTGGCCGAGCTGGACCAACTGCGTGCCGCCGGCTGGCGCGAGGCGGTCTTTCTTGTTGACGATAACTTCATCGGCAACAAAATTCGTGCCAAGGAATTATGCGTGGCGCTGGCGGAATGGCGCGGCCAATACAAAATCAGCTTCGACTTCAACACCGAGGCCTCGCTGAATCTGGCCGACGATCCGGAGCTGATGCAACTGATGAGAGACGCCGGCTTCGTCTCGGTCTTCCTGGGCATCGAGACGCCCGATGAATCGGGGCTGATCGCGAGCAACAAGCTGCAGAACACGCGCCGCAGCCTGCTGGAGAGCGTGGCCACCATCCAGAGTTATGGAATGCAGGTGATGGGCGGCTTCATCCTGGGCTTCGACACCGATGGCGACGATATCTTCGACCGCATGGTGGAGTTTATCCAGAAGAGCGGCATCCCCATCGCCATGGTGGGGCTGCTGCAAGCCATGCCCGGAACCCAGTTATTCCGGCGGCTATGGAAGGAAGGCCGGATTGTGGACGCGGGCCGCGGCGATAACACGGATGACAAACTGAACTTTCTTCCCAGCATGGACGCGGCGCGGCTGGTGGAGGGTTATCGCTCGGTGCTGAAGCGGATCTACTCTTGCGAGGCCTACTATGAGCGGGTCAAGCTCTACCTGAGCCGCACCCAGCCTCGAACCGGCGAGAGAAAGACCCGGCAGCAGTGGCTGACCGTCGCGAATGCGCGCGCCTTTGTTACTTCCATCGTCCGCCAGGGAGTCTTCGGCAAACAGCGCTGGAGTTATTGGAAGTTTCTGATGACCGTGGCCACGCGTTATCGCCATTGCATCGGCGCGGCGATGACTCTGGCGGTGATGGGTTATCACTTCCAGGTGATGACGCGAAGGCTTTCCGAGGCCGCGAGTACGCCGGCCGCGATGGGTAAGTGCCTGCCGGATGCAAGCGAGACAATAGCATGAACGTATCTTGTTAACAGAACTGATTCCTTTTCACGCTCCAAGCCGTATAATCGTCGCATTTCCTCCCGGAGGGAGGCATCGATAATAGCCCAGGGTGGAGCGCAGCGGAACCCTGGGTAGGATGCAAAAAGAAGTGAGTTCGCCCTGTAGGGGCGAATCGAGTGTTTACTTTTCAATCTCTGAATAATGCCATCCAATTTACGTATCACTCCGCCCCGCCGGGGCGGTATCTCTGGAATGAACGCTTTCCAAGGGTTTCGCCCTGGGCTATTTTCATTCCCTCCCTCCGGGAGGAGCGGTATGGCATCTTTACTGTTTTCATCGATGTGATTGCATGGAACACTGCCATGCTGCATCATCCCCCCTCTGCCCCGCCACGATAAACTGCGAATGAGGAAGCAATTTTGGGCGGGATGGACCCAGCAATGCCGGGGGACGGGGCCGAGACCGGCCTGGAAGCTGAGCCGCGCGCCGGCGTCTCCCACGCGTGGCGGGCGCTGCGCCATCGCAACTTCCGGCTCTTCTTCGGAGGGCAGACCATCTCTTTGATCGGCACGTGGATGACGCGCGTGGCCACCGGCTGGCTGGTCTACCGGCTCACCGGCTCGGCTCTCCTGCTGGGCACGGTCAGCTTCGCCGGGCAGATTCCCAGCTTTCTGCTGGCCCCCTTTGCCGGCGTGTGGGTGGACCGGCTCGACCGCCGCCAGGTGCTGGTGTGGACCCAAACTTTATCAATGGTCCAGTCGCTGGCGCTGGCCGCGCTGACACTCTCCGGCCACATCACCATTCCGCTGCTGCTCACGCTGAGTGTGATGCAGGGCTGCATCAATGCCTTCGATATGCCCGGCCGCCAATCCTTCATGGTCAAGATGGTCGATGACAAGCGCGACCTGCAAAACGCCATAGCCATCAACTCGTCGATGGTGAATGTGGCGCGTCTGATCGGCCCGTCGCTGGCCGGAATGCTGATCGCAGTCAGTAGCGAGGGTTGGTGCTTCCTGATCGACGGCATCAGTTACATCGCCGTGATTATCTCGCTGCTGATGATGCGCCTTCATGCGCCCGTGGTGAAACGCGCGGCATCGTCGATGCTCGCCGAGTTACAGGCCGGCTGGACCTACGTCTCGGAGTTTCTGCCCATCCGCACCATTCTGATGCTCTTTGCCCTGGTGAGCCTGATGGGCATGCCGTATGTGGTGCTGATGCCGGTCTTCGCCAAGACGGTGCTGGGCGGCGGGCCGCACACGCTGGGATTCCTGATGGGCGCGATGGGGCTGGGCGCGCTGCTCTCGGCGCTCTCGCTGGCGGCGCGCAGAAACGTGCGCGGGCTGGTGCGGATGATTCCAATCGCCGCGGCGGTCTTCGGCGCGGGACTCGTCGGGCTGGGTCTCTCGCATTGGTTCTGGCTCTCGATGGCGATGGTATTCATAGCGGGTATGGGTATGATGCAGGGCATGGCCGCCAGCAACACCGTTATCCAGACGATTGTCACGGAAGACAAGCGCGGCCGGGTGATGAGTTACTATACGATGGCGTTCATGGGCATGGCGCCCTTTGGTAGCCTGCTGGCCGGGACCATGGCGCATAACTTCGGCGCGCCGCGGACGGTGATGATGACCGGCTCTGTGGTGCTCGTCGGCGCGGCCTGGTTCGCGACGCGGCTGCCAAAGCTGCGAAGTCAGATTCGGCCCATCTACCGGGAGATGGGGATACTGCCGGCTAAGGGCTTGCAATTGGTGGAAGAGGAGATACAGCAATGAGCGAAGCAAAATCAGAACTTAAACTCGAACCGCGCCGCACTGCCATCGTCGTCATCGACTTGCAAAAGGGCATTGCGGGAATTCCCCACGGCGCTCCACACGTCAAGTCCGCTGTTATCGCCAATGCTGCGCGTCTGCTGGCTGCGGCCCGTGCAGCCGGAGCGCAGCCGGTGCTGGTGCATGTGGGCGGCTCGCCGGATGGCGCGGACCGGCTGAAACCCAACTCCGACCAGCCGATGCGTTCATTTGGCGCGCTTCCGCCGGATTGGAGCGATTTGATTCCCGAGCTCGACCGCCAGCCGAGCGACATTGTGATTCTCAAGCGCCAGTGGGGCGCGTTTTACGGCACCGACCTTGATCTGCAACTGCGCCGCCGCAGGCTCGGGACGATAGTGATCTGCGGCATCGCGACAGAGTTCGGCGTGGAGAGCACGGCGCGCGACGCCCACGAGCGCGGCTACGAGCTGATCTTCGCCGAAGACGCGATGACCGGCACGACTGCCGAGAGCCACGCGAACAGCACTGGGCGCATCTTCCCCCGCATGGGGCGGGTGCGCTCGACCGAGGAAATTCTCGCGGCGCTCAGGGGCTAATACATTTTCAATTCGATTTGAAATCTGGGTGCCCCACCCTCGCCGCGTCTTTGTTTTTGCGGCTAGGGTGGGAATCCACAAACCTCACCCCGCCTGCTCCAGAATCGCGTCGATACAAGCCAGCTCCTCGGCGGCGAAGCTGAGAGTGGCCAGCGCGGCGACATTCTGTTCGATCTGCTCGACGCGGCTGGCGCCGATCAGCGCCGAGGTCATGCGCGAATCGCGCAGCACCCAGGCCAGCGCCATCTGCGCCAGCGACTGCCCGCGCTGCGCGGCCAGCTCATTCAACGCGCGAATCTGCTTGAGGCGGTCTTCGGTGATGTCGCTGCTCTTCAGAAAGACGGCCTTGGTGGCGCGCGAGTCCGCCGGAATCCCATTGAGATAGCGATTCGTCAAAAGCCCCTGCGCCAGCGGACAGAAGGCAATGGCGCCCACGCCCTCATTGCCCAGCACATCCAGCAGACCGGTCTCCGGGGTGCGCACAAACATCGAGTACTTGGGCTGATGAATGAGGCAGGGCGTGCCCAGATCGCGCAGAATCTTCACCGCCGCGGTGGCCTGGCTGGCGCTGTAGTTGGAGATGCCGGCATAAAGCGCCTTGCCGCTGCGCACCGCCTGATCGAGCGCCGCCATCGTCTCTTCCATGGGAGTTTCGGGATCGGGGCGATGCGAGTAGAAGATGTCCACGTACTCCACGCCCATGCGCCGGAGGCTCTGATCCAGACTCGCCAATAAATACTTGCGCGATCCCCAGTTGCCGTAAGGCCCGGGCCACATATCGTAGCCGGCCTTGGTGCTGAGGATCAGCTCGTCGCGATGGGCGGCAAGGTCCAGGCGCAGAATCTCGCCAAAGTTGGCTTCCGCGCTGCCGTAAGGTGGGCCGTAGTTGTTGGCTAGGTCGAAGTGGGTGATGCCCAGATCGAAGGCGCGGCGCACCATCGCGCGGCTGTTCTCGAAAACATCCGCGCCGCCGAAGTTATGCCACAGGCCTAGCGAGATGGCTGGCAGCTTCAGGCCGCTGCGTCCCGCGCGGCGGTATTGCATGGCGTCGTAGCGTTGTTCGTTTGCGATGTACAAAGTAAAACTCCTGATTAACAAGCGCTGCGTTGAGTGTAAAGGATACACCCTGTGTCTCCCGCATTTGCAGGCGCTGCTGGGGGAACACACGCGTCCTCCAGCGCGTAGTGAAAAAGCAGTTGCATCCCGACGGAAATCGCTATAATATGCGACAATCGACGCTTATGCCTGTTTTCAACTCCAATTTGCCTCAATCCACGCCCGCACCGCCCTTGCAGCGGTTGCGCCTGGGCAATCTGGGCAAGCTCTGTGTGGCCATTCAAGCCTCCTCGGCGGCGGAGTTGATCGAGCGGGTGACGGCGGCGCTGGTGGATGCCAGGTTCTTGGAGCTGCGCCTCGATTCGCTGCCCAAGCCGGCTACTGCGCTGCCCAAAGTGAAGGAGTTCTTGGAAGCGCATCGCGATGCGACGGCTATCGCCACCTGCCGCCGCAAGGAATATGGAGGCGGCTTCGAGGGGCCGCTCAAGGCCGAACTGGACGTGCTGACCAAGGCTGCCGAAGCCGGCTGCCAGATTGTCGATCTGGAAGTCGAGTCGGCCGAGGAGGCCGCGCCCCGGCAACTGGAGCAACTGCGCGCGGCGCTGCGAGCCGCGGGCGCGGCGCTGATCGTCAGTTTTCATGACTTCACGCGCACTAAAAATCTGGAGCAGGCGGCAGCGCGCATCGAGGCCTTCCGGCCCGATTTCGTCAAGGTTGTCTCGACGGCGAAGTCCCTGGCCGACAACCTGGCCGTCTTGAAATTGATCGCGGATCGCTCCCGTTCGGCTCAGGTGGCGGGCATCGCCATGGGCGAGGAAGGGCTGGTCAGCCGCGTGCTGGGCCTGAGGGCCGGGGCTGCCTTTACCTTCGCGTCGTTTGCCGAGGGTGCGGAAACCGCTCCCGGCCAGGCCACCGTCCGCACCCTGCGCGACCTCTACCGTGTCGAGCAGTTGGACCACGCGACGCGCATCTTCGGCGTCGCTGGCAACCCCATCCACCACTCGCTCTCGCCGCTGATGCAGAACACCGCCTTTCGCCGCGAGGGAGTGAACGCGGTGCTGCTGCCGCTGAAGGTGCAAAAGCTGGACGACCTGCTGAAGCTGCTGCGTGAGCTGCCGCTGGCCGGCGCGGCCGTCACCATGCCGCTCAAGCAGGAGATTCTGCCCCACCTGGCGAATATGGACGCGCTCACCACGCGCATCGGCGCATGCAATACGCTGCGCGTCAGCTCGGACGGCAAGATCGTCGGCTTCAACACCGATGTCGCCGGGGTGGTTCGCCCGCTGGAAAAGCGCCTCAAGCTCAAAGGCGCGCGGATTGCCGTTGTGGGCGCGGGAGGCGCGGCGCGGGCCGGCGTCTTCGGCCTGGTGGAGCAGGGCGCGGAGGTCTTCATCGTCAACGTGATCCACGAGCAGGCCGTGGCCCTCGCAAAAGACGCCAAAGCCCATGTGCTGAAGTGGGAGCAGTTCGCCAAGGGCCGCTTCGACGTGCTCATCAACGCCACCCCCTGCGGCATGGCCGGCAACAAGACGCCGATGCCGGTTGCCGAGAACGAACTCAACGCCTTGCTGGTCATGGACATGGTCTATAACCCGCTGGAGACGCCGCTGCTCAAGCTGGCCAAGTCACGCGGCATTCCGGTGATCAGCGGCATGGAGATGTTCGTCCAGCAAGGCGCCCGCCAGTTTGAAATCTGGACCGGCAAACCGGCGCCTGAAGCCGAGATGCTGCGCGTGGTGGAACTGGAGCTGCGCCGGCGGGGGTGAAGAAGTGTTTTCGGAATCCCCGGTCTCGAAGCCGTGACCTGGGGCAACCGGCATGAAACTGCATATTCCTTAATGAAAACCATGCTATATTTCGTAGTATGGCCACGGCTCTGCACATCCCGTTGAATGAGTACCTCGGCATCAGCTACAGGCCGGACCGCGAGTACGTGGATGGAGAAATCCTGGAGCGCAACGTGGGTAAGTGGGAACACGCACGACTACAGTGGTTGCTGGCGCTTTGGTTCGGCAGTCACGAGATGCAATGGGGAATCACCGGCAGCACGGAGCAGAGGGTTCAGGTCTCGGAGAGCCGGGTTCGTGTACCGGATCTGGTTGTACTCACTGCTGGAGCGCAGCCCGATGTGCTGATCGAACCGCCGCTGCTGGTGATCGAAATTCTCTCTCCCGACGATACCTACTCCGACACCCAGGAGCGCGCCCGCGACTACCGCACGATGGGCGTGGAGATGGTTTGGATCATCGATCCCAAAACGCGCACCGGCCGCATGTGTTCCGGTGCGGAATGGGTGGAAGCCGAGCACCTGGAAGTCAAAGGGACGCCCCTGTACGTCAACCTGCCGGAGATCTTCAGCCAACTGACCTCGGCGTGAGGGCTACGCGGCCAACCAGCGGGTGCGAAGATTTGGACTTGGAGTGGCCGGCGTCATCGGTAGATTGGCGGTCAAGTGACTCCCTTTCGAGGCTGGTCCTATGGCGGAAGAATTTTATGACGTTGTGCTGCAATCAACCGGCTGCTTTATTGGAAACTATGAAGATTGGGAGAATTATCCTCCACCACAGGACGACTTTTCTTTGGGAACGGATTTCTGGATAGGAAGACTTCCTCACAACGTCGAAAGTACAACAGTATTAGATGCGTGCGAGCCAGCCGGTTTCCATTTTCACCCTATCCGGCAGTTTGGTTGTCGGTATGCCATCTGCCGGAAAGTTAGTCCCCCCAGTCACGGCCCTGAATTCTACGAATGGGATCATGACGGTGTTATGGGCAGGACATTATTTCTATCCCGTTTGATTCATCCCACGACCGTTGCCACGCACTATTCAGCCCGGCTAATATTCGAGAATGACACGCTAACTACAGTCGTGCCCGGACGTGTTCAAGGATACGGGACACAGGTTTGGATCGTTGCTAATGAGTGGAGAGACTGGCTAAGTCAAACGGAAGCGGAACAACTTCGGAGTTATATGCCGGTCTATATTCTCAACGCACCCGAACGTGTTCGTCGAGCGCGGAGTCATATCGACCATGTATTCCATGCCTTCTACCTAGACCAACGGACAGCTTCACTCGTATCGTCCTTTGAAAGCCTTCTAAAAGTTGAACGAAACAGAATAACGGAGCAGTTCGAACTGCGTGTCCCGGCATTGGCGCAGATGGTCGGCCTTGCTATTACGCCGGACGAAGCGGAGGTCCTATATGACGACCGCTCAATGTATGTACATGGCCGTCAGCCAAATTACACAGATGTGAGTGATGAGGTGATGGAGCGATACAATAGATTTGAAACAGTCCTCCGGCGCTCCCTCTTGCGTGCAAGTACTGACACAACATTCTGTGATCTATTTGCAACGGATGGGGAAGTGGTTCGCGCGTTTGGGTCTCTGCCTACGCGTCGCGCCGTATGCGCACAGCGTCAGCTAACTCCTTGAGCAAGGTATGCGTCTCCGCCCAGTCGATACAGGCGTCGGTGATGCTCTGGCCGTAGACCAGCGGCTGGCCCGCCACCAGCGGCTGCGCGCCGGCAACCAGATTGCTCTCAATCATCACGCCCTTGATGCGAGTATCGCCGCGTCGTTCGCTGTTGCCGGCAATCTGTCCGGCCACATCGTGGCAGACGAGGGCCTGCCGCCGATAGTCCTTGCTCGAGTTGGCGTGCGAGAAATCGATCATGATGCGCGGCTGGAGGCCGGCCTTCTCCATCTGAGCGGCGGTCTCGGCAACACTTTCGGCGGTGTAGTTCACTGTCTCGCGGCCGCCGCGCAGGATGATGTGCGTATCCGGATTCCCTGTAGTCACCAGGATCGCCGATTGCCCGGTTTTGGTGAGGCCGAGAAAGGAGTGCGAGTGAGCGGCGGAGAGGATCGCGTCGATGGCGATCTGCACATTTCCAGAAGTCCCGTTCTTGAAGCCCACCGGGCAGGAGATGCCGCTGGCCAGTTGGCGGTGAACCTGGCTCTCGGTGGTGCGCGCGCCGACGGCTCCCCAGCTCACCAGGCCGGCGATGTACTGCGGCGAAATCACGTCGAGGAATTCGGTTCCGGCGGGTACGCCCATATCGGCCAGGTCGAGCAGAAGATGCCGCGCCAGGCGCAGACCGTCGTTGATCTTGTACGACTGATCGAGGTGGGGATCGTTGATCAGCCCCTTCCAGCCGACGGTAGTGCGGGGCTTCTCGAAGTAAACGCGCATCACGATGCGCAACTCGGCGGAGAACTCTTCAATGGCGGTTTTGAGCAGCCCGGCATACTCGCGCGCGGCCTGGGTGTCATGAATGGAGCAGGGACCGGCCAGCACCAGCAGCCGCGTGTCCTGTCCGTTGAGGATGGCGGAGATCTCGCTGCGGGCGTTGAAGATCGTGTCCGAGGCGGCCTCCGTCACCGGGCGCTCTTCCTCCAGGAAGACTGGAGGGAGAACCACCTTGGTCCATTGAATGCGAATGTCTTCCGTGGTGTGGAACATGGCTGGCTTCCTTGGGGGCGCGTGATACGGCCTATCTAAAATCTATCAGCCGGGGGTGCGGATAGACGTCGCCTGCGGCGGGTCGCCGCCCCTCAAGCGAATTCCCGCGGTTCTGCGTCTACATTCATAACGGGCGATGCCCGCGCAGGCTGGATTGCACTGCAAGACAAATGCGCCTGCAAGCGGTAGCCTGTATACGGGTTCATAAGAACGGCGCGGTATGAAAACTGCGCAAGAGGAGCGGCGATGAAGATGGGACGTTGGGCGGGGTTATTGGCGGCGGCGGCGATTCTGTCCGGTTGCGGAGATTTCTGGCAGGCGCCGGGCGGCAACAGCAGCACCAGCTTCTCGCTGACCAATAGCGGCGCCATCACCATCAGCTCCGGCTCGACTTCCGGCACCTCCACCATCACCGTGACTCCGGGAAGTTCGTTTACCGGGACGGTTGCGCTGACTTGCGCCGTTACTACTGCACCTTCCAACGCCACCAGCCCCACGTGCAGCTTTTCTTCGTCTTCGCTTACCTTCAGCAGCGTGACGGCACAAACCTCCACGCTGACCGCAACTACCACCTCCTCTACGACCAACGGAATCTACGACATTACGGTCACCGGCGTCTCCGGCAGCATTGCGGAAACCGCCAAGGTTTGCGTGGCCGTCGGGGTCTCCTCCAGCGGTTGCACCACGGCCAGCACCAGCGGCAATTTCTATATCCTGAACAGCACTACGATTTCCGGCTATTCCATCGTTTCCGGGGCGCTGACCGCGCTCACCGGCAGCCCGACTTCGCTGCCCAGCGGCATTACTCCTTATTCGATGGCCGTTGATCCCACCGGCAGTTTTCTGTACGTGGGCACGAGCGGCGGCATCTACCTTTACGACATTGGTACGGGCGGCAAGCTGACTCTGGACACTAACGTTCTCTTTGCCGACGGAAGCCCCAGCGCCCTCCAGGTGGACTCGACCGGTCATTGGCTTCTGGATGCCTCCAATACATCAGGCGCGCCAACCCTCTACGCCTGGCCAATCAGCACCACAAATGGTGAATCTACCCTTGGCAACGGCGTCACTGTTCCTGGGGTGTTGTTGGTCTCCGGCGGCAATGTCGCCGTGGGCGGAATGGCCATTTCTCCTGACAACAAACTTGTCGCTGTCGCCGCCGGCTCCCAGACCCAGACCTTCACATTCACGTCAGGCACGGACTTCACAGGCGCCACCAATCCGATCAGCACCAAGTACGACAAGAGAACAGCCACCGGGGTCGCCGTTTCGGTAGTCTTCAACCCGGGAACCAGCTTCCTGTTTATCGGTGAAACCGGTGACTTCACTACTTCAAACAATTCGGGCGGGTTGCGCATCATTCCGATCGCATCAGACGTACTGGGGACGGAGCCTGCGGCATCGCCGTACGCCAGCGGCGGGACCGGGCCTCATTCCATCCTGGCCACATCCAGCGGCTATGTTTATGTCGCCAACTGGGTTGGAACCTCATCCGGAAACGTAACCGCATTCCTGTTGAATGCCTCGACTCCCTCGCTGACGCTGCAAAGCAATCCAGTGGATACCGGCTCAGAGCCATACGGCATAGCCGAGGACAGCACCAGCGACTTCGTGATGGTGGTGAACAATCAGGGCAGTCCCTACTTCAATGCCTTCACCTTCGACGCCACAACCACCGGCCTGTTGGATTCCTCGTTGACCAGTTCTTCGACCGGGACCGGCCCGATCGCCATCGTCGCAGTGCCGTAAATGCAGGGAACAGGGAACAGCAGACGAGGATGGATTCGTGGTTTCCCAGGTCTCAGAGTCGAGACCTGGGGCACCCGGACCATGTGGGATGACGAACAATTCCGACGGTTTATTTATCTGATCCCTGACCCCTGCACTTCAGTGCTATCCTCAAGGTGATCGCCACAGGCTGTGCTCACGCAATCCTCCAACCGATACGTCTCTTCCGCGCGGCGCTCGACGGCTCCTGCCGGGCGCCCCACCTTCGGCGCGTTTGTGTTATTGCGCCTAAGGTGGGTAATCCCGCTCCTATTGTGCGTTCTCGCGTTTTCTTCCGGATGCAACCGCTTCCGCGAGGAGCATCACGACACGGTCTACGTCTCCGCGCGGCAGATGTACCTGCATGACCGCGTGGCCGCCGTCTCCAACCGCGTGGCCGAGGTGGTCAACGGCCAACCGCTCGAAGTCCTCGAACATGGCCGCCGCTTTCTCAAGGTGAAGACTCAGAAGAACGAGATCGGCTGGATTGAGGAACGGGCGGTGATCGACGCGAAAACCTTTCAGGCCTTTGACCAGCTAGGGGTGCAACACCAGGACGATCCGGTGGTGGCCACTGGCGTTCTGCGCGACGACATCTACCTGCATCTGACGCCTGGCCGCGATGCGGAGCGATTTTATCTGCTGGCAGCGAACGCCAAGGTTCTGCTTCTGGCCCGCGCGTCGGTCCCCAAGGCTGCTCCCGGCTCAGGACAGGAGCCCAAGCCAATGACGCCGAAGCCGGCAGACACGGCCACGACTCACGCTTCGGCTTCCAGGCCGGCCGCTCCGGCGGCTACGCACGTTCCCAGCCTGTCCGCCCCCGAGCCGCCGCCGCTGGAAGACTGGTGGCTGGTGCGTGACGCCCAGGGCCACGCCGGGTGGCTGCTGGCTGGCCGCCTGGATGTGGATGTGCCCGACGAGATTGCCGCCTTTGCCGAGGGCCAGCGCTACGTCGGCTCTTACGTCTTCAACAAGGTCTTCGACGCCGAGGCCGCGACGCCGGACCACCAGGTTCCGCAGTATGTGACCGTGCTCAGCCCGCCACTGGCCGGCCTGCCCTTTGATTTTGATCAGGTGCGCGTTTTCACCTGGAGCACGCGCCATCATCGCTACGAGACGGCCTTCCGGGTACATCCCATCCAGGGCTATCTGCCGGTGCGGGTCACGCCGGCGACTGCCGGCAAAGCGCCAGTCTTCAGCTTCCAGATCGCCAGCGGCAACAACCTGACCGCCGATCCGGCGACCGGCATCACCCGTCCGGCGACGCCGCGGACGATTACCTACGAGATGGACGACACGCGCGCCCGGCGCATCGGCTCCGACCTCGGCCCCATCCCCATCAGCCACCTGCCAGAATCCCAGCCCAAGTCCGCCAAGCCGTCGAAGAAGGGGCGGTAGGGGCCGTTCGGTGTTCAGTATTGGGCAGACAACTTTCAACGAGCAGCGTCAACATGACCTTGGTTCGCTTAAGAAGCGATCTCATGGATAAGCCTGCCAGATGCAGGGAGGTCTGCGATGGATGACCCGAGGTGCAAGATAGTGGCGATTGAGACGGATGACCCACGCTGCAAGGGACTGCTCAATGGCGCGGTAGTTGTAATGGAAGACCCGCGGTGCGTGAGCCTGCTCTATCGCGGGTCGACAGAAATGGATGACCCTCGCTGCCGGAGCATGGCGACGGAGATGGATGATCCGCGTTGCCGGAACTTGCAGAGGCAGTGGTAATGGAAGGTTGAAGTTCCCGGCAATCTCTTGGCTCCGGCCCGAACACCAGGCTTACGTCCAGGATATTTCGATGCCGTGCGCGGTGGCTGTGATCTTCGGCGGCTTATGGTTGGTCAGAATGCGGATCGCATGGAAGCCTCCGCCCAGCACACAAACGGTTCCGCCTCCCACCAGCAGCCCCAGCTTGCTGGTCGGCTCCGGGTCAAGGAATGCCAGGATCACCATCGTCACGCCCACGCCGCTCATTCCCAGCGCCACGCTCACGCTCGCGATCTCCCTCACGGATAACCCGGAGTCTCTGGCCATCTGCAACAGCGTCTGATCTTCCGGATGGATGCCGAGTTGAGCATCGTCCACCAGCACACCGGCCAGGCGAGCCCGATAGAGGAGCGCAAGCCTTCGCAGCCAATCCGGATCGGAGGTTTTGACAATCGTCTCGCGTGAATCGCTCATGGGAAAGAGTCTATACCCTGGCCGGCGCACTAGTCCTGATTTGCGGAGCTGGGATTCGTGCAACCCGCTATGATGGTGCCAGCGCGGGAGTAGCGGCGCAACCAGGGAAAATGCCCTCCACGATCTTCATCTCGGCAGGCGAGGCCAGCGGCGAGCACTACGGCGCGCTACTGGTCGCCGCGCTCAAAAAGCGGCTCAGCGCCGACGGCCATACAGCCAGTTTCTTCGGCATGGGCGGGGAGCGCATGGCCACCGCAGGTCTTGAGTGCGTCGTTCGCGCGGAAGAGATGGCCGTGATGGGGCTGACTGAAGTTGTTTTACATCTGCCGCGCATCTGGCGCGAGTATCGCAAGCTCAAAAAGTCCATCCGCGACCGCCGGCCCTCGGTGGCTGTGCTGATCGACTTCCCAGAGATTCATTTCCGCTTGGCCAGAGAGCTGCACAGGCTGGGCGTGCCGGTCGTCTACTTCGTTAGCCCGCAGTTGTGGGCCTGGAAGAAGAAGCGCATCCGGCTGGTACAAAAGTACATTGACAAGATGCTGGTGATCTTCCCCTTCGAGGAGGCCTTCTATCGCGAGCGGGACGTAGAGGCGGAGTTTGTAGGCCATCCGCTGACCGATCAGGCGGCGCAGTCGGTCAGCCGCGAGCAATTTGCCGCCGAGAATGGACTAGACCCAGCGAATACATGGGTCGGCCTGCTCCCCGGAAGCCGTCCCAGGGAGATTCGCGACCACCTGCCGACGATGCTGAGGGCAGCGCAGGAGCTCACTCACAGCCTGGAATTCGTTATCCCACTCGCTCCGACGCTGAAGGCCGCGCAGCGGGAGGATGTGCTGCGCCTGGTTCAGAAACATGGCGAAGACCTGCAACTCAGCCTCGTCAACGATGCCCGCGCCACGCTCTTTCACGCCCGCGCCTCGGTGGTCGCCAGCGGAACGGCCACGGTCGAAGCGGCGCTGATCGGCAATCCCTTCGTGGTGGTCTACCGGGTCTCGGCTCTGACTTATGCGATTGCCAAGCGGGTGGTCACGGTGCCCCATGTGGCCATGGCTAACCTGATCGCCGGCAAGCAACTCGTGCCGGAGCTGATCCAGAGTGACTTTACGGCGGAAAAAATCGTCCAAGAGATAGAGCGGCTGCTACCCGATGGGGTGCCGCGCCAGTCCATGATGGAGGAGTTGGCGCGGATTCGCGGTTTGCTGGCCAAACAGTCGGAGGGTGGCGCGATTGACCGGGTGGCGGAGATCACGCTGGAGAGAATGCGCAGCGTAGGTTGAGGTTCCTGGTCTCCCAGGTCGGAGAATCCAGACACGAATACCCATTTTCAAGTTCGGAATCAAGAGGCAAAATAGAATGTCGATGGCTGTGATTAGGTCTGCTATGCTGACACGAATGAAAAAATCGCCTTGGGCGTGTGGCTTGGCCAGCGCTCTGATCATGGCGGCTCTTTTGACCGTGCCGCTCACCGCCCAGCGCGCGGAGCGGCCCGCGCTCGCCGTCACCGGCTACTTAATCGACGCCGATATTGACCCGGCCACGCACCATCTGGCGGCCAAGGCGACGGTCACATTCACCGCGCCGGAAAACTCCGAGGCGGTCAGCTTCGGCTTTCATCCGGCGCTCAAAATCACGAAAATCTCCGACGAGGCGGGCACGGTGCTCACCGGCGAGCGCTCGCCGGACGGCGGCATCCGCATCACTCCGGCCACGCCCTTTGTTCCGGGCCAGGCAGCACACTGGAGCTTTGAGTACGAGGGCACGATCAACGGCAACGACGACGGCCCCATCGAGGGCTTGAAGCTGGCCGCCATTCAGGAGCCGATCAGTTATCTGCTTTATCCGGCGCGCTGGTTTCCCACCACTGGCTACCTGACCAACCGCTTCACGATGGAACTGCACATCCGTGTGCCGCAGGGGATGCGGGTCTTCGCCAGCGGCAGCCTGGGCGCGTCGAAGCCGGTCACGCTGGCCAACGGCAAGGACGGCGACCAGTACGACTTCAACTGGAGCAAACCGGGCTTTCCCGGCACGGTGATTGCCGGCCGCTATGTGAACCCTGTTTCAGCCGGGATGGGCAACGTGAAGGTTTATCTGACGGTGAGCCATCAGCAGTCGGGCAACGAGCTGGCGCAGACGGCAGCCAAGGAGTTCGACTTCTTTTCCGAGAGCTTTGGCGAGGCCGAGAGCAGCCATTTGAACGTCGTCGAGCTGCCGGACGACACGCTTCCGGCGGTCTGGGCGCCGGAGCTGGCGGCGATTCTGGGTTCGCGCGTGGGCGACAAGAGCGGCATTCGCCTGCTGGCCAACACCATCGCGCGCCAGTGGTGGGGTTCCGAGGTCAGCCCGCGCACGCTGAACGACGCCTGGATCACCAACGGCATGGCCCGCTACGGCGAGCTGATGTACGTAGAAGACGAGAGCGGCAGGAACGCCCAGAAGACGGCCCTGCAGGATGTGGCCGCTGGAGCGCTGGCATACGACACGATTCCACTATCGAGCGTCGGCCGCCTGAGTCCCTTCTCGCCCGAGTTCCAGTCGATGACGCTGGAAAAGGGCGCGATGATCTTCCACATGCTGCGCTGGGAGGTGGGCGACAATGCCTTCCTGGCCACGCTCAAGGGCGTGTTGAGCCAGTACACAGACAGCTCGATTCGCGCATCGGACTTCGAAAAGGTGGCCGAGGCGCAGAGCGAGCAGCAGTTGGCCCCCTTCTTTGCACAATGGGTGGACGGCACCGGCGCGCCGCAGTTCAATAACAAGTACGCCGTTTACCGGCTGGGCAACAACAAAGGCTTCCGGACGATTGGCGAGATCGACCAGGATTTAGACCTCTTCCGCATGCCGGTGGAGTTGCGCATCGAAACCGACGGCAAGACCGAAACGCAGAAGATCGACGTGGTGGGCACGGATACACAATTTGTTGTGGACACCTACGGCCGGCCGCGCCGCATCAGCATCGACCCGCAGGGCTGGGTGCTCAAGTCCACTCCCGACTTGCAGGTGCGCATCAACATTCTTAAGGGACAGCAACTGGTGGCGCAGGGCGACCTGACCGGCGCGCTGGCCGAATATCAAAAAGCGCTGGAGGCCAATTCACAGAGTTCGCTGGCCAGCTACCGCATTGGCGAGCTGCTCTTCGCGCAGCGCAACTACCAGGCCAGCGTGAACGCTTACCGCGATGCGTTGCGCGGCGACGGTGAGCCGCGCTGGACCGAGGTCTGGAGCCACATTGCCATCGGCAAGATTTACGACATCACCGGGCAGCGCGACCGGGCGGTGAACGAGTACCGGCTGGCGGTGCAGACCAACGACAACACCCAGGGCGCGGTGAACGAGGCGCGGCAATGGCTGCAAAAGCCATTCAAGCGGGCGGAGAACGAATAGGCAAAGGTTGCTTGGCCGGGCTGTTTTGTTGAAAAATGAGCAATTTAGTACATAATAAACTGCAAAGGATTGCATATTTTCTAGCTAGTTGTTACAGCAACTTTAATTTTATCAATGATTTAATATGGAGCTATAATTGCATGTTGCATAGCGCACGATCTTTGTGTCGGCAACTGTCGCGGATTCTCGATGGCGGCATTAGTCTGCGTCAGGTGTAACTGGCCCGCCCGCTAAGACAGGGGTTCCCCCAATGAATATCTCGCTGACTCTCAGTGCATCGGCCTCCAAGATTTCCCGCCTCCGAATGGCTGGCCTGTCGATTCCGATCCTCGTAGCGGCACTACTATCTGCAAGTCAGGCGGCGAGGGCAGACGATCTGACTTTTTGTGGGGTCACTGCAGCGCCTGGAACCCACACCGTGGTCGCAAACTGTGCTGTCCCCGGCGGCGCCATCATGACCGGCGGCACGGCAACTGAGTATGTTGGCTCCAATTACGATTTCATCCTTACGAGCTTTACCATCACGGACAATCAAGCGATACCTGAAACCGGTACATTTATGGATGCCAGCAATAAATATCTGTTTATTGGCTACGGGTCGCTGACGGCAAGTCTATCTGCTACTTGGACTAATGGGCCATTTATATCCACGGGCTTGGACAACGTGGGCTCCTGGGCAACTGCTACATCTTTTGATAACAATTCCGCGCTAACCCCCCTAAACAACTTGGGTGTTTTGCTGCCCGGTACGGTTGTATTGCTCAATGGCTCTGGGACAAACAACGGCGATTACGGCGGATCGGGCACGTTGCAGCAATGGTTTACCTATACCTTGAGCCCTGGCGCAAGTCTTGCTTTCCCTATCGAGTCCGAGGCTGAGGCGGTGTCGCCCGAGCCGGGTACCTTAACGCTTCTCGCAAGCGGTCTCCTGGGTTTGGCCGGGATAGCGCGGCGCAAACTCCGCCGGGGCTAACGCCGCGGTTTCCTTCGCGGGCGCGGGATAGGCTATCGTCCCGCGCGTACTCTCTGTCTATGCAACGGCCAGCCTTTGGGCTGGCCGTTGCCGTTTGGATCTGGAGTATGCTCCTGGCTATGCCAGTGCTACCCTGCCTGTCTCCCGAGAGGACAGTCCATGCGATGCGCCTGCGTTGTTGTCTCGATTTGAGGCATGCTGGCTCGCCTGAACAAATACCACGGTAACGTCCCGGCCGGTTTTCGCATCTACAGCGAGTTGCGCGTCTTGCCGATAACACGAGCATGAAGCCGCTGCGTTCTATCATCCGTGTCATGTTGTTTGCTGCGATGAGTCTCACATTCGCAGCCCTGGGCGCATTGGCTGCGCCGCGCAATCCCGCCGAATCGGCTGCGCCGTCCGAGGCCGCGCCACGGGTTCAAGGATCTGTCGAGGATGGCGCGCGCGTGGTCCTAACCGGCAACGTTCTCCCGCTGGTCCAAGGAATGGGCCGGACCGGAGCGCTTCAATCCGCAATTGATCAGGGAGCTGTGGAAGACTCTCTGCCCGCCGGACGGATGCTGCTCCTGCTGCAACGCTCTCCGGCGCAGGAGACGGCGCTACGCGATTTCATCCAGGCAACGCACACGCCGGGCAATCCCTCCTATCACCAGTGGCTGAAGCCGGCGGAGTTTGGCCGCCTTTACGGGCCGGCGGACTCGGATGTGGCCGCCGTGACCGCGTGGCTGGAGTCGCACGGGCTGACCGTCAACCAGGTGCACGCCGGGCGGCTGGCAATTGAGTTCAGTGGAAGTGCGGGGCAGGTAAGCGAGGCCTTTCAGACCGAGATTCACCGCTATCAGGTCAACGGCGAGACGCATCTGGCCAACGCCACCGATCCATCGGTTCCCGCGGCGCTCGCGCCGGTCATCGCCGGTCTTGCGCCGGTGAACGGCTTTCATCCCCAGCCCCAGTTGACAGTACTGGGGCCGGCGCAATTCAACGCCAGGACCCACGAGGCCACGCCCCAATGGACCTATCCGGTGGGCAGCGGAGTCGTTTTCCTGATGGCGCCGGGCGACTTTGCCGTGCAGTACGACATCAATCCGGTCTACAAGGCCGGAATCACCGGCAGCGGGCAGTCGATCGCCATCGTCAGCGCATCGAATGTGGACCTGAGTATGGTTCAGGCCTACCAGAGTCTCTTCGGGCTGAGCGCCAACCTGCCCCAGGTGGTGGTGGACGGCGTGGACCCCGGCGAGAATGACGCGGCCACGGAGGCCTATCTCGACATCGAGGTTGCGACCTCGGTTGCGCCCGGCGCCACGATCCTGCTGTACACCTCGGAGGGAACGGCGCTGACGGATGGCCTGGCGCTGGCCGCGATGCGGGCGGTGGAAGACGATGTGGCCGGAGTCATCAGCACCAGCTACGGTGAGTGCGAACAGCAATTGGGCCAAAGCGGCAACGCTTTCTGGGGCGCACTTTGGCAGCAGGCCGCCGCGCAGGGCCAGACGGCGTTCGTATCCTCGGGCGACGGCGGCTCGGCCGGCTGCGACGACTTCGACACACAGCAGGTGGCCTACGACGGGCTCCAGGTCAACGGCATGGCCTCCACGCCCTATAACGTCGCGGTGGGCGGCACCGACTTCTACTATAGCCAGTACGCCAGCACCTCCTCGGTCATCAACACGCAGTTAGGCACCTATTGGTCCGGTACCACCACCGCGCCCGCCGTCTCGCTGAAGCAGACGATCCCGGAGCAGGCGTGGAACGACTTCTTCGGCTTCAACCTGGTCGATAGCGGCAATCCAGCCAATCTGGGAAGCCAAAACATCATCGCCGGCAGCGGCGGAGCCAGCAGCGCCGCGCTGTATCCCAACGGATCAGGTCTGGGCTACCCCAAGCCGGCCTGGCAAACGGGAACCGGCGTACCGGCCGATGGGGTGCGCGACCTTCCCGACGTCTCCCTGTTTGCAGCCAATGGCTACAACTACAGCTTCTATCCCATTTGCGCGCTTCCCGGCGACTGCTCCAGCGCGAATCTGAACAGCAATGGGACGGAGGTCGTCACCGGGGTGGGCGGCACCTCGATTAGTTCCCCATCAATGGCCGCCATTCAGGCCCTGGTCAACCAGAGCACCGGCAGTTGGCAGGGGCAGGCCGACTTCATCTACTATCCTCTCGCCGCGCGGCAGCCGACGGTCTTCCACGACGTGACCGTGGGGGGCAACCGGGTCCTCTGCTACGCGACTTCGGTTAACTGCGCGACCGGCTCCTCGGCCACGAACTCCAGCGGCTTCAACGTCGTGAGCGGATACTCGGCGGGTACGGGCTACGACCTGGCCACCGGCCTGGGATCGATCGACGTGGCCAACCTGATCAAATACTGGAGCACGGTCACACTCACACCGACCAGCGCGACACTCAGCATAAGCCCGTCCAGCTTTGTCCATGGCAAGACGACGACGATCTCCGGCACAGTTGCGCCCACGAGCGGCTCGGGCACGCCCACCGGCGCAGTGAGCCTGACCGGCAACGACGGCGTGACCCACTACGCCAGCATCGACTCGCCTGCTCTGACCGCGGGCAGCTTCTATGCGCTGGTGGACAACCTGCCGGGCGGAACCTACCAGCTTACCGCCGACTACGGGGGCGACGGATCCTTCGCCCCCAGCAAGTCCGCGCCTGTCACCGTTACCATCACCCCGGAGAACAATACGCTGGCCGCCACCAGCTGGGCATGGAACACCTACGACCTCAACCTTTACCAGCTTTCCTCCGGCATTACCCTGCCTTACGGGGCGCAAATCTTCCTGGATGCGCAGCCGGTGAGCAGCAACGCCACCATTTCCACCCAACTCACTCCGGCCACCGGGACCGTCACCTACACGGATGTGCTGGGGACGGCGCTCACCACATCGACGCAGCCGCTGAATGCCGCCGGCGTGGCGGAGTGGTCCACAGGCGTCTTTGCGCCGGGCAGCCACGCAGTCAGCGAGTCCTACTCCGGCGACGCCAGCTACAACCCCTCCACGGCCGCCAGCGCGGCCTCGTTCACCGTTATTCAGGGCAGCACCAGCCTGACCGTTAAGCCGCTGGTCACATCGGTTGCCGCGGGAGCCAGCGTGGCCGTCGATGTGCAACTGGCGACCGGCTACCTTTCCCTCTACGGAACGCTGCCCACCGGCAGTGTAACCGTGACGCTGGGCGGGCATTCGACCAGCGGCGCGTGGCAGGCCTTCGGTCCCGGCAGCGCCTCCAGCCTGGAAGCAGTGATTACCTTCAACAACGTTGCGGTCGGCATGCTGCCGGTGACCGCCTCCTACGCCGGCGACAGCAACTGGCTGGGCAGCGTGGCCAACGGGGGAACGGTCACCTCGCTCTCCAGCAAACTCTCGCCCACCGTTACGCTCGCCACAAGCGCAGCCAGTCCGGCGTCCGGCCAGAGCTTTACCCTTACCGCCGTTGTCGTCGGCCCCGCGGGATCGGCGACGCCCACCGGCACGGTAGCCTTCCTCTCCGACGACCAGAGCTTCAACATCGCCGCAACCATCAGCAATGGCACAGCCACACTGACCGTTCCCAGCTATGCGGTCGCCAATGGGACCAACATCTTTACCGCTGTTTACCAGGGTAACAACACTTACACCACCGCTTCCTCGAATGCGGTCAATATCACTTCCGCGCAATCGGATTTCTCATTCACTACGCAAAACGCGGAAGTTGCGATCTCGCCCTCCGGGACGGGAACCAGCACGCTGGCGCTCGCGCCGATCAACGGGTTCAGCGGAACGGTCACACTCTCCGCCAAAGCGCCCGCCGGCATCACGGCAACCCTGGCCACGGCCTCACTGGCAGTCAGCGCGTCGGTCACGGACGCGCTCAACATCAATGTTGCCGCCTCCATGGCTTCTGGAATCTATCCGGTCAGCGTGACCGCCAGCGGCGACGGACACGTCCACACCGCGCAGATTCTGGTGCGGATCCTATCGGTTGCGGCGCCAACCTTCTCGCCCGCGCCTGGGACCTACCTGGCCGTGCAGTCGGTCACCCTGGCCGACGCTACCGCCGGCACGACGATCTACTACACTACCAATGGAACAACGCCCACGGCCAGCTCAACAAAATACACCGGCGCTTTCTCGATTTCGGTGAGAGAGACTGTCCAGGCCATCGCCGTGGCCAGCGGCTATGCTCCTTCATCGGTGGCTGCGGCCACCTATGCTGTCTATGCGAACCCGCCCTTGGGAAACCTAGACCAGGCCGTGGACAGCAGAACCAGCAGCGCCACCATCCAGCAGTCGGATTCGCTGATGGTTTCCGGCTGGGCCGCCGATCCAACCGACGGCGCTCCTATCAGCAACCTTAAAATCTACATTGACGGCAACTCAATCTGCACGCCGCCGCTGCGCTTCCCTCGCGCGGATGTGGCCGCTTACTACAACAACCCGGCCTACACCAACTCCGGTTATCAGATTTTCTACCCGGCCGCGACGCTGGCCATCGGCACACACGCCGTCACCGTGGTCGCAATCGACACGGGCGGGCGGTCAACCACCTTCGGACCGGACACTATCAACGTTGTTGCGGCCCCGCCACCGCCCTTTGGAAACCTGGAATACACGGTGGACGCTGAGACCTCAAGCACGACGGTCTATCAGACGGATGCTTTGATGGTATCGGGATGGGTCGCCGACCCCACCGATGGCTCTCCTCTGGGCAACGTCAGGGTTTACGTAGACGGAGTTCCGTTCGGCACGCCCAACATGGGCCTGGCTCGCCCGGATGTGGCTGCGTACTATAAAAACCCGGCTTACGGCAAATCCGGCTATCAGCTCTTCTGCGGGGCGTCGGTGCTGGCCCTCGGCCCACACGCCGTCACCGTTGTGGCGATCAATTTGGGTGGGCGGAGCATCACATTCGGCCCGTTGACCATCACCATCACCCAGGGACCGCCCATCGGAAACCTGGACGCGGCCGCCGATAGCACGACCGGCAGCACCACGATTGCGAAGTCGGATTCGCTGCTGGTGCGAGGATGGATCGCCGACCCGGTGGACGGCGCGCCGCTGAGCAACGTGAAGGTTTACATCGACGGCAGCCTGATCGGCACGCCAACCCTGGGCTTGGCTCGCGCGGATGTGGCCGCGTACTTCAATAATCCGTCTTATACCAACTCCGGCTTCCTACTCGTTTATTCCGCCGCGGCGCTCTCCACCGGCACACACGCCGTGACTGTGGTGGCGATTGACTCCGGCGGCCGGTCAACCACATTCGGTCCGGCGACGATCACCGTTACCACCGGCTCGGCCAGCGTGAGGCCGCCCTTTGGAAACCTTGACCAGGCCGTGAACAGCACGACCTCCAGCACCATGATTCCACAGACCGATTCGCTGCTGATGAGCGGATGGGTCGCCGACCCAATCGATGGCGCTCCCATGAGTAACGTGAAGGTCTACATCGACGGAAGCCTGATCGGCACGCCGACGCTGGGCCTGGCTCGTCCGGATGTGGCCGCGTACTTCAACAACGCGGCATACGCCAACTCTGGCTATCAGATCTCCTACTCCGCCGGGACGCTGGCCGCGGGCACGCACGCTGTGACCGTGGTGGCGATTGACTCCGCCAGCCGGTCAACCACCTTCGGTCCGCTAAGCATCACGGTCACCAAAGACTAACCAGACAGTGCTATTGCCACGGGCACAGCAGGGATCAGACCAGCAAAACGGCAAGTCCGGCCCGAGGGCCGGTCTTGCCGTTGCTGAACGCTTCCGGTTGCTTACTTTTTGCGGTGAAAGCCGCCCAGGGAGAGAACTTCCAGTTCAACCGGGGCAATACCTGGCTTGAGGAGGGCCAGTTGCTTGGCGGCGCCATACGACAGATCGATGACGCGCCCCTTGATCAAGTCGCCACGGTCAGTGATGCGCACTACGACCGAGCGATGGTTGTCGAGGTTGACCACCCGAACCATAGAGCCGAAGGGCAAAGTTGGATGGCAAGCGGTCATCGCGTTCATGTCGAATCGCTCACCACTGGCTGTAGGACGTCCGTTAAACCTGCCGCCGTACCAGGAGGCGAGGCCGTGAAGTGCGTGAGCCGCAGCTGATTCCACGGGCTGATGTGGCGCCAGCACAGCTGGCGTCGCGCTCACTAAAGGAACCGCAAGGGGAGCGGTAGCCGCTGGCAGGGGAATTGGCGCGTCCGCATGCACTGTCCGTGTGGTAACTGCCACCACTCCAACGGTCAGCGCAACAGAAGAAGCCCCCGCCAGCAGCCAAACCTGTAGCGAAGTTTTTGAGCTCGTGTTGCATGGTTCTCGTTTCACCATCCACTTATTTTACCAACTTGATACTCGTTCACCTAATTGTTATCAAAATGCGCATACGGAGATTCTGCCCAAAAGTGAACATATTTCGAGGGTTTTCTCGTGAATAGGCGTTTTCCACAATTTACATATTGCACCAGGAACGGTGCAATTCAGCGCTTTTTTGCCCGCGCGGGTCGATTTCGCCTCTGCAACCCCCGCAATCTTCTCCCGGCCAGATGAGCTACGCATTGCAGCGCAACATTTTCTGCCCGCTGGGTCTGCTGGAAGGTGTATATTTTCTTCACGGGAGGCCATCCCATTGAAAAGCGTTGGTTTTATCTTCCGCTTTGTTGTATGCGCCGCGTTGTTCTCGGCGGTAGCCGCCCTCGCTCAGCAGTCCGCAACCACCCAGTCTGGCCCAGTGCCACCAGCCATCCTCTCTGCGAAGAAAGTCTTTGTTTCCTACGCCGGGGACGGCGGTGGTCTTTTTCCAAAACTATTCTCGGGCAATCCGAATCGCGTCTATACACAGTTCTATGCAACGCTCAAGACTGCCAACCAGTTTGAGCTGGTAGCTGATCCGAGCGAAGCCGATCTGGTGCTGGAGTTGCACCTCGACGTCCCCATTGCCCGATTCTGGGGTGAAGGGAAGGACGTGGAATTCGCTACGGCCCCCGAGTTCGTTTTCCGGCTGGAAATCTACGACCGCAAGACCCACTATATTTTGTGGACAATCGATCAGTCGATCGGTTGGGCCGATCTGCAAAAGAACCGCGACCGCAATTTCGACGGAGCGATGGTTGTGCTCATGGAGAAATTCCAGCAACTGGCCGGCAAACCGATCACTCCATTCCGCTGAGAATTGCCGCGAGACGGAGCTTTCTTTGCGGAAAACTTATCTCCCTCCTGCTAGCGTGAAATTGACGATAGAGAAAAACAGGAGGTCGGGATGAAACTCAGCACAACGGGAATGGAGTTGCTCAAGAGTTCCGAGGGCTTTCACAGCCACGTCTATCTGGACGCGTCCGGGATTCCCATCATCGGCTACGGCCACCGGCTGCTGCACCGCGATTCGTTTCCCAACGGCATCGACGAGCCGCAGGCCGCCAACCTGCTGGCCTGCGACGTGCGCGACGCCGAGCAGGCCGTCCAGCGCTTGGTGAAGGCGCCGCTGACGCAGGGCCAGTTCGATGCGCTGGTGGACTTCTGCTTCAATCTGGGCGCGGGGAGGCTCATCGCGTCCACTCTGCTCAAATGCGTGAACGCGGGAAGGTACGACGACGCGGCGGAGCAGTTGCTGCTCTGGGACCACGCCGGAGGGCAGGAATGCTCGGCCCTGAAGGGGCGCCGGGATGCCGAGAACGAGCTTTGGCGCAATGCCCAAGTCGAGCAGCAGGCAGCCGCGTAAAAACATTTCACAGCGGGAAGAGAGAGTCGGAGGTGGTCGCTATCGTAGCCAGGCGTACGCGGCTACGGGGCGGCTGAGGATCGGGCGAGGCCAGCAGGCTGGCAATCTCGCGGAGTTCGGCGCGGGCCTGGGCGAGAGTTGCGGCAACGGTCTCCAGAGTCTGGCCGGAGAGGGACTGGGCGGAGGCCGCGGCCGGAAGCGGTAACTGAGACTGCGGATCGGCCTGGAATTCCAGATGCGGGGCTGGCTGGGGAATAATGCGGCGCTGGACCAGCCCAAGAACTTGGCGAGCGCCGGCAAGCGTGTAGCCCTCGGTGTGGACCAGGTGCTTGATTCTGAGGGCCAGCTCGACGTCGCGACGGCGGTATAGACGCTGGCCGGTTCCACTTTTATTGGGTTTGAGCTGCGGAAACTGCGTCTCCCAAAAGCGCAGAACATAGGTTTCGAGCTGGCAGATGCGGGCCACGTCGCCAATCTTGAAGTAGAGGCGGTCGGGGATCGCCGGCGAGTCGAGGGCGCTCTTCTGCGTGAGTTGCATGGCCATAATGAGACGAGGAGGACACCGCAACTGGGGCGATGGCTTGCTCTAGTAGGATTATAGGCCACAAGTTGCACCATTTGTGAAGCATTATTAATCGTGCAGACCGATTTTATGGGAATATCTGGGTGCCCCAGGTCCCGCGTCCGGAACCTGGGAAACTACGAACATAAATCCGCCGTGTCCATCAGGCTGGGAAACCACGAACCTCAAACTGCCTTATCCTTCAGGCGGCGCTGGCGGCTTCCCTGGGATTCACCAGGTCGCGCAGCTCCTTGGAAGGCTTGAAGTAGGGCACCTTCTTCGCCGGAACCTCGACGCGTTCGCCGCTCTTGGGGTTGCGTCCAATGCGCGGATTGCGCTGGCGTATGCGGAACGACCCGAAGCCGCGAATCTCAATCTTGTCTCCGCTCTTGAGAGCGCCGATCACCGCGTCGAATATGGTCTCGACAATGACCTCGCCGTCGCGCCGCGTCAGGTCGCCCGCCGCGGTCACCTTTTCTACCAGGTCTGCCTTTGTCATAATTTCTCAGCCTCCGCTCACAGCATAACCGGATTCGGCGCTTTATGGCATGAAAAAAATGGCTTCCCCGCGGATACGGGCCTTTTCTCCTCAACATCTTGGCGGAATCGCCCAGCGCCGGAGCCGCCGCAGGCCAACTTTGCCCGGAGGCGTTTATGATGACCAGAGGCCTTCCCTGAGATTTCCAGCAGCATGGAACGGGGAGAGGAGAGCGGGGACCAGTACGTGACAGACGAAATCAGCCACAGCGCCGGGCCGAAGTACAGCATCGTGATTCCGGCTTTCAACGAGAGCGCCCGCATTCCGGCGACGCTCAAGTCCGTAGTGGACTGCATCCGCGCCCGCGCCTGGGAGACCGAGGTTCTCGTCGTCAACGACGGCTCGACCGACGCCACCGCCGAGGTAGTGAGCGCCTTTGCCCGCACAGCGCCCGAAGTGCGGCTGATCGAGAACCCCGGCAATCGCGGCAAGGGCTACAGCGTCCGCGCCGGAATGTTGCAGGCGCGGGGCGAAGTGGCGCTCTTCACCGACGCCGATCTCTCCGCCCCCATCGAGGAGGCCGAACGCCTTTTTGCCGCCATCCGCCAGGGCGCGGACATCGCCATCGGCTCCCGCTGGCTGGAGAGTGCCCGTCAGACTCACCGCCAGCCGCTCTTCCGCCAGTTCTTTGGCCGCTGCTTCAACGCCGTCACCCGCGCGGTGATGCGCCTGCCCTTCGCCGACACCCAGTGCGGCCTCAAGGCCTTCACCCGCCAGGCCGCCCAGACCGTCTTTCAACTCCAGACCATCGAGCGATGGGGCTTTGACCCGGAGATTCTGTTGATCGCACTCAGGCGCGGCTACCGAGTCGTAGAGGTGCCGGTCAGCTGGGCCAACGATGAGCGTACCCGCATGAGCTACCTGCGCGATGGCATCAAAGTGCTGGAAGAGATTATCGTCATCCGCTGGAACGCTCTCCGCGGACGCTACTGACAGTCGATCAATAGCGATTCTCGGCCACCAGCTTACTTTGCCTGTGATCCCACAGCAAGCTCGATCACCCGCAGATCTGTATCCCGGTCGCGCGCCGTCAGCAGAATCTTCCCTGTACCATCGGCCACAAAGCTTGATCCGCCATAGGTCCAGCCGGCCCATGGCCCGTGCGTCATCTCGCCCACCAGGTCCACGCCGGCCATCGGGCACCTGAGCTGCGCCGACCGCTGCTTGACGATTTCTTCAAGTTCCTTGGAGTGCTGGGGCCACTTGTAGTTGGTGGCGGCCCAGCCGTAGGGCACCAACAGCAGCTCTGGCTTCAGCGCCTTCAGCCGCGCAAAGTGCGCATTCGTGAAGGTGTCCGCGCAGATGAGCACGGCGATGCGCCCGAACTCGGTCTCGACCACGCCGATTCCTTCCGGCTTGCCCTCGGAGTACGGCGGAGTCATTAACTCCGCAAGCACGTTGATCTTGCGATGCTTCCAGAGAAGTTTCCCCGACTGATCGACGAGAATGGCCGAGTCATAGAGCTTATCACCGTCCTTCTCGTCGAGGCCGATAGCGATCATGATCTTGTGATTGCGCGCCAGAGCGGCGATGCGGTCGCTGTCTGCCCCCGGAATCGGCGTGGCCAGCCTGTGGGCCTCAGGGTTCTCCCAGCCGAGAATCGATGACTCGGGAAAGACGGCGATTTGCGCCCCCTGAGCCTCGGCCTGGTCGAGTGCATATTCGATGCGCCGGAAGTTGCCTTCCCGGTCGCTGTCGATCACCAGGATCTGGCAGACCGCCAGGCGCACGGTCTTCTTTGCAGCGTTTGCGGGTGCGCCAAAGGCTGCGGACAATAGAACCAGAAATGCAAATAACAGGGTGAAGTGTCTTGAACCTGTTGTCACGTTGAAGCCATCCTCATGCGGCTTATGCGGTCTTCTGCACCCGAATCTCAAAGACGCAGCGCTTGCCGCCGCGCAGCACAGACTCTTTCAGCTCCACGGTCACCTTCCTTTGCAGCAACGTCTCCCATGTATGCTGCTGCCAGCCCAGGGAGCAGTTGCAGACCACGTTCGGCGTCTTCGCGCAGTTGAGCGGGCACCAGCACTCGGTCCGCTCGGGCGAGATCATCGTGACAATCCCCTTCTCCCGGTCGTAGGCGGCATGGTCCCCGGAAGAACTTTGCTCAATCGACTTGCAGTACCCCTCGATGTCGTTCCGGTGCTTGATGGTCCAATCGTCCTGGGTGCTGGAGCAGAAGCTGCCCACCTCATGCAGGGTTTCGTTCAACGCTTTCTCATCCATCCGGCTCGACAGGATTTCCAGCATTTTGGCATAGCGCTGCTTGACGAAAGTCCAGCGCCAATCCTCGTTCTTGGCTGGCTCCGCCGCCGAAAGGCTGGCTGCCGGAACCATGCTGACTGCAGCGCAGGCGCACAAGCCTCCGGCGCAATTCTTCAGGAATTCCTTACGATTCATCTCTCCTCCAAAGGCCTTATTGCACAGACTTTGCAAGCTCTTAAACCATGGACCAGATTCTACACCTGGACCGGGCGCTTTTCTTATTTATGCTCTACATTAGGCGGCTGGTCTCTTCATTTTTTGCGGTTTTCTGAGACATCCCGCTTCTCCGCCGCGTCTTCCCAAACAGTCGGGGGTCTTGGCTCCCGTGTACCTGGTCAGGAGGAAAGCATGATCCGCAAGATTGCCCTCGCACTTCTCTTCGTCGCCTTCACAGCCATCGGCGCCCACGCCGCCGACTTCAACGGCAAATGGACCGCCGAGTTCGACACCCAGATCGGCCCGCAGAAGTACACCTACGAGTTCCATGTCGATGGCGCGACCGTCACTGGCACAGCCACGAATGATCGCGGTTCAACCGCCATTACAGAGGGCAAGATCGCCGGCGACACCATCACCTTTGTCGAGGCCCTTAGCTTCAACGGCATGGACATCAAGATCACTTACACCGGCAAGATCGACGGCGATACCATCAAGTTCACCCGCCAGGTGGGCGACTTCGCCACCGAGGAACTGACCGCCAAAAGGGTCAAGTAGACGGCCGCGCCACACGGTCTCTCGTCCCAGCATCGCTGGACTTGCGCCACTCGCCTACAGGTTACCGGTTTTTGCAAACTGTGAAGCTATAAGTAGCCGGTTTACCCACGAAATGAACAGTTCCAGGTTACCGGTTTCAGGGAAAGTGGTGCGTGGTAGCTGTCCGGTTTTGCCTGTATTGGTGATCTGTAGCTGTCCACTTTTACCGGGAATGGCTGCAAGGACGTCATCAAAAAAGTTGAACTCTTCCCGGATGGTGGGAGTCCGGGGCGTTTGGGGGCGAAGATTTGGCGTTTTTTCTGACTATGGGTGGTCAAGTTTCAGCAATCAGGGATCAGGGATGGTTACCCAGACCTTACGACTGGTCCAGGGTGGTGTACCCGGAGAGTGAGGTTCTTCGTCTCCTACATCTCAAATTCGAGATGTGGGCCGCCCGCGAGTTGGGTGTTTCGTCTCCCCGGTCCCCAAACGCGAGGGACCGGGGCCACCCTCTGTATGGTAGGGAACGGTTGCAGGAACCGGGACCACCCGCCAAAGGATGGGTCACCCACATGTGTAGGAAGTCAAGGACGCACCACCCCCCGCTAGAAAATTAGCTGTAATTGTAATGTTGATTGACATTTCCGCAGCAGGGTTGGTATAAGGTAAATAATGTGATGTACATCACAATTCCGCCTTCAACACACTTCCGCCTACATCACAATTAAGTAGCCAGCCGCAGAGGAAAGCGCATATATCTTCGGCGGCGTCTGTTGTAGCACTCCAACCGAAGCGCCGAGAGCGCAATTTGAAAGAGGTGATTCTTTGAGGATAAACAAATTGGGTTCGGTTTCCCGGTGGCACTCTATGGCCATCGTTACCATCGTCGCCATTCTCGGCACCATGGCTGTTCAGCCAGCCCTGGCAGGGTCCTTCGGACTTCAGAATCAATGGTGTCTAAACCCCCCGGCAGGATCCCCAAATTGTGGAAACACCGGGCTGCAGGCGTCGGGACCCATCTCGAATTCAATCGGCAATACATACGTCTTTGGCCCGGGCGCGAACTTTACCGGATCGATGGCCGAAACATCCAATTATGGCAACTTGTACGCGAGCGGATACGGCTCGGTGACCAACAGCACCACCAACGGTGCTCTTGGCTATGTCGGGGAGTATGATTCTCCTGGATTTGATGTCGGGGGAGCGCCCTTGGCATTTTACGAAGATGTCCTCACAATAACCGGTTCCGGGCCTGTGAATATTCAGTTCACGGACGTCTTCTCCTCCAGCCTTTCCAGTAGTGCAAGCGCTGAAGTTTCCCTTACCGATGAACTAATAGTTGGCGGTACTTGGGACAATTTTCTCTACAACTCAGGAACGGCAACGAACGTCCTCACGTTCAATCCCGGGGAGCAGGTCACGATCGAAGAAGGGATTTTAGGCGGCGGCGCTGCATTCGCCCCCAATTCAGCACCGCCCGCGTTGACACCCAATTTCAGTTATTTAGGCTCGGATCCGCTTTATATTGACGTGCTGACGCCTGGTGGCGGCTATAGCGCCGCAAGTGGCACGGAGTATCCTGCCTTCGATATTTCTGCGGTGCCTGAGCCCGACTCTTTCCTTTTGCTGGGTACCGGGCTGATCAGCTTTGCCGGCTTTGTACGTTCCCGCAAGCGTTCCTGAATCCTTTGGGGCGGGTGACCGCATTCTCGGTGTTCTTTCTAATTAAGAGGAGGGCGCCGGGTGCCCCAGGTCTCACTTTTGGGGCCTGGGAAACTTCAGAATCAGGAATTGTAGAGAACGAGAACCCGCTGGTCGAGGTTCATCGTCTCCCCGGTCCCCAACCGCAAGGGACCGGGGCCACCCGTCCACTTGCCCCCTTATTTATGTTTCTTTGGGAGTTTTGGGATGCTGCTCATGAGATTGGAAAAAGCGATGTCAAGAGCCGCGGCCTCCATCGTGCCCTTATCCCCTATATACATGAGTGCATCTATCCCTGCTGCGCCCGCCCCTGCTTCACCGCTGCTTCTTAGTTTCCAAAGAACGCTTCCATCTTGTTTGTCGAAGAGAAAGCCAAAGACTTCGGCGATGCCGGCGCTGCCGAAGCCGGAGCCCATTCCGCCGGAGAGCAGGGCGGCGTTTTTGCCGTGAAGCTCGCCAATTCCGATGACCATGACCCAACGTGCTTCCGGCGGCCCAAGGTGCTTAATCCACTCAGGTTTTTGCTCGTAGAGATCCTCCACGAGGGTTTCAATGGGAGCGCCTTTATTGTCGGCCATGTCGATCATAATAACTTTGTAGTTCTTTCGTTTGAGGCTGTCGACAGTTGCCACGCGCAGCGAATTGATATCGAAACTACCCTTTTTGCCGGCTCTGGCATCGACGATGGGCAATAGAACAATCTGGTCAATTGCCGCGAATTTTGGGTCTGGCGGCGGCTCATTCTTCTTGCCGAAACAGCTGACGGGTAGAATGGCCAGCGCGAGTACACAAAGCGTGAGCTTGATAACGAACGATTTCATCAGCGTCCTCCTTTAGTGCCAAGGGTTGAATACAGATGATGGAGTGATTTTGAGAACTTGGGGCTGTTAGCGCCGGGATACAGTTCCCACTTCAGCACCTCGTTCTTCCATACAATCTGGCCTGTGCGGGTTGAGATCAGCGCTGCCTGCAAGAGAGTGCTGGACATCGACGACATTAACGTTACTCCGGAGCTTGAATCGCTGAATTCGCCGGATGGATGCGTCCTGACGATCATATATTGCACAAAAATGAGATATTCTTCCGGAAGCGTTGCGAGATGGTTGAAAATCTGCTTTGCTTCATCGTTGATCGCTCCGCGCGCCAATCGGCTGGAGAGCGGTTGCAGTTGCTTGAGCCATTCGATTGCATTGGAATCCTGCAAATTATCCGGTGTGATTACTGTGTACTTTCGCATGCTCAGGTTGATATTCGCGGCATTGGTCAAAGCGGATCGAAAAGAGTCACCGCCGAAATTCTCGAAAACCACTTCCGGCGGAAGGATAAGCACTTTTGCGGGCGCCTCTCGCAAGCTAGGCGAGGCCTGTTTCTCCTGAGCTCCGGCAAGCAAGGATGCCAAGGATAAGATAAAGATAAGAACCACGGAAAGACTGAGCAGAACCCGCAGCCCCAGCCGCTTATTCCAATCGGCGATTGTCAAAGCAAATTGGTGTGTTGCCATCGCACTCTCCTTCGGTCCAACGCTCCAATCAGGACATTCGGAAGTCAGGGAATCCGAGAATCACACTTCTTGGTTACCGCAGGATGATCATACCCAGAAGCGCCGGGCACCCCAGGTGTTGATTATGAGACCTCGGAATTATGAAACACATACTACCACACAGTTCCGTTACGCCGTGGCGGCATTCGCTACCGATTGTAACCCCCGCGCTTCAATCTCGAATTCGCGGATTTTGTATTTCTGGATTTTGCCGCTTAGAGTGGCGGGGAACTCGGTGACAAAGCGGACGTGCTCGGGAATTTTGTAGTAGGCGATCTGGCCCTGGCAGAACTGCTTGATCTCTTCTTCGGTGGCGTCGATTTCCGGTTTCAGGCCGGGCCTTAGACGCACCCAGGCACAGACGACTTCGCCGAGGCGGGCGTGGGGAATGCCGACGACCTGAACTTCGCCGACCTTGGGATGGGTGTAGAGGAACTCCTCAACCTCGCGGGGATAGATGTTTTCGCCGCCGCGGATAATCACATCGCGGGAACGGCCGGTGATGCGCAAACAGCCGTCCGGGCGCATGACGCCGAGGTCGCCGGTGCGCAGCCAGCCGTCTGATTGGATGACCTGCGCGGTGCCTTCGGGGTCGCCGTCGTAGCCCTTCATCAGCGCGTAGCCGCGGATGCAGAGCTCGCCCTGCTGGCCGATGGGCACTTGCGCGCCGGTCTCGGTGGAGACGACCTGAATCTCGGTCTGGGGCATGGCGCGGCCGACGGTGTTGACGCGGACTTCGATGGTGTCGCCGGCGTCGGACATGGTGGTGACAGGCGAGGTCTCGGTCTGGCCGTAAGCGATGACCAGCTCGCCGATGTGCATCTCGTTGAGGACGCGCTTCATCAGCTCGATGGGGCAGGGCGCGCCGGACATCATGCCGGTGCGCAGGCTGGTCAGGTCGAAGCTAGCGAAGTCGGGCAGGGCGAACTCGGCGACGTACATGGCGGGCACGCCATAGACGCTGGTAGCTCGCTCGTCGTGCACGGCTTTGAGCGTGAGGCGCGGGTCGAAGGTCCAGTTGGGCAGGACGAGCGCCGCGCCGGAGTTGACCGCGGACATGGTGCCGATGACGCAGCCGAAGCAGTGGAAGAGCGGCACGGGGACAACGATCTTGTCGATCTCGGTGTAATGGAATCCCTGCGCCAGGAACTGGCCGTTGTTGACGACGTTGTGGTGGGTGAGCAGAACGCCCTTCGGTAATCCAGTGGTCCCGCTGGTGTACTGAATGTTGGCGATGTCGTCCGGGGCGACGCGATCGGGCAGGCGGCCCTCGGCGTCGAGCAGGGCGGGCCACTCCGGCGTATCGAAGTAAATGACGTGCTGGAGTTCATGGTCAAAGCCGTGGCGGGCGCGGCCGAGGATCTCCTCGTAGTCGGCGTGGCGGTCCTTGTGCCAGAGGAAGAGGGCCTTCATGCGCGAGCGTTGCAGGGTGAACTGCAGCTCGTGGGAGCGATAGGCGGGGTTGACGTTGACCAGGGCGGCTCCGGCGCGTGCGCAGCCCATGTGCATCATCACCCATTCGATGCAGTTGGTGGACCAGATGCCGACGCGGTCGCCGCGCCGTATGCCGAGCGACCAAAGGCCGCGGGCGACGCGATCGGCCATGGCGGAGAGCTCGGCCCAGGTGAGGCGCTTGCCTTGATGGCATGAAGCCACGGCGAGGCGGTCGGGATAGCGGCCGGCGGTGCGGTCGAGCAGGCCGCCGATGGTCAGATCGAGAAGCGGGCGGCTGGGGCCGCACGAGTAGCTGGGGGCGCTAGGTTTTTCTTCGTCAGGCATGGTTTTTGTATTGAACTCGACGAAAGTGTATACCAAGCTACCTGACGATTAAATGTGACCCAGACCACAATTCACGGGCGGCGGGAGCGTTTACATCTGCCTGCCCGAAGGCCGTGCAAATCTCACGTGCTTTCAGCGGGTCTCGTGGCGTAGAATGGCATCGCCTCCGGAAAACGATTTCCGGCGCCGGGAAAGTTGCCCCGGCGCGGAGACGGCTCCGGAAAATCCCTTGGTATTTCCAGGATGGTTTGAGATGAATCACTTAGTTTACGCACTCTCCTCGCTCCCTTTGCTGGCGGGTACAGCCCTCGCCGGCCACGCCCAGGCCGTAACCGAGATCGGCGGCCAGCCCATCGTCAAACTCACCCGCGACGCGGTCAGCACCACCAAGCCGGAGTTCACCAGCATCACCCTGGCTCCCGGCCGCGGTATGGAGATTCTGCAGATCACCGCCAACTTTCCCGGCAAGGGCAGTGTGGATGTGCTGGCCTCGCCGGATCTGGACCGGGCCAAGAAGATGCTCGACGTGGAAGACACTGACTTCGGCGATCTGGGCTACCGGCTGGGCGCGGCCTTCCTGGCGCCTTATCCCAACCGCATTCGCGGCAAGCTCTCGGCGGACACCAAGACGCTGACCACCGAGTGGCAGGGCCACACCATCACTCTGCCGGCCAACAACGGCCGCCAGCCGGGCGGCGACATCCACGCGATGCACGGGCTGATCCTGAAGGCCAAGACCGATGACGTAGTTGTGAAGAAGGTCGAGGGCGGCGAGCAGGTTACGGGCGTGATTCATGGCGGCAACTTCAACGGCCACTGGCTATCGAAGACCGACCTGGTGGTCACCATTACACTTTCCGCCGACGCCGTGGATGCTTCGATTGTGGCGCATAACGTGGGCGGCGAGGCGGAGCCTTTCGCGCTGGCATGGCATCCCTACTTCAATTTGCCCTCGGGAGACCGCACGCAGGCCAGGGTGCAGATTCCGGGCGCCTTCACGGCCGAGCTGGACAACTACAAGAACGTCTACCCCACCGGCAAGCTGCTGCCCGTCAAGGGAACCCGGTTTGACCTGAACGCCCCCGGCGGCGTGGCGCTGGGCAAGGAGTTCTTCGACGACAACTGGAGCACGCTGGAGTGGAAGGGCGGCGCAGTGACCGTCGAGGTCATCGATCCGGCCGCCCACTACGGGGTCAAGATCGAGGGTCTCTCGCCGGAGATCAAGACCATCCAGATGTACGCTCCGCCCATGGCGCACTTTGTGGCCATCGAGCACCAGTACAACTTCGCCGATCCCTTCGGCAAGGAGTGGGGCACGATGGACACCGCGATGGTGACGCTAAAGCCGGGCGCGAGCACCAAGTGGCACGTGCGGCTGCGGGTGTTTGTGCCGTAAAAGCAGTGAACAGTGGACAGTGAACAGTAACAGTGGACAGTGAACAGTGAACAGTGGACAGTGAACAGTGAACAGTGGACAGTGAACAGTGAACAGTGGACAGTGGACAGTTACGCAAAGCAGGCCGGGGCTTACGCTCCGGCCTGCTTTGCGATTGGGGTTCGCTGATTCTTTGACTCACAATTTCGGCTTCATTCTTGCATTTCTTTCCTGACGCGGATTTTTCTCACCAGCGGCAGGTGCAGGAAGCTCAGTTGTATCAGCTCGAGGAAGGATTTTTCCGGATAGCTGTCCTCGCGCCAGAGACGAATCGCGCCCGCCACCGAAAAACCGAGAATGACGAGCAGCGCCAGCGGCAGCAGGACAACGAAAACGAAGAGCCACAGCTCCCATAGCCCCCACGGTCCGCCGGTATCGACCACCTGCCCGTAGCGGGTGAGCACCCAGTATTCTCTTGATCCGCGACCCTGGAGCTGGAAATAGAATTTGCCGGCGGCGATACGGACGCGCTTCACGTCGGAGACAATGGCGATCCTGGCGCCGGAGGCTGTCTCCAGATAGGGCCTGAGCCCGGCGATGGTGGTCACCGCGCCCTGCCGATTCCACCCGATCTTGTCCATGCGCAGCAGGCAAGGGCAGCTTTCCATCCCCAGCCGCGGAAGCAGAAACTTCGCGGGAATCTGCAACAGATAATCCTCTCCCGGCATCGCCTCGTAGTATCCTGCTCCCGCCGCCGGTTTCTGGTCGTCGGAATCCAGTTGCATGGTTTCGCCGGGCATGACAAAGAGATGAGCGACAACCACGTGGCTTTCGTCCTCGATATCCACCACCGGCTGCGGCGTGGCGGCGTGGTTGGTCTCCGGTTCAAGGCGAAAAGCCCGGCTAGGCAAGGCACAGGCAAAGGCGAGGAGGACAAGCAGCAGATAGATAGGCTTCATGGCCAATCGTTTTATCACATCGGGAAGCGGGAGGGCAATCGGAGTACCATCGGGAAGCCCAACCCCTATGAACAAAACTGGTTGAAAGTCGGGGCTTCTCCATTCTGTTGCCTGAACTCGCGAGAACTGTCTTACCATTTAGCAGGTTAGCCATCGCCCTTCGATTTCGCTCAGGGCAGGCCTTCACGATGATCGCGAGTTCGCAAGTTAGCGGGTTTATTGCCGGAGTCACTTCAGCAGCAAGTCAGGCTACTCCTCGTAATCCGGCTGGATCAATAGCGCCTGTTTTGCACCGCCCGGTAAACCCGCGCCCTCCCTTTTCCGTCTGCCCTGTATGGGGGAAGCTGTGGGGACTCATTATCGCTGTCCGTGCTGCGGGTGCAAGACGCTGGACGCGCCCGGCGCGCTGGCTCTTTGCCCGGTTTGCTGGTGGGAAGACGACGGCCAGGAAGATGTGGACGCCGCCGAGGTTCGCCTGACGGTGAACGGCACCCTCAGTCTGGACGAAGCCCGTACGCACTACACCCGCTGCGGCGCGGCCCATCCCCGCTTCCTGCCGTACGTCCGCAAGCCCCAACTTACTGAGCAGTAGACCGGGGTCCCCACGGACAGGTCTTCGTCCGTGGGATGGCGTAGTGCCTTTTCCGGTCCTCTTTTGCACGGAAACCTGTCCGGCCGGTTTGATTCTTCCAGCAAATCCTCTTACCATGAGATGGAGCCGTTCTCTGTCCGCACGGCGTTGGTAAAGCCGTGTGCGGCAGCTTACGGCGGCAACCTGCCGCCATGGGTGATGGTTTGCGGCTCAAAACAGGCGGTTTATCCCCCAGCTTGGCAGTTGGTTAGGCGCGCACAGCGCATGGAAGGCAAAACGTTGAGCTCTACCGACACAGTCGAAAACATCCCCCAGCCTGACGCAGCCGAGGGGTCGAACGAAAGCCTCGAAGAGGCGCACGACCACGCCGGCCACGATCACGACCACGCTGGCCACGACAATCCGCATGGCCCGATCCTGAATCCGGATTGCACCCGCGAACTGGTGCTGGACATTCCCGCCGAAGAGGTCTCCAAGGCCTATCGGACGGTGGTCGGCAATTACCGAAAGTACGCCAAGATTCCCGGCTTCCGCTCGGGCAAGGTGCCGGAGACGGTCATCCGCCGCCGCTTTGCCGACGGAATCCGCAAGGATGTGATCGACGGCCTTTTGCCCGAGCGTTTCAACAAGGCAGTTCAGGAACTGGGCGTCAAGCCCGTTGGTGAGCCGCACGTGTCGGAGTTGACAGTCGAGGACGGCCAGCCGCTGCACATGAAGGCGGTCTTCGAGTACGTTCCGGAGTTTTCCATCGAGGGCTATCAGTCGGTCACCGTCGAGAAACCGCCGGTGGAGATCACCGAGGAGGAGTACCGGCGCGAGATCGAGCAGTTGCGTGAGTCGCGCGCCACCATCGAGCCGGTCGAGGAAGACCGCGCTCTCAAGGACGGCGACTGGGCGCAGATCACTTATAGCGGCCTGATTGCGGACGATGCCGATGCGCCTCCGGTGGCCGGTGAAGATACCCTGGTCGAAGTGGGCGGCAAAGACACGGTGGAGGCCTTCAGCGCCGTTCTGCGCGGTGCCAAGCCCGACCAGGAGCTGAAGGCCGAGGTCATCTACCCGGCCGATTACGCCGAACCCAAACTGGCCGGCAAGACGGTGGCCTACAACGTCGCGGTCAAGGCTATCAAAAAGCGCACAGTACCTGAGATGACCGACGAATTTGCCCAGGAGCTGGGCCACTACGAGAACGTGGCGGATCTGGAAGCCCGCGTCCGCGATCACCTCTCCAGCCGCAAGCGGCGCAGCGTGGAGAGCGAGACCAAGGACCGGCTCTTCGCCGCGCTAACCGGGAAGTACATTTTCGCGGTTCCCGAGTCGCTGGTGCAGGAGCAGATTGACACGCGCCTGGAGCGCGGCCTGCGCGCCCTGGCGGCTCAGGGCATGGATACGGAGCAGATGCGCAAGCTGGACTTTGCGCGGCTGCGCGGAGCCCAGCGCGACGGCGCCGTGGCCGAGGTGAAGACGAACATTCTGCTGGATCGCATCGCCGCCGAGGAAGAGATCACCGTCAGCGACGAGGAATTGGACCGCGAACTGCAATTGGCGGCACTGCAAGCCCGCGAACCGATCGAAGCCGTGCGGGCGCGTTTGACGGCCGACGGCGGGCTGGCTAAAATCCGTGAGCAAATGCGGCGCGAGAAGACCGCGTCCGCGCTGTATGAGCGTCTGCCCGCATAGGGCGGCACAACGAAGCTGGAACGGGAAGAAGGTTTCATGGCATTGGTTCCCATGGTGGTTGAGCAGACGAGCCGGGGCGAGCGCGCCTACGACATCTACTCCCGTCTGCTGCGCGACAACATCATCTTCCTGGGCACGCCCATCGACGACCAGATCGCCAACCTCGTCGTGGCGCAGTTGCTCTTTCTCTCCGGCGAAGACCCGGAGAAGGATGTGCATCTGTACATCAACTCTCCGGGTGGCTCCATCACCGCGGGCCTCGCCATTTATGACACCATGCAGTTCATCAAGAACAAGGTGGAGACGATCTGCATCGGCCAGGCGGCCAGCATGGGCGCCTTCCTGCTGCTTGCGGGAACCAAGGGCAAGCGCTTTGCCCTGCCCAACTCGCGCATTCTCATCCATCAGCCGTCGATGGGCGGATTGAGCGGCCAGGCCACGGACATCGACATTCATGCGCGCGAGATTCTGCGCATCCGCGAGATTACCAACAATCTGATCGCCAAGCACACGGATCAGCCACTGGACCGCATTGAACGGGATGTGGAGCGGGACTTTATCATGAACGCGCAACAGGCCAAGGAATACGGCATCGTCGATGAGATCATCGACCGGCCGAGAACGTAATAGCAAGCGGAGTTAGCGTTGTTGGCGGGGTTAGCGGAGTTAGCAAAGGCCAACAGTTCAGCTATGGTCCAGGTATTTGAAGGAGCAGCGGGATGATACGGCGTCTGGAAACCGATGAATCGCTAAGCTGCTCGATTTCCGATGATATTCGCGGCGATGCGGCTAACACCACTAACACCGCTAACACAACTAACTCCGCTATCATAGTCCAAAAGGGAGCTCTTCAATGATGAAACCGCGCGGGGGACCGGAAGAAGCGCTGCGCTGCTCGTTCTGTCACAAATCACAGGACGCCGTGGCCAAGCTGATCTCTTCGCCCAGCGACTACCCTCGCGCCTACATCTGCGACGAGTGCGTGGCCGTCTGCAACTCGATTCTTGAGGACGATCGCGGCGGCGGCGCGGATGCCGCCCATCCTGCCAACGCCGCAGGCCATCTGCCCAAGCCGCAGGAGGTCAAGAACTTCCTCGACGACTTTGTCTTCGGCCAGGACCAGACCAAGAAGAAGCTGGCCGTGGCCGTTTACAACCATTACAAGCGCATCCAGATGAACAAAGCGCGCAACAATGAAGTCGAACTGACCAAGAGCAACATCCTGCTGATCGGCCCCACCGGCTCGGGCAAGACGCTGCTGGCGCACACGCTGGCCAAGATGCTCGACGTGCCCTTCGCGATTGTGGACGCCACCACACTTACCGAGGCCGGCTACGTGGGCGAGGATGTGGAGAATATCATTCTCAAGCTGCTGCAAGCCGCCGAGGGCGACGTGACGCGCGCCCAGCAGGGCATCATCTACATCGACGAGATCGACAAGATCGGCCGCAAGGATGAGAACCCTTCGATTACCCGCGACGTGAGCGGCGAGGGAGTGCAACAGGCGCTGCTCAAGATTCTGGAAGGCACCGTGGCCAATGTGCCGCCGCAGGGCGGACGCAAGCACCCGCATCAGGAGTTCACCGCCGTGGACACCACCAACATCCTGTTCATTTGCGGCGGGGCGTTTGTGGGCCTGGAGCGCGTGGTGGGCCGGCGCGTGGGCAAGAAGGCGATGGGATTCAAGGCCATGGACGCCGAGGCCGATGCCGCCACCACCCGTTCGCATCGCGACACCGAATTATTGCGCAAGACCGAGCCGCAGGACCTGATCAAGTATGGCCTGATTCCCGAATTTGTCGGCCGCCTGCCGGTGGTGGGCGTCTTGGACGAGCTGGACGAATCGGCGCTGATTGAGATTCTGACCAAGCCGCGCAACGCCATCCTCAAGCAATATCAGAGAATGTTTGAGTTCGAGAACGTCCGCCTGCACTTCACCGTGGAGGCCATCGGCGCTGTAGCCCGCGAGGCGCTGGCCCGCAAGGTGGGCGCGCGCGGATTGCGCATGATCCTCGAAGAGCTGATGCTCGACCTGATGTTCCACCTGCCCAACAACAAGAGAGTCCGCGACATCGAAATCACCAGGGATATGGTCGAGCGGCGCGATCTGTCGCTGTGCCTGCTGGAGAAGGCGGGCTGATCCTTCAACATTCGCATTGCGGCTCAATGGACCCTCATGCATGGATTCACTGCATGAGGGTTTTTCGATTTCATGCTGCATCCACGAAGAAGAACCGGCGCTTCGACGATATGCCGGCCGCTACAGCCGAAGATGTCATCGATATCAGAAGCGCCCGGTCTTTTGCTTTGATTTTGCACTGACCTGGACGACGGCGTTCGGCCCGCACCGCACAGTTCTATCTATAGATAGATGGTCAATTCTGCTCATGAAACGTAAATTATTTGCTACTGGAATTTAGTAATGGTTGAGCGGAATTGCACAGACCTCTCGACTTTCCCCTTGATATTTTCTGAGAGTCATGCTTGGTCTGCATTCCCACCTGAGCCGGCCAGATGACAAGTGTTGGACACTGTGCCACCCAGTTGGACGAGAGGATACAAATGCGCAATATCAGGCTTGGTTTCGTGTGCTTTCTGGCGACTCTGCTGATCGCTGTTGTGGCTGGATGCGGTCAAGAAACGGCAGTAATTCCCTCTGTAGTGTCTGTCACCCCCGCTCCAGGCGCTACAAATGTTGCTGTCAATACGGCCATCAGCGCTAGCTTCAGCGAGGCGATGGCCACGGCCTCGATCAGCGCTTCGAGCTTTACAGTGACGAGCCCGGGCGGAGCCGTGGCCGGAACCGTAACGTACAGCGGCACGACTGCGACCTTCACGCCAACGGCCAACCTCGCCTACAGCACCACCTACACGGCTATGATCACCACGGGAGCTACCAGCCCCGGCGGCACTCCTTTGGCTCTTAACTCTGTGTGGACCTTTACGACAATTACTCCGCCGCCTGCGGTGATACCCACTGTCCCTCTGAATAACGCCGTGAACGTGCCCGTCGGCCAGGCGCTCAGCGTTACCTTTAGCGAGCCAATGGCCCCGGCCACAATCAGCACATCGACCTTTACGCTGACAGGACCGGGCGGAGCCGTACCCGGAACCGTCGCGTACGCCGGCCTGGTGGCAACGTTCACGCCGTCGGCCAGCCTCGCCTATAGCACTACCTACACAGCCACGATCACCACCGGGGCAACGAGCCTGGCGGGCACTCCATTGGCTGGCAGCACCGTGTGGACCTTTACGACGATTACTCCGCCTCCCGCGGTAGTTTCCACGACCCCTGTGAATGCAGCGACAGGCGTTCTTGTCAGCCAGGTGTTGAGCGCGACCTTCAACGAGACGATGACCTGCGCAACGCTCGCATCGCCAGCGACGACCTTTACCGTCACCGGCCCCGGCACGACTCCCGTTGCGGGAACCGTCAACTGCGCGGGCGATGTTGCCACCTTTACCTCGGGCACCACGCTTGCCATAAATACTGTGTTTACGGCCACCATCGCCACCGGAGCCAAGGATCTGGCGGGCACTCCGCTCGCCGCCAATTACGCATGGGTATTCAAAACCGCTCCCGCCCCCACACCGCCAACGGTCATCGCCACCGTGCCGGCCAATCTGGCGCCGAGCGTGGCCACGAACTCAGCCCTCACGGCAACCTTCGGCACGGCCATGAACCCCGCCACCATCGACGCGGCAACCTTCACGCTGACATCAGCGCCGGGGGCAGCCGCCGTGACAGGAACCGTCACTTATGCGGCATCCGGCTCGGTGGCTACGTTTACACCGGCAGCCGACCTGGCGCCAAGCACCGTCTTTACGGCCACCATCACTACCGGGGCCATGGATCTGGCAGGCACGGCGCTGGCCCAGAACTACGTCTGGACCTTCACTACCGCCGCCGGCCCACTCTCCACGCCGCCGACGGTCCTATCAACTATCCCTCTCACCGATGCCTCGAGCGTGCCTCTCAACCAGATTGTGAACGCCACGTTCAGCAAGGCGATGAATCCTGCCACGATCAGTTCGACAACCTTTACCCTGACAGCGCCCGGAGGAGTTGCGGTATCCGGCTTGGTTGCCTATGCGGGAATTGCCAACACGCTGACCTTCACGCCGGCGGCGAATCTGGCGCCCAGCACCTTGTTTACGGCAACCATCACAACCGGGGCTCAGGACCTTACGGGCACTGCTCTGGCAAGCAACTACGTGTGGACCTTTACCACCGGCACGGTTTTGGCCAACACCCCGCCGGAGTTGGTTTCAACGGTTCCGGCAAACGCCGCGATCAACGTGCCCCTCAATCAGGCGATCAGCGCAACCTTCACCGAGGCGATGGATCCTATGACCATTACCACGACATCCTTCCAGCTTACGCAGGGTATCACTCCGGTCGCTGGAACGGTGTCGTATGATGCGATCAACTTCATTGCCACATTCACGCCCACGTCGCCGCTGGTTGCGAACACGACTTATACCGCGACGGTGACCAATGGAGCAACGGACATGACAGGCATTCCTTTGGGGAACACGGGCGCGCCGAATCCCTGGAACTTTACCACCGGTTTGGCAGTGGTTCCGCCTCCGGTCGTTCTTGGAGGGACCATCGCGCTGTTTGGCGGGGCATCCGGCGGGGCGGGAATGACCAACACGGGAATAAGCACGGTCATCCATGGGGATGCCGGGACCACGGCAACAGGCTTCTCCGACTTTACCGGATTCCACGATGACACCACTATGCTTCTTGGCGTGCCGCAATGCGTATATACGGAAACGCCGCTCGCCATAGGGCTGGTGACTGGTGAGATTTACTCGCCTCTCACTCCCGCCGTCCCGTTTGCGTGCCCGCTTGAAGGAACGCCGGCTACGATCCTCGTCGCAAAGACAGCTCTGAATGAAGCTCAAACCGTTTACACCACGCTTCAAGGACTCCCATCAACCGGCGTTCTGGCAGCAGAGTTGGGCAGCACTACGATTTATCCCGGCGTCTACACAAACGCAAGCTCGGTTGGCATCACGGCGGGAGATCTTACTCTTGACGCCCAGGGCGATCCCAACGCCTCCTGGGTCTTCCAGATCGGATCAACGCTCACCATTGGCGAGGCCTCGGCCGTGCGAAATATCATCCTGACCGGCGGCGCGCAGGCCAGCAACATCTACTGGGCTGTTGGGACCAATGCATACCTCAACGCGGCGGGAGGCGGGACGATCGAGGGAACAATCATCGCCTCCGGCTTTATCCATGTTTCGACTGTCGGCAATAACGTCATCACGACAATCGACGGCAGGCTGATTTCGTTGAATGCGTCAACCACACTGGTGAACACCGTCATCAACGTGCCATAAGTACCGGCAGAGACCTCCAGCAAAGGCGGTCTCCGCAGGTTTCGGGCAATGCAATATCCGGTAGGTTCTATTTGCGTTGAGTTAACCCGCCGCTGGTGTTTCGCTGATGGCGGCGTGCAGATCAGGAGACGAAGATGAAATTGAGTGCGAGAATGATTGCCACCGCGGCATTTGGTCTTTTTCTAATGCCTGCCTTCAACCTGCGCGCGCAAGTCGCGCCCGTGACCACGCAGAATTCGGGCGGCGTGAGCACGGACACTCCCAAGGCGGAATTGTTTGTGGGCTACTCGTATCTGCAAGCTGTGCCGAAACTGGCCGACGGAAACCGTCTGGTCTGGCTCAATGGCGGCAGCACGTCCATCGCCTTCAACTTTACCCGCCACCTGGGCCTGGTGGGCGACTTTGGCGGTTTCGGCGACTCGCAGTTCTATCTCGCCGGCGCAGGCGGGACTCCATCCAGCACAGTGGATTCAAGCGGGAGTGTCTATACCTATCTCTTGGGCCCGCGTTTTTCCTTCCGCAACCATGAAAGAATCACTCCCTTTGCCCAGGTTCTGTTTGGAGGCATTCATGCCAGTGAGGTAACCCTCTCCTCCGGTTGCACGGGTGCTGGCTGCACGCCCCTTCCCGCGGAAAACTCCTTCGCGATGACCGGCGGCGGCGGCCTGGACATCGGAGTGAACCGCCATTTTGCGATCCGCATCGTTCAAGCCGAGTACATGATGACCAGGATGGAGAATCACTCCACCGGAGCAGGCGCGTCGCAGAATGATATGCGCCTCTCTTCCGGCATCGTCTTTCGCTTCGGCGGAAACTACCCGCCTCCGGCGCCAGTGAACCTGGCCTGCACGGCCAACCCGGCTGCGGTCTTTCCCGGCGACCCGGTCACGGTAACTGCAACGGCCGGCAATCTGGATCCCAAACTGAATGTGATGTACAGCATGACAGGGCCTGGCTTGACGGCGAATAGCGCAACGGCCACAGTGGCCACCACTGCGCTTGCGCCCGGCTCCTATACAGTGAGTTGCGCCGTGAAGGAAGGCAAGCCCGGCAAGGAAGGTCTGCAGCCGTGGGAATCCGCAATGGCGACGGCGTCCTTCAAAGTCAAGGCCTTTGAGCCGCCGGCGATCAGTTGCACGGCCAGCCCCAGCGCCATCAAACCGGGCGAGGGAAGTACGGTGACTGCTAGCGGCGTGAGCCCGCAGAATCGTCCCTTGACCTACAGCTACACGGCAACGGCCGGCTCCATCAGCGGCAGCGGCCCGACCGCGGTCTTCTCCTCGGCCGGCGCCCCGACCGGCGTAGTGGCGATCACCTGCAATGTGTCGGACGACAAGAACCAGACGGCAACCGCCAACACCAGCGTCATTGTTACGGCCCCGATTCCTGTGCTGGCAGCCGCGGCCCCCTCCCCCTCCCCGGAGGTAGCCCAACTCGAGACTCGCCTAGCGCTGCACAGCATCTTTTTCCAGACCGATGTGCCCACGATCCAAAATCCCAATGGCGGTTTGTTGGCCAGCCAGGAGGGTACTCTGGTTACCCTCGCGAAGGACTTCAAGAGGTACCTGGAATTCAAACCGGATGCCTACCTTACCCTGACCGGATATGCGGATACGCGCGGATCAGCCAAGTACAACCAGGCGCTTTCTGAACGCCGTGTCACTCGCACAAAACTCATGCTGGTTGAACAGGGTGTTCCCGAAGCCAGCATTAAAACGCTCGGCCTTGGCAACGGGGATGACCTCACCGCCGCCCAGGTGGAAGAGTCGATCAAGCAGAATCCTGAGTTGAGCGCCGCGGATCGGGAGAAATTACTCGACAAACTGGGCGTCATTGTCCTGGCGAAAAACCGGCGTGTCGACGTAACCCTGAGCACCACGGGCCAACAATCGACGCGCTGGTATCCGTTCAACGCAACCGATGCCTTGATTCTTCTCGACCAAAGGAACCTGACGCCCAAAGGGAAGGCCGCAGCCGCAAAATAGTAGTTGCTCAACCGCCGGAAATTCCACCCTTGCGATAGAAAAAAGTTGCAAGGTGGGACACGGAGCTGTATTGGAGGTATCCCACCCTAGTTCACCCCAACGACGAAGACCTGTCGTTGGGGACCCCGAAGCCGCAAAAACAAGAAGGCGGCGAAGGTGGGGCATCCAGTGTTTGGGGTACGCAGGCCGTTACGCCATCGCGTGCTGCGAGGTAGCTTCCTCGGCTTCCAGCTTGCTGCCCACATCGGCGGCGGCTTGCGCCAGCACGCGGTGGTGAATGGTAAAGAGGGCCAGCTCCAGACGGTCGCTGACGCCGGTCTTGTCGTAGACCGAGCGCAGGTAGTTCTTGATGACCTGCTCGGTTGTCTTGAGACGCAGTGCGATCTCGCGGTTCTTGCAGCCCTGCACGATCAGCGCGACGATGCGCATCTCCTTGGGGGTGAGCCGGTCGCGGACGCGCGTGCCCACCATGTCTTCCTCAGGCGAGTCGGGCACCATCATTTGCGGAGGCAGCCAGGTGTCGCCGCCGGCAACCGCGCGCACGCACTCCACCAGAGCCGGCCCGGTGACGCAGCGGAAGACCACGCCGCGAAAGCCCAGCTGTATGTAGGCTCCGGCTGTGTCGTTGTTCTCGGCGATCACAATGCCACGGCTGCCCACGCTCTCCAGCAGCGAGCGCAGCCGGACCAGGTCCGGCCGCAGCGAGGCGGCAAAAAGCACTATGGAGCCGGGAAAGGTCGTAATGGCGTGATGCATGCGGTCAAGGTCAGTGCATTGAGCAATGATGCGCACGTCTTCGTCCATGGCCAGCACCTTGGCTGTGCCTGCCCGGAAAATCGCCTGTGAATCGGCCAGGATGATCTTGTTCATGAGACGCGCCTCGCCCGTTGCATAACCGGGAAGCTAAAGATAACCCATATGGCCCAAGGTTCACTACTCCGAATGCAGCGGTTCGGATTCAGGCTATGGCTTCTTCCCTTGGTTAGACTATCGGCTGATTCCTCCAAAACCCTTGAACTGTTTCAATCTGCAACAAATCGCAGTGAAAAGATTACTTTGGTGACCGGTCCAACGAGAAGATCTCGCCGCACTCCGGTAATTTTTCCTATGAATCAGCTTACAGCCTGTTGAGGCAGTCGGTCACGAAAATTCTGTGCCGCGGCGGCGAGCGCTGTGTACCGAAGAGGGACGCGGACTGGCAAACGGGCGGAAACCACATTATCTCCGCGCGGCGACGGGCGCGCTGCCGGCGGCCAGCCCGGCTTACTTCTTTCCCTTGCCTGTCGCGCGGCTGTCCAGCAGCCCTTCGAGCTCTTCTTTGAACTCGCGCACATCCTTGAAGTCGCGGTAGACCGAGGCGAAGCGGATGTAGGCCACGGTGTCCAGCCCCTTGAGCTGTTTCATGATCAACTCGCCGACCTCGGCCGTGGAGCGTTCTCGCTCCGGGGCGTCCGTCAGAAAAGTCTCGGCGGCGTCCACGATCCCCTCCAGCTTGCTCGAAGGCACGGGGCGCTTTTCGCAAGCGCGCAGCAGGCCGCTCAGGATCTTCTGGCGGTCGAAGCGCTCGCGGCGGCCGTCTTTTTTGACCACCATGTAGGGAATTTCGTCGATCCGCTCATAGGTGGTGAAGCGGCGATTGCACCTCTCGCACTCCCGCCGCCGCCGGATCGAGTCGGCCTCTTTGCTCTCGCGCGAGTCCACCACCCGATCCTGCCCGAAACCGCAGTAAGGACACTTCATCTTAGGGCGAGTTTAGCTCATGGGAGGGACTAGGGACTAGGGAATAGGGAATAGCAACTGCGCGGAAGCGGAATTGGAAGATTTAGATGAACGCCATGACCAGATGATTGACAGCAAAGGCCGCGCACCAGGCCAGCGTCAGCATATAGAGGAACTGGACGGCTGGCCACTTCCAACTGTTTGTCTCGCGGCGGACGACGGCCATCGTCGAGGTGCATTGCATGGCGAAGGCGAAGAAGATCATCAGAGCCAGCGCGCCGCCCAGCGTCATGTCGTGGTGCAGGGCGGTTTGCAGACTGAGGGCGTGGGTATCAGCTTCAGCGCCGTACAAAGTGCCCATGGTGCTGACCATCACCTCGCGGGCCAGCACACTGGAGAGCAGGCCGATGCCGATCTTCCAATTGAAGCCCAGCGGCGCAATGGCCGGCTCGATGAAGTGGCCCAGGCGTCCGATCAGGCTGTCGGCGAGCAGGGGCGCGGAGAGGTTGCCGCCGGCAGAGTGTATCACCGGCAGGTGGGCCAGCACCCAGAGCGCCAGCGTGACGCAGAGAATGATGGTGCCGGCCTGGCGCAGGAAGACGCGCGCGCGGTCCATCAGGCGCAAGGCGAGCGAGCGCAGCGTGGGCATGCGGTACTGCGGCAGCTCCAGGATGAACGGCGCATCGCTGGACTTGAGAATCGAGCTTTTGAGCAGCCACGCGGTGGTCATTGCGGCCACAAACCCGGCCAGGTAGAGGCCCAGCATGACCAGCGTTTGCAGGCCCAGAAAACCGTGCAGGTAGGCAATGCGGGGCACGAAGGCGGCAATCAGCAGCATGTAGACAGGCAGGCGGGCCGAGCAGGTCATGAAGGGCGCAACCAGTATCGTCGCCATCCGGTCGCGCTTGTTCTCGATGGTGCGCGTGGCCATGATCGCCGGTACGGCGCAGGCGTAGGCCGAGAGAAGAGGGATGAAGGCCTTGCCGTTCAATCCAATCGACCGCATCACCCGGTCGGCGATCAGTGCGGCGCGGGAGAGGTAGCCGGAGTCTTCCAGAATTCCGATAAAGAGAAAAAGCAGCAGAATCTGCGGCAAAAAGACCAGCACCGAGGAGACGCCCTTCCACGCGCCGTCGAGCAGCAGCGATTGCAGCCAGCCTGAGGGAATGAGCGGCCTGACCAGCTCGCCGATGCGGGTCAGAATCGCCCCAAAACCGTCGGAGAGCGGCTGGCCTATGGAAAAAACGACTTCAAATACGCCCACAACCACGACCAGAAAAAGCAGTGGCCCCCAGAAGCGGTGCAGCAGGATGTTGTCGATCTGGCGCGTGCCCTCGACCGAGAGCGGAGCGCGGTAGCCGGTGCGGCGGCTCAGTTGCGCGGCCCAGGCGTGCGCGCTGGCGGCGTTGCCCACGACCGGCAACGAGAGCGGCAGGGCGGCGGCGCGGTTGGTTTGCTGATGAAGAAAGAGCGGAACAGCGTCCAGGCCGGTTCCCTTGACGGCGCTGATCTGGGCCACCGGAGCGCCCAGCTCGCGAGCCAGCTTGAGCGCGTCGATGTGGCCGCCGCGCGCATCCATCAGGTCGCTCATGTTGAGCAGCACCAGTGTCGGCAGGCCCACCGCCAGCACCGGCGCGGCCAGCATCAACTGGCGGGTCAGGTGCAGCGAATCGAGCACCAGCAGCACCGCATCCGGTTTGGGCGTGCCGGCCATCTTGCCGCGCAGCACGTCGATGGAGACGCGGGCGTCCTCGCTGTAGGGGTCGAGCGAGTAGATGCCGGGCAGGTCGATCAGAACCAGGTCTTCGCGGCCCACGCCAGCCATCAGGCCCATCCTCTGTTCCACGGTCACGCCGGGGAAGTTGGCCACCTTCTGGCGCAATCCGGTGAGCCGATTGAAGAGCGTGGACTTACCGGAGTTGGGCGGACCGATCAGCACCACCGTCTTCAGCGCCCCGGCGAATGGCGGGGAGGTTGGGGCTTCGAAGGGCGGGGTCTCGCAGCAAGCGTTCATTGTGCGGCCTCGATCATCTCGGGCAGGTACGCGTCTTCGTTGTCTTCCAGGTCTTCCGCGCCGGCGGCGCGCACTCGGATAGCCGCGGCAGTCTCGCGCCGCAGAGCGATCTCCATGCCATCCACGCCGTAGACGGTAGGGTCGCCGGCCGGGGCGCGGCGCAGCGCCGTTATCAGCGCATCCGGGACAAAGCCCATGTGCATCAGGTGGTTCTGCACGGATTCAGGCAGGTCGAGGCCCACCAGCACCCCGCTCTCGCCCACATTCAAATCGCTCAAGACGCTCAACCGACGGACTCCGATGGGCCGCCGCAATGGCCGGACCCTTAAATTACGACCAGAATAGTCGGATTTCAGTATACGACCATTCCTACTCACTTCGCAAATGCCGGATTCCCCTCTTTCACCTGCGCAATCCCATTCCAAACCATGCTGTAACTCTCTGCACTCTTCATCGGAACGCCGGGCGATTTCATCAGTGCAACGAGATTTGCGTTGTCTCTTTAGGTTGAATAATCCGCGTTGATGCTGACGTACTCGTGCGTCAGGTCGGTGGTCCAGAAGAGGCAGGAGCCAGCGCCTTGATGCAGCTCTATGGTGACCGAGAACTCCCGTTGCGCGATGTAGTCGTGCGCGGCGGCCTCGTCGAACTCCGGCGCGCGTCCACCGTCACGGCAGATGGTCAGCTTGCCGAAGCGAATGTCGAAGCGATCCGGGTCGATCTGTGCGCCGGAGTAACCGATGGCCGCCGCCAGCCTGCCCCAGTTGGGATCGCCGCCCGCCCAGGCCGTCTTCACCAGCGGCGAGTGGGCGATGGCCTTGGCGACTTTGAGCGCATCCGCGTCCGTGGCCGCTCCCTCGATGCGCAGTTCCACTACATGGGTAATACCCTCGCCGTCGGCCACAACCTGTCGCGCCAGCGAGGTACAGACCTTCGTCAGAGCGGCGGCGAAGGCGGCGTTCTCCGCGCAGACGGCGGCTTTGCTGGCACCCGAAGCCAGCAGCAGCACCGTGTCATTGGTCGAGGTGTCGCCGTCCACCGAGATTCGGTTGAAGCTGACCTCGATGGCCGGTTGCAGGTAGCCGTCCAGGATCGCCGGCTCGACGGCCGCGTCGGTCAGGATGTAGACCAGCATGGTGGCGTGCGGAATCAGTTGCGGGTGAATCATGCCCGCGCCCTTGCAGAAGGCGGCGATGCGAACCTCTTGGCTTCTTCCGTCCGGGGTGGCGACCTCCAGCCGCGCGAAGGCGGTCTTCTCGACGGTGTCGGTGGTGAGGATGGCCTGGGCGGCCTGCTGGAAGTGCCCGAAGTCTGTTCCCAGCGATGCGGCCAGGCCGGGCAGCGCGGCGATGATTTTTCCCGCCGGCAGTGGAACGCCGATGACGCCGGTGGAGGAGGGGAAGACCTCTTCCGGGCGGCAGGCGAAGAGCTGGGCGATGGCCTCACAAGTGGCGCGGGCCGCATCCAGGCCGGCCTGGCCGGCGGCGCAGTTGGCGTTGCCGGCGTTGATGGTCACGGCGCGCAGCTTGCCTCCGGTAGCTCTCAGGTGCTGCTTGTCCAGGATCAGCGGCGCGGCGGTGACGCGGTTGGCGGTATAGGCGGCTGCGGCGCTGGCCGGCTCGTCGGCCACGATGAGGGCAAAGTCGGTGTTGCCGCTCTTCTTGAGACCCGCCTTGGTTGCACCAAAGCGGAAGCCCCTGGGAATGCCAAATTGGGATGAGCTGTTCATAAGGTTGACCCATTTAATCTATCAGGTGGATGCGGCCGAACGTCCTGCCATTTGAGGCGCTGTTCCGTGGGATACTTGCTTATAGCAGCAAGAGGTGTGCGCCCAATAGGATCATTGGGTAGAGTTTAGGAGAATTTCTATCAAATCTGACGACTTGCAAGAACCGATTGTTCCGACCGACCCCAGCTTCTATAAGGCGCTGCTCGACAACATTGGCGATGGCGTTTACTTCGTAGACAGGGAGCGGCGGATCCAGTATTGGAACGAAGGCGCCTATCGCCAGACCGGCTACAAAGCGGAAGAACTTCTGGGCAGGTTTTGCCAGGACGACCTCTTGTGTCACGTCGATTATTCCGGGAAGAGACTGTGCCATGAAGGCTGTCCTTTAATGGCCAGCATTACGGACGGGAAACCGCGCGAGGCAAATGTCTTTCTGCAACACAAGCAGGGTCGACGAGTGCCCGTTTCCGTGCGGATCCAGCCCATCCGGGCAGCCGACGGCTCCATTATCGGGGCAGTCGAGATATTCAGCGACGATTCGGCCCAGCTTGAGGAACAGCGCAGAAACGAAGCGATGAATCGGCTGACCTTTCTCGATCATCTCACCCAGCTTCCGAACCGCCGCTACATGGAGATGTCTTTACAGACCGCTTTGAACGAATCCAAGGTGCACAAGGATCCCCTTGGCGTACTGGTGATCGACCTCGACGAGTTCAAGGCAATCAACGACAGCATCGGTCACTCCGGAGGCGACCGCGCTCTGCAAGAGGCGGCGAAGACCCTGACGGGATCTCTTCGCCCCACGGACACAGTTGGGCGGTGGGGCGGCGACGAGTTTCTGGCCATTGCCCGTAATGTTGACCGAGAGATCTTAAGCAGCCTGGCGCGGAGATGTGTTGCCTTGATCGCGCAAACCTCGATCCCCGGCAACGACGAGCGGCGCATATCCCTATCGAGCTCAATTGGCGCGGCCATCTCCCGGCCCGGCGAGACCGCCGATGAGCTTTTCCAGCGGGCAGATGCGCTGATGTACCGAAGCAAGACAGGCGGGCGGAGCCGGGCGACGATGGAGTAGCCGGGTTGGCTGGGAGTTGCGGACGGCGTGATGGACAACGGCAATTCTAATCAGACAGAGAGAGTCGACAGCGGGAAAGCGCAGTTCGTTGAACTGCGCCAGGTGAACGTGGCGCGCGGCGACCGCGTGGTGCTGCACGATGTGAACCTGACCATCCGCGCCGGGGAGCATGTGGCGATTCTGGGGCCGAATGGCTGCGGCAAATCCACGCTGATCCTGGCCATGAGCTGCCAGCTTTATCCCATCTTAAAGCCGGGGATGCGGGTGCGCATCTTTGGCCGCGAGCGCTGGGACCTGACCGAGCTGCGCAAGCACTTTGGCGTGGTTGCGGCGGGAGTGCAGACGGAACTGCCCGGCGAACGGACGGCCGTGACCTGCGGCCTGGATGCGGTGATCGCGGGCTTCTTTTCCGCCTCGACGCTGTGGCCCAATCTGCGCGTTACCGGCGAGATGCGCGAGCGGGCCGTGGAGGCTCTGGAACGGATGGAGGCGCTGCACCTGGCCAATCGGCTGGTGGGTACCATGTCGGCCGGCGAAAAGCGGCGCATCCTGATTGCGCGGGCACTGGCGCATCGGCCGCGGCAACTGCTGCTGGACGAGCCCTCCAACGCCCTCGACCTGGCCGCCCAGCGCGATCTGCGTGAGACACTGCGACGTCTGGCATGTACGGGCACCGGCCTGGCGCTGGTGACGCATCACCTGAGCGACATCCTGCCGGAGATTGAGCGGGTGATTCTGATGCGCGCCGGACGCATCGTGGCCGACGGGCCGCGCCGGGAGCTGCTCACCCAGGCGCGGCTGAGCGAACTCTTCCATGCGCCGGTGCGGATTGGGCGCGACGAGGAGTGGCTGCACAGCTGGTGACGATCAGAGATCAGAGATCAGGAGTCAGGGGTCAGGGGTCAGGGGAACGCGGGCAAAGAAAAAGTGGAATGCGAGAATCGCATTCCACTTTTCCCAAGACACAGGAAGGACGAGAACTAAAAGGCTTTAACGCCGCGCTGCCAGTTGCCCCTGGCTTAGCGCGAGGCCATGAACTTGCGGCGAAGCATCCCTGCCAAGCCAAGCAGGCCGGTGCCGAACAAGGTCAGCGAGCCGGGCTCAGGAACATTGGGGAGCGAGTAATCGTAGGTGACAGTGACAATGCCGCCAGATCCATTATTTGTCTGGCCAGCTGAGAAAGAGCCACCAGTGGCGCCGCTGGAAACAAACGTTGACGAGTTGAGTTCGAAACCGAGGTCGCCAGTCCCTTCGAAGATGCCCAGCCCCGAATTGAATGTGTCTGTCGTTCCGCCGGCAGAGTTCATGGTATGCGGACCCCAAGTCTGTGTCGAGTTCGGGGCCACCGTTTGGCCTGAGACTCCGTACGACACGGAATCCTGGAAGCTGTTCGCAGTCAGGAGGGCGTTGATGCTGCTGATTGAGCTGTCCAAGGTAACCGTCGTGGTCGAACTCACCCCGACATTGGTTGACGGATTATGGAGGTCAGAATCCGAGGCTGTGAGTGTCGTCATGCCGGTGCCAACAAAAGTGATGGTCACCGAGTTCAACAGGTCTCCCGCATAGGGACCAGTTACGTTATTGAACTGATCGATCACCGGTATCACGGTTTCGTTGTTCAAATTGTCCGACGCGTTAGCCTGCGTCGTGGAGTAGGTTATCGTACCCGCATAAGCCGCGGGGGCAGCCGCAAACAGAGCCAAGGCGAGTAGGGAAATCGAGAGCAGCGTGACGTTGCGAATGGCCTTCATAGTATCGTCCTTTTCTACGGGTCAAACCGGGAATACCCAGCCTGGTTCCGTGTGTTTATGGTTTCGGCTGGTAGGGATCGCCAGACAGAAACCGAGTTAATGGTTAGTGGAGTATGCCGATCGCCCCCGCACAAATGGGAATCCCGACACACTTCCTTTTCGCTAAGGTAGATGCACGTGATGGGCCATTTTCAGCCGACCGTTCCAGAGTTTTTATATCCATTTACAACCCCTTGTAAATGAATACTATACAAACTGAGTTTCCGCAGAGTTCAGGAGCGTATCAAATGCATGGCCAAGAGAACAAATGTGCAACAAATTGCACAGTAGGGCAAGAAATTACCCAAACAGGGGAAAGTGAATCGTGGAGAGTGAGCAGTGAACAGATGCGGCAGGAGGAGTGGGAATCATCGGCAGAACGATCAACGGACTGATCACTGACCACTGTCCACTTTCGGAAGGCCGGCGAAGGAAGGATTCGCTCCCGGCAAATTCTTTTGTTGACGCCGCGTGAATAGAGCGGTAGATTAAGCGCACACGGGAAAGGAGGTAGGTCCAACTTGCAGAAAGAAACTTCGAGAAGTATGGTACGTGAGGTGACTGAGGCCTAGGGCATCGCGCCTTAGACTTCCTGGTTGCCCCCACGCGGAGCAAGTTCTTGCCGCATGGGACGCTACTGCGCCTTCACTGTTGGCCGCATCCCCTGAGCCCGTAGCGCGGGGTGGCAATTCTTCAATACAGCGACGAAGCCTGTCGCCGAAGGAGTCCGGCTTGCCGGGCATCGCCACCGAACGGCCACGGCCTGGGAACAGGAGTGAAGATGCCCGGGCTTTCGCAGGTCGCGATGGCCTTAGTCCAATACCCACAGTTCACCGCGACGGCCTGGGCAATGCGCCCAGGCCGCCGTTATTTTGGGGGTTAAAGTGGAATCTAATTATGCGGCTAGGGTGGGTTTGGCTGTAACGATGGCCAAGATGAGGCATAGGGCGATCAAGACTTCAACGATTACCGGAGCCTGGAAGAAATAGCACCACGAGTTAACGGCAATGGCTAGATAGGCAACCGCAAATGTAGCGATAATCGGGCGAAGCCGTGCGGCATGGGTCCTGGCAATGGAGCCAAGCTGCCAGAAAACGATTGCTTCCGCGGTCATCGAAATCGTCATGGCAATTCCCATCCCCCGGTAGAATTCCGCGTAGGTGCGCGTCAGGCCATAGACCATGAATTGGTTTGCATGCATGGCTGCAAAAGCGACTGCGGCGGCGCCCGGCCCTGGCTTGCCGAAGACGCCGCCGATGGTGTGGAGCACCGCGTGGATGAAAGTCAGCACGGATGCGATGCGCAGAAAAAGCGTGGGCTTCATAGTGACTCCTTTCCCATTGTCAGTTACGAAGATAAAAGGCGCATGTTGGTCAAACCGGAAGGTCATGCAGCCTGGGGTGTCATGCAAGCACTATTCTCTGCAAACTAACACGAACAGGCAGACAGAAATCAAGAAGAAAAAGTAAAGGCGCAAGCCGCAGGGTTGTGAGAGCGTGGAATTTGAAGAAGGGCGCTGCGATACACTCAGGGCCATGCGGGTCTTTGGCATCGATTGCGGGACGGAAGTGACCGGGTTTGGCGTGGTGGAGTCGGACGACGCGGGGCGGCAGCCGCGGCTGGTGATAAAGGCGATGGGGGCGATCCGGCTGGTCAAGAGCAAGACGACGGCCGAACGCCTGGAGCAGGTATACGGCGCGCTGAGCGCCGAGCTGGAGCGCTGGAAGCCGGACGCAGTGGCCATCGAGGAGGTCTTCTACTCGGTGAACGCCAAGTCGGCGCTGAAGCTGGGCCAGGTGCGGGGCGTGGCTCTTCTTGCGGCGGCGGTGCAGGGGCTGCCGGTGGCCGAGTATGCGCCGCTCAAGATCAAATCCAGCGTGGTGGGCTACGGGCTGGCCAGCAAGGAGCAGGTCCAGTTCATGGTGGCGCGCCTGCTGGAGTTGGCCGAAGCACCGCAGCCGGCCGACGCCGCCGACGCCCTGGCTATCGCCATCTGCCACATTCACACCGCGCAGACGCTGGCAGCGCAAGGGGCAGGGCCAGCCTGAGTTATGGACAAATGCGGGCGAGGACGCCCGCACGACAGCCGGTCTGGAGACCGGCGCTACATTCTTGTTGCGATACGATCAGGCATTTTTGGTTTGCAGCGAGCGCCAAAGGGCGGCAAAGCTCTCGATGGACAGCGCCTCGGCGCGCGCCATGGGATCGATTGCGGCCTCTGCCAGAGCTGCCGCAACGGCTGCGGGCGGAAGACCGGTGGCGCGCAGGTTGTTGGCCAGCGTCTTCCGCTTCTGATGGAAGCACTGGCGGACGAAGCGCAGGAAGCTGGCTTCTTCGACGCGCAGTTCAGCGAAGCGCGGTGCAAATCGCCAGCGAAAGACCGTCGAGTGCACCTCGGGCGGCGGCGAGAAGGCGGCGGGGGGCAGAGTGAAGAGGCTCTGCGCAGGCCCGTAGAGCTGCACGGTGACCGAGAGCAGTCCGTAGTTGCGCGAGCCGGGCTGGGCGGTGACGTGGTCGGCCACCTCACGCTGCACCATCAGCACGGCGCGGTCGAGGGCGGCGTGGCTGGCGGCCAGCTTGAGCAGAATCTGCGAGGTGATGCCGTAGGGCAGATTGCCGACGACCAGCAGGCGCTCGCCCGCCGCCGTCGAGGCTTCCGCAAAGTCGAAGTGCAGCGCGTCCTGCTCGATTACGGTAACACGGGCGACTGGATCGAGCAGAAACTCGACGCGCAACCCGGCGGCCAGCAGCGGGTCCAGCTCGACGGCCAGCACGCGGGCGGCGCGGGCGGCCAATGCCGCGGTGATCGCGCCGCGGCCGGGGCCGATCTCGACCACGGTGCGGCCGGTCAGATCGCCGATGGAGGCCGCGATGCGCTGGATGGCCGCGGAATCGATGAGGAAGTTCTGACCGAGCTTGGGTTTGGCGGGCATGGGCTGCTTTGATGGTAGATGAAGGCGACGATTCGGGCGGAAACTCCGCATTGGATTCTATTCGAATGGGAGAACTCCGGCTTTGCCGGGAAGGCTGCTCGCAAAAACGTTATAAGCGCGTGGTGCATGAGCGCCGTCCCTACGGGACTCCGGCTCTCCTTTTTGTCGCTCCTTCCCAGCGCTGAAGCACTGGGCTAACTAACATTGCGCCTCCGGCGCGGGGCGACAGGCGGTTGCAGGCATGAAGCGCTTCTACACTGGCCCTGTTGAGAGGCCGCCAACAACCATAAAGCATCCGGCTTTGCCGGAGGATACTGACTTGCCTTTTAATGAACAAAGCTGGTTGAGGTTCGTGGTTTCCCACCCATTCCGCAAAAGAACGCGGAATGGATGGGGCACGGAGCTTTTGGCTCGTTCATATACACCCGTAGCACGGCGACGCGGGTCAGGCTGCTCCCATGGTGCACTAAGGCATATCATCTTCTATGTGGAGAATCTTATGAAGGTGCATTTCGCAGTAGCTCTAGCGGCTCTATCCGCCATGGTTGGGTGGGCACAGTCTTCACCGCAGCAGAGCCAAGCGCTGCCCGAGCTGCAGCATATCGACGTGACGCAGGTGGATAGCGCCGTCGATCCCTGCGCCAACTTCTACCAGTACGCCTGCGGCAAGCTGGATGCGGCGAATCCGATTCCGCCCGATCAGACGAGCTGGGGTCCGGACGGCAAGCTGACCGAGTGGAACCGCCAGGTACTGCGGCAGATTCTGGAGAAGAACCAGGCCGCTAGCGCCTCGCGCAACGCCAACGAGCAGAAGATAGGCGACTTCTACGCGGCCTGCACCGCTCAGGCAACGTCAAAGGCCGACGATCTGGCGGCGATCCAGCCGCTGCTCCAGCGCATCGAGAGCATCCACGAGAAGCGCGAGATCGCCCCGCTGCTGGCAGCGCTGCATAGCTCCTTCGGCCGCGCCTGGGAAGGCGGCGACAACCAGACCGATGCGGCGTTCTTCGGCTATGGGCCGACGCCGGATTACAACGACGTCAGCCGGGTGGTTGCCGGCGTGGATCAGGGAGGACTGGGCATGCCGGGCCGCGATTACTACCTGGACAGCGACGCGGAAACCAAGGCGATTCGCGAAAAATACGTGACCCTGATTGAGACGCTGCTCAAGAGGTACGGGGTGAGCGCGGCTGCCGCCACGCAGGATGCTGCCACGATCCTGCGCGTGGAGACGGCCATGGCGCGGGCGCAGATGGATAACATTACCCGCCGCGATCCTAACAAGGTCAACAACCGCTACATGCTGGCGCAGCTACAGGCGCTCACACCCGCCTTCGATTGGGAGAGTTATCTCGGCGCTCTCGGCGCTCCCGCGGTGCCGCTCTACGAAGTGTCGGCGCCGGAGTTTTTCCGCGCCTTGAACCAACTGCTGGTCAGCGAGGATCTGGCGACGTGGAAGCTCTACTTGCGCTGGCAACTGCTGCATAGCGCGGCGCCGGCGCTGGGCAATGGCTGGCGCGACGCGGCCTTTGCCTTCAGAGCCGCGCTCACCGGCCAGCGCCAGCAGCCGCCCGACTGGCGCCGTTGCACCTCGGCGGTGGATGCGTACCTGGGCGAGGCGCTGGGCCAGGCCTATGTCGCACAAGTATTTCCGCCGGAGAGCAAGGCCCGCGCGCAAAAGATGGTCAAGGAGATCGAAGCCGCCATGGGGCGCGACATCGACGCGGTGACTTGGATGCAGCCGGCCACCAAGCGCGAGGCGCACCTGAAGCTGGCCGCCGTGCTGGACAAGATTGGCTACCCGGACAACTGGATCGACTACAACTCCTTGGTGATTACGCGGGAGAGCTACCCGGCCAACGTGGAGCGGGCCACGGCCTTCGAACTCAGGCGGCAGCTCAACTTCATCGGCAAGCCGCTGGACCGAACTCAGTGGACCATGACGCCGCCCACGGTGAATGCCTATGAGGATCCTCAGACCAACACCATCAACTTTCCCGCGGGCATCCTGCAGCCGGTCTACTTCGATGTCAGCCAGGACGACGTGATCAACTTCGGCGCGGAAGGCGCGGTGGTGGGCCACGAACTGACTCATGCCTTCGACGATCAGGGCCGCAAATTCGATGTGAAGGGGAATCTGCGCGACTGGTGGACGGCGGAAGACGCCAGGGAATACGACCAGCGCGGCGCATGCATCGCCAGCGAATATACCGGGCCTGTGCCTGGAGTGGCCGGCGTTCAACAGAACGGAAAACTGACCCAGGGCGAGGATACCGCGGATAACGGCGGCACCTACCTGGCATTGTCGGCGCTCGTCGAGGAGTTGAAGCAGCAGGGCAAAACGCTGGAGGATAAAGACGCGCACGGCCTGACCAACCTGCAGCGTTTTTTCATCGCCTATGGAGTGAGCTGGTGCGATCAGATCCGGCCGGAAGCGGCGCGGAACATGGTTCTGACCAATCCGCACTCCATGCCCGAACTGCGCGTCAACAACGTGCTGGGGAATATGCCGGAGTTCCAGAAGGCTTTCAACTGCAAGCCCAGCCAGCCCATGGTCCATGCCACGCGCTGCCGGGTCTGGTAATGTGGCCGAAAACGTTGTGCAGCCTCACTGATTCGAGAATCCGGGCTTGGGCACTCTGTTATAGATCTTGAACTGTTGTTTGAATGGTGGGCGCTGCAGGATTTGAACCTGCGACTTCCACCGTGTGAAGGTGGCACTCTACCGCTGAGTTAAGCGCCCCTGGTAACCTTTGACGAGGGCTGGCGGCTGACGCGCCAGCAGGGCATCCCATGGGTTAGAGTAACACCAACGGGGCTTTGCGGCCAACCCCCCGCGGGGTGCGGACCAGTCCGGCTCCCGGGACCGATCAAGAATGCGCTGGAGAGTCCGATCAATCCGCCATGCTGCCAGCTTTCCCTCCGATGGGGTGACAGAGTTGCGTCCGCTGCCGGGACTCGGCGACCCCTTGCTGGCCGGGCCTGGCTTCGCCGGAGTTGGTCTTGGAAGCACTGGGCTGGGCGCTTCCGGCCTCTCCACGGCGGTCATTGGGCCGCAGTTGGCCAGAACTGGCGGCAGCCAATCAAAGCTCTCCACGGACGAAAAATCCAGCGAGGAAATTGTTTTTTCTGCGCAACCTTCCGGCGCGGATGGGGTTCAAGAGGATATGGCAACGCTGGTCCTGGACAGCCCGTCCCTGGGAGCGGCTCCGGCTGCATGGCCGGGCGGACGGACGGGTTTGCCGGGCAACCAGGAGCCCACTAGCGACGCAGAGATCATGAAACGCGCCGCGGCGGGCGACGAATCGGCGTTCAACTACCTGGCGGAAAAGTATCACCGCCCCATCCATCATTTTCTTTATCGGATGGTGCGCAACCAGGCGATAGCCGAAGAACTGGCGCAGGAGGTTTTTCTGCGCGTCTACCGCTCGCGCGAAAGTTATCGGGCGGAGGCCAAGTTCACCACCTGGCTCTACCGGATCGCCACTAACCTGGCGGTGAACCACGCGCGCGACACCAAGCACGAGCGGGCCGTGCAGAACGTCTATCTGGATACGCCGGACGAGCAGACCGGCATGAGGCCGGATGTGGCCTGCGATGAGCCCTCGGCGGAACAGAGGTTGCTGCGCGAGGAGCGCATGAAGGCGATACGCGCGCAGGTGATGGCGCTGCCCGAACGGCAGCGAATGGCTGTCGTGCTGCACAAGTACCAGGGGATGGACTACCGCGAGATCGGCCAGGTGCTGAAGTTGAGCGAGTCGGCGGTCAAGTCGCTGCTCTTCCGCGCCTACCAAACGCTGCGAGAGACGTTAAAGGAATTTGTTTGAGCGGAAAAGGCCGGGCGAGACCGGCGGGAAATGGGGTGGTTTCAATGGAACGGACCAAAAACAATTGCGCTGGAATGGAAGCGAAGCTGGCTAACCTGCTGCTCGATCCGGCCTCCGCGCAGCCCAAGGTTCTTGCCCATGTGGAGGGGTGTGAGGGCTGCCGCCGCTCGCTCGATGAGCTGCGGGCGACGATGACCTTTCTGGAGAGCTGGGAAGCGCCGGAGCCGAGCCCGTATTTCCTCAGCCGGCTGGCTGCAAGGATGCGTGAAGAGCGCGCGGCCGAGCCGGTCGGCTGGTTTGCCGTGCTGCGCGCCCGCCTAGTCTACGGAACGGGAACGCATATTCGTCCGCTGGCGGCGATGGCGATGACGATCATGCTGCTGGTGGGCGGGGGCGCCTATCTGGGCGTCACCGATTGGGACAAGCCGCCGGCCGTTCCGGAGCAGGCCGCGGTCGTGCATGATCTGCAAACTCTGGATCGCAACGCGCAACTGCTGGATCAACTGGAGGCGATCTCCAGCAACAACCAGAACGGCGACTGATTTCTGAGCAAGCGAGGGCAAAGAGTGGTGATGGTCAGGGCACACAACACGGGATGGATTGGGGGCGCGGCGATCGCTGCCGTGCTCCTCTTTGCGCCCGCGGCCTGGGCTCATCACTCCGGCGCTCCCGCGACTCACTCCGCCCCCGCGCCGGCTGCGCACGCCTCCGCTCCCGCCGCTCACCCGGCTCATTCGCAGAATCCGGGGCGGCCTTCCGCGCCAAACCAGGGTCGCCCGCAAGGAAACGCTGCGCGGACTCCTGCTTACGGCTACCCAGCGACTCGTCCCGCCGGCCCAACTCCCGCGTATCCCGGTCCGCCCTATCTGGGGCCAGGCTTTTCCCGTCCAGCGTATCGGGGCTATGCGCCGCCCGCGGAGCTGCCGCCGGGCCACCTGGGCGACTGGCTCAACCAGCACCGCAATCTGCCAGTGCAGGAGCAGGAGCGGGTGCTGCGCAACGATCCCAGCTTCCATCGGCTGCCTCCCGCCGACCAGCAGCGGGTGGTGCGGCAGTTGCATCAGGTCAGCCAGTTGACCGAGGAGCAGCGCCAGCGCCGCCTGGCCCGCGCCGAGATCATCGAGCGCCTCTCGCCCCAGGAACAGTTGCGCATCAACCTCTCCGCGCGCCGCTGGGCCGAGCTGCCGCCGGAGCGCCAGGCGATCATGAAGAGCGCCTTCCGCGATCTGCGCACGCTCCCGCTGGACCAGCGCCAGACGGAGCTGAACTCCGCCCGCTACCAGGGTCTCTTCAGCCCCGAAGAGCGCGGCATCCTCTCCGACATGCTGCGCGTCGAGCCTTACCAGCCGGCGCGGTAAGAGATACGCATCACCTTCCGCACGGACTTTCAAAGAGTATAAAAAATAGATTTTTTCACCAAGAAAGGCCACTTTTGAACTAAAAATGGCCAAAAATCGAGGTTTGCAGTTACTGATTCATTACTATGTAAATATTACAAGCTGATGAATCAACGTTAGTTACAAGCAATAAAGGATCGAAAAAAGATTTCAACAGGGGATGGGGGTAGGGGTCAGGCGTTTCAGAGGCGAATACTTTACGAAAACAAGTGCTTTCTGGACCTCTTAAGGCACTGATCCCGGTTCCTTCTTTCCTCATGCTCGAGCCATCTACAAAGATCATGTGCCCGCCGGACATAATAATCCGCAATAATTCGACCAGAAAACAGTGGCCAGTGAACAGTGGCCAGAAAAACGCAGGGCGGGTTCGTGGATTCCCACCCTTCCGCACAGAACGCGGAAGGATGGGGCACCCAGCATTATCGGCGGATCAAGGTTGGGTCATCCGGCAAAAACTTACTTCTTCAGCTCCAGCGGCGCGCGCAGGCGGATGTCGCGCGATGAGGAGCCGACCTGGATCTCGTATGTGCCGGGATCTGAGACCCAATTATTCTTTTCAGGGCTCCAGTAGGCGATATCCGCACGATCCAGCGTGAATTCGATCATCTTTGATTCGCCGGGCTTCAGCTCTACACGCTGAAACCTCTTCAACTCGCGCAGCGGCCGATCAATTACTGAATGATCTGGATGAATGTAAAGCTGCACGATTTCGGCGCCGGCACGGGAGCCTGTGTTCTTGACTGCCAAAAGGATCTCGACGGGACGACCCCACGCTGCTTCATAAGGTTTGATCTTCAACCCGCTATACTCGAAGGTCGTATAACTCAGCCCAAAGCCGAAGGGAAACTCCGGCTCAACGTTCTTTGCGTCGTAGTAGCGATAGCCAACATAAATTCCCTCGGCATAATTCACCTTTAGGTTCATGCCCGGATAGTTTCCGTAGGCCGGCGAGTCTTCAAACTTTTTGGGGAACGAAACCGGCAGCTTGCCTGACGGGTTGGCGTCGCCGAAGAGGATCGAAGCCAGCGCGTGGCCGCCCTCTTGCCCGCCGTACCACATCTCCACGAGCGCCGGGGTTTGCGCGATCCATTTTGTCATGGTCACCGGGTCGCCGCTGTTCAGCACCACGATGGTGCGCGGATTGGCCTTTTCGACGGCCTCAATCAGTTCGTCCTGTCCGGCGGGCAGGTCCATCGTCTTCAGGTCGGCGCCTTCATGCTCGATCTTGTCGTACCTGCCTACCACCACCACGGCCAGATCGGATTGAGCGGCGGCATCCACTGCCTGGCTCAGCGCCATGGCCCGCGCCTCAGGAGAATCCTGCGCGGGGTCTTCACCTTCCATGCCGACGCCGAGCGCATACTTCACATCAACCCCGCTGCCAGCGCGGGAGCGAATCCCATCCAGCGGGGCAATCGCGTACTTGGGCCGCACCATCGAGCTGCCGCCTCCGCCGGTGCGCGCCACGGCCGCATTCGGCCCGATCACGGCGATGGAATGAATCATGGCCGCGTCCAGCGGCAGCAGCGAGCCCGCATTCTTCAACAGCACAATTCCCTCGGTCGCCCCTTGCAACGCCACGGCCTGCTGGGCCGGTGTGTCCACTTCGCCGCCGCCGGGGAGCGGATGGTCGAAGAGGCCGCTGACAAAAATTACCCGCAGAATCCGGCCGACATTATCGTTGAGCGTGGCTTCGGAAATGTTGCCGGCCTTGAGTTCGGCCAGAACCTTGCCGGCTTCCAGCCAGGTACCGCTGTTGCCCGAGAGTTGAGAGCGGGGCGAGGCAATCATGGCGCGCGCCGGCGCACCGCCCGGCATCTCCAGATCCATGCCCGCGTTTACCGTTGCGGCGGTCGAGTAGGTCGAACCCCAATCGGAGACGACAAATCCCTTGAAGCCGAACTCCTTTTCCAGAATGCCGGTCAGCAGCGTCGAGTTTTCGGCGCAATGCACGCCGTTGATCAGGTTATAGGCGGACATGACGGTCCATGCATCGGCCTCCTCGACGGCGGCCTTGAAGGCGGGCAGGTAGATCTCGTGCAGCGTGCGCGCGTCGATCTGCTCGTCGATGCGGTGGCGCTCGAACTCTTCATTGTTGGCGGCAAAGTGCTTGACCGAGGGGATCACGCCCTCGCCCTGCACGCCCTTGATGTAAGCCACGCCCAGCCGCGCGGCGAGATAAGGGTCTTCACCGTAGCCCTCGAAGTTGCGCCCCCACAACGGCACGCGGTTGATATTCACCGTCGGTCCCAGGATCATATCGCGGCCCAGCGCCTTGACCTCCTGCGCAATGGCTTTGCCCTCGCGCTGGACCAGCGCTGTGTCCCAGGTGGCGGCCATGGCCACCCCCGACGGGAAGGCGGTCGAGTTCACCTTCAGCGGTCCGCCGGGCAGGTTGGTGATCGCCGAGGCGCCCGCCCAGGAGCGCACACCCAGCGGCCCGTCGGCCATCTTGATCGCCGGAATCCCCAGCCGGGGGATGGCAGCCGACTCCATCCAGCCCGCCCCGGTGAGCATCGTCGCCTTCTCTTCCAGCGTCATGCGGCTCAACAGGTCGGCGACCCGCCGGTCCGCCGGAAGGCGCGCATCCTTATACGGCGCATCTGCCGGAACGGCAGCCCGTGAGGCGGCTTGAGCATGGAGACCGACGGGAACAAATGTCAGAACGGCGAAGAGCGCGGTGATGAAGGGAAGCAAAGTACGGCGCATAAGCAAAGCTCCAGAGGCGGCATCATCGCCGCCTGTTACCACCGGCAATGGTAGTGGATGAGCGCAGGGTGTAACAAGCGTGAGCTTTGCAGAGCCGGCTGGAAGAAAAATTCTGCGCATCAAATTGTTTCTCTGGTTCATCTTGCATAGATACTGGGAGTTTCCCCAGAAATCTCCCCGGAGGTTCCAATGTCAGCTCGCAAATCACTTGCAGTACTCGTCTCCTCGTTTGTTGTGGGATCGGCTGCCATGGCCGCGCCCGCCTCGACGAATATCACCGCCTGCGTCAGTTCGACGAACGGCGCGGTGCGCATTGTCGCTTCAACCTCTCTCTGCGTCGCCGGCGAAACCGGCATGAGCTGGGCGCTTGTCGGCCCAACCGGACCCGCCGGACCCGCCGGAGCCGCTGGCGCAACCGGCAATACAGGCGCTACCGGTCCGCAAGGACCTGCCGGCCCAGCCGGAGCCACTGGGGCAGCGGGTTCGTCCGGACCTGGCTTGGTCTTCGCGGCGGCCGTTCTCAATCCGACCACGGATCAGTCATTCTTTTTCTCGCCAAACGCCAGCGGAGACGCAACCGTCGGCGGGAATTGGACGCTATATAGCCAAGTCCTCATTCCGATACCAGTGGCATGCACATTCGATTCGCTCTACGCCCATGCCGATGCGGTTCAATATGGCCTCGGAGGCGGCGGCCCAATCACCATTACACTTTGGGTGAACAACACTGCCACCGCGCTCTCAGTGACTATTGACAATACCTCCGGAGCTGCGGCGGGAAATCACACTGGCGCCAGCGTATCTGTTAACCCCGGTGATACGATCGCTCTCCAGGCTACCGGCGATGGTGTTTCTAATGGCCAGGAGGTCATCGCGACCTCCCTCCACTGCCTGTAAGGCGTTCTGCGGACCGCTACAGGGAACGCAAAGATGAACGCCAACGGGGATTGTGAGAGACGGCTTCGGAGGCTGGAGAAGCCGTTAGATATACGCCTGGGTTGAGTCCGGGCGCCCCAGGTCCCGAATTTGGGACCTGGGATTCAGCCACAATCTACTCTGGTTGCCCCATCAATGCGCGAAGCGCGTCTGCCCCGCCGCAGGGAGCTTAGTCAGCGACTATGCTCTCCCCCGGCAGAATGGGCCGCGTGCGCGGCAACAGCCCCTGATAGGCAAACCAGCCCATCAGCGCCAGTGCGCCCACGTACGCTCCCAGCTTTACCCAACTGGTCGCGCCGGTCACCGGCAGCGTCTTCCAGAGAATCAGCAGCAGCGTTTGCGCCGCCGTGACCGCCCAGACCGAGCCATAGAAGTAGCGCCGCTCGGTGCCCTCGCCCTTGGTGGACGGCCCCACCCTCGGCAAATTGCCTGTCAGCCCCAGCAGCAGGATCACCGCGGCCACCGGAGGATAACCATAGTTGTAAATCGGCTTCATCTGCCAGCCGCTGCCCGCCGCGGCAATCATCAACCCCTCCAGGTTCAGCAGCGCATAGCTCAGCACCGCCGTCCAGGCGAAGCTGTAGCATACCTTGCGGTAGAGCGGATTGGGCCGGTCCTCATCGAAGCGCAGAATGTAAGGCCCCGGCTCCGCGCCCGGCAGACGCCCGCGCAGCGCGGCCACGCCGGTGCCGATCAGCACGGCGCCCAGCCACAGCGAATTGCCTAGGCTGAAGCCATGCGCAAACAACGTGAATGTCAGCGGCCCCGGCGCCAGAAAAAAGACAAAAATCCAGATCGGCCAATGCGCCATACGGTAGACACGGGTATTGCGCGTGCGCATCTTCCGCTCTTGCGCATACTCCACTTTCCCTCTGTATCCCATGTTCCTTAGCCTCTCAAAGCCTCCAGGTAGGCGTCAAACCGCGGCAAAGCGCAGGGCATGATCGAAGAAAAGAATAGAAATTTGCAAATTAGAGGTATTCTATCCAGAAGGGAATGTAGTATGCTTCCACTCAGAAGCGGAATCCTTCAGCAATACGGGCATGGACATCCTTTCCCCGAGCATCCAGAGTCCGGCGCGTGGCTGTTGACTTTCGATTTTCTTCCCCTGATTGTTGTACCGATTCGCACAGCCTCTCCGGTAGGAGCGGTGAATCGCTGGGCCTGGTACGAACGCTGAATATCCTCATGCGTGCGGACAAACTGTACTGCAAAGCTCTTGCGGGGTATCTATATTGCGCGGGAATCGGGCGGGGCTGGTCCGATTTTTTGTAAAGATGCGATACGCCGTCTTCCCTAACTGGAGCACACAACCTGTCTGGAGGTATCCATGTTTTCTCTCAAGCGTCTGGGAGTTCTCTCCTGCTTGCTTTTCGTGGCAGCGGCGGCGATGGCCGCGCCCGGGTCGACGAACATCTCCGCCTGCGTCAATTCGACGACCGGCGCGGTTCGCATCGTCGCTTCAACCTCTCTTTGTATCGCCGGCGAGATCGGCATGAATTGGGCGCTGGTCGGCCCCACCGGAGCGCAAGGACCTGCCGGCCCGCAAGGTCCTGCCGGAGCCACCGGAGCCCAGGGACCGCAAGGTCAACAAGGTCCACAAGGTCCGACCGGAGCCACTGGAGCTCCCGGAGCAACCGGAGCCACCGGCGCCCAGGGACCGCAGGGTTTGTTGGGCAACACCGGACCGCAGGGACCGCAAGGCCCGGCTGGATCGAATGCGACGGTCCCGGCCAATATCACGAAACTCTCCAGCGTGCTTAGCTATACTCCTTACACAAACGGAGATGGGGTTGCGATTCTCGGCGCGTCAATATTTACGTATGACACCAACCTCTGCCAGATCGGCGACATTGTTCTTTCCGTGAATGGCTATGGGACAGGAGCGATGCCCGCCGACGGACGGCTGCTGCCGATCGCTTCATACACTCCGGCCTTTTCCGTGATGGGCACAACCTTTGGAGGAGACGGTCATACTAACTTCGGGCTTCCAGATCTGCGCCCCTTTGCGCCGCTGGGGCTGCAATACTCCATCTGTGTCGAAGGGATCTTCCCGTCGGGCAGCTAGAGCGTCAGGTTATGTGAAAGCAAGGACGGGGTTCGCGGCCCAGCGGACCCCGATCTTGTTCTGCGTCCAAAGCGGTGCGAAGCCCCGATCCGGGAGCGTACAGAAGGTTGGGAGACCACCGTCTCGCAGAGCCAGCCGCCGCGCGTGTCAATCCCAAAAAATCCAACAGATATTGAATCCAGCTAATGCAAATAGGTGTATTATTTTACACAGTCGGCTGTCGATCAGAGAAACCCGGCTTCCTCAAATCTGAAACGGCCGCGCAAGCTTCCGAACTGTTCCCGTGAAGACAGCATCCGGGACAGGCCATTCGATTGGCGGAGGTGGAAGCATGACTTTTAGCCTCACCGCATTCCTGGAAGAAGCGGGAGTCGGGCGGAAAGTCGTCCATTTGAAGCCCAAACAGCTCTTCTTTGCACAGGGCAGCGTGGCGGACTCCATCTTCTATCTGCGCTCGGGCCGCGCAAAACTCACCGTCCTATCGCCGGAAGGCAAGGAAGCCGCCGTCGCGCTTCTCTCATCCGGGGATTTCATTGGCGAGGAGTCGCTGGCCAGCGTAGGCGCGCTGCACATGGCCACGGCCAAGGCCATTGTCGCCTGCACGGCGCTCCAGATTGCGCGCGAGGAGATGATCCGCGTGATGCACGAGGAACATTCCCTCTCCGATCTGTACTTGAAGTTCCTGCTCGCCCGGAGCATGAGAACGCAGGCCGATCTGGTCGATCAGCTCTTCAACTCCAGCGAGAAGCGGCTGGCGAGAATCCTGCTGCTGATGGCCGAATTCAGCGAGTCGAACGAACCGGCTCCGCTTCCTCCGATCACGCAGGAGGCTCTGGCGGAGATGATCGGCACCACCCGCTCGCGCGTCAGCTTCTTCATGAATCGCTTTCGCAAGCTTGGCCTGATCGATTACAACGGCCGCATCTGGGTCCATAAGTCGCTGATTAATGTCATTCTGCACGATCAGTTCACCGAGCATCCATCCGTGAGTCACGAAGCCGGCGCTCCGCACGAGCGATAATTAAGCAAGAGGATAGAAACAAACGCCTTGAAAAGACTCGCCATTCTCGGTTCCACCGGTTCCATCGGCCAAAGCACCCTATCAATCGTCGAACAGTTCCCCGAGCGATACTCAGTTGCCGCGCTGGCTGCCGGGCGCAACGTGGATGAGGCCTTTACGCAAGCTCTGCGCTGGCGGCCGCGCCTGGTATCGCTGGCTACCGAAGAGCTGGCCGCCGAACTATCCACCAAGCTCAAAGCGGCCGGCATCAGCGGCGTCGAGGCCGTCTACGGCACAGCGGGCACCGTCGCCTGCTCCACGCTACCGGAGGCGGACTTTGTCGTCTCGGCCATCGTTGGCGTGGCGGGACTGGAAGCTACACACGCCGCGATTCTGGCCGGCAAGCCCGTCGGCCTGGCCAACAAGGAGTGCATGGTCGCCGCCGGCGAAATCCTCACCGCGGCCGCCCGCGAGCGCAACGTCCCCATCCTGCCGATCGACAGCGAACACAACGCCGTCCACCAATGCCTGCGCGTCGGCGCTCACTCCGAGGTGAAGACCATCTGGCTGACGGCCTCCGGCGGACCCTTCCGCAAACTGCCGCTCGCGGAGTTCGCCACCATTACTCCCGAACAGGCACTCAAGCACCCCACCTGGGTGATGGGCCGGCGCATCACCATCGACTCGGCGACGATGTTGAACAAAGGCCTGGAAGTCATCGAGGCCTGCCGCCTCTTCGACGTGATGGCAGCCCAGGTGCGGGTTACGGTTCATCCCCAGTCCACGGTTCATTCGCTGGTCGAGTACGTGGACGGATCGATTCTGGCGCAGATCTCCGTCACCGACATGCGTCTGCCCATCCTCTATGCGCTGGCCTGGCCGGAGCGGCCTCGCTCGACGCTGACCTTCGATCTGGCCCAGCTCTCTCATTTGGACTTCGAGCAGCCCGATCTGGAGCGCTTTCCCTGCCTGCGCCTGGCCTTTGCAGCCGCGGAAAAAGGCGGCGCGCACTGCATCGCCCTGAACGCTGCCGACGAGGTCGCCGTCGAGGCCTTCCTGGAGCGGCGCATCCCCTTCAT
>Ga0181520_10000203_pt1 | contig 126472 bp, 122 predicted proteins | sample PEATcosm2014_Bin_29_FD_132451 | JGI IMG/M metagenome (GOLD analysis project Ga0181520, IMG submission 132451) | Peatland microbial communities from MTU Mesocosm Facility, Houghton, MI, USA - PEATcosm2014_Bin02_30_metaG | ecosystem: Environmental > Terrestrial > Soil > Wetlands > Peat | place... | reverse complement strand
TGCTCCAACGAAACATAGCTGAACATCCCATCTTGTACTCGCTCATCTCCACGCATAACTATTCGATGAATCGGAAGACCCACATGACGCGGAAATCTAATCGAATTTCAACAAGTTCCTAGGGGGGCCAAGAGCAAACAACCTGATCATTTCATTCCCAGAAAATCCTGACTTTACGCAAGGCATGGCGGAGTTCAACCGCCCTCAGCGCTTGCGCGCCCGCCAGAACGAGCTCATGCTCAGATAGAAAAACACCGCCATCACCGCGGCAGTGACCAGGAAGAGCCGATGATCGGGCCCGTGGGCGCAGCTCAACCGGGTGCGCCAAAGAGTCGGTGCAAAGACGGCCACGGGCAGGAAGAAGAAGACGCCTGTCACCTCCAGCCACAGAATGCCGCCCAAGCGGCGAAAAGGGCGTAGAAAGCCCGCCACGCCGCGCGCCAGACTTCCAGTTGCCCATCCTGCCGCTTGAGCGCCGCCGGTCGCATTCGCCGCAGACCCAGCGGTCGCGGAGTGATCGTCGCCAGCCAGGCGCTGGCTGATGATTCGCCCGGCAACCCGCAGCCCAGTACCCAAAACGCGGCCTATGGTTTGTGCTTTCATTTCGTAATGATGGTAGCAGCGAAGGTTGGCCGGAGGTTTTTCGTCCCATTCCCGGCCGGTTGGCAGTTGCTCTCTGCGGGCAATGGAAGTAAGGTAGATGAATCCCATGTTGCGCGGCGCGCTTTGCGCCGGCCGCAGCCCTGGAGGAGCCCATGACAACCCGTCTGCGCGAACTTATTCAACAACTGGGCGAGGCGATCCGCGAATCGGTCAGCGAGAGTGAGCCGATCTCTGGCGTGGTGCAGGAGATTCGCAAGCACGGCTTTGACGTGCTCCTGATGCTGGAGGCGACCATCGCACTCAGCGAAGTGGAAGCCAAGGAGAATGAAGAGGTTGAAGTGGCCGCCGGGCAAAGTAGCGCAGAGGCGCCCTTCACCCAGAATGATCTCCACTTCCTCCGCTCCCTGCGCATCGCCGTTGCCGGCGAAGAGAAAAACTCGGACCTGGACGCCCGTTAGGGCAAAGTCACGATTTCGATGCTTGGATGAACCGGCCAAAAGATATGGTTCAAACCATACCCAAAGACCGCTGACCCAGGTACATTTTTCGTGGTTTTATTGCACCGGGCTCGCATTCCATTCACCCGGCCTTCGCCATCTTCTGCCGGATCGGCTCATTATCGGCATAAACCCGCCACTCGGCCAGCAAGCTGTCCTCGACAAACGCCCGCAATGCCGCCGGGGTCTCCCAGCGGTTTTCCGCCCGCAACTGCCCGCCATTGGGGGGCAAGTAGGTCCCTCGTACCGCCCCAAGCATCACCACGACAGGCCCATCGCAGTAAGTTTCTTCCACGGCAATCGAGTAATCCGGAACCATGCGGAAGTATCCGGCCCACCCCGCCCGCATCTTCTCCCGGCCCTCGACCGCATTTCCCAGTGAATCGACAAACCGGTGCTTGGGAGCCATCAATCCAGCCATCGATTCCAAATCCTGCCGGTTGATCGCTCGCACAAAGGCTCGCGCAACGGATTCTGGTGAATCGCTCATGGCGATATTGTATTGTGCCGAGGTTACTGGCAAGTGCTCCAGGCGCAGCGTTTTTAATAAATGCAACGGATGATCTGAACTTCTCAGGTGTTGTTTCTCAGGCAGGCCAGCACATCCAGCTTTCTGACTCGGATGGCGGGCATGACGCCCGCGATCAGTCCCGCCATGCTGCAGAGGAGCACCGGGTAGAGAAAGCCTTGCAACCCGTAGTACGGCACGAGGTCGCCGGCGCCGTCGATTTTCTGTTGCAGGATGTGCGCCGCAAATGGCGCGGAGCAAGCCGCCATGATAATTCCGGCCAGCGCTCCCACAATTCCCAGCAGCGAGCTTTCCAGCAGCACCATGGTCAGAATCGTGGATTGCTGAGCGCCCATCGAGAGACGAATGGCAAACTCGTTGCTCCGGCGCGCGGTGTTGGTGAGCATGACATTCACCACGCCGACAAATGCGATGGCGATGCAGAAGAAGGCCTGCATCTGTCCGTACATCATGAAATTCGCGATGATGCTGCGGCTCTTTTGTATCTTGAACTGCGAGGAAGAGAGAAAGTAGGTTTTGGGTCCGCGGCAATTATCCAGCGCGAGATGCAATTCGCTTACCGTTTCGCTCATGTATTCGGGAGCGCTCCAGGCCACCAGAATCTGTCCCACCGTTCCGGCGGGGATCCACAGCTCCTGTGCGCCCCGGTAGGGCACGGTGATGCGGGCGCGCATCACGTCGTCGGCATCGGGCGGGTCCGGCGTCACTCCCACCACATGGAAGGAGCGGTTATCGATCAGGATGGTAGGGTCCTTGTCGACGTCAATGCCTAGCACCTTGACTGCCGATTCGGTCAACATGCATTCCCAAACGAACATCTGGCTTCCGCCGTCAGAAAAACCCTGGCCGTGGATGGGTAGAAAAAGCGGCTCGCGGCCCAGCTCCGGCGTCACTCCATCGATCGCCATCGTGCGGTTGATGTTGCGGTAGATCACCGTCGCCGTGCCTTGATACATCGGCTCGACCAAGCGGGTATGGTGGAGCTGGCTTTTGACAAAATCAAAGTCCTGGCCGGTAAACTCCGCGGTGAAGCGGGTTTTGAGAATGGCGCTGTCGTAGTGGGCGGGCAAAGCAATGATCCAGTTTCCCATCAACTGCTCCATGTCGCGCCAGAGATAGATTCTGGCTCCATCACCGAGAAAGAAAGTGAGGGACAAGGCGAAGGAGCCTACAGCCATGGTGAGCAGCGTCAGGCAGAGCTGGAATTTGTTGATCCACATGCCCTCGCTGGTCATCGTCAACAGGCACAGCGCGCGCGCGGTCCAGCCGCCTTGCATTCTCGCGATTGGCTTATCAGCAGGCATTGAGTAATCCGTCCTTGATGTGCACGATGCGATCCGCGCGTTCGGCCAGCACGGAGTCGTGAGAGACCATAACCAGCGAGCGGTGCGCTTGCACCAGGCCAAAGAGAAGGTCTGAAATCATCTCTCCGGTTTTGGAATCGAGCGTGCCGGTCGGCTCGTCCGCCAAAACCAGAATCGGGTTGGTGACCAGGGCGCGGGCGATAGCGCAGCGGATGGTCTCGCCGCCGCTCAACTGGTTGGGAAAACTGTTGATGCGATGAGAGAGACCAACCTGTTCGAGGGCGTTGCAGGCCATCTCTTTTTGCAGATCAGGCCACACGCCGCGATGAGCCAGCGGCACGCAAACATTCTTCAGCGCGGTGAGATTGTGAATAAGCTTTCCATCCTGAAAGACGATTCCAATGTCCTGCCTGATGGTGGAATCCCACCACCGGCCCTCGCGGCTGACAGGAATTCCGCGGAAAGAGTAATCGCCGCTATCGATAGGCGTCAGCAGGGCAAGAATATGGACCAGCGTGGATTTTCCCGATCCCGAGGGACCCTGGATCGCAGTTGAAGACCCCAGGGGAATATCGAGGTTGATATGGTGCAAGACCTCGATACGCGTGCCTCCGGCATACCAGCCTTTGCAAACATCGCGCAGGCGGATCAGCGGCTGATCGACCTTTACCTCCTGGCTCATTGGCTTCCATCCAATCGCATCCGGACGGCGACTTGCATTCCGGGGCGGAGCCAGGACACGGGCTGTTTGAGAGCAATAATCGCCTTGAATCGCGGATGGCCGAGCGCTTCAGGAGCCAGGTTGCCGGGTTCGAGATAGCTGACCGTGCCCTCGACCCTCTCCGAGCGCGCAAAATCGAGGGCGATCAGCGCTGTGCGTCCCGGCTGGACGTAGGCGACCTGGTGCTGGAGAATCTCGACTTCGATGGTATAGGTGCTCTCGTCCCACAGCTCGCAGACCATGGCTTCATAACCGGGCCGTTCAGCGTCCAGAATGCGATCGACAATGTTACCCGCAAAGGGCGCGCGAATCTGGTCATGATCGACGCGCGACTGCGAGGCTCCCAGTTCCCGCTCGGTGGCGCCGGCCATGCCTTTCAGCAGGTCAACGCGATGCCGCAGTTGCTTCTCGCGCTCGCTTCCCTTGGCAATTTGATCTTGAAGATCATTCTTCTTGTCGAAGAGAGGATCGCCATCCCCGGCGCTGGAAAAATCGGGAACTTCGTCTTCGAGCTTTTTCAGCTTCTCGATGCGTTCCGTGACCCTCTGCAAGGCGGCGCGTTGCAGTGCGAGATCGAGCGTCTGGCTTTCCAGTTCGTCGCGCAGCGACTGATAGTCATTCTGGCGCATGGAAAGGTCTACGTATCTCGAGGTAATGGTAGGGTCTGAGATGCGGGCAAGCGGCTGACCGGCTTTGACGTGGTCGCCTTTGGAAACCATCACCGCATCCAGCCGCTCGCCGGGTTCGAGTTTCAAGAGAAAGCGCCGAGCCGGAAGAACGATTCCCTGGTTTTCAATGAACCCGGAGTTGGAGGCCGAGGGCGAAGGGGCTGCCGCGCGATTCTGCGCGTGCAGCGGGGGCGTGGGCAGGAGTACTACAACTGCGCAGATGCAGACGGCCAGCGCCAAGGCTGAAGAAGTTTTACGGCATTGCATTGAAAGCCTCCCCATTAAAGGGTTTCTGAGAGATCCAGCAGGTAATCCGCGCGGCGGGATAGAGCGCGATGTACGCCAGCAGCCGGCAAGCGGCAAAGCCGGCGCGGCCCGAGGCGTGCAGGCCCCAGGCAATCGTTGCCGTCAGCCAGTAGAGCGGGCGAGAATCGAGTAGCCGCCCATCGGCGGGATCGGCCAGTAGATAATGCCTGCTGACCCTTAGCCAAAGAATCCGGACAAGACTCGCGAAGCGGCGCTGTTGCAAGGAAAATCTTCCCGAGGCAATGACGGAGCAGTCGGCGGTCACGTTAAGAAAGCGATAATTCCACGCGGTCGCGTCCAGCGGGAAACTGGGAAACTGCTCATCGATATGCTGCCGGCAGAACTGCGCCACCAGGCCAAGGGCGTTGGCGGTCTCCAGACGCCGGGCCTGAAACTGTACCCACTCCAGGTCGATCTCGTCCTTGCGCCGGGAGACCAGCGCGGCCACATCGAGGAACCAGATGAAGCGGGAAAAATAATGGTACCAGGACATATGGAAGAGCAGGATCAGCAGATGCATCGAAGGGCTGGGCGCGGCAAGCACGCCCTCTTTCTGGCTCCAATGCTCGGTTCCTAGTTCGGTTAACAACTGTAGCATCGGATCGGTAGGCCGCAGGGATGGATAGCGGGCTTCGATCTCCCAATGGTCCACGGCGGCCACGATCGAGCCGGGGCCGCGCATACGGCGGACGGGACCAAGAAGGTCGTTGTCCTCAACGATGCGCGCATCCAACGCCTGAAATAATTTCAGCAGGCCGGCTCTTGAACTCGTCCACAGGTCGATGTCCGAGAAGGAACGAATTCCCGTATCGCCGTAAGCCTGATCGGCCAGCACCGGCCCTTTCAAATTCAGCACGGACAGACCCAGTTCGTTTGCGCTCCGGGCAATCCGGCCGCATACGCGCCGGGCAGTTTCAAAATGAAGCGAGTTGCTGATGTAGCAATCAATCGCCCGCGGCGCAATCTCTTCATCGGCAACCAAGCCAGCTGCGGCCAGTCCGCCCAGCGCGCCTCCCAGACCTTGGCTGTCAATGTACTTCCACAGCAGAGCCTTATCGCATCCTTCGGGAGGATTCCATCTCTGATGATGCAGCCATGCCGGCATCACGCCGACCAGAGCGTTGAGTTCCGCTGCGCTGAGGCGACGCAGATGCGCGGTCTCCCAGGTGCGCCTCGGGGGCCGAACGGAAACGGGCATCGAGTTGCTCGAAACTCCCGGTGAAAGCACAACCACGGGCAGGCTCACTTTCCTGTCGACGCGCCAGATTGCTCCGGCGTGTCACTCTTGAGGCTGCGCCCGGAGGCAAGCGCATACTCGGCCGCGGCTTTGGAGACATCGAGGCGCGCCCGGCTGGCGTCAATCTCCGACTCGGCGGCGCGCACTCTCAGGTTGAGCAGATCGAGCGGGTCCATGACGCCCGCCTCGATCAGTTTCTGGCTCGACTCGGACTTTTTCGTGATCGTGCCGCGCTGACCCTCGATGGCCTCGCGGGCCGCGATTGCCTCGTTGAGCGATGCGGACTTATCCGCCAGTTCGCGCTCAATCTTCTGCAGCAGCAAGGTTATATTCTGCCGGGCAAGCTCGCGGTCGATGCTGGCTTTGGTGACCGCCCGCTTCACGTCGCCAAAATCAATCAGCGGCATATTAGCTCCGACTTGAAAAACGGCCGGCGATTGGCTGAGGCTAGAACTGAGGCTCATGCTGCCAAAGCCGATGGAAGGATTGATGGTCGGCAGCCGCTTGCGCTTCTCATCAATCACTGCCATCTCCTTGATGAAAAGATCAGCCTCGGCGGCCTTGCTGTCGTGGCGCGCATTCCATACGCCCTGAAGAAATTGCATATCGGGCTTGGGCTCCGGAAGCAGAGCATTCATTTGCGAAAGCAGTTGCGGAAGATCGGTAACAACGACCTCAAGAGTGCAATCGGTGAGCAGTTGGTCGCAGATGGCGCGATTGATCTCCGCCAATTTGCGAACCGCGTTCTGGTAGAGCTGACTGGAGCTTTCGTACTGAAGCTGATACTCGATAATTTGCTCTGTCTTGAGACGCCCAATGCGCCCCATTTGACGCGCCCGCTCCTGTGCCGCAGTGGCCTGATCGAGAATCTTCCGCCGTTCAGCCACTTCGATCCGCTGCGCTTCCCGGTCGGCAAGCTGGAAGAACAGATCGTGGGTTAGGCGATCAGCCTTCATTTTTATGTTTTCGCGGTTCTCGGCAACCTTGGCGCGGGCCACTGCGGTCGCGTCGCCGGCAAAGATGGCCTGTTGCAGGTCATAACGAAAATAAACGCCGCCGCTGAAAGGCGGCACGCCTTCCGTGTTGCCGCCGATGGGCTGCTGGAAATAACCTCGGAGTTCCACGCGCGGCCAAACCTTGCTACGAGCCTGGGCTACATCGACATCAGAACGGGCGGCGTCGGCCATCGCGCTCGCTACATCGTGGTCATTCTGGACAACGCGCTCACTGGCCTGGCTGAAGGTGAATACTGCCGTTTCCGCCGGGCGGCTGTCGCCATCCGCCTCGCCTGCCGCCGGAGCCATTTCACGTGAGATCGCCGAACCCACATAACCATCAACGCTTTGCTTCATGCGCGTCGCGCACCCAGCGGTAAGCAGGCAAAGCAAAGCTATGCTGGCCGCGAAGACCGGACGGCGGAAGGAACTCCTAGCCGGGCGTGCGCCCACGGGGCTACTCGAGGGTAGATGCCCAGGCGCTATTCCGCTTGTGGCGATTGGCATATCTCTTCTATCCCTTCTTCCGCGGCTCTGTCTTGTATTGGCTTCTTAGAAACATAATACATTAGGCAATATGGGCTTCGCGCAATAATGTGGCGGCGCGCCGCCGGCCTCTCAGCCCGTGCGGGGCAGGCTGTCTACTCAAGGTTCCGGGAAGCGAAGCACACACACTTACTGGCGAATCCGCGACCCGGAAACCTTCGCCAATCAAGGACTTTGGCAATGCTTGTACAAACCCGAAATCCCCGCCTATGAGTGACTCTGTTGGCAATTGCCCGGTTCTCATGATTTCTATTTGCATATAGAGGCCGATGTGTACTATACTCCGTCATCATGCCCAAAGTGAGTCCTGTCATCATGCACACGGTGAGCGAAAACGTCACGTGGAAGAACTTGGGGAACAGCGTAGTCCTGCTGAACCTCACCGATTCCAACTACTATGTGTTGAATGAGACTGCCTCTCTCGCCTTCCGTGGCGTGCTCGAAAGACAATCCACAGAACAGATTGCGAAGAATTTTTCACAGGAATATGATTGCTCCCCCGATCAGGCGAAGGCGGATGTTGAGGAGATCATGCAATATCTGACCGGAGAGAAGTTGCTCAAAGCCGTGGAAGAGTAAGGATGCGGTTGCTGGAATCGGGTTCCCATGCAGCAATTGGGGAGAGATTGAGAGTGTTTGGTTGGGCGAATAAGGGTTTTGATCGCGTGAAAGGCGACTTTGGCTATGCTCGTAAAGCGAGAGGACCAAGATCATAGTTCACACAAACAGAACCTGGGTTTTACTTTCTGTTCTCAAGCATGCTGCGGCAGTGCGTCTCGTAGCATTCGGTAACAGATGCGCGGGAACAGCATCAACGCAGCAGGGTCGTACCCAGCGCGGATACGGCTTTCCGTTTGCAAGTAGATGATTACTTGCTTGCTTTTGCAACTTCGGACCAGCAACTCAACAAATGCTAGGAGGCATTGTTTATGACTGACCAGAATCCACAAACTGTTCCGGCAAAGAAGACCTATGTGAAGCCGAGCGCAACCAAGCATACGGCGGCGTCGCAAGTCGTAGGGTCCGTCTGCACTTACGTGGGCTACTACTATTACTATGTGTAATTATCTGGCAAATCGCCTAGTTATCGGACAGGGGAGGGAGACTGCCCGGTAACTAGGCGAGGCCATTCCGGCCATCTCTGCTGGATACGTGCGATTGTCCAGCATGGCCAAGAAGGGGTGGCGAGATTGCTGCTTGATCTCGCTTCGCTTGAAGTTTGTGTCAATGTGTCTCTTGTCACATCCTGGGCGCCAAAAGAATTTGCGAGTGGACGCGTTTTCTGAATAACCGTCCGAGACGGCAGTTCAGCTATTCCAGGCGTTCCTGAATTCCCGGAATATGCTCCAGGGTTCCAGACATCATAAGGATCATCACCGGATGGCCTCTATCGCACGCTGCGCATTATTGATACGATTTGTCTCTCATTGCTGCTGCCGGGCATGGCATATCCGCTGTGTGATCCGCGGCGAGGCCGGCTTCGAGGCGATGCTGAAGCGTCTTTACCCCGCTGCCGATGGCGCGGTTTCGCTCCCCTGTGAACTGGTTCCGCAAGGTTGGTTTGGGTTTTGTGCCGATGCGTGCGCGCGGCTATTCCCGTCGCTGTGGAAGCGGCGCTGCCTCTTTTGCAGCTTGATCATTCTGGATTGGTCGCGCCGCTTCGGCATCCATCCGACGCTCAATGTTGGCATGAGGCTCAATCCAGAGCGGGATCGCGGGCACTGCTGGCTTTCCTTCGCCGGCCAGCCCTTCTGTGAAATGGAGAAACAAGTGTGGCCGGGCGAGGAGGCCTTCTACAGCGGGCCGGAAGTCCGGTACTGGGTGTGCGTGGACGATGGCGCGACGCCCATGCAGCGCGATCTTCCACCCTCGATGCTTGCGGAGAGAGGTTATGACTCGCCAACCAGAGGTGTCTGACCCACCCTCCCGTAATCATGCGGCGCGCGGATTCGATCCGGTTTCCTGGTGGCTCACAGCCCACCCCGGCCGGGTCACCGGAGCCGTCCACTCGGCAAATTTCATCTTTGATGGCCATCCGATCCGACTGCAATCCAACTCTGCCCCGTTAATGGACTATCTTGCTCGCGAGGTTATGGGGCATTTTCCCCATCCCGCGCCAAGGGCAGACCACGGCGGTTGCCTGATCGAAATCCACGTTCTCGACGAGAAACAGGACCTGACAATTGCCTTGCCCTGGGGAGGGCAAACCGAGGATTGCGGCTCTGACGGCTTCCAATCCCCGCTGGCATCCGTTGTCTCCCAAGAGTTGCAGCACTTTCGCTGGCCAGGCGTCGAGGCATTTTGGCGGCCATCTCTTTTGCTCGCTTCCCTGGAGTTTGCGGCGATAATTCGCATTCAGTTTTTGGTCGCGGTAGCCGCCCCGGAGACCGGCCGGGAACCGATACGCCGGGTGCGATTGATGCAGGCAGCAGCGGTCGGCGGGGATGGATTCCCTCCGGTCAGAGTTGGTGAGGCTCAGTCGCTGGAAGATATTGGCGACATTGTCCGGAACATGGTGGTTCGGGCGCGCGGTTATTTTTGCCTGCACGCCGCGACCGTGAGCGTGGGAGGCCGAGGGGCTTTGCTGATGGGGCCCAGCGGCAGCGGCAAGACGACCACCTCACTGGCGCTGATGCGTGGAGGCTTCCGGTTGCTGGGCGACGAACACTCGCTTTTGGACGCATCGGGCAGGCAGACACGCCTCTCGGGATTTCTTTCCCGGCCCAGGCTCGTGGGTCAGGCGTCTGACGATCTGACGCGGCTTGAAGAGACTTTGAACTCCAAACCGGGCCGCAAGACGGCGATGAAGTTGCGCGAGTTATTCACGAATTCCCAGGATATTGAATGGGTTTCACCCGCCGCGATCTTCTTTTTACAGATTCAAACCGGCCAACAGGAGCATCAGTGCAAACCGGTTTCGATGGAAGATGCCTTTGTGCGCTTGACTGGCCAGATCCTCGATCCGACCAACGTATTCCGCAAGGAGGAGCAGGCCATGGCGACGATTCAACTAGTTGAATCCTGCCCGGCCTACGAACTCCTCCTGGGCAGGAATCTCGCGTCGCTGCCGGAACTGGTCCGTTCCGTGATGGGAGGATCGGCTTAAGTGAGAGCTGGTTCAGCAAGCTGTTCTGCCGGATCCTGAATTCACTCGGTAGTCATAGCGAGGGAATTCGGGATTGAAGACGAATCTGCACGGAAAAGGAGGGTCGTGACATTGGGACTCACGGAATGTACCAACTGCGGCCCCGGCGGCAAGCAAGAGCTTTCTCCGCAGCCGTACCAGCCGGATAACTGGGAGATCGCATTCGTACAGGATTGTAACCTGCGCTGCGGTTACTGCTACTCCGGTCACGGCCGCCTGGGCCGCCGCCAGGCCGTGATGGATGCCGAAACCTCTAGCCGGCTCGTAGACCTGATTGCCCAGATGAGCTCGGGCCGCCAACAGATTTCAGTTCTGTTTGGAGCGGGTGAAACCTTCCTTTACTTCGACCAGGCCATCGCCTTTCTGGATGCTCTCCGCAAAAAAATGCGCTTGCAGAAGACCTCGGTCAATGTTCTGATCCCCACCAACGGCACGCTCGCCACCGAAGCTCAACTGCAAGCCTGCCTCGAACGCCATATCTCGCTCACCTTCAGCATCGACGGGGAGGCCGCTGGGCACGACCGCTTCAGGAAAACAGCGGCTGGCGAACCTACCCATCATATCGCGCTGAAAAACTGGCGGCGATACCGGGAGATGGTCGCAGGCCTGCCGGATGGGCCGGACTGTAACCTTTATAGCGTCGTTACCGCCAAGAACCGGCTTGCCGAGGTAACCGCCTATTGGAGAGAACAAGGCGTGACGAGCTTCAAAGCGGTTCCCGCACAGCCGCCAACTGTAGCATCTGCTGCCAGTCTCGCCGAAGCGCGGAAGTTCCAGGCAGAATTCCTCGCTGACATGGAGCAACTGGCGTTATCGGCGAGCCTCCGGCTGCGAGGACGTCCGCTCGCAGAAGTAGCCTCTGCGCCCTCCGCTCTTGTGCGCCAATGGAAGATCCTGAGCCGATCCGATTCTTTTTCTTCCTGTGGCGCCGGGTACACTTCCATCGGAGTAGACGCTGTCGGCAACTTATATCCCTGCCTACTCTTCATCGGGCATGAGCAGCACATCCTGGGCAATCTCTCCTCCGGCCTTGAACCCGCCAAGGTGGCGGCCTTCAGGGAGGCGCGCGCGCGCGCCAACGCCGCCTGCTCGCAATGCTGGGCGCGCTTCCTCTGCCACGACGGCTGCTGCGCCAGCGACCCCGAAGCGGGCGTGTCGGTGAATGCGCGCGGGGAGTGCGAGTTTATGAGATCCTTTTCGGAGATCGCCATCCGGTCCTATCAATCATGGTGCGATGGAAGGCCCTCCGACGCCACGAAAGTGCCGGCAACCTGCCCGGCCTCACTGCCGCAACCAGCATCGAGCGGTAATATCAATTTAGGAGAAGCCTGAGATGAACCTGATTATCAATGACACCTGTAATCGCGCCTGCCCTTACTGCTTCGCGCGCTCGAAGGTCGGCCTCTCCGACGCTCCGGACCGCTCGGATGGGAAGGACATCTCGCTCGAAAACTTTGATCGCTACCTGGATTTCCATGTCCGCAGCGCCACGCCGCAATTGAAGATCCTAGGCGGAGAGCCTACTCTGCATCCCGAGTTCCTTGAGTTGCTGCGTCGGGCGCACGCACGCAATTTGCCGATCACGGTTTTTACCAACGGGCTCTGGCCGCGCAAGATCAGGGAGGGCCTCCAAGCGATTCCTCTGGCCGAGTGGAAAGTGCAATTTCTCTTCAACGTCAATGAGCCGCACCTGCAGCCTGCCTCGCAATTGCATCTCGCCATGGAGTGCATGAAGATCGCCGGCCCGCAAGGAAAGTGCGGTTTCAATATATATCGCAAGGACTTCGATCTTCAGTTCATCCCCAGCCTCATCGATGCCGCCGGGTTGAATCGTGACGTGCGGCTGGGACTGGCTTCTCCCATCGTCGGCACCGATAATTCATTTATCAATCCCGATTACTTCAAGGCCATCGGCGTGCGCCTCGTCGATCAATTGCGCAAGCTGGAAGAACACAACGTGCTGGGATCTTTCGATTGCGGATTCCCGCTCTGTATGTTTACCGAGGAGAATTTAGGCAGTCTGGAGTTGATTTCGCGGGGATTCAAGTCGGTCTGCGGCTTCCCCATCGACGTCGGTCCCGACCTGACGACCTGGCCGTGCTTTCCTCTTAGCAATGTCGAGAATCTGCCGCTGCTGGACTTCAAGGATGCCAACGAACTGCGTGAACACTTTACCCAAAAACTGGAAGGGATGCGCAGGATGGGAGCGCTGGACGCCTGCCTGGGTTGCAAGTATCTCGAACGCAAACAGTGCAACGGAGGCTGTGTAGCTCACACCTTGAAGCAATGGGCCGCTCAAGGAGATCAGGATGTTTTGCATAAGCTCAATGGAATGGTCGCCAACTCTGCTCCTGCTTCCGCCTGATCAAGCGCGTGCCTTCCCGGATGATTCTCTGGACAGGCGCAAAAGTAAGCTTGAACCCAGTTGCGTGGACCCAAATCGATGCCCACGCAATTAGAGCGCATCCCTGAGGAACCTGGAATTGTCTTAAACGAGTGAGGGACTCACATCGCGACGTAATCTATTGATTATAAGTTAGATATTTTTCGACCCAAGAAAACTACCCCCAAATGTACCCCCGAGCGAAGCAAGGCCGACGGCCATCCGCGGCAATAACGCTGCCAACTTCGAGTCGTGGGCACTGGAGCAACTCGACTCGTTGGCCGGTTTTAACTCCTAGGAGTCGGCGATGGGGCTCGTTTCGCTGCTGAGTCCAGTCAAGATTCGCCGAGACGCCGAGGCCTGTCTCGATTGCGGAAAGTGCGCGAAAGCCTGTCCCGCATGCTTGCCAGTTGATCGCCTGATACAGATCCGATCGGCGGAGTGCAACGCGTGTCTGGTAGGATTTGCAAAGCTTCCAGCTGTTGCACGAGTTCTGCAAAATAGCGTTTGCGGAACGCATCCCATTTGTCGGAATCGTGATTGAACCAGCGTCGCAATTCGGTACTCGGGGCAAAGTCCTTGAGCCAGTCGTTCAATGCCAGATTCTCCTTTTTAATGCCCCGTGGCCACAACCGCTCGCCGAGAAAGCGCGCTCCAACTTCTTTGCTCGCGGCCTCATATGTTCGTTAGACTTGAATCATTTCGCCGCTCTCTGCGCGATCGCTCGTCCGGCTGACTCTCAACGGCATCTGTCTAGTCGTTCATAGATGCTAGCAGTATCCTCGGGATATGTGCTTGTGGGGACCGACGCAGAGACTTTTGTCACTGAAATAAGGTAGATTGCCAATCTATCTTTGGCGAATGCTTCATCTCAGTCTAGTCTGCTGAGGCAGACTGACCGGCAGGCCTGATACAGTTGCCAATATCCCGCTTGGTGGGGGATTTGAACCCCCAAGACGGCTCTCACACCTAAACCTCCCCAGGGGGCGTGTCCATGTCATTTCGTTCTGTGTTCCTCGCTGTAGTCATTGCGTTTGCTCTCATTCTTTCTGCCTTCCTGGTCAATCGCGCTCGTCCCAAGGTTGAGACCGACCAACCCACCGCCGATTTTGTTCGCGCGTCAGGCAAGTGCGCCGAGTGCCATGCTCGGCTTCAATACTCGGTCGTTCACGAATACGAAATGTCTGTCCATGCAAAGAAGGGTGTGAATTGCCTGGACTGTCACGAGCCCGGCCCCGGCCAGCAGAAGGTGGATCACCACGGTTTCGTGATCAGTACTCACTTGACCGCAGGAAACTGCCGCTCCTGCCATGAGGGTGTTTATCAGGAGTTTCTTCGCAGCCGCCACGCAGCGCCCAGTTGGGCAGCTGTGCATGGCGAAAAAGGATTGAGCACTGAACAAGTTGCCTTCAGCGAACAGTTCCAGCCCGGAGGCACCAAGCGTCCGCCGAACCCTCTAACGCTGCCTGAGGGGCATCCCGCAATTACCGCCGGCTGCGAGCAGTGCCACGCCATTGGAAAACCGAACGACGACGGTACGATTGGCAGTTGCACCGATTGTCACTCCCGCCACAGCAGTTCTGTCGCTCTCGCCCGCTTGCCCACCACCTGCGGACAGTGCCACATGGGACCGGACCACTCCCAGGTAGAGATCTACAGCGAATCAAAGCATGGCGTGATGTTCGCGGCTCAACGCAACCTTCTTCGGCTCGATGCCGATCCCCGTACCTTGACGACTCGCGATATGTTCGTGCCAACCTGCGCAACCTGCCACATGAGCGGCATCAACGGCCTCAAGGTTACTCACAATCCGTCCGATCGGCTGGGTTGGTATCTCGCCGATGCAGTAACGACCCATCGTCCGAACTACCTCCAGGCCCAGATCAACATGAAACAGGTCTGCACCCAATGCCACAATCAGGCGCGTATCGACCGGGTCTATGACCAGGGTGAGCAAGTCATTCAAAGCACAAACGCCAAGGTTCTCGCCGCAAAGGACATCATGGACGGCTTGCGCAAAGATGGCACTCTCACAGGCCCGCCGTTCAGCCATCCGATTGACTTTACCTTCTTCAATCTGTGGCACTATGACGGCCGCACCAGCAAGCACGGAGCCTTCATGGGTGGAGCCGACTTTGTCCAGTGGCACGGAAACTATGAGTTGCTATCGAAGACCGTCGAACTCCAGCACGAAGCCGACGAACTACGGAGAGAGCATGCGCACAAGTAGACTGATCCCACGCGTTCAGCGAATCGTCCTCGATCCACGCCTAAGCTGGGTTCACGATCTCCCGCTTTGGGTTGAGCTTTTTGTGACTGCGAATCTGGCGATTCTAGCCGCGGACATTTACCTCGCACATTCGGTGAATCATTTTCAAAAGGCGGCGGAGTACATCCCGCTTTACTTTTCAATTGGCTCGCCGATAGTGCTCGCGACCGTGATCGCTCTGCGCTGGATGGGCCGGTTTGAAGCGCCTTGGCGCGACGTGGGCTATCTGGTTGGCGGGCTTTCAGTACTGGTCGGGCTTGGAGGGGTGCTTTACCACTTGGAGAGCCGGTTCTTTCTCGATCGAACCTTGAAGAGCCTCACCTACGCGGCGCCGTTTGCCGCCCCGCTCGCATATTCCGGCCTCGGCTTTCTCCTCTTGATGAATCGCATGGTGAGTGCGCGCAGTGCCGAGTGGGCTCGCTGGGTGATTCTCCTGGCCTTGGGCGGGTTCTTTGGAAACTTCGTTCTATCCTTGACAGACCACGCGTCGAATGGCTTCTTTGCAAAAACCGAATGGATACCGGTTGTTTCTTCGGCATTTGCTACCGGATTTCTAATCGTTCTTCTCGTGGCTGTCGTTACGCGCAGATTTCTCGACGCTTGCCTCGTCGTAATGCTCGTGCAGGCCTTTGTCGGTGTATTGGGATTCTGGTTTCATATGCGCGCGAACCTGTTTGAGCCAGGTAGCAACCTCTTCGACAGACTCGTAAATGGCGCTCCCCCAATGGCGCCACTGCTATTTCCGAACCTGGTTGGACTGGCGCTCATCGGGTTTTGGGCTCTGATTCCCCATTTACAGGAATCGCTATCCGGCCGATCATGGCTGGGTGCAGCGTATGCGTGGTCGTATCCCGAAGGGGAAACAGGCGCATCGGATGAGCATATTCGCTAATCCGGGAAATCCTCATGGCGCTTACAGAACCTCAATTTGTTGTCTCGAAATGCTCGCTGAAATGCAAGATAGCCGAGCGGGAAGTGAGTGAACATGGCGATAGAGATCGGTGCAAAACCAGATAGTGGATTCGATGACCCAATCGGGATGCTAGCCAACTGTCACCGCCGGGTCGAAAACTTTCTTGGAATCTTATGCGGTGTGGTTGAACGCGCCCAAGACAGAGAGTTGACTGACGAAGAGAAGAGCGCGGTTCAATCGGCTCTTCACTATTTTAAGTTGGGTGGGCAGCGGCATACAGCCGATGAGGAGGAGTCTCTGTTTCCTCGCGTAAGAGGAAAACCCAATCCTGCAATTGATGCGATAGCTGAGCTGAAATCGGACCATCGCCGTGCCAATCGGTTGCATGATTCCATTGAGACTATCTACCTGACTTGGATTTCCGGCGGGCCATTGCTAATGATGCGACGAAGCCACGCAGTTGTTTTGGAACGGTTGCCAACCCGATCGCGATGATGACACAGGAACACGACGCTGCCGGAACGCTCCTCGCTGAAGTCCGCTGAAGTCCGTCGACTTAGCCACGATTTCACGACGCCTGAGGATGCCTGCCCTACCTTTCATGCTTTCTATGACGGACTGAAGGAATTCGAACAGGACCTACACCAGCACATTCATTTGGAAAACAACATCCTCTTTCCGCGCGCGATTGAGCTGGAGCAATCCGCATCCTGAATACAGGTCGCAGCCACCTTGGTTGTGCGGAATCCTCTGCTTCATGATCGCGGCTCGATGGCGACAACGGTCAATCTTCGACCGGGGCCGTCTTCCTGGTCCCGCGAAATGGAAAACGAATGTACAGGATGCGCTCGCGGCTCCGTTCCTCTGAGAGGTTACGAGCGCGTGCGCGCAGCAGGTCATCAAGAGAAATCATGCCCACAATTCTGCGTTCTTCGCTGCTGTCCACCACCGGCATCCTCGTGAAGCCTGTTTCTGCCATACGATAGACAACAGTGCGCAGCGACTCCTCCGCAACCGCCACGACGGGGTCGTGGCGCGCAATGTCGGACATCAAAGTCCGATCTTCGGTGAACCTGGCCAAATCCTTGCGGGTGATTACACCGCAGAGGCGACGGTCTGTGTCAATTACGGGATAAAGGTGCTGGCCGCGGGAGGGATGGCCGTTCTTCAACACTCTCTGGGCGTCATCGAGCGTACCGCTACCCTCGAACGCGAGCACGCGAGTACGCATCACTTCGCGGACAAATAGCACTTCCAGTGGATCCGTGCTATATTCCCGGCTGAGATGAAAACCACGCCGCGCCACTTTCTCGGTCAGAATTGAACGTTTCAGAACCAGCACAGTGAAAGTGTGAGCAATAATGGCGGCAACCAGCAGCGGCAAGATCATGTTGACATCATGCGTCAGCTCTACCGCGAATACGATTCCGGTGAATGGCGACCGCATGGTGCCGGCGAGGATCGCACCCATACTGACAAGTGGCCAGAAGCCGGGGCCGGCAGCGGGAAGAAACAATGCTTCGAGACCACCCAACGCGCCACCCATCATCAGCAGCGGGGCAAGAACTCCACCAGAGGTCCCAGACCCCAGCGATACCGCCCATATGGTGGATTTCACCAGCAGGATTCCCAGCAGAAGACCAATGGCTCCATTACCTTGGAGAAGCGAGCCAATGGTGTCATAACCAACGCCGAGGGCCTGGGGGAAGATCATGCCTCCGAGCCCGATCACCGAACCTCCGATAGCCGGCCACCACATCCAATGAATCGGCAGCTTTGCAAATGCGTCCTCGGCTGCGTAAACGGCGCCGGTAAGCAATGCGGACAACGCACCCGCGAGCAGTCCGCAGACGACGCAGCCCATGAGCCCGCCTGGACCAATGAATACAGAATGTGCGGGCGTCGGAAAGAGTGGACCGAGACCGATCAGGTATCGCCGCACGGCGCCGGCGGTTGCGCAGGCCAGTGCCACCGGGATCAGGCTGCGTGGCTTCCATTCGAAAAGCAGCAACTCAACGGCAAGAAGGATCGCCGAGAGTGGCGCGGCAAATGTGGCGGACATACCTGCTGCTGCACCCGCCACAAGCAGAGTCTTTCGTTCAGCGCTGGTGAGGTGAAAGAACTGCGCGATCATTGACCCGAAGGCGCCGCCGGTCATGATGATGGGGCCTTCGGCGCCGAATGGCCCACCAGTTCCGATCGACAGCGCCGCCGATAGTGGCTTGAGAATTGCCAGCTTCGGATGCACCTTGCTGCCGCTGATCAAGATCGATTCGATGGCCTCCGGTATGCCGTGCCCGCGAATGCGTTCCGATCCGTATCTCGCCATCAGGCCGATGATCAGCCCGCCGGCCACAGGCACCAGCACAGCCCACCAGCCGAGATGGTTTCCAGCGGGCGAAACCATGTTGCTTCCGACTCGATGATAGTAGAAGAGATTGGTGAAGAACCCGATCAGCCGTAGCAGTGCAAGCGCAACTAACGCGGCAATTATGCCGATGACCATGGCTAGGCCAGCGATTGGCAGCACCCGAACGGTCGTCGTGAAATCGCCCAGTTTCTTGAGTTCGGCAGAGAGTTTCATGGACAATCAGTACCTTAGGCAGGGTTTTCATCTTGGTGGTTCCGGCCAAATACTCCAGAACGATATGCATCAGGACATCATCCATTGATGGCCCAACGCCACGGCCGCGATTTCATCTGTCCTCCGAGCCAATGCTATTGCGTGCATGAATCTTGATGTGTTCCAAAGCGCGTGCCAGATGTGGCGCCAACTCATTCAACTCCCGCGCATGATCGTCAGCGAGATGCTTCAGAATCAGACTGCCTTTTCGCGTGACACGCAAGATTGCGCGCCTCTTATCAGCGGTGTCCTCACCACGTGTGAGCAATCCCTCGCGCTCCGATCGATTCACAAGCTCGACTGCGCTGTTGTGCTTTAATCCAAGTCGCTCTGCAGCATACGCTATCGTCACCACTGCTCCCTCGGGAGCCCCAGCCACTTGCAAGAGAAGCTGGTGCTGCTTCGGCTGTAGTCCTGCGCTCAACGCCGCGCCTTCGCTGAAATGCAAAAAACGGCGCAGTTCAAACCGAAAATCGGCCAGGGTCCGGAGCAAGGGGTCTACCCTGAGGGGCGCATCTCGAACGTTCATAATTATATCGTGACACGATATTACTTGTTGCGCAAGAGACTAGCCGGTGTTTTGCTTTATTCTTCAGACAGGCAAGCCGCTGAGGAAACGCGCATTTTCGAATTCCTCGCGCACACGTGCTAAGACCGGAGTTCTCAATGACTGCCGAATTGATTCACCGCTTGCACTTTGCTTTCACCATCACATTCCACTATTTGTTTCCCCAGCTGACGATGGGTCTTGGGCTTTTGATCGTGGTACTCAAGTCGGTTGCGCTCAAGACTGGAAGCGAACAGTGGGATCGTGCGGCGCGCTTCTGGGGCCGCATCTTCGCCATCAACTTCGTTTTTGGCGTCGTCACCGGCATTCCGATGGAGTTCGAATTCGGCACGAACTGGGCGCGTTTTTCGCGTCTCTCTGGCGGAGTGATCGGCCAGCCGCTAGCTATGGAAGGCGTCTTCAGTTTCTTTTTGGAGTCGGCTTTTCTGGGCTTGTTCCTTTATGGCGAGAAGCGGATCTCCAAGCTCATGCATTGGTTCTCGGCGGTAATGGTCTTCGTTGGTTCGTGGATCTCAGGCTTTTTCATCATCGTCACCGATGCTTGGATGCAGCACCCGGTGGCCTACGATCGATTGCCCAATGGCCAATTCGAAGTGCTCAGCTTCTGGCAACTGCTGATGAATCCGTGGGGACTGTTGCAATACGCGCACAACATGACTGGCGCAGTGATTACCGCATCGTTTGTCATGGCTGCCACCGGTGCTTTCTACCTGTTGGAGGGACGGATCGAAAACTACGGCCACATCTTTCTGAAGGTTGGTGTCATTGCTGGCCTCGTGTCTTCGATCCTCATCATCTTTCCCACTGGCGACCTGCACGGCAAGTATGTTGCGCGCAACCAACCGGCTGCCATCGCCGCAATGGAAGGCCTCTTCAAAACAGAAAACGGCGCGGGCCTGGTGTTGATGGGCCAACCAAATGAAGAGACCGGCCAGATCGACAATCCTGTTGTGGTGAACAATCTTTTGAGTTTCCTCATCTACGGAACGACCAAGGCTGAAGTAAAAGGACTCGACCAGATTCCGCATGACCAATGGCCCACCGCGCTGCCTTTGCTCTACTACGCCTACCACATCATGGCGGGCCTCGGAACCTGGTTTGCGCTACTGATGGCCGTCTCCGCATTCCTGCTCTGGCGCAAGCAACTTTACACGGCGCGGTGGGCATTGTGGGCGCTCCTGTTGAGTTTCCCGCTTCCCTACATCGCCAACACCGCAGGCTGGATGACCGCAGAACTGGGCCGTCAGCCATGGATCATCTACGGTTTGATGCGCACCAGCGAAGGCTACTCGAATACTGTCTCGGCAAGCAACGGACTCTTCACCCTGCTCGGCTTCATGGGGCTTTACCTGCTGCTGGGCATCCTCTTTACCGTTCTGATCTATCGCGAAATCAGTACTGGGCCAGAGCCGAAGGCAATTCCCGCCGCTGCGGTTCATGCCGATTGACAATTGCCGCTCGTCTTTGACGGCCTGAAGTAATAGGAGCTTTTCATGATGGGTTTCATCTGGTTCTGGCTGGTTGCCGTGATGATCGTCGGCTACGTGGTGCTCGATGGTTTTGACCTCGGCGTTGGCGTGCTCCACCTGTTTCTGGTCCGCACTGAAGCCGAACGTCGCACGACCCTCGCCAGCATCGGCCCGGTCTGGGATGGTAACGAGGTCTGGCTGCTGGCCGGCGGCGGCACACTTTACTTTGCTTTTCCGCTGCTCTACGCCTCAGCCTTTAGCGGATTCTATCTCCCGCTGATGATCGTGCTCTGGCTGCTGATCCTGCGCGGCGTAAGTCTGGAGTTGCGCAACCACGTTGAGGTCGGCGTCTGGCGTGCGTTACTCGACGGCCTCTTCGGTCTCTCAAGCGCATTGCTCACGATCTTCTTCGGCGCTGCCCTGGCGAATGTGCTGCGCGGAGTTCCGCTGCAAGCCGACGGCTACTTCTTTCTGCCGCTTTGGACCAACTGGCAGCCTGGCATCCATCCCGGAATTCTGGACTGGTACACCGTGATCGGCGGCCTTGTGGCGCTGGTGGCACTCACGCTGCATGGAGCACTGTGGATCACCATCAAGACCTCTGGAGAACTTGAACAGCGCGCCCGCCGCATAGTCACTCCACTCTGGCTTGCATTGGCGGCCCTCACCGTCGTAAGCCTCGCCGCCACGATCATCGTCCGCCCTGCCAGTCTGAACAACTACTTCAGTTACCCGTTCACTTTTGTCGTTCCCACAGGCGTCGTCGCCGCTCTCGGCTCTGTCTGGCTCTTCAATCGCAAGGCCCAGCCTGTCAAGGCGTTTCTCTCTTCCGGGCTCTATCTCTTTTTTATGCTGGCCGGAGCCTGCTGGGGGCTCTATCCCACGCTTCTCCCCGCTACCACCGGCGCGGATCACGACATCACCCTCGCCCGCGCTATCTCCGGTCCGCATACTCTCGCCGTCGGCCTGGTTTGGTGGATTTTTGGAATGGCTCTGGCGATCGGCTACACCGTCTTTGTGTACCGCGAGTTTCGTGGGAAAATTGATCTGCCCGATAGTGTGCATTGAGCGTGCGGAGGAACTAGTTCGATAGGCAGGAGGGCTTTCAGTCCCGCAGCGCGCAAAGAAAATCATAGCGTTCGCGAAGTATCGGACGTGGTCCCTGAGGGCCTAGCAGTGTCAGTCAAAGACATAACCCCTCCAGACTCACAAAATGGCGAAATACCACCAAATCACTTCCAGGATTCACCAAAAATACCACCAGCGATCCATGGCTTCCATAGTACCGCTTTGAACGGTAAAATCCACAGAATCCCAATGTTTATTGGGTTGTATTTTGATTTTCTGACTTCTTTGAACGGTCTAGAACTAATCTATGGTGGGCAGTGAGGGACTCGAACCCCCGACTTCCTGCTTGTAAGGCAGGCGCTCTAACCAACTGAGCTAACCGCCCACACGGGTGGGAAAGACCTTTGCGGCCTGCTGTAATCATAGCAGTGTGCTAGCGATTCGGTCGCGCCGTCTCTGCTTCGAGTGACGGACCGAGGGCTGAGCGCCCCGTGTTGATACACTCACCCAGTGGGTCGTCTCATCCTCAATGCCGACGATTTCGGGCTGACTGCCGGGGTCAACCGCGCCATCGCCGAGTTGCACCGGGCCGGGAGGCTGACCAGCGCTACACTGATGGCGCGCGCTGCGGCCACCGATGAGGCCATCAATCTGGCTCGCGCGATGCCAACGCTGGGCGTGGGTTGCCACGTGGTGCTGGTGGACGGCGAACCGCAACTGCCCGCGCAGCAGCTTCCCACCCTCGTGGACGCGCGCACGGGCCGTTTTCATCCCACGCTGGGCGCATTCCTGAGACGGCTTCTCGCTGGCCGCATCCGTTCCTCGGAGATCGAGGCCGAGACCGCCGTGCAAATCGCTCTCCTCCAATCCGAGGGCGTGAAGCTCACCCACATTGACACTCACAAGCACACGCATATCTTTCCCGTCGTGCTGCGGCCAGTCTTGCGTGCGGCCACGGCCGCTGGCATTCGCGCCATTCGCAATCCCTTCGAGCCGGAGTGGAGTTTGCGAGCCACGCACAGCGCGCCATTCATTCGCCGCGCCGAGGTTCGCTTGCTACGGTTGCTCGAGCCTGCCTTCCGGCGAATCGTCGCCGAGGAAGGCTTTTCCACCACCGATGGCGCACTCGGCGTACTGGCCACCGGAACCCTCGACGCCGCCACGACCGCTGCCCTGCTCGGCAATCTGCCCGCCGGCACATGGGAGCTGGTCTCGCATCCCGGCTACAACGACGCCGACCTGGCCCGCGCTCACACCCGCCTGCTGGCCTCGCGTGAGACCGAGCGGGAAGCCCTTGCGTCCTTCCATTTGAGGGATGAAATCGAGTTGGTCGATTTTTCCCGTTTGTAAACGCCACACCCGGTAACATGGATGGGAACCCGGTCTGCCGCTCTAGCGTACTCTGTTACGAATGGCACTTGGGAGATCCCCGCGATGATTCAGAACGATGGAGGCATGATGGAATTCACTCTATTGTGGAAGATTTTGGTCTATGGATGGGTCACCTCCGAGATCTTGCTCGGAATCACCACGCGCACGCGGCGCAGCGGTGGCGAAGTGAAGGACCGCGGGTCCCTCCTGATCCTGTGGATAACGATCATACTGGCGATCTTCGCGGCTGAGAAAGTCCATTACACGCTGCCCGCAAACATATTTGGCGGCGCGCATTGGCTCTTGCTGGTGGCCATCCTTTTGCTGCTCGCCGGCATCATCATTCGTGCTACGGCCATTCTCTCGCTGGGAAAGGCTTTCAGCCCGAATGTGGCCATCCGCAACAATCAAACCATCTATCGCGGCGGTCTCTATCGCTTCCTGCGCCATCCCGCTTATACAGGTTCCTTGATTTCGTTTCTCGGCTTGGGGATTGAGGTGCGGAATTGGCTCGGATGCATAGTGCTAATCGTGCCGGTTACCGCTGCATTTCTCTACCGGATTCACGTCGAGGAAGCTGTCCTGAATGAAGCTTTCGGCGCGGAGTATGCTGCCTACAGCAAGGCAACATGGCGCTTGATTCCGGGAGTCTACTAACTCATCTTCACTGTTACTAAACGGAAAGTGATTTATGCGCATCGGCATTACTTGTTATCCCACTTACGGCGGCTCTGGAGTGGTGGCCACCGAGTTAGGCATCGAGTTAGCCGCGCTGGGCCACGATGTCCACTTCATCTCCTATTCGCAGCCCTTCCGGCTCAGCGGGCGTGACAGCGGCATCCACTATCACGAGGTACCCGTCTCCAGTTATCCGCTCTTCGAGTTTCCTCCCTACGATTTGGCTCTGGCCTCGCGAATGGCCGAGATCGCCGAACTCTATTCGCTCGATCTGCTGCACGTCCATTACGCCATTCCCCACTCGGTCAGCGCCCTGCTGGCGCGCCAGATGCTCGCCGTCAGCGGCCGCCGCCTGCCCTTTGTCACCACGCTGCACGGAACTGATATTACGCTGGTGGGACTGGACCACGGATATCTCCCTATAACTCGCTATGCTATTCAGCAGAGCGACGGAGTTACCAGCATCTCCGACTATCTCAAGAAAGCAACCAACGATAACTTCGGCATAACTCGGCCCATCGAGGTAATCACTAACTTCGTCAATTGTGATGTCTATATGCCCATCAACGATGAAGCCGCGCGGGCCGAGGCGCGCCAGCATCTGGCAGCGCCGGGTGATGCGATTCTGATGCATCTCTCCAACTTCCGCCCCGTCAAGCGCGTCGTCGATGTGGTGAGGGTCTTTGCGCAAGTCGCCCGCGAGCTGCCCGCGCAATTGGTGCTGGTGGGTGACGGACCCGACCGCTCCGCCGCCGAATGGCTCGCCCACGACCTGGGAATTCAAAGCCGCGTTCACTTCCTCGGCAAGCAGGAGCGCGTCAACGAGATGCTTCCGCTGGCCGATCTGATGCTGATGCCCAGTGAGTTGGAGTCATTTGGCCTGGCCGCGCTCGAAGCTATGGCCTGCAAGGTGCCCTCCATCGCCACGCGCGTCGGTGGCGTGCCTGAGCTGATCGACGACGGAGTTACCGGGCTGCTCTATCCGGTGGGCGACGTGGACGCGATGGCCGCCGGAGCAATCCAATTGCTCAAGGACCGCGACCGTCTTGAGACCATGCGTGAAGCCGCCCGCAAGACAGCGCAAAAACGCTTCTGCTCCTCGCTCGTGGTGCCCCATTATGTGCGCTATTACGAGTCAGTGCTGGAGGAAAGCTGCTAGCTGTCAGCATTTAGCTGATCTCTGTCTCAACCCGCGGCGCAAAGCCCAACCGCTCCCAGAATCCGCTGACCAGAGCCACTGTCTCCGCGGAGGTGACGCTGGTGGCGCGCAGCAGAATCTCCGCGCCCGCTCCCTCGCCGATCTTGCCGGTCAGAGCCTTGGCCTCGGCGGCAATGGCGATGCACTGCGCCGGCCGGTAAGTGCAATTGGCCAGGTCGGCAATCGACAGCCGCGTCGTCGGCGTGGCCAGCACCGTGCGCGGCGGCGCCATGCGGTCCAGCAGCCAGAGAATCTCCAGCTTCGATTCCAACTCGTCCGGCACACAGTCAATTACCAGATCGGCCTCGCGCACCGCGTCTTCGATGGTCGAGACGAAGGCCACCCCTGAAAAACCGGGCGCCCCATCCTTGCGACTTTCATCCTGTGCGAGCGTAGCGAGTCGAAGGACCCGCGTTTTGCAATCTTGCGGCAAGGGTGGGATGCATTCACGCCGCAGCAGCTCCTCGGCGTGATGCAGGTTCTGCGGCATCACGTCTTCCAGCAGCACGCGATACCCCGCGCGCGCCGCAGCAAGGGCCAGCCAGCGCCCCAGAGGGCCAGCACCAATAATGGCGACTGTAGTGGGCAAGTGGCTATCGGCCCGTCAGTGCCTGGGCCACGTCCTCGGCGCTGGGCCGCGCCTGCAACAGGTGCTCGGCCACCCGCGCCCGCTCCTCCTGCGAAAGGCTGGGGACGGTCGCCAAAACCCGGCGCAGCGTCACGGCAACATCGTCAATGTAGTTCATCAGGCGTATAGCTTCTCCAGAGAGCGGCATGGATTCCCTCGTTGGTGCGTCTTCCCTTTCCATTGTAGGCGGTAGGGTCGCGCAAATGAAAGACGAGATGAACGGACCCTTGCCAGTGTCCTGAGTCAGAAGTTCACCGCATTACCGACGAAGAACGACCGCAGGTCCTTCGGCTATGTTTGGCGCAAACAAAGCGCCAACCTTCGCTCAGGATGACAGTGAATTGTTATGCGAACTTCTGACTCAGGATACTACGGCCTTCTCAAGGAAGGCCCTAATTGCCGCGACAAAGATTACATTCCGCCCTTGCCGAGCATGACGCCAATGCCGTAGGTGACTGCGCCTTCGATGGCGCCTACAGCGGTCATCTCGAGGCCGGAGGACCACCAACTGCGGACGGTGATCAGCGATTTGGCCGCGCCCACGGCAAAATGCGCGGCGAGTGAGATGACGGCGGCGGCAATCACTGCTTCAATTCCCTGCATGAAAAAGAAGGGAATGATGGGGATGGCCGCGCCCACGGCGGTTGAGAGCGCGCCCGAGCCGGCGGAGACCAGTGGGTTGGCCAGTGCCTCCTCGCTGCTGCCGAGCCGTTCGCTGGCTAGCGCGCGCAGCAACTGCTCGGGGTCGCTGGCGATGTGGTTGACCATGTGCTGCGAGTCCTCTTCGGGCAGGCCCTTGACCTGGTAATAGAGCGAGAGCAGCTCGCGGGCTTCAGGTCCGTTCATCTGGATCGCCTCGCGCTCGCGCGCCACTTCAGCCATGTAGATTTCGCGCTCGCTTTTGGCGGCCAGATACGCGCCGGAACCCATCGAGAGGGCGCTGGCGATCAAGCCGGAGAGTCCGGCCAGCAGCACGTACTTGCTGTCGCCGGCAGTTGCGCCGCTGACGCCGCTGACGATGCCGAAGATGGCGCCGAGGCCGTCGTTGACCCCGTAGATGGCGTCGCCGATCCAGCTTCCGGGCTGCTTGCGGCCCTGGGCGCGCTTGGCCAGCATCTCGTCAAGAACCGCCTGGGCGTTGATCTTGTGCGTGCCGGCAGGCTGCGGATAATGGCCACGCAAGAGCGAGCCAAGTTCCCTGTAGTGATCTTTCTCGTCTTCGATGACGTGTTCGAGTATGGCGATGGACTCCTCGTCGCCAAGGCTTTTCAGTTGCTCGCCATAACCGGCGATGGCGCGGCTCTCCTCGATCTCGAGACGCCTGAGGGCCATGCGCACGCCGCCGGCGCGATTGGCGAGCGAGTTGGCCTCGCCACCGGGCTTGCCATGATAAACCGGCTCGTCGCCTCCCAGTTCGAGAATGCGTCCGTGCCATAGTTGGGCGTGCTCCCACTCGGCGCCGGCCAGGTGGCGCAATACCTGGGCGCGCACCGGGTCGGTGTCACGGTCGGCCAGGGTCAGGTAGGTGTGGTGGCCCTCCATCTCGGCCTGCCAGTTGCCTTCCAAAGCTGAAAGTACTTTCTTCAACTTGGCGCTGCTCAAGGTTCCATTGGCCATCTCGATCTCCTTGCCTTACATTGAGAATAACCGACTTCAGCGCCTTGGCGGCAACATTACCCACAGCGGCTGGCCGCCGACCCTTCCCCATTGCGGGGCTTTCCGTGTACTGTTGAGTGGAGCAAAAATCCGGAATTTTCGGTCCATCGTAAAGTCGCCGGCAACACCTACCGGCCCTGGTTTTGCGCGCCGCAGGCGTTCAGGCCCGTGCAACCGGCCCAAACGAGCGAAAACTTTGAGGAAGAGGGGAACAATCTCTCATGGCAACTCGATCCACAACTACCACGGCGCCCAGCGCGCCTAACTACCTTGGCCCGTTCATCACGGTCGCCGCACTGTTTTTCATCTTCGGGTTTATCACCAACCTGAACATGGCCTTAGTGCCTCACCTGCGTTCGATCTTCGATCTCCCCTATGCGTGGGCGATGCTGGCCGAATCGGCCTTCTTTCTGGCCTACTTTGTCTTCTCCTCGCCAACCTCGAAACTGATCGAGATGATCGGCTACAAGAAGACGATGGTGGTCTCGCTCTTTATCCAGGTGGTGGGTTGCCTGATGTTCGTTCCCGCTGCAAAATTGGTGAGTTTCCCACTCTTTTTGGCGGCGGTTTTCGTAGTGGGAGCGGGCGTTACCGCCTTGCAGACGGCGGCTAACCCTTACGTCGCCATCCTCGGACCGGAAAGCAGCGCACCCGTCCGCCTCACCTTGGCGCAGGCCCTCAACTCATTTGGTGGAACCATTGCGCCCATCATTGCGGGACACTACATTCTCACCGATGTCGCCAAAAACGCTTCGAAGGCAGCCATTGCCGATACGGTGCGAATGCCTTACATCCTCATAGCCGCGGGTTTACTGGTTCTGGGCGTGATCGTGGTTTTCCTCCACCTGCCGCACGTCGAGCAACCCGAGGACGCGCAACCCGCCAAAGAAGGCGGTCCGGCGGCGAGCACCAGCATCTGGAGTTACAGGCATACCGTGCTGGGCGCGGTAGGAATCTTTCTCTACGTCGGCGTCGAAGTGGGGCTGGCTTCCATCGCGGTCAACTATTTTCTCTCCGAGGGGATCAACAGCACAAAAGTTGCTGCCTTTTTCGCATCGCTGGGCTGGTTTGGAGCATTGACCACACACTTGTTTGGCCCCTGGAACGAGGTTGTGATCGCCGCTCTTCTCGTATCACTGTATTGGTTTGGCTCGCTGGTTGGCCGTCTGCTCGGCTCCTGGGTGCTCACCAAAATCAAGTCCAACAGGTTGCTGGGCGCCTTTGGCTTCAGTGCGGCCTTGCTGGTAGCCGTCTCCATGGTCAGCAGCGGACAGGTAGCCATCTGGACCGTGGTGCTGTGCGGCTTCTTCAACTCCATCATGTTCCCCAACATCTTCGCGCTGGCAATCAAGGGACTGGGAACGATGACCAGCAAGGGATCGGGACTGATCATGACCGCAATCGTGGGCGGGGCGATTGTTCCTCCCCTGATCGGCAAAGTGGCCGACAAGGCAGGCATTCAGAACTCCCTCGTGATTCCGATCATTTGTTACCTCTTCATCGCATATTACGGTCTGTGGGGATCCAAACCGAAGCGGACGGCGGCGTAGGCTGGATCGTTGTTGATGGCTGGCCCTTTGGCGCGAGCCAAAGGGCCTTTCTTTTTGGATATTGGCTTGCGTTCGCACAATACCAAAGATTGACAAAGCTTGTTATTGGGTCCACGCTCAGATACAGGAGCTTTTCACCATGAATGTTTCGCTGACCCCTGAACTGGACAACTTCATTGCCGGCAAAGTGGAATCCGGCCGCTACAACTCGGCCAGCGAGGTTGTGCGTGAGGCCCTGCGGCTGCTGGAAGATCGTGACCGGACGCGCGGCGCGCAGCTTGCAGCATTCAACCAGGAACTGGGAGAAAGGCTGGCCTCGCTGGACCGTCGAGAGCGCGCCGAGCCGGAAGCGGCACGGCAGCGGCTGGAGCGGAAATCCCGCGAGCGGAGAAGGCTCAGCGCATGAATGGGTACGTTCTCGGCACCGCAGCCGAACTCGACCTGGACGAGATTTGGGAGTACATCGTCCAAGACAGTATTCAGGCTGCTGATCGCTGGATCGGGAAGCTCTTTGACGCCTTCGAAGCGCTTGTCCGCAACCCAGGAATAGGTCATAAGCGGGAAGACCTTACGGCGTACCCGATTCTCTTCTGGCCCGTGGGCTCGTACCTGATTCTCTACCGCGTACAATCAGAACGAATTGAGATTGTGGCCGTGACGCAAGGGGGGCGGGATTTCTGCGTCAACGCGTTCACGAGTGAGCCTCCAGCCTTGCGCGATTCCCACAATTTGCCGTTGTGATTCACAAGCGATTCTCGATCCCCTCCGGCCTACACTCGAATGCATGGCAACACTTCCCAACCTGGCATTCGACACCGGACTGCCCGCCAACGTCGATGCTGAAAAGACCATCCTCGGCGCAATCCTTCTCGACAACGCGGCCCACTCCGAGGCAGCGGAAAAGCTCAGCGAGGACGACTTCTCGCTCGACTCGCACCGCCGCATCTTCCTGCGCATGACGGAGTTGATGAATGCCCAGCGGGCGGTGGATATTGTCACGTTGGCCGCCGAGCTGGACCGCTACAAAGAACGGGAGTCCATTGGCGGCGTGGCTTACCTGGCCTCGCTCACCGAGGGTTTGCCGCGCCGTCCGGTGATCGAAGAGTACATCCGCATCGTCAAGGACAAGAGCCTGCTGCGCAAGCTGATGCTGATCTGCTCATCGGCCATTGCGCGCGCCGCCGATCAGGGCGAGACGGCGCTCGAGGTGCTCGACTCGGCTGAGGCGCAACTGCTCGAAGTCAGCGAAAAAGGCCTCACGCAGGGCTTCCAGTCGCTCGACCAGATCGTCCAGCATTCCTTCGGGACGATTGACAATCTCTACAAGCAGAGCCGCGAAGTGACCGGCATGGCCACCGACTTCACCGAGCTGGACCGCATGACCAGCGGCTTCCAGAAGGGCGAGCTGATTATCATCGCCGCCCGCCCGTCGATGGGCAAAACCGCGCTGGCGATCAACATCGCGCAGAACGCGGCCATCAACCACAGTGCCATCGTGGCCGTCTTCAGCCTGGAAATGAGCAAGGAGTCGCTGCTGCGCCGTATGCTGGCCTCGCAGGCCTGGGTGGACCAGCAAAAGCTCCAGAAGGGTTTTCTGGGCCGCGATGACCACGACAAGCTCACCAACGCCCTCGGCCTGCTGGTCGAGTCGCGCCTCTTCATTGACGACACCGCCGGCATCTCGCTAGCCGAGATGCGCGCCAAGGCACGGCGGCTCAAGCAGAATGCTGGCGGACTGGATCTGGTCGTGGTCGACTATTTGCAGTTGATGTCGGCGACGCTGCCCTCGTCGGGCAAAAAGAACTACGAGAATCGCACCCAGGAGGTCTCGGCGATCTCGCGCGGCCTCAAGATGCTCTCCAAGGAGCTGAACGTACCGGTGGTAGCGCTCTCGCAGCTCTCCCGCGCCAGCGAGCGCCGCGGCGACGACAAGCGCCCCATGCTGAGCGATCTGCGCGAATCCGGCTCCATCGAGCAGGACGCCGACGTGGTCGCCTTCATCCACCGCGAGTCCTATTACAACCGCAGCGAGGATCAATCCGAAGCCGACAAAGCCAAGTCCGAGATCATTCTAGCCAAGCAGCGCAACGGCCCCACCGGCACGGTTTTTCTCAACTTCATCTCACGCTTCACCCGCTTCGACAACCCCGACTCGGGACACGAGTTGTAGGGCTGATAATTATAGCCATAAATTATGGCAATAATTATCAGCATGAATATCAGTACCGCGGAAGCCCGAAATCGCTTCACTGAGCTGATCCGGATCGTCGAGGACGGCGAGCAGGTGGTCATTACCCGCCACGGCCGTCCTGTCGCCCAGCTCGCCCCGCCGCCCCCAGAGCGCCGCAAAGCGCGTTTGGGCGGCATGAGGGATCGCATCCGTCTGCTGCCCGGCTGGGATGATCCCATCACCGAAGAAGAGCTGATTGGTGAGAACGGTTGAGCGTAATTTCACACGCCGCCGGTTATCTCCTCGATACGCACACGGCGATCTTGGCACTCGATACTCCCGAAAAACTCACAGTCTCGGCGCGGAATGCAGTCCTGTCCGGCACGAACTTCCTGAGCATCGTCTCCTATTGGGAGATCATGCTCAAAAGCATGAAGGGCACTCTGGATGTGGGCGATCCGCGCTCTTGGTGGTTCGATGCGCTGGATCAATTGGCCGCCACGCCGCTGCCGCTGCGTCCGCAGCACATTGCCGGGGTCTACGCGCTACGGCCGATCCATAAGGATCCATTCGACCGAATGTTGATTGCCCAGGCCGCTGCCGAGGGTCTGGCGCTGGTGACCAACAACGCTGAGATTGCGCACTACGCTGCGAAGACTCTGCGGGTGGTTGGGTAACGGATTTCCTTGTAGCATTCCTCCGGGGGCTGATGCCCTGACCTGCCAATCGTGCCCTGATACAAAGCTGATTTCATCAGAGCTTTTCTAAATGGGATGCGAAACCGTGTTGCGGGCGCTGGTGACGTTGTAGGGCGTATCCGTGAAGGATTTGCCAGCATGGTAGGCGAACTTCTGGTAATGGGAGCCGACCTTGCGGATTGCATCCAGAGGGCCATCGTCCCAAGTGATACGCGCCTCGCCGTCCACGTAGACCCACTTGCCGTGTTTGTTGCCGAGCGACCGCCAGGCGTCGCCACTCTCTTCGAGGGTGATGAAGAAATTGCTTCCGTTGCCCTGGCCAACCTCCCATTTTCCAAGGAAATGGCCTCTTGACGGCAACAGGGAGTTGACGGGCGCGCTCTCAGCGACAGCAGCAGGAGCTGCGGGAAACTCCACCCGTTCGATATCGGATAGATTGTAGCTCTGCCGATGACCATCCTTGAAGACGATCACGACTGTTCCCGGAATGTTTTTTTGGGCCGGGGGTGTCTTGGCAAAACCACAGGGAACAACAAGGCAAAGGCTTGTAACCAAGCTGGCAACACCAACGATCAACCGCATGAAATTCTCCTTTACAATGAACGCTCGGCAGCAACGCACGCTCTTCGCGCCAATCATTTCTACGCAGCCCGCGCGTTAATTGTTCCCTGGAATCCATCATTCTCGTGAGCTGCTCACGGCTCGTTGAGAATCAACGCAATGCGTCCCACGATCAGTTCGCTGGGCGGCTCGCCGGACTCCACTTCGATCAGATCCACCGGGAAGGCGACGTTGTGGGGGCGCAGAACCAGCCGGTTGGAGACAAAATCGACATACCGCAGCGTCAGGTGCGCCCCGTGACGCACCGCGTACAGATTGGGCCGGTTGGGCCGGTAAGGCATCAGCGAGTTGTAATGCCGGTCAATGAGCGTGAGGGCCTCGGGCAGAATCAGTGGCTCCATAGGCAGGGCGTCAGCCGCCGGAATGCGCACGGTTACGAAGCGCTGCCAGGCGCGACGCGGGTTGGAGACCCGCGCCCGCAGAGCCTGTAGCAGCCCGGCGGGCAGATGCAGCATGGACTGCGCCGCCGAGGGGCGGATAAACGGCTCGAAGAGCGCCGCCGCATGGCTGACGACCGGTACCGTGCTGCCCTCGCCGTCCGCCGGCAACACTTCGTCCTGGTAGTTCGCCGGCAATAGATCGCCGGCCGCCATGTGCTGAGCGGCCAGAATCCGGTCCATCGCCTCCAGCGAAAGCTGCCGGCGATTGTGCAGAAAATTCGACAGATGCGATTGCCCAAAGCCTGTCTGGCGGGCCAGCAGGGAGACGCTGACCGTCCCCCGCTGAATCCTCCGCAGCAGTTCTAACCGCAGCCGCTCGTGCATTTGGGTAAAGTTCATCTGTGGAAAATCCGCCACCAGCAATGGGGACGAATGGTCTCCATCTTCCTCCGGAAAATCTAGAAGGCTAATTGGCCTTCATTTTCGGCGCTTGTCCTGGGATTGGAAAGCGGGGAGGTGGAAAATCGCCGAGGGTGATTGACGCTAGTAGAGCATCTTTCTACATTGGTTTTACTTAATCCGGTACTGGCCTGTGGGAATTAATTGAGAAACGCTTCATTGACGCACGGCTGAGCCGGGCGATTTTTTGCCCCTTTCAGCGGAAAATGAACAATTACCGGGAGATAAAAATCTTTTCCGGTTCTCTCTTCCCACCCCAGAACGTCGAGCAGAGGCGTTCCGAGACGGCCAGCCGAAATTCCAGGATCTGCGCGCCATGAGCATGACAAAAAACGAGAGAACCCGGCCGGCTATCACTCATCAGGGCACAAAGACCTTGAACTGCCGTCACGGTTTCTTTCTGCCCCGCGGAAACAAAATGCAAAAAAATAGCCGTCGGGCGATAACGGGAACATGGAGAATTCGTCATGGAATTGCGCGTGCATTTGAAAATTTGCGAGGGGTGCGGCTGTCTTTGGTACCGTGCCCAGACCCAAGGGAGTGTGTACTGCAACGGTTGTGAGGAGAAGTTGAAAGACTTTCCCACGCCGGAAAGCCGTAAGCGGCGCGGGCGTCCCACCGGCAAGACGCTGGTCAGGGTTTGGGCGGTGGCGGATACAACCGGAGGTGCCTTATGAGCGCAGCCCTTCAGTTGCCTATGGTTTGGGAAGCGAGCAGTACACAGTGGGTGGTTGACGAGGACAGTGGATATTCGAGGCAAAAAACAGCAAGACCGGCGGTTGCAGTGCCGGCCGAAAAGGCGCCGGCGGACGGCCCGATGGTCAGCCTGGGCTTCTATCGCAGGCATACCGAGAGCCTGATGCGGCGCTACCTCTATGCATCGATGCAGGTGGGCAGGGCGCCCAACATCCTGGGCGATCCGGTCTCGCGGGGATGGTGCTCGAGCCGACCCATCCGCACCTTCGAGGACGCGGTCATCTTCGTCCTCGACGTCGAGATGTGCCTTAACCAGCTCAGCTCCTTGGACCGCATGATGCTCAGCCGCATCGTGCTCCAGGAGTACACCCAGACCGAAGCGGCCTCGCTGTTGGGCATGGCCGTCCGCACCATCTCGTACAAATTTCCCCAGGCCCTCGACCGGCTGACGGAAAAGCTGCTCGAGGCCGGTCTGCTGGTTTTACCGCAATAGAAAAATGCCAATCATCGCAGGGGAGCGCTTCAACCGGAGCGCTCCCCTTTGTGTCGGGCGAAAGCAAGGCATACACGATACCGTGAGAGACGGCTCGGCTGTAAACTTATAGGCGATGGGCGCCTCGGGTTCTACGGAGCACCGCGACGCGCAAGATCCGCTCCCTTCCACCAGGAACTAGTCAGGAGGATCTATGGACTATATCAATCTTGGCAAGACCGGGCTCAAAGTCTCTCGCATCTGTCTCGGCTGCATGACCTACGGCGAAGCTGCCACTGGTGAACTTCAGCCGGGAAGACAGGCCTGGGCTTTGAACGAAGATGAGAGCCAGCCGTTTCTTCGTCAGGCGCTTGACCTGGGCATCAACTTTTTCGATACCGCCAATGTCTACTCGAGCGGCAAGAGTGAAGAGGTGCTGGGGAGGTTCTTGAAGGCAAACACCCGCCGTGAAGCCGTCGTCATCGCCACCAAGGTTCACGGCGTCATGCGCAACGAACCCAATGGACGCGGCCTATCGCGCAAAGCCATTCTGAACGAGATCGATCAGAGCCTCAGCCGCCTGCAAACGGACTATGTGGATCTCTATCAGATTCATCGCTGGGATTACGAGACCCCGATCGAGGAGACACTCGAGGCATTGCACGACGTGGTGAAATCCGGCAAGGCGCTCTATCTCGGCGCCTCCTCGATGCACGCATGGCAATTCACAAAAGCGCTCTATCTGGCCGACCTTCATGGTTGGAGCCGTTTCGTGTCCATGCAGAATCATTACAACCTGCTCTATCGGGAAGAAGAGCGGGAGATGATCGGGCTATGCCAGTCAGAAAGCATCGGCGTGATCCCATGGAGTCCCCTGGCGCGTGGCCGTTTGGCGCGACCATGGCAGAGTGAATCCACCAAACGCTTCGAGACCGATCAATTTGGAACGAAGATGTATTCGCAAACCGAAGAAGCTGATCGCAGAGTTGTGGACCGGCTGGGGCAGATCGCGGAAGCCCGCGGCATCGCCCGTGCTACGATTGCGCTGGCATGGCTGCTCGGCAAGCCGGCTGTCACCGCGCCCATTGTTGGCGCCTCCAAGCCCCGTCATCTTGAGGACGCCGTGGCAGCACTCAGCTTGCATCTGACGCCGGAGGAGATTTCTTCCCTTGAGCAGCCCTACACGCCTCATCCGGTTCTCGGCTTTAGCTGAAAAAACCAGGAGCCGCAAACGTGATGAAAGATTTGTCAATCGACCATGAGACCGCGCAACTTCACCTGACCTCCAGATTCACCAGCGCAGTGGATTACGCGCGCCACCTCCACATCGAGCGGCGCAAGGGAACCAGCATTCCCTACATGGCGCATCTGCTGGGTGTTGCATCTCTGGTGATGGGCGAGGCGGGTCACGCCGGAATTCCTGTCACCGAAGAGATGGTGATCGCCGCCCTGCTGCATGACGCCGCTGAAGATCACGGCGGAGTGCTGCGGCTCAAGGACATCGAGTGCAACTTCGGCGCGAATGTGGCGCGCATGGTCGAGGGACTCTCAGATAACCTTAGCGAGGATGCTGGCGACAAGCAATCATGGCTGCAGCACAAGCAAGCCTACATCCTGAGACTTCGCCAAGAACCGGCAGACGTCCAGCTTATCTCAGTGGCCGATAAGCTCCACAACGCGAGAGCAATTCTTGAAGATTACCGGGAGATAGGGCCGCGGATTTGGGAGCGTTTCAAACGCGGCCGGCAGGAACAGCTATGGTATTTCGATGAGCTCCTGACAGTGTACAAAGCCTCTGGCACGAGCCGGATCGTGAATGAATTGGAGCGTGTCGTCGGCGAACTGAGGAGAATTTCGGCGGCCGAGGCGCTTTGAAATAAAATACGCATTCTGAGGGCAAGTTCTTGCTTGCGGGTTTGTCGGGGTGAGCGAATCAGCTGGCAGACGCGTCAGCATTTGCACGGGCTTGCAGAACCAAGTCGATGGTTTGTTCGTATACACTCAGGATGGTTGATGCCGTGCGATCTGCAAACCTTCCAGCGCGTACGCGCACGTTTGTTTGAAGAAGTGGGACGGCGGGAATATACTGCCGCAAATAGTTGAAATCCCGATTTCAATCACGCCATACCTCAGAAAGAAAGGGAAACGAGATTTTATGAAGACCTTCGTTCGTGTCTTGATGTGCCTTTCGTTGCTGGTAACTGCTGCCGCAGCGCAGGATAAGAAGGCTGAGGGAGTTCCTCCCTTGATCGATCGAGAATTGATCTTCGGCAATCCCGAGATTGCGGCCGCCCAGCTATCGCCTAATGGACAGTACATTGCATTTGTGAAGCCCTGGAAAGAGACTCTCAATGTTTGGGTGAAGACGGTGAGCGAGCCGTTCAGCGCGGCCCGTCTGATGACGACGGAGAGCAAGCGGCCGATTGCCGGATATTTCTGGACGCGGGACAGCAAGTCCATCCTTTATGTCAAGGACAACGACGGCGATGAGAACTACAACGTCTATGCGGTGGACCCATCGGCAACGCCGGCGGCTGGCGCGGATGCTCCGGCCTCTCGCGATTTGACCGGGCTTAAAGGCGTGCGCATCGCCATTTATGAACTCCCCAAGAGCGATCCGGATATTGTTTACATTGGGATGAATGACCGGGACAAGGCCTGGCATGATCTCTATAAGCTGAAGATCTCGACCGGCGAAAAGACCTTGCTGCGCAAGAATACCGACCGCATTGTCGGCTGGACTTTCGACGTAAAGGGCGAGCTGCGTCTGGCCGAGCGCAATGCGGATAACGGCGACACCGAGATTCTGCGCGTGGATGCCGGCAAGCTCACGGAGATTTATTCCTGCACGGTCTTCGAGAGCTGTTATCCGATTCACTTTCTCCCCGATGGCAGCCGTGTCTATTTACAGACCAACAAGGATATGGATCTGACCTCGCTGGAGTTGATGGACCCGGCGACGGGCAAGACGGAGTTAGTGGAATCAGACCCGCTGGGCAAGGTGGATTTTGGCGGCGCACTCTTCTCCGAGAAGACTGATGAACTGGTCGAAACCTGGTACTTCCACGACCGCGTTAAGACTTACTTCAAAGACAAGGCCTTCGGCGAGGATGACCATTATCTGGGTAAGAAATTCCCCGGCCAGGAGATCAGGGTAATGTCGCGGACGCAGGATGAGAGATTCTGGCTGTTTACAGCAGACAGCGACCGCGAGCCGGGCCAGACGCTGCTCTTCGATCGCAAGACTCGCGTGATTACTCCGCAGTACAAAATCTGGGAGAAGCTGCCCCGTCAGGATCTGGCGGAGATGAAGTCTGTGACTTATAAGTCTTCCGACGGGCTGGAAATTCCCGCTTATCTAACGTTGCCCAAGGGCGTCGAAGCCAAGAACCTGCCCACCCTGATCATTCCCCACGGCGGTCCGTGGGCGCGCGACCTATGGGGCTATAACACCTGGGCGCAATTTTTTGCCAATCGCGGCTACGCTGTTCTGATGCCTAACTTCCGCGGCTCGACCGGCTACGGCAGAAAATATCTGGACGCCGGCAACCTCGAGTGGGGCCGCAAGATGCAGGACGACGTGACCTGGGGAGTGAAATATCTGGTGGCCGAGGGCATCGCCGATCCCAAGCGCGTAGGCATTCTCGGCGGCTCCTATGGCGGCTACGCAACGCTGGCCGGAGTCGCGTTTACACCTGAACTGTATGCCGCGGCAGTGGACATCGTTGGTCCTTCCAATCTGATCACGCTGATGGAGTCGATCCCTCCTTATTGGGAAGCGGCACGCAAGACCTTTGCCGTGCGCATGGGCGATGTGAGCACAGCGGAAGGCAAATCGCTGCTGGCAGAGCGCTCGCCGCTGAACTCTGTCGACAAGATCAAGACGCCGTTGCTGGTGGCGCAGGGTGCCAATGATCCACGCGTCAACCGCCGCGAAGCCGAGCAGATCGTCATCGCGCTGCGAGATCGCGGCTTCCCGGTCGAGTATCTGCTCGCCCCCGATGAAGGCCACGGCTTTGCCCGGCCAGTGAACAATCTGGCGCTGTTTATGGAGTCGGAGAAATTTCTGGCGCAACACCTCGGCGGACGATTCCAGGAGGGCGGTTCGGCGGAATCAGTAGCGCGGCTGAAGGAGATCACGGTTAATCCCAAGACCGTGGTGCTGGCCAAAAAAGTAGATGCGTCAGCCGTCGGCCTGCCCAAGCCCGCCATCGATCTGCAACCAGGCACTTCTCACTACTTGGTGAAGATTGAAGCAGGCGGCCAGCAGATGAACATCAAGCTCACCACCACGATTCAGGACAGCGGAGCCTCCTGGACGGCGATCAACCAGATGGAAACGCCGGGGGGCGCGGCAACCGATACCGCGACCATCGACAAGAGCACTCTGGTTGTGCGCAAACGGAACTTGGCTCAAGGCCCTGTGGTGATTGACATGGACTTCAGCGGCGACAAGGCGGCAGGCAAGATGAGCATGAATGGCCAGGACCGGCCGATCGCGGTTGATCTCGGCGGGCCGCTTTTTGCCGATGGCCCCGGCGATAGTCAGGTGATTGCTACTCTGCCACTGGCAGCGGGCTACAGCACTACCTTCCGCAACTTCGACTTTCAGACGCAGAAGGTGAAGCTGTTGCAACTGAGCGTCGCCGCCGACGAAACACTCACCGTGCCAGCAGGTAAATTCGAGGCCTTTCGTGTCGAAATCGCCTCGGCCGATGGAGGTTCAGACAAGAAGACGGTCTGGGTCGCCAAAGACACTCATAAGGTCGTGAAGGTCTCTGCGATTGTGGCTGCGATGGGAGGAGCCATCGTAACTCAGGAACTCACCGAGTAACCTCGCCACATCCACAATCCCGAAGTACTAAAACCGGCCCGCTCCTCACATCGAGAAGCGGGCCAATCTATTCTCCATTCCAAGCCAACGGAGATCGCCATTCAGGCAGCGCAGAATCGCTTCGTTGTGTTTTTCAATGGAAAGTATTTCAGCCACTATAGCGATTCTCCAATTGCTGTACACCGGAACCATACTGCCGAGTGGCTTTTTCATCAAGAAAAAGCCACCAGCGTCAGAGCCGGTAAGGATATATGTATTGGAGAATCGCTCTAAAGCTCCGCATCTTTTGTCTGTTAATTGCGTGCGCACTTCCCACCCCCCGGTCCCATCCACTATGCTGGTTGCGACCGTCGAGGAGAATTATGTTGACACGCCGCCGTTTTGCCGCTCTTTCCGCCGCTGCCGCCGGGGCCACGCTCACCGCGCCAGTGAAGTTGCAGGCTGCCGCCACGCGCTCCGGGCTTGATTTCGGAGTGCAGATTTACATGGTCCGCGACCGGCTCAAGCCGGCCGAGCTGCCCGCCACGCTGCGGCTGATCCACGACATCGGCTACGCAAGCATCGAGACATATCCGCTGGTCTACAACCGTCCCGCCAAGGAGTTGAAGGCGCTCATCGAGGGCATTGGACTCAAGGCGCCCAGCGGCCACTTCGACTACGACACCCTCGAAGAGCACGTCGAGTACGCCGCCGAGTTGGGTCTCCAGTACATGATCTGCCCGATGCTGGCGCGGCCGCTGTGGGATTCGCTCGATGGCTTCCATCAGGCAGCCGCGCACCTGAACAAGGCCGCGGCCAAGGCGCGCGCAGCGGGGATCAACTTCGGCTATCATCCGCATAACTACGAGTTCAGAAAGTTCGCTGGCGGGCGCGGCTTCGAGGTGCTGATGCGCGAGCTGGACCCGTCGGTGAAGCTCGAGCTGGACATCTATTGGGCCATCGAGGGCGGCGAAGATCCGCTCGCGTTGATGCAGAAGTACAGCAACCGGTTGGCCCTGATTCACATTAAGGACCGCAAGCCTGCAACTGGCTTTACTGTTTCGCCCTTCGACGAGCACGCCGCGCACTTCACCGAGGCCGGCGCCGGAACCATCGATTGGAAGCTGCTGCTGGGCGAGGCGCGGCGGCTGGGCGTCACGCAATACTACGTCGATCAGGACGGAACCGATCTTACGATCGAAGAGAGCCTGCGCCGCAACTGGAAGTACCTTTCGCAGTTAAGCTTTTGAGAGACCGGGCCGGGGGCGTTCACCCCTTATTTAAGTAGGCTGGGCCAGAAAAAGGGTTGGTAATTGCAATTCTATTCAAGCAATCGGGAGGTAATTTTGAGTCCTAAACTGAACTTTCGCCAACTTCTAGAGCTGTTGGCAACGCTAGGCGCGATTATTCATCTTACTTTTTATATTATGGATAATAATTGGAGGTACCCATACGAGATTCTAGTCTTCACTAGTCTCTGCGTATTGCTCATCGCTCTTTTTGTATTCAACCCAGCCAGCTTTGCCCGACGGGTTATCAGGCGTCTTGCTCACCTGTTTGAAATAGATCCGTTTATCTCATGGTTTGTCGAACGGGACTCCGCACGGCCGGATATGCAAAAAGTTTGGAAGAAATATGCTTATCTTGGGTTTATAGGCCTATCTCAAGTGAGCTTGACGACATACCTTAGGCAAGTGATTTCGTCAGGCAAGTCTCTGCCCTGGGAGTCAATTGACATTTTCTTCGCGAGTGACAAAGTTGGGGAGATCTATGAGGGGGCAGCATTCGCATCGAATATAAGGCAGAATAGGCAGCTCATAGCCGCTGAGTTAACGGATCCAGCGAATACTGGACAACTTGAACATCTGAAAGAGATCAGATTCCTGCAGATGGACACTGTTGGCGCCGAATATACCGGCAGCGTCTATGGACAATCGCGAGAGAACCCAGAGGTGTTTTACGTGGTTTTATTGTCACCGGGGCCATTCAGAGAAACCAAGAAGGCTCTGACATTCAGGGTTGATCGCGATGGCACGGAAGTGTGGAATCCGGCGCACCGCGCGGTCCTGGAACACTATCAACTCGGGTTCAGTAGAATTCATACACATTCGCTTTCACTGGGCGCGTTTCGACCCTCAATTTGGGATCAGAGCGCAGCAGAATGGTCCAGTTTCTGCGAGCATAGCGCCCTTATGTCACAGGAGATGAGTGGATTGATTGAATTTGCGGGGCAAGTAAAAGGTAAGGATGTACTCGACCTCGGGTGCGGATCGGGCGAAATGTCAAAACTTTTGTTGCGCAAAGGAGTATTGCGGCTTGTCGCTCTCGATCAGTCACCGCAGATGTTAAGGCTTGCAAAACAGCAATTAGGCTATGTACCAAACATTAAATACGCTTTGTGCAGAGTCCCCACTAAAGATCGCGAGGACCTTGATTTTGAGGGCCAGCAATTTCATATGATTGTCCTACATCAAGTACTACCAGCTATGGCATCTGACAAGGCGTCGCTGACCACGCTAGCCCAGTGGTGTTTGCCTTACCTCAAGCCGGGAGGGGTGGTTGCCTTGGCTGCCCATGACAGCATTGTCGAATTAGATCATCTTATATGGGGAGACCCTTTTCGTGTCCAACTCAGAGCTCTTTTCGAATTAAACCCACAAATGGTCAACAAACTGAAGCCGTCGGGGCCCAAGCTAAGAACGGATGACATTACGAGCGCATTTATCGAAGCGGGTTTCAGATTGGACAAATTTGAAATTAGAACTCTCCACAACACCATGGCTGATCGGGCTCGAATGTGGAATGTCCCAGTCGTTTTGGATTCCTTTGTGGATGTCAATTCTGTAGGGCTGCGGGAAGCTCGCGTGCTATCCCACAAAGCAGCCCAGATAGTCCAGGGGAACCATACAAAAGATCGGACTGTAGGTTATTGGCTTTTCTCAAAACCTTAACATTATTAGACCAAAGACTTTAATAACGGACTTTGTAGATGGTCCACATTTCAGCTAGCTTTACTGCACATTACATAAAGAACCGCTCTAACTGCATTGAGTCACACGTAATCATTCGGATTCCCGCTTTTATGGAAGTTGCCAAATATACAAAGGGCGCAGCACGAAGGCTGCGCCCTTGCTGTTTGAGCTGGCCAAAGCGGCTAGCTGGTGCTGTGGACGGACCCTGCCATCTTCTCCTCGAGCGCGGCTTGCGCGGCGGCCAGCCGGGCCGTCAGTAGACGGAAGGGCGAGCAAGAGACGTAGTTGAGGCCGATCTTGTGGCAGAACTTGACGGACTCGGGATCGCCGCCGTGTTCGCCGCAGATGCCCACCTTGAGGTTGGGGCGAGTCTTGCGGCCCTTGGAGGTGGCCATCTGAACAAGCAGCCCAACGCCCGCTTGATCGAGCGTAGCGAACGGATCCTGCTTGAAGATGCCCGCCTTCATATAGGCCGGCAGGAAGTGGTTGATGTCGTCGCGGCTGATGCCGTAGGTGGTCTGCGTCAGGTCGTTGGTTCCGAAGCTGAAGAACTCGGCCTCTTCGGCGATCTGGTCGGCAGTCAGAGCGGCGCGCGGCAGCTCGATCATGGTGCCCACCATGTAATCAACCTTGGAGCCCTTCTCCTTGAAGACATCCTCAGCCACGCGGCGAACAATCGTCGCCTGGTTGCGCATCTCTTCAATCGAGCCGACCAGCGGAACCATGATTTCGACATGCGGATCGCCGCCCTTCACCTTGGCTGCGACTGCGGCCTCGATGATGGCGCGAACCTGCATCTCGGTGATCTCGGGGAAGGCGATGCCGAGGCGGCAGCCGCGCAATCCGAGCATGGGGTTGGTCTCGTGCAGCTCCTGGACGCGCGCCAACAGCGGACGCAGCTCCTTCAGCTTGGGCGAGCGGGGCTTGGTGTCTTCCAGGTGTTGGATTTCCACTAGCAGTTCTTCGCGCTGCGGAAGGAACTCATGCAGTGGCGGATCCAAAAGACGAATCGTCACCGGCAGTGACTCCATCGACTTGAAGAGGCCGGCGAAGTCGGCGCGCTGCATCGGCAGCAGCTTCTTCAGCGCGTCGCGGCGAGCCTTCTCGTTGTCTGACAGAATCATGGCGCGCACGTGTCCAATGCGGTCTTCGGCAAAGAACATATGCTCGGTGCGGCAAAGGCCGATGCCTTCCGCGCCAAACTGCCGAGCCTTCTTGGCGTCGCGCGGCACGTCGGCGTTGGCGCGAATCTTGAGCCGGCGAACCGGATCGACCCAGCTCATGAACTTGACCAGATCCTGATCGTCGGGCTGCGCGTCCAGGGTCTTGAGCTTGCCGGCGATCACGCGGCCAGTGGTGCCGTCCAATGAAATCCAGTCGCCCTGCTTGAAGGTATGACCCTTCACGCGCAGCTCCTTCTTGACTTCGTCGACGATGCAGTCGCCCGCGCCAGCCACGCAGCACTTGCCCATGCCGCGAGTCACAACCGCGGCGTGCGAGGTCATGCCGCCGCGCGAGGTGAGGATGCCGGCGGCCACTTCCATGCCTGCGATGTCCTCGGGCGTGGTTTCGCCGCGCACCAGAATGATGACGGGGTAACTTCCATTGGCGTGATGCTTGACCGCGTCCTCGGCGGTAAAGACGATCTGTCCCACAGCCGCACCGGGCGACGCCGGAAGGCCCGTGGCCAGCACTTCAATCTTCTCGCCCTTTTCCACCAAACGGGGAACCAGAAAGTCGTACAACTGATTCGGCTCGACGCGGTGAATGGCTTCTTCCTGCGTGATGAGTCCTTCGCGAACCATGTCGATGGCCACGCGAACCGCGGCCAGGCCGGTGCGCTTGCCATTGCGGGTTTGCAGCATATAGAGCTTGCCATCCTGGATGGTGAACTCGAAGTCCTGCATATCGCGATAGTGCTTTTCCATCTTGCCGGTGATGGTGCGCAGTTGGTCATAGACCATGGGCATCACACGCTCCAGCTCGCTGATGGGCAGCGGCGTGCGGACGCCCGAAACCACATCCTCGCCCTGCGCGTTCATCAGGTACTCGCCGAAGAATGCGTGCTCGCCGGTGGCGGGGTTGCGCGTAAAGCCTACGCCGGTGCCGGAATTGTCGCCCAGATTGCCGAAGACCATGGCTTGCACGTTGACCGCTGTGCCCAGCCAATCGTCAATGCGATTGATGCGGCGATAGGTCTTGGCCCTCTCGTTCATCCAGCTGCGGAAGACCGCGTCGCGCGCCAGCACCAGTTGCTCCAGCGGAGCCTGCGGAAAATCCTTGCCGGTCTCCTTCTTCACCAGCTTCTTGTACTCGGCGATGATCTCTTTGAGTGCCGCCGGTTGCAACTCGTAATCGAACTTGACCTTCGCCCGCTTCTTGATGGCGTCAAAGATGTGCTCAAACTTCTTCTTCTCCACATCCAGCACTACGTCTCCGAACATCTGAATCAGGCGGCGATAGGAGTCATAAGCAAAACGGGGATTGTTGCTGCGCTTGGCCAGCGCTTCGACGGCCTCATCGTTCAGGCCCAGGTTCAGAATCGTGTCCATCATGCCGGGCATCGAGAACTTGGCGCCCGAGCGTACCGAAACCAGAAGGGGATTTTCGCCCTTGCCCAGTTGCTGTCCTTGCAGTTTCTCCAACCGCTCCAGCGCGGCATACATCTCCTTGTTCACCGCGGGCGAGAGCGCCCCACGCATATACTCACGACAAGCTTCTGTCTGAATCGTGAATCCAGGAGGCACAGGCAATCCGGCATTCGTCATCTCAGCCAGGCCAGCGCCCTTGCCGCCCAGCACATCCTTCATTTTTCCGTTGCCTTCGGCCTTGCCGCCACCGAAGAAAAACACGTGTTGAGTTGAGGTCGAGTCCGCTTTTCCAGCAGACGCATTATCCATAGCGCCCTGCGTCATGGTTTGAAGCCTCCGTCTTATAGATTTCCGCGAGTGGAGTCATCAGGCAGAATGGCGGAACCGAGACTCAGCTCTCATAATGGTTGAGATTTTCAGGCTGAGCGCGGGTCAGTCATCCAGAGATCGGACAGCGCTGCACGGCATTGGTTAGTCGTTAGTACGAATACCGTCCCTAGTATACGATTGCCTGTGTTCAAGGTCACATACGATTCGCAAGCTCTCTACAAGTCTTGTCACAATAGCGCACAGCATATCATAATTCGAGACCGCGATTAACGTAGATCGAGATCGGGAACCTCTGCACAACTCCAGCTTTCTATCAGTCGTCCACCGGCTTCGCCGACCCACGGGGCATGAAACTGTAGCGCAGTCCTCCCGGCTGGCTGTAGAATGGATCTCCCCGTCCACCCATATTTGCACGGCTTTTAGCCTGCCCTGAGCGCAGTTGAACGGTGTGGCTTCAGCCGGCAAATACGCGGGGCATTAGCCCAGAAGGGAATGAAAAATGCGCATAAAGAGATTGATGCCGTGGCTATTTCTCGACCAATCGATGGAATGTTCACGCCGCCGCACTTTGGAAGAGCGGGCTGGATTGTGAAATTACAACCGCAATGTGGGATAAAAGAATCCGCTCCAATCCCACTAACGTCAAAATTTCCGCCACTCGCCGCGAGGGATTCGCCACCATGAAACGATACCCAGCCGCGCGTGCATTGGAGTAGAGCGAGACCAGTGCACTGATGCCGGCAGCGTCAATGCGCCGAACCGTACTCATATCAAGCGTTATGCTCTGCCGGCTCACCAGAGGCATCAGCCGCTCCACCAAGCCCTGCTCGCTGCCCTTAACCAACTCGGACAAATCGGTCTGCTTGTTCTGGTTGTTCTGCTCGTCCAGCTGGTTCAACTCGTCCTGCTCGCCAGCCGATACTCTCGCGATACTTAGCGGATTCGAAATCATCGTAACCATGAAATGACCTCCTCGAGATGCGGGCTCACTCGCTTTGACAGCATACTTGCGGCATCGGTTGCATATTCACGGCGCTTGCCCCACACTCTCCAGTGTGCAATCGGGCGGCCAAAGCCGCCTGAACCAGAATCTGCTGAATTTGCAGGGGATCGATGCTTTGCAACTTTCCGCGCCAAGCTCTCAGGTGTTCATTTGCGCTTGCCGCCGTCCGCAATTGAACACGCTGGAAGTTAATACGCAAATTGGAGCGTCAATAGTTCCGCAGTATGGACGCCGCATTCGAACGATTTCTATTCTGATCCTAGGGTAAAGCCATTGTTGTGGTGGATGATGGTAGCGTGGACCATCCGCCCTCCCAACCCGAAGCCGCAGGCGCCTCCAGCCCCAGACTGTCCAGGGAGCAAGCACGCAGATTGGCGCTTGAAGCCGGCTTCACCGAGGCCGGATTGGTCGCGCTGCCCCACGCCAATCAGCACCGAGACGCTGCACGCTTCCAGGAGTGGCTGCAAGCGGGGCGCGCTGGCTCGATGCGCTACCTCGAGAAAACCGGCGAAGATGGACGGCTACTGCGCTCGCGTGTCGGAATTCCCTTTCCCTGGGCGCGCTCGGCGGTGGTCTGCTGGGCCAGTTACAACAGTTCGCAGCAGCGTTCAATCGATGCGGCACCCAAGGGAGCGGGATGGATTGCGCGCTACGCCTGGTCGAGCCGCAAGGATGCAACCGGCTCTCTGCGCCCCAGCGATTATCACAAGGTGCTGCTCAAGCGGATGAAGGCTATAGAATCGCGGCTGCGCGAGCACGTTGGTAGTTTCGAAGCGCGCGCCTTCGTCGACACAGGTCCCTTGGTCGAGCGGTCGCTGGCCGAGGCGGCCGGCCTCGGATGGACGGGAAAGAATACCTGTCTGATTCATCCCAAGCTGGGCTCCTATGGATTTCTCGCGGTGCTGTTGACTTCGCTTGAAGCCGAAATAGAAAATGCTCCCGCTCTGCTGCCCGACCGCTGCGGAAGCTGCCGCCGCTGCCTCGACGCCTGTCCGACCGGCGCGCTGATTGCGCCTTATCAAATGGACGCGTCGCGTTGCATCGCGTATCTGACCATCGAGCATCGGGGTGCGATTGCGCCGGAGCTGATGGAAGGCATGGGAAGGCAGATCTTCGGTTGCGATATCTGCCAGGAAGTCTGTCCGTGGAATCGCAAAGCGCTGCTGACGGACGACTCTGAGTTGACGCCGCGCCCCGAGCTGGTCAACCCGGCGCTCGAAGCTCTGGCGGCGCTCGATGAATCCGCCTTCGAAGAAAAATTCAACGGCTCGCCGCTACGCCGTGCCCGATTTCTCGGCCTTCAGCGCAACCTGGCCGTCGCCATGGGAAACAGCGGCCTCAGCCACTTTGCGCCGAAGCTCGATGAGTGGGCCGAAGCCGCGGACGAGGGGCTGCGGACGGCGGCGCGATGGGCGATGGAAAAACTCCGCCGCGGTTAGGGAAGCTCCAATTAAGTCGATGTTTTGAAAGGGCAGGGCTTTAGCCCCTGAGGGAATGCTGACCCGCAAAAAGAACTTGTTCAGAGCTTCCATAGGCTATTCTTGTATCAACAACCCTTCAGCAGCGGTGGCCCGCGGGTATGTGACCGGGAAGAGATTCTCTCCAGAAAGAGAGCAGCAAGTGGATGACGTTATAGATTCCAAAATTGAGAACAGCACGGCGATTGAGATTATCAGGGTCGCGGACATTCCTGAACCAGCTAAGCAATCCAAGTGGTATCGCTGGCGCAAGGACGGCACGGCGCTGATACGTTACCTGCTCGATAGCGAGGTGCATACCTTCGCCTTCAGCGTCGCGGCCAATGTGATTCTTTCGTTCATTCCTTTTATTGTGCTGCTCTATGCGCTATCGGATACGGTATTCCATCGCTTGGAGATGATGAGGAAAGTTATCGACGACATGGTGCACTATTTCCTGCCCTCAAATCAAGATTTTATCGCCAATAATCTAGCGGGAGTGGCTGCCGCGTCCTCTAAGCATGGTTTGCAGATCTTTTCGCTCATCATGATTCTGGTAGCCTGCACCGGCATCTTTCTGCCTTTGGAAGTGGCGCTGAATCAGGCCTGGGGCGTCACCAAAAGCCGCAACTATCTTCACAATCAAGTCATCGCCTTTGGCCTTGCGACCCTGATGGTAGTGCTGGGAATGGCCAGCATTGTAGTGAACGCGCTGGCGCGCGATGTGCTGGCGCTTATCCTAGTTCACACCACGAATATCAAGATTATCGATTTTGTTCTGAACTTTACTTATGCAGGGACCAGTTTCATATTGCTGGCCGCAACCACCGGAGTGGCATCAATCCTCTTCTTCTTTTCCATCTATTGGCTGCTGCCCAACCGCAAGGTTCCATGGCGGCACGTTCTGCGCACATCGATCTACACGGGAGTAATCTGGCTGGCATCGAAGTATCTCTTCGAAGCAGTGCTGCCGCATATGCATCTGAGAGATCTCTACGGACCGTTCTATGTCTCGGTCGGTCTGCTGTTCTGGGCCTATGCCTCGGGACTGATTCTCTTTGCCGGAGCGCAATTCAGCGTGGCGCGGCTGGGAAACCGCAAAGACAGTTAGCGCTGCTTAACAGAAATTCATATCAGTCTAAACCGCCGCGTAGCGTTCCGTGTCGCATTCTTCCGCTGCGAAGATCATGCGCGGAATCTCGCTGACCGGCTCGGCCTTGCCGAAGAGCCAGCCCTGCGCCAGTTCGCATCCCAGGTCATTCAAGATGCCGGCCTGCTCCTCAGTCTCCACGCCCTCCGCCACCGTGGCCAGCCCCATGCTCCTTCCCAGGTTGATGAGCGAGGCAACAATCTTCCGGCCCGCGCGGCTTTGCGTCATCACGTGAATAAAGCTGCGGTCCACCTTGAGTTCATCGAAGGGAAGGTCGAGCAAATGAAAGAGGCTCGAGTGACCGGTGCCGAAATCGTCCAGCGAGAGACGGCAATGGAGAGACTTCATCTCGCAAGCTACGGCCTGGACCCTGGGTAGGTCTTCGACCAGCGCGCTTTCGGTCATCTCAATGGTCAGCCGTTCCATCGGAAAGCCGTTTCGCTCCGCAGCATTCGCAATCCGCATCGGAATCGACATATCCAAAAGCTGAAGCGGTGAAAGATTGACGGACAACATTAACGGCGCGGGTAGCATGGGTGCCGCCGCGAATATCTTGGCCAATAACTTCTGTGTAAGTGCGTTGATGAATCCGCTCTTCTGTACGAGTGGAATAAAGGCGCTGGGTGGAATGGCTCCCAGCAGAACGTGGTTCCACCGGGCTAGAACTTCAAAACCATTCAGCCTGCCAGTACTCAGTTCTACCTGCGGCTGGAAGAGAGGAAAGAATTCATCCTCTTCAAAAGCCCTGCGTATGTCTTCCTCGTCGAGAAACATAACATAACTCTAAGGCAAAGTTGCAGAAAACGCGATGGACCAAAGTAATGTCTTCCTCGCACTCTGCCTTGCTTTGAGGCAATTAAAGAGTGATAACTTCCCACTCTGGCACAGGAACTCTCCCCACACCTTTTTATTGTCAGACGGCATTGCCTAGATGTCGAGATTCTTCACATCCAGCGCGTTATCCTCGATGAACTTGCGCCGCTTCTCGACGTCTTCTCCCATCAAAGTGGCAAAGATTTCCTCGGCCTCCACGAAGTCCTCCAGCTTGACCTGGAGCAGCGTGCGATGCTCGGGGTCCATGGTGGTCTCCCAAAGCTGCGTTGAGGTCATCTCGCCCAGGCCCTTGTAACGCTGCACCTGGTAGTCCTTCTTGCCCTGTTCGACGATGTAGGTGAAAAGCTCGCGGGCGGTCTGCTTCTCCACAGGCTCGCGCAGCAGGCGGGCCGTGCGGCGAGCCTGTTTGGCCACCGCCTGCGCCTCCGCGCCTTCGCCTTCGGAACCTTCTTCCGCCTCTGCTTCGTCGGAGACGGCCTCAGCAGCGCCGGCCTTCGTGGCGAATTCGATCAGAAATGGCGGCTCGAGATACTCCTTGATAAGCGTGTACTTGGCCATCATCTGCCGGAACTCCGGACTGGATGCCAGAACCCAGTCGATGCGCCGCTCCGCGCCCTGCGCATCCACAAAACTAATCGACCAGGTGTGATGCTCTTCATCCTCGAACGGCTCGCTCAGCGATTTGAAGCCGAACTCATCGGACAACTCGCGCAACTGCGCAGCCAGTTCGACTAGCTTGGGCGGAATATCGCTTTCGGATTTCGAGGCGAAATCGGCGCGGTGCAGAAGCTCGGCGCGGGCCAGCAGTTCAGTCAGCTTCTCGTTTCGGACACGCTTGTCAACCCTTTCGACGTAGCCCAGGTACTCGTTCAGCGTGGCCATGAACCGGATCAGTACCGGGCCGTCGATGCGGCTGGCCGCCTCGCCGTGGCGTACAACCATTCCTTCAGCCGCGCGGTTGACCATCACCTTCACAAACTCTCTCTCGTCCTTGATGTACTGCTCGAAGCGGCCCTTCTTGATCTTGAACAGCGGCGGCTGCGCAATATAAATGTTGTTGCGCTTGATCAGCTCCGTCATATGGCGGAAGAAGAAGGTTAGCAGCAGCGTGCGAATGTGCGAGCCGTCGACGTCGGCGTCGGTCATCAGAATGATTTTGCCGTAGCGAATCTTGCTGGCGTCAAAGTCGTCCTTGCCGATGCCGCAGCCGAAGGCGGTTATCATCGCACGGATCTCCTCGTGGCCCAGCATCTTGTCGTAGCGAGCCTTCTCGACGTTGAGTATTTTTCCACGCAACGGGAGAATCGCCTGGAAGCGCCGGTCGCGCCCCTGCTTGGCGGTGCCGCCGGCGCTCTCGCCCTCCACCAGATACACTTCGCAGCGCTCCGGGTTGCGCTCTGAACAGTCGGCCAGCTTGCCGGGCAGGCCGGCGCCGTCCAACGCGCCCTTGCGCCGCGTCAAGTCACGAGCCTTGCGGGCAGCCTCTCTCGCGCGTGAGGCCTCGATGGCCTTGTTGATGATGCGCTTGGCGACCGGGGGATTCTGCTCCAGAAACGCGCCTAGCCTCTCATTGACGAAGGCCTGCACCGTGCCGGCAATGTCGGAGTTGAGCTTGCCCTTGGTCTGGCCCTCGAACTGCGGCTGCGAGAGTTTGACGCTGACCACCGCCACCAGCCCCTCGCGCACGTCGTCGCCGCTCAGGTTCTCCTTCATGTCTTTGAACAGGCCAAGCGACTGGCCAATCGCATTGATCGTGCGCGTCAGCGAAGTCCGGAAGCCGGACAGATGCGAGCCGCCATCGACGGTGTTGATGTTATTGGCGAAGCTGAAAACGGTCTCCGAGTAGCTGTCGTTGTATTGCAGCGCAATCTCGATCTCGACGTTGTCGCGCATCGCCTCCATCATGATCGGCTTGTCATGCAAGACGGTCTTGCCGCGATTCAGATGCTTGACGAACTCGGCGATACCGCCGGCATACTTGAACTCCGCCCGCCGGGCCTCGCCGGTCTTGGCGTCGGCCGTGCGCTCGTCAGTGAGTGTAATCTCCAGGCCCTTGTTCAGGAAGGCCATCTCGCGCAATCTCTGCGCCAGCGTGTCGTAGTTGAATTCGGTGACGGTGAAGATCGTCTTGTCCGGCAGAAAATGAATCTTGGTGCCGCGCCGCTTGCTGATGCCCGCCTTGCGCAACTCGCTCACCGGATCGCCGCAACTGAAGTCCATCTCCCAGGTGTAGCCGTCGCGCCAGATCTCGACGTTGAATTCCTGTGAGAGCGCGTTGACGCAACTGACGCCAACCCCATGCAACCCGCCAGAGACTTTGTACGTCGAGGCGTCGAATTTGCCGCCCGCGTGCAGCTTGGTCAGCACCACCTGCACGGCCGGCATCATCGTGCCATTGGACAAAGCCATCATGTCCACCGGAATCCCGCGCCCGTCATCGACAACAGTGATCGAATTATCCACGTGGATGACAACATCGATCTTCTTGCAGTAGCCGGCCAGAGCCTCGTCCACCGAGTTGTCTACAACCTCGTAGACCAGGTGATGCAAACCCATCTCACCTGTCGACCCAATGTACATGGCCGGACGCAAGCGCACTGCCTCCAGGCCTTCAAGAATCTTGATGTTCTCGCCGGTATAGTTGCCGTTATCGTCAGGAAGCGGGGTGATGTTCTGGGGTTCAGTCGCCATTGGGTTCCGTTCGCGGGGTTTTCGCTTGTAAGCCCATATAGGATGCGGCTTCCGGATTACAATTCCGAGCTGGAATCGGGGGATTAACCGGTTGAAAAACGAGGGCTTCCAAGCGAAACTTCCTAGGCTTATTTTACCATGCGGCGAGGGCCGCCCGGAGTGTGAATCCGGAGACCGAAAACCCTGACTAGCCGCGCACATTTGCTTGAAGCGTTGGTACGTTGGTAATGTTTACCGTTACTAATTGGTTAAATATATTGTTTTATTTGACTTACATCAACGATATTGCTACTCTTCATAACTGTAGAGGAGAATTATCGGTGCTTCAATCTCCTCCCGAGGTTACCAACAATGAAACTTGCCATTCGCATCTTCGCCCTTACTCTGGTCGTTGCCGGAGTTTCCGCCGCCTCCACGCCAACCACCGCGCACTTCGTGAGCCATCTCTCCGCCACCGGGCCGCTGCCCACTCCTGGGCCGACCCCGGACAGACTGCCGTATCCGACCTGCTGTGTACCCGGCCACTAGACTGAAATGGATTCGATAGTGGTCTTTGTGAACCCTCCCCCTCCGGGTACGTAAGCTCGGATTTCGCAGGAATTTGCGATGCCGTTCGCGATCGGCATCGCTTTCTTGTTGAGTTGTGTGGCATTTGGCGCTATCCTGAGAGCGTTCTTAGAATGGCGTGGGGCTCAGTATGTCTTCACAGGCCGCGATGTCGCTGTTGTGCTTTGTAGAGTTTGCGCTCTGGTCAGCGCTTGGGTTCTTTTTTTGGAAGCGAGCGCTGTATCGCCGCTTTCCTGCGATGGCGCGATACCTGGCATTACGCGTGGCATCGACTCCGGTGCTGATCTTCTTTCTCTATGGTCAGGCGCGGCATTGGTTCAACGGCTACTTCTCCTATATGTATTTTTACGGCTATTGGGTGGTTTACCTCGCCAGTGCCGTGCTCATCTTCTTTATCTGTGTTGAGGTCTTCCGCTCCGCGCTTTTCTCTTTTCCTGGATTGATGAAGCTGGGGACCGTGGCCTTTCGCTGGGTGGCGCTTGCCTCGGTGATCGTGGGCTTGTCTACACTCGTCTTCGAACCCGCTCAAGCTTGTCTCATCACCAATATCGCCTACCGATTGATGCGCTCGGTCAGCATTCTCGAACTTTGCCTTCTGGTTTTCCTCTGCCTAAGCATGAACGCATTGCGACTCCCGATGCGCGATATGGCTTTCGGAATTGCTCTAGGCTTCGGTCTGATGTCTACAAACGATTTTGTCAATGCCTCCATATTGTCCCGCAATAGCTCGTTGACGGATACATTTCAATTCGTTTCAGAATCCCTGATCCTGGTCTCGCTTGGCATCTGGACAGCGTATGCCGCCCTGCCCGAGCCGGCCCAACGGACGGTCATGGTTCCAGCCAACTCCACCATCCTGCGCTGGAACGAGATCGCCTCCGCCCTGGGCCACACCGGAACACAGGTCGCCGTGCAGCAGCCGGACAGCGGCTTCTTCCTCACAGATGTCGAGAAAGCTATAGAGAAAGCCCTCTCCCGCAACTCGGAATAGGGGTTAAGGAGTGGATCCGCAAACTGATTTCGATCCGTGTCAACTATAGCAAAATCATGATAGGCGTACCCAAGGCCAAAGTCTTAAAGTGTTGATTTTCTTAAAAAATCAACACCTCATGTCAACTTCATCCGGGCATGGAAATTGTGGCTTTGCTCTAGAATTCAGACGCAACGAGGGCCACGGCTTTGCCGTGGCCCTCGTTGCGTGATCCTGAACAGAAGTTACTCCACCGCCACCGGCTCAATCGACGCAAACCGTCCGCGATTGCCCCGGTCGGCGAACTTCACTCGGCCCGTAACCTTGGCGAAGAGCGTGTCGTCCGAGCCGATGCCCACGTTGATGCCCGGCTTGATCCGCGTGCCGCGCTGCCGCATGATGATCGAGCCGCCGGTAATCAGCTCGCCTGCAAATGCCTTTACGCCCAGCCGCTGTGCATTGGAATCCCGTCCATTTGTGGAGCTGCCTCCACCCTTTTTATGTGCCATTGCCGAATCTCCTTCTCCAGCCTTCAGCTATCAGCTTTCGGCTTTCAGTTCTGCCCGCTTGGGCCAATAATCTTCGTTCCCGCGATGAATAAGCTGAAAGTTGACAGCTTCGTCTCTGCTAGGCCGCGGAATAGGTCACGCCGTCAGCCTCGATCGACTTGATGCGCACCTCGGTAAAGTTCTGCCGATGCCCTTGCAGCTTCTTGTACTGCTTCTTGCGCTTCAGGTGGAAGACCAGAATTTTCTCGCCCCGGCCCTCGCCCAGAATCTCGGCAGTCACCTTCGCGGTGGCCGGCTTGGCCACGCTTCCCGGTTCGCCGCTCACGGCCAGCACATCACTGAACTCCACCGAGCTGTCCCCTGAAGTCACGCTCTCAATCTTCAACACGTCGCCTGGGGCGACCCGATATTGCTTACCACCAGTACGAATCACCGCGTACATAAATCCTCCAGCGCATCTCCGGCTCGGCCGGTGCGCATCCGAAAAAATAGCTCGGGCGGAAACTTCTGCGCCGCAAACCACTAAATGCCGGCTCGCTCAAGCCCCTGTTTCTGCGGGCGAACGTCCAGCTCCACGGCATCAGGCAGGAATCGCCAAACTAGTGTAGTGTACCGGCTTTACCGGCCAAAGGTCAATTTGCACAGTTAATGGTGCATACCGGCGACGCAGGCCAAAGCCGCCGCAACCCCGGCAACGTAAATCCCCAGCGCCATTCCGCCTGATGAAAAAGGTAAACGCCCAGCAACGTGATCAACGGCTCCAGCGGGTGGCGGAAGCGCCCATTCGCCGTCACGATGTAATAAACCGAGGGCAGCAGCAGAAAGGCCGAGGCCAGCAAACCCGAGCCCGGCAGCCGTCGTCGCAGTGCCAGCGACAGCCCCAGCAGACCAGCCAGCGATGTGAATCCATAGTTCAGCCCTCGCCCAAAGTTGACCAGCGCGCTCACCCCCGCATGAGGAACGCCGAACCAGAAGAAGTCGATCCGCTTTAGGCAAAGCCCGAGGAAGCGCAACTTGTCGGCGCGAATCGCTTGCTTGGCAAGTTCGCCCCGCCAGGTGGTGTAACGCAGCTCGCCCATCTGCCGGTACAGTTCCAGTTGTTCCAGACTCTCCACCGGGTGGTCGTAGATCATCAGAATGCCGTTTGCCCCCGGGCCATTGCTCAGGTAAAGTTCCGCCCCCATGTTGGTGCGGAAGGGCACAAATTGATGAAAGACCTGCTGGTTTCTCCAGCTCCACGGCGCGACAACGGCAAGAAAAATCACTCCGGCGGCGATAGCTTTTGGCAGTTGGTGGAGCCAAGCGCGTCCGCTGCGCGCCAGCATCCAGAGTCCGCAGACCGGCAGAAACAGCAGCACTCCCGGATTCGAGAGCGCCATCAGCCCCCACACCAATCCGAAGGCCAGCCAGCGCCGCCAGGTCGGCCCATCGCCCTTCGTGTTGCCCAAGCAGCCGATGCGTAGCGCCAGCAGCAGCGCCAGTTGGAAGAGAAATGTGGTCAGCGTCGTCTCCCAGATCCACTTCACCGCATATTGCATGGCGGCCGGATAGAGCGCCCAAATCCACACCGACCAGCGAGCCGCGCGTTCGCCGAAGCAGCGCTCGCCCATCTCCCAGATCAACGGAATCATCAGCGCGTTCAGCAGGCTGTCAAAGCCGAGAATCGCCCACGCCGAAAGCGTGGAATAAACCCCGAAGAGCTTGAAGATGCCGCCCAGAATCAATGGAAAAAGCGGCGTCACCCAGGCCGTCGGCCCCGAGTTGCCAAGAAATGGATCGGAGTAACCGCGCCCCGTAGCCAGCGCACGCGCGATCCGGCCCATCTCCCCGCCAAACGCGAAGTGGTCTTCCTGGGGATGCACCCGGTAATAGTGGAAGAGGCCGATAATCGCCAGCCGCAGCGCCAACGCCAGCCAAAAGAGCTGCCACGGACCCCAACTCCGCATGGCCGCTCCCAGCCGTCCCAGAGTGCCTCGTGCCGCATTGTCGATTGCAGGGCCGGTAGAAATCTGAATCATGAGATCCCGTCGGTTCGTTGCGGATTTGCATTCATCATAACAGCGCGCATTCAACCGTTTTCGAGTCAATCACTTGTATGCAAGGCAAGCTTGCAAGGAATATTTGCAGATCATTTCCCTTCCGCCGCGCACAATAAAAGCATGAACCACGACTACAGCCTCGGGTATCTCCTAACCCCTAATCCCTAACCCCTGCCTTGAGGTACCCCCCCTCCCCCCCTAAAATATCCATTTTGGCGTAAAGATTTTGCAGGTAATTAATTAGTAACGATGCTGTCAAGGCCTCCATTCATGCAAATGTTCTTCACTGCCAGCTCACGGCCGCGCCGGAACGACGTAGAAGAGAATGGCGAAGTAGTGAAAGATGCTGCCGGCCAGCACAAACAGATGCCAGGTGGCGTGGAAGTATCTCAGCCGGTCCAGCGCGAAGAAAACAATGCCCAGCGTGTACGCCACGCCGCCCGCGCCCAGCCACATTACCCCGTGCCAGCCCAGCGACGAGTGAATCAGCGGCCCCACCGCAATCACGATAAACCAGCCCTGTCCCAGGTAAACCAGAGCCGAGGCAACCTCGAAGCGGCCAATCGCAAAGCTCTTGAAGACCACCCCCGCCGCTGCCAGCGCCCACTCGCAGCCCAAGATCGTCCACCCCCACCCTCCATGCAAAGAAACCATGCAGAAAGGCGTGTAGGTGCCTGCGATCAGCAAATAAATCGAGGCGTGGTCGAGAATGTGAAAAACGTGACGCGCCCGCGTGCGCACCAGCGAGTGGTAGAGCGTCGAGCAGATGTAAACCAGCACCAGGGTCACGGCGAAGATCGAACAGCTGACCACATTCCGCGCCGGCCCGCGCGTCGACACGGCAATCAGGTACACCGCCCCGGCAATCGCCAGCGCCGCGCCGATCCCGTGCGTAATTGCATTAGCGAGTATGTCGCCTAGTCTGTAATGGGTTTGCACAGATTGATGATAACGCGCGGGTGGAATGATGCTCTCTTAGGCTTGGATATGCCGGTTGAGTAATTCGTAATTTGCTGAGCATAAGCTCAAGAGGCATACACTCAGAACTTGGCGAATTCAACTGTGACTTCTCTGCTTGCAGCTATTTGCTTTCCACGACTGGTTGCCGGGAAGAACCTGTAGTGCCAGACGGCGGCCTCTGCTTTCTTATCCAATCCAAATCCGAGACCGCGTCGAACTCGAACGTCTTTCGGTACCCCGTCTTCACCCACCAGTACCGTGACGATGGCAACTTGAACAATCGGATGTTTTGCAAACGGGTCGGTAAAGTCCGCGTCTACCGTGTGAATCGGTATGGGCGGTGTGTAGGACAGAGGCTTCTGATGTTTGTCCACAAATTGCGATGCGTCCGGCAGAGGCAAATCTCTCTCCGTGATGAGGACTTCTGGAATGGTCTGGCTGCGGTTGCCGCGAAATACAACTCGGATATCGATCCATACAGGGACAGGCTTGTCTCCCAATCTGCCCGGTGCGAATATGGAGTGTTTTACCGCCGCGATCGCGGTTTGGTCGAACCGATCACCATGGGTATGCAAAACCTGGATATGCGTCGGAATGCCGTCTGCGTCAATCACCATGGCGAGCACGGTCATGCCCTGAATTTCTTTTGCAGGCACGTCCCCAGGGTAGGCCACATATACAGTGCTGAGCAGACGGGGCGCAATGACCTCGGGGCCAGAATAATACACACCATCCTTGTCCGCACTCTGATGAACCTGTCGATCCTGTATGACTGTATCCTGCGCCCAAACTGTGATCGTTGTCAGCGCCAGGAATACCCAGACAAATCTCGCTTGCCTCATTCGATTCTCCGATCCTACTTCCCAGATTCACCTAATGGATGCACTGTTGTACATCTTTGTCGATACTTTCTCTGTATGCTCGATTGACGCCAAGCATCCTAATCGGGCCGGCATGTATGTCTGCCACGTCTGATTTATACGCTAAAGGTAAAGAGATAAACAAATAGTAAAGATGCACAGTGTAGCGGGAGCTATTCTCTGCCAGTTATACGTGAGATCGAAGCTGCCATTGTATTCAAACAAGGGCATAATTCGTGGATGTTTACAATTTCATTATGTAACTCTCACGCACCGTTTATAACTAATTGAAAATCAATCACGACTTCTTTATGGCCGGCGTCTTAAAGTCTGCATAAGTCACAACCCTTCGCTTCACCTGAAGTGAATTCTGTGATTCCCAGCAAGAGAATGCCATATGACAAAATATGCTGCTTAGTCCTTGCAAAAGCACTTTATCTTCTTTGCGACTCCTTTATGTCGCTTCGCATAACAATTGGAATGAGGAAGGCAGAAGCGGCAGGTTAGCCATTCCTCAGCGAAAGCCAACGAATTTCAGCCCAGCGACGTAAGACGTCGAGGAGGTCAGATACGATGATTAAGAACTTCAAGACCGTCATTGCATTAAGTTGCGCAACCTGCGGACTAGCTCTGCAGATTGCTTGTCATGCCCAAAGCATAGCTCCTAGCTCAGGCAAGAATGGCTCCTCTTCGCAGGACGTCTCTGCACCGTCAGACAAAGCAACTCCGCAATTGCTGGCTTCGGTAAATGGAGAGAAGACAGCAGATTCCAGCGCAGCAACAGACGCTAGAACAACTACAGCCGCTGCAACCATCGCGCCAGATTCCTCCGCGACCGTCACCGCACCGGTCAATGAAGAGTCGGTTACAAAGGAACTCAATGAGATGAAGGCTCGCATTACGCTCCTTGAGGCCGAGCTTAAGTCGCAACGCGAAGCCAACGCTACCGTCAAAGCGGAACAGGACGCAAGTGCGTTGCGCTCGGCAGTATCGGGCGGAAGCAGCAGTTCGATGGCATTAAGCCAAGCAGTTGGACAGCCTGCCCCTGCGCCGGCTGCCGCTCCCGCCACTCCTGCGCCTCAGGAGTTTTCTGCGCAGACGACCACCAAAGGCGAGCCATTTCCCGGAGACTGGACCTGGCTGAACAGCAACGGGCACGCAGTCGACAGCCCGATGGCTACCAAATACTTCACGCCCGAGTTCCGCGCCGATGCAAACTACATCTTTGACTACAACCATCCTAAAGACGACACGATGGGCGGCGCCACTGAGAGTTTTCGCTCTGACGAATGGCAACTCGAGCAACTCAGCATCGGCGGCGACATTCGCATCGACAACGTGCGCGGACGAATCCTAACCATGGATGGCTTGTTCTCGACGACCACTCCGCGCAATGATGGAAGTCCAAACCGCGGGCAGTGGGACTTGGCCGGAGCATACAAGTACATCTCGGAAGGGTGGGGCGGATACCATTGGGACGTGCAGCATGGTATCAACGTGGATGCCGGCATCTTTGTCTCCTACATCGGCCTCTTCAGCTACTACAACTTCGATAACTGGACCTATCAGCCGTCGTTCGTCTCCTCGAACACGCCCTGGTTCTTCAACGGTCTCCGCATTCAGTGGTTCCCCACAGCCAAGTTGAAGATCGAGCCGTGGATCATCAACGGCTGGCAATCGTATGCGCGCTACAATGGCAAGCCTGGGGTGGGTGGACAGATACTGTGGCGGCCCAAGCCGTACCTGGACTTCGTCTTCAATAACTATGGTCTGGGTGAAGATGATGCCGGTTTTCCTGGCCGCTCACGCATCCACGCCGATTACAGCGCGCAGGTGAAGTATTATGACAAACCCCATGCATTCTTTGACAAGGCCGCTTTCACTGTCACCGGTGATGCCGGCTGCGAATATGGCGGCGGAGCTGCGTCATTCGGCACAACGGACGGTGCGTTGAATCCCAAAGGCCTATCGCCGGAGATGGGCACCACCGACACCTACACTGGCGGTGTCAACTGCCATAACTCCAGGAATGGCAAACCGAAACAGGCGTTCTTGGGTTATATGATTTATGACCGTATGTGGTTCAAGAAAGATCTCTACGCAATTACATTAGGCGGCGGAGTCATGAATAACCCAGGCCGCTACCTGACGCTGTTACCGCCGATTAACGGGGCGACAGCCACATCTGGCACACCGTACTTTACCGAAAACGCAGGTGATCGCTCGCAGATGCACGACGGCACCATCACCATTGACTATATGCCCAGCCAGTTCATCACCTTCACAATTGAGCAAGGCTATCGCTACTCAGATGTGCCTTACTGGACGGGTCGGGGCGGCATTACTCCTCCGGGAGGGAACAACGGCGCACCAGCACAGTATGCCTGCGCCAGTGGCTCTCCTTCCGGATTCGGCTATGGAACTATTGGACAACAGAGTGCGGCGAATTTCTGTGCGGGTGTGACTTCTGGTGCCAATCCCGCCACTGCTCTCTGGTGGCCAGACCTGCGCACGAACCAAACCAACACCACGGTTGCGATCAAGGTCCGATTCTAGCCCGGTTGTCGGCTTGACTACGCTGTGTCTGTGGCTTGACCAGCATACTCACTGAGCAGCACTGAGGCTTCGGCAGCCTGGTGCTGCTTTATGAAATGAGTGCATTCAGAGCGCTTCGACCACCTCACAGCATTACAGCTATGAGAGATGATCGTGCGCCGAAGGACCGAGAAACACAAAGGTCACAGAGGATCGTATGAAAAGCGAAGCTTTGGGATTAGGCCTGGTGCTGATGGGGATAACCGTATCGCTGGCCATCAATGGCTGCAAGAGCGATAAGGTCAATGCGAACACTGAGGCGCCGCCGCCGGCCAAGGTGGTTTCAGGAGTAGACGTCTCCTTTTTCGCGGTCGAGCATCCGGAGCTTTATCCGATCGTAACAGCGACTGAACATCAAGCCCCGTCGCAATTGTTCGTGACCGGCACTGTGTTTCCGGACATCGCGCGAACTGTTCCGGTTATTTCGCTTGCCTCCGGCCGCATTGTGGACATCCGCGCTCGCCTCGGCGACACAGTTAGGAAGGGCCAGCTCTTGCTGCGTATTCGCAGCGACGACATTTCGGGAGGCTTTGACGCCTACCGCAAGGCCATCTCCGATGAGCTCCTTGCGCGCAAGCAATTGGATCGAGCGAAGATTCTGTACGAGCACGGGGCCATAGCGTTGGGAGATCTGGAGGTCGCGCAAGATACCGAGGACGACGCCAAGACCACCCTCGATACCACAACTGAGCATCTTCACCTGCTCGGCAGCGATCCCGATAATCCAAAGGGAATTATCGATATTTTTGCTCCGGTTTCCGGCGTGATCACCGATCAGGAAGTGACGAACGCGGCGTCTGTGCAGGCCTACTCCGCGCCGAGCCCATTCACGATTTCGGACCTGACCAGCGTGTGGATCGTCTGTGACGTCTACGAAGCTGACATGGCCAACGTGCGCATCGGGGAACCCGCCGAGATCAAGCTGAACGCATATCCAGACAAAGTTCTCAAAGGCACGATCAGCAACATCGGCTCGATTCTAGATCCCAATATCCGCACCGCGAAGGTACGTATTGAAGTGGCCAATCCGGGCGAGATGATGCGGCCGGGTATGTTCGCCACGGCCACATTGTTTGGCAAGGAGAAGCGAACCTACACGGCTGTCCCGGCATCCGCGATCGTGCATTTGCACGACCGCGATTGGGTATTCATTCCCGTGCAAGAGAAGTTCAAGCGAATTCAGGTCGTCAGCGGCGATCAGTTGCCGAACAATATGCAGGAGGTTCTATCCGGGTTGCAGCCGGGCCAGCAGATCGTGACAAACGCGATCAATCTCCAAAATGTAATCGATAATGAATGACGCTCAACCCGGGGCTCGAGGAAGAAACCATGATTCGCAATCTTGTAGATTTTGCTCTCAATAATCGGTACGTGGTGCTGGCGATTGGGTTGCTGTTGCTCGGCTGGGGGGCGGTATCGTTTCACAATATGCCCGTCGAGGTCTATCCGGACATTGCCGATAATTATGTGACCATCATCAGCCAGTGGGCAGGGCGTTCCGCCGAAGAAATAGAACAGCAAGTATCGGTTCCCGTCGAAATTCAGATGTTTGGGATTCCGCATCTTACCACGGTGCGGTCGGAATCGATTTTTGGTCTTTCCCTGGTTACGTTGATCTTCGACGACCAATCGGTCAACGAATGGAACCGCCAGAAAGTTCTCGAAAGGCTCACGCAGGTCAATATGCCGGCGGGCGTGTTGCCTCAAATTGGAACGGACTGGAGCCCCACAGGCCAGATTTATTGGTATACGATCCGGAGCAACAATCCGGCGTATGACCTGATGAATTTGAGGAGCATCGAAGACTGGACTCTGTACAAGGAATTCAGAAAAGTTGGGAACGTCGTGGACGTGAGCGACTTCGGCGGCACCGCGCGCGAATATCAGGTGCGCGTCGATCCGAACAAGCTCATCTCCTACGGCTTGAGCATCAGCCAGGTCGAGCAGCAGTTGACCGTCAACAACGTGAACGCCGGTGGCAGCTTTGTCGAAGAGGGCTTGCAGCAAATGAACGTCCGTGCACTCGGACTTTATCACAATGTGCAGGATATCGAGAACACCGTGCTGACGACTTCGCATGGGGTCCCAGTTCGCGTAAAGGACGTCGCAATCGTCGAATGGGGTCCCAGAATTCGGCTGGGGCACATGGCCAGAGCGGATCATCGTCCGGACGGCGTCATTGTAGATGAGCCCGACGTCATCCAGGGCGGCGTTCTGATGCGCAAGGGGGCCGAAGAGGGGCCCACGCTCGAAGGGATTCACGAAAAGGTGGACGAGCTCAACAATCACATCCTGCCCGAGGGTGTGAAAGTCGTTCCCATGCTCGACCGCAGCGATCTGCTTCATTACACGTTACACACGGTGCTGCACAACCTCGGCGAGGGGATGATCCTGGTTACGATCATTCTTTTTCTGTTTCTAGGTGATGTTCGCGGAGCCTTGATCGTTGCGGTGACAATACCGTTCTCTCTGTTGTTCGCTTCAATCTTTCTGAATTTGAGCAATATCCCCGCAAACCTGATTTCACTTGGTGCGCTCGACTTCGGAATGGTTGTGGATGGCGCAGTGGTGATGGTTGAAAACATCATGAGGCACTTGAGCCATGCCAGAAACGGATCGCCGGAAGCGGGCCGCATCACGATGAGCATGAAGACGCCGATTGAGATGATTCGTGACGCTTGTCACGAGGTCCAAAGGCCCGTCTTCTACGCCATCGCCATCATCATCACCGCCTATATGCCGATCTTCACGTTGCAACGAGTCGAAGGGCGTTTGTTCCGGCCCATGGCATGGACCGTTGCCTTCGCGCTGCTCGGCGCCATCGTATTCTCCATTTTCATTGCGCCTGTGCTTGCTGCCTTCCTATTTCCGCATGGTGTCAAGGAATGGCGCAACCCGGTTATGGAGTTTCTGAAGGATCGGTACCGGGGTGCGGTGAAGTGGGCTATTGAGCATCGATGGATCACCGTTGGCGTTGGTATGGCTTCGTTGGCCGGCGCTCTTTTCCTGACATTCAGTGGAGTCATTGGCTCTGAGTTCCTGCCGCATCTCGACGAAGGCGCCATTTGGGCGCGCGGCGCAATGGCGAACAGCATAGGTGAGACGGAAGGCACTCGTTTCGCCGAGCATTCACGCTATATCCTCGCATCGTTCCCCGAGGTCACCAAGGTCGTCTCGCAATCCGGTGCGCCCGATGATGGAACCGACACGGGAGGATTTGGCAACACAGAATATTTCGTCGATTTGAAACCCAAGGACCAATGGCGACCTGTCTTTCATCAGAGTAAAGAGGAGCTGATCGCTGCCATGGATCGCGAACTGGAGAAATACCCGGGGGCTTTCTGGAATTTCTCCCAGCCCATTGAGGACAACGTGGATGAAACGCTAACCGGCACGAAAGGCGGATTGTGTGCCAAGTTATACGGGCCGGACTTGGACGTTCTCGAAGATAAAGGGGAAGAGATCAAAGATGTCATGGGCAAAATTGACGGGGTCAAGGATTTGGGAATTCAACGCGATACGGGCCAGCCGAATATAGATCTCACCGTTGACCGTCTGGCGGCTGCGCGCTTCGGCATCAATGTGGCCGATATACAAGATGCCGTTCAGACTGCCATTGGCGGTAATCCGGTCAGCCAGGTGTTACAGGGAGAGGCAGTCTATAACGTGGTAGTGCGCTATCAGAAACCGTATCGTGATACCAAGGAGGCTATCCAGAATATTCGCCTGCTCTCTCCCACGGGAGAGCGCGTCTCGCTGGCTCAGTTGACCAAAGTCCAGGTTCGCGATGACGCCTACGACATTTACCGGGAAGACGGTTCGCGCTATGTGGCCATCCGCTTTGAGGTTCGCGGGCGCGATCTGGGCACCACGGTCAAAGAATCCATCGACAAAATCGCCAAGAATGTGCAGCTGCCGCATGGCTATCGCCTCGAATGGTCGGGAGAATACGATAGCGAAAAACGAGCCGAAAAAAGGCTGCTGCTGATCGTGCCCCTGACGATTTTTTTGATCTTCATCATTCTCTACACCATGTTTCGTTCCTTTAAATGGGCGCTGCTCATTCTCCTCAACGTGGCCATGGCTCGCGTTGGAGGCTTGCTCGCTCTCCTTGTGACCGGCACATTCTTCAGCGTATCTTCCGGTGTCGGTTTCCTCGCGCTTTTCGGAGTTTCGGTTCAGACCGGCGTCATCATGCTGGAATATATCAACCAATTACGATCGCGAGGTTACACGCCTGAAGGCGCTGCAATCGAAGGCGCCGTCCTGCGGCTCCGCCCCATCATGATGACCATGCTGGTGGCTACTCTGGGATTGCTTCCTGCCGCTATGTCGCACGCCATCGGCTCCGACTCGCAGAGGCCCTTTGCCATTGTCATCGTCGGAGGTCTTATCTCCGACCTGCTCCTGAGCATCTTCCTGCTGCCAACTTTATATGTATGGATTGCGCGCGAAGATGACAAACTACCTGCACGGGAGGTGTCCCTTGATGTCTAAGCTACTATTTATTGTCTCGCGAAGCATCATACCGGGTGTCCTGAGCGTTGCCGCGCTTGCTAGTTCTGCTGACGCGCAGCAGGCGCTGACTTGGGAGCAGGTAAAGGCAAAGTTCGAGACGGTCAATCCGTTATTGAAAGCGGATGCGGCTAACGTGGACGAGATGAAGGCCGAGGAGATCACAGCCTTTCTTCGCCCCAATCCCCAGGTCGGTTTATTGGTGGACGGCACGCAGATTGCACCGCACAATGGGGTCTGGACTCCATTCAAGGGCACCTTCGAACAGCCTAGCATCAGTTATCTGCACGAGCGCGAGCGCAAGCGTGAGTTGCGATTGGAGAGCGCCAAGGAGGGCACGCAGATCTCTCAGTCCCAGCACATTGACTTGGAACGTAATCTGATCTTCGGCCTTCATTCGGCCTTCGTGCAGACCCTGCAAGCCAAGGCCGTGCTGGCGCTGGCCAAGGCCGACCTCGAGTATTACGACAAGATTATCGACATCAGCCGCGCTCGCTTCAATGCTGGCGATCTGGCCAAGATAGACCTGGCCCGGATTGAACTCCAGCGCGTGCAATACGAATCTGAAATCGAGACCGCGATGGTCAATTTGCGCCAGCAGAAGATTCAATTGCTGCTGCTCCTCGATGATCGTACGCCAGTCGACCAGTTCGACGTTACTGGACTCTTTGAGTTAGGCCCAGATATTCAGCCGCTCGGCGACTATCACCAGATTGCGTTGGATAACAGACCGGACCTGCGAGCGGCGATCCAGACAATCCAGCAATCGCAAACCAATCACAAACTTGCCAACTCCAACGGTTCGGCAGATCCGACTTTTGGCGCGTGGTACACGCATAACTCTTCGACAAATAACCCCAACGGCCCCGACACCCTAGGCCTTAGCGTCAGCATTCCCTTGCGGATCTTCGATAAAAACCAAGGCGAGAAAAAGCGGACTCTGATCGACATCGACAAAAGCCAGGATGCAGCCGAGGCAGCCAAAGCGCAGGTCTTCAGCGATGTGGACAATGCCTACGAATTGGTGCGCAGTAACATTGCCTTGATCAAGCCGTACAAGACGCAGTATCTCGATCAGTCAGTCTATGTGCGCGATACGGTAACCTTTTCCTATGAACACGGAGGAGCATCGCTGATGGATTTCCTCAACGCACAAAGCGACTACCGCGTGGTTCAACTGGCATATCTTCAGTTGATTGGCGCGTACATGACCGCCGCCGGCCAGATGAGTCTTGCCGTAGGGCGAGAAGTGATTCAATAATTACCGCGGCTTTAGTAATTGCGTCAGGTGCTTGGCGTGTTCCCCTGCGGGTTTGGAGAGGTTGAGTCTATGAACCGAGAAGAAGTATGCGCTCTAATCAAGGAGATTGGCATTCTGCCCTCTGTGCGTGTGAATGCGCGGGATATTGCGCGGTTTGCAGCGGAAACAATATACACTGCGGGGATTCCGATCGTCGAGATCACCATGACTATCCCGGGAGCGCTGAGTGTAATCAGTGACCTGGCAAATCGCTTTTCAGACATGGCCGTCGGTGCCGGCACGGTCTTGGACGATGAGTTAGCCCGGCGCTGCGTCGACGCAGGTGCTAGATTTCTGACCAGTCCAGGTTTCATTCCTGAAGTGGTTGCCTATGCAAAGAAGGCAAACCTTGCGGTGCTGGCGGGGGCTCTTACTCCGACCGAGATTATTGCGGCCTGGAAGGCCGGTTCGGACTTCGTCAAGATTTTTCCTACTGGACACGTGGGTGGCACTAAATATGTCCGCGCGCTCAAAGTTCCATTGCCCCAGATTCCCTTGATTGCTACCGGCGGCGTGAATCAGTTGAATGCTTCTGACTTCATTCTCGCCGGAGCAACTGCGATTGGCATCGGTGGAGAACTATTACCCATGGAGGCTTTGCACTTTCACCAGGAAGATCGCATTCGTGAACTGGCAAGCAGGTTTCTCAGCATGGTCAAAGACGCGCGAGCGTTACGCGAGACCTACTACTGATGCATCTTACAGATGCACTTCCGGAGCGGTGGTGCCCCCAAAAAAGCAATTCATTCTTGCTGTTGTCTTCATGCGGCCCTCACGTAATCGCAGGATACTTGATTGCAGGAGGTAAAAGCACATGACACGCAACGTATTTGTAACGTGCATTCTGTCTCTCGCTGTCACAGGTATTGCCATCGCGCAGGGAATGGCATCTCCCGCGCCCACGAGTTTCCATTACACTCAGACTCAAATCAAGAAGCTAGTGAGTAGCGCAAACTCGCCAGAGCAATACAAAGCTCTAGCAAGCTACTTTGGAAAACAGCACAGCGACTATTTGCAACTGGCCGCGGAAGAGAAGAAGGAGTGGGAGCGGAGAAGCCAGAACATCGCCGGTATTCAAGCAAAGTATCCGCGACCTGTCGACTCGGCACGTAATCTTTACGAATATTATATGTACAAGGCATCCGAGGCAGGAACGCTCGAAGCAAAGTATAGCCGGTTAGCCGATCCGAATGCACCCATAAACGCGGATTAACGATTTGCATATCAAGCATTTGGCGAACAACTAATCGCGCAAACAATCCAGGGCTGGGAGTGCAATGGATTACTCCCAGCCTTCGACCACTCTTCCAATTTTATCTAAATACGTTCTTTATGTATTTCTCACACATTTCAATCTAGTCTCTAGCTAGGATGCTGGGAAGTTCCTGCGCCAGAGACAAGTCAAATGACCAATTCGATTGTCCTGAAATGGATCAATTCGCAGTTGAAAGTGAGTATTCTGGCACAGTGTCTGGCCGCCTATGGAGCGCTCGCATTACTTACTTATGCCGGCTTCCATTTCAGATTTAACCTGATGACAATCAGCTTTGAGTATTTGCTGCTTGTCATCGCGATTGCAGTACTGTACGGTTTCTGGCAGGCGTCGTTAATGTCGTTGCTGGCGGTTCTCTGTCTTGACTATCTGTTTATTCCTCCGATATTTCATTTCAATATCGCCGATCCAATGGACTGGGTCGCGCTCGCGGAGTTTGAGCTGACCGCGCTTATCGTCAGCAGGCTGTCAGCAAAAGAATTGCGAAATGCTAGGGAGGCCGCAATTCACCGCGCCGGGATGGAGCGCCTGTATGAATTGAGCCGCAATTCGTTGTTGCTGGACTTGCGCCAAGCTCCCGGGCCGCAGTTGGTGGTCCTGATTCACCGGCTTTTCGACGCTCATGCGGTCGCCCTGCTTGATATGAACCTGGGTCGTCAGGATAGGGCTGGAGAGTGGGACGAGGGTGAGGAGAATCTGGCGAAGGAATGCTTTCTCCATAACATCTCGTCGGATGATACTCAGTCACATACTTCACGGCGCATATTGCAGGCTGGAACTGGTTCGGTAGGTGCTTTGGTGATACGCGGACAGCTCGATTCGCTAGTGGTTGATGCGCTTGCATCGCTAGCCGCAATTATGGTAGATCGTTACCAGTGGTTCGAAAAGGAAGAGAGGGCAGAGACTGCAAGCAGGAGTGAGCAATTACGCGCGGCCGTGATGGATGCGCTCGCACATGAGTTGAAAACCCCGCTAACAGCGGTACATACTGCCAGCTCCGGCTTGCTCGAGTTGGGCGGATTATCCGGCTTGCAACGCGATCTGGTAACACTTATCGATGACGAAACCTCTCGCTTGAACCGACTATGTACAAGGCTGTTGCAGACTGCAAAGCTCGAAGCTGAGCAGATGGGCTTGCAGGTGGCTGCGGTCAACGTCAAAGAGGTGATCACGGAAGTTTTGGCCAGTACTCCAGAAGAATCGGATATCAACCGTATGCATATTGACGTTCGGGATCCTCAGTTGACTTTGCACGTTGACCGCCAGCTGCTGGCGATGATTCTTGCGCAGTATGTCAATAACGCTCTAAAGTATTCAACGCCCAATACGCCGATTGATGTTGTCGCCCGGGCAGGTCATAACGAGGTCATTCTTTCCGTGCATAACTTTGGCCCGACAATTCGGATAGAAGATCGGGAGCGAATATTTGACCGTTTTTATAGAGCGCCCGGATTAAAGGATGCCATTCCCGGCACAGGCATTGGACTTTCCGTGGCAAGAAAGGCAGCCGAGGCCCATCACGGCCATGTGTGGGTAATTAGTGACGACAAGGAAGGCACGACATTCTTTCTTTCCATTCCGATGGACGCAAGGAGGTAGCAATGAACTCGGAGTCTGTGAACACCGGACAGGGCACTATTCTCGTGGTGGACGATGACAGTTCTACTCGCCGGGCATTGCGCACAACATTGTCTGGAATGGGCTTCACAATTGTTGAAGCTGCTCGCGGCGAGGAGGCATTATCGCTCGTCCGCGTTTCGTGGTTCGATGCGGTGCTATTGGACGTTGATATGCCAGGAATGGGTGGAATGGAAACCTGTCGAAGTATCCGGCGTGCGATTGCACGCTTGCCGATTCTGATGCTGACAGTAATGGACAGTGAGGATGACAAGGTGCTGGCCCTTGATGCGGGCGCGGATGACTACATTACGAAACCCTTCCAGGTGCGGGAATTGACAGCGCGATTGCGCTCGGCGGTACGTAGAAGAAATTCTCAAGACACCAATCGGGACGCGCCGATTCACCACGGCCGGCTCGAACTGGACCCCGTGAAATACCGGGTAATGAAAAGTGGGCGCTCGATTCATCTAACCCCAAAGGAATTTGAGATGCTGCATTACTTGATGATGCACGCGGGCGAGCCGATTCCACACGCCCGCCTGCTAAAGTCCGTATGGGGACCTGAGTATGGAAACGAACTGGAATACCTTCGTACATTTGTCCGGCAACTCCGAAAAAAAATCGAAGACGATCCAAGGAATCCTCGGTATCTGTTGACGGAAGCTTACGTCGGCTATCGTTTCAACGACCAGCAAACTAACTCATCGGAGCAGACTGTCGCCGAGACCCTCCAGGGTCCGCGTCTCGATCACTCATGACCGGCACATCCACTCCGCATCAAGCTGTATTGCGAACCGGACAATCTCGTCTGAAAAACAGGTGGGTCGTAGTACCATAGCGCAACACTGGGTGTGCCCGGGAGCGGCATTGCTAGTCATGGAGAATCACATTCAATAGAGATTTGTGTACATGGATGCCGCCGTTATAGTCGATAAAGCCCATCTTGCGAAAGCGGTTCATGAAGAAGCTCACGCGCGACCGCGTCGTCCCGATCATCTCTGCTAGAGTCTCCTGAGATATCTTCGGAATCAGGCTCTCCGGTTCGCCCGACAGACCAAACTCGGCCATTAGCAGCAGAATGCGTGCTAGGCGCTTTTCGCTCGAGTTGAAGAGTTGATCGACCAGGTCCGCTTGGGTTCTCATGCTGCGGTCCAGCAGAAACTTGACAAACAGATCAGTGAAAGCTCGCTCCTCGTGCATCACCCGAATCATCTCCGCGCGCTCGATCTTGAGCGCTGTACACGGAGCAATTGCGGTGGCCGTTGCCATCCGCAATCCAGGCATTGCTGCCAGCGACTCTTCGCCCACAAAGTCGCCCGCTCCCAGCAACGCGATAGTCGCCTCTTTGCCCTCTTTGGAGATCACTGTCAGCTTCGCCCGGCCGCTCTGAAGATAGAAGACACAATCGGCCGGATCGCCTTGCGTAAAAAAGGCCTGCTTGGGCTTAAGTTGCACAATCTTCCGCCCCAACCCAGCCTGCGCTAGGAAGACAGCCGGATCGAACTGCGCCTGCTCCAACCCCGCCATCCGAGTTCTCCGTTCTCCTCCGTGCCCCCGTCGGGTTCCTTGTATTAGAGCGCCCGCTTCGCACCGCCTTTCCAACACGGTCGTACGATACACCCGATGACCCTTACCTATAAAACATCTCTTTATTTACAATTTAAAATCTGTTCTTTTTTGCACACTTTATGCAAATTGATTTTTAGAATATGAATAATTATTTTAATTCTGCTTAAAAATCAATGAAATCCCCTCCTCGACCCCATGACTCCTTCAGCATCGGACGGTCCCCTGTGTCTTCTTTCGCTCTCCGTCGGCTGCCGGCAAAGTGCGAGAATGGAAGCAGCGCCCGGTTTGTTCCTTCCATCACCTCGGCGCGGGGGCAATCTTGTCCAAGCTGCGAGTCTTATCTACTCATCTCTGGATGAACCAGCGCCTGCATTCTGGGCTGCTGGAGATGGCTGCCCAGTCGGGCGCGCAAGCGGTCGAGCTCTTCGCCGCCCGCCAGCATTTTGACTACACCAGCCGCGAGCAGGTGGCCGAGCTGGCTGGCTGGTTTCGCTCCAACCCCGTCACGCCCTGGTCGATGCACGCCCCGCTTTATCCTGACCGCGAGATGGGCCGCGGCGGCTCTCCCATGTTGAACCTGCTACACCCGGAAAAATCCCGCCGCATCGGCGCCATGGACGAGATCAAGCGCGCCCTGGAAGCCGCCGAGTCCATCCCCTTCCGCAACCTGGTCGTGCACCTGGGCGAGCAATACGACGAGTGGTCGCCGCGCACCCTCGAATACGCCCTCACCGCCCTCGAACATCTGGGAGCCTTTGCCCGTCCGCTGGGTGTGCGCCCGCTGGTCGAGAACTTGACCGGCGCGCCCACCACCCCTGAGCACCTGATGGAGACACTCACCGAAGGCCATCTGGATTCGATCGGCGTCTGCCTTGACCTGGGACACGCGCACCTCACTGTCGGTGTGGCTGAGGCGATCTCGACCGTGGCTGGCCGCATCGTTCAGGTCCACACGCACGACAACCACGGCCTCAAGGACGAGCATCTGTTTCCCGGCGACGGCTCCATCGACTGGCCGACCACGGCAGCGGCGCTGAACGCCCTCGCCTCACAGCCCGCCGTGGTGCTGGAAGTCAGCTCGAAGCTCGGCATCGCGGCGATTCAACTGCCCGAGCGCATCCGCGCCGCCTTCGAGCTGCTCGACTGAACAGCACGATAGATGAACCAGAACTTCTACGCTTTCAGCACCAGATCAATCGTCTCAATATCCACTAATCCCTTGCATCCGTAGATCACCGGAAGCACTTTCTCTGCTGGATAATTTCGCCGCAGCTCGGCAACCTTTTCCGTGCCCGAACGATAGGCTGGCAGATACATCCGGCCCAGCAGCGGATGACGTCCCCACGCCCCAGACAACTTATCGGCGCGCTCCTCAGTGACCAGAAAATCGCGGCGCAGCGCCGTCGCCACCTCCGCCTGCTGCCTGCCTTCGCCCCAGGTCATATACGACGATTGGTTCTTGGCGTCATCCTGCAACAGCGCCAGCAGCACGCCGATCTGTAACTCCTCGTCTGGCAGTTGCTCGACTTCGGTTACGCCATGCGCAATCAGAATCGCATTGTTAGCAAGCCCCTCAAAGAGCGTGGCGGCGCGAGTGTTCATCGTCAGAATCGTCGCCTCGAATCCAGCCAGTCCGCGCGCGTACAAGTCTTGCAGGTAGGCGAATGTTGTGACGTGACCCGGCACAACCTCGTGGCTGACAAGCTGCTCAAACTCCGGATAAGAGATCTGCAACGAAGCATTGATCTCGTAACTCGCCTCGTATTGCGGCGTGTCATCGAAATTGCGTGCCCGGCCAATATAATTCATTGAACCGGAGAACCAGGCGTCCTTGATGGGCAGAAAATCGATATTCGCACGCGGCACTCGCGCCAGCTCGACGGGCAGATGCGGCAGAAGATTCTTGGCGCTGAGAGCGTCAAAATACGCGATCACCGCCGCGCCCAGCGCGCGCACCGAGGCCATGGGAACCACGCGCTCGCGTCGCCATGCATCGACCGCCTCAAGCAACTCACCAGAGTGCCCGGCGCGGCCCAGCAGCTCGGCAACTCGCTCGCGCTTCGGCTGCGGCTGCGAAGGCTCCGGGGGCTTGGCAGTGGCCGTCTCGACGCAGCGCGCGTACGGCACCGGATCTCCCTTGCCCAGAACCTCCATCGCCAGATCCAGCATCGTCTGGATGGAATTCGCCATGCCGACCAGATATGGCTGGCGCAGCCCGCCCAGCTTCTCCGCCTCGGCGCGAACACCGGCAATGGCCTGCGGCAGATCGACTGCGCGCAGATACTCCTCGACGGCTTCCCTATCGATGCTTTTGCCGCCGACGCCGCCTGATTCGCGCAGCCGCGCAGCCGCAGGATGCGTGTAAGCAATAGGCAGCGAAAGATCAGAAAACCACGAATCGGCAATGAAGCGTCCCACGCCCGAAGGACACATCACATCGCCACCCCAGAGTGTATCGATGCCAAGAACCGCGTCGGCAATATGCTTTGCTGCTTGATCCATCACTCACTCCTTCTCATTTTTCACGGAAAAAATCCACACGTAAATGCAAATACCAATGAATAGCAGCGCGGAAACCGATTGCGAGACAAGATTGTTTGTGTAGAACGGCGTCGTAATCAGATCTTCGCGATACCAGTGAAAGAGCTTCAACGATGCGCCCAAAACCCCGCCCAGCGCGCCGCCCGCCATCAAGCCGGAAGCCAGAATCACGCCTCGCTCGCGAATTCTGTTTCCTCGCTCGCTGCCCGTCTTATCCGCGCGCTTGTTGATCAAGTGCGACAAAAATCCGCCGGCAAGAATCGGCGAGGTCAGCCCCAGCGGAAGATAGATTCCCAGCGCAAAAACCATCGAAGACTTGCCCAGCATTTCAAGGATGAGCGTAATTACGGCGCCGATGCCGAAGAGCATATAGGCGACCGGCTGGTGACTCATGAATCCCACCACCAGAGCCTTCATGATGGAAGCCTGCGGCGCGGGCAGAACTGTGCGCAAGTCGCCGGGCGCTGCCTCGCCAAACTGATAGGTGTGAGCAAGCAGCACGATGGTCAGCCCGCCAGCAATTGCCGCCGCAATGACGCCGATAAACTTCACCTTCTGCTGCGCCGCCGGCGTTGAGCCGATCCAATAGCCGGCCTTGAGGTCGGTGATGAATTGCCCGGAGACGCACAGCGCCGTGCACACCATGCCGGCAATCGCCATCACAAAAAACATCCCCGTATCACCCGAGAGGCCAAAGCTTAACAGCACGACTGCGGAGATGATGACGGTCAGCATTGTCATGCCCGAGGCCGGATTGTTGGCCGTGGTGGCGATGGCGTTGGCCGCCACCGAGGTGAAGAAGAACGAGAAGAGCAGCGTCAACACCAGCCCCAGGGCCAGCACCGTCCAGCTAACTTGCAGGCGTCCAAAGAAGATGGCCACGCAGAGCGCGCTGACGACCACGCCCAGCAGCAGGGAGATCACGGAAATATCGCGGTCGGTGCGCTCCTGCGCCGCCGCCTCGCCATGGCGGAAGGCGTGCAGCGCAATGCCAAAGGAGCCGGCAACCACGCGCAGCGACTTGAGAATGCCGATGATGCCGGCCGTGGCGATGGCGCCCACGCCGATAAAACGCACATAGTTGCGATAGATTTCCACCGCCGTCATCTTGGCAATCGGAATCGTTGCCGGATACACGGCAAGGTCAATGTGCTGGCCAAAGTACCAGATCAGCGGAACCATCACGAAGCTGGTCAGAACGCTGCCGGCGCAGAACATCAGCGCGCTGCGCAAGCCCATCACATAGCCCAGACCCATGATGAAACTGATCGCGTCGAAGCTGAAGACCATGCGGCCGCGCTCGGCGAGCGAACGGATCACGGGAACAAACTGAAAGTCGAGATACTCCCTCCACACGTGAAATGTGGTGACGAAAAAGTCGTAGACGGCGGCAATGGCCGTCGCCTGCAAAAGCAGCTGGGCCTGCGAGCCGCCCTTTTCGCCGGTGACCAGCACTTCGGTGATCGCCGTCGCCTCGGGGAAGGGAAGCTGGCCATGCATCTCGCGAACAAAGTAGCGGCGCAGCGGAATCAGGAAGAGAACGCCCAGGCAGCCGCCCGCCAGGCAGATAAAGATGGTCTGCACCGGGTGCGGATCGAGATGCAAAATGTAGAGCGCGGGCAGCGTGAAGATGGCCCCCGCCACCACGCTGCCTGAGGCTGCGCCGATGCCGGTGATGATGACATTTTCCAGCAGTGAGGTGCGGCGCCGGAAGACCCGCGCCAAGCCGATGGCGAGGATCGAGATGGGAATCGCGGCCTCCATCCCCTGACCCACCTTAAGCCCCGAGTAGGCCGAGGCGATGGAAAAGATCACGCAAAAAAATACGCCCCAGAAGACCGAGCGCAGCGTGAGTTCCGGCGTCTTTGCCTCCGTGGGCACAATCGGCTGATAAGCTTCGCCGGCCTTCAGCGGCTTGTATGCGTTATCTGGAAGAGAGTTCGTTTCATTCTCCGTCATCGCTCAAGAATCCTCTGTTGCCGCTGCCCCGATCCCGGCCCGTCTTGCAAGCTGGCGGAAGCGGCCTCTGGACTTATTTACGGCCCGGCATAAACCATACACGCCACCAAGGCTACAGAGTCAAATCCGATTCGGGTGCCCCACCTTTGCCGCGTATTTGTTTTTGCGGCTTCGGGGTCCCCAACGACAGGTCTTCGTCGTTGGGGTGAACTAGGGTGGGAAACCTCGACACTATTTAAGTGCCGGATCAAAACTACCCGCGTAGCGAGCCAACCTCAGCAGATCCTCGGTAACTGCTCACCAATCTGAATGGGAATCACGCGATTCGAGCCCATTGCCGTGCGCGCGACTAACATACGAGGATGCTCGGCGGTGACCGTGCCAATGCGGGCGGCATCGTGGCCCAGCGCGTGCGCGCGCAGGATTTCGAGAATCATCGACGCCGCTTCCGGCGCGACAAAGAAAACCACCTTGCCCTCGTTGGCCACGTAGACCGGGTCCAATCCCAGCAACTCGCAGGCCGACTGCACCTCGGGACGCACCGGCATGCTCGGCTCATCAATCTCGATGCCAACGCGGGAGGCCTGGGCGATCTCGTTGAGCGTGGAAGCGAGGCCGCCACGCGTTGGGTCGCGCATGGTGTGAACCGCCGTGCCCGCCGCGTCGAGCACCTCGGCAATCAGCCCGTTCAGCGCCGCGCAATCGGAGCGAATCTGGCTCTCGAACTCGAGGCCCTCGCGCACGCTCATGATGGCCATGCCGTGGTCGCCGATGGAGCCCGAAACCAGAATCGCATCGCCGGGCATTGCGCCCCGCGGACTTACAGAGATTCCTGGCCGCAGCAGTCCCACGCCCGCCGTGTTAATGTAGCAGCCGTCGCCGTGGCCGCGCTCGACGACCTTGGTGTCGCCGGTAACAATCTTCACGCCCGCTGTCTGCGCGGCTTTGGCCATGTCGGCGACAATCGTCGCCAACTGCGAGAGGGGAAAGCCCTCTTCGAGAATGAAGCTGGCGCTCAAAAACTTTGGCTCGGCGCCGGAGACAGCCAGATCGTTGACCGTGCCGTTGACCGCCAGCTCGCCAATCGATCCGCCGGGAAAAAACAACGGCTGCACGACGAAGGAATCAGTACTCATCGCGAGCTTGCCGCTTGGCAAATCAAGCACCGCCGCGTCGCCCAGGTTTTCCAGCTCGGGATTGCGGAAGGCAGGCAAAAACAAATGCTCGACTAACTCATTGCCCAGCTTGCCTCCGCCGCCATGCCCCATCACAATCGACGGATAGCCAACCAGCGGCAGCGGACAGGACCAACCGGAAAAATCAGGTGCGGCGTTCTTCAATTCTTCATTCATTTAAATTCCCCGGTAACGCTGCTTAGTAACAGGGCACGACTGGTAGGTCAGGGCTTCAGCCCTGACTGCCGTAAATGCCGCAAAATAAATCGGGGCTTTAGCCCCTGAGGGAAGGCTGGTTATCGATCAAAGCTCGACCACTCTCCTTAAAGTGTGCCACTTCGCCACGCGAAACACCACGCAGCATCGCTGGCTCCCAGCTAATTTCATGCTGCGAAAAGCCTATATAGAACGCTCCACTTTGGCCTAACTTGCCCCGATGACCTAATTTGCCTCGACGAGGCGCTGTTGGATCGAAAGCGTCTGGTAGATAGACCATCACCGAACCACGCTTCTGAGCCTCGGACTCTCCGCTGAACCAAACAAATGCCGCCTCTTTGTCAATGTCCGCAATTCGCCGCGTAAGGGCAACTTTGCTCGGAATCTCGATATGCAGCGGTGGCGCTGCTATTGTTTCTTGAAAATCCGGCCCTGCAAATGCCCGCTCGGCCACTACGCGATGAGGAACAAACGGCGGCACGTGCAAGCGCGCCTTGTGAACGCCGATAGCAGCAGTAGGTCCACTGTGAGGGAGCTTTCCAACGGTGAACTTTCCCGCAAAGTGCATCCACTTCGGCCCAAACCAGTTGTCAATCCGGATAACGTAGAGGCGCGCAGGCTCATATTCCTGAGCAACGCCAATGGCAATTGCTCGTGCCTTTTCAATAAACTCGGTCGAATCTCCCTGCTGCTTGGAAATGAACTCTGCAACAGCATCGAACATTGTTGCCTCCAGACAGGGGCTAAAGCCCGACTCATATTGTTTGCCATATGCGGCACGACTGAAGTCGTGCCCTGATACAAAGCCTGCTGCGATAAAAGCAACTGACCACTGATCACTGACAACTGACCACTGTTTTCGCCAGCTCCTCCGCCGAGATAAACCGCCCATAGTTATAGTAAGCCGCGCAGGCGCCTTCGCTCGATACCATCGTCGCACCCAGCGGGTGGCGGGGCGTGCATTCCTTGCCGAAGGCGGAGCACTCGGCGGGCTTGATTGCGCCGCGTAAAACATCGCCCGCACGGCACAGTGCCGACTCCTCGGTGTGAATGCCGGAGATGTGGAAGCGCTCTTCGGCATCGAATGCGCGATACTCCTCGCTCAGCCGCCAGCCGCTTTTGGGAATCACGCCGATGCCTCGCCAGGCGCGGTCGGTCACTTCAAAAACTTCGGCCAGCAGCTTCTGCGCCGGACGGTTGCCTTCAAAGCTGACGATGCGCTCGTAGGCGTTCTCGACCTCGTGGCGGCCGGCTTCAAGCTGAATCACGCAGCGGCGAATCCCGTCGAGCAGATCGAGCGGCTCGAAGCCCGTGACCACCATCGGCACCTGATACTTGGCCGCCAGCGGCGGATACTCCCAGTAGCCCATCACGCTGCAAACGTGGCCTGCCAGCAGAAATCCTTGCACCGTATTTCCCGGCGACTCCAGAATCGCCGAGATCGCCGGCGGGACCAAAACGTGCGAGACCAGCAGCGAAAAATTCTTCAGCCCGCGCCGCTTGGCTACGTGTACGCTCATCGCGTTGGCCGGAGCGGTGGTCTCAAAGCCCACGCCAAAAAAGACCACTTGCTTGTCCGGATTTTTCTGAGCAATCTCAACCGCATCCAGCGGCGAATAAACCACGCGCACATCGCCGCCCGCGCCTTTGACTTGAAATAAATCTCCGACGGTTCCCGGCACACGCAGCATATCGCCAAAGGAGCAGAAGATCACGCCCGGCCGCGCGGCAATCGCCAGCGCCTTGTCAATCAATTCGAGCGGAGTGACGCAGACCGGGCAGCCGGGGCCGTGAATCATTTCGATGCCAGAGGGCAGCATCTGGTCGATGCCGTTTTTGATGATCGAGTGCGTCTGCCCGCCGCAGACCTCCATGATCTTCCATGGGCGCGTGGAGACAGCCGCGATCTCACGCGCCATCCGCTGCGCAATCTCGCCATTCCGGAACTCGGTCAGGTACTTCATTGGCTGGTACCGCTTTTTATCGCACAGCTTCCGTCCGGGCAGGCCGACTGCGGAGCCGCGGCGGCTCGGGCCAGCGCCTCATCCTCGCTCTCCAACTCGGCGTCCAGCACGCCCATCGCGCGGAAGTCATCGAGCGTCTGCAAGGCCGTCTCCTCGTCGATCTTGGAGAGCGCAAAGCCCACGTGAACAATGGTATAGTCGCCTACCACGAGATCCGGCACGTAGTCCAGGCAGACCCGTTTGACGATGCCGCCAAAGTTCACCCGCCCAATGCGGAGATTGCCCTCGGTGAGAATCTCTTCGACTTTTCCCGGAATTGCTAGACACATACCTCTACATTATGCCGAGTTGGGGGCTACGTATAGGGTGATTTGGATCACCGGGAAGCTCCCACTAGGTTTCTGATATTCTTCCATCGTTCCGTGCGAAGGAGTTTTCATGGTCTCGTTGAAAGTCGCGCTCTCTCAAAAGCGCTCGTTAGTTTTCGGAATTCTGGTGGTGCTGGTCATCCTCATGGCAGGTTCGCAGGCCAACGCGCAAAAGGACGACTTCTTCAACGCGGCTGGCACTGGAGATCTGGTCCGCGTCAAGGCTTTTCTGGATAGTGGAACTGATATCAATGCCAAGAATCAGAATGGGGGAACTGCCCTGTCGTTTGCCGCCTGCTTTGACAAAATTGAGGTTGTGCGCCTGCTACTCGATAAGGGCGCTGAGATCAATGCACAGGACAACAACGGCGCGAGTGCACTGAATCTGGCATCCGAACAGGGGCACCTCAAAGCGGTGCAGGTGCTGGTTGCCAAAGGGGCTGATGTCAATCTCCAGGACAATAAAGGTGTGACTCCATTGGCAGGAGCCGTTCAGCATGACCGCAGTGAAGTCGTAAAAATACTGCTTGCCCATGGCGCGAATGTCAATATCCCTGATCAAGACGGCTGGACCGCGCTTACATGGGCCTCTTCTGACGGCTACTTGGATCTAGTGCAGGCGCTGCTTGCTCATGGCGCTGAGGTCAATGCTAGAAACCACGATGGTGAGTCTGCATTGTCATTAGCATCTCAACACGGTCGTATTGAAGTGATGAGTACATTGCTTGGCAGTGGATCGGATGTTAATGCTCAAGATAACGAAGGCTGGACAGCTCTGCTTTGGGCGTCCCAAGAAGGCCACTTGGATGTGGTTCTGGCACTGCTTGAGAAGAAAGCCGATGTCAATGCAAAAGGGAAGGATGGCGCGACTGCATTGTCTTTGGCGTCGGATGCAGGTCATGTCGAAGTTGTGCGGACTCTGCTCGCCAAAGGAGCTGAGGTCAATTCAAAATCTAGTGGTGGCTGGACCTCGTTGATGGCTGCCGCCGAAAACGGTCACATTGAAGTGGTGCGGGCCTTGCTCGCGGCTAAAGCAGATGTCAACGCGAAGACAACCGATCAGGGCAACACAGCACTGATGTCTGCCGCGTCGAAGGATCGCGTGGATGTCGTACAGGTGTTGCTCGATGCCAAGGCTGACATCGAGGCCAGGATGCCCCATGGTTCAACCTCGCTGATAGTGGCCTCCGAAGACGGCCAGCTTGATCTCGTCAAGGTACTGTTGACCAGGGGAGCCAATGTTAATGCCAGAGATGAAATAGGTCAGACTGCGTCGATGTTGGCCTCTTTTATGGGGCATATCGATGTAGTGAAGGTATTGCTCTCCAAAGGAGCCGATGTCAATGCCATCAGCAACGGGGGGAATACCGCCCTAAGTGGATCAAAAGAAAAAGGCCACGCCGACATTATTTCCGTACTGACTAAGGCTGGGGCGAAACAATGACGACCGGTGCGACAGGTTTTGATTCTGGAATCTGAAAAATGGGCAACATCAAGAACTTCGTTTTACCTTTCTTCCGCCAGATAGGCCAGCCACTCCTCGAAGCCCGCGCCAGTCTTGGCCGAGGTCTCGAAGACGCGTATCCCCGGGCGAATCTCGTTGATGTTTTTGAGCGCCAGCTCGCGGTCAAAGCCGCACGGTTCACTGATGTCGATTTTGGTGATGACCGCGGCGTCGGCGGAGTTGAAGAGCGTGGGATACTTCAGCGGCTTGTCCTCGCCCTCGGTGACGCTCAACAGAGCCACGCGAATCTTCTCGCCCAGGTCGTAGCTCGACGGGCAAACCAGGTTGCCGACATTCTCAATGAAGAGATAATCAAGCCCGCCCAGCGCGACACCCTCCCAGCCCTCCAGGTGCTTGCCGATCATCTCCGCGTCCAGGTGGCAGATGCCGTGGGTATTGATCTGGCGCACCGGAGCGCCGCTCGACGCCAGCCGCCGCGCGTCGTTGTCAGTCTCTAAATCTCCCACCAAAGCCGCCGCTCGAAGGCCACGCGCCAGCAACTCGTGAAGCGTCCGCTCCAGAAAGGCGGTCTTGCCCGTCCCAGGGCTGGAAACCAGGTTCAGCACCAGCACGCCAGCCGCCGCATAGCTCGCTCGCAGGCCCGCCGCCAACTCGTCGTTCTTCTTCAGAATTCCACGCCGCAGCTCAACAATACGCGTAGTCATTTTTCCTCCTCAGCCTCGTCAATCTCAATTGACTCGATCTCCAGCTCGCGCCCTTGGCGAATCTCGCCGCACAGCTCGCCACAGCGCGGACAACGGAAGCTCTGCACGCCCTCGAGCGTTGCATCCTGGCCGCACGGCTCGCAGTGCACCACCACCGGCAGCAGATTTACCTCGAGCTTCGAGCCTTGGAGCGGCGTTCCCTCGATGACAATGCCCCAGCAGAACTCGAGCGATTCAGGAATCACCGACGCCAGCGCCCCCACCCGCAGTCTTACGGCGAGCACCCGCGCGCCCTTGGACGGATCAGGCAAGGCCGCCAGAGTCTCGGTAACCGTCTCGACAATGCTCGTTACCAGCGAAAGTTCATGCATAAAATATAGATTCTACGCGCACGAGATTCGCTTCCCCCGCATTTGCTTCCATCTGTAAGATAAAAGCACAAGGAAAGAATTATGCCCAATTCCGCCGCTCCGTCGAAGACTGCTCCGAATTTGTCGAAGGCTCTCACACTCAGCCAACTCGCGCCAGTCACCGTGCAGTCGGAGATTCGCGCGATGACCATCGAGTGCGACCGCATCGGAGGCATCAACCTGGCGCAGGGCGTCTGCGACACGCCGGTTCCCGCGCCGGTCGCAGAGGGCGCGATCCAGGCCATTCGCTCGGGCTGCAACATCTACACGCGGCTGGACGGCATCACTCGGCTGCGCAACGCGATTGCCCAGAAGCAGCTGCGCGACTACGGACTCGACTACGACCCGGAGAGCGAAGTCCTGGTTGCCTCCGGCGCTACCGGCGGGTTGCACGCAGCCGCCATGGCGCTGCTGAACCCCGGCGACGAGGCGCTGCTCTTCGAGCCGTTTTACGGCTACCACGTCTCGACACTCAATTCGCTGCGCGTCAAGCCGGTCTTCGTGCCTCTGGCCGAGCCGGATTGGGCGCTTGACCTGGACGCCCTGCGCGCCGCCATCACACCGCGCACCCGCGCGCTCATTCTGAATACTCCGGCCAATCCCAGCGGTAAGGTATTTACCCGCGCGGAGCTTGAATCCATTGCAGCAGTCGTCCAAGAGCACGAGCTTTTTCTGATCACTGATGAGATTTACGAGTACTTCGTCTATGACGGCGCGCGGCATATCTCGCCCGCCACGCTGCCGGGGATGCGCGAGCGGACGATTGTGATCTCCGGCTTCAGCAAAACTTTCAGTGTCACCGGCTGGCGGCTGGGTTTCGTTACCGCCGACGCGCGCTGGATGTCTGCGATGGCTTACTTCCACGATCTGACTTACGTCTGCGCGCCCTCGGCCTTGCAACACGGAGCTGCCGCCGGCTTGGAGCAGCTTCCGCCCAGCTTCTACGCGCAGCTTGCCGCCGATTACCAGTCCAAGCGCGCTCGTATTCTGAGCGCGCTCCGCGATGCCGGACTCGAACCCAGCGTTCCCGCCGGCGCATACTACGTTCTGGCCAGCGCCGCTCATATTCCCGGCGATACTGCCGCCGAAAAAGCCCGCCATCTGCTGGCTTCGACCGGAGTCGCTTCGGTCGCCGGCTCGGCCTTCTTCCGAACCCGATCCGACGGGCAGGGCCACGGCGAGAATCTGCTGCGTTTTTGCTTTGCCAAAAATGATGATGAACTGGACGAGGCCTGTGCGCGGCTGCGAAGGCTGTAAGTTTGCGTAGGAAAGAGAGCGCTTACAGCCGTCCCGCTCCGGTAGACTGAGAGGGCGATGAGTTCGATGCACAAATTGCAAATGGCCGCGCTGTCTATCGCGGTGGCCTCCGCTCTGCTTTTGGCTGGCTGTGGAACGCCAGGCGCGCCGCAGCCGCCCTCGCTCAAGCTGCCAATCCCAGTGGCAGATCTGGCCGCCAGCCGCGCCGGCAACCAGGTATCGCTCACTTGGACGATGCCCAAAAAGAACACCGACAAGCTGCTGCTCAAGGGCGACGTCGCGGTGCATCTCTGCCGCCAGGAGATAGCAGGGAAGTGCGACCCGGCAGGCGCGGAGTTGCACTTTGCCCCCGGGGCCGAGGGCGTTTTCACCGATACACTGCCGGCCGCGCTGGCCGTTGGACCGCCGCGCCCGCTCAGCTACTTTGTCGAGCTGAGAAACCGCAATGGCCGCTCGGCTGGCCTGTCGAACGCCGCCATCGTGCTGGCTGGCGAAGCGCCCGCACCGGTGACGGGACTAACTGCCGAGTTGCGCAAACAAGGCGTGCTTCTGCACTGGACGAACGTGCAAGCAGAGCAGTCCACCGCCATTCGCTTGCGTCGCAAGCTGCTCACTCCGCCACCGGCTAAGTCCCATGATGGATTGCTCGCGCCCCAGCCCGAGCCGCTCGAACAAAATCTCTTGGTCGATGCTTGCGCGCCGGATCATCGCGCCAGCGGATGTCACGCTCTTGATAAGAACATCCGCTTCGGACAAAGTTATCAGTATCGCGCCCAGCGTGTCGCCCGCATCACGGTAAACGGGCAAACCCTGGAGCTGGCCGGTGTGCTCTCCGCTCCATTGCGCATCGAGGCACAGGACATCTTTCCGCCCGAGACGCCCACGGGCCTGGCCGCCGTAGCCACCACCGGCGACAACACTCCGAATGCACCCCCATTCGCAATCGACTTGAGCTGGCAGCCCGTCACCGACGCCGACCTGGCCGGCTACGCCGTATATCGCCGCGAAGGCGACTCCGCATGGCAGCGCATCTCGCCCGCCGCTCCACTCGTGCCTCCCGGCTTTCACGACACCCAGGTCCTGCCCGGCCACAGCTATCGCTACTGCGTCACCGCCCTCGGCCAGAACGGCCACGAAAGCCCGCGCTCCGTCGAGACCGAGGAGTCCGTGCCCAACCCGTAAGCGTTTGCCTGGAGGCTCTTGTCCGATGATTTGTTCAGGCTCAATTTTGCTTGAAGGGTTCGAGCTTTAGCTATGAAGGGTACGGGCTTTAGCCCGTACATAAACCAGTAAAATAATCGCGGGCTTTAGCCCTGAGGGAAAGCTCGAATGGCTTTCCCGGAGAATATCCCCATGAGATATTGCCGCTTTCGCTTTGAGAATCAAACCCACTACGGCACCGTGGAAGATCGCGCCGGAGAGCCGAGGATCATTGACCTAGCCCGTGCGCCCGAAGATGATTTAGCCTTTCGCCTGGAGCACGGTCGAGCCACATCCTGGAGCTTTAGCTTCGAGCCTATGCCCCTCAGCGCCGTTGAGTTGCTGCCGCCGGTCACGCCCTCCAAGATCGTCTGTGTGGGACGCAACTATCGTGACCACGTCAAAGAGATGGGCAGCGAACTTCCCACCGAGCCTCTGCTCTTCTTCAAGCCTGTCTCCGCTCTGCTTGCTCCCAACGGAGTAGTCCGTATGCCCGCGGTTAGCGCCCGCGTGGACTACGAAGGCGAGTTGGCTGTGGTCATCGGCCGCCGCATTCGCAATCTGAAAGTTGAAGACTGGCGCTCGGCGATCCGAGGTTACACGCTGGCCAACGATGTAACCGCCCGCGACCTGCAAAACCGGGACGACCAATGGACTCGCGCCAAAGGCTTTGACACCTTCTGCCCCATCGGCCCCATCGTCAGCGATGAGCTGGACCCTGAAGCCGGCCTGACCCTCGAAACCCGTGTCAATGGCGAACTGCGCCAGCACGGCTCGACCCTCGACTTCATCTTTTCGATTCCCAAGCTGCTCGCCTACATCACTGCGGCAATGACTCTGGAAGAAGGCGACCTGCTCCTCACCGGAACTCCTTCCGGAGTTGGTCCGCTCAAGGCTGGCGATAAAGTAGAGATAACCATCCCCGGCCTCGGCGTCCTGACGAACACCTTTCAGCTTGACGAGTGCCGGGCTTAACTGAAAACTGACCACTGATCACTGTTTTCAAAATTTATCCCGGATACGCTCCCGCAATATAGCCTTCCAGAGCCTGAATCGTATGCGCCTGGTCGGAGATCACCCACTTCACCAAATCTCCAATCGAGATCACTCCCACCACGGCATCATCCTGCAAGACCGGGAGGTGGCGAAAATGGTGCTGCGTCATCAGGGTCATGCACTCATCCACGGTCTGCTGCGGACTCGCAAAGACAACCGGGCTGGTCATGATCTGGCGGACCAGGGTTCCTTCCGCTGGATGGCCCAGCAGTACGCCTCGGCGCGCGTAGTCCCGCTCCGATAGGATGCCGGTCACGCGATCTTTGGAGATAACCAGCAAGGCGCCGACATCGTACTCAGCCATCTTCTCCAGCGCTTCGTACACTGTCTGCTCGGGCGCAATCGACAGAACTATGTCTACGCTCTTGCTCTTCAATACCGATCCAATCGTGTCGGAAACTTTCATCGGAACCTCCTCGCCTTTGGAAGCCGTGTAACGGCGTGTGCATCCCGTTCAGGGCGCAATCGCGACTCGCCCATTTCCGCACGGATTCAATATAGCCCATACGCGTAACACTCGAAAAGCACAAAGAAGAGCCGGTCATTTCCCGGATGAATCGGGGCAGCGGTACACTGGAGACGAACGCGTTCAATGCACCCCCAGGAGGATCAATGCCGCAGAATCTGCCCACGAACATGCTTGACCAGTTGCGCCAGTATACCGTGGTCGTTGCCGATACCGGCGACATCGATGCGATAGCCGAGTTTCGCCCCCAGGACTCGACCACCAACCCCTCGCTGATTACTGCCGCCGCGCAATTGCCGCACTACCGGCCCATCGTGGACGGCGTGCTGCTCGCTGCCCGCTATGAGTTAGGCAAGAACGCCGAGAGCAAGACGGTCGCGAACCTGGCCTTTCAGCGGCTGGCCATCGCCTTCGGCAAAAAGATTCTCGCCATTGTTCCGGGCCGCGTCTCGACAGAAGTCGATGCGCGCCTCTCCTATGACACCGCTGCCACCATCGCGCAGGCCCGCGCCATCATCAAGCAATACGATGCCGAGGGCATCGGCCGCGAGCGCGTCTTGGTCAAGATCGCCTCCACATGGGAGGGCATTCGCGCCGCCGAAGTGCTCGAGCGCGATGGCATCCATTGCAACCTGACCTTGCTCTTTGGCCTGCACCAGGCCGTCGCGGCTGCCGAGGCAGGCGTCACGCTCGTCTCGCCCTTCGTCGGCCGCATTCTCGACTGGTACAAGAAAGATACCGGCAAGGATTTCCAAGGCGCCAACGATCCCGGCGTCATCTCAGTTACGAATGTTTATAACTACTACAAGAAGTTTGGTTATAAAACTCAAGTCATGGGCGCCAGCTTCCGTAACATCGGCGAGATTTGCGAGTTAGCCGGCTGCGACCTTCTTACGATCTCGCCGCAAATGCTGGCCGAGCTGGAAGCCGCCATAGGCAGCCTGCCACGCAAGCTCTCACCCGAAGCCGCCAAGGCGCTGTCCATCGACAAGATCACTGTGGACAAGGCCGCCTTCGACCGTATGCACGCCGCCGACCGCATGGCCACCGACAAGCTGAAGGAAGGCATTGAAGGCTTCTCCGCCGCGTTGGTCAAGCTGGAAACGCTCCTCGCCAAGCGTCTTGCCGAGCTGGAAACCCACGCTCCCGCTGCGGCCTGATTGAACCAAATAATGCTGGGTACCCCATCCATTCGCGTTCTTTGCGAATGGGTGGGATACCTGTCACTCAACCAGTTCCATTTAACGGAACCAATTACTCCGACCAGACGCCCAGCACATTGCCCGCGCCATCAGAAAAGTGGAAGCGCCGCCCGCCGGGAAATTCGAAGGTGGGCAGCACGATGATGCCGCCGGTGGCCAAGATCGCAGCTTCTGTAGCTTTCAAGTTAGCGGAGTAGAGAACCACCAGAGGCGCGGACTTGTGCTGCGCCTGCGTGCCTTTGGCAAAGCCGATGGCCAACCCAGAATCGACCGCATTGCAGTCGATGTAATCCGGACCCCAATCCTTGAAACTCCAGCCAAAGACCGTCGAATAAAACTGCTTGGTCCGCTGAATGTCGGTGGTGGTGAATTCAATGTAGGTGATCTTGTGGTGCAGTGCGGAATTGCTCATCATTTCTCTCCTTGTTCGTTCGATTGCGTGAAGTCAAGGGAAGGCGGCACAGTTCGAGGCGCGGGCACACCATTCCCGGTGTGCTTCTGAAGCGCCCCCATCCACAATCCCTCAGAAGCTGGAGAGTGCAGGTAGAACCCGCTGGTTTGTTCAAGATCGCGGACTCGCGAGGTACCAGAACAGATTACCAGAATTTCTCAGAAACCCAGTTGAATATTCGCAACAAATCAGCGCCCCAGCCAGAGGGAGATTCCGCCGGTAATTGAGCGGCCCTGCATAGCAACGCCGTTGATCTCCTGATAGCCGGTGTTACTCAGATTCTCCAGACGAAGATAAGGGCGAATCTTGCCCGCGTCGCGCGTCAATGCTGCATTCCACACAGGATAGGGGTTAGCGTTCCACTTGGGAGTACCCGGCTGTTGATAGGGTCGAGTTATAGCAACAGAATTCGTCACAATAAGAGAGTGCCTCAGCGCGGCCGTCCAGATAGCATGAATGTTTTCGACCGGATAGTTCAGAGCATACTCTGATTGCACGCCGGTCAAGGTTGGCTGCCCGCCAACGAGTTGGGTCCATGCGATTTGAACACGTTGGTTCTTCACGGGAATCCAGTTTGCCGATGACTCGACTCCCGCAAAATGAAGGCCGCTGAGATTAACCGCGCACCAGGTATCGATTGGGCAGGACGGGGGAAGCAGCGGGTTTGGCGGGACGGTCACCACGACATAGCGCACGTAGTCGATGGTGTCATGCTGGCGGTTATAGAATCCCGTGGCCGAAAGAGTTATCCGGCTGGACGGTGTCCAATCCGCTCCCGCCTCGCCGCTCCATGCCGACTCCGGCTTCAAGTTAGGATTGCCGATAGTCGCAGGATCGGAGTAATAAAGATCGGTATAAGTGGGAAGCCTGAATCCATAGCCGCCGCTGGCCCGTATTTTCAGTTGGCTGGTCAGCCGCAGACTGCCTGCCAAGTGCGGCGATAACACCGACTGCAAGCCTCCGGAGAATAACTCCTCGCGCAATCCCGTCGATAGATTCCATCGGCTCTCTGCTGGCCTCAAGTCCAAATCCACATATCCCGCGCCGCGATTGCGCGCATGAAGGCCGAGCGCGGGCGTCTGAACTCCGCCTGATAAGTTATAACTGCGAATGCTATCTCCGTCGAAATCCAGCCCAGATAATAGTACGGAGTTATTTGCGATGGGGAAAGTATGACGCAGTGACGCCTGCCAGGAACCGTCGATGTGATTGTTCTCGTAGGGAGAAGGATTGTTGCGCGCCAAAATGTACTCGTCTGTATGGCGGCGATAACCGAAGGCCGCTACGGTGCGGCTGCCAAGCTCCTGCCTACCACTGGCAAACAATCCCTTGGTTCGCTCCCATGAGTTATATGGGCCATAAAACTGGTTGGCGCCGAAGGCACGGTCGCTCGCGGCAAAGAGGAGATCAGAGACGCCGAGGCGAGAGCTAACCCAGCTTTCAGAAGAAGCATCTTCATTGCGGTAGTCGCGATCATTTTGGCAATCCAAATAGAGTTGCTGAGTAGTACAGTTGCCAGTGAAGGCGTTGCCTATGTAACTGGGTGCTGCCTTAAATCCTGTCGAGAAGTTACGATTTGCTGTCAGCCGGCTGCTCCATCGCTTGCGCGCCAATGCCGCCAACAGCGACTCTTCATTGAAGCCAAAGCTGCCGTATCCCGCGCGAAGACGAAGTGAATTTGCAGACGGCGCCACAGTGAGAAAGTCCACTACGCCGCTGAGCGCGTCTGCGCCATGCAGCGTGGAACCAGTGCCGTGCAGCACCTCGATCGAGTCCATCGCATCGAGCGAAATCGGCAGGTCCAGGTTGTGATGCGCCGTCTGGCTGTCGTTAATGCGGAAGCCATTCAACAGAACCAGCGCCTGCTCGAAGCTGCCTCCGCGCAAGACAACGTCCGCCTGTCCGCCGCCTGCGCCGCGCTCTTCAAGATATACCGTAGAGTCTTGCCGGAGTAGCTCCTGCGGCGATTCGAGCAAGAGGAGTTTGTCTTTGACCGGCAGAATCACAACTGAAGCGGAAGACTCAGCTAGCGGCACCGGGACCGCCGCCCCAAGAACCACCATGGTCTCGATGGGATGAGGAGGCGTGGCGGGTTCGGCAGATGAACCCGCCTGCTGGGAAGCTGCTTGTGGGGAAGCCGCTTGAATGAAGGTTGCCAGGAGGAGACAGCCGGTAATGCACATCGAATTGGAAGTGGGCATATTTTGTATTTCTTTACAATTTTGATCATATATAGTTGTTTTCGCAAGTATGATTTGATATTGTCTTTAATAGTTGATAGCTAAACTATCAGGAGAAGGCCATGCGCATCGCTGCATTCCTTCATGAGAGTCCCATCTTCGCCGTCAACCGGGCGGCGCGCCGCTTCGAGTCGCTGGGCAGCAGGGCGCTTGCAACCGACGGCCTTAATTATCTCGAAGGGTTGATTCTAGCCGCGATGTTTTTTGAAGCGCCCCAGCCGGTCAAGCCTTCGCAGTTGGCTGAGACCTTTGCCACGACGCGCGGCAATGTCAGCCATTGCGTCTCGTCGCTGGAGGCCAAGGGACTGTTGCAGAGAAAGATCGATCCCGAGGACGCGCGAGCCTATCAGCTTACCTTGAAGCCGCAAGGAAAGAAGTGCGCGGTACGCGTGATAGGTGTCTTCGACAAGATGCAACGCGACTTCGAGCGGGAGATTGGCAAGACGCTCTTAGCCGATACGCTCAAGAATCTGAGCCGGCTTGAAGCGTTTTCTGTTGGCAAGCAGAGCGCCCCAAAATCCTAAAGGATGTAGCGCGACAGATCTTGATCCTTCACCACCGACGCAACCATCTGTTTGACATACTCGGCGTCAATCAGGAAGACCTTCTCCGGGCCAGAGGCGGTAACTCGTTCCTCATAGGGCAGTGGCGTGGATGACTCGCGCTTGATAGCTTCCTTCAGCGCCGTGGCAGCTTCCTCGTCAGGTGCTTTGCGTGCCACATCGGGTGCCAGGAAGCTAACATCTTCGAGCACACGTTCCATGATGGTATGCAGGCGGCGCGCGCCGATATTTTCCGTTTGCTCATTCACCTTGAAGGCAAACTCTGCCATCTCGCGCAAGGCCTCCGGCGAAAATTCCAGCTTCACGCCCTCAGTCTCCAGCAGCGCCGAATATTGTTTGGTCAACGAAGCCTTAGGCTCAGTCAGAATGCGCAAAAAATCATCAACGGTCAGAGACTTCAACTCAACGCGAATCGGAAAGCGTCCTTGCAGCTCCGGGATGAGATCGCTGGGCTTGGAAACATGAAATGCTCCGGCGGCGATAAAAAGAATGTGATCGGTGCGCACCATGCCATATCGTGTATTGACCGTGGTTCCCTCGACGATGGGCAGTATGTCGCGCTGCACGCCCTCGCGCGAAACATCCGGCCCGTGGCCGCCCTCGCGCCCGGCTATCTTGTCAATCTCATCCAGAAAAACAATGCCGTTCGACTCAACCCGTTCGACCGCCGCGCGGTTCACCGAATCCATGTCGATCAGCCGGCCCTCTTCCTCATCCACCAGGTAATCAAATGCATCGGCCACCTTCATCTTGCGCTTCTTCGAACCGCCGCCAAAGATATTCGGCAGCATATCCTTGAGGTTCATCTCCATGTCTTCAAGGTTCTGGTTGCTGATGATGCCAAACTGCGGCATTCCCCGCTCGCGCACGTCTAACTCGACCTGGCGCTCATCCAGCTTGCCCTCGCGAAATTGCTGGCGCATCTTCTCGCGCGAGCGCTGATAACTCTCCGTTCCAGGCAGCGTAAGTTGGCCCTCCTGCGCGGGCGGCGTGGGCGGCGGAGGCGGCAGCAGCACATCCAGCAGGCGCTCCTCGGCGTTCATCTCCGCGCGATCTTCCACCTCTTCCAGCCGCTCCTCGCGCACCATGTCGATAGCTATCTCCACTAAGTCGCGTATCATTGACTCGACATCGCGGCCCACATAACCTACTTCGGTAAACTTCGAGGCTTCCACTTTCAGAAACGGCGAGTTCGTCAGCTTGGCCAAGCGGCGCGCAATCTCGGTTTTGCCCACGCCGGTCGGACCGATCATGATGATGTTTTTGGGCATGATGTCATCGGCGATGTCGGGCGGCAGCTTCTGGCGGCGCTGACGATTGCGCAGCGCAATGGCCACGGCGCGCTTGGCGGCCTTCTGACCGACGACGTGCTTGTCTAACTCCGTGACGATCTCGCGCGGCGTCAGCTCGTCCAGTGAGAGGTCTTGTTCTTCGGCGGATGCAGGTAGATAAATGGCCATGGATACATGGGGCTGGCGGACGCGATCCGCTAGCCCTTCAACTCCTCAATAGTAATGTGGTCGTTAGTATAGATGCAGATGTCGCCGGCGATCTTCATGGCCTTTTCAGCGATCTCTCTCGCGCCCAAATCAGTGTTTTCCAGCAACGCGCGCGCGGCGGCGGTGGCGTACGGACCGCCCGAGCCGATGGCGGCCAGCGGCTCGTCAGGATCAATCACATCGCCTGAGCCGGAGATCAAAAAAGTCTGCGCCTGATCGGCCACCACCAGCAGCGCCTCCAGGTTGCGCAACATCTTGTCGGTGCGCCAGTCCTTGGCCAACTCGACTGCGGCGCGGTTCAGGTTGCCGGCGTACTGCTCCAGCTTGGTCTCGAAGCGCGCAAAAAGCGAGAAGGCGTCGGCCGTCGAGCCGGCGAATCCAGCCAGAATCTTTTCTTGATAGAGCCGGCGAATTTTTTTCGCCGAATGTTTCAGTACATGATCGCCCAGCGTCACCTGCCCATCGGCGGCCATCACTACCTGGCCGTTGCGACGGACACAGATCACAGTAGTCGAACGAATCTTGTCACGATTCCGGGAATGCTGTGCCGCGTTGGAACTCGTCGACGAATTCATGAGGAAACCTCGGAAAATCAAGCGTCCGGCGAGCCGGAACTCCTTCAAGATGCAGTCACGAGTATATCGCAGTGGGAAACCTCGGGGTCCTCAGCAACGGGTCTTCGCAGCCCGAATGAGAAAGATTGGACTGTTGCGTGCGCTACGATTTACTGCCGCACAACCCGATCACATTCACCAGAGACCGGCTGCGGTATCCTCTAGTCTGGGACTTCCGGGGAAGAGTCCCGCCTTCAATGACCCATCTCAACGCAAATACTTGGGAGATCGCCGCCGTCGCAGCCTTGCTCGCCACACTTCTCGTCGTGGGCCTCTGGCTCGTCTTCCACAAGCGCCCTACCGCTGAAGAGCTGGAGCGCGCCCGACGCCACTTCCTAGCCCAATCCGGGCGTCTAGTGGACGGAATGTTGCTGGACGTCTGCGAGGTCGAGACCCCTGCCAAATCCAAGCTCGAGCCCGCCCGCACCCTCACCATGCTGGTCTTTAGCTACCGCATTGGCGGCGTGAACTACGAGTCCTCGCAGGACATTACCGATATGCGCGGCGTGTTGGATGCGGCTCAGGTGCGGGCCGGTTTTCCTTGCTCGGCGCGTTACCAGCCGGGCAATCCTCAGAACAGCATCGTCGTGGCTGAAACCTGGACCGGCCTGCGGGCAGGGCTGCCGGTGCTGCCCGCCTACGACGATCCCGACCCTATCGATAGAAGCCATCTGGATATTCTGCGCCCCGGCCGCGGATAAAGCACTTCCTTCTCATCAATGCGAGTTTTTGGCAGCTTATGGAGCCAGGGGCTGGGTGTGCCGGCACCGGTCTTGGGCGAGATAACAGCTGCCAGGATTGATTTCGCCACTGGGGTTCGATGTTTTTTTGTAGCCGGAATTATGAAAAAGTAACTCATATTGTGCACTAATTCCCGTTTTCCTCAGTTTGACCTCAATTTACTTTGAATTTTCTCTTCCGTAAAAACAGAGGCAGAGGCTAGGCTCATCTTGCGCACATTTGCGCCAGAAAAAGGAGAACCCCATGAAAAAGTCCCTGCGTTTTGCCCTCGTCGCCGCCGTGCTACTGTCCTTCGCATCGCTCCCGTCTTATGCTACTTTGGACGGAGGCAATCCTCATCCTCAGGTTGCGGCAGCTTCGACATTCAGTGTAGCCGCTTCTGTGATTCTCTCTGTTCTTGGCCTCTGAAAAAGCGAGAATAGATAGCAAGAGGGGAAATGAAACTGTCGGCGCTTGATTGGGTTTTGTGGGTGGGGTGCTTTCTAGGCGAAACCGCCCTGTTCTCGATCCTTATCTATCGACGCAGGTGCAGGGAGTTCCCTGTCTTCACCACGCGCATAGGCTTCGAGGCTGCGCTAACCGTGGCGCTGTATTCGATCTACGCGTATGGCTCTCACCTCTGGTATGCACGCATTTACTATTTCGACGATCTTCTCGCTTTCGCCCTGAGGCTCGGGGTGATCTGGGAGGTTGCGCGCATTGTGATGCGGCCGACCGGAAGCTGGGTGCGGGATGCCAGAAAGCAATTCATCCTTGGAGGCGCGGCGGGCATTTTGCTGGCTGCCGCGCTCTCCTGGATGCTCTCGCCCCCAGCCTCGACGCTTTTTGATCTCATGGAGGCGCGGGCCAATTTATTCACAGACCTGGTGGTTTGCGAACTCTTTGTGGTCATGCTGCTGACCGCGAAGCGGCTCGGCCTGGGCTTTCGCAACCATGTCTTTGCGCTTGTTCTGGGCTGGTCGGGATGGGTGATAGCGGCAATGGCGGTCGATCTGCTGCATGGTTATCTTGGTACTCGTTTCTATTTTGATGCGCTGGAAAACGTGCACAAGTTCGCCTACCTGGCCGCTTTGGTCTACTGGATCATTCAGTTCTGGCTGAACGAGCCGCCAAGGCAGGAGATTTCGCCTGAATTGCGCGACTACATTCTCGCCTTGCACAATCGCGTAAAAATTGACCTTGACAAGGTGGACGCGCAACGGTAACATCCTCCAGATGACTTTTTTGCAGACATCTTTGGTTCTAGTGTTGAGCTGTGCCTTCCTCTGCGCTCTGACTCTTCTGCTTTTGCAGATGGTTAAGCAGAGACGGCGCGGCTGGCACAATCTGGTCGCCGACCTCTACCGGCTGGATATGGTCGAGTTGTCCGCGGTGGCAGTGGATTACCTTACCCCGCGTCGCAGTCAGATGGATATGGAGCCAAATGAGATTTGGGAGTTCCTTGGCGGCTACAAGGGCCTGAAAAAAATGCGCGAGAACGCCGCCACCATGCTCGCGCTGGCCGCCTACGCGCAGCGCTGGAATTTCACCGAGGCCGTAATCGTCACCGAGCGCATGAGGAACGATGCGGCCACTTTGCGCCGCGCCGTCCTGCGCGTAGAAATGGGCCTGATTCCCTCCAAACTCCTGCGCCGTTCCCAGCTTACCCTCCCCCTCCACGCCCAGGAGGCGTCCTCGGCCTACTACCTGATGCGCCAGCGCCTCCTTGCCCTCTATGAAACCAGCCATGCAGGCCTATACCCCAAGCTCGCAGCGGCTCTCTGAGAGTCTCTCCAGCCTGATTCGCCCATGCTCTTTTCGGCCTCCATAGTGACTCCTGCCGTGTAGTATCTTCACAAACGCCATGGTGGACCTCTTTCACGCCCATGGCTGCTGCACGGGATTCACCCTCGGAGGAGAAAAATGCTCAAGGGATTTCGTGATTTCATCTTGCGCGGAAACGTCGTAGACCTGGCCGTCGCCGTGATCCTGGGCGCGGCCTTCAATGCCATCGTCGCCTCGCTCGTCAAGGATGTACTGACGCAGTTGATCGCCGCCGTCGCGGGCAAGCCCGATTTCAGCTCCCTCGTAGTGAAGGTGAATGGCACGCCCATCATGATCGGCAACTTTCTCAACGCGACGATCTCATTTCTCATCATCGCCAGCGTTGCTTATTTCGGAGTTGTTGTGCCCCTGAACGCATTTCTGGCCCAAGTCAAAAAATGCGATGCTGAAGCCGCGCCCACCACCAAGCCTTGCCCAGAATGCCTGAGCGAGATTCCCCTGGCCGCTCGCCGCTGCTGCCATTGCACCCAGCCAGTGGCGTAGACACACCGAGACTTGTGCAGGTGACAGCCTGTTTCCAAAGCCTAAAATCGACAGATGGGGCAAACTCTGCTTCATCGTTGAGGTTCTACGCATGACCCTGCCCAAACCGTTTGCCCCTTTCGTTTTTCTGTCCCTGATTGCTTGCACGCTGTCGGCCCAATCCCCAGCTCCGCCAGCCGTCTTCGGCTATGCCGACTTCACCGCCCAGGCCCGGATCGAAGAGAAGTTTCTCGCCATCCCCGACGCCGCTCTGGCCGGTCAGCACCTGAAAATTCTCACCAGCGAGCCGCATCTGGCCGCCACCCCCGAAGACCGCAAGACCGCCGAATATGTGGCGCAGAAGTTTCGCGCCGCCGGCCTCGATACCGAGATCGTCTCCTACCGAGTTCTGCTCAACCAACCCAGGGCCGAGCGCGTCGAAGCCTGGGACTCGACCGGCAAGCTGCTGATGAGCGGGCCTACGCGCGAACACGTCGAGAGCGACCCCTACCAGGACGATCCCCGCGCGGTGATGCCGTTCAACGGATCCTCGGCCTCGGGCGATGTGACCGGCGAGGTGGTCTATGCCAACTACGGCCGCCTCGAGGACTTCGACCATCTCGCCGCCGAGCACATCGACCTGCACGGCAAGATCGTTCTGGTTCGCTATGGTGGCAACTTCCGCGGCGTCAAGGTCTACATCGCCGAGCAGCGCGGCGCCGTCGGCGTGCTGATCTACTCCGACCCGCAAGACGACGGCTACTCCAAAGGCGACGCTTGGCCGATCGGTCCATGGCGACCGGAGACCAGCGTCGAGCGCGGCTCCGTGCAATTCCTCTTCAAGTATCCCGGCGACCCAGAGACGCCCGGCGTCGCTTCGACGCTGGATCTGCCCGACTCGGCTCGCCTCTCGTCCTACGGCAACCAGCCCCACATCATCTCCATCCCCCTCAGCTACCACGACGCCGCGCCCATCCTGCAAGCACTCAAAGGCTCCGGCGCGCCGCAGGAGTGGCAGGGCGCTCTGCCTTTCCGCTATCACCTTGGACCGAGCGGCGTAAAAGTCCACCTCCTCTCCGATCAGGATTATCAGCGCCGCGTCATCTGGGATGTCATCGGCAAGGTCAAAGGAACCGAGTACCCCGACGAATGGGTCGTGACCGGCAATCACCGTGACGCCTGGGTCTATGGAGCCGTTGATCCCTCCAGCGGCACCGCTGCCATGCTCGAAGCCGTTCACGGAATCGGCGCGTTGCTGCGCCAGGGCTGGCGGCCCAAGCGGACAATGGTCTTTGCCAGTTGGGATGCCGAGGAGGAAGGCCTCATCGGTTCAACTGAGTGGGTCGAGCAGAACGCAAAAGCCATGGAGCGCGCCGTCGCCTACTTCAACACCGATGTAGCCGTCTCCGGCCCGGATTTTTCCGCTTCCGCCGTTCCCTCGCTCCAGCAATTCCTCCGCGAGCTGACCCGCTCAGTTCCCAGCCCGCTCACTGGAACGGTCTATCAGCAGTGGCGTATCCGATCCGCCGGTGAACTCGAGCGCCACCCCTCCAACGCTCCGCCCGACGGCAATGAAATCCACCTCGGCGACCTCGGCTCCGGCTCTGACTTTACCGCCTTCTTCCAGCACGCCGGCGTCCCCTCCACCGACATCGGCTCCACCGGCCCTTACGGCGTCTATCACTCCGCCTTTGACAACTACGCCTGGTTTGTCGCCAACGCCGACCCCCACTTCGTCTATCTCCAGGAGATGGCCCGCATCCTTGGCCTTGAAGCCCTGCGCATGGCCGATGCCGACGTGCTGCCCTACGACGACGTCGCCTACGCCCACGCCATCAGCGCGTACATCGACGCAGCCAATCAGAAGGCCCGGGACGCGCGGCTCAACACCCTCGACTTCGGCCCCGCACAGGCCGCCGCCGCTCGCTTCACCGCTGCTGCCCAGCGCGTTCACGACCTGCAAGAAGCCGCCACCGGCAACCTTGCCCCGCTCAATCTCGCCCTCCGCCAGGCCGAAACCGCGCTGCTCTCTGAAGCCGGCCTGCCCAATCGACCCTGGTACAAGCACACCATCTACGCTCCCGGCGAGTACACCGGCTACGCCGCCGTAGTCATCCCCGGCGTCAACGAGGCCCTCGACGCCAAAGACTCCACTCGCGCCGCCCAGCAGTTGACTGTCCTTACCCAAGCCCTCACCCGCGCCGCCCAAATCCTCGACGCCGCGCGGTAACCTCGAGGCCGCGCGGTAATTCAACAAGAGTTTTACCCTTGACGTAACGCGTAACGGAGCGCATACTGGAAGATGATTGCCGGCTATCGTGACAAGCGGACCAGAAACTTTGCTGCCGGGATGCGAGAAAGAGCATTCGAAGGCTTTGAACGCGCTGCTCGCTTAAAACTGGACCGGTTGGATGTGGCCACGTCACTGAGCGACCTTGCTGCGCTTCCCGGCAATTGCTTCGAGGTGTTGTCCGGTGACCGCAAGGGGCAGTGTAGTATCCGCATCAACGACAGGTGGAGAATCTGTTTTAAGTGGCCCGACACCGATCCGAGTCCGTCGTATGTCGAAATTGTCGATTACCACTAGGAGGTTGATTTTATGTCCATCCCCGCCATCCATCCCGGCGAACATCTGGCCGAGGAACTGATCGAATTGGGCATGAGCGCATCCGAGTTGGCGCGCAAGCTGGATGTGCCGCCAAACCGCATCACCGCGATTCTAAACGGACAACGCGGGCTTACCGGTGACACCGCCTTGCGTTTGGCTCACTTCTTCGGCACCAGCGCCCAGTTCTGGCTTAACCTGCAAAGCCTCTATGACCTGCGCATCGCCCAGCAGAAAGCCGGCAAGGCGATCCACGCGCTTCCCCGTCTCAAAAGGCTCGACCGAATCCCCGCCTGACTAGCTAGTCCCTAATCCCTAGTCCCTCGTCAGTTGACCGCGCTCAATAACGCTCGTATCTTTAGGGTGAGATGATGAAACCTTCCCCTAGCACGCTTCGCATCGGAATCGCGGTTGCCGTGATCGTGGGCACCATTGTGTGGCTGGCCTGGTCCGGCTACGGCGCCAACAAGAGCTACTACGTCACCATCCCCGAACTGACTGCCATGGGCGACAAGGCCTATCACAGCCAGTTGCGCGTCGAGGGATTCGTCCAGCCCGGCTCCATCGAGCACGACGGCCCCCACGTCACCTTTGTGCTGAATGAGTTCGAGAGCCACACCGCCAAAGCGCCCTCGGGCCGCCTGCTCAAGGTCATCTACAAAGGCTCCGAGCCGCCCCCCGACACCTTCAAGGACGACTCCCAGGCCCTCGCCGAAGGTGCCTATGGCCGCGACGGCGTCTTCCACGCCACCGTCCTGCAAGCCAAGTGCGCCAGCAAGTACGCGCCCGCCGGACCCAATGCCAAGCCCGGCGCTCAACCCGCCCCCACCCCCGCCCCCAATAACAACCCCCGCGCCGCTGCACAGAGTCCTACTCCACACACATCCACCCCGGCCGGTGCCCTGAAGGCCACAAACTGACGCGAATGAACGCTCCTCCCGCCGAAGCTCTATGTTGCGCCCGGCTCGATCAAGTCTCAAAGCTCTTCGGCTCCTTCGCCGCGTTGCGCCAGGTCTCGGTTGACTTCGAGCCGGGGCGCTGCTACGTCCTGCTGGGCGAAAACGGCGCAGGCAAGTCCACGCTGTTGCGCATTCTTGCCGGCCTTTTGCGTCCCAGCTTCGGTAAAGTCACGGTCTTTGGCTCTCTCGAACCGCATGAGGCACGCGAGCGCATTGGCTACATGAGCCACGCCGCAATGCTCTACGACGAGCTGACCGCCGAGGAGAACCTGAGTTACTTCGCCAGCCTCTACGCAAATCGCGCTTGCCTCTCGCCCGCCGAAGCTCTGAGGCAAGTCGGCCTTGACCCCGAACTCAATCGCCCTCTCGGCCACTATTCGCAAGGGATGCGCCAGCGCACCTCGCTGGCCCGCGTGCTGCTCTCCGCGCCAGAGCTGCTTTTACTCGACGAGCCATTTTCGAATATGGATGTCGAATCCGCCCGCCAGATGGTCGAACTGCTGGCCGGCTTCCGCCACAGCCGCCGAACAATTATTTTGACGACTCACCAGCGCGATCTCGCTGCGCCGATTGCCGATTTCGTGCTCACGCTTCATGCGGGTCGAGTGGATTCGTTGGAAGAAGGCAGGCCGAGTCTGCATTCAAAATAGACGATTTGGACGAAGGGTACGGGCTTTAGGTGAAGGGTACGGGCTTTAGCCCCCGAGGGAAGGTCTTGTGATAGGTTGCATTCCCTCAGCGGCTAAAGCCGGAAATCAAAATTGGCTCTGAATGTACGGGCTGAAGCCCGTACCCTTCAACGCTCACACTCTTCATCGCATAGTTTTTGGACAGGTTCTAGCCAATGAAGACCAATGGCGCGCGCATCCTCGAATCCCTCGGCATCCCCTTCGAACTCCGCGAGTACGAAGTCGATCCCGAAGACCTCTCGGCCCTGACGGTCGCCAAGAAAGTCGGAATGCCGCCCGAGCAGGTCTTCAAAACTCTGCTGACGACAGGCGGCCCAGGCGCGTACGTCTTCGCCGTCATCCCCGGCAACGCCGAGCTGGACTTCAAAAAGCTGGCGCGTGCCGCCAATATGCGCAAGGCCGAGATGGCGCCGCTCAAAGAAGTTCAGCCGCTCACCGGCTACATCCGCGGCGGCGTCACCGTCTTCGGCGCAAAGAAGGCTTATCCCGTCTTCGTCGATGAGACCATCATTCTCTTCGACCAGATCAGCGTCTCGGCCGGCGCGCGCGGCACCCAGCTCATCCTCGCGCCCGAAGACTATCTCCGCGCCGCCGAAGCCCACACCGCCGACCTGACCAAAGCGACCTCACTGGAGGGACATTCATGACCCGCGCCCTCTGGACTCATCTCGTCAAAGAACTGCGCATCGAGTGGCGCTCGCTCGACGCGCTGATCTCCATGCTCTTTTTCTCCGGCCTGGTCGTAGTGCTCTTCTCGATCGCATTTGATCCGCGCGGCGCATTCTCGCAGCAGATCGCCGGCGGCGTGCTGTGTGTGGCTACCATGTTCGCGTCAGTCAGCGCGTTGAACCAGGCCTGGGCGCGCGAGATTCGCCATCAGGTTCTCGACGCGCAGCGCATGGTTCCCGCTCCCGGAGCGGAACTTTATTTCGCCAAAGTCATCGCGAATTTTCTCTTTGTTTCCATTGTCCAAATTGTTTTAGCGCCATTCTTCTTCATTTTTTATAACTTGCACATCGTCGGCCAGGGCTGGCTGCTCGGGCTGGTGCTGCCGCTGGGCACGTGGGCCTTGGTCGGCAACGGCGTATTTTTCGCCGCGCTCTCCATCCGCAGCCGCAACCGCGAACTGCTGCTGTCGCTGATTCTCTTTCCCATCTTCATTCCGGCTTTGCTGGCGATGGTGCAGGCCACAACGGCGATTCTCACTGGCGAAAGCGACCCCACGCTGTGGATCAAACTGCTCGTCGGCTACGACATCATCTTTACCACGGCGAGCCTGCTGCTCTTCGACGTCGTCTTCCACGCGGAGTAAACGCCTGCGTCAACGCGCTATACTCGACTTATCCCCCACCAAGGCGTTCCTGATCCAGTTCAGCGGATGCTCGTATGCGCGGGGAAATCTTCCTGAGCCGCCTCGTTGATCTCAGACCCCTGGGCGCACAATTCTTGCGGAGAAACAGACTTTGACGATCTCGCATAAGCGTTGGCTCTACGCCCTTTGGCTGCTCTTCATCGGCGGATTCGCCCTGCTGCACGCCCTGCATCTCAGCGCCGACTTCCCCAACCATTCGCCGTGGTACATGGATTGGGCCAAGTACACCGATGAGGGCTGGTACGGCAACGCTGCCATCCGCGCTCATCTCTTCGGCAACTGGTATCTCGCCGGCGACTTCAATCCCGCCCCCGCCGTGCCCGTCTGGCCCTTCCTCGAATGGCTGCTCTTCTTCTTTACCGGAGTCACCATCCAAGCCGCGCGCGGGATGGCCATCGCCTTCTTCTTCTGCAATCTGTTGCTGACCTTCCTTCTGCTCAAGGCCCGAGGCCCGCGCTGGATGGCGTTGCTGGCCATGACGCTGATCGTCACCAGCCCCTTTCTCTACTGCTTCAGCCGCCTGGCGATTCTCGAGCCGATCCTGATCGCCCTCACGCTGGCAGCCTTGAACCTTGCCGTCCGCCTGCCCCGGATGCGCCGTCCGCTGGCCGCATCGGTCGCCCTCGGACTGCTCTTTACGCTGATGATGCTCACCAAGACCACCGCCGTTTTTCTGCTCCCTGCGCTGGCCTGGGCGATGGTCGTGCCGCTTTGGCATAACCGTCGACTAGCTTTGCGCTGCGCCCTGCGCGCCGTCGGCACGTTCGCTTTTCTGTTCAGTGTGTGGATGGGAATGGTCATCCACTTTGGCTACTACGCCGATTACAAATATCTCTTCTTCGTAAACAAATACGACAAGCCCAAGGAGTTTTATTGGCCGCTACTCAGCTTCTGGTGGTCCTTCCATGGCGGACTCTGGGTAGACCGCATCCTGATTCCGCTGGCCGGACTGGTAATCCTGGGCGCGATTCTTGTTGCGATTCTGCCCACATTCCGTCTCCGCCCCGCGCTGGTTCGCTTGAAGCCCTGCTCCCGTAAACTGCTCGCCGACCCCGTATTCGGCGCATCCATCCTGGCCGTCGCTGGTTACATCCTATTCATGACCTACCAGAACCATCCCCAGCCTCGCTACTTTGCCGTGGTGGCCATCTTCTGCTTCATTCTGGTGGCGCAGGCGGCTGGGGCGCTGATGGGCACTTCCAACGAAATCCCCCTGGGCCGCTCCCCACAAAGTATTCTCGGCTGGGCCGTGGTCGCGCTCGCCCTCCTAGCCACGGCCTTCAACGGCCTCCAGACCCTCAACTACGCCGCCCATCCGCGGTACACCTTTGTTGATGCGGCCCAGCAGCTTACTCAGTACATCGATGCCCACCCCAACGGCAAGCGGATGCTGGTTTCCATCAGCGGCGACCAGATATCGCTGGTCACCCACCTGCCCGCCCTCTGCGACGACTTCGGCACCCCCAGCCGCCAGTTTCCCGATCTTCCCGCCAAGCTGGCCTACTACCAGCCCGGCTGGTACGCCACATGGAATGATCTCGACCAGGGCACCATCGAGGATCTCCACGCCCATTACTCGCTCGAACAGGCCGCCAGCTTCAGCGCCTTCGATGACCCGGAGCGTAACGTTCTGGTGCTCTTCAAGTTGCATCCGCTCCCCGGAGGCCAAACACGCGAGCAAGGCAAGCAGAACCTGCTCCTACCGCTGCCCGGCGACAAGATCGACATTCCGGTCGAGTAGACAGCCGAAGCCCCGGATTCGCCCCTTTTGGGCCGCAACTTCCCAGTCCTCACGGCCACTCGAATAATATGTGATTGCAATCACTCGACAGCGCTTATTCTGGGTGGTACGCTTCGCATGACCCTTGTCCTGGAGATTTATCGTCGCGTTTTCCGGGGCCGCTCGTGGCAAACCATCAAAAACTCTCGTTGGAGGAATTGTGACTGTAACAAATTGGGTAGAATTCTTTCTGGGCGTGAGCGGACTGTCGCTCGTTGTTGCCTTCTTCTTCGCGCGCCAGGTTATCGGCTCGGACACCGGAACTCCGGCGATGCAGCAGATCGCCGCGGCCATCACGGAAGGCGCAGTCGCCTTTTTCAAGCGCCAATACAAAACTGTGGCGGCCCTCCTGGGCCTGATGCTCCTTCCCGCATTCGCCGGCGCGCAGGAAAAGGCAGCCGGAGGCGAGGCCAGCCTGACACTGCCGGATCTGTCGAGCGTGAATTTTCTCGGCATAAACGGACACATGATTCTCTCGTACGGATTGCTCTTCTGCGCCGCCGGCCTGTTGTTCGGCCTGGTGATCTATCAGCAGTTGAAGAATCTGCCGGTTCATAAATCGATGCGCGAGATCTCCGAGCTGATCTATGAGACCTGCAAGACATATCTGATCACGCAGGGAAAGTTTATTCTGGTTCTCTGGGCCTTCATCGCGGTCATTATCTCGCTGTACTTCGGCTATCTGGCGCCGGTGCCGAATAAACCGATCTGGGTTACGCTGCCCATCATCCTGGGCTTCAGCCTGGTCGGCATCGCGGGCAGCTACGGCGTGGCGTGGTTCGGAATTCGCGTCAACACCTTTGCCAACTCGCGCACGGCATTCGCGGGTCTGAAGGGCAAACCGTATCCATGCTTTGCGATTCCGCTCAAGGCTGGCATGAGCATCGGTATGTTGCTGATCTCCGTTGAGCTGCTCATCATGCTCGCCATCCTTCTGTTCATCCCGGTCGATTACGCCGGCCCCTGCTTCATCGGCTTCGCCATCGGCGAATCCCTGGGCGCAGCGGCCCTGCGTATCGCCGGCGGCATCTTCACCAAGATCGCCGACATCGGCTCCGACCTGATGAAAATCGTCTTCAAGATCAAGGAAGACGATGCCCGCAACCCCGGCGTCATCGCCGACTGCACGGGCGACAACGCGGGCGACTCGGTCGGCCCCTCGGCCGACGGCTTCGAGACCTATGGCGTCACCGGCGTGGCCCTGATCACCTTCATCCTGCTGGCCGTTCATGATCCCAAGACACAAGTGCAACTGCTGGTCTGGATCTTCGTCATGCGCGTGGCCATGCTGGTCTCCAGTTCGGGCGCGTACTTCCTCAATGGCGTAATCGCAAAGGCCAAGTATTTCAACTCCGACGAGATGGACTTCGAGGCGCCCTTGACCTCGCTGGTCTGGATCACCTCTATCGTCTCCATCATCCTTACCTTCGTCGTCTCGTTCTACATGATTCCCAATCTCGGCGACGGCTCGCTGTGGTGGAAGCTGGCTTCCATCATCTCCTGTGGAACCCTGGCGGGCGCGGTCATCCCCGAATTTGTCAAGGTCTTCACTTCCACCAACTCGGCTCACGTGCAGGAAGTGGTTACATCCGCGAAAGAAGGCGGCGCTTCGCTGGGAATCCTCTCAGGCTTGGTGGCCGGCAACTTCTCGGCCTACTGGCTGGGGTTGAGCATGGTCGCGCTCATGGGTCTGGGCTATTTCTTCTCGACCGGCCCATCCATGGATTCCCTGATGCTCGCTCCCGCCGTCTTCGCCTTTGGCCTCGTAGCCTTCGGTTTCCTGGGCATGGGTCCGGTCACAATTGCCGTCGATTCCTATGGGCCGGTTACCGACAATGCTCAATCCGTTTATGAGCTGTCGCTGATCGAAACCATTCCCGGCATCGAAGCGGAATTGAAGAAGGACTTCGCCATCGACGCCAAGTTCGAACGCGCAAAGTACCTGCTCGAAGCCAATGACGGAGCCGGCAATACCTTCAAGGCTTCGGCCAAGCCGGTGCTGATCGGCACCGCCGTCGTCGGCGCAACCACCATGACCTTCTCGATCATCATGACCCTGACCCACGGATTGACCGTGAACGTCGATAAGCTCTCTCTGCTGCACGCGCCCTTCATGCTCGGGTTGATCTGCGGTGGCGCGGTGATCTTCTGGTTCGCTGGCGCTTCCATGCAGGCCGTCACCACCGGCGCTTACCGCGCGGTCGAGTTCATCAAGGCAAACATCAAGCTGGAAGGCGCGGAGAAGGCCTCCGTCACCGACAGCAAGAAGGTGGTCGAGATCTGCACCAAGTACGCGCAGAAGGGAATGTTCAACATCTTCCTCGCCGTCTTCTTCGCCACGCTCGCCTTCGCATTCATGGAGCCGTTCCTGTTTATCGGCTACCTGTTCTCGATTGCGATCTTTGGCCTCTACCAGGCGATCTTCATGGCCAATGCCGGCGGCGCATGGGACAACGCAAAGAAAGTCGTCGAGGTTGACCTGAAACAGAAAGGAACGCCTCTGCACGACGCTTGCGTGATCGGTGACACCGTCGGCGATCCCTTCAAGGACACCTCGTCGGTGGCTATGAATCCGATCATCAAGTTCACCACCTTGTTCGGATTGCTGGCTGTCGATCTGGCCGTGACGCTGACCAAGGAAAACGCGATGCTCGCGCACGTGCTGACCGTCGCATTCTTCCTGGTGTCGATGTTCTTTGTGCACAGATCGTTCTATGGCATGAGGATTGAATCCAAGCAAAGCAACTGAAGCCTGTAAGCGATTAGGCGAATCATAGAAACGCCAAACCGGCCTCACGCGAGATTGCGTGGGGCCGTTTGGCGTTCGGGGCTATGCCGCTGCTTTGTCGACGACCTCAAAAACGGTTCCTTCAATTTTTTGCAGGTAGGCGACAATCTCAAACAGATTCCTGGCTTGTGGATTTCCGGTTCCACTGAACATTCGCATAAGCACTTTTGGGGAACGTCCAAGATCGGCTCCAAGCTTCACAAAGCCAATCGTGCCGTTAATGTATTTGCGGAGCACGGATTTACCCGTTTCCATATCTCCGGCGATCATGGAGCCTATGGCCTCTCGAAGCAGAGCTCTGCGAAATCCCTCGCTCTGCTGAATCCTTTTCTTGATCGTTTCGTTAAAACTTTTTGTAAGTGCCATCATTTCTCCCGCTTTCGTTCCTTGAACTCCTGCCAGAGAGCCTGTGCAGCATCAATGTCTGCCTGCTGGCGCCGTTTACTTCCGCCGCCCAAAAGGATCACGATCTGCTCTCCATCTTTCCCAAAGTAAATGCGGTAACCGGGACCGAAATCCAGCCGCAATTCGAATACGCCAGACCCTACGCCCTTCACCACTGAAAAACCGCCCCGTTCAAGTCGATCAAGAGAGACGGTAATCCGCGCCTGACCGTTCTCGTCCAGCTTCTCGAACCACCGCTCGAAGGGGTTGCGTCCCAAACGGTCAATGTACTGGCGAATCTCAATCACAAACACATAGTACCACAAAAGGAACCATGATTAACACAAGATTCATGCTTGGCAAAGTTGGCCAATAATCCTAGACTCAAGCTGAGGTGCCCCATGCCCACGCGCAACGTCAGCCTGCCGGATAAGCTGGATCAGTTCATTTCCTCCAAAGTCGAGTCTGGAGAATACGCCAACGCCAGCGAAGTGATGCGCACCGCCTTGCGCGTTCTTGAGCGGGATGAACAGGAATATGAGGAGAAGATGACTGCTCTGCGTGCGGCAATTGATAAGGGACTTGCCAGCGGAGTTGCCAAACCCAGCGTATTCTCTCGAATTCGCAAGAAATACGGACTTCCGCAGCGAGAGGCTTGACGATGCTCCAAATTGATGTTTCCGTTGAGGCCGAAGAAGATATTGACCAGATTTCGGACTATACGACAAGAACATGGGGATGGCGGCAGACAAATCATTAACTTGCCAAGCTGGAAGATGGTTTCAACCTTCTGGCTCAGAATCCCTCCGTCGGGCGGTCTTGCGAATCAATTCGTCCAGGCCTACGTCGCTTCGAGATTGGCAAGCACGTAGTGTTCTACATTCTGATACCCGACGGTATTCAGATCGTGCGGATACTTCACCAGCAAATGATCCCGGCCAAAGCGCTCTTCAAGCAGTGACGGCATGAGCGGTTTGTATCCCAGAATTGCTTAGTGGATGGCAATGCCGAAATATTTGTGGGCCGCGTCGCAGAGGTCTATGTCTGTCATTACGCCATATTCAATATGCGGTTCTTTGCCGGGAGCAATCAAGTAGTAGCCCGTTTCGTTGATCTTGGGTTGAATATGCACCGTCTTCTTTCCAACCTTGATTTGAAACAAACGCTCGTTGACTACGTGAATTTCAATTCCCGCACTCTGCAGACGTGCTTCAGCAATAGAGATGTAATAATCGAAGTCACTGAGGGCCTCGTTGTTATCGCCGCTTTTGACGCCGGCCTGTGTGATCGGAAAAAATGCAATGATCGTCGGCTGGTGAATGGCGAAGACAGGCATCGGCGTGGCGTTGTTCTGGGCATTTCCTGTTACCGCCGCAAAAGCGAGTACCACGAGAATCCAAACGATCTGTTTCATATCTTAAAGTCTATAGTGATTGTCAGTTCCTTTCCCATTCTCCACAAGTCGCACAGCCCAAACCCAATCTGCACCATTTTTGCCCCTTGAACCCGCCCCCGGCGAGGACTACTCTTGGGGTTAAGTGCAGGGCAACCGAAACCGAATCCATCGCGTTGCATCAATTTCAGGGCATAACTACCTGCGGAAACCCGCCCCCCGCAAGGGGCTTTGAGCTTTCCACAGGGCAATTGCCCGTGTTTAGAAAGTGGATACGCGGAATGTAAAGAAAACACTAGATATTGTGGTTTTTTCTTGACAACTACCACAGACAGCGGTATTTTTTCATCTGCGGCTGTAAACAGTTTGTAACGAACATCGGTGTGAAAGCTCCACCAATGAGCCGCTCGATGCAGAGAAAGTGCGGCACGCTTCAGTCCTCGTTTCCCGTTCTTTGACCCTGATCTTCGCCTCACCCCCCTTCCTGGCCGCCAACGCCGGAGCGGGCCAGATATTTACCGATTTTGCCGATTGAGAGGATTTTTTATGAATGAGGTCCAGCTTCCCACCTCCACCGCCGCCCTCCAGCTTCCCCACGCACAGCAGGGACTGGTCTTTACCCGCCGCTTCACCACTGAAGGCGTCTCCCCCTACGACGAGGTCCAGTGGGAGAAGCGCACCGCCTCGATTACCGACAGCAAGGGCAATGTCATCTTCGAGCAGAAGAACGTCAATGTGCCGGTCGACTGGTCGATGACCGCGACCAACATCGTCGCCTCCAAGTACCTGCATGGCCAGTTGAACACCCCCGAGCGCGAGGCTGGCGTCCGCCAGTTGGTGAGCCGCGTGGCCGAGACTATTCGCGACTGGGGTCTGCATGGCAACTACTTTGCCACCCACGAAGATGCCGTCATCTTCCACGACGAGCTGGCGAATATGCTCCTCACCCAGAAGGCGGCCTTCAACTCCCCAGTTTGGTTCAACGTGGGCTGCGACCGCCTCGAGCCCGAGGCCGAAGGGCAGAACTGGCATTGGGATTCCGCTACCGGCGGCGTCCGCTTTTCCGCCTCCGGCTACCACAATCCCCAGTGCTCGGCCTGCTTCATCAACGCTGTCGAGGATTCGATGAGCGGCATCATGGACCTGGCCCGGACCGAGGCCCTCCTCTTCAAATTCGGCTCGGGCACGGGCACGAACTTCAGCTCCCTGCGCTCCAGCAAGGAATATGTCTCCGGCGGCGGGACCGCCAGCGGACCGTTGAGCTTCATGCGTGGCTTTGACGCCTTCGCCGGGGTCATCAAGTCCGGCGGCAAGACCCGTCGCGCCGCCAAGATGGCGATCCTCAACGCTGACCACCCCGACATCGTCGATTTCATCGAGTGCAAATCCAAGGAAGAGGCCAAGGCTTACTCGCTCATCAGCGCCGGATACGACGGCTCGGGGCCGGATTCAGAGGCCTATTCGTCCATCTTCTTTCAAAACGCCAATAACTCCGTGCGTGTCTCGGACGAGTTCATGCGCGCCTACGAGAACGACGGCGAATACACCACCTATACGGTCAAAGATCATAAGCCGGTGGAAAACTACAAGGCGCGCGAGATCATGCGCAAGATCGCCGAGGCCACCTGGCTCTGCGGCGACCCCGGCCTGCAATTCGACACCACCATCAACAAGTGGCACACCAGCAAGAATAGCGATCGCATCAATGCGTCGAATCCCTGCTCGGAGTATATGTTCCTGGACAACTCGGCCTGCAACCTGGCCAGCTTCAACCTGATGAAGTTCGTTATTCCGTCGGGCGGCTTTGACATTCCCGCATACCGGCATGCCATCTCGGTGTTGATCACCGCGATGGAGATTCTCGTCGACAACTCCGGTTATCCCACCGAGTCGATTGCCCGCAACTCACACGACTACCGTCCGCTGGGCCTGGGTTACGCCAATCTCGGCGCATTGCTGATGGCCATGGGCCTGCCTTACGACTCCGGCGCCGGTCGCGACTTTGCCGCCGCGCTCACCGCCATCCTCACCGGCCAGTCCTACCTGCAATCGGCCATCATCGCCGCCAACTGCCCGCCCATCGCCTCGGCCACGCCGCTGACCGCTTCTGTCGACCGTCAAGGCGGCGCCTGCCCCGGCTTCTACGTCAACCGCGAGCCGTTCCTCGACGTGATCCGCATGCATCGCGCCGAAGTGAACAACATCAGCCGGTCGCGCCAAAGCGGTGAGCCATTCAGCGTGCCTCAGCTCGATGCCCTCATCGACGCCAGCCGCGAGTGCTGGGATATGGCCCTGCTCTACGGCGAGCGTTACGGCTATCGCAACTCGCAAACCACTGTCCTGGCGCCAACCGGAACCATCGGCTTCATGATGGATTGCGACACCACCGGCATCGAGCCTGATCTCGCCCTGGTCAAGTACAAGAAGCTAGTCGGCGGCGGCATGATCAAGATCGTCAACAACACCGTTCCCGAAGCCCTCTTCAAGCTTGGCTACTCCACTGACGAGGTCAACGCCATCGTCAGCTACATCGACGCCACCGGCACCATCGAAGGCGCGCCCGGCATCAAGCCCGAGCACCTCTCTGTCTTCGATTGCTCGTTTAAGCCCGCCAAGGGCACGCGGTCCATCCATTATATGGGCCACATCAAGATGATGGCCGCCACCCAGCCGTTTCTCTCCGGCGCTATCTCGAAGACCGTCAACCTGCCCCAAGAGGCAACCATCGAGGATGTGGCCGAGGCCTACGCCGAGAGCTGGCGTCAGGGCATCAAGGCCGTGGCCATCTATCGCGATGGCTCCAAGGGCACGCAGCCGCTGAATACCAGCCTGGACGCCAAGCGCGAGCCGTCGCCTCTCGACGCCGCCGGCAGCCGCATCCTGGCTCAACTGGCCACCGGTAAGCCTGCCGCCGAATCCGACGTGAAGGCTCTCGAAGCCAATGCCGGCGAAAGAGTCGAGGTCAACGCCAAGTTGGTTCTGCTGGCCGCCTCCGCCTTCCAAAAATCTCTCGAAGAGGTCGCCAAGGCTGCCGCCGTGCCCGTGCTCCAACCCTCGACCGCGCTTGATTCCGCCGCACAGGCTGAGGCCGTGCAGGACCTCAACGGGCCGCCGCGCGCCGTCCGCCATCGCCTGCAAGACGAGCGCGCCTCCATCACCCACAAGTTCGCCATCGCCGGACATGAGGGCTACGTCACCGTCGGACTCTATCCCAACGGCCAGGTCGGCGAAATCTTCATCAAAATGGCCAAGGAAGGCTCGACCGTCTCCGGCCTGATGGACGCCTTCGCCACCTCTGTCTCCATCGCCCTCCAGCATGGCGTTGCCCTCAAAACCCTCTGCGAGAAGTTCGCCCACACTCGCTTCGAGCCTTCCGGCTGGACCGGCAACGAGCAGATCGGCTACGCCAAGAGCCTGATGGACTACATCTTCCGCTGGCTCAATCTGCGCTTTCTCTCCGGCACGCAACTGTCGCTCTTTGCCGGACTGGGCGTGCAGGCTGCGCAACTGCCCGCCTCGCCCAGCATGATTCCCGAGTCCGACCCCGAGCCGGAAGGTGAGTTGAGCCCCATCTCGCAAAGCAACATGGCTCAACTAGCCCAGGAGGTTGCCAAGCGGCTCAACCAGATCAGTGGCCCGGCCGGCAACCCCGGCAGCAGCCCGTCTGGCGGCGGAGGCATTGCATCCTATGGCGGCGGCATGACGGCCAGTCCATACGCCCTCAATCCCGAAGCGATTGCGGCCTCGGCCGTCAACGGACCCAGCCTCGCCGACCGCGGCATCTACCACGCCGCCGACGCCATGCGCGATATGTATGAGATGGGCGACGCTCCCAGTTGCTCCACCTGCGGCGCCATCATGGTCCGCAACGGCAGTTGCTATCGCTGCATGAGCTGCGGCTCAACCAGCGGTTGCAGCTAGGCGCAATCACAGTTCTGGAAACTGCGTGAATATAGGAGAAAATGGGTGCCCCACCCTCGCGACGTTTTTGTTTTTGTCGCCAGGGTGGGATATTTATAACTAAAGAGCCACTTGCAAAATTCAATGAGGAGTGCAGGAAGCGTCAGGGCACGACTTTAGTCGTGCCGCAAAGGCTGCAAATTCAACTCGGGCTTTAGCCCCTGAGGGAATGCTGGTTTGCAAATAAAACTTGTTCAGAACTTCCCTATCTGTCATCCTGAGCGAGCACAGCGAGTCGAAGGACCCGTGGTATCTTGTTATCGCCAGAGCGGGAGAGCGCTTCTTGTCAATATCGCCTCAGCGCTCGGGCGCAAGGTTACCGTCAGATTCGACGATGCGGCGTGAGAAGCCGGGTGCCCTGTTTCTGATTCTGAGGCCTAGGAATGCACAGGACTTTCTTACGCCGCCAACAACCGCAATTTGATCTTCGAGCCTGTGGCTTCGGCGAAGCGGATCAGGGTCTTGGCGCTGGGCAGGGTTTTGCCGCTCTCCAGCCGCGCAATGGCCGACTGGCTGGTACCCATGCGCTTGGCCAGTTCCACCTGCGAAAAACCGGAACGAAGACGCGCCTGGATCAACTCTGTGGCAATCTCAAACTCCGGACCCAGACGATCGTACTCCGCCTTGAATTCAGGATCCTTCATCCATTCATCCGCGAGTTCTTTAAGAGGAATCGTCATACAACCTCCTTTGCGCGCCGCTGGGCAATCTCGATTTCGCTACGCGGCGTCTGCTGTGTCTTCTTGATAAAAGCGCGAACAATCACAACCCTGCGGCCAATGACCGTGACATAGATGGCCCGTGCAATGCCATCTCTTCCAGTTACGCGCATTTCCCAAAGCTTTCCTTCAAGGTGCTTGACATAAGGCTCTCGCAGCGTTTCAAGGCCAACCTGTGAGATCATACGTTCCAGTCGAAACAGACGCGCCCTAATCTCCAAAGGGAGGGCATCGAGTTCACTGCGTACCGTATTGTTGAGAACCTCGACTCGCCATTCCATAGATAACCTTATCTCAAAAATGATATATTGTCAACTTCGTATATCTCTACCTCCCCGTGCCGCCGACGGTCATCTTGTCCAGCTTGATCGTCGGCATCCCCACGCCCACCGGCACGCTCTGCCCATCCTTGCCGCAGGTCCCGATCCCTTCGTCGAGCTTCAAGTCGTGCCCCACCATCGAGACGTGCTTCAGCGCCTCGGGGCCGTTGCCGATCAGCGTCGCGTCACGTACTGGGGCGGTGATCTTGCCGTCTTCGATCAGATAAGCCTCTGACGCCGAAAAGACAAATTTGCCATTGGTAATATCCACCTGGCCGCCGCCGAAGTTGACCGCGTAGAGTCCTCGCTTCACCGAGCGCAAAATGTCCTCTGGCGCGTCCTCGCCGGCCAGCATATACGTGTTGGTCATGCGCGGCATGGGGATGCATTGATAACTCTCGCGGCGGCCCGAACCCGTATTCGCCGCGCCCATCAACCGCGCCGAGAGCTTGTCCGTCAGATAGCCGCGCAGCACGCCGCCCTCGATCAGCACCGTCTCCTGCGTCGCCGTTCCCTCGTCGTCCACATTCAGCGAGCCGCGCCGCCCGGTAATCGTCCCGTTATCCACCACGGTCACTTTGGAACTCGCCACCTGCTGCCCGATCAGCCCCGTAAAGGCCGAGGTCTTCTTGCGATTGAAGTCGGCTTCGAGTCCATGGCCCACCGCCTCATGCAGCAGAATCCCCGGCCAGCCGGGACCAAGCACCACTTCCATCTCCCCTGCCGGAGCGGGCACCGCGCCCAGTTGCAAAATCGCTCCGCGCGCCGCCTCGCGCGCCAACGCTTCCGGGCTTTTCGAGCCAATGAATTGCTCCAGCCCCGCGCGCCCGCCGCCGCCCGCCGAGCCTTTCGTAGTGACTGCCTCCTCTTTGGCGATCACAAAAACATTCAGCCGGCAAAGCGGCTGCGTGTCGCTGGCGAAGGCGCCGTCCGAGGCGGCAATCAAAATCCGCCGCAGCTCTTCCGAGTAGCTGGCGCGCACCTGCACGATGCGCGCGTCAAAACTTCGCGCCGCGCGATCGGCTCGCAGAATCAAATCCAGCCGCGCCGCCAGATCAAGATCGTAGCCGCCCAGCGGCACTGGATAAAGATCGGCGGCGGGCGCTTCCATGAATCCCTGCACCGTCTGCGTGGCTGGCGCGGAGGCGATCAGCGCCGCCGTGCGCGCGGCGTGCAGCAGACGCTCGGTGCTGAGGTTGTCGGTGTAGGCGTAGCCGGTGCGCTCGCCGCTGAGCACACGAATGCCGCAGCCCGCGCTAACTCCCTGAGAGGCCGATTTCACAATCTGCTCGTCCACGCCCAGCGCGGTCGACGTCACCGACTCGAAGTAGAGGTCGGCATAGTCGCCGCCCGCTGACAGCGCCTCGCCCAGGCAGCGCTCCAGCAGCCGCTCGGTGAGGCCGAATTTCTCGAAAAAATATCGTTTGTGACTGGGTATCGGAGTAACTGCCGGAATGCTCATCGTACTCTTGAGTTTACGCCGCCATTGCCTCCTCGCGCCCATTACCACTTTTGATTCGTGGCCGCTCTTACCTCTAGCATCTCCGCCACTCGCGTGTTACATTTTTCCTATGAAAAAGATTCTTGCCGCCGCACTGCTCCTGATGGTCTTTGCCAGCCCGGCGTTCGCTGCCTCGCATCACCATCACCACCACCACCATCACCATCACCACCACGCCTAGAACCGATCCCGGCCCCTCTGGCCGCACCATCGCCGGGGCCGGGTTTTCTCTTTGTGGGCAAACGTGGTAAAGTTCGTGCCATGACAGATCTGAACGACTTCAAATATCCGATTGGCCGCTTCAGCCCACCGGCCAGCAGTCTGCCCGGCATTCGCGCTGCCCACATCCAGACGTTGCGCCTGCTGCCTGAGCGCCTGCGCTCCGCCGTCGCTGGTTTGAATGATGCTCAGCTCGATACGCCCTACCGCGAAGGCGGCTGGACCGTGCGCCAGGTGGTGCATCACATCGCCGACAGCCACGCAATGGCTTACACCCGCTGCAAGTTGGCGCTTACCGAGGATTGGCCCACCATCAATCCCTACAAAGAGGCCGCCTGGGCCACGCTGGCCGACAACCGGCTCCCGATTGAGATTTCCCTGGCGCTAGTTGAGAGCTTGCACGCGCGCTGGGCCGCGCTGCTCGATTCGCTCAGCGAAGAGGATCTCCGCCGGGGATACAATCACCCCGAGCGAGGCCGTGAGATGCTGGTCAAGATGCTGGCCATGTACGACTGGCACTCCCGCCATCACACCGCGCACATTACCAGCCTGCGCGCCCGCCAGGGCTGGTAGAAGGCCGCATGGCAGCCAGCGCCGAGGCTGCGTCTCCGCGGCGGCTGGCCCAGGCCATCGAAGCCTACCTTGCCGACCACCCCGCGGCCGCGCTGCTCGAGGATGGCCGTGTGCTCTTCGATATGCGCTCGGCCCACTACGCGGTCACTGAGCAGCATGGCCGCTGCCTCTTGCAAATGTGGAGCGAGGAGCGCAATCTGACGCGCACCGTCGTCGAGGTCGCCGAGCGCGCTCAATGCCTGCGCCTCTCCACCCGCCGCATGGGCGCGGCCAAGCCGCAAACCCTCGAACTGGTTCCCACCAGCGACCGCCGCACTCCCACCGCTCGCGAGGCCGCCCGCCGCAACTATCAGCGATTGCTTGAGCGTGTGCTGACTCGCCACTTCATCGGTGCGAAGGTCGATGGCCTGCGCTCGGCGATGGACCTCGAGCACAGCTTCGGCCCCGCCTACGTGCGCGGTCGCCTGTTGCGCGGAGCCGCTGCCGACGCGGTGATTGGCGTCAGCGAAGCCGAGTCGGCGGCCATGGTGGACGGCGTTCTTACGCTGGGAATTCTCTGGCTCGATTACTGCCGCATGCATGGCGACGTACGGCGGCACTTCGGCGGATTGAAGGTGATTTTGCCCGCCGGTGCTTGGCGAACCACCGCCGAGCGCATGGCCTGGCTCAACCACAAAGCCGCCGACTTCCAGCTCTTTACTCTCGACGAACGCAGCGAAGAGCTCACCGCCGTGGACTTTCGCGACATCGGCAATCTCGACTCGCGTCTGATTCACGCCTTCTCCGCCGCCGCAGCCGTCGAGCGCTCGCAAGCCGGAATTGCCCGCCTGCTTTCTCTCGTCCCGCCCGCCGCGAAGAACCGCGTCGAGGTGCGTCCCACCTCGGCTACAGAGGTCGGACTTTTTCTGCACGGGTTGGAATTTGCGCGCGTCCGCCAAGGCTTCGCCGCCAACTCCTTTGCCCGCGAAAACGAGATCAGCTTCGGCGCGGGAGCCAATGAGACCCCGCTCACCGAGGAGAACGAGCCGCTCTGCCGCGATCTGTTTTCGCGCTTGTTCTTGAGCCGTCACGGCGACGGTGCGCGCACCGATCCGCTCTTCCGCCTGCAACCCGAGCGCTGGCTCGAGGCTCGCCTGCGCGCCAGCATCGTCGAGCTGCTGCCGGGCCTGCGCGCCGATCTCTTCTACACCCAGGTGCCCGCGCTCTCCACCGGCGACCGCGGCCTCCTCGACCTGCTCACCCTCGACCGCAACGGACGCCTCACGGTGATCGAGTTGAAGGCCGACGAAGATCTGCATCTGCCCTTGCAGGCGCTGGACTACTGGATTCGCGTGCGCGCGCTCAACAGCGACCGTCAGCCCGCCGCCGGCAACGAGGGCAGCCGCCCGCTCTCCGCCTTCGAGCGCCAGGGTTACTTCCCCGGCGCGGAAGTTTCTGAGCTTGCCCCGCGCCTGCTGCTTGCCGCTCCGGCCCTGCGCATTCATCCCGCCAACGAGCCGGTCCTGCGCTACTTCTCTCCGCAAGTCGAGTGGGAGCTGATCGCCCTCACCGAGCATTGGCGTCGCGAACTGAAGGTAGTCTTCCGCAAGCGCAGCACAGACCCGCGCAGCTAGCATATTTATTCACAACCTAGTGTTCTGAGTCAGGAGTTCGCACAACAAGAGCACTGTCATCCTGAGCGGAGTTTGGCGCGTTTTTTGCGCCAAACGTAGTCGAAGGACCTGCGGTTGTTCTTCGTCGTGAATGCAATGGACTTCTAAGGAACCCCTGATCAAGTCGGCGCTTTGAAAGGGCACGGCTTTAGACGTGCAGCAAATGCTGCGAAATAATCCCGGGCTTTCGCACCTAAGGGAATGTTGCTTCGAGGAACGGACTTGTTCAGAGCTTCCTTAAATGGGGTTATGCCCGGTCCAACTCCGCGAACAGCTCGCTCAGCACCACGCGAATCGGCGTTCCAGGCACGGTGATTTCGCTGGAGGGAGTCAGTTCGTATCCGGTCCTGGTTACGCGATAAACCAAGCGGCGCGCGGGGTCCACGATCCAGATATGCTCAATGCCAAAATCCAGATACTCGTCTGTGCACTCGGTAAAACGGCTGAGCCGGTCCTCCGGCGAGAGGATTTCAATCACCAGCAGCGGAGGATGGGTTAGAATCTGTTCTCGCGGAGTTCCGGCGCGAAGCACAGTAACATCGGGTACGCGAAAATGAGTCGCCTTCACTTGAACGCGCACATCGGGAAGCGCAAGCACACCCCACTCTTCCCGGTGATTCATAAATAGGTGCGCCAGCAGCGCTTGCAACAAGCTGTGATCGAACTCACCCACATTGCGCTCCTCGATCCGTCCGTCCACATAGTCGCAGTCAGGGCGATAGCTCGTGGTGAGATACTCGCGCACGGAAACAAACTCTGGCTGGGGATCGTCGTAGATGGGCAGAGTCGCCATGCACTGATTATCGCGCGAATCCAGCCCCTCCGCCAGAGCCGTTTTTTATCAGCAGCAAGATTTCGCGCCGGGTGCCGGGTGCCCCATCCTTGCGCTTTGTTTCTGGCGCAAGGGTAGGAAACCACAACCCCGGGTGCCCCAGGTCCCGCTTTTGGGACCTGGGAAACCACGACCCCAATCTGCCAGCATGAATACAGGCCAGAAAGCCCTTGCAAGCGAAAGTCGAGCCGCTGGCCCCTCCGCAGGGGTTTGCAGATTATTTCCCTCCCGTCGCGCACAATAAAAGCATGAACCACGACCAACACATCGAGCTTTTCCTAACCCCTGACCCCAATCCCTAACACCTGCTTTTGCACCCCCCACCCCCCTATCTCCTGTGAAACCGTGAAACTGTGGAGAGCAACAAATTGAGTAACTCATTTGGAATCAATATCTTTAGAAAAATGCGCAGCCCTGGATCTCCCGCATAGCGGGATTAGACCTCCGGAAAACGCCGGATTTTCCCCGATAATCTGGTAATTTCCCGCGCCTTACGCCATTTCGATTCCCACAATCTCCGCTTCAAGGCCGCCGTATTCGGGGTGCTCGTTTTCGCGGATGCGGTAGGCGAGGTCGATGAGGCTTCCTTGCTTGAGGCTGAGTTCAGCGGCGCGGGCGGCCAAATGCCATCCGACGGCGCGCAGCGCGCCGCTCGATCCAGGCAAGGGCTGCGGTTGGACGGAATCTTGCGCCAATTCCAGTCTCACGTGGCGCTCTTTCATCACTCGCGGCGGGCTGAGCAGGCGCGCGCGGCGAGCTACGAAGACCGGCTCCTGGTTGCCGTGGCCAAAGGGCTCGAGCTTGCGCAGCCAGCCAACCAGCACCGGCGTGATGCGGTCCAGAGGCAGTTCCGCGTGAATGCGCAGAGTTTGCTCCGGCTCGCGCGCGGCCAGGTGCTCTTCCGCGTAGAGGCGCAGGCGGCGCTTCAACTCTGGCAACAACTCGGCGGGCAGCGCAAAGCCCACGGCGAAGGCATGGCCGCCGAAGCGCGTGAAGAGATCGGCGCAGCTTTCAATCGCGCTCAAAAGCGGAAAGCCGTCCACCGAGCGGCCGGAGCCTTGCGCGACACCGTCTTCGACACTGACCACGATGGCCGGTTTGGCGGTACGCTCGACGACGCGCGAGGCGAGAATGCCAATGACGCCGCGATGCCAGCCGTCGCCGTCGATGACGAGCAAGCGGTCGGTGTCCAGTTCGTTGTCGGCGGCAAGCCGCGCTTCGATTGCGGTGAGCGCGACAGCCTCAGTCTCGCGACGCTCGCGATTGAGGCGTTCCAGCTTGGCGGCCAACTCCGCGGCGCGCGCTGCGTCATGTGTGGTGAACAGCTCGACAACATCCGAGGCCACATCCATGCGTCCGGCGGCGTTGATGCGCGGCGCCAGGCGGAAGGCCACATCGAAGCCGGTGATCGGCTTGGCGGCCGGATCAAGAGCAGCGGCGGCAAACAGAGCGCGCAACCCCGCTCCGGCCGGGCGGCGCAGCTCACGCAGGCCCAATGCCGCGATGACGCGGTTCTCACCCTTCAGCGGCACGGCGTCGGCGATGGTGGCGATGGCGGCCATCTTCAAGAAGCTGGGCAGAGTTTTCTCGCGTGTGCGGTCCGGCGAGCGGCGCGCGAGGATGGCCTGCGCCAGCTTCATCGCAATGGCCGCGCCGCAGAGAAATTTTTCCGGATAAGCGCAGGCCGGCTGGTTGGGATTCAAAATCGCCAGTGCGTGCGGCACCGCGTCGCTGGCCTCAAGCAAATGGTGGTCGGTGATGATCAGGTCAAGACCCAGGCGGCGCGCAGTCTCGGCTTCGGCAAAAGCCCTCATGCCGGTGTCCACAGTTATGACCAGTCGCACGCCCTCTGCGTAGGCGGCCTCGAGCACGCTCGATTGCAGCCCGTAGCCCTCGCGCAGCCGGTGTGGCACATGGAAGCGGACCACGCCGCCGAGCATCTCGATGGCCGTCTTCAGCAGCACCACCGCGGTCGTGCCGTCCACGTCATAGTCGCCGTAGAGCAGCACCGGCTCGTCGCGGGCGATGGCCTGTTCCAGCCGCTCGACCGCGCGGTCCATGCCCAGCATAAGCGAGGGCCGGTGAAGATGGGAGTAACTGGGATTCAGAAATGCGTAGGCGTCCGCAGATTGCGTAACGCCGCGGGCCGTCAGCAACTCCGCCAGCACCAGAGGCAGCCGAGCCGCTTTGGCCAGCGAGGCGGCCTCGTCTCGATGCGGCTCGACAAAGCTCCAACGCTGGCACGGAAGCTTCCGCGCATCAATCAGAGGCGGAGCCGGCAACGGTATTGGAGCGGATAGCGCGCCGCCTTCAGCCTCCGGCTCACTCACCTGGGTTACTCGCCCTCGTCGTCGTCATGCTCGTGTTCGTGGTCGCCGATCACGAGATCCTGAAAGGTCTCGATATCTTCCAAAAGCGTCTGGAAGCGCTCATACCACTCGGTGGTCGTCTCGTGCAGAAAGGCCACTCCCTGGTAGACAAAGCCCAACTGGATGTAGCCGAGGTTCCCCGCGTACTTGCGCAGCCATTGCGCCTCCACCAGTTCGGTGGCCTCTTCGTCGGGAAAGTTCATCTCCCCGGCTTCCTCAATCAGCGCGTCGAGTTCTTCGGCCTCCAGCGTCATCTCGCTGAAGGTCACAAACGGAGCGCCAACGTGCTTGGCCATCTCCACAAAGTCTTTCCAGGCGTCGGGGTTGTCAGCTCCCTCCCACACAATGGAGGGGATGTCCTCGGTGACGTAACCGGGAAGGCGTTGAAGTCCATGGCCCTCGATGAAGGCCACCATGTCGTCTTTCAGAGGGAGGAGATTGTCTGTGCTCATAGTCAAGCTCTATTTTCGCAGATGGGGGCGGGCTGGGCGGAGCGGTTGTGGAAACTTTGATTTTGCAGCATGAATGCCGTGGCTGAGGCTTTACTCTGGAATGAGCCGGAATCAGGAGCAACTAGGTGTCCCATCCTTGGCGTCCTGAGCAAAGCCGCAGGATCTGCTTCTTGCAGTGTTGCGCCTAAGGTGGGATACCAGGAAGCCCAACAGGAGATCGCCGTATGCCCCCGTTTGAACGCCACGTCTTTGTCTGCTGCAACGCCCGGCCCGAGGGAGCGCCGCGCCCCTCTTGCACCCGCGACGGCAAAAGCGATCTGCACACCGAGTTGCAGTTGCAATCCAGAGCCGCCGGACTCGCAGGCCGTGTGCGCATCAACAAGTCCGGTTGCCTCGACCAGTGCGAGCACGGACCAACAGTCGTGGTCTATCCCGAGGCCGTCTGGTACGGCAATGTGCGGCCCTCGGATGCGGCCGAGATTGTCGCCGAGCACCTGATCGCCGGACGCCCGGTCGAACGGCTGCGCCTGGCCGGCGAGTGCCTGAACACCAAGAACTGTCCCCACCAAGTATGAAAATTAGGATTTACAGGTCGCGGAAAAACCCGATGCCTATAAGGGCTTTTCCAAGCGAACTTGCAGTACATTTTACGACCAGACGCGCCGCAATGTGCTTCAACACGCGAGAGAGATTTCGGAAGGATTTTGCAATCTGTGAATGGAAATATCTGGTAGCGCTACCGGGAATCGAACCCGGGTTTTAAGATTGAGAATCTAGCAGCCTAGCAAGTGGATTCAATCTCTTACAGTCAATTGCTGCCATGCTGTGTACCGCCATGTGTACCACGTTTGCAAAAACCGGCCTATTGGACCGCTTCGCTGGCTTGAGGGAACGCGGCTGCCAGTCCCTCTGCCACATTGCGCGTCTGGTACTCGACAAACCGTCCGAATCCGGCGGCAACGTGTGTCTCTGTGACGTGGATATAGTACCGGGCTGCCACTGAAGGCGAGCTATGCCCCATGAGCCGGGCCAGAGTGAAACGGTCCATGCCCGATTGTGCGGCGCGGGTGCCGAACGTGTGACGCCAGCAATAGAACTCAAAAGTGTCCAGACCGGCGGCCTCTACCGCGTCCTTGTGTGGGTGTTGCAAAGACGTGACGTGCCCGGAAATCCCCGCGCCCGAAAACACAAATGCGGATTGTTCCGCCTTCGCCTCTGCCGCCTTTTTGCGGCGCTGTAGAACCTCAGCCGCCCGTGGCGTCAGCGGAAGGCTGCGCTGGGCGCTGTCCGTCTTGCCTTTGCGAACGTGAAGCACTCCAGCCGCTAAATCCACATCGGCCCATTTCAGCGGGAACAATTCACTGTTGGGGCGCAACCCGGTATCGACTGCCAGAATCGCAGCATCCCGCAGATTGTCAGAAGCCTTCGCCAGATATTTTGCCTCTTCCGCAAAGCTCAACACGCGGTCCCGGCCTTTGGACTGCGGCAATTCGTGAATGGTGGGCACACGGTCCAATCTGCCCCACTCCACGGCAAGGTGCAAAATCCGGCGCAACGTCCTCAAATCGCCGTTCACGGTCACAACGGAATTCTCCGGCACCTCTTGCCTATGCCGCGCGTACCGGCTCACCGTTTCGCCTGTAATCGCGTCCAGCGGGGCGTCTGCAATCGCGGCAAAGGTAAGCAGTCTGTCCAGGCACACACTGTAGAACGTGTGCGTTCCCGGCTTTGTGTTCGTCTTGACGTATTGCAGGAACTCTCTGGCGAAGGCCCGGAAGATCGGCGGGCCAATCGTTGCCGCCTTCGGCCACGGATCATTCGGATGAATCTCGCCCAGCCTCAGCGCCCGCCGGTGTTCCTCTTCCACGTCTTTTGCCGCGTTCCTGTTTTGTGTCTTGGCAGTCTGCCGGATGCGAAAGCTCTCCACCGTTCCGTCTGCCTGCTTGATTGACCATCGGAAGTTGTACCAGTAGACTTTGCCGCGTTTGTAGAGCATGGTTGCGCCTCACTTCCCCTTCGTTTCAGACTTCGGTTTGTTCTTGCTGCCCTTTGGCCTTCCCCCCAGCTTGCCATTATCGCGGGAGGTTGCCGCCTTGCGCTTGCTGGTCACTTCACCACGGCAAGCGGGGCAGTAGCAGATAAGCTCAACTTTGTGAATGGGACACTTCATACTCAAAACTATACCTAACCAGTTAGGTTTATGCAAGGGGTCTCTGGAATGATCGCCAATTTGCTCGCGAATGCGGCGCTGTTGACGGCGCTGGGCAGCCGTTGTGCGAAAGCCGGACAGCTCTCTCTTAACTGCAAAGGCCGCGAGGTTTTCGCTGAACTGGATTTCTTCGCACGGGTCAGGCAATTGCTTCAGGATGTAGCCGAGACCGCAGAGGCCGTGCAGGTACGCCTCCACCCTTGCCGCATTCTCGAACCGGGGCGCAACCATTTCACGCCAGAGCGCGGCAACATACTCGCAGTCCAGCATACAGGCGGCAACCAATGCGGCGTGGACGTGCCGCTGCGGTCGAATCTCAATCGCTTTGACCCAGCCAATTGTGACACGGTGACGGGCTTGTATGTCGCGAACCCACGAGTCGTAGAAATCGCGCAGCCTTTGTTCTGACATTTGCCGGGGCGTGGTCAGATGAGCAATCGCTTTCATCGGTAATACCGATTCGAGGAAAGCCCCTTCTATTCGAGCAAGAGGCGGAACGCATGACCAGATTGCGCTGCTAAGAGACACACTCTTATCCTTGGCCTTACCGCCCAAGACGCGCATTTTCGGCGCATATCCGCCAGTACGTTGACTGGCGGATTGCCCTGGGGTCCATTCAGTTGTGAGGAATTCCGGTCGTTTAGAACATTCGGCTGTTTACGCTGCTGAAGCTGCCGGGGCGTTTGACAAGCGGGCTTCGATCCACGCATCAAGGTCGGCGCGGCGATACCTTACTAATTTTTCGCCAGCGCGAAAGTATCGCGGTCCCCGGCCCTCAGCACGCCACAACCTAAGCGCAGCTTCGCTGATTCCGACGTATTTTCCTGCCTGTTTTGGTGTGTAAGTGCTTTGCTGCTCAATCATGGTTTCGTTGCTCCTTTGTGGCGTGAATTTCCGCCAACAACTGAAGCGTAGCGCGAAAAGTAGTTATCTCCCAGTGACGAATATAGAGTACTTTCTATGTTGATTTATTTCACGGCAGCATAGTACCCAAGTCCTACAAGATATTTGCGTAATCGCTCAACAGACTTTTTCAGTCTAGCGGTGCAATCTGAGTCCCACGCGTGTGTCGTGTGTTTGCATTCCATCAATTCATCCGCAAGTTTCGGCCATGTCCACTCGTTAGGGTAGGAGTCGTGTAGTTCAAGTGCGTTCACAGCGCACTCATCACACGCCAATGAGCCAACTGGCCGACCCGATTTTTGATCGGGATGGTGGGGTGCCGACGAAAAGGAATCTTTCAAAAGCGCGGCAACACTTTCATCGGATTCACCACTCTGGATAAGCGCACGAACGCCTTTTGAGGCTGCAATAAATCTAGCGTCTTCGATCATCTGAGACGTTGGCTTGTGTGCTGTATATTCTTTCCCCAAATACGCTTCAACTCGCCGAATATTCGCGGCAAGCCATTTAAATTTGTCCACTTCATCCTGAATGTTGCGAACATACTCGGGGACGGACTCGGACTCTTGGTTCACCAATTCGGCAGAGTCTTCGTTCTTGCCAAGATTCTTCATTGCTTCGTTCATTGCACGCCAGTGAAGATATAAGAACATCCGCGCCGATAAAATGTTGGAAGGCGATAGCCCCTCTTTGCTTGGGTCCATCCTTGCGCCACCTCCCGAGTGGCATCCCGGCAGTGAAGAGATCGGCGGGGCAAGCCGGGAAAGCCTGCCCGTTCGGGAGCTACCCTAGCCGATTCAAGAGAATCATATCTCGTTCCGAGCGATGAGGGGTTTTGAAGTCGGTCGACTTCGCCCCTACCAGCAGCGCGAGGGCCACGCACGGGCCAAGGTTTCGTGCTCTCATGCTCTTTCCCTCTCAATTTACGTAGGGCTTTATACCTACTTGCTAGGCTTGCTGACTTCCTTCTCGGACTCGATGTTATATAGCATTAGGTCTGGAGGAGGATGATGTTTTCCTTCGGGCCAAAAGCCAATTGAATTGCCAAACACCCATGCGTCGTAGTCAATATGTGCATGAACTTTGCTACAAATCGCAGTAAAGTGCGGAGTTGGTTTGACTGCCATAATCTCGTCACACGTCAACACATAAGCGACTCGACTGCCCCTATACATATCATCTGCATACCCTTCAATCGTGAACTTCGTCGCACTACACTCGCCAGTGTCACAAAATGCGGAATCCTCTTCACGACGAACAGATGTGACATGGAAGGTGATTTGGATTCCCTTCGTTCCATCGTCATGGACGGTCGCGCCCTTCTTTACTTGCGGGGCTTGAGCAAGGCAAACGGTGGAGCAAACGAGCACCAGAAAGGCTAAAAAACGGTTCATGAGGTTCCTCTTTCACGCAAAAGGTTGTATGCGCTAAATATAGCGCAAAGACTAACCCGATGATGAACGCATGGCAAAGGACATCTGTGCGGCGACGGGTGAGCGGATCAGGAAACTGCGCCGCGCCCATAGTTGGCGGCAGATCGACCTTGCTGAGCAGTCCGGTGTCCATGAGGTACACATTTCCGACTTGGAGCGCGGAACACGCGAGCCGGGGCTGCGAACCCTCAGCAAGATCGCCTCTGCCCTCGAAATAACGCTCTCGGAACTGCTGAAGGGACTCTGAGGCTTTGGTTCGGCATCGAACCCACTCCTCGAAATAGGCACTAGTGAACATCGAAACACCGAAGAGAGAACCGCATTTTCATTCTCACTGCGGTTGAGCGGGGTGATCCTGAAGCCAATGTCGCACCCGCTCTTGCACGCCGGATAGTTCTGCTGGAGTCAGGTGAGAAGCAACTTCTTTGCGTCTTTTGAGAGCGTCTCTCCGATCTCTACGTTTGTCCGCTCCCGATGCAGCAAGGTCCAGCCAGAAATAGGCTTCCGAATAGTCTTGGGGGACACCCGAGTTGCCGAGCTTATACGCCCAGCCAAGCATGTATTGTGAATTGGTATCCCCCTGCTCTGCTCCCTTACGAAGCCAGACCGCTCCCTGCGTTTCATCTTTCGCAACGCCCCAGCCTTCGCTGTAACACGTGGAAATGAAATACTCGGCGCGTGCGTGACCTTGGTTCGCGGCTTTCATAATCCAAGCGAAGGCTTGATCGGAGTCCTGTGGAACGCCCTGCCCAAAGTGATACAACCCTCCGAGCATGAATTGCGAGTCTGGATTACCTTGCTCAGCGGCCTTGCGAAACCAGAACTCCGCTTTCGAATAGTCCCGCCGCACACCGTGACCGGAGTAATACTTATTGCCTAGTTTGTACTGCGACTCTGCATCTCCTGCCTCTGCTTTGGCGAGGAAGGCCGGGTCGATGCCTTTGTTTTGAGCGGTTGCCGCTGATGTGGACTGTGCCCACGGCGCGAAAACACACAACAGAAGCGCCAGGACTGCCCAAAGGCGAAAGAATCGCGTTTCCATGCTTTGTACCTCTCCGCTTTAGTTCTGCTCACAGCCAGTTTTACTTCTTGGCTTCGCACTGTTCATACTCAGCTTCCTGATTTTCATACTCCTGACAACCCTCGATAAATGATTGAGAGCTACCGCCGCAAGTCCCTGAGCCGCTGCTCTCCGCCCATTCATATCCCGCGTAGTGCCCTGAGCCTTCATCATAGGGATTCTCTGGCTCGGTGCAATTTCGGGCAGAAGTGGCTTCCCGGTTTTTGTCGGAAGAATTGGAAGGCGCAGAGGATTTGCAGCCAACTGTCAGCATCAATCCAGCGACCGTCAACAGTAGAGTGGTGCGCCTCATGGTCTCATTTCTTCGTGTTTTCGAGGAACTCGCTAAGGCGACGGATCAAATGCCAGATCGCCCGCGGAATCGTGACGAACACGAGCACGACGGCGTCTTCCGCTACTCCCAAAACCGACTCCATCCCTCCGCCAAAAGCCCCAACACGACGGGAATTAGGGCCAGAACAAAGGCTCCCAAGACGATCCCAGCCGCAATCTCCAGGATGAGCATGACGAATCAATGCTCCTTTCATGCCAAAGAGTGTATGCGCTAAATATAGCGTAAAGACTAATCCGATCATGGACGAATGGCAAGGGACATCTGCGAAGCGACCGGCGAAAGAATCCGACGATTGCGCCGCGCCCGGAATTGGCGGCAGATTGACCTTGCCGAGCAGTCCGGTGTTCACGAGGTACATATTTCCGACTTGGAACGTGGAACCCGCGAGCCGGGATTGCGAACCCTCAGCAAGATCGCCTCTGCTCTCGAAACAACGCTCTCGGAACTGCTGAAGGGATTGTAACGCTGTCCGGTCAATCGAGGGGCTGCCAAGGGCTTGAAAACGAATCTGCCGGAACTGTACAGCCGT
>Ga0181520_10000202_pt1 | contig 126501 bp, 100 predicted proteins | sample PEATcosm2014_Bin_29_FD_132451 | JGI IMG/M metagenome (GOLD analysis project Ga0181520, IMG submission 132451) | Peatland microbial communities from MTU Mesocosm Facility, Houghton, MI, USA - PEATcosm2014_Bin02_30_metaG | ecosystem: Environmental > Terrestrial > Soil > Wetlands > Peat | place... | reverse complement strand
GTGAGGATTGCCGGTAGTGACTTCGACGCCGACAATCTCAGCGCCGCTCGAGAGCTTCAGCGTGTGAGGTAGAAAGCGCGGCACGCCCATGCCGGCAGTGACCTCGACGGTGAAGGCGTCGCCTTGGTGCACGCTGTCGATGCGGCAGATGCGCGGGCCGGCGTCGGTGATAATTTCCAGCTTGTCGCCGGTTTGCGAGCCGAGAGTTTCGGCCATCCACGCGGCCACGCAGCGCGTGCCGTTGCCGCTGATTTCGGCGATGGAGCCGTCGGCGTTATATAGGCGGACGCGGCCGGATGTGGGGCCCGGCGAGTCGGGACTGGGCGAGTCGGGGAAGGCCCAGGCGAAGAACTCGATGCCGTCGGCGCCGATACCAGTGTTGCGCTGGCAAAGGCGGCGCGTGAGTTCGGCGCGATCGAGATCTCCCGCAACGTCCTCTCGAACGATCAGAAAATCGTTGCCGCAGGCGTGGGCCTTGGTGAAGGGAATCAATCTTCCTCCCAAGCTGAATGATATAGGGGGCAGGTTTCAGGTGTCAGGTTTCACAGCGCGGCAATCAGAGATCAACAAGCACGGGATAGGTTGCAGGCCCAGCGCTCCGGTCACCGAGCGTGATTGGCGGCATCTGGAATTGGAGAGTCCATGTTCGGGTTTGGAGCCTCAACGTCTGGAATTGGTGCGCTGAAAGCCGGATGGGGTGTGCGATGGAAGACCGCCGTAGAAGTATAGACCGTAACCGACGGCTGATTCTCAGCGGTAAAGCGGCCGGCAACAGTGAGTCCCTCGGGATGAGCCTTGACGGCGCGATCAACCTCGTCGCCGTCGAAGGCAACCACGATGGCCGCGTGGCTGGCGGGCGCTTGCAGGGCAGCGCGCCACAAGTCGAGATCGCTCTCGTTGATAGTTTGGCGCAGGGGAATGCCGGTAAACGCGACAATTTCAGGATCCGTTGAGGTGTTCATCAACACGGTGCCGCGGGGAAATGTGCTGAGCAGGTCCTGGAGGAGCGGGGGAATGGCCAGGTCGTAGGGCAGACGCGCCTGGAGGTTGGTGACGCTTTCCGCGTAGACGATCGGTTCCTGGCGCAGCAGAGCCGCGACGTTAATTCCCGCGAGAACAAAGAGCAGGGCGAAAGCGATGTCGGGCAGGAGCTGTGGGATGCGGTGACCCTGCCAGCGAGCGAGAGCGCCGGTAGCAAACTTTGCCGCGAATCCGAGACCCAGAGCGAGAGCGGGGAGCAGCTCGATTCCGTAGCGCGTGTTGTAGAAGGTGAAGGGCCACCACGCGGGAAAGAAGATGGGGACGGAGCCGTATGCGATCGACCACGTGTAGAAGGGCACGGGCAGCCAGAAGAGCAGAACCCAGACCAGAGCGCGGCGATGCGCTGCGGCTTTTTCCGTGAACCATACAGCGACCGAGCCGAGCGCGGCGAGCGCGAGCGCGAGATTGCCCCAGAGACTGCCCCAATTCGGCGCGAGAACGGCGTCAAGTTCCGAGACTTTGAGATAAAAGAGCAGCGCCACCCAGGGATTGTGCCAGCCGGGATGCGGTGGCCATGCGCCGGACGTGGCAGTGCGCATTTCAATCGCTTTGGCGGAATAAGGACCGCGTGCGAAGTAGAGCCAATCACCGAAGCCGGCGGAGTTGTAGGCGAACCAGGCGAGAGGCGCGGCGACCACGGCAACGCTGGCCAGCCAGAAATACGGCGAATAGCGCAGACGGCCGCGCTTCATCAGTGCAACACCGATGCCGGTCCATGCGACGCAGGCGATGATCCAGCCGTCATAACGGGTGGAGATGGCGGCGATGAGCGCCGCGGCAATGAGGAGCTGCGTGCGGGCTGCGCGGATCGGATCTTCGTCCAGGCAAAGACGCCACTCCACAAGCCAGACCACGATCCAGATGACCTCGCAGAGGAAGAGCGGCTCGGTCATGGCCGTGGTTTGGAGGTAAAGCAAATTGGGATTGAGGGCGAAGAACACGAGCGCGAGCATGGAGGGCGCGGGATTGAGCCAGTGCCGCGACAGGCGATAGATTCCGGCGCAGGAAGCGATATAAGCGCATGCGGAGGGAATAACGCCGGCGAGACCGTTGGCCCACCAGGCGTAGTTCTGCACGAAGGGAATCAGGAGGATGTGCGGCAGCGGCAGCCACACGGAGCCGAGTTCGGAAAAGCGGGTGGTGCGCGAGTCGAAGACGCGGCGCGCAATGTGAAGATGGGCGACGGCGTCGCCGTAGTTGAGCATCGCACTGTGATTCCAACTCCAGAAGATGGCGGCGAACGAGGCTGCCATGGAGAAGGCCAGAACCAGCCAGCCTTCGACATTGGAGACGCTGCGATCAGTCAAGGTGCGTGATCTCACGGAAGACGTCGAAGCGCGCGTCGATCTCGGAGCGCGTGAGCTGTTGCAGGCGCTCCGTGCCGAAACGCTCGCAGGCATAGGAGCCCATCACGCCGCCGTAATACATGGCGTGCCGCCAGGAGGCGGGCGTGAGGGTTTCCTGGGAAGCAAGATAACCGAAGAATCCTCCGGCAAAGCTGTCGCCCGCGCCGGTAGGATCGACGACCTCATTGAGCGGGAGGGCCGGAGCCCTGAAGGTGCGAAGCTCCGCCTTCTTGCCTTTTGGAGTCGATTCGTGGAATAAGGTGGCGCCGTACTCGCCGTGCTTGACCACCAGCGCGCGAGGGCCGAGAGCGATGATGCTGCGCGCAGCCTGCACGAGGTTGTTGTTGCCCGCCAGCATGCGGGCTTCAGCGTCGTTGATGAGCAGAATATCGAGACCTTTGAGCACTTCGAGAAGGGCGGGGCGATGGTCCTTGATCCAGTAGTTCATGGTGTCGCCGGCCACCAGCTTGACTGCGGGCATGGCGTCGCGCACGCGGCGCTGCAACACGGGATCGATGTTGGCGAGGAAGAGGAACTCGGAATCGCGATAGGCGTCGGGAATTTTGGGCTCGAACGACGCAAAGACGTTGAGCTCAGTGTTATGGGTTTTAGCTTCGTTCAGATTTTCGAGATACGAGCCTTCCCAAAAAAAGCTCTTGCCCGCGGTGTGCTCGATGCCGCGGGTGTCGATATTGTGGGCGGAGAAGACGGCTTCCTGTTTGGGGCCGAAGTCCTCGCCCACGACGGCGATGACACGCACATCGGTGAAGTAGCTGGCGGCGAGCGAGAAGTAGGTGGCAGCACCGCCCAGGCAACGCTCGCGGCGGCCGGCGGGAGTTTCAATGGAATCGTAAGCAACGCTGCCGACGACGGTGATGGACATGTTTCCCTCGTTCTGGATGAGAGTCGTGGCGAGACAGCAAGTCAGCGAGTCAGCAAGTTAGCTGGCCAGCGAGTTTGCCAGCCAGATCGCGCCCTACCACCCATGATATTTGCCGAAGAGCAGTTTCAGCTTTTCTTTCGCTGCGGCGGGAATGGCGTCGGGCTGGGTGAGCACGGCAAATTTTGCTGCCGAAGCGCAGGCGCAGTTACGTTCGCGCGGCATGGCAGCGACGGCGGCTTTCACCACGCGGGCGGCGTTGTCGGCGTTCTTGTGCAGCACGGCGACGATCTCTTCAATCGTCACGGCGTCGTGGCCCTCGCGCCAGCAGTCGTAATCGGTGACCATGGCGACGGTGGCGTAACAGATCTCGGCTTCGCGGGCCAGTTTGGCCTCCTGCAGGTTGGTCATGCCGATTACGTCCGCGCCCCAACTGCGATAGAGATGCGACTCCGCCTTGGTGGAGAACTGCGGACCCTCCATGCAGACGTAGGTGCCGCCAAGTTTGCCGACGACACCGACCGCGGCGCAGGCATCCGATGCAGCTTTGGCCACCGTTGCGCACACAGGATCGCCAAAAGCCACGTGGCCCACGATGCCGTCGCCGAAGAAGGTCGACACGCGATGGAAGGTGCGGTCGATGAACTGATCAGGCATCACGAAGTCGGTGGGCTTGTGCTCTTCCTTGAGCGAACCCACGGCGGAAACGGAGAGAATGCGCTCCACGCCGAGCTTTTTGAAGGCGTAGATGTTGGCGCGGAAATTGAGCTCGGAAGGGAGAATGCGATGGCCGCGGCCGTGGCGCGCGAGGAAGGCGACCTTGCGTCCCTCGAGTTCGCCGAGAACAAAAGCGTCAGAGGGTGCACCGAAGGGTGTTTCGATGAGTTCCTCGTGGACGTTGGTGAATCCGGGCATGGAGTAAAGCCCGCTGCCGCCGATAATGCCGATTTCTGCGCTTGCCAAGGTGTGCTCCTTGCGAAAGTGAGCAGGGGCTAAAGCCCCCACTTATTTTGTCGCGTTTACGGCACGACTGAAGTCGTGCCCTTTCACGAACCGATTGATGAAGCCTCCTCGAGAAGCTAGAAGCCAGTACCTCGAAGTCGATCCTTCACCGTTGATCGATCAGCCGGATCGTCTCCATGAACACATCGCCGTCGATCGTTAAACTGTGCGCGCTAATCTTATCCATCGTGTCTTGCGCGGTGTGGTGATAGCTGTTGTTGGGCCCGTAGTTGAGGTCGATGATGTCGATGGACGGCACGCCGCGCTCGACAAAGGGCAGGTGATCGTCCTCCACGTCCATCTGCTCCTGAAAAAAGTAGCGCTGGTCGCCGAACTTCTTCGCCGCCTGCGCGACCAGATCGACAAGCCACGCGGTGGAGTGGGTCTCGCGCTGGATGTCGAGATCCTTGTCGCCGATCATGTCGGCAAGGAGGAAGGCTTTGATGTGGTTGAGGGTGCCGTCACGGCCCCACTTGGCGGCAAGATGGCGGCTGCCGTAGGTGGAGTCGGAGCGCGACCATTGCTGGATGGCCTCTTCGCCGTCGAAGAAAACGAGCCAGACCGAATAGCCATCAAGTTTCTTGCCGGGCGAGTGGGCGGCCTGGGCGCGGAGATCGTCGGCGATGTCCATCAACAGGCCGGTGGTGGAAGCGCCGTCGTTGGCGCCGACAAAGTTGATGGTACGCAGCGGGTAATTGGTTTCGTAGTGCGTGCCGACCACGATTGCGCCGGGCTTGGTGCCGGGAAAACGCACGATGAAGTTGCACATGGGCACGGGGCCGATGGGCGTCGAGGCGGTGAAGGTGTCTTCTTCAAGCTGGTCGTGCGCGCGGAGGAAATGAGAGCGGAGGAACTCCTCGGCTTTGACGTGGCCGGGACCGGTGGGCCAGCGCGGACCGATGGCGGCGAATTGGCGCGCGTATTCGTAGGCCTTGGCGCCGTCGAAGTGTTGGGCGGACGCGGCGAGAGGAACGAAGAGAGGGATCAGGAAGATCGGCCACGCAAAAAATCGGACGCGGAGTTTCGCGGATTCCCACCCTTCGAGCAAAAAGCGCTCGAAGGATGGGGCATGGAAGGTTGGCGCCGATTTGCGAAAAGAACAACCGCAGGTCCTTCGACTTCGGCCGCTAACGCGGCCTGCGCTCAGGATGACAGTGTTTGGGGATGGCGAGGATTTCGTCCAAAGCCAGGAAAAACAAAACCAGAAAAAAGAAAACATCAACCCGCGGCCTCCTTTTTCTTCCTGCGCGAGGGGTGCACCCACCACGCGACGCCGATGCCGACCAGATAGAGGGCCAGCATGGGGAGGGCGTAGATGCACATCGTCCACGGATCGGGACTGGGGCAAATGATGGCGGCCACAATGAAGACCGCAAGGATGGCGTAACGGATGTTCTTCCAGAGAAAGCGCGGGCTGACAATGCCAAACAGAGCGAGGAAGAAGATGAGGATGGGCAGCTCAAAGCTGATGCCGAGACCCAGGATGATGGAAAGAAAGAACCCGGTGTACTCCTCGATCGTAACCACCGGGTTGAATTCTCTGCCGAACTGCAGGATGAGAATCTTGAGCGCACCGGGCAGAACGAAGAAATAGCCGAAGCTGGCGCCAACGAGAAACAATCCCACGGTGACGGACATGAAGGGGATGACGAAGCGCTTCTCTTTTTGATAAAGACCGGGCGCGATGAACAGCCACACCTGATAGAGGATGAAAGGGGAGGCCAGAATGGCGCCGCCGATGAGCGCAACCTGCAGGTAGAGGTTGAGCGGGTCCATAGGGTGGGTGTAATTGAGCTTGATGCCGAGCTTGGTAAGCGGGGCCTGGACGAGGCCGTAGAGCCTTTCACGGAAGTAGAAGGCGAAGAAGAAGCCGGCGGCGAGATAGAGGGCGGAGTGAACAATGCGCTTGCGGAGCTCGTCGAGATGCTCCATGAGGCTCATGCCGGGCAGTTCGGCGCGCTCGGTGACGGCCTTGCGGGCTTTCTCGATGGCTTCCTGCGGATCAACCATGGTGGGCGGCCGGCTCCGACGGTTCGGCTTCAGGGGTGGTGCTCTCCGGGGTGCTTGCGGCTTCGCTCGTCGAAGGCGCGGCGGCCGGTTCGGCGGCTGGCTCGGCGGGTTGCTCGAAGAGCTCAGTTTGCTGTGCGGGTTGGCCCGGCGGATTGGCAGCGACGACAGCGCCCGTAGACGGAGGCTGGATGCGCAGACGCGCAGCTTCGACGGCAGACGCTGTGAGGTCTTCGATGGTTTCCTCAGGCCGCGTGGCTTCGGCGGCCAAGTCGGGATAAGTGGTTTCGCCGGGATAAGGGCTTTCGGAGGGTGTTTCCGGCGTTGCGGGCGCAGCGGCGGATGCGGCGGGCTGGTCGATTATCAGGGCGGCCACGTCCAGTTGCGGTGCAGGCGGGCTGGCGGCCAGAGTTCTCTGCCTCTCCTCTTCTTCCTTCTTGCGGCGGTCGGCCTCCTCAGATTGGCGTAACTCCTCTTCCATCTGGAATTTGAAGTCGTTGGAGGCTTTGCGGAACTCGTACATCAGCTTGCCGATCTGGCGGCCGATCTGCGGCAGGCGGCGCGGGCCGAAAACCACCAGCGCCAGCACCATCAGGATGATGGTGTCGGCCATGCTGATGTTGGCCATCATGATTGGCGGAGTTCCCATGAAGGATCATGATAAATGGCTGCAAGTGGCACTCACAAACGGTTGGCACTTCGGCGATGGATTAAAGCAGCGTTACAATCAATCCAGATGGGACGGCGCGTGCCGGGAGCCTTCTGCAACCGGCGAGATTCCGCAGCATCCCATAAGGAACGGGCTGCAACAACCCCGTGAGCTTTCCGGGTTCGGACATCGTCCAGAACCAGGAAGAGACTCACTGCAGCCAGCTGGAAAGCTTTCAACATCCCCGTCCGTAATGGACTGAAGGCGGAGTATTGTGACCCTGGTTCTAGAAGTAACCGCAGCCTCAGCGGAGGCAAATGCGGCCTGTTCATTGGAAAACTACCTGGCGCTGCCCGACCACACAATGGACGAGCGGATTCGAGTGGCGCGCGCGAAATTAGGCGCGACCACGGTAATTCTTGGCCACCACTACCAGCGCGACGAGGTGGTGCGCTTCGCCGACTTGACCGGCGACAGCTACAAACTGTCAAAGTCAGCCGCGGCCACGGGCGCTCAATACATTGTGTTCTGCGGCGTGCACTTTATGGCGGAAAGCGCCGACATTCTGGCGCAGAACGGCCAGCAGGTGATTCTGCCCGACCTGAACGCGGGCTGCTCAATGGCCGATATGGCCGAGATCTCGCAAGTCGAAGACTGCTGGGATGCGCTCGAGCGTGCGGGAGTTGCGGACGAGACGGTTCCGGTGACGTACATCAATTCGACGGCGGCGATCAAAGCGTTTTGCGGCGAGCACGGCGGCCTGGTGTGCACGTCGTCGAGCGCACGCGAGGCGCTGGAGTGGGGATTTGCGCGCGGCAAGCGGATTTTGTTTCTGCCGGATCAGCACTTAGGGCGCAACACGGGGCATTCCATGGGGATTCCGCTCGACGAGATGGTGGTATGGGATCCGTGGGCGGTGCAGATTGGATCGGGCAAGTTTGGATCCTTTGGGGGCGGGCAGACGAAAGAACGGCTCGCCGCGAGCAAGATTCTGCTGTGGAAGGGCCACTGCGCCGTGCATCAGCGCTTCCTACCGTCCCATATTGACCAGGTGCGGGCGAAGTATCCCGGGATCGAAGTGATCGTGCACCCGGAGTGCCGCTACGAAGTGTGCCAGAAGGCGGACGCGCTGGGATCGACCGAGCAGTTGATTGCGCGCGTGGAACAGGCACCGGCGGGATCGATGTTTGCCATCGGGACTGAGATTCACCTGGTGAACCGGCTGGCTAAGCGTTTTGCGCCGCAAGGCAAGAAAATCATTACGCTCAACGACACCGGCTGCCTGTGCACCACGATGTATCGCATCAGCCCACAGCACCTGGCGTGGGCGCTGGAAAATCTGGTCGAAGGGCGCGTGGTGAACCGCGTGCAAGTGAAGCCGGACGTGAAGCACTGGGCGCGCGTGGCGCTCGGCAGGATGCTGGGGTGAAGCAGCTTCCAGCTTCCAGCGCCTAGCCTCCAGGTCTTGGATTTCAGTCGCCGCCGACCATCGAATTTGCGCGGCCGGCGGAGCAAAATTCGCATAGACTAGAGAAGAAATCGCTGCCCTTTCCCTTCATTTCTTCCCATTGCGGCGATTCGTCCGGCTTTATGACGATAGGTACGAAATGCCTTCGCGCTTCCGCGTTGGCCCTCCTGCTTTTGACGGGCAGCTGGTCCAGGGAGGCCCGCGCGTATTCGCTCCTGACGCATGAGCAACTGATCGACCTCACATGGGAGGACTCGATTGTGCCGCTGCTCATGAGCCACTATCCCAACCTGACGCCGGCGGATCTGGACCAGGCGCGCGCCTACGCGTATGGCGGCTGCGTGATCCAGGACATCGGCTATTACCCGTTTGGCGACGAGTTTTTTTCGGATCTTACCCACTACGTGCGCACGGGCGATTTCGTGTTGGCGCTGTTTCGCAACGCGCACAACGCCAACGAACTGGCATTCGCGGTGGGCGCGCTCTCGCATTACATCGGGGATACATATGGCCACTCGCAGGCAACCAATCGCGCCGTTCCTATCGAGTTTCCCAAACTGGAAAAGCTCTTCGGGCACAGCGTGAATTACGCCGAAGGCCGGCACGAGCACGTGCAGACCGAGTTCGCTTTTGATATTGATCAAGTCGCGCATCACCGCCTGGCGCCGCTCGGGTATATGCGTCACATCGGGATCCAAGTTCCCGTGCACCAGCTGGCGCTGGCGTTTTATGAGACGTACGGATTGACCGAAGATTTCAACGTGAGCAAGGGCCGGCAATTCAACGTGAAGGCCTACCGGTTTGCCACGCGCACGTTCATTCCCCGCGTGGCCTATGCAGTGACGATTCTGCACCGCAAGCAGGAGCCCACTGAGCCGGACACGCCCGATGCGGTCGAGATTGAAAAGGAGTCCGCCGCGGCGGCCAAGCTGTATAACTGGGCCGCGCACCGCAAGAAGGCCGGAGTGGGAACGCACGTTTTGGCCGGCGTGCTTTGGGTGCTGCCCAAGGTTGGGCCGCTGTCGATGGTAGCCGTGAAAGGGCCGACCGCAGCCGCGGAGGCCGATTACATGCACAGCGTGGTTTCGGCCACCACGGTGCTGCATGAGCGCCTGGCCATCTTCACACCCGTTGAGGCGCGCCGGGAGCGGATATTGACCGCGACCACCTCGACGGAAACGCTGGGCCCGCTCGATCCCAAACAACCGTTGCCCAATCGCGACCTGGACACAGGCGCGGTGGTGAAACCGGGCGGCTATCCACTCACCGACACGACCTATGCCGAGTTGTTGCGCCGGCTGACGAGCACGCCCACGCAGGCGATTCCGCCGGGCATCAAAAGCGATGTGGAGGCGTATTATGCCGATCCCACTGCGCCCATCGAGACCAAGAAGCATCCCGACGAGTGGAAGAAGGTGCAGGACGAGTTGAAAATTTTGGAAACCATGCCGACCAGCACCGAGCCTGCGCCTTATCCCACCTACGGCGAGTTGGGGAGCGCGAAGAAGTAGGCGGGAAGTGCGGGATACGATCGGTCTCTCTAAGGCGCTACCCTCACCGATGAGTTTCCGGGTCCCTGAGTTTGAAAAGTGAACGCCAGCTGAACCTCATACGGCACGGCGCGCGTGCCAATCACTAGCGGCTTAAAGTGCCAGCCACGCGCCGCCTCTAACGCCGCTTCCTGCTCCATCGCTGGTCCGCTCAGCACAGTGACTTTCTGAACCTTGCCCGTTCCGTCGACCAGAACCTGCATGACCACGGCCCCATTTACGTGAGCCATGATTGCAATCGGAGGAAACACAGGTTTTTGTCGGGAAACTATGAGTGCCCGCGCCTCATCCTGCGAAACCATGCGTAGCATATAGCGCTCCGCATCGTCGTTCTCGTCGAGAAACGTGCCGTCGGCGCCATCTCCATTCAACTGCACCACCCAGGAACATCGCACCGATTCGGCAGGGACTTCGTAGAACACCTCGACGCAGGTTTCTTGGGTCTTCGGACAAGGTGCCGGCGGAGTGCTGCTGATCGACCAGATTCCATCTCGCGGCAAAGGCTGCCGCGTCTTCGGATCGAGCACGAGCGGATCGACGGAGTAGTGCTTCACCACGACCCTGACCGCCTGCCACCCCATTGAGGCTACCGGCGGTGAAGTTTCCTGTTGCGTCCAACCGGGCACCGAACCATTAGTCAGAGCAACCAAAGCGAACACAATAATCGGGCGGAGTATCAGTCTGGGCACCATATGCAGGGCTCCTTGCATCTCCAAATGATACCGGCGATTATGGACGAGAAGCAACCGCAGGTCCTTCGACTCGCTTTGGTGCATTGCATGCGCCAAAGCTCGCTCAGGCTGACCGGCCTCTGTACGTGGGCGGAGTCTCTACGTCGCTCCGCTTTGCCTGTCGTCGGCGAGATTGGGCCGCGGGACCGCAACCGCCTGAGCAGGGCGCGCGGCTGCGCTGGCAGGGGGGCGCAAGGGTTGCGACTGGCCTGCGGACTGCATATGGATGGTGACAATCAGCGCTTCGGCCGGCTTTGAGCCCGCGCAACGGTAGGAGTGGGGCGTGCCCGCGTCGAAGTAGATGGCGTCGCCTGCACCGAGCGTCGCTTCCTGGTCGCCGTGGCGCAGCACCAGCTCGCCGCCCAGCACATAGAGGAACTCAAAACCAGTGTGCATGTGCGCTTTGGGCTCAACCTGCGGCGGCAGGGGAATGAACTCCGCGAAGTAGGGGTCCATGTGCCGATCGGGCACCATGTAGCCCAGGCTTTCAAAGGTGTAGGTGGGCGGCTCAACGCCGGTTTGCGGCATGCGCACGCGGTCCTTCTTGCGGTGCACGCGGAAGATGGGTGCGGGCTCGGACTCAAAGAAATAGGACAGATCTTTAGAGAAGACCATGGCGATGCGCGCCAGGTTGCGTAGCGTGGGCACCACGCGGCCGGTTTCAAGCTGCGAAAGAAAGCTGGCGGAAAGACCGGTGTGTCTGCCCAGTTCGACAAGCCCCATGGACTTCTTGAGGCGCAGGCGGCGGATGCGCTCGCCCAAATGCTTTTCCGTAATGAACCGCTCAGCGGAATCGGGATCCGCCTGGGTTTTGTGCATCTCTTCGCTGCCCACCACGAGCTTGTCGCTCATCTCTGGTCCCTCATGGCCGCTCGTTTGTCGCCGTGCCATTGAACATTAGGATGCACTTTGAGGGCAAATGTCGTCCAGATCAAAAGATTTTCTCGTGACACGAAATTGGGAAAGGCGGGGAGAAAGGGAGCAAGCCACCCCAGCGGCAGAGCCGCCGGAGGCCCCGGCAAGGGAGCAAGTGACGACGGTCGTGCACTGCCGACGGCTGCGCGCGTTATTCTGGAACGTCCGGAAGGGTCGCGAGAACCTCGCGGGGACTAAAGTCCCCAATTCAATTTGCGGCGTTTGCGGCGCGAGTTAACTCGCGCCCTGATACAAGACAACCGGCCGCAAGAGTTTTTCAGCAACCTCACGCAGGATCTGGTCGTGCATTGGCCCGCGTGCCGATCTCGGACAGGTTTTTGGAGACGAAGGAAGAACGATGCCTGAAGAATCCGCACCCGCTCAGCCCGCACCCGCGCAGCCCGCCCCCACGCAGCCCGCACTCGCGCAGCCCGAATCCGCGCAGACCGAATCCGCGCAGACCGCCGCACCCGTTGCCACTATTGCCGAGATCGGCAAGCATGAGGGGCAATCCGTGACTCTCCAGGGATGGCTCTACAACCTGCGCGAGAGCGGGAAGCTGGTGTTTCCCATCTTTCGCGACGGGACGGGGTCGATCCAGGGCGTGGCGCACGTGAAGAGCGTGTCGCCGGAGGTGTTTGAGACGCTGAAACACCTGACCCAGGAATCGAGCGTGATTGTGACGGGGAAGGTGCGTGCGGACAAGCGCGCGCCGGGAGGATTCGAACTGGACGTGGAAAACGTGCAAGTGGTGCAGCGCGTGCCGGAGTCCGATCCGTACCCCATCACGCTCAAGGATCACGGCGTGGAGTTTCTCCAGGAACGGCGTCACTTGTGGATGCGGAGCCCGCGGCAGTCAGCCATTCTGCGCATTCGCGCGGAGATCATGCGCGCCGCCGCCGAATACTTTGACATGCACGGATACATTCGCACCGATCCGCCGATTCTGACGCCGGCCGCGTGCGAAGGCACGTCGACACTGTTTCCCGTGGACTACTTCGGCGAGCCCGCGTACCTGACGCAAAGCGGCCAGCTTTATGTGGAGGCGACAGCCCTGGCTCTGGGCAAGGTGTACAGCTTCGGGCCCACATTTCGCGCGGAAAAATCGAAGACGCGGCGGCATCTGACGGAGTTCTGGATGGTCGAGCCGGAGGTTGCCTTCATGGATCTCGACGGGCTGATGGAGCTGGCCGAGAACTACATTTCGCACATTGTGGGGAGCGTGGTGAAGAACCGCGCCGCGGAGTTGCAGGTGATCGGCCGCGACGTGGCGAAGCTGGAAGCCGTGAAGCCGCCGTTTCCGCGGCTGCGCTACGACGAAGCCTGCTCCATGGTGAACAAGGCGTACAAGGATGGAGATTTTAATCTTAGCGACCAGCCGGGCGAACGCGGAGACTTCACCAACCTGGTGGCCATCGAGCCGGGAGACGATTTCGGCTCGCCGCAAGAGACGTGGCTGAGCAAGCAGTTCGACAAGCCGGTGATGGTGCACCGCTATCCGGCGGACGTGAAGGCGTTTTACATGGAGCCCGACCCGAAGGATCCGCGTTTCGCGCTGTGCGTGGACGTGCTGGCGCCGGAAGGCTACGGCGAGATTATAGGCGGGTCGCAACGCGTGTCGAGCTACGAATTGCTGAGCGCACGCATTGACGAGCACAAGCTGCCGCGCCAGGCCTTCGAGTGGTATCTCGACCTGCGGCGCTACGGCAGCGTGCCGCATTCCGGCTTCGGCATGGGCATTGAGCGCGTGGTTTCGTGGGTATGCGCTCTAGACCACGTGCGCGAGACGATTCCGTTCCCGCGCATGCTGAACCGGATGTACCCGTAAAACAGTGGTCAGTTGTCAGTGATCAGTGGTCAGCGAATCTCCGAGCGAATGCGGACGTTTGTGCGCCGAACCCAAAACATATGTTGCAACAACTATTTAGTGGGCGAATCCTCGGGGCTAACCGGTGAATCAAAAAAGGTGGAGAGAAAGAATTCCGATAGGATTCCCGAGGAGCAAAAAGTCCATGAGTCTGACAGCCAGTGAAGTGCACAAATTGAAAAAAGCGACCCCAGTGCAGGGGGTGTTGCCGGTGATCCATGAGCGCTGGAGCGCGCGGTCGTTTGCCGAGCGCGAGGTGGGCGCGGAGACGCTCAGGAAGGTGTTTGAAGCGGCGCGGTGGGCGGCTTCAGGCGGGAATGGGCAACCGTGGCGGTTTGTGGTGGGGCTGAAAGGCTCGGAGACGCACGAGAAGATCGCCGGGACGCTGGTGGGGTTTAACAAGGCCTGGGCGCCCAAGGCTCCGGTGCTGATTTTGGGCACGGCGCTGGCCGTGAACGCCAAGGGCGAAGCGAATCCGTATGCGCTGTATGATCTGGGAGCGGCGAGCGCCTATTTGACGCTGCAGGCGGCGGAACTGGGATTGACGACACACCAGATGGCGGGGTTCGATCACGAATCCGCGCGCCAGGCACTGGGGATTCCGGCGGAGTACGCGCTGGGAACTGTGATTGCACTGGGCTACCAGGGCGAACCGGCGGCGCTGGGCGATGCCACGCTGATCGAACGCGAGACCACCGCGCGGACACGCAAGCCGCTCGACGAGATTGTGTTCTCTGCGTGGGACAAGACGGCGGAGCTGTAAAGGCAGCACGTCAGCGAGTTAGCAAGTCAGCGAGTCAGCGCTGTCCCGCCCTGGCCGCAGTAGAGTGGAGTTTGGAGGCGGGCCCTTTGAGCTCCACGAGATCGCAGAATTTGAACTCCACGAAATCACAAAAACAGATGAGTGCACGAAGGACGAGCCGGAAGGCTGCGCCCCGGAGACGCCGGCGGCTGGGCTTGCTGGGACGCGGAATTCTGGCGTGCGCAGAGGTGATTCTGGGGCTCCTCGCATGGGCCGCCGTGGAGCGGGCGCTGGCGCCCAAGGGCAATACCACAAAAGACAATTTCGACGTGCTCATCGTGCTGGGAAATCCGGCTGACCGGGATGGAAATCCGACCCCGGCGCAACTGGCGCGCGTCACCGAAGCGGTGCACGAGTACGAACGGGGTGCAGCACCGCGCATCCTTTTTACCGGAGGGGCGGTGGCCAACCGGTTTGTGGAGGCGCAGGTGATGGCGCGGACCGCGGAGGCGCAGGGGATTCCGGCATCGGCGGTGCTGGAGGATCCTGAGGCGCGGGACACCATGGAGAACACCTGCAACGCGCTGAAGATCATGCGCAGCCATGGCTGGGAGTCTGCGGAGGTGGTTTCCAGTCCCAGCCACTTGCCGCGCGCGGGGCTGATTCTGAGCCACTTGCCGATGAAATGGCGGGTCGATGCGGCTCCGGAGCTGGGACCGGTGGGAGCGGGGCCGGCGGCAGAACAGTCCGCGGTCGAATTGCTCAAGACCGTGCATTATCTGGTGTGGTCGCGGCAGATGGAGCGGTGCGACGCCGGCGGACAGTGAGCAGTGTGAGTGTGAGTGTGGGGGTGAGCCGGATGAGTGGAGGAGTGAAAGAGTGAAAAGGGCTGGGTACGAGCCGGAGCCGGGGGTGGGGGCGAGGGCCGCGGTCGGGGACCGGGCGGCACGGGACGAAATGGGGCCCCGGCCCGTCTAAAGAAAATGCTCTCCACCATGCTTTCCTGCCGCGTTGTCCGGTATCGGGGCGGTCCTGTAAGCTGTTTAATGATGCCTCTTCAAGCTAAGTTTTCTTCTCTTTTTGCCGTTGTTCTCGCTTTGGCTGTGGGTGCTGGCACCCGCATGCAGGCACAGGATGCGGGCTCCCAGAATCCGCCCGCCCAGCCTCAGAGCTCGAGCAGCCAGAGCCAGCCGACGCAGGCGCCCACGCAACAGGGAGCAGACGCCCAGAACTCGAATTATGGCGTCTACATTTCCGTCGATCCGCTGGCCAAGGTGCGCTACGACAACCGCTACGATGTGTCGCTGGGGATGGCGTACGACCACATGAAGGCCGGCCCGTCGCTGCTGCAGGGCTCGAACCTGGGCGGCCTGGACGGGGACGCCAGCGTTTGGCTCACGCGGAACTGGGGCATCGAGGGGTCCGGCCGCGCCTATGTGGGCACCAGCGGTACGGCGCCCAACTCGCCCAACAACATCCATGGCCCGATGGTGAAGCAGTATTTCTTTGTGGGCGGCGCAGAATGGCTGGGGCCGCACAACAAGCACGGGGCGATCCTGGCTCATGCCATGTTCGGCGGAGTCTACGGAGATTTCCAGAAGGACCTGCTGGGACAGCCGCCCGCGAAGTTCGACTTCTACGGGAACCAGCTGGCGCCCGCGGCGATTATCGGCGGAAGCATCGACCTGAACCGGTCGGAACATTGGGTCTTCCGCATCAATCCCGACGCAATCATGACGCACTACACCTTCAATGACACGCTGGTGACTCCCGCGACGTCCTATGCGCAGTACGACGTGAACTTTGCCATCTCCGTGGGCGTGGAGTACAAGTTCACGAAAGCCAAGCGGTCCACGAAAAAGGCGAACTGGGTTTCCGGCTGGTAGAGCCGGAAGGCCTTCGCTTGTAAGGCTGCCGTTTTGCAAGGCGCCCCCGCTTCGCAAAATCTGGAGACCGATCGGTCCAGGGCCCGTGTGTTTTCACTCCAGAGCATGGGTGCGTCTCTCTCGCCGCTTCATCCGCGCGGCGCTTCCCGCGGCCATGTCATCGAATGTTCAAGAGCGGGACTGCCAAGCGTATTGCTTTGTGTGATATTCTCCTGCGTTCAGAGGCGGTTCTGATCGAGTGCCGCCAGAAAGAATGCTGTTCCGGATTGCGGCACTCCCCCGCCGTGCCGGGCGGCATGGGGCAGCAACCCTTCCAGGCTGTGGGAGCCTTATGGATATGAAGGACACTCTGGGCGTCTTACTTGCGGGCGGTGCAGGGGAGCGTCTGTTTCCCCTGACGCGGGACCGTGCCAAGCCTGCGGTTCCCTTTGGCGGACACTACCGCATCATCGATATCACGCTTTCTAACTGCATCAATTCCGGCCTGAGGCGCGTGTATATCCTCACGCAGTACAAGGCGCTCAGCCTGAACCGGCACATCCGCGAAGGCTGGACGGGCATTGTGGCGCAGGAGCTCGGCGAGTTCTTTGAGCTGATGCCGCCCATGCAGCGCACCGGCGCCAACTGGTATATGGGCACGGCGGACGCGGTGTACCAGAACATCTACTCCATCGGCAGCGAGCAGCCCGCGCACGTGATTGTTCTGGGCGGCGATCACATTTACAAAATGGACTATAGCCGCATGCTGGCCTACCACAAGGAGACCAAAGCGGATATTACGCTGGCCACTTTGCCGATTCCGCCCGATGAGGTGTCGCGCTTTGGCGTGGTGGAGGTGGGCTCAACGGGCGAGATCATGGGTTTCCAGGAGAAGCCGGCATCGACCAGTTTTCGCTCGCCCTTCAATCCCAACGCTGTGGACGCGTCGATGGGCATTTACATCTTCAATACTGAAACGCTGCTGAAAGCGTTGATCTCGGACGCGGACGACACGGATTCTAAGCACGATTTCGGGCACAACATCCTGCCCAACCTGCTGGGCAAGAAAAAGATGATGGCCTACAGTTTTGTCGACGAGAACAAGAAGGAGGCGCTCTATTGGCGCGACGTGGGCACGCTGGACGCGTACTACGAAGCCAATATGGATCTGTGCTCGGTGTCGCCGGTCTTCAACCTGTACGACAAGAGCTGGCCGATCCGCACGCGGGTGCGGCAGTATCCGCCGGCCAAGTTCGTTTTCGGCGAGCCGGGCCGATCGGGCATGGCCGTCAACTCCATCATCACGGCGGGCGTCATCATTTCAGGTGCGTCGGTCTACAACTCGGTGCTGTCGCAGGACGTGCGCGTCAACTCCTACTCCGACGTGGATGCGAGCATCGTCTTCTCGCACGTGAGCATCGGGCGGCATTGCCGCATCCGGCGCGCCATCATCGATCGCGATGTGCACATTCCCGAGGGCACGGTGATCGGCTACGACCCGGTGGAGGACAAGCGGCGGTACTTCGTCACGCCGTCGGGGCTGACGATTGTGACGCGCGACGCGTCGCTGTTTGAGAATCCCGTGGATCCGGAGTTTGGGGACCAGTACTGGGACAGGGATCAGGTGTCAGGGGTCGGGGGTCAGAAATAACCGCAGCCGTGGCGCGTGTGGCGGCGTGCTTTCTTTATTGCGGAAGCATGAAGCCGGGCTGCAAGTAGGGTTTGAGATCGGACCACGAGAGGGTCATGGGTTTCGGAGTGCAGGCGTAGCAGGCTACCTGGTACGGCTGAAAGAAGATCGAGAAACCCGCGGGATCGAGCTTCCAATCTCCGGGATTGGTGACGATGCCCTGCAATGCCGCGGCGGCGCCGTGCTGCGGGAACCAGGTCTGGTAGTTGCCGTCGGATTGGGCATCGAGAGTCTGGTGCAGGTAGCTGTCGAGGCGCTTCTCCATCCAGGTGTCCCAGCCCGAGTTGGGCAGAAAGACATCCGCGGGCTTGAGCGCGCGCTGCTCGCCGAGCATCCAGTAAAACTCAGAGGAATTTTCCGTGGGATGGGCGCCGTGTCCGTCGTAGAGGCCATCGATGGTCGCGGAAATCCATTGCGCGTCGAGACGATCGACCGTCACCGTCAGGCTGAGATCGATGCCGGGTCGTGCGAGACCATTCCAATCTTTGACCGAAATGCTCTGATTTGCATTCGCGGCCTGAATGATTGCCGGTACGATGGCGCGATTCCAGGCTGTCCATTGCGGGGTTGTGGGGATGGCCTGCGGCCAAGTAGCCTGCAGCGTACCGAAGCCGGGAGTAACTTCCGTGACGCCAGCCGGGGGAGCGGAGTCTGGTGTCTCGCGCGCGGTCAACGTGATCGCCTGCGAGACGAACGTGATGCCCGCGAAGTGTTGCACCATCTGCTGCAGTTCTTCGATGCGCTCTTTATACATGCTGCTGAGGCAAGTCGCGATGGGGATGCTGTCGTTGCCCGCGGGGCAATTCGCGTCGCGCGTGCGCAGCCAGGCGAGCTGGTTCTGGCGAATTCCGGCAGCCCAGGCCGGTTGCGCCGCGGCTAGCCACGCCTTGTAGGCCGCAGCCATCTGATCGTCGGCAGCGCTCAGATCGGGCGCGCCGCAGATGGCCTTTTCCTGGGCAGTTGTGGCCTTGGTGCAATCGAAGCTGGCGGCTTGGGCCAGGACGCACAGCAAGAACGGAAGTGCGAGGGCCAACAGGGTCTTGCGCATGGCCGGATGCTCCTTGGGTATTCAGCATACCTGAGTTGATGTTGGATTGAGCGGCGGCGTGTGGAGAGCGATGTGCGGGTCTGGAGACCCGCGCTACAGCCGGTCAGCCACCCCACGGACGAAGGCCTGTCCGCGGGGGCCCCGGTCAGGAGACCGGCGCTACAGCTGGGCTCCGTCCGCTGAGGACTCCGGCGGCAGTTCCGGGCTTTCATATTCAAACTTGCGCAGGTTTCTCAGGCATTCCGTGAGCGCGCCCATCAGGGTTTCGTGCCATCCGCAGGGCTGGAACTTCATGATTTTCTGGTTCAGCTCGATGTCGGCCACGGCAAAGAACTTCATGTCGGTGGTCTTGGCGGTGGCAAATTCCTTGACCGTGATGCGTGCTTCCACCTCGCCGTGCGCATGCTTCTTCTTGATCGAGAAGAAATGCAGCCTGGCGAGGGCCTCCGCGGGATCCTGCTGGGTAAACTTCCAATCTTCCACGGTACGACCTCCATTGATGCTCAGTTTACGGCGGATTGGTGCAAATCTTGCGGAGAATTCGCAATCGATGGGTGGGGCTTGAGCGGTGCAGATGACTTCTCGTGGCTTCGGTCCTGGCCGTTGGCTTGGCAGTGCCGCCAGGCACCAGAGTTGAAGACGTGGCGCGTCAGGCGCAACGAGTGACCCGCTAACGCATCGACACCACCGCAATCAGCACTACAAGCCCAGCCAACAAAAGTAGCGGAACAGATTTGTAGAGCACGGTTGCTACACGGCCGGGGGTGTAGGCTGGCGGTTCCCATGTCACTGCAAGCTGCTTGTAGACGGGCTGCAGCGCCCAGTCGTAAGCGTTGAGCAGGTCGCGCCTGCCCGCCATGCGCAGCTTGTATTTCCAGGGCCAGCGAATCCGCGCCAGGTCCACGAATACAGGCGTCCAGTCCGGTTCGAAGTAAATCATGGCCTTCAAGTTTCCCAGCAGGTTCGCGCCAAATAGCCTGCGCATCTGGGAGCACTTATACGCCGGTAGCCCCTTGGGAAAGTGCGTGGCGGCACGTTCGCAAAATTGGTCGTATTTACGGTGCGAGAGGGGCACCAGCACAATCAGCCGCGTCGGATTCATCTTAACGGTCGACTGTTCGACCTCCCAGAAGAACCCTGGAGTTTTGCCCAGGCGCAGAACCACGAGCCCGGCTCGTGACAGAAAGCTATGCACAGTTTCCTGCCAGTGGTCGTCATCCACGTAGACGCGCGCCGCCCCCAACTGAGGAAGCTTCTCTCCCGGCCGGCCGATTCCCACTACAGGGCCGATCTGGTGCAGCACTTCGGCGAGCACTTCTTCTTCGGTTCGGGTGTCGAAGGCGTTCAGAACCGATCCCCATAGTTTCATTGGGTGCAGGACGCGCCAGAGCGGGAAACTGTTCTTAAACGTCCTGACGTTCTTGCCGTCGTCCTTGAACGAGCGGAGATAAATGACCGGCGGCCGCGTGTCGTGGGCTAGTACATCCTGTGCCGAGAGGGCGAGGCACCGCTTGCTTCGGGCGTAAAGCGAATACCAGATGCCACCGCTGACAGCGACGGGCGCGGCCAACAAAAATCCGCCCCAATCGTTGCTATTGATCACGTCGGTGAGTGTGAATCCTACGATCACGGATCCGGCGACGCCCAGCAGCAGGACCGCGATGGAACACCACTTGAGGAAGATTCCCTTTTTCCGGAGCCGCTCACGATCTTGCAGGGATTGTTGGAATACCGGGCCGGCAACAGGTGTACCCATCGCGATGTTCTCCTTGGGGAAATCGTACCCCACTATATACCCGCATGAAGCACCGGGTTCCAGAAATCGCCGCGCCCGAACAACGCAGCGTTGTCCCGGCGCCATCTCGTCTGCCGGCCATGGAACCGGTGGGACGCATTCTGCGTATCGAATGACCATGCAGTATGTGGGAACATTAAGCTGGGGCATGACGCCACCTGCGGTGCGGCGGGCCTTTGGTCGGGCCTCGGTGCAGGAAGCCAAATCGGCTCCCGCGGCGCGGCAATGCGAGGCTTCGGCAGACTGCAGACTGCAGGTCGCAGACGCGGACCCCGGAAGGCCGGCACGGCAGCGCGAGACCCAGTGCGCGCCGATGGCGACGCTGGGCGCTAACGAGGCGAGCCGGGCGACATTGGCGGGCCACGCCGGGCGCGCGGAGGTGAGAGCTCTGGAGCAGGACTGGACGCAAATCGTCGGCCGCTGCATGAACGGCGACTCCAGCGCATGGGCCGAGATGGTCCGCACGCACCAGAAGCGTGTGTATGGGCTCTGTTATCGCTTTACGGGCAACCCGACGGATGCCGAGGACCTGACGCAGGACGTATTTCTGAAGATTTATTCGAATCTGGGCAGTTTTGACGTGACACGCGGCAGTTTGCCGGTGTGGATTACCACCATGACGCGGAATCTGCTGGTGGACAACTACAGGCGGACACGGAACCAGCGCGCGACAGGCTCGCTGGACGAGGGATGGGACCAGACGGAAGAGCTGCGGCCGCGCCTGAGCGTCGCCGACCGGCTGGCGGATGCCGGGCCTTCCCCGCACGAGTCGGCGGCGCGCAACGAGCTGAAAAAGATGGTGCAGAAGGCGCTGATGAAAGTGAGCGTGGAGTTGCGCGAGGCAGTGATCTTGAGAGATTTACAAGACCTTGATTATAAAGAAATTGCACAAGTCTTAGGGATTCCAGAGGGAACCGTGAAGTCACGCATCAGCCGGGGGCGGGCGGAACTGGCGCGGCACCTGGAACGTACTAAGAAGGAGGTGATGTAGCCATGGCAGAGGGCACACATATTCCGGGCACATCAGCATGCGGCGAGTGGGAGACGCAGCTGGCCGATGCACTGGACGGGCTGTTGAAGCCCGAGGAAGAAGCGCGGTTTCTCGCGCACAAGGCCGGCTGCCCGGCATGCGGAGCGCTGTATGAAGCGGCGCGCAAGGGCCGCGAGTGGCTGGAGTTTCTATCACCCGATCCGGAGCCGCCCGAGGGGCTGCTGGAGAGGATTCTGGCCACCACGGGACCGGGGCATGCAATAAGCGGCTTGCCCGTGCCGGCAGTAGCTGGCGGGGTTCCTGCGTTTGTTCCGCCGGTCTGGCAACAGCCGGGATTCCTGGCGCGGATACGTTACAGTGTGCAACCGCGGCTGCTGTTGACGGCGGCGATGGCGTTCTTTTCCATCGCACTCACGCTGAACCTGGCGGGCGTGCGGCTCAAGAATTTGCGGCTTGCCGACTTGAGGCCGCATGCCATGCGATCGTACATGGAGAGGCAACTGACCATGGCTTCGGTGCCGATCGTGCGCTATTACGACCATCTGCGGTTTGTGTACGAGGTGGAATCGCGGGTGCGCGAGCTGCGCGGCGAGACCGGGGACGAAGGCAAAGGCGGCGCACCGCAGCAGCGGCAAACCCAACCGGTAACGCCGGGCGAGACCCGGCAGAATCCGGGGCAAAAGCCCGGAAGCCATGATGGAGGGTTGCGCGCGGGCCCTCGGCAACAACCGGACACACCGCGAACCGAACCGGCAAGCAGCAATGATTATGTGGAAACTTCACTCAGGTTTCCGATGCGGTCAAAACGGACAAGTGGGCACACCAGTCGGCAGTCCAGAGGCTACGCGGTGCAAACGTTGGGAAGGAGCACACCATGGATTGCGTAAACCATCACGGCGTGAATGCGACGGCGTACTGCCAGAGCTGCGGCAAGGCGCTGTGCCAGGCATGCGTACGCAAAGGATCGGGCGGACAGATTTTCTGCGAACCGTGCTGGATGGCGTGGCAGAGCGCACAGAGGGCCTATGTGGCGCCTCCCGTGGACGGACCGAGCCCGGGACTGGCGGCGCTGCTGGGAGCGATTCCCGGCGTGGGCGCGATGTACAACGGCCAGTTCGTCAAGGGCATGGTGCACGTAGTGATCTTCGCGGTGCTGGTGAGCGTGGCGCACGTCTACGACGTATTCGGCTTCTTCGTTGCGGCCTGGATCTTCTACCAGATGTTCGAGGCCTATCACACGGCAAAAGCGCGGCGCGACGGAGATCCGCTGCCCGATCCGTTGGGCCTGAACGAGGTGAGCAACTGGTTTGTCACGGCTGCAAGGCCGCAACAGGGTCCGCCGCCGGGTGGGGGAACAGGACCTGCAGGCACGTACCCGCCCGCGGATCAGGCGGGGAACCAGACGCCGTACCAGGCTCCGTATCAATCGACATATCAATCTCCGTATCAGGGGCCATACACGCCGCCTCCGCCGGATTACACGAGTCCGGGCATGCCGCCGATTCCACCCATCCCGCCTTTCCCGCCGGTGCCCCCGGCGCACTGGCGGCGCAGAGAGCCGATCGGAGCCGTGATTCTGATTGCCCTGGGCGTGCTGTTTCTGCTGGGGCAGTTCGATTGGTTTTCGTGGCACATGTTCCAGTACTTCTGGCCGCTGCTGCTGATCGGGCTGGGCGTGTGGCTGATCGTGCGGCGTCTGCACGACTCGCAAGCGGGGCCACCGAATGGACCGCAGGGCAGCTCGCAAGGAGGGCAGAAATGAGCCGTTACATCTTGATTCGCAGATTGCGCGGGCCGGCAATTTTGCTGCTGATCGGAACCCTGGCTCTGCTGCACCAACTGGGTGCGATCCCGTATTTCTGGCGGCTGTTTTGGCCGCTGCTGCTGATCACGTTGGGCCTGTTGCTGCTGGCTGAGCGGGCGGCGCTGGCCGCGGAAGACGATCCGCTCTATCCCGGGGCGCCGTGGCAAAACACAGCGCAGGGACCGAGCCAGGTTGGTCCCAAGCAGACCGGTCCGATTCAGGGCGCGCCGTCCCAGAGCAAGGAAAATTCTGGCGCAGTCGAGGACCCGGCAATTGTGCCGTCGCAGTGGCAGGAATTTGAGAACGACAGGGAGAGAGGGCAATCATGAGCAGCATGCCTCCGAATATGCCTCCAAACATGCCTCCGGGGGGCGGCGCACCGCCGCCGTACGATCCGAAGACGCAATGGCACGCCTATCGCGAACAGCAAAAAGCCCAGTGGCGCGCGCAGCGCGATGCCTGGCGCGCACAGCGCCACGCATGGAAGGCGAGCTACGCGGGCACGTACGGTCCGCGTGTACCTTCGATGGTCGGTCCCATCATTCTGGTGACGGTCGGCGTGATTGCGTTGCTGATCATGAGCGGCCATCTCGACGCAAGCTCATTCTGGTCGTGGTACGGCCGGTGGTGGCCGCTGCTGCTGATCGGCGCTGGCCTCGCGTTGCTGGGCGAGTGGGCGCTGGACATGCGCCGAGAGACTCCGGTGCGGCGCAGCGGCGGCTTCATCGGAATCCTCATCTTCCTCGCGTTTCTGGGTGCAATCTCAGCGGCGCATAACCATTTCTGGGGCCCGACGCACTTCGACTTCGGCGATGATGGCTTCTTCAACACCTTCGGAATGCCGGAGCACGACAGCGATCAGCCGGTAGACAACCGGCAAATTCCAGCCAATGCGTCAATTGAGATTCTCGATCCCCGCGGCGACGTGAGCATTACGGCGAGCGACCAGCCGAACCTGGAAGTGCATGCGCAGGAAGTGGCCTATGCCAATTCGGACTCGGGCGCGAAGAAGATTTTCGACGCCGAGGCCGCGCAGGTGACGGTGAACGGCTCGGCGGTGCTGATCCAGTCCAACAGCAATGACCGGGGACGGGTGAATTTGTCGGTTTCCGTGCCGAAAACGGCGCACGTGACGGTGAATGCGGGATGGGATAGCGTGACCGCGAGCGGCCTGGGCGCCGGCATCGACATCACCGCCCGGGGCGACATTCATCTCAGCTCGATCGCGGGACCGGTGGTGGCGCACTTCGTCCACGGGAAGCACGACGTCTTCGCTGCGCAGGATGTCCAGGGTGACATGACCCTGGAGGGCGACGTGAACGACATCACCGTGAGCGATATCAAAGGCGGGATCGCACAGAACGGCGATATCCCGGGCGACGTGTCGATGGAGAACGTGGCCGGGCCGGTGCACCTGCGTACCTCAGTGACCACGGTCGACGCGGCGCAGTTGCCCGGCGAACTGACCCTGAACGACGATGACCTGCGGGTCATCGGCGCCAAGGGACAGGTGCACGTGACCACGCACTCCAAGGACGTGGATCTGAGCGAGATCGACGGCGACAGCCGCGTGGAGGACCGCGACGGCAACATCCGCATCGAGTTGGCGGGAGCCTACGGCGTGGAGGCGACGAACAGCAAGGGCGACGTGGAGATCACGTTGCCTCCCAATGCGTCTGCGACGGTGAACGGGCGCACGCATAACGGCGAAATCGTGACGGATTTTTCGCTGGCGGTGAGCGGCGATGAGGACAAGACAGTCAGCGGGCGCATCGGCTCGGGCACGGCGCACATTGTGTTGAGCGCGGACAATGGCGATCTGCACATCAAGAGGGGTTCGGCAGTTTCGCCGGTAGCGCCGCCTGCTCCAGGCGCTCCGGCCCCTCCCAACGCGCGCCACCTGAAGAGCCCGAAGGCGCCGCCGGCTCAGCCGGTTACGCAATAGACCGGCAACGCGGAACTTGTATCGCAACGGGCGCGGGAGGGGCTTTCCCTTCCGCGCCTATTTTATTTTCCGCGGCAAGAGTTGTATGCTCCTGCGCAGGGGGTCATTCAAGGTCATGGTGCATGCGCCGGTCAGAGTGATCACCGTGGAGCGTGAGTACGGCTCGCACGGTGCGGAATTTGCGCACGATTTGGCGGCGCGGCTGGGCTGGCGGCTGCTGGACTCGGAATTGGTAGCCGGCGCGGCGCGCATCGCCGGCATCGATCCCAAGGCGGCGGCCAAATTCGACGAGCGGCTGGACCCGTGGTATTACCGTTACGGCAAAATGTTCTGGCAGGATCCGGTGTATGCGCCGGCGACCAGCGGCGATGAAAAGATCTTCGACTCCGAGCGCATGCTGGAGTTGATCCGGGCACAGATTCTCGACGCTGCGAATCAGGGCAACTGCGTGCTGGTGGGTCGCGGATCGGCCTGCGCCCTGGCCGGACGGCCGGGATGCTTTCATGTTTTTGTGTACGCCACGGCCAGCGCCAAGAAAGAATGGTTCGCACGGGCCTTCCCTGAGCGAGCGCAGCAGGCGGAACAGCATTTGGCGGCGTTCGACCGGCGGCGCGCGGCAGTGATCCGCAAGTTCTATCAGCAGGAGTGGTGCACGCGCGGGCTCTACCACATGCTGCTGAACTCGTGCATCGGAGCGGAAGCCATGATTGACGCGGTCCAGTGCGCGGCGGGATTGTGCCCGACGCCTGCCGAACCGGTGGCGCGCTAAGTCTATGGCCGCTTGAACAGAAACCTTCCCGTGCCCCATCCTCTCGCCCGTTTTTCGGCGAAAGGGCGGGAGAACACGAACCCCACTCAAACAGCCGTGCGCGCAACGCGCGGGCCGATGCGCGTGAAAACCTCCCAGGGAATGGTGCCCGTGGCGCGGGCGTGATCTTGAGATGAGATGGTTTCATTGCCCTGCGTGCCGATGAGCACAACCTCGTCGTCGGCAGCGACGCCGGGAATCTCCGTTACATCCACCACCGACTGATCCATGCTGACGCGGCCCACCAGCGGCGCGCGTTGGCCGCGCACCAGCAGATGAAAGCGGTTGCCGAGGGAGCGGTCGAGGCCGTCCGCGTAGCCCGCTGCAACCAGCGCGAGACGCATGGGCTCGGTGGCGACGAAGGTTCCGTTGTAACCCACGCTGGCGCCGGCGGGCACGGAGCGCACGCCGATGACCGCGGACTTCCACGCGAGCACGGGCTGCAGGCTGACGCGCGCGCGGGCGAGCGAAGAGGGTTCGTCGGCAGCGGAGAACGCGGGATCGAACTCGGGCGCGATGCCGAAGAGCGCCAGGCCGGGACGCAGCAGAGCCTTCATGCCATGGCGTGCGGCGAGTTCGGCAAGGGGGCGCGCCTGGCCGGCAACGAGCGCTGCCGAGTTACCCACATTGAGCCACTCGGCGAACAGCCCGGCCGCGGAAATGCGCGTGAGAACGTCGTCGAGACGCGCGAGTTGCTCCTGCGTCGCCTGACCGTAGGCTTCGTCGGCGGCAAACAGATGCGTCATCACGCCTTCAAGGCGGAGCGGCGAGCCCGGCGCGAAGCGGGAAAAGATGCTGGAGAGTTCGCCGGGAAGGACGCCCTGACGGCTCATGCCGGTGTCAATCTCAAGATGAACCGGGAACGAGCCTGGCGCTATTCCGGCGGCACGCGCCGCGGCTTCGAGCTCGTCGAGCTGCCATAGCTCCCAGGCAATGGGCGTTAATTGGAATTGAATCGTCGCTGCGGCCTGGCCGCGAGCGATGCCCGACATGATCAGCACGCGCGTGTCAGGACACAAGGCCTGTGCGGCAATGCCTTCTTCCACGCTGGTTACGCCCAGCCAACCGGCTCCCCCGCGCACGGCCGCGGGCGCGCACAGAGCCAGCGAGTGGCCGTAGGCGTTGGCCTTCACCATGGCGAGCAGTTCGGCGTGCGGTGCGGCGAGGCTCGCAAGAAAACGCATGTTCTCTTCGAGAGCGCGAGTGCGAATCTCGGCCCAGCAGGGACGCATTGGCATGGAAGGTTGCAAAGATCAGTTTACGGCATCGCTAAGGCGACGTAGTTCGAACGGCCGGGACGAGCAGGGAACTTACTTTTCGTAGGACATTACCTGCACCAGGCCGTTCTTTACTGCTTTTTGCGCTCCAACAATTGCCCCCACCATAGAGCCCGCCGCCGAGAATGCGCCTGCGATTGGCCACCATGTATATACGATCTCGAGGGTCCAGAAACGTGTGAACTCCACAGCGATCACTGCCCTCGCGAGATATGTGAGCCCGATTGCAACGATCGTGCCCGGGACCGCGACAACCACGGTTTCCCAAAAGAGAATGGCAAGAAAATAAGAGTAGGGTGCACCAAATACCCGGAGTATTCCGAATTCCTGCGCATGCTCCAGCACATCAAAATAGCGTTCGATTGCCAGAAACGAAAAACCGACTGCGAGCAAAAACAAGAGAAGCCCCGATAACCAGACTCCGGTCAACGTACGCACCGCTGTTGGATTTGACGCCATACCGTGCACAATTCCGACCAACCCTAAGATGATGCCCGCCTCGAGAGCGAACGCAGCAATGCGCGCGTAAACCGCGAGCCGGTTCGCTCGTAGGTGCTCGAATATTAGACGATTCATCACGAGTCTTTGCCCTTCTCAGGCAACAATGCGAAGGCGACGACGGTCTCAAAGTCCGCTCCGGTTTCATGCAGCAATTCCGCTTCAAAATCGTGTGGGACGTTCATTTCGCAAGCGGCCACCTGTTCGGGTGTAGCGCCGATGAAGCAGAGCTCGCAATGGCCCAGGCCTTCGACGCCGCCATCGCCTACCGCGCGCACCGGAGGGCCGAAGACGCGGCAGGTCATGGGCCGCCACGCGTACACATCGCAGCGGCCCGTTGCGGGGTCGAGCGCCGGGCAGGCGGCATCGTTGGCGAAGTCTTCGAAGCGGGCCAGGTCTTCAGCGGAACTGCCGAGTACGCCGGTATTGCGATCGCCGGGAAAATGCGGACCGTGCTCCGCGAACCAGGCGCGGGCGCGGCGTTCGATTTCGGCCGCGAGCGCGGCATTTGTGGCGTGCAGCTCAGTCATTCCGGCACGCAGGCGCGCGGCGTCAAGCGCGTTGATGGCAAAGGCTCCGTAGCAGCACTGCGTACAGCCGATGCGGCAGGCCAGAAACGATCCGGCGCGGCCGGCTGCCTCGGCCAGCGCGGAATCCATAATCTGCACAAGCTCGGCATCGCGCGCAGGAAGGTGCATGAGGGCAAGCATAGTGTATGGCGGGCGGTGCGGTGAATGCCTGCGGGTTCAAAGGAAGGCCGTGCGTGCATTATAGTCAGTGGAAAGCTGGAGGAGGTCACCGATGGCAGCGCAATGCACGCATGTGGGAACGATCAAAAAGGGCGTAAAGCCGCGCACCAAGGGCTGCGAAGAGTGCATGAAGCTGGGCGAACCATGGCTGCACCTGCGCATGTGCCTGGAGTGCGGGCACGTAGGCTGCTGCGACTCGTCAAAGAACCGGCACGCGCGGGCGCACTTCAATGAGACAAAGCATCCGCTGATCCAGAGTGCCGAGCGCGGCGAGGATTGGCGTTGGTGCTACGTGGATGAGGTGTATCTGTAGGGCAAGCCAGCAAGTTAGCGGAGTTTGCGATCTACGTCAGCTCCACTTCGATTTTCTTTGAATCGGCGGCGAGCTTTGTAATCTTAAAGGTGCGAATCTGGCTTTCGGCAAGCGGCTCCGGCGCGGCCGAGGGCGCAGGCGCATTGCCTTTCCATCGCGCCGTCAACATCGAAGAGAGTTGCGAGAGGTCGGGCGCGGTGGCACCCGATTTAGATGCTGAGGCCTTCGCGGTCTCCGCCGCAGGCGCGTTGCCCGCACGGCCAGTGCCTGCCCCACCGCAGATGGCGCGGATGCCTTCGCCCAATTCGACCATTGCCCCCGAAGCGGTCAACTCCACCACGCGGCCCGACACATGGTCGCCCACCTTATGCTCGGCGATGTACTCGTCGATGCTGGTCGGGATCAACTGCTTCATGGAGAGCTTGATCTGGCGTTTCTCTGGATCGATGGCGAGGACGAGGGCCTTGACGCGCTGGCCTTCGCGCAGCACGTCGCGCGGATGGTTGATGCGGCGGTCGGCGACGATCTCGCTGACGTGCACCAGGCCTTCGACACCCGGAATGATTTCAACGAAGGCGCCGAAGTTCATGATCTTGGTGACGGGGCCTTCAATTTGCGAGCCCACAGGAAAATTGCGCTCCACTTCGAGCCAAGGATCGGCGAGGGTTTGTTTGAGGCCGAGAGAGATACGGCCGGCGTCCGTTGCGGTGGGCGGCTTGACGGAGAGCACGATGGCGTCGACGCGGTCACCCTGGTGCAGCAGGTCGCTGGGATGGTTGATTCTTCTGTCCCACGCCATTTCCGAAATGTGAATCAGACCTTCAAGGCCAGGCTCGAGCTCGACGAATGCTCCGAAGTCCATGAGGCGTGTAACAGCGCCGGCGACGCGCTGGCCCGCCACGTAGCGCTCGGCGGCGGTCTCCCACGGCTCGGGCTGCAGCTGCTTGAGGCCCAACGAGATTTTCCCAGTGCCGGGATCGATTTTGAGCACGCGCAACGTGAGCTGCTCGCCGACGGAGAGCACGTCTTCGGGTTTGGCGACGCGGGCGCGCGAAATATCTGAAATATGAAGCAAGCCGTCCAGACCCGGCTCAATTGCGACGAACGCGCCGTAAGGCATGAGCGTGCGCACGGTGCCGGTGACGGTGTCGCCTTCTTTCAGCGCGGCGCGGCGTTCGCTGAGCGCGCCGCGAGCTTGCTCTTCGAGAACCACGCGGCGATCGACCACAACATTTTCATCTGCGACTTCGAGCTTGGTAATGCGGCAGGTGATGGGCTGGCCCACGAGGGCTTCGAGCTCGGCGGCGTCGCGCGTGCCGCTGCGGCTGGCCGGCATGAAGGCGCGCACGCCAATGTCGACGCTGAAACCGCCCTTCACCACTTCCGTCACGGTGCCGGAGACGGCGATTTTCTCAGCGTACGCGCGCTCCAGGCCCGACCAGTCGCGGGGCTGCGCCACACGGAAGCGCGAGAGATCGTAGTAGCCCTCTTCGTTGCGGCCGGTGATGGAGACGGGGAACGCGTCCCCGGGCTGCACAGACGCGGCGTTGTCTTCGAATGCCGAGCGGGGCAGAACGCCTTCCATCTTGTAGCCGATATCGAGGATGACCTGATTGGCCGTGAGCGAGACAACGGTGCCTTCGAGCTGTTTGGTCACCGCGCGATGCGTGTGCTCGCGGTCGAAGGCGGAGAGCGCGTCGGCGAATGACTCGGCAGGCTCAGGTTCGGGCTCGCTGATTGGATGCTGTTCCTCGACCGGAGCAACTGGTGAAGATTCGAGCGGCGTGAGGTATTCGTCACTGGCTACGATGGGCGAGCTGGGCGCTTCTTGCTCAGACACAGCGATGGGTTCGGTTGGAGCGGGCTCGGATGATGGAAGAAGTTCGTCGGTCATGATGGTCTATGAATTCATTGTTTCATGAAATGCAGGAATGAAGGGCGAGTTCATCTTTCACGGTTCTCAGCGGCTCGCGCGGCAAAAAGCAACCACAGGTTTTTCGACTGCGGTCATCCGCCGCGGCGGACGACCTTCACTCAAGATGACAACCGTGTTTCAGCAGCGGGGCGCTTCTTACGCGGACTGAATCAGATACTGGATGCCGTTCGACAGCAGCCGCCGATGGAAGACGCGATGCATCTCGGTGATGCGGGGGAAGAGCAGTTTGCGGCCGTGGCCCGACCAGGCAAACGTGCCTGCGCCGATCTTGCGGTCGTGGTCGCGACTGTAGGCGGCGATGATTTCAATGCCGTCCCCGGAGACGACGAGGCCGTTCGAGTCGGAGCCCTTCACCTGGTACTCGATGCTCATGGCGCGGTCGACGGGCAGGCCGTCGTAGACGGGATGCTTGCGCACGAAGAACCAAGTGCCCATCCAGGAGGCGCGCGAGGAGCCGACCATCCCATCGAAACGGAAGCCGGCCGCGGAAGCGAGTTGCGCTCCAGCGCCCGTGGCCTGGCCGTCGCTGGTGCAGAGCACGAATAGCGGCGTGCCTGAGGTAAAGGCTGCGGCGACATCGGCGGGCAGCGCAGTGGGAGGAATGGAGCGGCTGCGGCGATCGGCGCCCACATCGTCGGTGCTCACGGTGTCAGTGGGCCGCGCGGTGGGCGGCGAAGCCACAATGAGGTCGTAGTGCTGGTCCACGGCGAAGGGCTCGAGCTTGAGGCCGGGGATGGGCGTGAGTTGCGCGGCAATCTCGTCGGCCAAGCCGAGTGTGGCCACGCGGAGATTGTTGAAGTGATGCGGCATGGGATTGACGGCCCAAATCTCGCGGCGGTGTTCGGTCTCCACATTGCCGGCCAGCGAAAAGTGCGTGGTCCACACGCCTTCGCGGTCAAGCGCGGGGCTGGAAACGTTCTCCTTGACGAGAACCGAGAGCTGATCTTTCACGAAAACAGGCGCATCCCAGGAGCCGATCGCGTGACGCGCGCCCTTGGGATCGGCGATGGAGAACGCCAGCTTACCGGGAGCGGGACGATTCGAGTCGTTGAGCAGATAGAGGTCGAAGCCGACCTGCTCGCCGAGCGCGGCAACGAGAGCTTTCTGTTTTGCAACCGGCCGCACCGGCAGGAGCGAATTGCGGATGGGATCGGGATTGGATTTGAAGTCCCAGAAATTGTCGACGAGGCCGGAATGGTTTTCTATGGCGGTCGATTCCCAGCCGCTGACGGCGGCGTAGTCGTTGAGGTCGCAGATGCGGATGTTTTCGAGAAACTGTCCCCACGACTCGTAAGCGCGGCGGCCGATGGACTGAAAGAGATCGCTCGCGGTGGGAAAGGCCTTGCGGAATCCCCACGTGTCGAGAAATTTTTCGTAGACCGCGAGCAACTCCTGATGATCGGCAAGGTCGTAACTGTGGCCGCCGTGCTTCATAATCTGCCTGATGAGCGCGGCGTGATCGTCGATGGATGCGGCGCCCTTCATCTCGCCCCACTCCACGATTTCCGTGCGGTCCGTGGAGTAGTAGAGGAACTGCGTGGGGCTGATGTACTGCGCGTCCTGCCACACATCGGAAGGCTGGCCCTGGTGCTCGTCCCACCATCCGCCGGCGCCGCCCTCGGCGGAAGTGCGCAGGTGGTCGCTGTAGGGTTCCATCCACGCCTGCGGCGCGCGCGAGGCAAAACCGTCACAGCCGACGATGCTGCGGCTTGGATCGGCGGCATGCATCATCCGCAAAACACGCTCGAGGTTTGGGTTTGAAAGATCGGGTCGTCCCTCGTTCTGCAGAATGTACTCGACTACCGAGGGATGGCTGCGATTGGCGCGGATCATGCCGAGGATCTTGGCTTGCATGTAGCGCTCGGCAAAACCGTCAGGTTTACCAGCGCGACCAACCGCCTGCATACCGCCGCCCGGCTCCATGCAACGCAGCAGGCCGCGGCGATCCTGGATGGCGAGCACCTCTTCCTTGGCAAGGTTGCGATGGAAGTTGAGGCAGTTGAGATGAAACTGCTGCGCGACGAGAACTTCTTTTTCCGCGAGCTCGGGCGTGGGGAAGAGGCCGTTAAGCGCCCAGTAACCCCAGGAGATAGCAGTGTAGATGCGCACGCGGCGGCCATTCAGACGGAAGAGCGCGTTCGTGCCGATGCCTTCCGGCGCGAACCAGCGGAAGCCGAAGTCGATGGTGCGCGCATCGGCTATGCGCGACGCGTTACTGTAGTCCGGGGTCCACTGAACGATCAAGCGGTAGAGGTGAGGACTGTCGAGGTCCCAGAGCCGAGGGGACTGACAGAAAATGTTGGCGTGGAATGAATCTGTCTGGTTGCGATTTAGAGGAGCGTCAAGGTCGGTATGCGAGACCCACGCGCCGGTGACAGGGTCCTGAACAGAGAAATAGAGATGGCCGCCGGGCGCTGCTGCGCCTGTGTTCTCGATTTCCGCGTGGACGGTGACGAGGCCGGGCTCGGGCGTGTTGAGCACCCAGGAGTCGCGAATGCGCGCGGGGCCGTGCGCGCTGAGAGTGAGAGCGCGATCGAGGCCGCCGAAGCCGTGACTCTTCTGGAAGGTTGCATTGCCCCATGTAATTCTGCCGCCGTCGACCCAATCCAGTCGGCCGCCGGGATTGGTGATGCGGACGGCAAGTTGATTCGATGCGCCGGGACGCGCCGCCGCGGTGACATCGCACTCGAAGGGCAGCTCCTCCATCAGGCTGTAGCCGACGAGCTTGTGGTTGAGATAGACCTCGGCGCGCTGGCGTGCGCCGCGAACGCGAAGAAAAATGCGCTTGCCCTGAAGCGCTGCCGGAATTTCAAGTGCGCGCCACCACCAGGAGACGCCGTTATAAGTGCCGTTCTTCACCTCGTCGTCGGCGGTTTCGAAGCGGTATTCATCGTGATAGGGACGCATGCCGGTGAGGCCCCAGAAATACTGCTCGACGGTGCAGGGCAGCGTAACGGGAATGCCTTGCGTGGCGCTGAGCGCCCCCCAGCCGCCGGTTGGAGGGTTCACTGGCAGGCTCGCGAGATGCACATCTTCAGGCAAATAGACGGTGTCGTTCTTCCACTCGGCCTTTTGGTCGGGCCAGAGACGCCAGCCCGTGTCGGGAATGGCGATAACGTTCGCGTCAGTATTGCCTGCGTTGTGCGTCGCGGCAGCGTTTTGCGCGGCCAGCGGAAGGCGCGCAGCGACAAGCGCCGCCGCCGAAGCCTGAATAAACGTTCGACGATTGGTTTTGGACGAATTCATGGGAATCCTCAGCAGCAGCCAGACCGCGGAGGCGAGTATAGCATCGCGATTGTGCGCGCGTCTCAGCCGTATCCGCGCTGTCCGTTATACCCTGAGAGCAGACGATGGAGAAGCCTTCCCCTCAACCGCGGCGCGGACTTGAGGCTTTTGCCTCCCGTGATTTCAGGCGATACCAACTGGCGCGCGTGGCGGTGATCCTCGGCGCCGAGGCGCAGTCTGTCGCCGTGGCGTGGCAGGTGTACTCCATTACCCATCGCGCCATTGATCTCGGGTACACGGGGCTGGCGCTCTTCCTGCCCGGGCTTATTTTTCTGCTGCCCGCGGGCCACGTGGCCGATCGCTTCGACCGGCGGCGCGTGATCCTGGTCTGTTACGCGTTGCAGTGTATTTGCACGGCGGCGCTGGTGGTGCTGGCGTGCAACCATTCGCAGAGCATCCTGGCGATTTACTCGGTGCTGTTTTTTGTCGGCACGGGGCGCGCGTTTTCAGGGCCCGCGAGTTCGGCGCTCATTCCCCACCTAGTGCCGGAGACGCACTTTGTCAACGCGGTCACGTGGGGCGGCGCCATCTTCCAACTGGCCAACATCACCGGCCCGGCGCTGGGCGGCCTGCTGTTCACATTTCCGCTTGCGCATTTTGTGTCGGACTCGCGGCTGGAGGGCGCGGGCATCGTGTACGTGTTCACGCTGGGAACGCTGGGCTGGTTTCTCATCCTGGTGAGTACGTTGAGCGTGCGGCCGGGACGCATGGAGCATCGCGATCTCTCGCTGAAAGTGTTGCTGGCGGGCTTTCAATATGTGCGCCGCGCGCGGATGCTGCTGGGATCGTTTTCGCTGGACCTATTCGTGGTGCTGCTGGGCGGGGCCGTGGCGCTGATGCCGATCTTCGCGCACGAGATCCTGCAACAGGGACCGCGCGGCCTGGGCATGTTGCGCGCCGCGCCTGCGGCGGGCGCAGTGGCGATGTCGCTGGTGATGGCGCGGTTTCCGCTGCGCCGGCACGCGGGGCGTTGGCTGTTTATTTGCGTGTCGATCTTTGGCGCCGCCACAGTGGTCTTCGGAATGTCGCGCACTTTATGGTTGTCGCTGGCTTCGCTGGCTGTGGCGGGCGCGGCAGACACCATCAGCGTGATCATTCGCGGTTCGCTGCTGCAACTGGCTACGCCGCCGGAGATGCGCGGGCGCGTGAGCGCCGTGAACTCGCTGTTTATCGGCGCGTCGAATGAACTGGGCGAGTTCGAAAGCGGATTGACGGCACAGTGGTGGGGTGCGGTGCGCGCTACAGTGATCGGCGGAATAGGCGCGCTGGCCGTAGCCGGGCTCTGGGCTACCATCTTTCCCAGCCTGCGCAAGGCCGACGAGCTGACCGCAGAGAGCTTGCGCGCGCACGTGCCCGCGGCGCAGGAGATTCTGTCGGGGTTGTGAAGCTCAGTGCGCCCGGCCGCGGGGACGGGTGGTGCGGTTGCGCTCGAAGAGGATGCGCAGGCCGTCGAGCGTCAGCAGGTCGTCGATCTCCTGAATGTAGCGCGAATCCGGAGCGATCAGGTGCGCCAGGCCGCCGCTGGCGACAATGCGCGGGGGGCGGTCCTGCGCGGCTCCCAACTCGGCAAGAATGCGCTCGATGATGCCGTCGACGAGGCCGATGTAGCCGAAGTAGATTCCGCTCTGGAGGTGCGCGACGGTGTTGGTGCCGATGACCTTGGCAGGGCGCTTAATGTCGACGCGGTAGAGGCGCGCGGCGCGCGAAAAGAGCGCATCGGCGCTGAGGCCGAGGCCGGGCGCGATGGCGCCGCCCAGGTACTCGCCCTGCGCGGAGATCACTTCAAACTTGGTCGCGGTGCCGAAATCGACCACGATGCACGGGCCGCCGTAGCGCTCGTAGGCGGCGATGCAGTCGCACAGGCGGTCTGCGCCGAGTTCGGTGGGATTGTCGATGAGCATCTTCATGCCGGTCTTGATGCCGGGCTCGACGAACATGGGCTCGATGTGGAAGTAGGTTTCGCACACCTGGCGCAGCGTGGAGTCGACGGGCGGCACCACCGGCGCGATGATGATGTCCGTGACCTGGGTGGGCGACATGCCGTGCATCTCGAAGAGGTTGACGAAGAAGACGCCGTATTCGTCGACGGTCTGGGTGCGGTGCGAGGTGACGCGCCAGTGCGCGGCGAGTTCGGGTTTCTCGCCATCGAGCTTGTAGAGGCCGAGGGTCGTATTGGTGTTGCCTACATCGAGAGCGAGCAGCATATTCTCTTAGCTCCTAGCTTCTAGCCTCTAGCCGCCAGCTTGATTCTCGCGACAGCCGAGGGTGATGAATTCGGCACGCACGAGCTAGGGGCTAGAAGCTAGCAGCTAGAGGCTGGTTCTTCGCGCAGGCCGCCGGTTTGCACGGTGACGAGCCCTTCCGCGGTTGCCACGCGCAGGAATCCGTTCTCATCGAGGCCGGCCGTCACGCCGCTACAGGTTTGCGGGCCGTGCACTTCCACTTTGCGGCCTCGCATCCATGTTGAAGCCTTTTCGACGCGGGCGATGATTTCTTTTGCCGCATCGGGATGCGCCAACGCGAGAGCTTCCTGCTCAAGCGATTTTAGCAGCGCGAGCAGCAAATCCTGGCGCGCGATGTGCCGGTTGGCTTCCAGATCGAGCGACGTGGCGGGCGTGGCGAGGTCCGGCGGAAACGCGCGCTGGTGCACATTGATCCCAATCCCCACCGCTGCGTGGGGCAGACTTTTGGAGTAGATTCCCGCCTCGACCAGGATGCCGCCGGTTTTGCGTTTGCCGATTAACAGATCGTTGGGCCAGCGAAGATCGACTGCGAGGCCGGAGACCGCGCGGATGGCATCGGCGGCAGCCAGGCCCGCAGCCAGCGGAAGAAACGGAAAACGCGCGGCATGAAACTGCGGGCGCAGAAGAACGCTGACGTAGAGGCCTTCGCCGGCGGCGGAAATCCAGCTGTGATCGCCACGACCGCGGCCGGCCAGTTGCTCTTCGCTCAAGTACACCGAGCCGTGCGGCGCAGCGCCGCGTGCAGCAGCCATCGCATCGGAATTGGTCGATGCAGTGGTGGGCGCGTAGTGCAGCTTGCCGGCGAAGACGGTTCCTGCGAGTTCGGTTTCGAGGGCTGCAAGATCGAACATGAAATCCCTGGCCGTGCGGGTTCGAGGCGGTTGAGTCTGACTGCCCTCGGGTGAGCTTGCGCTAAAGCCCCTCGCCTTGAAAGCCGTGACTGATCTTGACGCTTTCCTGGCCCGTTTCCGCGGCAATCGACATGGAGATGTCGGCGGCGCGGGCAGAGTGGGTGAGCGCGCCCACGCTGATAAAGTCGACGCCGGTCTCGGCGTAGGTGCGGACATTGTCGAGCACGATGCCGCCCGAGGCCTCGGTGGGGATCCAGCGGTTCGGCTGGCCTGCGGCCACACTCTTGATGCGCTCGATGGATTTCTTCACTTCTTTGGGCGTCATGTTGTCGAGAAGGATGGCTTCGGCGCCGTGAGCGAGGGCTTCGTCGAGTTCCTGTGGCGTGCGCACTTCCACCTGCACGCGCTGGCCGGGCTTGCGCTCGCTCAGGGCGCGTTTGAGCACCGCGGCAATGCCGCCGCCAAGGGCGATGTGATTGTTCTTGATCAAAATGCCGGAGGCGAGATCGATGCGGTGATTGGTGCCGCCGCCGCAAAGGACCGCATATTTTTCGAGGGCCCTCATGCCGGGCACGGTTTTGCGCGTGTCGAGCACGCGCGCGTGGGTGCCCTGAATGGCGTCGGCATATTTGCGTGTGAGCGTGGCTATGCCGCTCAGATGCTGCAGCAGATTGAGGATCACGCGCTCGCAACTGAGCAGCGCGCACGCGTTGTGGCGGATGACGGCCAGCACCTGGCCGGGATGCGCACGCACGCCGTCGAACATTTCGGGATGGCTGACGACTTCGAAGCGCGTCTGCGCCTCGGGCCGTGCGTCGAGCCTCGCATAAATCTCAAAGAAGCGCGGGAGGGCGCCCAGGCCGGCGACCACCAACTCTTCTCGGGCGATGATGGAGCCGGCAGCACGCAGGCCGGGATCGATCGTGATATGCGTGGTCGCGTCGCTGGTGGCGCGGTCCTCTTGCAGGGCCTGCTCCAGCAATGCGTCGATCTTGTGGCTTTTCCAATCCATAAAAACAGCTCTTAGCTTCTAGCCGTCAGCTTTCAGCTTGTTCGTGCGAAGCTGAGAGCTTCAACTCTTTGGCAGTGCGGCAAGGGCGGCCTTGGCTTTTTCGAGCAGCAAGCGCGTTTCGGCTTCCTGCTTTTTGAGGCCCTCCACCACGTGTGCGGGAGCCTTGGCCAGAAAGCCTTCATTGCCCAGTTGGCGTTCTGCTGCTGCCAAGCCTTTTTCGTACCTGGCGATGTCCTTTGTCAAGCGCTCGCGTTCGGCGGCAGCGTCGATCTTCTTTTCGTAGATAACGGCGACGTCGAAGTTGAACCTCGTGCGCAGCGGTAACCCGGCGGTGATCTGCTTGACAAGCCGCAGTTCACTGACCTTGGCAAGACGTTTGACAAGGTCCTCGTTCTGCTCAACGGCAGCCCGCACGTCGTCGTCATTTCGCAGCTCAATTGGTGTGAATGCTTTTTCTTCAACTCCAATTTCCTTGCGGAGAGCGCGAATTTCAACGATGACGGACTGGACGGTGCTCATGCTGTCTACCGCGACTTTGTCAAATGGCTCGCTAGCGGCGTGCGGGTACTTCGTCAGCGCAATTGACGTTGCCGGCGGATTGCCGTCATACACTGCGTGCCAGAGTTCTTCGGTAATAAACGGCATGAAGGGCGAGAGCAGGCGCAACGCGCACTCGAAAACCTGCACCAGTGTGGTCAATGCCGCGCGGGTTTCTTCGAGATCGCGGAGGATTTGACCTTCCGTTCCGTTGACGACGTCGGCCCCTTCGAAGTCTAACCGTAGCTTGACGATCTCGAGGTACCAGTCGCAGAAACTTCCCCAGAAGAATTGATAAATGATGCTCGCCGCTTCATCGTAGCGATAGTTTTCGAGCGATTCGTTCACTTTCGCGGCCGTCGCGTGCAATTCGGCCACGATCCAGCGCGCTTCGAGCGGGGTGTCTGCGGCAACTCTGGGCATTTGGCCCAGCAGCCCGCGATCAACCGTGATGCCAACTTCCGCAGCGCGGTCCACATTCATGAAGATGAAGCGCGCGGCGTTCCAGATCTTGTTTGCAAAGGCGCGGTAGCCCTCGGTGCGGGCTACATTGAAGGCGATGTCGGTGCCGGGCGAGGCCATCGACGCGAGCGTGAAGCGCACTGCGTCGGTTCCGTACTGCTTCACGATTTCGATGGGATCGATCACGTTGCCCTTGGTCTTGGACATCTTCTCGCGGTTGGCGTCGCGCACCAGGGCGTGGATGTAGACCTCCTTGAACGGAACTGCGTTCTGCGGCCCTCTGGACGAGCCATCCGGCATAGGCACGTCCCCGGCGAACCAGCAGCCGAGCATGATCATGCGCGCCACCCAGAAGAAGAGGATGTCGAAGCCGGTGACGAGGAGCGAGGTCGGATAGAAAGCGTCGAAATCGGCGCGTGTTTCGGGCGTGATGTTCGGCCAGCCAAAAACGGAAACCGGCAGCAGGCCCGAAGAGAACCAGGTGTCGAGAACGTCAGTCTCCTGCGTGATTTGCTCCGATCCGCAGTGGGCGCATGCGACTGGATCGCCGGTCGAGCCGGGCTGCGGCACCGTGATTTTGTGACAGACGGCGCAGTGCCACGCGGGAATGCGATGGCCCCACCAGAGCTGGCGCGAGATGCACCAGTCGTGGATATCTTCCATCCAATTGAGGTAGATCTTCTCGTAGTTCTCGGGCGTAAAGCGAATGGCCTTGTTGCCGATGGCGTCGGACCGGACGGCCGCACGGGCTTTTTCAGCCATCGAATCGCCTCCGCCAATCGGCTCTTTGTTGACGGCGATGAACCATTGAGTGGACAGGCGCGGCTCGACTACGGTCTTGCAACGGTCGCAGTGGCCCACGTTGTTGGTGTAGTCCTTGATGGCCGCCAGAAGCCCCTGCGCTTCAAGATCGGCGACGATTTTCTTGCGCGCCACGTAGCGGTCGAGGCCCTGGTACGGGCCGCCGTTCTCGTTGATGTGCGCGCGGTCGTCCATTACGTTGATGGAGGGCAGGTGATGGCGCTCGCCGATGGCGAAGTCATTGGGATCGTGCGCGGGCGTGACCTTCACTGCGCCGGTGCCGAACTCGCGGCTCACCCAGGGATCGACCACGATGGGAATTTCGCGATCCATTAGAGGCAGGCGCAGCTTTTTGCCGTGCAAGTGCAGGTAGCGCTCGTCTTCGGGATGAATGGCGACGGCCGTGTCGCCGAGCATGGTTTCAGGGCGCGTCGTCGCGACAGTAATGAACTCGCCGGTTTCCTTGCCGCCGTCGCCCAACACCGGGTACTTGATCTCCCACAAGTGGCCCTTCTGCTCCTGGTGGACCACTTCGAGATCGCTGATGGCGGTCTGGCAGCGCGGGCACCAGTTGACGATGTAGGCGCCGCGATAGATGAGGCCCTGCGCGTAGAGGCGGACAAAGGCCTCTCTGACCGCAACGGACAGGCGCTCGTCCATGGTGAAGTATTCGCGGCTCCAGTCGACGGAGGCGCCGAGGCGTTTCATCTGCTCCAGAATGGCGCCGCCGTAATGGCGTTTCCACGCCCACACACGTTCCACAAAGGCTTCGCGGCCGAGCTTCTGGCGCGAGGTGCCTTCTTCGGTCAACTGGCGCTCCACCATCATCTGCGTCGCGATGCCTGCGTGGTCGGTGCCGGGCACCCACAAGGCCAGCCGGCCGCTCATGCGCCGCCAGCGGGTGAGGATGTCCATCTCCGTCTGGTTGAGCATGTGGCCCATATGCAGACGGCCGGTAACATTGGGCGGCGGCAACAGGATGACGAAGGGAGACTGGGCGTCCAGGCCCTGGTTTTGGACCGGCGTCGTGCCGTGGCCGGGCGTCGGAACGGCGAAAAGCTTCTCGAGGACCCAGTAACCGGCCCAATGATCTTCAATGGCGGCTGGGTCGTAGGCTTTGGGCAGATCGTGAGGCATTTTATCTTCGGTGAGCCCCTTGAAATTCGCGGAAACTCCCATGAAAACAGGGGTTTTGAGGCGTTGGGGACCACGTTTTCAGGTTAGCAGATGGGGGAGCCCGGCGGAGCGAAGCGCCCAGGATTCCGGCCGAGTGGACGATGGGAGACGAAAAGGCCGCAGCTACAAGCTGCGGCCTTTTCGTCGTAGATCGGTTTTGCTCTTAGAACGGGTTCAGTTTGCCCAAGCCCTTCTTCTTTTTCTTCTTGCTTGAAGATTCGTCGCTCTGGTCCACCTTGGGCTTCTTCTGCTTGCCCGTGGGGGCGGCGACGGCTGGCGTGGGACTCTCGCCGGGCTTGATGTCGTTTACCTGGATGGGCGCTTCCGCTGGCGCGTCCGCGCTGGGTAAAGCATTGCTGGCCGGAACCACGGGCTTGATCAGCGCGTTGGGATCGGTTTGTGTGGTGCTGGCCGGCGCCGTGGCGGCGCTGTTTGGCGCATTGACGATTTCGACGCCTACGCCCGTGCCTCCGGCCGGAGCCTGCATCTGCAGCGGCACGGTGGAAGGTTGGTCGCTGCGCGGCGGCTCGTTAGGACCGGTGGGCGTAACGGCTGTGGCGGGCGCGGGCGGCTTGCCCTGGTTGACGGCCTCGACGAACATGGTCCGGTTCTCTTTGGTGATGTCGGGCGCCAGAACGCGCTTGGGATCGTCGAGCGTGGGCTCGCCCACGTGCACGGCCTGTACCACCATGGGACCATGCTTGATGATGTCGAGCGAAATATCGGTAAAGTGCAGCGGCTGGCGGCTGCGCTCTTCGGCGTCGCTCTCGGCGATGGCGGCTTCAGTAGGCTCGGGAACGGGACGGTTCATGGCCACCAGGCGATCGCGGGCATCTTCAACGTGCGGCGTCATGGGATAACGCGTGATCACCTTCTGGTAGGCCTGGGCGGCCTTGTCCTGATACATGGTTTCCAGGCGCTCGCGGATGGCGCCCGGCAGCCCGGGAGCCATCTGCACGTTGTGGGCTTCGCCCGCGTAGGCGTCGCCGATCTCGAGCAGCACTTGGTCACTCTTGGAGTAAAGCGGATAGGTATCGGCCACGGTCTCGAGGCGCGCGATAGCGGCTACGAAGTCTTCGCGGCTCTCGTAGTAGCTGCCGATCTGGAATTCGCGCTCGGCCAGAACCTCCTGCACGTCGCGCAGCTTCTGCTTGGCGCGGGGGATCAGGGTGGAATCCGGGAACATGTTGATCATCTCCCGGTACTCCTTGGCGGCCTGTTGCGCGTTGGTAAAGTCGCGGTCCGGCTTCTCCATCTGCTCGTAGTAGATGTCGGCCACTTTCATCTTGGCCTCGGCAGCTTCAGGAGCATTGGGGAAGAAGGTGATGAAGTCCTCGTATTCGGCTTCGGCCTGGGTGAGCGCAGCCGAGCCGCCCTCCTTGAACCATGTGTCGCCAACAGAGAGCTTGGCGCGCATGCGGTATTCCGACTCGGGATAGGTATTGAGCAGGGTCTGCAGGTCAAGGCGGGCGACGTCGTAGCGGCCTTTCTTCATGGCCACCATGGCTTTGTCGTAGAGTTCCTTGTCGGGCTGCTTGGACTGCACGCCGGCCAGAGGGTTGGCGTTCAGGTCGTAGGCCTTCTGCTTCTTTTTCCTTTTGAACTTATGGTTCTGGGCGTCGGTCGCGGCCTGGGCGTCGGTTTGGGCCTTGCTTACAGCCCCACCGAGAAACAACACGGCCAATGCGACCGCGACGATCTTCAAAGACAACCGGTTCATACCACCTCGTTGAAGGACAGCTCCCCAGGGGGCCATCCGGTCAATACATGCTCATTTCAGGGCTTGCGCTTTTCAATCCATGCGCTATTTAGTGAATTTTACTCTTTCCGTCTGCAGCCGTGCGTGCGGATTGAAGGATCTCTGCCTGGCGGGCCGCGTCCAGCAGGGCGCGTGCATCGCGCTCCGGCTGCCCGGCGCCAAACACCGCGTTGCCCGCAACCAGCAGCTCCGCGCCAGCTTGGACGATGGCCGCGACCGTGTCGTGAGCCACGCCGCCGTCTACTTCTATTTTAAATTGCAGGCCCAGATCCCGGCGCATGGCGGCCAGGTGGCGAATCTTGTCGAGAGAAAAGGGGATAAACTCCTGTCCGCCGAAGCCCGGATTCACGCTCATGATCAGGACGTGGTGCACCATGGGCAGGATATCGAGGATCAGGTCGACCCGCGTGGCCGGATTGATCACCACCCCAGGCCGCATGCCGTGGTGCAGGATCAGCTCCAGCGTACGGTGCAGATGGGGGCACGCCTCGTAGTGGACGCTGACCCAGTCGGCCCCGGCATCGGCAAACGCCGCGATGAAATCATTGGGGTTATCGATCATCAGGTGGCAGTCGAGCGGTAGCTTGGTGGCCTTGCGCAGGCTGGCTACGACCGGCGGCCCGATGGTGATGTTGGGCACGAAATGGCCATCCATCACGTCCACGTGGATGGTGGTGCCCCCACCGCGCTCGGCCGCGGCAATCTCGTCGGCCAAGTGGGCAAAATCCGCGGATAATATCGAAGGCAGAAGTTCAATCATCGTAAGGCCGGCAGCAGCTCAACCATGAATTTCGTCGAGAACCGCTTGCGGGGACAGTGTATCAGGCGGTGAGGGGAGGGGAGCCCGGGTTTTGTCGATCGCTTCTCGATTGCCTGCCACCCATCAAAGCACGGTCTCCCAGTCCCGCAGAGCAGCGGCCGAGCTAACGAAACATAGGCCGGGGATCCGAGGCTTCCGGATTGTTTTGCGGAGCGCCGAAGACCGCCTTTCCGCCTTGGTTCACGTTGAGAAATGGATTCTTGCCGGAGACGCCCATCACAAGCGAACCATTGTTCCCGTTCCAGACGCGAAACAGGGTTTCCCCTTTCGGCTCCGCAAGCAGCAACACTGTTTGGTGGCCTTGGCCGTCGAGGGTGAGGAGCGCATTGGCATCGTCGGTGTCGCTCGTGACGTACCCGCCCCGCTCAGTGGCCGTCGCATCCGCAATGAGAATGCCTGAGATCTGGCGGTCAGTTTTGCTCCTGACTTTTCCAAAGTACGTCGCCGACGGCAGCGGAGCCGCAAGAATCACGCGGGAAACGCCCTGACTGTCCACGATGTCGAGTCGCCGGAGTGTGAGTTGCTCAGGATGCGCCAGCTTCTTGAGGAAATATGCTTCCGCACCGAGCCCGGCGCCCATTACTACGAAGACGCCAAGCAGCGCACGCCATAACGCGAGTTCGCGCCTCTTGAGCCGGCGCAGCTCTCCTGCCATCTTTTCCTGATCCACGTTCACCTCCAACCTCGAGTCCGCAATTGCGATCGCGCCGGAATGGAGAACTTCCCATGTGCCGGTGCTGGCGTCGCACTTTTCCAGTGCCGTCGAAGAGGTCTTTCCCGATTTGTAGCAAAAAATCTGAAATGATTATGCTCCCACTTTAGCCCGCATCCTCGGCGATCAAAGATTTTGCCGCTACACGGCCGATGCCGCGCAGAATGGCTTTTGTGGGCCAGCGGTCTTCGGCGTCGGGAAAGAAAATCTCGCCCGCGCGGCGGGCCTCGGGGCGATAGTACCAGCGCTTAAGGAGCGCCAGATGGCCCTGGCGGATGGTGGCCGAAGGCGGCGCGGCCGGCGCGGAGAGCTCAGCTAGTGCAGTTTCGAGGCGGGATTCGAGAAGGCCACGCGGAAGCTTTGCCGGGGCGGTCGGTATTGCTGGGGCCAAAGCCCCCTCGTTCTGTTCCTCGCTATTGGCACGACTGAAGCCGTGCCCTTTCGAAACTTCTCCCGAGGAACGTGGATTGATTTCCCCTCCCTCGCTTTCCGTTTCCTGTTCCCTATTTCCTAATCCCGGCCGTTCCGGTACCGGCTCCAACGCCATCGGCTGCGCAAACAGCGAACTCGACCCCGACTGCTCATTTTGAATTCTCATGCCAACAGTCGAAAACGCAGCCGGCCCACGCAGGCATCCATTCTCAAAAAGAAAAACGGCCACTTCGTCCTGCCGTGCCGACGCCTGCAGGATCACCGCGCGCAGTCGGCTGAGTGGGCGGACGAGCTCGGCAGCCAGGGCGTGCACGGCCTCCACGCGCTGCACCTGCACGTGAAGCGTGGCTGCGGACTCGAAGGCCAATTCCGCTGACGCCTGGTCGCGCTGGCTGCGGAGCGTGACCAGGCGGCTCTCGCCCCGCGTGGACAGAAAGCTCTCGACGGCCGCGGCCTCTTCCGCGTAGCGCTCGTCGCTGCAGCCCTTGTAGCAAGGGGCGAGGCACATTTTCATTTCCGAGTAGACGCAGCCGGGAAAGCTGGGGTCCGGCGCAAGATCGAAGGTGCAACGGCGCAGCAGAAACAGCTTCAGCGCCTCTTCTGAAAATCGTTCGGCAGCAGCGCGCGAAGGGAACGGCCCGTAGGCCCAATCGGCCTCGCGCAGGCTGGGCCGGTGCGTGACGGTGATGCGCGGGTAAGGATTGCCGCCGAGAAAACGCACGAATGCGGGTGCGCGCAGGTGCATCCGCTCCAATGCCTTTGCGCCGAAAATCTGGTCCAAGAGGGAAAACTGCGCCAGCAGCGATTCAAACTCCGAGCCGGTCAGCTGCCACTCGATGCGGCGCACCAGGCCAGTGAGATGCAATCGGCGCGGATGTTTCGCCGACGGTTGCAGCAGCCGCTCCAGCCGCGCGCGCAGGTTGGGCGTGCGGCCAATGTAGGGTTCGGCGCGCTCGTCGGCGCCATAGAGCGCAAACACCGCCTGGGCCTGCGGCAGTTGGGCCAGCGCGGCCTTGGGATCGGCCGGATCGAATTTGAGAGCAAGCGGCACAGATTTGGTGTCACCTCGTGTCGCACATCACAGGTACACGTGTTCAGAGTGATTGTACGGCGCAGCGCGCGACGCCAGGGACAACCATTCGCACCGGTCCGCATCTGACCCAAGTGATACCGCAGTACGGGAGAGGTGGTATCGTGAGACGGTTCGACTCCATTCTCTTTTCTGTTTTCCTCTTGATCTTTCCAACATGCAGTTTGGCAGGGCCCTTGCAAACCGCCGCGGCCATGCCCACTGCAGCGGGCGCCTCCGCCTCGATCACTCTTTCCGCTGGAACCAAAGTGGAATTGCTCGTCTTGCGGCCCATCTGGGCGGCGACGGCAAAAGCAGGCGATGTCTTCTACGCGCAGACTTCGTTTCCCGTGGTTGCGGGAACGGGGATCGCGATTCCAGCGGGAACCTATGTGGAAGGCACGATTGAAAGCGTGACGCGGCCCACGCGGCGTACGAGTCGAGCCGAAATTGCAGTCCTCTTCACGAAAATCATCTTCGCCAACGGATATGTTGTGCTGCTTCCGGGCGACCCCAGCGCGACCGGGACCGATCCGCAGAACGCAGCCGTGGAGATGCTGATTGCGATTACGATTCAGGCGACCACAGCGAACGATCTGCTGCTCGACAACGGCGCCGACGTGGAGATGACGCTGGCAGCGCCGCTCGTGCTGGACGCAGAGCAAATTGCGCAAGCCGTTTCGCTTTCGCACGTGCCGCAGCCAGGACAATTCAAATCTGCCACGCGATGCCGGAATATTCCCGGCAGTCCAGGCAGTCCCGGCACGCCGGGAACACCCGACACGGTGATTCCCGGCACGCCCTCTACAACGATTCCGGGAGGACCCGGAATGCCGGATACGGTAATTCCGGGAACTCCTCCCACAGTCATCCCCGGTTCACCGGGAATTCCGGGAACACCCGGAACGCCTAACTACATCTGTCCGGCCGCGCCGATGGTGATTTCCTGCGCGCCGGTCGTCAAGAACAAGCAACCGCTCAATTCGCAGCCCGCAGCGGCACGTTGAAGCGCCACATTTCGTTCGAAGAACGCCTTGGAAGGAAGACGATCCCATGTTCGTACATTCGATTACCGCAATCGTGATTGCATCCCTCGCGATCGCGCAAACACCGGTTCCGAATCCGGCTCCGGCTGCGCAGCAAATCCCGGCGCCGCCCGCCACATCCACGATCACCGTGCCGGCGGGAACAGCGGTCCCGCTTACGCTGATGAACCCCGTCAAGAGCAAATCGACCAAGCCGGGAGACCAGGTGCGCGCGGTGGTGGCGTTTCCGGTCACGGTGGGCTCGCGGCTCGCCATTCCCACAGGGACCTTTGTGGAGGGGACTGTAACCCAGGTGAGCGCGCGGCCGCTGAAGAATCAGGCGCCAACGCTACGCGTTCATTTCACGCAGTTGCTGTTTCCCAACGGGTATTCAGTGGCGCTGAATGGAGAGAATACACAGGCGTTTTTGCTGCCTGACGACGACAGGGCGTCGACCGTGGAAGTAGCGGAGCTGACGCCCATGCCACCGCTGGGAGCGCATTTTGCCATGGGTGCGGGACAAACAACCATGCCGACGCTGCCGCAGGTTGGCCCGTCGAAGGCTGTGGTGATCGGGGCTACGACAGGAGGCTTTGCGGCTTTCACCATCGGGATGCTGTTGTGGGCGCGCCACCGCGCCAACGGCTACGACTTCATCGTCTTCGACGTCGGATGGCAGTTCCAGATGGTGCTCGACAGCCCCGTGACGCTGGATGCGGCGCAGGTTGCCGCGGCTGCGACGGCTCCGAACGTGAATTGATGTAGGCGCTGGAGCAGTCAGCTCACGATGATAAATTCACTCGTTGCGGCATGCTTTGGCGGCAGCGTTCAAGCGGTTGCGACACGGCGAACCCGATTCGCGGTGAAGGGGTGCCGCGCATGAAGCCGAAACTCGAGGCGGGCGTCGCGCCGCACATGGTAGACCAGCACGGGACGGAAGCAGGCAACGCAGGTTCCCCCGGCGCGGCGAACGCTGGGGAAGACGATGCCGTTCGACCCTTGCTCAAGAAGCCCGGCGGCCAGTTGCTGCGAGGGCTGGTAGCACTCGGGAATCGGGCCGGGCCTGAGGAACCGGGCGAAACGCGTCACGCCGTCGCGCAGATCGTGAAACTCGGCGGCAAAGTCAGCGAGGTAGTCGTCGCAGGTGGAGACTTCTTCATGCGGCCAATCGACCTCGCGCAATTGCTCCAGCTTGTGAAAGGCAACCTCGGCAATGGAGGTTTCGCGTTCCAGGCCTGCGTACCATGCGCCGCGCAGGTTGCTATTGAATCGGCCGCCGCGAGGCGCAGCGTGCGTGAATGCCGCATTCACAATCTCGCTCGAGGCAACGCCAAAAAGCAGCTCGTATACGCCGATGCCGGGAAGTAGGCCTTCTTCGCCCAGCAAACGCGCGTTGGTTGCGCCATCGAGCTCGATCAGGTCGCGCAGTTCGGCGTCATTGCCTGCGAGCGCGGCAAGCACCGTGCCTTCGGCGCTCCACTTTGATGGGATGAGACGATGCGTGCCGCGGAAGGAGCATTCGCGCGTGGGAGGCGTGGGGGCGCTGGACCTCGCTGCGCCGGTTTTCATGGCGCTGATTCTGGCCGCACCTTTTGGGGCCGCGGTTTTTCGCTCTGCGATCTTCATCGACGCGCTCGTCATCGTTGCGCCCGATCCTATGCGCTCAACCGCCGCGGCGTGCGTCCAGAAGCTGGCGCAACTCGATCATGCCCGGTTGGCCCAGGCGAAGAATGTAGGTGAGCGGCGTGGAACCGCGAAAAACTGGGTTCGAATTGGAAAGCGTCATCCAGGCATCGGCCAGGCGCGAACTATAGAGGATGTTGAGGGCCTTAAAGATTCCGATGAGCAGAGAGATGCGGGTGACTGCATCCTGATCGAGAGCGCGGCGCGCAGGATCCTTCTTGAGGGAGTAGAACGTGCCCGACGAAACGCCGCCGAGCAGTTGGCGCGCATCGTCGTCCTTGACGCCCCACTTCTCCGTGATGTTCAGAAAAGCCTTGATCGCCGCAGGGGTGAGGCGCTTGCGCGTGGCGGGATCGGAGAGATCGGCGGCCACGTCGAAGCTGTAGCCTGCGATCTGCGGGATGGGAAGTGCGGTTGCCATAGAAACTCCAATAATGGAATTATATCACTCCAAATTTGGAGAGACAGGCATGAGCCTCAAGACCGGCGGGCGACGGAAACCCCAGAGGCTTACGGCGGTTCCATGCTTGCCGCGCCTCAGAGCTCCGCGCCCCATCCTTTCGCGCTTTTTGCGAAAGGGTGGGAGACCACCATCGCCGTGCACAGCATTCGCGGTTCAGGTCTAACCGCAGCTTTTCCGTTTCACCTGAAAGCTGCTATGCTGCGGGCGCAGAGAAAAGCGATTTAGGCTGGGGGGATTGCCAATATGTGGTTCCTGGGCATGGATGTGGGAACGGGCGGCACGCGGGCCGTGGTGGTGGATGGCGCAGGCAAGTTGATGGGATCGGCGTCGTGCGAACACGCGCCGTTTCGCGCAGAACACCCGGGATGGGCGGAACAGGATCCCGAGGATTGGTGGCGCGCCGCAAAGGAGGCCATTCGCGGAGCACTGGCAGCGACAGCAGAGCCACGCGAGCCCATCGCGGCCATCGCGCTCACGGGGCAGATGCACGGCGCCGTCATGCTCGACGAGAAGGGCGCGGTGCTGCGCCCGGCGCTCATCTGGTGCGACACGCGCACCCAGCCGGAGTGCGATTGGCTCACCGCGAAGATCGGCTACGAGCGGCTGATCGAGCTCACCTGCAATCCCGCGCTGCCCAATTTCACGCTTACGAAGTTGTTATGGGTGAAGACGCACCAGCCGGAGATCTTCGCAAAGATCCGCCACGTGATGTGCCCCAAGGACTACGTGCGCTACCGTCTCACCGGCGAATTTGCGATCGACGTGCAGGAGGCGAGTGGAACGCTGCTGCTGGACGTGACGCACCGCCGCTGGTCGCGCGAAGTGGCCGAGGCGGCGGGGATCGACATGCGGTGGTTGCCCAAGGTGTACGAGTCGCCGGAGATTTGCGCGCGCATTAGCGAGACGGCAGCGGGGCTGACGGGATTGAAGGCGGGCACGCCGGTTGCCGCGGGCGCGGGCGACCAGGGCGCGGGCGCAGTGGGCATGGGAATTCTGCAGCCGGGAAGTGTTTCAGCGACCATCGGCACTTCGGGCGTGGTGTTTGCGGCCACGGCCGAGCCGACGAAAGATCCCAAGGGCCGCCTGCACACCTTTTGCCACGCCGTGCCTGGTCTGTGGCATGTGATGGGCGTAACGCAGAGCGCGGGGCTGAGCCTGAATTGGCTGCGCGGCACATTTTTTGCCGGGCAGAGCTACGACGCGCTCAGCGAGGGCGCCGGAAAAATTCCCGCAGGCAGCGAGGGTCTGGAGTGGGCGCCGTATCTGCTCGGAGAGCGCACACCACATCTCGATCCCGAGGTGCGCGCGGCCTTCGCGGGCATCGGCGTGGGACACACCGGGGCGCATTTTGTGCGCGCGGTGCTTGAGGGCGTGGCCTATTCGCTCCAGGACTCGTTTACCCTCTTCCAAGAGCTTGGCATTCCCGTCACGGCGATTCGCCTGGGCGGTGGTGGCGCGCGCGGCGCATTGTGGCGCAGGATCCAGGCCGGCATCTACGGCAAAGCTGTGGAAGTGCTGGTAGCCGAGGAAGGTGGCGCGTTTGGCTGCGCGTTGATGGCGGGCGTGGGCGCGGGCCACTGGAATAATCTCGACGAGGCATGCGGGCAGGCCATTCAGGTGGCCGAGCGCATCGAGCCCGATGCGGCCGACGTAGCCGCGTACAAGACCGGCTATGCGCGATGGAGAAAGTTGTATCCGGCGCTGCGGGGATTGAGAAACTGATTTTCAGGTGTCAGGTGTCAGAAACGCCGCTTACGTGCCGGCAACCACAAAATCGGCGAAGACGAAGCGGTCGCGGGTGACAATCTCTCCGGTCTCAAGCGGGAGCGGAGCCGCGAACATGGGGCCGGCGTAAACGCAGGTGTGAAACTCGCCGCGCTCTGCGCAGGGATCGATGCCGGGCGGAAAATCGCGCAATAATTCCTCGTTGAATTCGCGGCCGGCAAAACTCGCCGGCAGTTTCTCGGTATCGACGCAAGAGATGCGCGCGCGCAGGCCGCCGGCGATCATTTCGCGCGCCAGTGCATCGGTGGGAATCCTCCAAAGCGGAAATAGCGGCTCAAGTCCGGTGGGCGCGAGATTCCGCTCGCGATAGGCGCGCACGTCTTCAAGAAAAAGATCGCCGAAGGCGATGGCATCGATGCCATCGCTCACGGCGCGTTGGCAGGTCTCCGCCATGCGCTGTTCGTAAATTTCATTCGCACAGGGCCAGGGCAGCGGGACCACCCACAAAGGCAATCCGGCCGCGGCTGCCTGCGCTTCAAGAACGGTGCGCCGCACGCCATGCATGGCCACGCGATCAAATTCGCTGTTGACCGTGGTCAGCAGTCCGCACGGCTCGATCGTGGGATCGCGGCGCAGGGCGTGGAGGGTCCATGCGCTGTCTTTACCGCTGCTCCAGGAGAGAAGGACACGCTTCATAAAAAACAGCCCTCAGCCGTCAGCTTTCAGCTTCATCTTCGCACGGCGAGCGGCTCAGATTTCCTGCCGTTGGCACAAAGACGACGCCGCGCTGCGCCCGCATTGCAACGCGCATCGATTTCCCACTAGACTTGAAGAGGTAAGTCAACCACCTCCGTGCGGAAGTGGTGAAATGGCAAACACACCAGCCTTAGGAGCTGGCGCCCAAAAGGCTTGCGGGTTCAAGTCCCGCCTTCCGCACCAACTGCTCCCGTTTCATCCCCTGTGATTCTCTTCGGAATTTCTTGAGCGGCCGCCGCGCCTTCATTCGCGCGAAAAATTGTTGGGAGTGCTTGCGTTGCGCACCGCGGGCGCCGCACTCTTGTGCGTGGTGGGGCTGGCCCACACCTGGTAACTGCTGAAGAGAAACTGCCCGCCCAGAATCAGCAGCCAGACCCAGAGAGCGAAGCGCAGCGGCCGCCGCGGAATGTGCGTGATCAGCAGCGTTCCGCCGATGGCTCCAGCCACGCCGCCCAGGATGAGCTGCAGCAGCAGCGCGGGGTTGCTGGCGTGCGTGGACCAATGTGCGCCGCTGCCGATGAGCGAAACCAGGAAGCCAAAGACAATGTCGGTGCCGACCACTTGCGCCGGCTCCAGCGGCGTCAGGCTCAGCAGTGCGGCGCTGCCCAGCGCACCCGCTCCCGCCGACGAAAAACCAACTTCCGCGCCCACGGGGAGCATCAGCCACCAAAGCCAGTGACTACGGTCGCGCGTTGCGGAGCTTTGCCGGATGGGGCGGAAGAAAGAAAAGATCTGCCAGCTTGCCGTGGTCACGAGAATCGCGCCTAGAATCGCATTCAGCAAGTTTTCCGATCCGTTGCTGACCAGATGCCTGAGCAAGAGCGACCCGACCAGAACGCCGGGCACTCCGCCGAGCAGCATATAGCCGAGCGCGCGCCAGGCCACGTTGCGGCGCGCAATCTGCGCCGGCGCCAGGATGAATTTCACTGCGGCCGAAAACGTGAGCCCGATGCCCACGGCCACCGGCGCAGGCACGCCGAGAAACAGCACCAGCACGGGCACGGTGATGGTGCCCGCGCCCACGCCAGTGAGCGCGATGAGCAGCGCAATCAAAAATCCAATGACGTACGGCATCTCTGGTCCTCAGCTCCGTTTCCTGATCAAGCGCAAACCCCGCTAACTCGCTGCCTGTATGTGAATTCCGCACTCCACCTTGTGCCCCGCCCAGCGGCCCGAGCGCGGATCGTTGGGATCGAGCGGCAACGTCGTGCAGGGCTCGCACCCGATCGAGGTGTAGCCGCGCGCGTAGAGTGGCAGCAGCGGGATGCCAAGCTGTTCGCACGCGTACCACAAATCGCTCGTGGTCCACTCTGCGAGCGGCGCCAGCTTCAGCACCTGTTTGCCTCCGGGCAGCGTAAAGAGCGCAGATTCCTCGAGTGCTGCGCGGCTCCGGGCCTGCTCGCGGCGCAACCCTGTGAGCCACACGCGGTACCCTGCAACCGCCTTGAACAGCGGCTCGACCTTGCGCAGCCCGCAACAGCGGTCGGGCGCGGACTGATACAGCAAACCGTGTTCCGCCTCCTGCTCGGCCACCGTCTTTTCCGGCAGCAGATTGATCAGGTTCAGATCCCACTCGCGCGCAATGCGATCGCGATATTCGTAGGTTTCGGCAAAGTGGTAGCCGGTATCGAGAAACAGAACCGGAATTCGCGGATCGCGCAAGATGGCGAGCTTGGTGAGCAGCACATCTTCGGCCTGAAAGCTGCACGTCAGGCAGACGTCTCCCTTGCCCGCCACTTCGCGTTCAAGCGTGGCCCGCACCGCGTCCAATTTGGCGTTCACCTGGGCAGAAATCTCCACAACACTCATCACAAATCCGCCATCTCTGAAGAAATGAAGATGCCCGCGCGCCGCAGCAGCTGATGCACTTCCGTTACGGCGTGCATTCTGTTGTCCGCGTCGAGCGTGATCTCGAATCCGCCTGCGCTCGCGGTCAGTGCGGCTTCTTGCTTTCCTCGCACCACCAGCGCGATCAGCCCCGCCTGCGTTTGCGCGTCGTTCATCATGTCGAGCAGCCGCGGATGCTCACGAAACGCCGCCTCGCCCGCATCAATGCGGTATGCGACGGCGCCCACGGCAAACAGCGAGCGTTCCACGGCGTCGACCAGTTCCGTGGGCCCGTTCAATTCCAGCACGCCGCCGCGATGTCCCCACCGCGCCTCGCGTTCGCCCGCGGTCACGCGGCCCCACGCCGCAGTCTCGTCTTCGTCGCCGGCAACCGCCTGGCCCTGTGCGGCCGTCACCATGCCCGCCGCCACGGTGGCATTGGTTTCGGGATCGATTAGAATGAGCGCTCCCGTGGAGCGATTGTCGCGATAGAGATCGACGGCGATGGGTCGCAGCAGATGCAGCGACACCGCTCCGATGTCATTCATGCGCAGCGTGGGCGCCGGGTCATGCCGGAAGGCGCTCAGGTCCACGCGATGGTCGACCGAAGAAACCAACGCAGGCACGGTGTGGCTGGTGTGCTTCAGCAGATAGCGGCGATTGGGGTCGAGCGGCCGTTGATCCATCCACACCAGAGACGCCGTCACGTTGCGCGCCGCGGTGGGTGCTGTGCCCTTCCCGGCAATCAAGTCGCCGCGGCTGATGTCGAGCTCGCGATCGAGCACCAGCGTGACCGAGAGCGGCGCGACGGCTTCGTCGAGGTCGCCATCGAAGGTCACAATGCGCTCAATCTTCGCTTCGCGTCCCGAGGGGAAGACCGCGATTCTGTCGCCCACGCGAACCACGCCCGAAGCGATTTGCCCCGCGAAGCCGCGGAAGGTGTGATCGGGCCGCAACACGCGCTGCACAGGAAACCGGAAGGCTGCGCTGTGCGTAGTGTTTGCCGCGGGCAGCGCTTCCAGCAGTTCCAGCAGCGAAGGCCCCTCGTACCACGGCATCGCACTCGTCGAGTCCCCGGCACGGTGCACGACGTTGTCGCCCTTGAGCGCGCTCACCGGCACAAAGTGCGCTTCAACTGGCGAGCCTGTGTCTTTTGCGATCTCTTCGAGAATCGCGCGAAACTCCGACTCGATGGCGAGGAATACCCCTTCGTCGTAGCCGATCAGGTCCATCTTGTTCACGGCCACCAGCACATGGCGCACGCGCAGCAGCGATGCGATGTAAGCATGACGCCGCGACTGAATCTGCACGCCCTTGCTGGCGTCGATGAGCACGATGGCCGCATCGGCGGTCGATGCGCCCGTGGCCATGTTGCGCGTGTACTGCTCATGGCCCGGCGTGTCCGCAATGATGAACTTGCGATTGGCCGTCGAAAAATAGCGGTAGGCCACATCGATGGTGATGCCCTGTTCGCGCTCGGCGCGCAGCCCGTCGGTCAGCAGCGCGAAATCGATCTGCCCCGGAGCCGTGGTGCCCTTGCCCTCAATCGACCGCATCTGGTCTTCGTAGACCGATTGCGTGTCGTAGAGCAGTCGCCCGATGAGCGTCGACTTGCCGTCATCGACGCTGCCCGCGGTCGAAAAGCGCAGCAAATCCTTTTCGCGCTCCTGCGCCAGGAATTCGCCAATCTCAAATCGTTTATTTTCTAATTCTGCCGCAACCGCCAACCTGGCCTCCAATGTCCCTTAGCCCCTGACTTCTTGTTCCCGCGGTCCCTGTTTCTTAGAAATATCCTTCGCGCTTCTTGATCTCCATCGAGCCTTCTTGGTCGTGATCGATGACGCGGTTGGCGCGCTCCGACGAGCGGAAGGAGATCAACTCCGCGATAATCTTGGGAATCGTATCCGCGTCAGACCGGATGGCGCCAGTGCACGGGGTGCAACCCAGCGAACGCAGGCGGCTCTTCACCATCTGGGGTTCCTCACCCTTTCTCGCGACGAAGGCCTGTTCAATGGGGAGGAGCGCGTCGCCACGCACGTACATGGGGCGCTCTTTCGCGAAGTACAGATCGACCACGGGAATGTTTTCCTCGAGGATGTACTGCCACACATCCATCTCCGTCCAGTTCGAAAGCGGAAATACGCGAATGCTTTCTCCGGGATGAATGCGCGCGTTGTAGAGGTTCCACAGTTCCGGCCGCTGATTCTTCGGGTCCCACTGCCCCGCGGAGTCGCGGAAGGAATAAATGCGCTCCTTGGCGCGCGCTTTCTCCTCGTCGCGCCGCGCGCCACCAAAGGCCGCGTCGAAGTGGTAGCGGCGCAGCGCATCCAGCAGCGCCTGCGTCTTCAGCAATCCGCAGCAGCGTTTGGTGTCGAGTGCAATGGGATTGGTTCCCGCGGCGATTGCCGGCTCGTTGCGCCACACCAGCAATTCCACGCCCACCTGGCGCGCAATCTCATCGCGAAACGCGATCATCTCGCGGAACTTGAAGCCGGTATCGATGTGCAGCAGCGGAAAGGGAATCGGCCCCGGATAAAATGCCTTCTGCGCCAGCCGCAACATCACCGACGAATCCTTGCCGATGGAGTAAAGCATCACCGGCCGCTCAAACTCCGATGCGACCTCGCGCAGAATGTGCATGCTTTCAGCCTCCAGCAGGCGCAGGTGATTCAGGCGCTGCGGCGGGAGCGCGCTGGCTGGCGGGTGGGCGTTGGCGATTGCGGGTTCGGCGACGGGCATGGTGACCTCGGGGATTCAGTGTTGCCGCTGAAGGCCCGAGCCGCACAAAGACAGACCCGGCGTTCAGCTGCGGGTGCGTCTTCTTTATCGATTGTGCTGAGGAGAAGAGACTAGCGCGTACACCCGTCGGGAATGTGCGACAGGCAACAACAACCAGCGATTTGCAGGGTGCAAACCATGAGTAACGCCATGGTAACAAAAGGCGCGTCTACACGCAATGAGAAACTCTAACCCTCAAAGAGTCAACGCGGAGATCACTTGAGCCGCGCGCCCAGCGGGACGTCTTCCAGAAAACTCGCCAGCACCGGTACGCCGCCCTCGAGCGAGGCCGCCAGCAGCATGCCGTTCGATTCCAGGCCACGCATCTTGCGCGGAGCAAGATTCGCCACAATCACGATCTTGCGGCCAATGAGTTTTTCCGGCTCGTAATACTGCGCGATTCCCGCCAGAATCTGCCGCTTTTCGTAGCCCAGATCGACTTCGAGACGCAGCAGCTTGTCGGCTTTGGGCACGCGCTCGGCCACCAGGATCTGCGCCACGCGCAAATCCACTTTGACAAAGTCGTCGATCGTAATGTGCTGCGGCACCTGCGGTGGGGCAGCCTCTTGGGCGGGAGTTGCGGAATCTCCTGTTGATGCGGGCGCAGTTGCAGGCGCGCTCGCTGGCGCCGGAGGAGCCGGAGGTTCAGCCGCAGTCTTTGCGGCAACTGGAGCGGCGGGCTTCGGCGCGGGCGCTTGCGGTGCGGCAGATTTTGCTTGTGCGGCAGCGGGAGCCGACGGCGGCGTCTTCGCGGCATTCACGCCTTCGTTGCTCGCAGCCTCTATCACCGTGCGGTTGTTGTCGTCCTCAAGGCTCTGCATACGTTCAATCGCTTCCTTTTCCGCGCGGGGAAACAGCGGCGCAGGCTCGCCAAACTTCGTGCCCGCCTTCAAACCGCCCCACGCGAGATGTTTCAAAAATCCCTTCTTCGCCGCGTCGGCCAACTCGCCCTGCCCCAGTTGGCGCCAAACCCTGGCCGCGGCATCGGGCACAATGGGGTACGCAAGCGCCGTGATCACGCGGATGGCCTCGGCCGCCGTCGAGAGCACGCGCGCTTGCAGCGCCGCATGATCGGCATCGCTGCGCTCCGCAGGTTTCTTCCACGGCGCGTTGGCGGTCAGGTAGCCGTCGGTCTCTGCAACCAGCGCCCACAGCGCCTTCAGAGCCTCTGAGAAGTTCAGTTCATCGAAGGCCAACCCGAATGCGGCCATCGCATTCTCGGCATTCTCGCGCAACGCGGCTTCGGCTTGCGTATCAGCACCTGCTTCCGGAGCCACGCCGCCAAAATACTTGTGCACCATATTCACCACGCGGCTCACCAGGTTGCCGTAGCCGTTGGCGAGGTCGCCGTTGTAACGCTGCACCAGAGCATCAAACGAAAAATTCCCATCCTGCCCGAAGGGGATTTCGCGCAGCAGGAAGTACCTCAATGCGTCAGAACCCAAAACGGCGTGAACCGTTTCAGCGCGCACTATGTTGCCGCGCGACTTCGACATTTTGCCCTGGTCGAAGAGCAGCCAGCCGTTGGCGCGCACCGAGCGCGGCAGAGGAATGCCGGCCGCCATCAGGAACGCCGGCCAATACACGCAATGGAAGCGGCTGATTTCTTTGCCGATCAGATGAATGCCCGCCGGCCAGAATTTTCTAAACTTTTGGTCGTCATCTGAGCCGTAACCCAGAGCCGTGATGTAATTCGCCAGCGCGTCCAGCCACACGTACACCACGTGCTTTTCATCGCCGGGCACGGGAATGCCCCAGGAAAAGCTGGTGCGGCTCACGGAAAGATCTTTCAGCCCACTGCGCACAAAGCTGATGACTTCGCGACGCGTCGACTCCGGCCCCATGAACTCCGGATTCGCTTCGTAAAACTCCAGCAGCTTGCGTTCGAAGGCTGAAAGCTTGAAGAAATAATTCTCCTCGCTCACTGTCTCGGTTACGATGCCGTGAATGGAACAGATCGTTCCCGGAGGTCCTTCGATCCACTCCTCGCAGTTCACGCAATACTGCCCCGTGTACGAGCCCTTGTAGATGTAGCCGCGGTCGCGCAGCGTTGCGAATAGGTGTTGCACGCCGCGCTTGTGCCGCTCTTCCGTGGTGCGGATAAAGTCGTCGTACGTGATCCCCAGCAGGTCCCACAAGCCGCGAAATTCGCCGGCGATCTTGTTCGCAAACTCCTGCGGCGAGCAACCGGCCAGCTTGGCCGAGCGCTCGATCTTCTGCCCGTGCTCGTCGGTCCCCGTCAAAAACCGCGTCTCAACGCCCATCGCCCGCTTGCGCCGCGCAATGGCGTCGCACACGATGGTCGAGTAGGCGTGGCCCAGGTGCGGCCGCGCGTTCACGTAATAAATCGGCGTGGTCAGGTAAAAACGGTCTGGATGCGAGGCTGATTCGGTCATGAAAAGCGCATTCCGTTCGCGCCAGCGGCTGCGGCGGTCTCTTTCCATCTTACGGTATGACGCGGCACCGCTTCAGCTCTTGACTGAGGTTGGCGCGGCACGCTCCTCACCGAAGGGCCGCCCCACCGCAGGTGGTAGAATCACCTTGAAAATCAAGGATTTTTGAGGCTCTCGCGTGGTTTTGGAATTGGAAAAACGGCTTGGCCGAAGCCTTCGCGCCGTGTTGAAAGAAAAATACGCGCTCGACGTCGAGAACATTCCACTCGAGACGCCGCCCGACCTGCATCTCGGCGAGATCGCCACGCCCATCGCCCTGCAACTCGCGCGCACCTTGCGCAAGGCGCCCAAAATCATCGCGCAGGAGATTGTTGCTGCTTTGGGTGCAGTTGAGGGTTTCGCTCGCTTCGAAGTCGCTGGCGCCGGCTACATCAATGCGTTTCTTGACCGCGCTGCGGCAGCTCGCGCGACAGCCAGCATCCCATCCCACCTTAGCGACAGAAACAAAGACGTCGCGAAGGTGGGGCACCCGGGCCATGCGCTCGTCGAACATACGTCCATCAATCCCAACAAAGCCGCGCACATCGGCCATCTGCGCAACGCCATTCTCGGCGACACCTTTGTGCGCCTGCTGCGCGCCGCAGGATCAAAGGTCGACGTGCAGAATTACATCGACAACACCGGCGTGCAGGTGGCTGACGTCGTGGTGGGCTTTCTGCATCTCGAAAATAAATCCGTGGCCGAGGTGCGCGCATTGATTGCGGCCTGTGAGGATTTGGCAAAGATCGAAGGCCCGAAGGCCGCCATTGACTACTACTGCTGGGATCTCTACGCAAATACCTCGCAGTGGTATACGAGTGGTTCGCCGGAAGAGAATGAGGCGCGCAAGAGGTTTCGCTACAGCACGCTGCACGAAATCGAAGCGGGCGGCAACGAAACCGCCGAGATCGCCGATCTGATCTCCACCGCTGTTCTGCGCCGCCATCTCGAAACCATGCTGCGCCTCGACATCGAGTACGACTTCCTGCCGCGCGAAAGCGAGATTCTGCACCTCAAGTTCTGGGAAGCCGCCTTTGACAAGCTCAAGCAGTCCGGCGTGCTCTATTTCGAAAATGAGGGCAAGAACAAAGGCTGCTGGGTGATGACGCGCGCCGGCGCGGAGACCACTGAAGGCGAGACCGATGACGACGCCAAAGTCATCGTCCGCTCCAACGGCACCGTCACCTACGTCGGCAAAGACATCGCCTACCATCTATGGAAGTTCGGACTGCTGGGCCGCGACTTCGGCTACAAGCCGTTCTTCACTTATCCGGATCACGAGTGCTGGATTTCGGCCGAGCACGGCGAGGCAAGTCATCCGCAGTTCGGTAACGCAACGGCCATCTACAATGTCATCGATGCGCGCCAGTCCGATCCGCAGTCGAACGTGATTCAGGCGCTGCGCGGCATGGGCTACACCGAGCAGGCCGACCACTACACGCACTTCAGCTACGAGATGGTCGCGCTCACGCCGCGTTGTGCGGAGGAGCTCGGCTACAGCATTTCCGATGAGGACAAGAGAAAATCCTACATCGAAGTCAGCGGCCGCAAGGGCTTCGGCGTCAAGGCCGACGACCTGATCGACAAGCTCATTGCTTCCGTTCAGCCGCTCGTTGACGAAAAGCAGGCATCGAGCCCCGAGTCCATGCGTCGCGAGATCGCCCGTCAGATCGCCATCGGCGCGCTGCGCTACTTCATGCTCAAGGTCACGCGAAACTCCGTCATCGCCTTCGACTTCAAAGACGCACTCAGCTTCGAAGGCGAAACCGGCCCCTACATCCAATACGCCGTCGTCCGCATCCGCAACATCTTCCGGAAAGGCGACACTACCCCGGAAGCTGTCCTCGCGGATTTCGCACGGCAATTCGGCGACGTGAAAGGGCACGACTTCAGTCGCGCCGTAGAGACCGCAAAGATTGAAGGGGCTTTAGCCCCTGAGGGATCCGTTCTTGCCTCCCTCCTCAGCGGTGAAGGCAACGAAGACATCTGGTCGCTGTGGCTGCGCGCTGGACGCCGGTCCCAGATCCTCGAGCAGTGCATCGCGACATCCGAACCCGCCTATCTCGCCAAGCACGCCTTCCAACTTGCGCAGGAGTTCGCCAACTTCTACCATCGCCATCACATCCTCACGGAAGAAGACCCCGCGCGCAAGATCTTCCTCCTCGCCACGGCCACCGTCACGTTGCGCGAACTCGTCTCGTCGCTCGCGCTGCTCGGCATCGAGAGTCCCGAAGCGATGTAAGAACAGCTTCTAGCTCCTAGCTTCCAGCCTCTAGCTTGTTGTCTGCGAGAACGCGGATGCGCCGTCCTCGGCCTAAGTTTTGTGTTCAAAGAAGGAAGCCTCAATGCTCATCCCGCCACGGAAGAGCTAGCAGCTAGAAGCTAGTAGCTGGAAGCTGCATTCCCCCAGTTGCCAACTCTGCGCCTCGCCATGGAAAATGCCGTGGGGGTGGTCTGACCAGTTTGCGCCGTCACGAATGCGCTTGAGGTCCATCATCCGGCTGGAGGGCTCGCCATGCGCCGTTCGCGTCTTGATTCGCTGCTTTGCGTCTTCGTCCTTATTTTTTCCGCGGCCGGTGCACTTTCGCAGGTTGCCACGGAATACGCGCCGCCCATCACCACCTCGCTTCTGCCGCCCAACCCGCACGCCAGCGAGCCCGGTCTGCTCTTTTATCTCTCCGGCGACCACGGCCTCAACGCCGACTACGCGGCCGGCGGCGATCCCGTCCCCAACTACGTGCACGACGTGAAGATCGTCCCCGGCGGCGCGAGCGGCTCCTACATTCAATGCGGCAACAATCAGCTGCTCTCCTACTGGGCGCCGGGCAACATCTATGCGCAGCGCGGCACGCTCTCGTTCTATTGGCGTTCGCGCGACCCGGTGGACGAGACGGCGTTTCCCATCTTCCGCGTGGGCTACGCGGACCATTCCAGTTGGGACCAGGTATGGCTGCGCATCGACTACAACGGCCATGGTTTCGATGCCTTTGTCACCGACGTGAACCTGGGCCGGACGCGCATTTCTTATGACATGCCGAACTTTCCCAAGCCGGATCAGTGGGCACTTTTGACGCTGACATGGGATGAGACCACAGGCATCCGCTTTTACGTCGACGGCAAGATGGTGGCGGAAAAGGCTGCCACGGGCATGTTCGACGCCGCGCTGGATCAGTTCGGGCCGCATTCCCGCATCATTGGACCCACTGGCGTCGAAAGCTCCTATAGCTACGACCGCGGCGGCGACTTGGACGAGGTACGCATCTACGATCGGGCGCTTTCAGACGAGAATGTGGCAGCGCTCGCCAAAGGCGAAACTCCGCAGAATATTCCGCCCGTCGCACGCAGCCTTGCCAACGCCGGCACGCAGCAGGAGTGGTGGTTCCATTACGGCTGGAACCGGCCCGGCGATATTCCCGCTCCGCTTCCCGCTGCCAGCACCACGATTCGCAAAGTGCAGATCAATGACGCATACGATATAGGGCGCTGGTGGTGGCGCGCCACCGACGGCATCCGCGAAACCACGTGGCCGGGCGTCTACAATCGCTCGCGCCTGGTTGGCCGCTTCGATTACTTCCAACTGCCGGATTGGGATTGCTACGCGATCTCCGGCAAGACCATTACCTTCATCATGCCGGATGAGCCTTGGAACCACCTGGAATTCAGCGGCGGCGCATTCGGCAACATGACGTTGCTTACTCCGGATGTCTCCGTGGACGCGGTGCGCCGCGCCGGACTTGATGGAACGAGGCTGCCGGGTACGACGCTGTTCGAGCGGCCCAGTGGGCAGGAGACGACGTTTCACGATTTCTCTCGGCCGATCACCGGCGGCAAGCTGCGCTTCACCAACGTGGAGCAGGAGACGCCCATCGGCGAATTCTCCGCCTACTATGTCCATCCCGGCGATCCGCCGCAGGGAATCGTCCAGCTCAAGTACAGGCTTTCGACAAACACGTCTCCGGATGACAATCCCAGCCTGACGCCGCTGGTTGCCTTTATTCGCGATCGCTATCCGGCGGACGAGCGCTCACTGGTCGTGGGCATGCCGGGTGGCGGCGGCGGCCGGCATGCAGGCTTAAGGCCGAGAGCGTCGGGCAACGGTCAGGACGCCGCCGTCCTGCCCATCGTGCACATCCTCATTCCCGCCGATTTGCGTGGCATGCCGGCAACCACGACGCATATTCCCACCTATACCTGGGACGATATGGACGCGGGACTGGACGGAATTGCCATCGACCTGCCCGCGTTGAACGTGAAGCCGACGCACGGCGATTTTGTGCCCATGAACATCGAGGTGCGAGATCCGCTGTGGCCCATGCGCGACATGCTCAACTTCACATTTTCAGTCAAGCCGGGCGAGGCGCACACCTTGTGGCTGGACACGCGCGACCGCATTCTGCCCAACGACAAGAGCCTGCTGATCACCATCGCGTCTGCCAGCGCGGAGTTCAATGCAGGCTCCCTTGAAGGCGCGCAGGTGCGGCTGATTTTCAAGCCGTATAAGGATGCGCTCAAAGAGCACATTGCCGACCGCCTGACCCAGGTGCGCGACAATTTTTCAAACATGACGGAAGAGCACGTCGACAGCAAGCGGTTGAACGCCTACAACCGCTTCTATGCAGACATCACCGACCTGCTGCGCGTCGATCCCCAGAACGATCTCGGCCGCAAATACTGGCACGAATGGAACCCGGAGACGGCAGAACCGAATTGGACGCAACCCGCGGCGCCGCCAGGCGTGCCCGAGTGGGCTTATCTCCAAGTCAAGGACGTCGACTACTTCCAGCGCATCGCCGACTTCTATATCGACTGGCGCCAGGCGTGGGACGGCGAATTCGGAGGCGGCCTCGGCGACGACAGCGACTTCACCAATCTGTTTCCCTCTCTCGCCCTGATGGGCACGGAGCCGGAGAAATTGAAGGCGTCGCTTTCGAGAGAACTGGAGGCCATGTACGAGAACAAGATGTGGACCAACGGGCTGGCCACGGGACAGTTCGACGAACTGCACAGCTACGAGGACGGACTGAATGTTCTCGGCCAGTCGCTCTTGATGGATTTCGGCAATCCCAAAGATCTGGAACGCGCAATGCTGACGGCCCGCCGGCTGGAGTGGCTGACCGGCATCAACGCCGCCGGGCATCGGCATGTCCGCTCTGCCTATTTCAGCGGCGCCAAGATGGCCACTGGCGGCGTATGGGGATGGACCAAGGCCCGATCCTACATGGACTTTCATCCGGCGCTCGATCTGGTGCTGTTCAACGGCGCGCCGGAGACGCGCAAGCTGGTGCTCGAGACCGTCGACGGCATGTTGGCGCACCGCAAGCAGGAAGCGGACGGCAGGTGGGTGACGCGGACAGACATCAACTTCAAGACCGATGAAGATCTGCCCGGCGGCGACGCCACGCCCGACTTCATGTTCTGGGCTGCGTATCGTTGGACTGGCGACAAGAAATATTTACTGCCGTTGATGGATGCGGGCCCGTCGTCGCTCGCGCATATCAGCTCCGACGCGCTGGACATGCTGAATTTGCGCGACACGTGGGGCAAGCAGTTGGTGGCCGCGGCAGGGACGATTGACTCCACAACCGGAGTGGCGCCCACCGGCGCGCAATCCATTACCGGGTCTGCCGAGACCTTCGCCTGGCAGGTCAGCGGCGATACGAAATATCTCGACCGGCTCTACGGCGCGCAGTTGCAGGCGGAATCGAACCGGGAATGGATCAATACCGAAGGCAGTCTCTGGATCGATCGCGTCACGGACTCCGCGGGCCCCATGTTCGTCAATACCGAACTGCAGCGTGCGCGCTTTGGCGGCGTCGCGCTCATCCGCAATCACATTTATCCGGGCAATTCCGTCAGTTGGAGATTTGCGGCGCCCGCCACGCCACAAAGTCTTGGCATTCTGGTTCCGGTGGCTACGCCCGATCATCTGAAGATCGTCGTGTACAACCTGGATGCCGTTCCCGTGACGACACGGATGACCGGTTGGGAGATCGATCCAGGCAAGTGGGAGATTACGCAGGGCACGCGCGGCAATGCGGAAACCGATCCGGTGGAGAATGTCACGACCAGGACGGCGAGCTTTGAACGAAGCACCAGCCTCGACTTCACATTCGCCCCGCACACAACGACCGTGCTGGAGCTCAGGCTGGTGGAGAAAGGTGTGCCCTACTGGTCGAGACCCGATTTGGGCATCGGCGCGGACGACATAAAAGTGGAAGGCGCGAAGATGACCGTCACCGTGCATAGCCTGGGTTCCGTCGACGCGCCTGCATCGAAGGTGGTCGTGCGCGACAAAGGGGGCAAGACGCTGGCCACCGCGCGCGTGCCCGCGCTCAAGGCGCCACTCGATCTCATGCCGAAGACGGCAGCGGTCACGCTCGCGGTCCCCGCGGGCGCGGACCTGAAGGGCGCCACCGTCACCGTCGAATGCGGCGGAAGTGTACCGGAGATTACAGTGATGAATAACAGCGTCTTGCTGTAAGCATAAGTGGGGAGCTGTGCTATCCCATGTCTCATAATCGAGACTTGGGGCACCGAGCCTCAGACAAATGTAGGTCGGGCTATACCGTTCTCTTCTTCGTGACGCTCTCGAGGTACTCGAGCATCATTTCGTCGTGAATCTTATCCTCGCGTGATTCGTAGGTGTGCGAAAGAGATTTACCTCGACGGAGTTTGGCCCACTTCCATTGACTGAGTGTTCGGGTGTTCCGTTCTCGCTCGCGCCGATCCGGGTCATTCTTATACAAAGGGTGGCCAGGGTGGTGACCATATTCGTCCGCTGCCCAGAATGAGCCATCCTTGTAGCCCGTCATCACTTGGCTCATGAAATTTATTTTCCAGAGATTGGGTAAAAGGAACCAGTCATCATCCATAATCGCCCACCCCGACCGCCTCACCCTCTTTTCGGGATACAGCCACTCCTTGGAGCCTGCTGCAATGAATCGCGTAGCCTTCGACTTAAGAATGAGGTTTATTCGGATGACTTCATTTTCTTCCAATTCCCGATCAAACTGCACATTTCCGGCGAACATCACCACCTGATCATAGCGGCGAGCGTTGATGCGTAGTGCTTTTTGATTCTGGTCGGGATTTCTGGTGAATTGAAGGTGGGTGATCACGAGACAGCTGTCTGGCCCGAGAGGAAAAATGGTGCGAGTTCCCACGCAAGCCAGCTCCTCCGTGCCGGGGTACTTCGCCATCGAGGGCGGGAGTCGACTGTTGTAAAACGTAACGGGTTCATCGGAGATAATGAACTTTGTCTCGGTATTCCGTGCCCGGACGATTTCCCAAATTCCTTCGGCCCACATGGTCGTGTGCTGCTGAAAGCTGCGCGCCATTATTGCCAAGGTCTGATTGTGATCCGAAGCCTTGGTCTGCTCCTTAAGCCAATCCAATCCACGCGGAGTTCGGAATCTTTGCGCCCCCATATAGGGCGGGATCTCACCTTGGGCTTTGGCGAATCCCTTCGAAAACCCAGTGACCTTGCTGAATTCCTCGACGGCGGCACTACCGCGCTGATCCACGGCACCGAAAAAAGTTCGTTCTACCGTGTCGGTGACGCTCTGTCCGAAGCGAAGCATGTATAGGTCATCCCTGCAAAAGCAAGTCGATGTTGGCCTCATCCGATAGGCGTTATGGGTAAAGCTCTTGCCATTCGGGAGTTTCACCACCTCGGGCTTGAGATCAAGCACGTGCAGCTTTGCGGTTCCCGGCAAAAGGAATCGTCTCTGGTACCACTGGGGCACATAGTGGTGAACATGGGAAAGTGGGATAGGCACCTAATAAGCGTAGTACTTAGACGGCCTGGAGAAAAAGCCCCACCGGGATTCGCATGCCGGATGCCCCAGGTCTCGCTCTTGGGACCGCGCAAGCACGAGCAAGCTGGCAGCTAGAGGCTAGCAGCCAGAAGCTAGCCTTCACACTCTCTTCCGCCGCTGGTGCGTCGAGGGAATGTTCATGTCCTCGCGGTATTTGGCCACGGTGCGTCGCGTCAGTTGAATCCCCTGCGACTGCAGCATCGCCGCGAGCTGGTCGTCGGTGAGAGGGTGCCGCGGGTCCTCATCCTCGATGAACTTTTTCACCTTGCGCTTCAGCACCAGTAGCGGCGTGTCCGCGCCTTCAGGGCCGTTCGCGCCCTCGCTGAAGAAGAAGCGCAGCTCCAGTACGCCCTGCGGCGTATGCGCATACTTGTTGGCTACGGCGCGGCTCACCGTCGAGGGGTGCACGCCGATCTCCTCGGCCACTTCTTTGATCATCATGGGCCGCAGCCCTTCCACGCCCTTGTCGAGGAACTCCTGCTGCCGCCGCACAATCACTTCGCAAGTACGCAGGATCGTGCTCTTGCGCTGCGCGATGTTGCGCATCAGTTGCAGCGCGGAGCGGAAGCGCTCCTTCACGTACTCCTTCACTTCCTTGTCGGTTTCGCGGGAGACCAGCATGCGCCGGTAGCGCTGGCTCAGGCGCAGGCTGGGCAGATCCTCTTCGTTCATGCTGACCACCCACTCGGCGCCGCGCTTCACAAAGAACACATCGGGCTCGATGAGCCGCGTCTGCTCGCGGTTGTACAAGCGCCCCGGGCGCGGATCGAGCGTGCGGATGAATTCCACTGCCGCGTGTGCCTCTTCCGGCGTTACCTGCGCCGCGTGCGCCAGGTCCTTCATGTCGCGCTTCTGCAGCAGAGGCAAGTGATGGTCCACAATCAGCGCCGCTACTTCCATGGCGTGCCGCCGCTCCTCCACCCGGGCTTCGGCCTCGTCGCGAAAGCTGCCGTGTGCGTCCGTGTCCGTCTCTTCCAGCGGTCCGCCGTACAATTGGCCAAACTCTTGCTGCTGGGCCGCGATCTGAAGGGCCAGGCATTGCCGCAAATCGCGCGCCCCTACGCCCGCCGGGTCAAGATGCCGCACCAGATCCACGGCACGAAGAATCAAATCGAGCGTTGCCGCCTCGTCCGGCAGGTGGCCGTTTCCCGCGGCCGTGGCCTCGGGAGCTCCGCGGAAGGCCGCGGCCAACTCCTCTTCGCTGGCCGTCAGGTATCCGTCTTCGTCCAGATTGCCGACCACAAAATCGGCGGCCTCTTCCAGTTGCCGGTCCAGGCTCAGAGCTCCCAGTTGCCACGCCAGGTGATCGGACAAAGTTGTCGGCTGGGAGAGAAAGTTTTCAAACGAGGGCTTTTCGCTGTCCTCATATTCCGGCTGCGTGCGATAACCGGGATCGAGATACTCCTGGAAGTAGGAACCAAAATCGATCTCATTGAAGATGTCTTTAGGCGGCGCGGCCGTTTCCTCCACACCGCGTTCCAGCCGCTCTTCGCGGCCTGCCAATTCGTCCAGCATTGGAACCGATTCGTCAATCTCTTCCAGGACGGGATTTTCCACCATCTCCGCATCGATCATCTCCTTCAACTCGACCTTGTTCAGGGCGAGAACGCTCACCATCTGCATCAGACCCGGCGTCAGGATCTGGCGTTGCGCGACTCTTAGATTCAGTCTTGGCTCAAGCAAAGCCATCGATGCAGCCCATTCCTCGTTCGGCTCAATGCGAGTGTACCCATGAGCCGAACCGTGTGAGAAAAAGCTTAAAGGAGATACGGCTCATCTTAGAGCCGCTGGTCCCGGATCGGGCCATCGCCCATTTCCGGAATCTCTAGTATGAAATATATAGCCCTCTTCCACACCGGTGCGCTAGGGTCTGCCGACAGAGGGGTAGTTACTTTTCGATTTCCAGGGTCAGAGCCTGCTATTCCCTTTGGCGCATGCGAAGGTGAACAACAAGCCTTAGCCCAGCGAGAATCCCTCACCCAGGTAAATTCGCCGCACCTCCACATCGTTGCCTAACTCGCGCGGCGTACCGGAGCGGAAGATCCGGCCTTCGGCAATAATGTATGCCCGGTCGGTTACGCTCAACGTTTCGCGCACGTTGTGGTCGGTGATGAGCACGCCGATGCCGCTGGCCTTCAGCTCGAAGATGATTCTCTGCAGCTCCAGCACCGCGATGGGGTCGATGCCGCTGAAGGGTTCGTCGAGCAGGATAAAACTCGGTTGGATGCAGAGCGCCCGCGCGATCTCCACCCGCCGCCGCTCGCCGCCGGAGAGCGCGTAGCCGCGCGTGGTGCGGATGTGGCCCAGATTGAGCTGGTTGATCAGCTTCTCGGTGCGCGCCCGCCGCTCCTGGTTGCCCAGGGGCTGCGCCTCCAGCACTGCGAGAATGTTCTCTTCCACGGTGAGCTTGCGGAAAATCGACGGCTCCTGGGGAAGGTAGCTGATGCCAAAGTTGCGCGCACGCAGATACATGGGCAGGCGCGTGATGTCGTTCTCATCCACCAGCACGCGCCCGGTCTCCGGTGCGACCAGGCCGACGATGATATAGAAAATGGTCGTCTTGCCGGCGCCGTTCGGCCCCAGCAGTCCCACCACCTCACCGCGCGAGATGCTCAGGTTGACGCCCCTGACAACCTGCCGTCCCTTGTAACTCTTGCCGATTCCCTCGGCAATCAGTGTTTCCATTCAGTTATTTGGCTCGCTTCCGCCGTTACCTTCCGTGCGTTTGCGGCGCGGTAGTCTCGGTTCGTGTTTCGTGTCCGCCGCCTTCGATACTGACGCTATCATCGCGGCTATGGAAAATCAAAGCCTCTCCGGTCACGTTGCCCTGCCCGGGAGCGGTCATCCGGGGCGGCATCGCAGCCGTGCCGGTGAGCACGTAGTCTCCGGTTACACCTGAGTACACCAACTGCTCGCCGGTTCCGCGCCGGCCTTCGGACGTCAGCACCACGTGTCCCGTGGCTGTCATACGGTCCACTTGCGTCTGGCCGCCGGCGCTCTGGGCCTGCCCGGTCCCGTTGTCGCGATTTCCCGCCGGAATCAGGAGCAAATCGACGGTATCGGAGGTTGAAGTGGCCGTTCCCGTCTCCGCAACCACCGCGCCCGCCACGCCGCCATGCACCACGGCCCGGTGTTCGGCATCGGAGTACTTGAGATCGCCTCCGCGCACGCGAATCACGGAGGGCGCCGCTGGCTTCGCGGCCGCGTTTCCTGCCGTGTTTTGGCCGTGCTGCAGATTCCCCGCGCCGTTGCCCGTTCCCGATGCGCCTGCGTTCAACAGCACCGCGCGCACGGGATCCGAGGCATCGGTGGTGCGCGCCGTGAGCGTTTGCAAATGCTGGTTGATCACGATCTCCGGCGCGGCCACCGAATTCGCCTGCTGCCACAGCCGCGCGTGCCCGCGGAACGTGGCTTCGCCTGTGGACTCGTTCAGTTGCGCCTCAGCCGCAATCACGTGTGCCGGCCCATTGCCGCCGAAAGCCACGCTGCGCTGGCCCATGCCGCCCTGATTTGTCCCGCCCTGGCTGCCGGCGCCGTTCGGCGCTCCGCCGGTCTGTGTCGCCTTCACGTTGCCGTGCGCAAAGGCGTCGCCCGATTGCTGCGATACATCCACCTTGTCCGCCGTCAGCTCCAGTCCGCCATTCACGATGCGCGGATTCATGGTCAGGTGCAGCCACTCGCCGTCGCCCTCGTACACCCCTTTACCGGCCGTGGCGCGCAGCGGCGGTTGCGGTTGCTCTCCTGGCTTTGCCGTTGGCTGCTCAAAAACCACCACATGCCCGTCCAGCTCGGCAGTCTGCACCTCGGGAGCGCCCGTTGATTGCGTTCCGCCGTGATCTGCGGTTCCCTGCTCCCTCGCCCCCTTGCTCCCTTGCTCCCTTGTTCCCTCGGTCCCGTGGTCCCTGAATTTCGCTTCCAACCGGTCGCCGCTTGCGGTCTGATGTGCTCCCGTCGCCGTGGTTTGCTCCATTTGCGCGTGCCCCGTGCCCACCAGCGTGCGCAGCGCCGATCCCGCGCCAAACGTGCCTGTCACCTCGTCGGCAGCCATCTTTGCAGGCACTGCCGCGGCATTGCCGAGCCGGCTTTCACTGGTAACTACTACGCCGCCCGTGCCGTGAATCGTCTCCGGTTCCACCTGGGTCTTGCCGGCGCTTTCGATGGAGTGGAAATCCACATCCGCGACCGGCGAACGCCAGGTCCGGCGCGCGTCGAGCGTCTGCCCCGCAGCCTCCTGGCTGGTTACTTCGCTCTCCATGGCCACGCCGCGCTCCAGGTGCGCGTGGCGCAACTGGCCCAGGGCCGTGAAATCCAGCTCCGCGGTGGGCGAGGTGCCATGCATGGTGCGGCCTTCTTGCGCCGAATCCCCTTCTTGCTTTGAATCCAGAACCACGCCGCCTTCCAGGTGTCCGTGGCGAGGCTGGTTGTGCTCGTCAAAGTCCATGGCCGCTGTTGGCGACGCCAGGCGACCGCCGGTCGACGTGGTCATCGTAAAACCGTTTGTCGCATCCAGATGCGCCGCCGACCCATCTTCGCGGAAGAGGATGCTGGCTTTAGCCGCGTCCGCCCGGTCGTCCCTGTACTCCAACGTTGCCGCGCGCAGCAGGCACAGTTGCGCGGCGCGGTCGAACTCCGCGTGCTGCGCATGGATTCGCACCTCATCCTGGCCGCGATACGTCGTCAGCTCCACGGCCTGCACCAGCGTCAGGTAGCCGCGTTGCGAGTCGTACGAGGCGCCCACTGCGTTCCCAAATCCCTGTGCCATGGTGAAATTCACGGGTTGCGCCGTCGTCACGATGCCGGTGTTGCGGTCGAAAGTGACTCCGCTGGTCTTCACATGAACCTGGCCGGCATCAGCCGCCGCACTCGCCGCGATGTGGGAAAGATCGACCTTCTTGCTGCCACCGGCGGGCCGGGGTGGCTTCGTCAAAATCATCTCCACCGGTCCCTGCGCGGAGGCGATTCCGCTCTTCTGGTCGTATTCGAACTCGTCGCCCGCAATTTTGTCGGCCTGCACGCCGTCCTCGCCGTAGATCTCGATCTCGACGTCGTGCAGCTCCACGTGATCGTTCTTGAGCTCAATGGCCTTCGCGGCATGAATCTTGAACTTGGAATGCGCACCGAGGTTGTGCGAGTACGTGTAGCCGTTCGACTCTTCGGTGATATTCACGCCCAGCCGCTGCGGCAAATCGCGCCAGCTCAGCAGGTTCTTCCACTTGGCGCGCACCAGAAACACCCCCAGCGCCACCAGCAGCAACACCGCCGCCACTACCACCAGCGTCCGGATTCGCTCGATCGTGAAGCGCACGGCTTAGTTCCTCAATCCCAGCCGCTCGGCCAGCCGCTGCGCAAGGCTCTCGCCCAGCTCGCTCCACAACAGGCGCGCCGTGGCGCCCGAGGCTTTCTCTACCCCGCCGGCCAGCTCCACCAGTTGCCGCACGTTCTCTTCCACGTGCCGTGCGCCCACCTGGTCCAGATCGGCTTCTTCTTCGAGGAATGGCGTGTCCGTGCCGAAGTCGATGCGGATGTGTCCATCCTGCTCGTAGGCGCCCTCATCGAAGAGCGGCCCGTACCCGGTGACCCGCACCAGCCTCGGGCCCCGCGCCCAACGGCCCAAGATCTTCGCATTTTGTGGAGTGCTCAAACTTGATTTGTCATCCGGAGCGAGGTCGTCCGCCGCAGTGGACGGCCGAGTCGAAAGCCTGCCCTGAGCGGGGGTCATATCAATGACCGGAGTCGAATGGGGACATGCATTTTGCCCCATCGGCGGCGCAATGCCGCCGCCTTCTTCCCATTCCCACAGATTCCACCCCATCTGAAACTCGTAGGCGTAGTCTTCGTGGAGCAGTTCCATGGCTTCGGCCACGGCCAGCCGCGGCGCAATGCCCGGGCTCGACCCAGGAGCAGCGCCCATCCGCCCGTAAACGCGCTGAAACACCGGCGTCTCGCTCCAGTTCATCGGCCACACTGTCGCGGCGTAGAGGTTCTCCTCGCCGCCGTGCGCGGCAAAAGCGCCCAGCACCGCCGTCAGCTTGTCGGGGAGCGCCTCCAGGCGCAGGTTCGGGTACCACAGGCTCAAATAAAGCGTGTCGGACATCTCTATCCAGTTTAGACGGGCCGAGGGGGCAGAGATCAGGGGACCGGGATCAGTTTCGGGAGTCGGGCCGGGCGCCCCACGCTCGCTACGCCAGCGGAGCTAAGGCGGAATCAAGACTTTTGCGGTCTTTTACCCCGTCACAATCTCGCTGAAGTCGGCAATCGTGGAAAAGCTGCGCTGCACCCTGTCAATCAGGCCCAGGTGCGCGCCGCGCACCGTGGCGTCGGGATCGAGCACCATCACCTTGTCGAAAAATGCGTCCACCGCGGGACGCAGCGTGGCGATCGCGGCCAGCGCCTCGCTGTACGCCCGCTGCTCGCGGAGCTTCGCAACCTGCTCCGCAAGCTCCTTCGTCCGCTGCCACAGGTCGATCGCCTCAAGCGGCGATTGACTCAGCTTCGGCTCCGTCGGTTGATAGCCCTTCTCCTCCGCCTGGCGCAGGATGTTCTTGATGCGCTTGAATGCCGCGGAAACGGCAACAAAATCTTCTGACCCGCGCGCCGCAGTCAGCGCTTCGGCCCGCGCGATGGCGTCCCTCACGTCGTCCGCGCCCGCAGCCAGCACCGCATTCACAACGTCATACGCGAATCCGCGCACGTCCTTGAGATAGAAGTGCACCCGCTCGCGCAGGAACGCTTCCACCAGCGCCTTGTTCTCGCCCTCCGCACCGGACGCGTTGATCACATCGCCCAACGTCAACGGCAATTCTGCTTCGGCCAGAATCTTCACGATGGCGTTGGCCGCGCGGCGCAACGCAAACGGATCCTTCGATCCCGTGGGCGCGCTGCCAATCCCGAACATCGCCACAATGGTCTGAATCCTGTCAGCGAGTCCAAGCAACTGGCCTTCGACCGAAACCGGAATCTCGCCTTCTGTCGAGCCCGGTGTGTACTGCTCATAAATGGCCAGCGCCACGCGCTCGCCCAGCCCCTGCGCCCGCGCGTAGAGCCCGCCAATCACGCCCTGTAACTCGGTGAATTCTTTCACCAGCTCGGCCGTCAAATCGGTTTTGGCAAGCTCTACGGCCTTGAACAGAGCCTCTTCACTGAACGGGAAATCCACGCTCTTCAACGCGGATGCCAACGCACTCGCCACGGCCAGGTTCTGCTCGGTCTTCCAGTAGTAGCTGCCCAGTTCCTTCTGGAAGGTCACGCTTTTCAGGCTTTCCATGCGCTCGGCCAGCGGCGTCTTCTGATCCATGTCCCAGAAGAAGCGCGCGTCCTTGAATCGCGCCCGCAGCACGCGCGCGTTGCCGTGCCGGATGATGGCCGCGCCTTCCGCATCCGCCTGCGTGTTCAGCACCGCCAGAAAGTGCGGCGCCAGCTTGCCGTTCTCATCCTCGATCGCGAAATACTTCTGGTGGTCGCGCATCACGGTGACGAGAACTTCCTCCGGCAGAGCCAGATATTCGGGCTCAAAGTCGCCCAGGATTACGCTGGGCCACTCGGTGAGATGGACAACGGTCTCGACCAGCGCCTCATCCTCGCGCCAGCGCGCGCCAGCAACCGTGCGCGTGGCCGCGTCCAGCGCCTTGCGGATGATTTGCCTGCGCTCGGCGACGTCCACAATGACGGCTGCGCCGCGCAGACTCTTGGAGTAGTTCCGTGCCTCGTCGATGACGACCGGCGCTTCGCCGTGCAGGACGCGATGCCCGCGGCTTACATTGCCCGCGGCGATGCCGGCAATTTCCAGCGGCACAACGGCCGCATCCATCAGCGCCACCACCCAGCGCACCGGCCTGACGAATCGCTCCGGCTTGCCCGCGCGCCAGTACATGTTCTTGGCCCAGTAGATCGTGAGGGCTTCCTTCGGCAATTCGGCGGCAAGAATCTCGTTCGCGGTGCGACCTGTGCGCTTCATCGTCGCGCCCACGTACTCACCCTTCGACGTGGTAACTTTCTTAAGCTCAGCCACAGCCACACCGGCTTTTTTCGCGAAGGCGTGCGCGGCGGGCGTCGGTTCGCTGTCCTTGAAGGCCACCTGCCACGACGGGCCCGTCAGTATCTCCTCGATATCGGCCTGCTGTGCGAGCACGCCCTCCGCCAGCACGGCCAGACGGCGCGGCGTGGAGTAGGTTGTAGTTTTTGCCTCGGGCGCAAGCAACCGCTCGCGCTTGAGCAGATCGCTCACGCGGCGGCCCAGTTCGGCCTCAGCCCCGGCGATCATCCGCGCCGGAACTTCCTCCAGCCCGATTTCCAATAAAAAGTCAGCCATACCGTCGTTTCTTTCAAGCTTCTAGCCGCTAGAAGCTAGTAGCTGCTGCATCGCCCAGGCCTTCGCCACGCCCACCACCAGGTTGCGAATTCTCCCAATCACGCCCACGCGCTCCGTCACGCTGATGGCGCCGCGCGCATCCAGCAAATTGAACAGATTCGAGCACTTGAGCGCCAGCTCGTACGTTGGCAGCAGCGGGAATCTTTTCTTTGCCTCTGGACTGGCGTTTTCGTCTGCCAGCAATGCGCTCGCCTTTTCCAGCAACGCATGCGCCTCGGCCTCGAAGCTATTGAAGTGCTCCCAGAGCCGCGGCACCTCGGCCAACTCAAAGTTGTACACGGAGAACTGCAACTCCTCGGCCAGCCGCACGTCGCCGTAAGTCACCACCGCGCCCGTGTCGGGATCGCGCGCCCACACAATGTCGTAAATAGAGTCCACATCCTGCAGAAACGCGGCGATGCGCTCCATTCCATACGTGAGCTCGGCGCAGATGGGATCGAGATCGAGCCCGCCGCACTGCTGAAAGTAGGTAAACTGCGTAATCTCCAGGCCGTCCAGCATCACCTGCCAGCCCACGCCCCACGCGCCGCCCGCCGGCCACTCCCAGTTGTCCTCTTCAAACTTCAAGTCGTGGTGTTTCAGGTCGATGCCCATGGCCTCGAGCGATTCCAGATACAGCTCCTGCACGTTCACCGGCGGCGGCTTCAGGATCAGTTGGAACTGGGTGTGCTTGAAGAGCCGGTTAGGATTCTCGCCGTAGCGTCCGTCGGCTGGCCGCCGCGAGGGCTGCGCGTAGCCCACCCTGTAGGGCTTGGGCCCCAGCACGCGCAGAAACGTCTCCGGACACATCGTCCCAGCGCCCACTTCCACGTCGTAGGGCTGCTGGATCACGCATCCGCGCTCCGCCCAGAAACGCTGCAGGCGGAACAGCAAATCCTGAAAGGTGAGCGAGGTGGGCTTCACACGTGGTGCGGCTTGGGCAGCGGACACAGGCTTTTCTCTCTCATCGAAACTAAAGATTGATTTTAGCAGCCGGGATGAAGCAGGCAGGCACTTGGGTTGCAGCAATATGTCGAAAGTAACTTGTGAACGTTTTTCGGTCCAGGGAGTTCATTGGCGGTGTTTGACTGCCGCTCATCCGCCCAGCCGCGCCAGCGCCTCCGCGCTTTTGAGCTTCCTCTCCAGGTGCCGCTCCAGCGTCTGCAAGGTGAAGCGTCTTAGATCCTGCCCGCGTTTACGCGGCCACGGCTCGCCGGCAAACGTAGAGGCCGGTGCGCGCAGCATGCGCTGCGCCAGTTGCCAACTGTCGGCCGAGAGCGCGCTCGCCGAACCGTTCGCATGCACCCCGCAGAAAAATCCATCCGTAGCACTGCTGTACGAAACCTCCGCTGCATGCAATGCCAATGCCTCGCCGCACACCATGCAGCGGCTCGTGTCGGGCAGCAAACCCATCAGCCGCGTCATCCAAAGCGAGAAATAGGTGAGCGCCATCCACGGTTGGACGAATTCGGACTCGACGGCCGAAGTCTGCTCCAGCACCGCAACCAGCAGCCGGAAGACGGCATCCTGCGGGTCGCGCTCGGGCAGGATTTCATCCAGCACCTCGGCATAAAAGCTCAACACCGCCATGCGCGTGTGATCCACCGGCGCCGAAAGCGGCGAGCGCAGAATCTCCAACTGGTCCAGCCGCACCAACTCCTGCCGCGGCCGTTCGGCAAACCAGGCCCGCGCGAGGGTCATGGGTTCCAGAGCCCCGCCAAAGCGCTTGCGGCTCTTGAGCGCGGCCTTGGCCACGCCGCGCATGCGCCCGTAGTCGCGCGTGAAGAAGCTCACGATCAGGTCCGCCTCATGCACCGGCCAGGTGCGCAGAACCACCGCTTCTGAGGTGAGTACGGACATGCATTTCCATCATCGCACCGCCAGCAATGACACTGAAGACACAAACGCGCGTCCCACACAGGCAGGACGCGCGTTGCGCCACTCTTCAGGCGGATTGGGATTGGGTACGCTTAGCGGCCGAAATGCTTGGCGTTCTTTTCAGTGAAGTGGGCCCACTTCTCCGGCAGGTCGTCCTGCGCAAAGATGGCCGATACCGGGCAGACCGGAACGCATGCGCCGCAGTCGATGCACTCGACCGGGTCGATGAAGAGCTGATCGGCATCGGCGTGACCGTCTTCATCTTTCTTGGGGTGGATGCAATCGACGGGACAGGCGTCCACGCAGGCGGTGTCCTTGGTGCCGATACAGGGTTCTGCAATGACGTATGCCATTTTCTGCTCTCTCCGGGGAACTCCGGCGGCCTCATTTGCAAGTGCCGCACCGAACTTCTCGACGCTGATAGTAGCATATGGCACCACCGCCTGAGAAAGGCAGGGAGTAGCCAGCAGCCGATAGGGAATAGAGACCGAGGGAGCTAGCGCCGCGTCCCTGAGGTTCGCAATTTAGATACTGCGGTCATCCTGCGCGACGTTTGGCCCTTTTGGGGCCAAACGAAGTCGAAGGACCTGCATTTCGGGGTGTCGAGTTCTGCATCGAACTGCCGGGACACGACACTAGAGGGCCAGTGAAAAAGCGAAACACGTGAAGGAGTGAAATAAACGAGAGAAGTGAAGGGAGTGAAAGAAGTAGCCGAGCAGCCGGATTCCGGCTCCCTACTGGCTACCCTCTGCTTTTCCGCGCGCGCGCGAACTCCTCAGCGGTGGGAATGGGCGAAAGGTTCCGTCCCGCGAACAAGTCGGCAAAGAGGCCGATCAGTTCCTCGTGGATCAACCCATTCGAGGCCAGAATCTCATCGCTGGCCAGCCGGTAATGCGCGCCGGCAAAATCTGTCACGCGCCCGCCCGCCTCTTCCACCAGCAGAATTCCCGCAGCCGTGTCCCAGGGATTCAAATTGAACTCCCAGAAGGCTTCCATGCGGCCGCAGGCAACGTAGGCCAGGTCGAGCGCGGCCGAGCCGGCCCTCCGCACCCCGTGCGAGCGCAACGTGAACTCGTGGTAGAAGTGCATGTTCGGGCTGGTGTGGCGCTTGCGGCTGGGAAATCCGGTGGCCAGCAGCGATTCGGCCAGCTCCGGCACGTGCGAAACCCGCGCCGGCTTGCCGTTCAGCTGCGCTCCGCGCCCGCGCTCGGCCGCAAAAAGCTCGTCTCGCATGGGGTCGTAAATCACCCCGGCCACCAGCGTGCCATCGCCGTCCGGCCGCGTGCCCCTGGGCCGTTGCTCCAGCCCCATCGAAACGCAGAACTGCGGAAATCCGTGAGCGAAGTTGGTGGTTCCATCCAGCGGGTCCACGTACCAGCGGTACTCGCCGTCCATGCGCTCGCGCGTGCCTTCTTCGCCGTAGATGCCGTGCTCCGGAAAAACCTCGCCCAGCCGGCTGCGAATGAGCTTCTCCACGGTGCGATCCGCCACCGTCACCAGGTCCACGTCGCCCTTGTACTCGGTTTCCACGCCGGCAATGAAGTACTCGCGCAGCCGCGCACCTGCCTCGCGCGCGATCTCCGCAGCCCTGGGAACAAAAACAAAATCTGTCTGGATTGCTGTCTCCGCTGCGCCGCTCACAGGGCCGCCTCGCCCGAGCCCGGCACGTCTGCGGTCTCGTAGCGCGGCGCGCGCCGCCGACCCACCTCGCTGATGCTGCGGATCTGATGCTTGTAGATGAAGAGATTGGGCAGATTCTCGCGGGTCAGGCGCAGCATGGAGTCGTCAAAGTACTCGATCCAGCCACGCACCGTCTCGCCGTCGCGCAGTTTGATGTTCACAATTACCTGGCGATCGCTCAACGAGCGCAGGTAGAGCCCTTCCTGGCCGGTTTCACCCGGCGGGGGCGCCTTGGAGCGGCGGCGCGACGAAAGTGGAGACGTCATATTGTCATTTTAGATGCAAGCTGGGCCGGGGTAGCTGCAGGATACGGCTCAATTTGGGCGAGCGTGCAAAAGACACAGGCTTATTTACGGGAAGAATGCACTGGGCACGGCGGCAATCCCCGTCCGTTTCCTAGTTGCTCTTGGCCGGCGAATCCGCGTAATACCCCGTCTTGTTGCGGATGTTGAATTGTTCGGCGGCGGCGCGGGGAATCGTCACCGTCAAGCGGTGAAAATTCGTGCCCGGCGCCTGGTGGTGCGGATAGTAGCCGATGAGATATTGCGTGCGCAGGTCGTCGCTCACCCTGGCAAAGGCCTTGTCCAGGCCGCCATCGCTCACGTAGAAATACTTGCCGCCGGTCTGCTCCGAAATGGTTATGAGCGCGTGTTCGCCGCCCAGGTCGCGGCCGGCGCTGGCTTCAATGGGCACGTCGATGAGCGAATAAATCATCACTTCGTTGCGCAACGCGGCTTCCAGGGCCTGGGCATAGGTGGAGCTTTGGGCAGTGTCGTCTCCATCCGAGACCACCACCAGCACCTTGCGCCCTACTTTTCCTCCCAGCTTGCTTGAGCCCAGGCGGATGGCGTCGTAGAGCGCGGTCGCCCAATCGCCGTGCAGCTCGCTGAGGCCGCGGTCGATCACGGCCAGCTTGTTCGTGAAGGGCGTAAGCTCGTGCACGTCGGTGGCAAACTGGATCAGGCTCATCTGGTCCTGCGGGCGCAGAATGGCGTGCGCGAAGCGCCGTGCCGCGGCCGCCTCCTCACTCATGTCCTTGCGCACGCTGCCTGATGTGTCGATGGCCAGCGTCAAATTCAACGGCAGCTCCGACTGCCGCTCGAAGACCGCGATCTGCTGTGGCCGCCCATCCTCGTACACCGCAAAATCATCCTGCGTCAGGCCGCCCACCAGTGCGCCGTTCTTGTCGGTTACATTGACGAAGATGCTTACCAGCTTCACATCCACGTGAAAGGTGGTCACCGGCTCCTGTGCGGCGAGGGCCATGGGCGCCAGGAGCAGCAGCGCCATGCATGCAGAGCGAAGAGAAACTCCGTGCCCCATCCTTTCGCCGGCGTTTAGGCGAAAGGGTGGGAAGCCACGAAAGCGGGCGCAGATTCTCTCCAACCCTTTCTCCGCCGCGGCGGACGGAAAAGATGGGGCACGGGAAATGCTGGCCGCTTCAGCATTCATGCGGCGTCTCCGTGGATTGCAAGGCGATATCTTTCGGAAACGGCTCGCCCGGCGCCCACACCGCGCCATCGGCAAAGGTTTCCTTCTTCCAGATGGGCACAGTCTCCTTGAGCGTATCGATGAGCCAGCGGCAAGCCTCGAAGGCCGCACTGCGATGCGCTGAAGCCACCACGATCAGCACGCTGGTCTCACCGATCTCCAGGCGGCCCAGCCGGTGCAGCATCGTCACCTGCCTCACGCCAAATCGCTCGTGCGCCTTCAACCCCAACTCCCGCATCTGCTTGAGGGCCATCTCTTCATAGGCCTCGTAATCCAAATGCAGGGTGCGGCGCCCGCGCGTGTGGTTGCGCACGATCCCGTCGAACACCACCACCGCGCCATCCTCGCCGCTTTTGGCCGCGGCTACGATCTTCTCCGCATCGATGCGCTCGCGGGTCAGCGCGACGCTGACGTTTTCCCTTCCACTACTCCCGTCCAAGGCATTCGCGGCACGCGCAGTGCCGCCAGAGACCGGAGGCAACAGGCCCACCTCGTCGCCGTCGTGCAGGATCCGCGTGGCCTGGGCGTACTCGGCATTGACGCTTACCGCGATGCTGCTCAGGATCTCTGCCGCGACGCCCGCGGGCAGTGCGGGGCGCAGGCGTTCCAGCAGCATGGCCACGGAGGCGCCGTCCGGCAGCTCCAATATCTTCGCGGAGGAGCCCAGCCAATCCTTCAACACCCCAAATGAGATCACTTGCACACGCATCACTCGAAAAAGAATACCGCCTATCGATTAGACGTGACAGGTAGAAATCTGGAGCTTGCGCGGGGGCGGATCAGGTCAGCTTGTAGAGAAAACCGGTGGGCGTTCCCCACAGATTGCGGGCGCGTTCCTCGTAAAAGATGCTGAACTCGATCCCGGAGATATCGAAGTCGAAGAGAGGCACCCGGTCGAAGGTGTAGTCGGCCCGCGGAGAATACTCATCGCCTCCGCAATCGATCATCAAGGAAGCGCCCGCGGACAGGCGCTCGGAGTGGGTGAGCAGCATGCTTGCGACGGCAAAAACGCCCAGGCAGAACTCATTGCCCTCCAGAGAGGCGCGCGTGCGCCGGGCTGAACAGCCGCGATGCAGCATGCCGGCCTGCGCTGCCACCACCAGGATGTCGTTCCCCTGCTGCTGATCGGCAAGAATAGTCTCTGCAAGCCGGGAGCGCTCGGTCTGGCGCAGGTACTCTTTGCCCAGGCGTCCGACGATGCGGTTTGAAAAGCGGCGCTTTTTCGCCAGAACCTCGAGAATTCGCTCTACCGCCTCGTTGTAAGTGGGCGCCACGGCTTGCCACCGGGGAATGGCAAACCAGGCTTCGGGCTCTTCCGGGAGCGGAATCCGGCCCAGCTTCTCATGACATGCGCCGAGCTCCGGGAATAGCTTCCTGAGCTCCGTCACTTGCGCTTCTAAGGGCCGCACGCGATAGGTCGGCGGATAGCAGCGGTCCGAACCCACCTCTTCGTCCTCGAACTTATGGCTCGCGGTGTGATTCTGGATGATTTCCGTCACCGCCCCGGCGATCTCCGACTTGAGTTTGTTCTCCTGCTCCAGCACGGCTTGCGCGCTTTGCCGGTCGAGCTGCTCGATCGCCGTCAGATAAGCATTGCGCGCGGCGTCGCCAAGGCAGCTTTGCAGCTGCTGGTTCTGCTGCTCGGTCATGTTGCCTGAAAGATGCAGCGGAACGATCGTGTGTGTGGCCGGCATGATCTTCCCGGCCTATCGGCATATTTCCGCCATTCTCTACCTTGTTCAGCCAAATCCCAGCGCAGCGCAGCGGTAGGGCATGCCGTTCCAACGCCGCGCCCAAAGCAGGAATCCGGCGCCAGAGTGTTCGTGCATGAGAATGCACTTAGAAATAAAAAAGGGCCGGCAGATTCGCCGGCCTCTTTTCTTGCAGGAAAGAACGCTTACGCCGCTGCACCTACTGGGAGCTCAGTCGGGGCAAGCTGCGGCTGCGGCCGCATAGCCAGCTTCGGCAGAGCCACGGCCAGCACGTCTTCAATTTGGCTGGCGTAGTGCACATCCACGCCCGCCATCATCTCCGGCGTCAGGTCCTCTTCCACACTCTGGCGGTTTTCCGCGGGCAGGATGATGGTGTCCACCCCGGCTCGCCGCGCGGCCAGAAACTTCTCCTTAATCCCGCCCACCGGCAGCACATTGCCGCTCAGCGTGATCTCGCCGGTCATGGCCGTCAGCGGCCGCACCGCCGTGTCGGTCAGCAATGACACCAGCACCGTGGCCATGGTGACGCCCGCCGAAGGACCGTCCTTGGGAATGGCGCCCGCCGGCACGTGGATGTGGAGGTCGAGATCCTTGGTGAAGTCCTCGGCAAGCCCCAACCGCAAGGCGTTCGAGCGTACCCAGGTCAGCGCCGCCTGCATGGACTCCTGCATCACCTCGCCGATCTGGCCGGTCATGGTGAAGCCGCCCTTGCCCTTCATCTTGTTGGCCTCGATGAAGAGGATGTCGCCGCCGGCCGGTGTCCACGCCAGGCCCACGGCCACGCCCGGCCGCTTCACGCGTTCCGCAACCTCAGTCTCCACGCGCACCTGGATGCCGCCCAGGAATTCTTTGAGCATCTCGCGTGTCACCACGAGCTTTTCCGTGTGCCCTTCCACGACGCGCCGCGCTTCTTTTCTGCATACAGTCCCGATGGTCTGTTCCAGCTTCCTCACCCCGGCCTCGCGCGTGTAATGGCGGATGATGTGCCGCACCGCTGCCTCGGGAAACTCAATCTGCTCCACCGTGATCCCGTTTTCCTTGATCCGGCGCGGAATCAGGTAGCGATTGGCGATATGCACCTTCTCTTCTTCGCTGTAACCCTGCAGCGGGATGATTTCCATGCGGTCGATCAGCGGTGCCGGTACCGTGTCCAGCATGTTCGCCGTGCAGATGAACAAGACCTTCGAGAGATCGAACGGCACGTCCAGGTAGTTATCGCGGAAGGTGTTGTTCTGCTCCGGATCCAGCGTCTCCAGCAGCGCCGACGCCGGATCGCCCCTGAAATCGCGGCCCAGCTTGTCCACCTCGTCCAGCATGATCACCGGGTCGTTGGTTTCCGCGCGGCGAATGCTCTGGATGATTTGTCCCGGCAGGGCGCCGATGTACGTCCGGCGATGGCCGCGGATCTCCGCCTCGTCGTGCATGCCGCCCAGCGAGACGCGCTGGAACTTGCGGCCCAGCGCGCGCGCAATCGACCGGCCCAGGCTGGTTTTGCCCACCCCCGGCGGGCCCACAAAGCAAAGGATGGGCCCCTTCATGTCCGGCTTCAGCTCCAGCACGCTCAGGTAGTCCAGGACGCGGTCCTTCACCTTCTTCAGCTCGTAGTGATCCTCATCCAGAATCTCTCGCGCCTTGACGATATCGACCTTCGAGCCCGAACTCGTGTTCCACGGCAGCACCGCCAGCCACTCGATGTAGTTGCGGGTCAGTCCGTAGTCGGCGGCCATGGGCGACATGCGCTGCAGCCGCGCCAGCTCCTTCAGAGCTTCTTTCTTCACGTCCTCGGGCATGCCCGCGGCTTCAATCTTCTGACGCAGGTCCTCTATGTCGCGCTGGCCCTCGTCCTGCTCGCCCAGCTCCTTCTGGATGGCCTTGAGCTGCTCGCGCAGGTAGTAATCGCGCTGCGACTGCTGCACCTGGTCCTGCACCTCGGTCTGGATCTTGGTGCGCAACTGCTGCACCTCGATCTCCTTGACCAGCAGCTTGTTCAGTAATTCCAGCCGGTCCGCTACGTGCGCCGCTTCCAAAAGCAGCTGCTTGTCGTCCGTGGTCAGGAAGGGCAGGGAAGACGCCACAAAATCCACCAGGCGAGCGGGTTCTTCGATGTTCGCCGCGATGGTCCGCAACTCGTCGGAGAGCGTGGGCGATTCGGTGACGATCTGTTGGAACTGGCCGATCACGTTGCGCACCAGCGCCTCGAACTCGGCAGAGGTTGCCGGCGCCGCGTCTTCCAGCGTTTCCACCTCGGCCACCATGAAGGGCTCAGACTGGATAAAACGCACCAGCCGGACGCGGCTCACGCCTTCCGTGAACACAAAACGGCTCTGGTTGGGCATGCGCACAACTTTGTGCACGGTGGCCAGGGTCCCCACCTTGTGCAGGTCGTCGGGTTTCGGCGTGTCCAGGCGCGCATCCAATTGCGCCGCGACCACGATTGCCCGCTCCTCGCCCAACGATTCGATCAGCTGGATGGAGCTTTCCCGGCCCACCGTCAAGGGCAGGACAGCGTGAGGAAACAGAACCGTATCGCGAACCGGCAAAACCGGAATCATGCGCGTTCCGGGTGCGGTCTTTGGTGTGTGCTCGTCAGAGGGTAAAGCTGGCTGGTTTGGCATTGAGTGTCCCCGTATCAACTTTTCTATCATTAGATAGTTCAGAAATGGAGAAGTTGCAAGTTTGGCTTTCCCGTGCCTCTCCTTTGCTGTACGTGAACTGGTGTTACGTCTGCGTCCCTTCCGGGGTTCCACGTCCTGTTAACTAGCTGTCATTTTAGTGGCTTACGAGGCGTAAAGACGCGGCCAGAACCCCGTCGGCAGACCGGTGCAATCCTCCGGTTCACTCCATGCAGCCATCCCACCGTTCTATCGGCTGAAAACCCGTGAAGGTGAGCGATGGGGACGCTTGCGGGAAGGCCGGGGCGGTCAAGCGGAATTGGGTCGGGCTTGGGAACAGGATGGGCCACGGTTCAACCGGCGCGTGAGGTCCCGCAGGAGCCCAGCAATGTTACGTCGCCGACCCGTGCTCCATGGCGTCTACTGTTTCTGCTTGATGGCCGACTCGATGTGTTCCCACACCTCGTCCGGCGGTTCCACACTGGGAAACAACTGCCGTGCCGCGTCGGCGATGGTTTGCAAATCGGCCAGCAGAGCGCGGCAACCGTCACAATCCTTCAGGTGGGGATGCTCAGCGAGATCCTCCCCCGAACCGATCAACTCAGCCATTTGCGCCTGAAACTCGGCACAACTTAACGTGCTGCGGTCGCCGTTCATGGCCGCGCCTCCTGGCGGTTCTGCGTGCGCAATGCCTCACGCAATCTTAGACGCGCCTTGTGCAACTGCGATTTGCTGTTGCCGATCGAACAGTCCAGCATCGATGCAATCTCATTATGCTCAAAACCCTCCATATCGTGAAGGATAAAGATGAGCCGGTAGCCGGCCGGAAGGTCGGCAATGACGCGCTCCAAAACCAGGCGGTCGATGGCTCCCGTGAGCGCCAGGTCGGGAGCGCCAAAGCTGCGGCTGGGGCCCTCCTCCGGATTCGGCTCCATGGCTTCGTCCAGAGAGATCAGCGACAAACCCTTCTTGCGCAGTTGCATCAGAACCACATTGATGGCCAAGCGGTGCAGCCAGGTGGAAAAGGCCGAATCGCCGCGGAAAGTGGCAATCTTGCGGTGCAGCTGCAGGAAGGCTTCCTGCGTCAAATCCTCGGCTTCGGCCACGTTGCCCACCATGCGCAGGCAAAGCGAGTAGATGCGCCGTTTGTGCAGGATGTAGAGCTGGGCAAAGGCCTGATGGTCTCCCGCCTGTGCTCGCGCCAGGACATCGGCATCGGCTGGCTGGGCGGCTGCGGATTTGCCGGCCACCGCTACCGGCGCTGCTTGCTCGCCGCCACTTGCACGAGTGCGCTGGGGCGCTTGCGTTGAAATGGGGGAGTCGGCCATTTGTTTCCTTGGGGCTGCTGCTACTGGGTCAGATGCACGATCGCAATGCCGGAGATGGCCGGCTCCGAAACCGCGGCCTTCTTTCCGGCACGGGCTTCTGAGCTACCGCTCCAAGGCCGCAATCCCCGCGGTCTTTGAAGGAAGCCAAACCTGGAGTCGATCCTCAGGTTTTGCTGTAGCTTCTTTCCTCGTTAGTATAGGGGAAAGCATCTGGGATTGACTGACGATGGTCAAGCATCGACTCCAGCCGATACCCTGCAACATCGCGTGGTAAACCCCTTGGCCCTGATTTGGCAATCGGTACCCTCGCACAGTATCTAAAATATGGTCTTGCGGACAAAGCCGGTAGAAAGATGCGATGCTCGCCCGGCCCCCCAATGCAGACTCTGCCCCATCCCACGCTGTCCAAATTCCGTTGACAGGCAGGATATGGCCCGTCGCCGATTGCGCACCGCAACTCTGCTCACCTCCGTCCTTCTGGTTGCAGGCAGTGGATTGCGCAACAGTTGGTGTCAGTCGCCCGCGGCCGGTCCGGTCCCGCAGCCCGCTCCCGTCACCGGCAACGAACAGAGCCCGGCGATTTCCGGGCCATCGAAACCTCCCGCGCAAGCGCCCGCCTCCGTTCTCGCATGGCAAGGCCTGCCGGTGCGCCGCATTGCATTCGAGGGTGTTTCCGCCGGTCAGCTCGAGCCGCTTGCCGGCCATTTGCCCCAGGCCCAGGGAGCGCCGCTGACCGAGGACAATCTGAAGCGCAGCTTGCGCCAGCTTTACGCCACCGGCCTCTACGACACCAGTGAGGCCCGCGGCTCGCGCCAGGCGGATGGCGTGGCTCTGGTCTTTGCCGGGACTCCGCGCACGTTTATCGGAACTGTCGGCGTGGACGGCGCCACCGGCGCCACCATGAATATGCAACTGCAGCGGGCCAGCCAGCTGGAAGCTGGAACCCGCCTGACTCAGGAAAAGATGGTCCGCGCCGCCCAGCAGATGCGCGCCACGCTCGAGCAGAACGGTTACTACGAAGCAGTCATTACGCAAACCATCACCCCGCATCCCGGAGAACAGCTTGCCGACATCGCGTTTCGCGTGGTCTCCGGGCCGCGGGCGCGCGTGGGCAAGGTCACGGTCACAGGCGATTCCGGCATGACCGTCGACGAGTTTCGCCTTCACGCCCATCTCTGGAAGATCGCGCACGTCGATCACGACACCGTGAATCGCGCGCTCGATGGCGTGCTCCGCGCCTATCAGAAACAGGATCGCCTCGAGGCCGAGGTGAAACTCGAATCCGGGGTGTACGACCATGCTGCAAAGGCGGTCGATTATCAGTTTTCCGCCAACCGCGGACCGGTGGTGCGCGTCGAGGTGCATGGCGCAAGCATCGACTCCGAGCGCATCAAACACCTTATCCCCATCTATCAGGAGGGCAGCGTCGACGAAGATCTGCTGAACGAAGGCAATCGCCGCCTGCGCGACTACTATCAGCGCCTCGGCTACTTCCATGCGCAGGTCGATCACGAGCGGCAATCTGCCGGCGCCGACGAAGTGACCATTCTTTACACCGTGAAGCTGGGGCCGCGGCGTCGCGTGGAACAGGTTTCCATCGCAGGGAACCATTATTTTTCCGCGGCCACGCTCATGGATTTGCTCAGCGTTCATGCCGCGGACGTTCTGGACCGTCACGGCCTCTACAGCCAGGCGCTGGTCTCCGCCGACGTCAGCGCGCTGGAGAGCGTGTATCGCAACAACGGTTTTTCTCAGGCGAAGGTGACGCCTGAAACCAGCACTTCCGAGACCGCGGACAATGCCCAGTCCGGCGCCGGCGCACCGCCGCAGCCGGCCGGCGCAGGCACCCCGCCCCTCAAGGTCGTCTATCGCATCGCGGAGGGCCGGCAGCTTCGCGTCGGTGGCCTCGCGTTGCAGGGCAACGAACACATCGCGACAGCCAATTTGACTGCTCTGCTCAACACCACACCAGGGCAGGTGCTTTCGCCCAGTTCTTTGGCCGGCGACCACGATGCGATCGTCACCGCGTATTTAAGCCGCGGCTTCGATCAGGCGGCTGTGAACCTGTCGGAACAGGCGGAGCCCGCCGATCCCGGCAAGGTCGATGTGGTCTTCCATATCGACGAAGGACCGCAGACTTTTGTTCGCAACGTGCTGGTGACGGGCCTCGAAGACACGCGCCCGCAAACCGTGATGCGGGCCATTACCGTGCATGCCGGCGATCCGCTCAACCAGGACGCGCTGGCTACTACGCAAAGCAATCTCTACGCCTTCGCGCTCTTCAATCAAGTGGATACCGCGGTCGTGAATCCCGCCGGCGATGCGCCCCAGAAGACCGTGCTGATCCAGGCCATCGAAGCGCGGCGCTGGACGTTGACCTACGGCTTCGGCTTTGAGGTGCAAACCGGACAGCCGCAGAACAACTGCTCAGGCGCGTTCGCAGCCGGTGTCGCCTGCAGCCCCAACGGAAAGACCGGCGTCAGCCCGCGCGTGCTGGCCGCGATCACGCGCAACGGCCTCTTCGGCCGCGACCAATCGGCTTCGCTGCGCGGCACCTACGGCTTGCTCGAGCAGAGCCTCGGCCTGCTTTATCAGGTTCCGCACATCGAGGGAAACCCGAACTTCGGCCTCGCCTTTTCCGGCGGCTATGCCAACAGCGAAGACGTATCGACCTACGTTGCCTCGCGTCTCGAAGGCGCATTCCGCGGGACTGAAAACTTCAACCATCCCGGCTCCTGGCTTTCCCGGGCCAACACCTTCATCTACGAAATCGACTTCCGCAGAGTGAAAGTGGCTGCCAGCAGCTTGCAGGTGTTCCCAGGAGAAATCTCCGAGCTCTCCACGGCGACGCGCGTGGGAGGGCCGGCATTCACCTGGATTCGCGATACGCGCGACGTACCCCTGGATGCGCACCGCGGCACCTACACCAGCTTTCAGGAGTTCCTTTCCGATCGGCTCTCCGGCGCCCAGGCCGAGTTCAACCGCATCGACGCCTCGAATTCCAGCTACTACAGCTTCGACAAGAACCGCTTCGTAGTGGCGCGCAACACGCGCTATGGGCAGATTCGCGCATTCGGCAATGGATCGAGCGAGTTGATTCCGCTTCCCGAGCGGCTCTATGCCGGCGGCCCGGTTTCGCTGCGCGGTTTCTCGCAGAACGCGGCCGGTCCGCGCGATCCGGAAACCGGCTACCAGATCGGCGGCGCGGGAGCCTTGATTAACAGCACGGAATTGCGCCTGCCGCCTCCCACCGTGCCCTGGTTCGGCAATACCATGAGCTTCGTGATCTTTCACGACATGGGCAACGTGTTTACCAACGCCGGCGACGCGTGGGCCAGCGCCCTGCGCGTTCGCCAGCCCGGCAGTAGCGCCTGCAGAAACGCGGTTGCCGACGTGAATGATACGACCACATACTACAAGTACACGCCCTCAGGGCCCCTCACCTCGACCGGGCAACAAGGCGTGTGCAGCTTCAATGACTTTTCCCATTCGCTGGGTGCGGGATTGCGCTACCACACGCCGGTCGGTCCCATTCGATTTGACTTCAGCTACAACTTGAATCCACCGATTTATCCCGTGAACATTAACTACGGAATTCCGACACCGTCACCAAACCCTCTGGGGATTCCGGGTTACGAGCAGGGGCCGTATCTAGGCCAGGCGCCGCACATCAATTTCTTTTTCAGTCTCGGGCAGGCCTTCTGATGCGTAGACCGGCTCCAATCCGAATCAGTTTCGCCCGCCCAACGGCTGTCATCCTGAGCGGAGCGTGGCGCGTATCTGCGCCGCGCGGAGTCGAAGGACCTGCGGTTGCTTTTTCGGCGGGTTGCGGAGAAATCCTTCAAGGGCCGCAAGAAGTGTCAGGGTACGACTTTAGTGGTACCATATCCGCTTCACAACCGAGTCGGGCTTTAGCCCCTGTGCGATTCTTCCCCCACGAAGACGCCTTTTGTCACAGGCTGCGAAGAGGCGGAGCAGTGAAATACATTCTCTTTGCGCTGCTCCTTTCCGCACCTTCGATAGCCGCGGCTCAACAGCCGGGCCCCTCGACCGCACTCGTTCTCGATCGTGCGGTCGCCGTGGTCAACAAGCACGTCATTCTGGCCAGCGACCTCGACGATGAGATCCGCCTCTCCGTTCTCGATCCCAATACGGTGCCGCAGGTCGAGCTCACCAGGCAGCAGGCGCTCGATCAGTTGATTAGCCGGACCTTGATCCAGCAGCAGATCCGCCAGCAGGACGTCGATGCCATCGAGCCCTCGCCAGAGGAGGTCAATGCACGTCTGCACGAGATTCGCGCGGAAGTGCCCAACTGCATCCGCCAGAACTGCGCCTCCGACGCAGGGTGGAAGGCATTTCTCGCGGCGCATGGGCTCACGGAGGAGCGCGTCGAGGCTTATCTCCGCTACCGGCTTGAGATTTTGCGCTTCATTGAGCAGCGCTTTCGGCAAGGCATTCAAATCTCCCCGCAGGAGATCGATCTCTACTACCACGAAACGTTGGCGCCGCGGTACGCGCCCGGGGAAACCGTTCCGCCCCTGGCTCAGGTAGCGCCGCGCATTCAGGAAATCCTGCTGCAGCAACAGGTCAACGTGCTGTTCGACAATTGGCTCACCAACTTGCGCCAGCAGGGCGACGTGGAAGTGCTCGATCCGGATCTTGCCCCGAATCTTGCCCCGCAATCCACTCCGCAACCTGCGCCGGCCGAGGAAACACCAGCCCACCCGAGCGGCGCGGAAGGGGGGAGCCGATGAGCGAGCGCGACGACAAGCCCACCGCCGGCGAGAAACTCTCCCAGCCGCAGCCGAAGCGGCGTGGCATACGCTACCGTCTCCGCCGCTTCTTTCTACGCCATCTTCCGCTCGCCGTTGCGGGCTTGGCCGTTTTCCTGGCGCTTTTGGCCGTCGGCCTCTATTTCGCGGCCAGCTCTTCCGCATTTGAAAACGGGGTGCGCAAGCGCCTCATCGTGTCCATCGAAGAACTGACCGGCGGCAGGGTTGAGATCGCCTCATTCCACTGGCGCCTACTTCACTTTGAAGCTGAAGCTGACGGGCTCGTCATTCACGGTCTTGAAGATCCCGGCGATGCACCCTACGCAAAAATCGATCACCTCGGCGTGGTTTTCAGCCTGCGCAATCTTTTCAGTCCCACCGTTCGCTTGCGCACCCTGGAGATTGACCGGCCCAGCTTCCACTTCATCGTCTATCCCAACGGATCGACGAATCAGCCGCAGCCGCGCCGGCCGCGCAACCCGTCAAGTTCTGAAATCGACACCCTATTCGAGATGCATGCCGGCCGTATTGCGGTTGAGCAGGGCAGTATCGACTACGACTGCCGCAACGCCAGCTTCGATTATCAAAACCGGAGCGCGCCGCTCGACTTCTCGGCCAACGACGCATCGCTGGTCATGCGTTATGTTCCTGCGACGTTCCATACGCCTGCGTCCTATCGCATCGAGGTTGGCGTTAGCGATCTCAATCTAGCCCGCACCGTGCCGCGCGATCCGCTGCCGGTGCACGGGAACCTGCAGGCCACGATCGACCTGGAGCGCGCGCAGGTTTTTCTGCGCTCCCTGCGCATCACGGCCGAGAGGCGAGGCGGCCCGAGCCACGCTCTTGAAGTCACGGGAGACCTTGAGGACTTCACGCATCCCCACTGGCACGCGCACCTTGAAGGCGATCTGGATATGCGGCTCCTCGACCCCATCACCGGCTACGGCGATGCGCCCGAGGGCCTGGCTCGCCTCGATCTCACCGCTGCCGGCCAGGAAGGCGCATTCCAAATCGACGGCGGCGTGCACATTGACGGCGGTTCGTACATCGGCGAAGGCGTCACCGCCACGGGCCTCACCCTCGACACCCGCGTCCACGCCGATCAAAAGCAGTTGCTCATCACGCAAATCGTCGCCCGCTTGCGCCAGGGCGGCCAGATCGAGGGAGCGCTTGCGCTCGAGCCATGGCTTCCCGGCGATGCCTCCGCGCACCTGCAGGACACCGTTCAAAGCACTGAAGAGCCTCGCGCCAGCCGGAATACGATCATCCCCGCCCCGCAATGGACCATTCCCGTCAACGGCAAAGTGACCGCCAATTTCAATGAGGTTGCGCTCGATACGGTGCTCGACATGGTCAGCCCGCCGTCGTTCCGGCGTCTGGGTTTCGACGCGCTCTTGAACGGCCCCGTGGTTGCCGTCTGGACGCTTGGCGACGGCCGCACCGTCTCGGTCGACGCGCAGCTCGCCATGAGTCCTTCAAAGCAGACTCCTGCCGGCGAAGTACCCGCGACGGGCGCGATCGACGCCACCTACGCGCATCACAATGGCTCGGTGGATCTGCGCAAACTCGAGCTGCACCTACCCCAAAGCGATCTTCAAGCGCATGGTCTGCTCGGCGCGTACCCGGTCACGAGTCCTTCGTCGCTCAGCGTCGATTTCCACTCGCACAATCTGAGCGAATTCGACACCGCGCTGCGCAGCCTCGGCTTCAAGCGCAACGGCAAAACCGGAACCGCGGCGCTGCCGGTGTCGTTGACGGGGCAAGCCGATTATCACGGATCGTGGACCGGCTCGTTGGCTCGGCCGCACCTCGCAGGCGCCTTCGAAGCCACGCAACTTGCCTTCGAATGGCCCTCCGCAGCCGGCAGTTCCGTGCCGCCGCAGATGGTGCGCTTCGATTCCGTCTCAGCTTTGGGCACGGTTTCGCCGTCGCAAATCGCCATCCAGCACGCGCAGCTGCAACGCGGCGCCATGCGCATTGCGCTGGGAGGCACGCTCGATGCATCACCGGGGGGCGCGCCGGGCCGCGAGCCGATGTTTGACGCGAACTCCTTGCTGCATGCGTACTTCAACGCGACCAACCTAGATGTTGCCGACGTGCAGCCGATTGTTACCGCGGCGGGCGGCCCCAATCTTCCCCTCACCGGCGCGTTCAACGCGCGCATTCAGGCCGACGGGCCGCTCCGCGCGCCCACCGCCTCCGGTTCCGTACAAATGGAGCGTGGCGTCCTCTATGGCGAGCCGGTCACAGGACTGCGCGTCCAGGGCACGCTCGCCGGCCAGGTGCTCAAGCTGACTTCGGCCACACTCAATGAAGCCGGCGGCACCCTCGCCGCGTCAGGAAGCTACGACTTCAAGTCCGAGCGCGTCCAGCCTGGTCAATTCCAGCCCGGCCATTTCCAGATCGACGCGCACGCCGAAAGCATCGACATCGCCCGCCTCGGTTTCCTCCGCAGCCGCAATCTCGACGCCACCGGCAAGCTTGCCTTTTCCATCACCGGCTCCGGCACATTGAGCGATCCGCGCCTTGAGGGCCATGCCACGCTCACCGCGCTCACCTTCGGCGGGCAACGATTCGGAACCCTCCAGGTCGCCGCGCATTCCACGGGTCCGACCATCGAATACAGCGCCACCACGCAACTGGAGCAGGCCGGGCTCACCCTGCACGGGCAAACCACTCTCCATGGCGACTATCCGACGCATGCCCAGCTCGAATTCTCCCGCTTCAACCTCGGCACCCTGCTGCGCTCGGCGCACGTAGAGGCATTCAATGGCGAGTCGGCGCTGGCCGGCACGGTTTCGGTCGACGGCCCGCTCGCCCACCCCGAGCAGCTTCATGGTGAGGCGCAGCTCCACGAACTGGCGTTCACCATTTCCGGCGTTCAGCTCCAGGGCGACGGCGGATTGCATGCCACGCTGGCCAACGGCCGCATCCATCTCGATCCGTTGCACGTGACCGGCGAGAATACCGATCTGCACGTGCAGGGCGCCCTGTCACTCAAAGACACGCAGCAACTCGATCTCACCGCCAGCGGCTCCATCAACCTGAAGCTGGCAGAGACCCTCGACTCCGATTTGACCGCCAGTGGATTGACGACTTTCCAGATGGAGGCGCACGGGCCTTTGCTGCACCCCAGCCTGCAGGGACGCGTCGAATTCCAGAACGGCGCGCTCTCGCTGGAAGATCTGCCCAATGGCCTGAGCCAATTGCACGGCACGCTCGAGTTCAACCAGAACCGGCTGGAAGTGAAAGACCTGACCGCCATGAGCGGCGGCGGCCTGTTGACCGTGGGCGGTTATCTTGCGTACCAGCACGGCATCTACGCCGATCTTTCGGTCACGGGCAAACAGGTGCACATTCGTTATCCCGAGGGCGTCAGTTCGCTCGCCGACGCCACGTTTCACCTGCAAGGACAGCAAAGCAATTTGTTCCTGAGCGGTGACGTCCTCATCACGCGCTTCTCCGTCAGCCCCGATCTCGACCTCGCGGCCCTCGCCTTGCAGGCCAATCCCTCGGTGCAGACCATTGCGCCGCCTGACGCTCCGTCGAATCACGTGCGCCTCGACGTGCACATCGTCTCGTCTCCGCAGTTGAGCTTCCAGAATGCCTTCGCCAAGCTGGCCGGCGACGTGGATCTGCGCCTCCGCGGCACTTTGGCTTCACCCTCGCTTCTGGGCCGCGTTTCCGTCACCGAAGGCAGCGCCTTGATCGCCGGAACTCGCTACGACCTCGAGCGCGGCGACATCACCTTCACCAACCCGGTGCGCATCGAGCCCATCATTGATCTCAGCGCCTCGGCGCACGTCGAGGACTACGACATCTCTCTCGACCTGCACGGATCGCCGCAAAAGCTCTCCGTCAGTTACCGCAGCGACCCGCCATTGCCTGAAGCCGACGTGGTCTCCCTGCTGGCCCTCGGACACACCGCCAACCAGCAGCGCCTCTACACGCAGCAGCAGCAGCAGGCCCTCGCCAATCCCACCGACGCCTTGCTCGGCGGAGCCCTGAACGCCACCGTGAGCAGCCGCGTGCAAAAGCTCTTCGGCGCCAGCTCGGTCAAAGTCGATCCCAATTATCTGGGCGCCTTCGGCAACTCCACCTCGCGCATCACCGTGCAGGAGCAGTTTGGCCGCATCGTCACCCTCACCTACGCCACCGACGTGAACACCACCAGCCAGCAGTTGCTCCAGGCTGAAGTGGCCATCAACCGCCACGTCTCGATCGTGGTGGCCCGCGACGAGTCCGGCGTCTTCTCCATGGTCGTCAAGTTCCGGCGCAACTTCCGCTAAAACGATTTGGCGTCGCCCCAGCGCCATGCGCAGCGCCGGATTGAGCCGTCAGGAATCGTAATTCCCGGCAACCCAAGCGCTGTTTCTGGTGTCTAAAAAAGCGCGGACAGGGGTCATGCCCCCCACCAGCACTTAAGGTGAGTGGCTGCCCCTGAAAAGCGCGAAGATCGACAAAGCGGAGGAAACTCTTATGACAAGAATCATCGCTTCTCGCAAACTTTTCCTCTTGGCTGCCACGTTGTTTGCAGCCTTTCTCACCCTTTCGCAGGGTGCATCGGCGGCTGAACCGCAGGATGTGGCCGCGGCCGTCCGTGCCAAGCTCGACAAGTCGCAGTACAAGAATGTTCAGGTCAGCGTGGATGCGAATGGCATTGCCGCGCTGTCGGGAACGGTCAGCCTGTATGAATACAAGGACGATGCCGACAAGACCGTGCACAAAGTGAAAGGCGTCACGGCGGTGCGCAACGACATTGCAGTCAGCGGACCCTCGGTGCCCGATAGCCAGATGCAGAAGAACCTCGTGGAGAAGCTGACCTACGATCGTGTAGGCTACGGCAATGTCTTCGACGCCATTACCGTGCGGGTGCAGAACGGAGTGATAACGCTGGGCGGCCACGCGCACAATTACCCCAACCGCGACTCTGCACTGGGCCTGGTGGCATCCACTCCCGGCGTCAAAGATGTGGTCGACGAGATTAGCGTGGACCCTGTTTCCCCCATGGACGACGGCATCCGGGTGGAAGTGGCGCGCGCCATCTACAGCTTCCCGACGCTCAACCGGTACGCCATCGACCCCGCCATGCCCATTCGCATCTCCGTGCAGAACGGCAATGTGGCGCTCTACGGCGTGGTGGACTCGGTGGCCGACAAGGAAGCCGCATTCATCCGCGCCAATGGGGTTCCCGGCGTCTTCAGTGTGAAGAACTACCTCGAGGTCGCCAATCAGCCCGGCGAAAAGCAGAAATAGAGGCGTGATTCGTAAACCGTGAACCGTGAATCGTGAACAGAGTTCGGACCACGGTTCACGGTCCCCGGCTCACGCTTCTCGAATTGAGTTCGATTCCATCGAATCTCCCCGCCTGCGTAGAATGCCAATGTAAGTCCTTCGCGAGAAATTGAGCCCGCGAGACCCCTGCAACGAGGAGACTCCATGGAGCCGGAGAACCAGCCCCCATCCACAGCAGCGCCTGCCGCAAACCACACGGAACCCGTTCTGGCCCAGGACTTCGCGCAACAATCCCCGACAAAATCCGCTCCCCCCGAGGAGCCCTACCGCGGCCTGCGCTGGATCTTCATCGGCCCTCAGGGATTGCGCGCCGGCTGGTCCATCGCGGGTTTTTTGCTTCTTCTGCAACTCTTTATTAGCGGCCTCGAAGCCGTGGCGATGCTCTTCCACTGGATCGGCAAGGATGAGACGTTTGCCTTCCTTACGCCAACCAGCGAGATTACGGTTGAACTCGCAGCGCTTCTCTGCATGGTCTGTGCGGCCGCGATCATGATCAAGATCGAGGGCCGCAAGATCGCGGACTACCACCTGAGTGGTCCACGCCGCGTGGGGCATTTTCTTACCGGAGCCATCGTCGGTTTCCTCGCATTTTCCACGCTCATCGCCATGCTCGCGGCTGGCAAATGGGTGCACCTGGGGCCGGTTACCGTGCCGGCCGCGGTGGCCGTGGAATATGCGGCGCTCTGGGGGTTCGGCTTTCTCCTGGTGGGCTTGATGGAAGAGGGAGAGTTCCGCTGCTACCTCCAGTTCACGCTCACCCGCGGCATCAACTTCTGGTGGGCGCTGGCTTGCGTTGCTGCGATGTGTCTTTGGCTGGCGATGACCGTCAAGGGCAACGGCAACTGGGGGGTTTATGCGATGGCGCTGCTCGGCTTTTTCCCTTGCTTGATCCTCCACCTGAAGTCTGCTCCACGCAGTGGCGCATTCTGGCAGGCGGCCTGGGTGACCAGCACCTACTTCGGCTTCGTGCATACCGGCAACGGCGGCGAAAACTGGGTTGGCATTCTGCAGGCTGCGGGCATCGGCTTCGTCTTTTGCATGAGCGTGCGGTTCACTGGCTCGGCGTGGTGGGCAATCGGTTGTCACGCCGCATGGGACTGGGCGGAGACCTATTTCTATGGCGCGGTCGACAGCGGCATGGTGGGTCAGGGGCACCTGCTTTCGGCGAGTCCTTCAGGCAATCCGCTGTTTAGCGGCGGCACGGATGGGCCGGAGGGCAGCCTGCTGGGATTACCATTGATGGTTCTGCTGGGCGTCGTGGTGCTGGTGCTCTACGCGCGGCGGAAACCGGCCGCGCTTCCGGCGTAAACTGCGCGTCGCGGACCGCGAACTGTGAACTACGAGCTGTGAATCAAGAAATGCAAGTATGCGCCTCTGGCTCAATCGCAGCGCCGAAATCTCCCTTCGTGAGCAGTTGATCACCCAGGTTGTGCTCGGCATCCTCACGCGCGAGATTCTTCCCGGCCAAAAACTGCCCAGCACGCGCGAGCTGGCGCGCCGCTTCGGCATTCACCCCAACACCGCCAGCGCCTGCTATCGCGAGCTGGAGCGCGACGGCTGGCTTGAATTCCGCCACGGCAGCGGCGTCTTCGTGGCCAACACGCGCCCCGCACTTCCACTAAGCCCGGAGATGGCCGTCGATCAGCTCATCGGAGAGCTGGCCGGACGAGCGCGCAAAATCGGCGCATCGGACTCATTGCTGCGCGCACGACTGCGCCGCTGGCTTTCACTTGCGCCACTGGCGCGCTGGCTCGTCATTGAGCCAGATCCCGAGCTGCGCAAAATTGTCACCGTCGAAATGGAGTCCAGCCTGGCGCTGCCCGTGGCCGCCTGCACTCCCGAAGAATGCGGCGAAGCCAGCCTTCTCGAGCGATCGATTCCGGTCACCTTGCCCAGCAAGGCCGTCGCGGTGCGCAAGCTGCTGCCCGCCGGAACCGTGCTGACCGTCTTCCAGATCAACCCCGTGGCCTCCGCGCTCCAGGCCAATCTGCAGCGCTACCTGCCCGAGCACTCCGCCGATCTTGTTGGCATCGCTTCGCATTGGAGCGAATTCCAGCGCATCGGACGCACCATGATCGTGGCCGCGGGCCTTCATCCGGAGAACCTTCTGGTGCGCGACGCCACCCGCCCCGGATGGAAACGCGGCCTGGAATCGACCTCAGGCGTCATCTGCGACATCGTGACCGCGCAGCAACTCCCGAAGAAATGCTTTCCCATCGTCTTCCGCCTGCTCGACGAAGCCTCCATCGCGCAACTCCGCGCCCTCGAAGTGGAGCTTTCCGGCGCCTCGCCCGCCAATTCCTAACCCGGGCCGCGAGCCATTTGCAGCGCCGGTCTCCAGCCGGCTGTTGTGCGGGCGTCCGCGCCCGCGCTTGCGTGTCGACCACGTAATTCTCCATCCACTCCGCTCGCCGCCGTTGTGACACTCGCGAAACTGTCATATTAGCTCCCCCAGCCTCACAACAAGGCGGCTAGCATCTGTGGGCATGAAACATGTAAATCTCCTCAGCCAAAAGCCATCTCGTTGGATTGCTCTCATCGCGATCTTTGCCATCCTTGCCCCAACCGCAGCGCCGGCGCAATCGCGACACTCGGCGCCTGAAGCCGTACGTTCGCGTGTCTTGAATCTGGGCGTTGGTCAATGGGTTCGTATTCGCGAACAAAGTGGAGCGAGCCTGGACGGCCAAATTACGGGCATCGGGCCACGAATCTTTCAAATCCAGCGGCGCGATGCTGCAGAGCCGACCGATATCTACTACGCGGATGTTGCGAGGATCCGGTGCGGCCGGGCGGAACAATTTGAAGCGCGGCCGGGCGAACGGGCCGGCCTGATCTTCGTCGGAGCGATCTTTCTTTCCCTAATCATCTGCACAGCGACAAAGTGCACCAAATCAGCAGCGCAGGCCTCGTGGTAAGAAAGCACCCTGATTCGCAGAACTCTCGAATCTGTTGTTCCCGTCTGCCCTTCGTCACGGCCGCTAACTCAGCCGGCCCCGCACATCCTCACCCGATCGGCGAGCGTATTCTGAATCTGGCCAATGTCCGATTCGTCTTCATCCACCATGCCTGCGCCGCAAGCGCCGCCGCAAAGGCGCAGCAAAAGCCGCTGGCCGCGGGTTCTGCTCTGGACCGCTGCCGGCCTCCTGATCCTCTTGCTCTTCGCCGCCGGCGCAGCCCTGCTCTGGCTCCGTTCGGTGGCCAAAGCCGCGCTGCCGCAGCTCGACGGCGACGTTCACCTGGCCGGCCTCTCCGCGCCCGTCACCGTCCTTCGCGACGCGCACGGAGTGCCCCACATCAACGCCACTACCAAGGACGATCTGTTTGTCGCCCAGGGCTACGTCACCGCCCAAGATCGGCTGTGGCAGATGGACGCTTCCCGCCGCGCCGCCAACGGCGACCTTGCCGAAATTCTGGGCCCGCGGCTGGTCACAAACGACAAAACGCAACGCGTATTGCAGATCCGCCTCACGGCCCAGCGCATCTACAACCGTCTGCCCGCCGCCGACCGCGCGTATTTCGACGACTATGCCCGCGGCGTGAACCTTTACATTGCGCAGTGCGAAAAATCCCACACGCTTCCTCCCGAATTCCGGTTGCTCGGGTACCGTCCCGAGCCATGGACCGGCGCGGATTCAGTGAGCGTGGGGTTGATGATGGTCGAAACCCTCGATTCGCGCGTGACCACCAAGCTCTCTCGCGCCCACGTTCAGGCCAAACTCCTCAACAATCCGCAACTCGCCCCGCAGCTTATCGCCGACCTATATCCGGTTGGCTCCTGGCGCGATCATCCGCCCACCGGCATCAAGGTCGATCTCAGCGCCCCGCAACCGCAGTTGCCGCCTTCAAAAAAGGATGACGACGAGGACGACGAAAACTCCGAAGCCAGCATGGCGTCCAGTCGCGCTTCATCTCAGTTCGCTCCGAGAACCGAATGGAGCGCGCCGGAAGATCCGGCCGCGATGCTGGCCCTCAGGGGAAATGCCGGCTGCGAAAACTGTGCCGTAGGCTCCAACAACTGGGTCGTTGCCGGCAGCCGCACCGCCAGCGGCAAGCCGCTGCTCTCGAACGATATGCACCTCACCCTCCGCGTGCCCGACACCTGGTACATGGCCGATTTGCGCGCGCCCGGTTTTCATGCCGCAGGCGTCACGCTGCCCGGCCTTCCCTTCGTCGTTGCCGGCCACAACGAGCATGTTGCATGGGGTTACACCGCGCTCTACGCTGACGTGCAGGATCTCTACATTGAGAAGCTCGATGGCAAGGGTAATTACCAGGGCCTTGACGCCCAATGGCATCCGCTTGCTGTCGATCGCGAAACCATCCACGTGCGTGGCGGCCGCAATATCGTTGTCGATGTACAATCCACCGAGCACGGGCCGCTGCTCGATCCGCTCCTGGCCGCCGGCGATCCGCCGACCGCACTCAAGTGGACCCTCTACGATCCCTCGCTCAACGCGATCCCGCTTTACGAGATGAACACGGCCTCGGACTGGACGGAGTTTTCGGCCGCTCTGGCCGAGTGGTACTGGCCCACGCAGAGCCTCGTCTACGCCGACGATCAGGGACACACCGCTTATCACGCCATTGGCAAGGTGCCCATACGGCCGGGCGGCTTGGCCGACATGCCTGCCTCCGATCGCGCGCACGAGTGGGGTTATTCGGCCTGTGCCGGGGTTTGCCCGACCTACATCCCCTTCGATCAAATGCCCAACGCATTCGATCCGCCATCCGGCTTTCTGGCCACGGCCAACTCCCGCGTCACCACCGATCAATCGCCCTACCCGCTCACCGACGATTGGGAAAGTCCCTACCGCATCGAGCGCATTTATAAATCATTGGACGGCCGCGATCAGCTCACGCCCGCCGACATGCTGGCGGTACAGACCGATATCTATAGCGAGGTCGATCAGGAGATGGGCCATCGCTTTGCTTACGCCATCGACCATACCCCCGGGCCCAATGGCAACGGCGATCCAGAACTACGCCAGGCCGCCGACCTGATGCGCAGTTGGGATGGCCGCCTCACCACCGATTCCGCAGCCGCTTCCATCGTCACCCAGACCCGCGCCGCGCTGTGGCCCATGATTCTCCAACCCAAACTGGGCAATCTCGTCAGCGACTACCACTGGAGTGAGTCGACCTTTGTTGAAGAAGAGATCGTGAGGCACGCCAAGCCCGAGTGGCTTCCCCCGGGCTATACGAACTGGGATGCGCTGCTCACGGCAGCCGTGCGCCAAGGCATGCGCAACGGAAAAGCGCCCGCCGATGTGGACAGTTGGACCTATGGAAGCTGGCACGTGGTAGATGTTGAGCATCCCCTCGCCGCGCTTTTGCCTTTCATCGGCCGCGCAGCCGGAACCGGGCCCCAGCCGCAAAGCGGCGACGATACTACCGTGAAGCAAGTCGGCCTCACCCTTGGCCCGTCGCAGCGCTTCACCATGGATTGGAGCAGCATCGACGGCTCGACAGAGAACATCGTGATGGGTGAGAGCGGCAACCCGCTCAGTCCGTACTCCCGCGACCAGTGGAACGACTGGTACAACGGAATCACCTTTGCGCTGCCCTTCACTCCGGCCGCAGTCGCGGCCCAAACCCGCCACACATTGCGGTTGACGCCATGAAAGAACAGGAACCAGGAGACCAGGGAATCAAGGGACAAAGCGCCGCGGACCCGCCCCGCCTGCGCTACTACGCTGGCCCCTTGATCATTCTTCTCGCCGCATTTGTCGCCATCGTGCCGCAACTCATTCGCGGCAACTCCTGCGGCCACGACTTCGACGTGCACCTCGTCTCCTGGCTCGATTGCGTGAATGCATGGCGTCACGGCATTTTCTATCCCCACTGGGCGTCCAGCCCCAACTACGGAGCCGGTGAGCCGCGCTTCGTCTTCTATCCGCCGCTCACCTGGATGCTGGGCGCAGCGCTCGCCCTCATCCTTCCCTGGCATCTCGTGCCCATCGCGCTCACCTTTATCACCCTGGCCGCAACCGGCCTGGCCACGCGCGCACTGGCTCTTGAAGCTCTCGATGATCTCCCCGCTACCCTCGCCGGATGCCTCTCACTCTTCTCCTTATTCACGCTCTTCACCGCCTACGAGCGCTCCGCGTTCCCTGAATTTGCCGGCGGATTCTGGCTCCCGCTCATCGTGCTCTTCGTGATGCGCGGCAGCAATGGGGTGCCCCCGGTCCCTCGCATTTGGGGACCGGGAAGGGAAGCGGGATCTCCCAGGGAGCCTTCGCGATCCCTCTTCCGCCGCGCATTCAACGGTTCCACCGCGCCCCTTGCCCTCGCGCTCGCCGGCGCGTGGCTTTCAAACCTTCCCCTCGGCGTAATGGCCGGCTATCTCATGGCCGGTGTCGCGCTGCTCTGGGCTTTGGTCTTGAAATCCTGGGTGCCGCTGCTGCGCGCTGCGCTCGCGGGAGTGCTGGGTCTCGGCCTCGCCGCCATCTACTGGCTTCCCGCGGCCTTCGAACGCAACTGGGTCGATATCAAGCAAGCCACCGAGGATCCCGGATACAACTTCGAAAACAACTGGCTGTTCGCGCACAGTGCCAACCCGTTGCTTGCACTGCACGACGTCATTCTGCATCAGGTTTCGTGGATCGCCGTCTCCATGATCGCCGTGGCAGTCGCCGGCATCGCGATCAGTTGGCGTCGCGGCACGTTGCCCATCGCCAAAACCGCCGTCTCCCGTCTCTGGTGGGTTCCGCTGGCCGCCGTTCCCGTCGTGGTCTTCTTCTTCTTGTTTCCCGTCTCGCGGCCGCTCTGGGTTCTGCTGCCGGAGATGCGATTTCTGCAGTATCCCTGGCGCTGGCTCGAGGCGGTGGAAGCGCCCATGGCGATTTTTGTTGTCACCGCAATCTGGCACTTCGGCCGGCGCGCCCACGCCACCGTGCTGCTGCTCTGCGCCGCGGTTTTTGTGGCATCTACGCTCTATGCGGCAAAGTATTATTTCCAGGTTTGCTACCCCGAAGACACTGTCGCTTCGGTGCTCTTTGATTACCGGTCTGGCGCGGGCTCTGTAGGCATGTACGAGTACGAGCCTCCCGGCGGCGACGACTCCAGCATCGCTACCGGCCTTCCCGACGCGTGCCTCGTAAGCGATCCCTCCATCGTTCTTGGCAAGCCCGATCCCGACGACCCCGACGCCAATCCTGTATGGAGTCCCGATCAGGGCAGTTGCCAAGCCACATTTGCGACTCTCCATGGCCTTCAGACCAACCCCGAACACCGCGAGATGCGCGCCACCGCTGCTCATGCCGGCTTCTTGGTCCTGCATCTTGTCAGCTATCCCGCATGGCGCATTCGCGTCAACGGGCAGCCACAGACGGCCTTGCCCAAACGCGGCGACGGCCTCATTGTCGTGCCTGTCGCGCAAGGCGCGGTGGATGTGACTGTGGACTGGACCATCTCGCCCGACGTTCTGGCCGGCCGCTGGGTGAGCGCCTTCAGTGTGCTTCTGCTCCTCGTACTATGGTGGGTTGAACTGCGGCGCGGCCCCTTTCGTCTAACATAAAAAGAGCATGCCTGCCGACGTAAAATCGCTGATTCAAGAGGGCGCCGACCTCACCGACCACGCGTTGGAGTCGCTACTTCCAACGGTAGATACGATTCCAGCCTCGATCCACGGCGCCATGCGCCACTCTGTCTTTGCCGGCGGCAAGCGCCTGCGCCCGGTGTTGGCCATGCAGGCCGGCGTCACCATTGCCGGAGCCCCACCCAAAGGCATCGTCCGTCTGGGCGCGGCCCTGGAAATGCTCCACACCTATTCGCTCATCCACGACGACCTGCCCGCCCTCGACAACGACGATCTGCGCCGCGGCAAGCCCACCTGCCACAAGGCCTTTGGCGAAGCCATTGCCATCCTGGCCGGCGACGCATTGCAAACCCGCGCCTTCGAGGTGCTGGCCGGGCTCGCGTGTCCGCCCGCCGCTGCCGTGCAGATCATCGGCCTCATCGCCAACGCCGTGGGTACGGTCGATGGCATGATCGGCGGCCAGGTGCTCGATATCGAAAGCGAACACCTCAAGCCCACGCCGGAACTTGTTGAAGCCATCCATCGCGCCAAGACCGGCGCGCTCATTCGCGTCAGCGTGGTTTCGGGCGGCGTCTTTGGCGGAGCCACGACCGATGACGTGGCGCGTCTCGACCGCTTCGGCCGCAAGGCTGGTCTCGCCTTTCAGATCGCCGACGATGTTTTGGATGTGACTGCCGACTCGGCGACCCTGGGCAAGACCGCGGGCAAGGACCAGGCCACGGAAAAAGCCACATGGCCGGCCGTCTACGGCATCGAGCAGAGCCTGCGCGACGCCGCGCAACTCATTGACGAGGCCTTCGCCGCGCTCGAGCCCTACGGCAGCCGCGCCGACGGCCTCAAAGCCGTCGCCCGCTACCTGGTCGACCGCAAAAACTGATTGAATTTTTCGGAGTGTACCGCCGGTCTCCTGACCGGGGTCCCCGCGGACAGGCCTTCGTCCGTGGGGTGGCTGACCGGCTGTAGTGCGGATCCCCCGACCTGCGCCGTGCAACAAGCGCCTGTCGCTGGTCAGGGCGGTACATCGGCGACGTAGGCCTTCACACTCACACTCGCACTGAGAGCGTTACTTGCCCAGTACCCGGCGCAGTTTCTCGCCCTGCACCGAAAGGTCTTCCACGGCAGTCTGCGCGCGATAAAGCATCCCCTGGATCTCTTCAAGGTAGGCGGGAAGCGCATTCCACCACTTGCTCACCACTTGCGGCTGGTCCAGCATGGCCAGGGCAGCGCCGGAGACGGCCGTCACCAGGCCAGCGCGCCGCTTGCCGGCAACCAACAGAGCGCCGCTCGCCACCAGCGTTCCCGCGGCGACCATTCCGACCCAATGCCTGGAATGGGCCCCGCCGGCGCTCGATCCGCCTGCATTGCTCGCCGGCTTTGAAAGCCGTACAACCACCATGACCTCTCCTTAGCTTCTTCTTGGGAGCCCTGTGTTTCTGAAACTGTATTCCCTAGAGTATCGCTCGAAAACCCGGTTCCCGGCGTAGGAAAACTCGGCTCGCGGCTGCAGCCGTCAATCCCGCCCCATCAATCAAGATCGATCTCGCGAAAGGGCTTGCCCTCTGCGGGAGCGTCCTTGGCCTTGCGCATGGCCTCGGCAAATTTCTTCTCCAGCAGGTCCGCCTTGTTCTTCTCCGCGTCCACGCTCTGTCTAAAAATCGATTCCGTCCGCTCCCCGTGCTCGCGCATGGCCTGGGCTGCCGTCTCGAGATCCTCGAACATGCGCTTGCGCGGAGCCGGCGTGTGGCTCACCACCAGCCCAGTCGCTGCGTCGATCTTCAGCATCGCCCCGCAATCCGGGCAGGCCACTTCGAACGTCTTGTCCTTGTTCTTGGTCATTTCAACTGGTATTTTATGCGTTCCCGTCAGCTTTTGGCAGAGGCTTGTTCTGGGTGCCCCGTGTCTCGACTTTGAGACATAGGAAACCGCATCATTCAATCGTCACATGCAGACTCCATTGCTGCTCGGTCGGGTCGGGATTCATCCACGAGCGCACATAGTGCAGCAGCAACACGCCCGTCCCCTTGCCTGTGGGCGCATAGTCGAAAATCTGCACGATCGGCGCCCCCAAGACACCCGGCGGCGGCTGCGTCTCCGATTGGCCGCTTGGTTTCAGCAGCGGCGTCGATTGTTTCATCAAGTACCACGCGTATCCCGTTGTGGGATTGGAACTGAGCCGAACCTCCAGCACGTCTCCCATCTTGATCGTTACCGTTCCGCCCTTGTCGGCATCGGTCACGACCTTGGTGGCCGCTCGAGCCATGGACGGGCAAAAGGCCAGCAGGAAGAGAGCGGTAAGAAGAAGCCAGGAACTGACGACAGACTTCTGGTGCATTCGCGCAACTTGCATGACGAAACGCCTTTCCCGCGGCCGCACCGAAGCTGCCGGTCGCGCCGCGCACAACGAAGATAATCCCATTGCAGTCCGTTTTGCAACCGATGCCGCCAGGGTCCTGCCTCCAAAGATCGCACCATAAATGCCGCGGTCATCCCGAGCGACGGTTGGCCCTTTTGGGGCCAAGCGGAGTCGAAGGATCTGCATTCCGAGATGACACTTTCTGCATGGATCTTCCTGGACCTCATCAATCTTCGGGTGCTCCACATCCCGATTTTGAGACGTGGAACCTCGACTCAGCACCGCTCGTGCTCCATCCTTTTCGGTCGCCGCAGCGACTGAAAAGGATGGGAGTCGACGCTTACAATCGCCAAAGGAGACCGAACCCATGCCCGAGTGGCCCGGAAATATTCCCCGCAACGCATTCAAGCAGGCACTCTCTCGCTGCGAGCGGCAAGTCGGACTCTGGTGCAGCATGGCGAGCCCCGTTTCGGCTGAAATTCTGGCCGGCGCGGGATTCGATTGGATCGTCATTGACGGCGAGCACGCGCCGAACGACATCACCACGCTCTTGCCGCAGTTGCAGGCCATGCGCGGCGGCACAGCGGAGCCCGTCTTCCGCGTGCCCTGGAACGAGCCGGTCATCATCAAGCGTGCGCTCGACGTCGGCGCGCGCTCCCTGCTCATTCCTTTTTTGCAGAATGCCGATGAAGCCCGCAAGGCCGTGGCCGCCACGCGCTATCCGCCGCTCGGCATACGCGGCGTGGCCGTCGCGCCCCGCGCCAACAACTACGGCCGCATTCAGGGCTATCACCGCAACGCGCACCTCGATACGTGCGTGCTCGTGCAGATCGAAACCAAAATCGCGCTCAAGGAGATCGAGGCCGTGGCCGCCGTCGAGGGCGTCGACGGCATCTTTATCGGCCCCAGCGATCTGGCTGCGGACTTCGGCCATCTCGGCAACACAAAACATCCTGACGTGCAGGCTGCCATCGCCGACGCCGCCGCGCGCATCCGCGCCCAAGGCAAATCCGCAGGCACGCTCGCCGGCAATGCCGACGACGTCGAAGCGCTCTTTGAATTGGGTTACAACTTCGTCGCCGTGGGTAGCGATGTAGGCATTCTGGCGCGTAACGCCGAGGCCCTGGCCGCGCGCTTCCGAAAGAAGTAGCGCTGCTCAATTCCCGGTCGCCAAAAAGCGCTGGATCCTTCGACTTCGCTAGCGACAGGCTCGGGGGCGCTCCGGTTAGCCGAACACCGTCCCGCCGGCCGGAGTCTTTTCCGTCTTCACGTTCACCACGTGATAAATCGCCGGCTCCGTCCCGACGTTCTTAAACCCATGCAGTTGGTTCGATCCGTTGAAAATGATCGATCCCGGACCCACGCGAATCCATGTTCCGTTCGAGAGCGTCTCCACTGTCCCCTGACGGATAATGATCAGCTCCTCGTTGGGATGCATGTGCGGCGGGTGCGGCGACATGCCTGGATTGAGCGTTGTGATGTGGATCTCGAGGTTCTCGATCGTCGCCGTCGGCGTGCTGCACACCGTCCGTACCGATCCGACAGCGTTTGGTTTGTCAACAAGCAAGCTCCAATCGAAAACATGTGAGCCCATCACGGTTGCAGGCTCGGCAAGCGCCAACGCGTCGCCGGCGACGGCTGTCGCGGCGAGAGCGGCAAAAAGTTCTCGGCGATTCATGATTTTTCCTTTTCGAGCAGGGCTTGGATCGAACGCGAGGCCAGCGCCGGATGCGATCGCCCGCATTTGCGTTCGCAGTCCCTTATAACCAAAACGCGACGGCGCACGCAAGCCGGCGGATGCGCGCAAACAACAAAGGCTCGACCTATGCGAGCCTCTGTCATCAAGGGAATTGCTGGACAGGATGCGTTACCGCTGCGCCGTCTGCACCGGTTTCTGCCCGCTTGCGGCCGGCGGATTCACGTGTGAGTTCAGGAAGTTAGTCAGGTCTTCGACGTCCTGCTTGGTGCCCACCATGGGCGGCATGAAGTGGTGGTACGGCGAGTCGGGCTTGTACTCGTGCAGCATGGTGATAAAGCTCTCGATGTTGGCCTGGTCGCGTCCCGCCAGCAGCTTCACCAGCGGTCGGTAGCCGTTCAGCGTGTGGCACGATCCGCATTCGCCGCGGAAGATAGCTTCGCCGCGCGAGTAGCTGGAGCTGGTGTCGTAGACCCAATTCGAGTGAATCAAATAGCCTGTTTGATCGATCTTGACCGCGTAGGGCACTCTCACGCCGTTCGAATACATCCAATGGCCGATGACAAACGGCTTGCGCAGCATTTCGCGCGAGTATTCGCCGGCGGCCGTCGCCATCAGCGCCAGCAGCAGAATAGCCACCGCGTGCGCGGGATTGAAGTCCACGGGATTGCGGTACGCCAGGTAGTAGGCCGCGACGATGATCGTCGCCGAAGCCATCACGATCAGCAGTGCCATGCGCGTGACGATCGAGAAGGTTCCCGTGCCCATGGTGTCGATGCCCAGCGTGAGCAGCGCGCGTTGCGACTCGGGAACCATGAACAGATACCACGCAAACAGGAACGGCATGGCCACGAACGACGGCACCAGCCACTTCACGCTCCACTTCACCAGCGAAGACTTGAGCCTGGGTTGTGCGCTGCCATCGATGCGGCTGGCGCTGATGAGCGCCCAGATGCCGGCCAGCGATGCGCACACGCACGACCGCAGCAGCAGGCTCGGCCAGTAGGTGGGATTGAAGAAGGCGTTCCAGAATTTGCTCGCCTCGTGCCCCGTGCCGGCCACGGCAAGCCACGTGTCGCCCGGCGTCAGCATGAAGGTGAGAATGCCGTTGATGATGACGAGCGTGCACACCGACGCTCCCGCATACACCCAGCCCACCACCAGGTGCAGCTTGGCGTCGATCTTGTTCCAGGTGTAGTAATAGACGGCGGCCGTGCTCAGCTCGACCATGAAGAACACCCACTCGATGGCCCAGCCGAAGACGAAGTTGTGAATCAACGTGCTGGTGGCTTCAGGGTGCGTCAATCCGATGGCAAACCAGATGCCCACGCCGGAGATGGTCCCAAAGACGCCGGTGAGTACAAGGAAAAACTTCGAGTAGCCCACCAATTCCTTGAGCCAGTCCTCGCGCCCTTCGCGCAGGGCCTTGCGCTCGGCCAACGGCAGGTAAAGTCCGCCGCCCACGGCAAACTGCGAGATCATGACGTGGAAGATGGCGATGATGCCAATCACCCAGCCCGAGCCGAGATAAGGAATGTCCCAAAACGGATAGTTCATTTCTATAGCTCCTAGCTTCTAGCCTCTAGCTTCTAGCTTTTTCGTGCCTCGCCCGATCGGTTTGCATCAGCAGGGCGAAGCTAGCAGCTAGAAGCTAGTAGCTAGAGGCTGCCCTACCGAATCGTCCAATAACCAATGACAGTTGTCGCCAGCAGCGCAAACACCGCCAGCAATCCAAAGTAGTGGGCCACGCGCGCGCGCCGTCCCGATTCCTTGTTCTTGTCGTAGAACGGAATCAGGATCCAGAGCACAAGGCCCAGTGTGAACAGCAGCATGCCCACAATTTCGCCCGCCTCGCCGGGCAGCACCGCGCCCAGCAACTTCAGCATTTCGAAGGGACTCATGAAGTACCACTCGGGATGAATGCCCATCGGCGCCGGCGCCAGCGCGTCATATTGTTTACCTAAGGCCCACGGAAATACCGAAGCCAGAAGCGCCAGGATATTGAGCGAAATGATCCACATCGCAATGTCCTTGCGCAGAAAGTTCGGCATGAAGGGCATGGATCTGCGCTCCGCAGCCGGTTTGGCCTCTTCGCTCTCAGGCACGGCATTGCCGTAGCGCTGCACCAGCCAAAGATGAAACCCAAGCAGCGGAATGAACAATGCCGGGAGCACCACTACGTGCAGCGCAAAGAATCGCTGCACGGTAAATTCCGTTACGTCCGGGCCGCCGCGCAGCATGTTGGCGATTGCCGGACCGATCCACGGAATCGCCACCGGGATCTGCAAGCCGACCTTGGTGGCGAAGTAACTCAACTCATCCATGGGCAGCAGGTAGCCGGAGAAGCCGAAGCACGCCGCCAGCCCCAGCAGCACCATCCCCGAAAGCCAGCCCAACTCGCGCGGCTGGCGGTAGGCTTTCATAAAAAACACCGAGAACATGTGGACGAGGATGGCGAACAGCATCAGGTTGGCCGCCCACGCATGCGCCGAGCGGATCAGCCAGCCGAAGTTCATCACAAACGTGATCTGCCTGACCGATTCATATGCTTCCACGCCCGGCCGGTAATACACCAGCAGCAACACGCCTGTGAAGCACTGCAGCATGAACAGGAACAGTGTGATGCCGCCCCAGTAGTACCAGAAGGATTGCGCATGGACAGGGACGGTCTTCTTGCGCGCAAAAGCGGCCAGCTCCGAAAGACCCAGCCGCTCATCCATCCAGTCGTAAACACTGCTCGCGATCATTTTTGTCGTCATGCTTCTCGTCCTTTATGCAAATGACCCGTCTGCCGTCCACGGCCCACGGTTACCTCACCGGCAAAGCCATCCGCCGTCCACCACCAGCACGTGGCCCTGCACGTAATTGCTCGCCTCGGAGGCCAGAAACACCGCCGTGCCTGCCAAATCCGAAGGCAGGCCCCAGCGTCCCATGGGAATCCTGCTCAGGATCGCCGCCGAACGCGCCGCATCGGCGCGCAACGCCTTCGTGTTGTCCGTCGCCATGTAGCCGGGAGCGATGGCATTCACGTTGATGCCTTTGTCGGCCCACTCATTGGCCAGCGCCTTGGTCAACTGCGCCACGCCTCCCTTGGCCGCGGCATATCCGGGCACCGTAATTCCGGCCTGAAACGACAGTAGCGAAGCGGTGTTGATGATCTTGCCGTGCCCCTGCTTGAGCATCAGGCGTCCCGCGTACTGGCTCAGGAACCACACCGCGTTCAGATTGGTGTCGATCACCGTGTTCCAGAACTCTTCTGAGTGCTCGGCCGCCGGCGCACGCCGGATGGTTCCCGCGTTGTTCACCAGGATGTCGATCGAGCCGAACTCCTTCACCGTGTCGTCCACCAGCATCTTGCGAATCGCTTCATCGCACACGTCGCCCGACCGCGTGATGTAGCGTACGCCCGTCTTCTTCACTTCCTCGACGGTCGAATCCAGAACCTTGTCATAGTTGTGCAGCGTTACGTTGGCGCCTGCCTGGGCAAAGGCGATCGCCATGCCGGCTCCCAGGCCCTGCCCGGACCCGGTGACGAGCGCGTTCTTGCCCTTGAGGCTGAAGAGATCGAGGATTCCCATGAATTTTGCTCCTGATTCGCGAAAACTGAGTCGCGAGAATTTGGACGCCGAAATGTTCGCATCCATTATCCTCGCGATACCTCAACCCCCGTGTCATTGACGGCGACCTTGAAAAGCTTGAGCGGCTTGGGCGGCGGCCCGCTCACGTTGGCGCCGGTGTAGGCGTTGTACACGCCGCCGTGGCACGCGCAGTGAATGCGGTCCATCTGCGGCTCATACTGCACCGTGCAGCCCAGGTGCGTGCAAACGGCGGTCAAGGCCACCCAGCTGTTGTCTGTATGGTGAATCAGCATGGCGGGCGATGTGCCGAACTTGAACATCAGCACCGATCCCGCCGGCAGCTTTTCGGCATCCTTCAGCGTCACCTCGGTCACGGCCGCGGCGCTCAGCGCCATCTCGCTGGGGCTTGCCAGGTAACGGTACACGGGATAGGCCAGCGCAGCAGCATAGCCGATGCCCGCCACGCTCGCGGCGGCAAGAAAGAAGCGGCGCGTTCTGGTATCGCCGTTCTCCACGTGCTCTGGAACGATATTCGGTGAAATCGCAGTCTCACTCATCGCAGCCTCTTCGCGGTTACGCCGCGCCCTCCATGGTCTTCTGCGCGCGCGCCACAACGGACACGAGCCAGCCAATCACGCCCAGTCCGGCCACAAAGAGCAGCAGGAACAATCCCACCACGCCCCAGTTGGTCGCGACAGCCCGGTCCCAAACGTCGTAGCCTTTCGACAAAAGCGTGACGTCGCGCACGCCATCGCGATACACCGTCAGCATGATCTCGACCAGCACGCCGGCGAGAACCGCGGTCCAACTCAGCCAGCCGGCTGTGATCTTGCCGAATCCAGCGATCGCTCCCACCAGCACGGCCACCACCACCAAGGCGATCCAGCCGTATCCGGCAAAGCCGGCAAACCTGTATGCCGGATAAATTGCGCGACCCGCAAGTCCCGCCTTCACCGCATCGGGCTGCACGCTCGCCGCCCACAGTCCTGCGGCCAGATAGACCATCCCAAAGCCGGCCGCCACCTTGCCGCCCAGCCCGGCGACAAATGTCTTTTCTTCCGCGGTAAACGTGCTGCGCCCCGCCAGATACACAAGCCACAGTCCACCGATGAACAGCCCGCCCGCCATCATCAGCAGCCAGCGCGGCGTCAGCGTGGGATCGCCCGTTGGCGGGAACGCGCCTATGGCCGACGCGGCGTACATTCCGTGCCACGCTTCGGGCCGCAGCATCAGCGTCATATTGGTCGAAAGCGTCCGCGCCACGCCGCCCGCCAGCAGCCATGCAATCAGCCCCACCCACCAGGCCGATTTGCCCTGGTCGAGCCGCGCTGTGAACTTGTAGAGCAGCCAGTAGACCAGGATCAGCGTGGGGATGAGGGCGATCCAGTACACGCCGATCAGCACGCTGCTGGTGTAGAGCGCGCGCCCGTACAGCACCTGCGCAAACAACAACGGCGGCACGCCCAGGTTGATCACGTACGTCATCACGATGGTGAGCCGCCGCGCCAAAGCCCTGGCCGTCGTGTGCGCATGCGCCGACGAGCGGAACAGGCTCAGCAGAATCGCCAGCAGCAGCCCGCCCAGCAGCATTTCCACAGCCACAAAATGCAGCGACAGCGTGACCACGTGCAGCAGCTTCATCAGCCACACGGGCGCCGGCAAAGGAATGGGATCCACTGCGGGATAAGGATTCATGACGATCTAAAGGTTCCTTTCGGTCTGCAACTGCCGCGGAAAACCGTACCGCCGGTCTCCTGACCGGGGCCCCCGCGGACAGGTCTTCGTCCGTGGGGTGGCTGACCGGCTGTACTGAGGGCCTTCAGGCCCTCAGAGACCTCGCTAGGTCTCAAACTCCGCGCAGTCTCGCATTTGTGGGAAATGCAGGGTGAAAAGGCGGCAGAGCAAGCGCGGTACATTTTGGACTCTTTTACTCCAATTTTGAATGGAACGAAGCAAAGCTATCGCCCGTGGCGACCCGAGGTCTGTGATCGATAACACATCAGCTTGTGACAAATTCAATTACGCTCCCCGATGTCAGCAGGGATCGCACCCAAGCCCAAAAGCACGGCCGTCCGTCCCGCACGACGCGGCGTGGGCGCGCGAAATACCATGTTGAGCAGGACCACGCAATGAGGAAACCCAATTCGTCTATGCAACTGACTCGTGCCGCCGATTATGGCGTGCGCGTGATGATTCAACTCACCGCCCTCAAAAATAACGGGCGGGTTTCGCTCCCCGATCTGGCTCGCGCCACGGGTGCGCCGGAGAGCTTTCTTTCGAAAGTCCTGCAATCGTTAGCGCGTGCCGGGCTCATCTCCTCGCGCCGCGGCCAGCAGGGCGGTTTCCACATTACGCCGCGCGGCGCTGCGGCATCTATGCGCGAGGTCATCGAGGCCATCGACGGCGTCATCTGCCTCAATGTCTGTCTCATCCCCGGCCGGTCCTGCTCGCGCAAGGCGCGATGTCCCGCGCACCCGGTCTGGATTGAGGCGCAGCAGGCCATGATGGAAGTTCTTGCCCGCGCCAGCATCGCTTCGCTGGCCGCGCCGGCCGGCTCCCATGCCGCGCAGGTTCGGGCAAGCATCGCCGCGCGCTAACCGCCCGCATGCGCGCTCTATTTGCCTTTCTCCGCCCGCGGTGTTTCAATGGAATTATTGAAACAGGGGTGCTCCGCAAGATTGCGGGGCTGAGAAATACCCTCGAACCCGATCCGGATAATACCGGCGTGGGAAGCTTTCTTGAGCCGAGCAGCAGTTCTTCCTTCCATCGCAGCTCATGCTCCTTTGTTTCAGGCAAATCGAAGCAAAGGAAACTCATGTCCCTCGCTGCTGTCATCGCTCGTGATCGCCAAACCCTCCTCCGCAACTTCCTCACCTCATCCGCCGGGGCCTTTTTGTTGTCTCTCTGCCTTGCCGCGACCCTGACCGCCCCATTGCCCGCGCAAACCGCCCAGCAAAACCCCGCTCCAGCGCAGCCATCCAAGCAGAGTTCCGCGCCCGCGCAGCAAAAACCCGCCCCCGTCACCACCACCGTCGTGGTGCACGGCCAAATCGAAGACAACTACCTTCCCGAATCCATCGTGGTCGGAACTCTGGACGGAGCGCCGCTCCGCGAGACGCCGCTTTCGGCCACCGTCGTCACCCGCGACCTGCTCAACGACCAGGTCTCGCGACTCCTTTCCGATGTGGTCAGGAACGATGCCTCGGTCGGCAACGATTATGTGCCTGTGGGCTACTACGGCGACTACCAGATTCGCGGTTTTCCGCTCGATCTCGCCACCGGGCTTGAAATCAACGGCATGACCATTGCCGGCGAGCAGGATGTGCCGCTCGAAAACAAGGAGCAGGTCGAGTTCCTTAAGGGCATCGCCGCGGTCGAAAGCGGTGTGGCCTCCGCGGGTGGCCTCATCGATTTCGTCACCAAGCGCCCGGCGAACATCAAGGCCGTCGATCTGGCCACCGATCATCGCGGCTCAGTGATGGGAGCCGTCGATCTCGGTCATCTCTTTGGCGGCCGCAAGCAGGTAGGCGCGCGCGTGAATCTTGCTGGGGAGCGCATTGTTCCCTACATGAACGACACCAACGGCTGGCGCGCCGTGGGCGCGGGCGCGGCCGACTGGAAGATCGATCCAGCCACTACGCTCAAGGGCGACTTCGAGTACCAGCACAAAACCGAGCGCGACGGCAGCGGCTATCAACTCCTCGGCGGCACAATGCTGCCCGACATCAATCGCATTTATCGCTCCACCATGCTCGGCGATCAGCCCTGGGGTCCGCCAGACACCTACGACACCTTCAACACCGGCGCGCGCCTCGAACACACCTTCTCGCCGTCGTGGACCGCCTTCGCCGCCGCCGGCTATAGCCACTCGCTCATTCAGGACAACGTGATCTACGCTTACGGCTGCTACTACGAGACCGAGTGCAACACCGGTTCGTCTCCCTATCCATTCTTCTTTGCCCCCGACGGTACCTACGACATCTACGACTATCGCGATCCAGGCGAGCTGCGCATCGATGCCGAGGCGGAAGCCATGATTACCGGCCACGTTCACACTGGCGCGGTCACGCAAGACATCGCCGCAGGCGGCGAGGTTTTCCTCCGTAGCGTGCAGCAGCCCGGCTTCTACACCGTGCAAAGCCCTTACGATCCCAGCGGCGTGGTGCAGGACGGCGCGGTCTACACCTACGTCGGCTCCGACAATATCTACCAGCCCATCACGCAACTTCCAGCACCGGGAGCCGCCAACTCACTCGAAAATCCACTCGAATCCGCGGGCCCTCGCCGTCTTTGGGAAGACAGCCATCAATCTTCCGCCGTGATTCAGGACCGTGTGCATCTTCCCGGCCGCGTTCAGCTGATCGCAGCGACACGTTACGACTCTCTGCATGACCACAACTACTCGCCGTACGCTTCGTGCACCAATTCAATCGACCTCAATCCTGCTACAGCGCCCCCTCCCCAACTCAACCCATGCGCGCCAAATCTTAAGGACAAACCCGTCTGGCTACCGCAATTCGCCGTCACCTGGAGCCCGATCCAGAACCTCACCTTCTACTCGAATTACGGCGTGATGTTGTCTCTCGGTCCGCAAAGCCCCTTCTGGACCGACAACGGCAGCCAGTTTCTCGAGCCCTTTTTCACGCGCCAAGCCGAGGTGGGCGCGAAATACGAACCCAGCGGACGCATTCTCCTCACCACCGCGTTCTTCCACATGCGCGCGCCGTTCTTTTATCCGGAAAGCGATGGGGCGGGCGGCTTTATCTTCGTCTCGCAGGGCCGCGAAACCCACAACGGTGTCGAGTTCAACGCCGAGGGCAAAGCCGCCAACTGGCTGCGCCTCAACGGCTCTGTCGCCGCCATGAACGCCACTTCGACCGATACCGGTACGCCTTCGTTCGACAACAAACAGGTGATCAACGTGCCGCACGTGCAGGCGAACCTCTTTGCCGATCTCACGGTGCCTCGCGTGCGCGGCCTGCACTTTATGCCCGGCTGCAACTTCGCATCCCGCAAGGAAGCCCTGCGCGACGACACCGTAAGCGTGCCCAGCTACAATCTCTTCAACTTGGGTGCGCGCTATACGCCCGGCGGCGAACAGGGCCACGTCACCTTCCGCATCTACGCCGATAACATCGCCAACAAGCGCTACTGGTCCGATACCGGCGCAAGTTACGGCGATACTTTTGTCTGGGAGGGCGCTCCCGCAACGGTACGGCTTTCCGCCCACTACACTTTCTAGGACCTCGCATAGCGGGCGTAAGATCGTCGGAAAGCAGTTCGCAGCTATGACCCCAACCGCAACAGCCCACGGCATGGACGGCACGCTGGTCCCTCCCGACTGGCCTCCGCTCACCCTGGACGAAGTGCGCGTGCTGCTCGGCCAATTTCCCGCGTTGGGGCGGCCAGAGCGCATTCTCACCGTGAGCCCGCGCCCGTTTTCCGCGGCCGGCGTTTTCGCCACGCCGAGCGGTCCTGTCTTCATCAAGCGCCATCACCAATTCGTGCGCGATCGCGAAGGCCTGCTCGAGGAGCACCGCTTTCTCGCGCATCTGCTCGCCCACGGCGCGCCCGTTCCGCGCGTTTTTGCCTCCGCCGCGGGCGAAACCGCGATCGAACTCGGCGACTCAATCTACGAGGTGCACGAAATTCCAGAGGGCGTCGATCTCTACGAAGAAGCCATCTCCTGGACGCCGTTTCGCACCGTGGCCCACGCGCATTCCGCAGGGCAGGCGCTCGCGCGTCTTCATCTGGCTGCGCGCGATTTCGCCGCCCCGCCTCGCAAACCGCGCCCGCTGGTTGCGAGTTTTACCATCTTCGCCGCGCAGGATCCCATCGTGGCCATGGCGCGTTATCTTGCTGCGCGCCTGTCGCTGGCTCGCCATGCGGCAGTTCGCGTTTGCGCCGCGCAGGCCATAGACCTGCTCACGCCCTTTCACGCCGAGCTTGCGCCGCTGCTTCCCGCGCTTGGCTCCCTTTGGACCCACAACGACCTGCACGCCTCCAATCTTTTCTGGGGCGATCGCTCTACTGACGCGCGCGCCACGGCCATCATCGACTTCGGTCTTGCCGACCGCACCAACGCCGTGCACGACCTGGCCCACGCCATCGAGCGCAACATTGTCGAATGGCTGGCCCTGGTCAACGATCCCGCGCACCCTGACGATGTGCCCATCCATTTCGACCATCTTGAAGCGCTTCTCGATGGCTACGAATCCATCCGGCCTCTTTCATTGGAAGAAGCCGCCGCGCTTGCGCCCATGACCGCCGTCTGCCACGCCGAGTTCGCGCTCTCTGAGGCCGACTATTTCCTCGGTGTGCTGCACTCCGAAGAAAAAGCCGTCGCCGCCTACGATGGCTGGCTCGTCGGTCACGCGCAATGGTTCCTGGCCGACACGGGCGACAAGCTGCTCGACGCCCTGCGCCGCCGCGCCAAAGCGCGCAACTCGCGCAGAGGGCCTCTCCAATGATCTGGGCGCACCTCGCTGCATGGCTCACCGCGCATGGCCTCGAACTCGCGGGAGCCGTCACCGCCATCCTCGGCATCTGGCTGACCACCAAACGCCTGCTCATCTGTTGGCCGATTACCCTGCTCGCCGACTTTCTGTACCTCGTGGTGTTCTTTCAGTCGGGGTTCTTCTCCGATGCGCTGCTGCAGGTCTTCTTCATCGTCTTCACGATCTATGGCTGGTGGCACTGGTGGCGCGGCGTACGCGCCGAGGGCGAAGTGCGCGTGGAGCCGCTCGGCTTGCGGGCCTGCATTGTGGCCCTTGTTACAGGCGCTCTCGGCAGTTTGCTTCTGGGGCCTGTGATGATCTGGCTAGGCGGCATACTGCACAAGACCGTGGCATTGCCACACCTCGATGCCACGCTCGCCAGTTACTCGCTCGTCGCCAGTTGGTGGGGAGCGCGCAAAAACATCGCCAACTGGTGGCTCTGGATTGTGGTGGATCTTGTCTACATCGGCGAGTACATTTACAAAGATCTCTGGCTCACGGCGCTGCTCTATGCGGGTCTCGTGGGTCTCGCCGTTCTCGGCTTGCGCGACTGGCGTCGCGCCGCGGCTTCCGATCAGATCGCGGCTTGAACTATATTTTGCAGCGGCTCGCCCTTCATGTAGCGGCGCAACTCATCGGCTGCCGTGCGTAGTGCGCGCGGTGCAAACTGCGGCGACGATCCGGCGATGTGCGGCGTGATGAGTAAGTTGGGACAGCTCCACAGTGGATGTCTCACCGGCAGCGGCTCGGGATCCGTCACGTCAAGCGCGGCGCGAATCCGCCCTGAAGTTAGCGCCTCCACCAGCGCATCCGTATCCACGATCGGCCCGCGCGCGGCATTCACCAGCAGTGTCCCTTGCCGCATCAAGGCAAGCTGGCTCCGGCCGATCAGTCCCTTGGTCTCCGCGGTCGAGGGAAGGATCAGCACCACCACCTCGGCCTGCCGCAGCAACTGTTCCAACTCGCTCACGGCGTGTACCTCGGGCGTGGTGCGTGCGCTGCGCGCCACGCGCAACATCTTTACGTCGAACGGCGTGAGCATGCGCTCGATCTCTTTGCCGATCGCTCCGTACCCCACCAGCAGCACCGTCTTTCCCGTCAACTCCTCCAGCATCACCTCGGGATGGAACGGCCGCGTGTCGCCGGTAATCTTCGCGTAGTGCGCGCTGGCCTCGAAGCGGCGCTTCCATATTCCCGACTTCTGAATATCGATATACAGGGGAAAATACTTCAGCATCGCCAGAATGGCTGCCAGCGTCCATTCGGCCGTGGAAATGTTGTGCGCTCCGTGCGCATTGCAGATCGTGACGTTCGGGCCCACCGTCCCCGGAATCCACTCCGTCCCCGCCATCATTGAGACCACCAGCTCCACGCCGTGCAAATGCGGCCAGGTGCGCATGGCCCGCGTGGCATAAGGATCGGGAATCCATACATCGATCTTGACGTCGTGGTCCATTTTGTCCGACACGGGGATGAGTTCGATTCCCTCGGGGAAATCGCGCAGCAAATCCGCTGAGATAGAGGATGGGTATCCGACGCGTAGCATGGGGTTCGTGAGCCCGACCGGCCGCGGGCTCCTCATTAGTATGCTACGGCAAGCAGTCCGGCCTATTGGAGCGGCAACAAGATACTGCATTCGTGCCCCATCCTTTTCCGCGTTCTTTGCGGAAAAGGGTGGAAGAGACGCTTCGCCCTCCGCATTTCCGCCCTATAAGTGTGAGAAAATTCAACCGCGGACGGTCCTTATGCGCCTGAGAACCAAAAAGACCTGGTCGCAACACCAACTCGCCGTCAAGCTGCGTCTCGAAGGCGGTGGCGAGCAGGGAATTCTCACCTTCGAACGGCGTCGTTTGCTCATTCACGCCGCCAAAACCGCGCTTGCCGCGGCTCTTTGCTGGTGGCTGGCGTTGCGTTTCGGCCTCCACGACGGCTATTGGGGCTCCATCAGCGCCATCATCGTGATGCAATCGAATGTCGGTGCCACCGTTACCGCTTCGCGCGACCGTCTTCTCGGCACCTTCATCGGCGCCCTCTTCGGTTTTGCGTTTTCTCTCTTTGGTGCGCCTCCCTGGAATTACATCCTCGCGGTTCTTCTCGCCGTCGTCGTCAGCGGCCTGCTGGGCATGCGCGACAGCGCACGGCTGGCATGCGTCACCATCACCATCATCATGCTGGTTCCTAGTTCGGCTGCGCGCTGGAGCCTTGCGCTCGATCGCGTCCTTGAAGTGTTGTTCGGCATTGTCATGGCGCTCGCGGTCACCACGCTCATTCTTCCCGATCGCGCGCGCCTGTGGCTGCGCGACGGCCTGGCTCAGGAGTATCTGATGCTCGGCGCGTTCTTCGCAGCCGTTCTCACCGGCTTTCGCAGCGCGCCCTCACAAAACCTGCCCGCGTTGCGTGAAGATCTGCAGAACCTGCTGCGGGGCAACAATCAGCTCCTCGATGCCGCGCGCAACGAGCCCGGCGGCCCGGGTTGGCGCGAAGGCCTGAGCCTGCTCACGCAGTTCGGCCGGTCGCTCCTGGACGCGCTTCTGGCCCTCGAGTTCGCCGTCAAAGACAGTCACGAAGATCGCTTCGCGCAACAATTGGAGCCGGTGCTCACGCATCTGGCCGACGACATTCACTCCGGCTTCAACTACATCGCCGGCTGCATTCACCGCTGGCGCTTCGGCAAGCCCGCCGATGGCATCAACCTCGAACAGGACATCGCCGATCTCGAAGCGCGCATGGACACGGTGCGTCACACCGGCATCGGCTTCTCGCAAGCTGAAATCATGCGCGCCTACGCGGTGCAATTGCACCTCAAGCAAATTGCGCGCCTGCTGCGCGCAACCCGCATCGAAACCAGCCGCGCCGTTGGCCAGGCAAGCAAAGAGATCGAGTCGACCTAAATACAGATCGGTCATCCTGTAAATACAGATCTGTCGTCCTGAGCGAGGTCGCCACGGCGACCGAGTCGAAGGACCTGCGGTTGCTTTACCTGGGATGTAAGAACCATCAGTGGAATTGAACGAGCTGACTTGCCGACCCGCCGACTTGCTAACTCGCCGCCTTCGTTACACTCTGAGCAATTCCGTGTACACCGCCATGCCCACCACGGCGTCTGCGCCCAGCGCATCCAGCGCATCCACTTCCTGCTGGCTGCGAATGCCGCCGGCCACGATGAGCTGCTTCTTCGTCAGCTCGCGCAGCCGAGCCGCCACATCGGCGGGAAAACCGCGCATGGTTCCTTCCGTGTCCACGTGCGTGTAGAGGAACGCGGCCACATACGGCTCGAGCTGCGGAATCGCATCGTCGGCCGTCAGCTCCACTTGCGCCTTCCATCCCTTCACGGCAATGCGTCCGTTCTTGGTGTCGATCCCGGCCACCACGCGCTCCGCTCCCCCGCTCGCCGCCAGCTTCGCCGCAAACTCCGTGTTCACCGTGCCCTCCATCGAGAAGAGCGCCGACCCGACGATCACGCGTTTCGCGCCCGCCTCCAGCACCTGCCGCGCCCGCTCGACCGTATGAATGCCGCCGCCCGCCTGCACCGGCAGCCGCTTGGCAATCTGCTCCACCAGTGCGGAGTTCTCGCCCTGCCGCATCGCTGCATCAAGATCGATGAGCTGTACAAGGGGGAAGCGCGAGAAGCGCTCGATCCAGTATTCAAAATCGTCAAACGCCAGGCGCAGCTTCTCGCCCTGCACCAGTTGCACGATGCGCCCGCCCAGCAAATCAATCGAAGGAATCAGCATGGCAGCCTCACCGGTACGCCCAACTGCGCCAGCTCTACTTTGAGCGAACGCGATGTGGAGACGCCAAAATGGAAAATGCTCGCCGCCAGAGCCGCATGTGCCTTGCCGCGCGAGAAGACGTCGGCAAAATGCGCCACCGTTCCCGCGCCGCCCGAGGCAATCACGGGAATGCCCACGGCCTCGCTCACCGCCGCGGTCAGCTCGCAATCAAATCCGGCGCGCGTTCCATCCGCATCCATCGAAGTCAGCAGAATCTCGCCCGCGCCGCGTTCTTCAGCCTCGCGCGCCCACTCCACCACACGCCGTCCCGCCGGTTTGCGCCCGCCATGCACAAACACCTGCGCCTCACGGACCGGGTCGGCAGCCTCAGGATCGCGCCGCGCGTCAATCGCCACCACCACCGCCTGCGCGCCAAAGCTGCTGCCGATCGCGCTGATCAAATCCGGGTCGGCCAGCGCGGCGGAGTTGATGCTCACCTTGTCCGCGCCCGCTTCGAATACCTGTTCCGCGTCGCGCGCCGACTTGATGCCTCCGCCCACGCAAAACGGCACAAACAACTCGCGCGCCGTGCGCCGCACCGTATCCAGCAACGTCTGCCGGCCTTCGTGGGTCGCCGTAATGTCGAGCAGCACAATCTCATCCGCGCCCTCGCGCGCGTGCCGCGCCGCCTGCGTCGCCGGGTCGCCCGCGTCGATCAGATCGACAAACTGCACGCCCTTCACCACGCGTCCCGCGTGCACATCGAGACAGGCAATAATGCGCTTGGTCAGCATGGATTTCCTTTCGCGTCCCACGCGAGAAAATTCCGCAAAATCTTCAGCCCCGTCTCGCCCGATTTCTCCGGGTGAAACTGCACGCCCATCACGTTTGCGCTCTCGACGGCCGCCGCGAACGGTTCAATATACTGCGTCACCGCGGCTGTCTCCGCCGTAACCGGCCCCTTGTAAGAATGCGTGAAGTACACAAACTCGCCCGGCTCGACACCAGAGAGCAAACGCGATCCCTCACGCACTTCAAGTGAATTCCAACCCACGTGCGGAACTTTCTCCGTGCTTTCGGCGAAGCGCGAACAAGACACCGAGAATGCCCCGAGCCCCGGCTGCTGCGGCGCCTCGGTCGATCCCGCGTAGAGCCACTGCATCCCCACGCAAATCCCCAAAAACGGCACGCCGCGAGCAATCGCCGCACGGATCGCGCCCGTCAGCCCCGTCGCATCCAGCCGTTCCGTCGCCGCAAAGTGCCCCACTCCCGGCAGAACGATGCGCTCCGCCGACTCGACCAGCGACAAATCGCCATCCGTCACTTGAGGCTCCGCGCCCAAATGCCGCAACGTCTTCAGCACCGACGTCAGATTGCCGGCCTTGTAGTCGATCACCGTCACGCGCATCAGCGCAAATCTCCTTCTACGCAAACCACAAACTCAGGGTGCCCCGGTCCCGATTTTGGGGCCGAGGAAAGCACGAACCTCAACCGGCCTACAACAGCCCTTTCGTCGACGGCAGCATCTCGCCCAACTGCTTATCTCGCGAACACGCCACGCGCAGCGCCCGCGCAAACGCCTTGAAAATGGCCTCAATCTTGTGATGGTTCGACCGACCGTACATGGTCTTCACATGCACGTTGGCCCGCGCCCCGCGCGCAAATCCCTCGAAGAAATCCGTCACCAGCTCGGTCTGCAAATCGCCCACCAGCCGCGTGCGTACCTTGGTATCCACCGCGAAGGCCGCGCGTCCGCTCAGGTCGACAGCGGCAATCGCCAGCGTCTCATCCATCGGCATCACAAAGTAGCCGGCGCGCAGAATGCCGCGTTTGTCGCCCAGCGCCCTATTGAATGCCTCGCCCAGCGCGATCCCCACGTCTTCCACCGTGTGATGCTGATCCACATCCAGATCCCCGTCGCACGTGAGCGTCAGATCGAAGGCGCCATGCCGCGTAAACAGCTCCAGCATGTGATCGAAAAAGCGAATACCGGTGGAGATTTTGTACCGGCCTCTGCCTTCAATCGTCAGCTCCAGCTCGATGCGCGTCTCCGTGGTGTTGCGCACAATCGTTGCTGTGCGCACGCCTGCGCGTCCTGCACTTTTCCCGCTCTTTTTCGTTGTCATCACGTCTCGCCTCCGCTTCGCAGTGCGGCCATTGCATCATTCAGGGCCGTAACGGCCTGCCTCATCTGTTCGCGCGTACCAATCGTGATGCGTACGCGCCCGTCGCAGCCTGGATCGCTCGAGCGGTCGCGCACCAGCACACCGGCGGCGCGCATCAAGTGCACAAACTCGGCGTGCCGCGCGCCGATTTCCACCAAAATAAAATTCGCACGGCTCGGCCAGCGGCGCACCGCAGCCGCATCGAGCGCAGCCTCAAACTCCGTGCGCGCGGCCAGCACTTCGCCCACATACCAGTCGAGATACGCGGTGTCTTCCAGCGCCGCCTGCAAACAAACCAGCGCCAGCGAGTTCACGCTGTAGGGCGAAAGCACGCGCCGCACCCATCGCATCAATTCCACCGGACCGGCCAGCAATCCCAGGCGCAACCCGGCAAGTCCATATGCCTTCGAGAACGTGCGCGCGACAATGAGATTCGGCACGGTACCCACCAAATCCATCACGCTCTCGCCGTGGAAATGAAAATACGCTTCATCCACCAGCACCACAGCGTGCGGCGCGCGCCTCGCCAACTCCAGGATCTCCTCGCGCGTAGCCGCCGAGCCCGAAGGACTGTTGGGATTGGCAATCGCAATCACTTTCGTCCGCGGAGTAATCGCCTTGAGCAACCGCTCAAAAGGAAACTGCAAATCGTCCGCGGCCTCGACTGCAACAACGCGCGCATCGGTAGCGGAAGCGTACACCTCGTACATGGTGTACGTGGGCACGGGCAGCAACAGCGCGTCGTCCGCTTCGAGAAAGGTCTCGAAGAGCACGTGAATCGCCTCATCCACGCCGTTGGTCAGCGCCACCTGTTCCGCTTTCAGGCCCAGGTGCGCAGCCACCATCGCCTCCACCGGTTCGCGCTCGGGATAGCGCGTGAGCGCGCCCATGGAAACCGCCGCCAGCGCTTCTTTGACCTTTGGTGAACAGGCCAGCGTGTTCTCGTTGAAGTCCAGCCGCAAGTTGTCGCGGCAGCCCAGTGGCGGGTGATACTCCTTCATCGCCTGCACCCGCACACGCGGGGCCGGAGAAGTAGTTGTCTGTGAATCAGCCACGAGTCCTCCCTTTGCGAGCGGATTTTACGTCCAGCCTCACGCGAATTGCCTCCACATGGCCGGTCAATCCTTCGGCCTCGGCCAACAGCGCAGCCTTCGGCCCCAGTGCGCGCACGCCTTCTGCCGTGTACTCCTGCACCGTAATCAGTTTCACAAAATCGTTCACGCTCAACCCGCCGCGCACCCGCGCCATGCCACCCGTGGGCAGCGTGTGATTCGGCCCGGAGATGTAATCGCCCATGGGTTGCGCCGACCAGCGGCCCACAAACACCGATCCGGCATTCTCCACCCACTTGAGATCGCTCGCTGCGTCCACCGTCAAGTGCTCGGCCGCAAGCCGATTCGTGATCGCGCGCGCCTCTCGAACCGAGCCCGCCACAATCACCAGGCCATTCCGCTTGAGCGCCTCGCGGGCCACGGGATTCTCGCGGCTGCGTAATTCTGCTTCTGCAATGACCGCCCGCGCCAGATCTTCGCGCGTCGTCACAAAAATGGCCAGTGCCTCCGGATCGTGCTCCGCCTGCGCCACCAGGTCGCTCGCAATGTCCGCGGCGCGGCCACCTTCGCTCGTGACCACGATCTCCGTTGGCCCGGCCAGCATATCGATCGCGCAGTCAAATGCCACCAGCCGCTTGGCCGCAGTCACGTACAAATTCCCCGGTCCCACAATCTTGTCCACGCGCGGCAACGTCGCCGTTCCGTAGGCCAGTGCCGCCACGGCATGAGCGCCGCCCAGCCGGTAGAACTCAGTGACGCCGAGCAAGTGCGCCGCTGCCAACGTCTCCGGCGCCGGCTTGGGCGAAACTACGACGATGCGCTTGACCCTCGCCACCTGCGCGGGAATCGCCGTCATCAACAGTGTTGAAGGTAACGGATGCCGACCGCTGGGAACGTAGCAGCCGACCGAACCGAGCGGGCGAACAAGCTGGCCGGTCTTGAGGCCCCGCACCGGCGTACTGTTCCACGACTTCGGCATCTGCCGTTTCGCGAATCCGCGAATCTGCGCCGCCGCCGTGCGCAACGCATCGCGCAAAGCAGGATCGAGCGCCTTCCACGCCGCGGCCATCTCTTCCGGCGTCACGCGCAGCGCGGCGATATTCATTCTGTCGGGCCCGCTCAGCCCGTCAAACTCCGCCGCATAGCCGAGCAGCGCGCGATCCCCGCGCTTGCGCACGTTGGCCACAATCCGCTTCACTGCGGGCAGCACGGCATCCAGCGCCGCGCCACCGCGCCGTTCGAGAGCCGCCAGCGTCGCTGCCGTGGCTTGCGCTCCTCGTCCTTTCGTCCGGATCAGCTTCATCATTCGTCTCGCACAGGGGCTAAGGCCCTTCTTTCATTTTTTCTCGGCATTTCGGCACGACTCAAGCCGTGCCCTTTCACGAACCCATTTCTTGAAGCAAGAGCTGCCGGCCGTCAACCTACAGCACCACTTTGTTCAGCGGATACTCCACAATGCCGGCTCCGCCCGCCGCCTTCAACCGCGGAATCACGTCGCGCGCTACGCGCTCTTCGACGATGGTGTTCACGGCCACCCACTCGGAGTCGCGCAACTCGGAAACCGTGGGCGAGTTCAAGGCCGGCAGCACGGCCAGCACCGCGTCGAGATTGGCGCGCTTCACGTTCAGCATCAGCCCCACCTGCGCCTGCGCATCGATGGCGCCCCGCAGCATGGTCGCAAGCTGGTCGATCTTCTGCCGCTTCCACCCGTCGGCCAGCGCGGCCTTGCTCGCGATCAGGTGCGTCTCGCTCTCCATCACCGTGTCGATGATCTTCAGGTGGTTGGCCTTCAGCGAGCTGCCCGTCTCCGTCACTTCCACAATGGCGTCGGCCAGCATCGGCGGTTTCACTTCCGTCGCGCCCCAGCTGAACTCCACCTTCACGTTCACGCCCTTCGCGGCAAAGTAGCGCTTGCTGGTTTCCACCAGTTCGGTCGCAATAATCTTGCCTTCCAGGTCCTCGGCTTTCTCGTAGCCGCTTGCCTCCGGAACCGCCAGCACCCAGCGCACCTTGCGCCGGCTCTGCTTGGCATAAGTCAGCGTGGTCACGCTCACCGGTTCCAGTCCGCTCTCCACCACCCAGTCAATGCCCGTCAGTCCCGCGTCCAGCACGCCGTGATCCACGTAGCGCGCCATCTCCTGCGCGCGAATCAGCATGCACTCAATCTCGCTGTCGTCGATCGACGGAAAATAGGAGCGGCCGTCGGCATAAAT